>Ga0265296_1000009_pt1 | contig 621192 bp, 479 predicted proteins | sample MunlanPumphouse1_FD_189073 | JGI IMG/M metagenome (GOLD analysis project Ga0265296, IMG submission 189073) | Groundwater microbial communities from a municipal landfill in Southern Ontario, Canada - Pumphouse #1 | ecosystem: Environmental > Aquatic > Deep subsurface > Groundwater | place... | reverse complement strand
GAAGCCCAAAAAATACAAAATAAACAAAAATTCAACTTGTATAGCTCAGACAGAAATAACAAATTTGTGTGTATAGTCAATTCAAAATTAAATCAATAACATGTATAGCTATATACGGATAAGACATTAAATGACTACAGGTCATATAGAGTCATACCATACTCATAGGAGAGTCATACAAGACTCATACAAGTCATAACCCTAGACCGCATTAAAAACTAACTATCAGACAATTACAACCTACTTACTGATTAATGCACGGAAAGGAGCAGCAGGTAAACCTGCATTATTGTATAAATTCCCAATTTTATAATTGTTAAAACAATAGCGTACTTCTACCGGCTCTTTAACCTGCTCGCACCACACTTTAACACGGTCTGAACCATTGAGTATTAATGCTTCAGCATTCTTAAAAACACCATCTTTACCGGCGATTTCAAATCCAGTAATTTTTTCATTTTCGGGGTTTAGCCCATCCTTCCCGAAATCAAATGCCAGTTCTACAACAGTATCTTTCAAACTGGCAGATTTAAATATGGGTCCGGAATACTGAAAGCCTTCCTTGCCGTATGTTTTCGCCAATGCCCAGTAAGCCAACCGCTGTCCTACTTCAATTTTATGAGGTGGATGAATAAAAATCTCACTTCCCAGATCAGCGGTTATTGCCATTCCCACATTTGGAATTTCATTCATCAGCTCAAGTTGTGCCTGTCTGAAATATGCCCAATCCATCAAATCTTTTCCGCCCGATTGCCAGGGTGCTAGCTGAACGTAGTAAAATGGCATTTCAGGAGCCTCAAAAAATGTCCTCCATTGCTTTGTCATTGCAGTGAACAATTCTTTATACAAGCCCGGATTACCAGTATTGGCTTCCCCCTGGTACCAGATCACCCCTTTAACCGGAAATCCTTTCCATGGATTTACCATAGCATTCCATAAAAGCGTAGGTGTTCCTGCGGGCCATTCAAATTCCTTTTGATTGATATCCGGAAATTTTATCCCTCCTGTGTTTACCAGGCTTTCCTTATCCATCCAGGTTTCAATTTTCGACATACTCCAGGAGCAGTTGACCAGACCAATCGGGCTACCGAGCGATTGCTCCAACATATCTCCGAAAAAATAGGCAGTTGCAGAAAACTCAGCTACGTCTTTTGAGGATAGCTCTTTCCATTCTCCCACAATCCCTTCCGCCTGTGGCATGGTGTTCCAGGCATGTTTTACCGTATATAGCCTTATCTTTCTGTTAGGATTTGCTGTTACAATATGTTTTAAAGTACCAAAAACCGGCTGACCGCGAAAACCTTTTACCGGCATTTCCATATTCGATTGTCCGGAACAAAACCATACTTCCCCGATAAGTACATTTTTTAACAGTAATTCCTCCCCATCATTAAAACTAATCTCATATGGTTTTGCAACAGATTCAGGGGTCTGCACCGTAATCTCAAAATATCCAGATGCATTGGCTACCACCGTATACTTTTTTGTATTCCAGCCAACCCTAACTTTTACACGTTTATTTGCATTGGTATATCCCTTAAAAGTCACGTTTGCCTGTTGTTGCAAAACCATATGATTTCCAAATACAGTACTCAGCTTAATTTTTGCTTTCAGCGGCGTAACAACACTGCATAACAGTACTATAATGAAAAGATTAGTTATTTTATTCATTGATTAAATTAGCTTATTTTTTTATACTATTCAGATAATTGTCAATCCCTGTTTTTAAGGCTGCAAAGTAATTATACCTTTTAACATGGACCATGTCAAAAATGAAATAACCGTCGCCTGCATTTATTGCTGCATCAACAGTTTTGGTCACCGCAGCATCCATACCACCATTTCCCCAACCATCCCCATTTCCAACATCAGGTCCACCCGAAACTTTTGTATCTCCTTGCATTAAGGTTTTGGCATTTTTGCAGAAACCTTCTACAGTCCACTCACCCGAACCATAAATACGATCGCTAGGGGCATAAGCACCAATTAATACAAAGTCCATATGATCGGCATAGCCGAAATCTTTATAACCAGGACTTGCCCAGGCCGGATAAAACTGCGCGGTATTGTATTTAGGACTGGCCCAATTTACCCCTACATCATAATAGGTAGAATACCATCCCCCTACGTATACGCCAAATTGTATTTTATCATTTGTCAACTTTACACGCTCCCTTGCCTTTACCATAAAATCATGGATCGTCTTTACCCTGAACTCCATCCATTTCTTAAAATGCTTGGGCATAGTAGCTGGCAAAGGGTAAGAGGGTGTCCCCGGAACAATGATATCATTTGGAAAATTTGTAACTGTTTCACCAATGTATTGTTCAAACTTTTGTTTTGTTACGGCAGAAAAATCACAGACAAAATCATTGTATCTGCAACGATCTAATATCAGCCCATCAATATTATACTTGGCAAGGTCGCCGATAATGTTGAGCATATACTGTTGTACATCATCGTTCGCAGGGTTGATAAACTTGGTTCCATAACTGTTATTAGGATCCTGGGCAGTGGTAATATCCATTACATTTACCAATCCTCCCGGCAGGTTTAAAGTTGTTGCCCATTCTTTTTTAGTCCCTTCTCTGAACAGCATCCCCTGCTGCCCCAATCCATATGCATAATTGTTTCCAGCAACAAACGTATTTATTGCTGCATGGATTTTAAGCCCTAAAGCATGTCCTTCATCAATAAACGCCTGCAGATAATCCCATGTTGCTGTACGTTCCACAAATCCGTATGAGCCCGACGACCACACATCTAATTTTTTCACTTGTTGTACCTGCGAAGAGTTGAAAAGCACATCCCCCATACTTGGGCGTACATCAACCACAACATCAGTAATCCCTGCATCGGCCAGTTTCCCCAGATCTCTTTTAATATTTTCCTTACTGTTCGCATAATCTGGAAAATTTGCCGCAGCATCAATCCAGATATATCTCGGTTTTACAGATTGATCCGGGTCGTTTTTTTTATCCCAGATCCATTCTATAGCCTTACTATCTTCTTTACAGGACGAGGTAACCCCAAAAAGGCCCAGACCAGCTGCAGCCATCAAGAAATTCTTCCTATTCATATTCGGTTAGTTTTATACTTTGAATAATTTCACAAAAGCAGTGGCATGGAAAGGATTATAGATTGTTTTTTACACAATTAGTCCCTTTCCATATCCACCATTATTTATTTTACGTCAACACAATTAAATTCATAACAAGCCAGATTGCCTGCATTAAAATCAATGGTAAAGACCTGCATTTTATAGCCATCGGTACTTGGGGCAATTAGCACATCGCCACTAGCCGAGACTGCATTTCCTACAACACCATATTTAGCTGAAAACACCAAAGCACTGGTTTTATCTACATTGCCTTTAAAGTTGCCCATTGAAGAAACATCATAAATGTATAACTCCGAAGAAATGCCCCATCCAGGGAAATGACTTGGACAGTAGAAAGCCAGATATTTAGCATTATTGAATTCTTTGGCATCGGCTAAACTGTTGTTAATGCCCCATCCGTTACCGGAAGCCTGATCGGTAAGGTTCAATGCTTTTGTGTTATTTCCATCCAGATAGTAAAGGTTATTTACACCACCATCGTAAAAACCAACAAAAGATCCATCGGCAACATTAGCACTTCTTGAAGTTACTTTAGTACCGTTTACGCCTGCTCCCCAGAAAGGAATACCACCAGCAGTAACGACTTCAGCACTTCCTACCACTCCATTTGTAATTATCCACCTCACAAATCTGTTCGACCCAGAAGCGGAAGTACCGTCGCAGGTAGCAATAAGAATTGCCTTTTCGTTCAGATTTCCATAAACAGACATTTTACTTCCTACAGGGAAACCGGAGGTGTTTGTCCAGCTGATTAAGGCTTGAGGCGCAGTTGTTACCGCATTGGTTTTGTATATTTTTAAGGTTTCACCAGCATTGGTATAATCTGCCACAATGATATTTCCGGCACCATCACTGGCAACAGAACCATTGCCCTTTGCAGCGCCTAAATTCATCAGCCCAACATACTTACCCGTACTTCTGTTATAATATTTAGGAGCCTGTCCATTGGCCGTAGAAACTACCAGGAAGTTACCCGATGCGGCTAAACTTGGCTTACTTCCATCAGTATATCCTAAAGTACCCAGGTTAAGGTTGAAGCTTAAATTTTCAGAACCACTTCTAAAACCATAGGTAATTTTAGCCGGAGCCGTTTTCATAATGGAATAAGTCGTTTTAGTTACCCCATCATGCGCAATTACGGTAAGTTGAGTCGGGGCATTCAGATTCATACCTTCCAGAGAACGGTCTAAAGTTGCATGTGCCGACATAGAAACCTCTACATTCACAGCTGATAAATCTTCAACTGTAATTAAGGAAATTGTTTTCTTATCCTGATCAATCAAGCCAGTTACCCCTACCGATTCAATGTTGAAGAAAGTAATACTTGATTTTTTAGATTTGGTACGCTCTCCCCTGATGGAAATCCGTTTCTGATTTCCAAGCTGATCTGTAAAAGTAAAGAAGTTCTCCTTAGTCAGGTCTAATATGCCCAGTTTTGGCTCAATTTTGCAATTGTTGGCAAGATTAGCTTCAATCTTCATTGCCTTCATGTACGGAGTGGTTTCATGATCGCTATCTTCCGGGAAAAACCAGGGTACAGGGATCACAAACTCAGTTTCAGTTCCTATTATATCAAACTTAACGGCTTCCATTTCTTTCAGGTCACCACTAGCAAACTTAGCTACCAGGCTATTAATTCCCCTGGCATCGTTTGTTGGCTGTACATGCACCGCTTTTTTACAGCTTGTGAGGATAACTACAGCCACTATAATTATATTGAATATGTGCTTTCTCATATTTATATTTCTTAATCATGCATTAATTCCACTCAGGAAATTGTTTCACTGCAGTGTTGTTCGTGATTTCAGCTGTTGGCAACGGAATACGGTACATCTTGGCCGGAAAATTACGGTCCTGTTTATCACAATCTACATAAGTATACTTAAATCCGGCTCCTACTTTTTCTATCTTCAATCCATGTACACGCTTTCCTGTAAATGCACTTTCGGCCAGCTTCCAGCGTTTCATATCCCAGTAATAGAATCCTTCAAACGCCAGCTCAACTTTTCTTTCCTGCATAATGGCAGCCATCAGATCTGAACCACTTTTATCCTGATAAGGAAGTCCTACTCTGGCCCTAACCTTACGCACTGCCGCATTCGCATCTGTAGTAGCATTAGAACGGTAACAGGCTTCTGCATAATTCAGCAATACTTCAGCTAAACGAAATGATGTCCAGGGCTGTGTAGATCCATCTTTACTCAGGTCAATATTTTCATCCAGCATCTTTCTTAAAAAATAACCGGTCACAGTACGTCCAGCCGGTACAGCATCATCCTTCCAGCTTGCCCAGCCATCTGTTCCATCAATAAAAGGTTCTATTTTACGTCCTTTCCAACTTGCGCCATTGTATAAGATACTGGCCTGGAAACGAGGTTCTAAATCGGCATAAGGTGGTTCATCATTAGTACCAGAGGTATTGTGCCAGGCAGTCCAGTCGGGGAAGCCACCAATTGTTTTCAGCTCATAAGACTCCACCATTTCCTGTGTAGGCGTTCCCATAGCCCCTGCTCCCTTACGATCGCCACCCGGTGCATAATTGGCATCAAAACTATGTGTAAATGATGCCTTATTATAACTGTACTGCATAATAGCTTCTGTACTTCCAGCTTTAAATGCATCAGCATAATTGCCAGTTAGCTCATAGCCAATTTCCAATACTTTAGCACCTGCAATCTTTGCTGCTTCCCAGCGTTCGGCATATAACATTGCTCTTGATAACAAGGCATAAGCTGCTCCAACGGTTACCCTGCCATTCGGATTTTTACTGTTCAGCAAATGTTGTGTAGCAAAATTTAAATCAGCCTGTACAAAATCCCAGCCCTGGGCTTCAGTACTTAATGCTGTATTTTTAGTGATTTTTGAAAGGTCCTCATCGTAAATGATTACTTCTTTATAACGTTTGACCAAATCAAAGTAAAGCTGAGCACGGAAAAATCTGATTTCAGCCTCCAGACGATTGCGATCTGCATCTGTAAAAGTCCCGTACTTTTTAAGATTTGACAAAGCCTCGTTAACACGTCTCACCTGCTCATAAACTGTTGCCCAGTTGCCCAGGTAAACAGACACATAGTTTGGTGTGAGCACACTACCCCCGTATGCAATTTCATTAGGAATATACATAAAGGCATTATAGGTCATCGATGAGTATTTAAATGCATCTGTAAAACCATCTGTCATACCTGCAATAGATTGCCCTGTGCTGAAATTACCAAAGTAATTCAGGTCGTGATAAAAGCTGTTGATGGCCAACTCGGCATATTCTACCTTGCTCCATACCAGTTTATCAGAAGCGGCAGAAGTAGGTGTCATGTCCAGATACTTTTTACAGGAAGAAAAACTTAAAGCGGCCAGAACAATCAGAGCTGCTTTGTATATAAATTTTTTCATTTTAATCAAGATTTAAGGTTTAAAAAGAGAGTGTTGCACCGCCCATGAATATTCGCTGCTGCGGATAATAACCATTATTTACACCAGGCGACTCAGGATCAACACCTTTTGGCAATCCCGATATAGTAAAAATGTTAGATCCCTCAACAAAAAAGCGCAGTGTACCAAGCCCCATTTTATCCATAATTTTCTTAGGTATAGAATAGCCGATCTGCGCCGACTTTAAGCGGATATATTTTCCATCCCTGAACCAGAAAGTTGAAGCCAGGCCATTATCACCACCATGTGTGGTAGAGCTTAAAGTCATTCTTGGAAACGTTCCGTTAGGATTATCTATACTATAGGCATTCTCCACCAAAAATAGAGGAGAGTTTGCTCCCTCTTTAAAAGTTTGTGTCCAGATCGTGTTGTCATCGTAATAATTGTAATAAGTACCCGTTAATGACACATCAAAAAACATCCCTCCTGTTAGCTGAGCATTGATGTCGAACCCGTTCCACTCGGCAGCCAAGTTCAAGCCATAAGTAAGTTCCGGTCTGTTTGGCCTTCCGATCAGACCTCTGTCCTGATAATCAATTTTACCATCGCCATTCTGGTCCACATATTTAACATCACCCAAATTTGGACGACTACCATACCAAGCTGCATTATCAATTTCCTCTTCCGAGCGGAACAGTCCATCAGCAATCCACCCGGAAACTATTCCTGTTCTTTTCCCGGTAACTTTTTGAATTTCAGGAGCATTTTCACTATCCGGATATTTTATCCAGCGATTTCTGGCAAAAGTAACATTAGGAGATATGCGATATTTAAATGCTTTTCCTCCAAGGTTGAAACTATTGCTGTGTTTCAACAACAATTCAAAACCTTTGGCATCCGTTGCGCTAAAGTTTTCATAAGAAAAATAATAACCGCCCATTGATGGAGGATATCCGGCCGACATCCCCGTCAGGATATCATAGGTATAAGTATAAAAAGCATCAAACTCTAGCCCCAGCAGCCCTTTCCACATCGTCATATCAACCCCCACATTATAGGAAAGTGTTTTTTCCCAGGAAAGGTTCGGATTGGCAATCACGCTGGTATACAATGAGTTTTGTAAAGCACCATTCATTGGCAATTTACTACCAAAGGAATAAGTACTCAGGAAAGCAAAATCGGGCACACCGTCATTTCCCAGCAACCCTGCGGAAGCACGGATTTTTAAATCATCAATACTGGTCTGGTTGCTCATAAAATCCTCTTTTGACACCCTCCAGGCCAATGATGCTGAAGGGAAGAAGCCCCATCTTTTACCTTGAACGTTGCCTGCAAATTTATAAGAGCCATCATACCTGCCTGTAAACTCAGCAAGGTACTTTTCGTTGTAGTCGTATTTTAAACGGAACACATACCCCAGGCTTCTCGATCCTGCACTAAATCCCCCGATCGGATTATCAGCAGGAGTATTCAAGCCCAATTCCGGCAATTCAGGAAAGGCAACATCTTTGGCGTAAGCTGATAAAGAGTTTGATTTATTGTCGCGAATTTCCACCAATGCCAGCACATCAAAATTATGTTCAGCAAAAGTGTTTTTGTAGCTCACACTACCCTGCCCTACCAATTGTTTACTTTGAGATTGGCCTTCGCCAAGGAAATTGAACGACCTTCCTCTTGGGTCCAGCATTTTATTAAAACCCAGTTTACTAGTCGCATCTGTTAACCTCACTGCATTTACCGAATAATAAGTATCCAGGTTTTTATTGTGTGAAGTGCTATAATCATAAGATCCTGTAGCCTTAAAGCTTAATCCTTTTAACCAGGGAGATTTGTACTCAAGAGATAAATTGGTTTGCAGGTCTACAGCATTAGTTTTTTTATAACCCGATTCATTTATTGCAGCAAGCGGGCTATTCGGAGCCCCCGAATTGTTTCTTGGCGTAATACCTGTATAAAGGCCGTTGTATTTGATAGGCAGATAAGGATGCATACCAATAGTTTGTTTCGCAATTGAAAACCAACCCTGTTCACCTAAACTTGGGCTACTGTCTGTGCCGCCCGACAGAAAACCAGGTGTTTGTCTATACCCTGTGTTACCCGCTATGCCAAACTCCAGATTCAGATTTTGTGCCACCCGCGTGTTTATATTACTGCGCAGGTTATAACGGTCATATTCAAAGTTTTTGATATTTCCCTTATTGCCCAGATAGCCCAGCGATACGAAATAATTGGTATTGTCTTTTCCACCCTGTACAGAAAGATTGTGTTTAGTTGTATGTCCGGTTCCAAATACCTCATCAATATAGTTTACATTGTCCCAGCCGTCGTTAGGGTCACCGTTCAACATTGCATCCACATCCGCTTTCAGGAAAATCGGTGTATATTCATTTCTATTCTTGATGGTACCATTTGCCAGCTTATCCATCATATCGGCCATATTGTAATAATGGGCAAACTGTGGCCCATCCATAAATTTTGGGAAATTGGCATTTAGCGAAACACCTGTCGCACCACTATAATTTAAAGTTGGTTTTCCCGAAAGTCCTTTTTTTGTTGTGATGATCACTACTCCGCCGGCAGCTTTCAAACCATAAACTGAAGCCGCAGCACCATCTTTCAATACCGATACACTCTCCACATCATTTGGATCCAGATCATTAATAGACCTTGGCATTCCGTCAACAATATAAGTAACCGCATAATTAGAACCACGTATTCTCAATGACGCCTGGTCAACGCCCGGCTCGCCCGATTCCTGTACCGATGATATACCCGGAAGTCGGCCGCCCAATAAACTAGATATGTTTGTAGATGGTCCTTTCAGCAATTCCTCACCCTTAATAGATGATATAGCACCAGATAGGGAAGATTTCTTCTGTGTTCCATACCCAACTACAACCACCTCACTCAAAGCAGTCATATCAACTTTTAATACAAGGCTGATTGTTTTTTCGGCCTTTATTTCTCTGGTTTCATAGCCCATATAAGTAACCACAAGTATGGCATTTTCATCTACCCCTGCGATAAAGAATTCCCCCTTTTCATTTGTCCTGACCACCCTACCGGTTCCCTTAACCGTAATGGAAGCCCCAACAAGGTTATTTCCTGTCTCCGTCAGGATCTTTCCCCGTACATCAATTGCCTGTAAACCTGAAATAAGGTTATCCAGAAAGTTTTTTTCTTTTTTCCTGATCAGCACAGTTTTTTCATCAATGGTATATTTCAAAGGCTGCCCTTCAAATATTTTCTGTAAAACAACATCAATTTCAGCATCCTTGACATTGATACTTACACTTTTCGCGTCTTTCAGTATAGTCGAGGTAAATAAGAAATCATAACCGCTCTGGACCCTAATCTGATCAAAGACCTTCCTTAACGGAGCGTTCTTTTCAGATAGGGTTATTTTTTGCGCATAAGAACTTGCGCTAACCTGTAAAATGGCGGTGATTAGAATTAGCAGGGTAAACCTCATAATCAGCAAAATTCTTGAGATACAGTCTGGTGGCTGTACCATTTTCTTTGAGTAAAAATTGTACATTTGATAAGTTTGGTTAGGCGATTTACCTTTTCATTTTGCAAGATGGCGAAGGTAATCGCAGTTAGTTGATATGTAATTTAATGTATTGACAATCCAGACTTAGTCAGGATTCCGATTGCCGTCGGTTTCCTGGCTTATCAAGGACTATCGTTCTGCTCAGTTATTGATTACGACAATCCTCCTTCCTTCTATTTTAAAGTGAACTACTCCGGTCGACTCCAGCATTTTAAGCATCTGGCTGATGTTCTTTTTGCGCGAGAGTGCACCATTAAATCTTTCTCTGGAAACATCGCCCTCGAATTCCACCTCCACATTATACCAGCGCGAAATCTTACGCATCACGCTTTGGATATCCTCATTGTCAAAATCAAAGGTTCCATTTTTCCAGGCAATAGCCTGTGCAATGTTTACTTCTTTTACCAAAAACGCCTCAGGCCTGCTCAAAGCCTGTTGCCCAGGCTTTAAAACCGACGAATGCTTTATAGCCCCAAGGCTTGCCACCTTCACCACTCCCTCTACTAAAGTTGTTTTTGTATCCAGCTCATCGACATAACTATTCACATTAAACTGCGTTCCCAGCACTTCTACCTGCTGCCTATCTGTTTCTACAATAAAAGGTTTCCGTTTCCCTCCAACACTGTTTGCTGTACGTTCGGTCCTCATCATCGCTTTTGCCACCTCGAAATAAGCCTCTCCCTGAAGTTTCACTTTTCGCTCATTAACCAAATTTATATTGGTTGGGTAGGTTAAACTAGAAGCGGCGTTAAGTACCACCAGTGAACCGTCAGGTAAACGGATCTGGAAAGTTTCTCCATTGGCTGTAGAAAGTGTGTTGTAAGTTGCTGCGCCTGATGAAGAAGCTTTTGTTACATTATAAATAATTTGTCCGTCGGCAGTCTTAGAAATTACCACGCCCGACTCGCTGGCCAGCTCTCCTTTATCTGCATCAGATAAAACAATCTTTTTTCCATTTGCCAGCGTAAGCGTCGCTGAGTTTCTCCCCGGCAATACATCTTCATGACTGAGGTTGGCAAGCTGACGGTTGCCAACTGGCCAGTAATCTGCTTTAAAGAAATAAATAAAGCCAAGCATCAATGCAATAGCCGCAGCAATACGAGGCCAGTAGCTGAATTTCCTGATTTTCACAACAGGTCCAGGCAACTGACTAAACACTTCTGCCTTTATTTCCGCAATTCTTTCAGCAGATAAATCAGCAGATGTATCGAATTCAAAAAGCCATTTTTCAACTGCGGCCTTTTCGGCTTCAGTACATTTGCCTTCATTGTATTTTATAAGTAATTCTCTCTCTTGTTCTGACATAGCTAAAAGCGGATAATTCCCGTATTTAAAGACATGACGGGAAAGTGCCTGCTATACGTGCAGAAAAAAATGAAAATATTTTAAATTAAATTTTTATTAAGATCATCAGAAAGGCAAAAAGCCCAAATTTGGTCCTCAGACGTAGTAATGCATTCGACATCTGGCGGTGTACTGTTTTTTCAGAGATAGACAATTCACCAGCTATTTCTTTATAAGTATAATTAGATTTCCGGCTCAATTCAAAGATCTTTCGCATTTTAGCAGGCAATGCCTCTATCTCTTTATCGATGTAAGCCATCAATTGTTTTTCCCTTACCAGATGATCTGTATTGGCTTCCTCCTGTTCTGTAGGAAAAGAAATGAAATCCCTATACTTATCGGTTACTCTTTTATGCAGAAAAATATCTATAATCCTGTTATTAACAGCAGTAAAACAATAGGCTGAAATAGATGAATTAAAATTCAGCGTATCGCGTTTAACCCAGAGCACAGTAAAAAAATCCTGTACCACATCTTTTGCTTCGGCTTCATCTCTAAGGCGTTTAAATGCATATACAAAAAGTAACTGAAAATAGCGGTCGTACAGCTGGGCATAGGCCATGTGATCGCCTTCCTTTAAAAGCGTAATTATTTGTTGATCTGTATAGCTACTATAATCTATCATCCGCTTTATTTCCCGAAAAAAATACTTAGAAATTATTCAATGATAAATAAATTTCCGGATATATCAATTTATCCATTCTTCTAAATTGAAAATTCTGAATTCTTAGTAATAACTAATTGAAATATCATCTGAATACCATGATGTATAGGAATTTACAGATATTTTACTCCAATGACTTGAATTATTTGCTTTTCCAGCCTCAGCAGTATTCGCACACTGCCATAAGCTATAATTTGAATTATTATAAATGTATACAGAATCCCATTTTGCATTCAGGATATATGAACCATTATTTAGATTTTGAACATTTTGTGCAAGAGTGGTCTCACGGGTTAAGGTCAAAATGTCAAAATTCCCATTAACTGGTTTAGAGTTACTTACAACCTCTCTTGAATCTACAGTACAGCTTGTAATTGTAGACCAGTTGGCAGGATTAATAACAATCAATTCAAAATAATCATACTGAGAACCTGGACTACTGACTTTATAACTGATGTAGGGATTTGTAATATCGATAGCTGCTCCGTATTTCCATACTTGTTTATACGCACTTATACTGGTATCCCAAATCAATACATTAATAAATGCATGCCACTTTTCATCCTCTTTTAAATATACCAACCCTGCATCGGAACTTAAACTTCCTGTTGTTGTGTATGCACCAAAATACATATAAGGTCTATCATTAGTTGAATGTACACTGACTGTTGGTAATGTAATAAATCCTGTAGCTTGATTATAACCAGTATTTGATTTTACATACCAATGAGCACCGGTATTTTCACTCCAATTGAGATATTGTAAATTACACTCTTGTAGAGAACTACTTGAGGATATTTTATTTGTTGAAAAATTAGATTTTAAAGGGTTTTTACTCAAAAAATTTTTCTCCTCCTTTACCTTCTTAAACGTATTTATTAAGTTTTTACCTTCTAATTTATCCAGCTTATTATTACTAATTATATTAATCAGTGATATGGAATCCATATTAATATTCTCATCCAAAAGCAGCTTTGAATTTTGTTCAAGCTTATTCTGATTCTGCTCATTTTTTTTTGAACAATTAGAAAAAGCAAATGCCAATAACAGCATATAAAATTTAAAAATGATTGGTTTCATAATAAAGGAGAAAGCCCTGCTTGATTAATATAATAAATGAATATAAATTATATTTTAATAAGATCAAAAATGTTTTTAATATTTTTAATTAATCAACTTAACATAACGCCCTTCATATTGAACTTTTTCACTACGATCCATTAGTGTCAGACAGACCAATTCATGGTCATGCAATATTTTCCAGATACTGGATTACCTCTTCTTTCTTTCTGCTCGAAACTGGAACAAGTTCTTTATTCTCCATTACTAAATAACCTTCACGGTAGTACTTTTTAACAAAATGAAAATTTACCAGATAAGATTGATGGCACCTCAAAAACCCAAATGGTGTGAGTAAATTTTCGTATTCCTTTAGACCTTTTGAAACAAGTATTTCTTTTCCGTCTTTTAAATAAAAAGTAGTATACCCTTTATCACTCTTACAAAATACAATCTCGTCCATGGTAACAACTTCAATGCATTCAATACTCTTTAAAGCAATACGCCTGGCGGCCCCTACACCTTGTGCAAGGTAATGAGCTTTGGCAATGGCCAATTGTTGTTGATTGAAAGCCTCTTGCTCCTTATGGTGAAAACATTTATTTAAAACAGTACTTAATGAAATTTCATCAATAGGTTTAAGTAAGTAACCAAAAGCACCCAAATTCAGTGCTTGAATAGCATATTGGTCATAAGCTGTAAGAAAAACAACCTGAAAGTCGCTCATCCCGATTTCATCAAAAAGATGAAAGCTATCACCATCCTTTAAACGGATATCTGCCAGAATAATATCCGGTGCTAAGGCAGGTATCTCAACTGCAGCTACCGAAATTTGATCTGAAGTACCTACTACTTCGATAAAGTTTATTTTTTTTAAAATCTGCAAAATATGCTGCATAATTCGCACTTCATCTTCAAGGATATATAGTCTCATTTTCTTTTTTTTATTCTTCAATCAGAGGTATGATGATTTCAGCAATTACACCTTGTCCTCCCCCTTGTTTTTTATCATTTACAGTAAATTTTGCGGTTTGCCCGCTTGATACAAATAATAAGGCTAATCGCTCTTTCAGAATAACCTGGGCTAAGGATTGCTTCTTTTGTTTATTTACCTCATTATTATTGATTCCGCTGCCATTATCATCCACCCTTATGACCAGCATCTCGTTTTCCTTATTAAAAGAAATCTCCAAATCTCCTTTGTAATTGATATGCCTAAAGCCGTGTTCTATGGCATTCTCTACAAAAGGTTGTATCAGCATAGGCGGGATGAGTGTATGTTCAAGGCTTAAATTTTCATCTACAATAATCTTATAGTTAAACACACCATCATAACGCATTTGCTGCAACCGGATGTAGTCATTTAAAGAATTTAATTCTTCTCCAAGCTCTATAAAATCCTTCCGGTTTTGCTCCAAAATGCCTCTTAACAAGCCTGAAAATGAGTTAAGATAGGAAACCGATTCATCAACATGGCCTGAGGCAATTAAACTCTGCAGGTTGGCGATGGCATTAAAAATAAAATGCGGATTCAATTGAGTTTGCAATAACTTTTGCTCAATTTTCAGCCTTTGGTTTTCAGATTTCAATAAGGTGTTTTTTCCTTTTAGACGCTGTTGACGGTAAAGGAAATAAAAGAAAAAGAGCCCCCCTAAAAAAATCAATGTGAACAAAACGAGTGTCCACCTTTGCTGCGTTATAAGGGTTTCATTTAACTTGTTTCGTTCATTCAGTTCTACAATACTCCGGTCTTTTTTTTCAGTTTCGTATTTCTCTTGGATTTCTGCAATCTTAACCGCCTCAATTTCATTATGATTCCTGAATCCTATGGTATAGGAAGAGTCCGCAGCCTCCAATGCCCTTACAAAATCGCCCTTTAGTATATAGGCATCTTTTAGTCCATTGTAATGCAATTCTTTTTGCCTATTGAACTTATTCTTTTTTTCCAACTCAATCCCCTCTAAATAATATTTGATGGCTGAGTCAGGTTGCTTATTTCGGATAAACGATGTTGCTAAATTGTTATAAGCAATGTCATACAGTTGGTTATTTTCTTTAAGATAATTGAAATATATCTTACTATACTCCAGCGCTTTTGCATTCTGATTTTGCTGCGCATAAATTTGCGATTCATTATTGTAGGTACGGGCAATGGCAAGACTATCTCCAATTTTAACAGCTAGTTCACGGGCTTTACCATTATAAAACTTCATTTTTTGATAATCTCCCAATCGCGATGCCAACAGAAAAGAAATATCGTAATATCTTTGTTTAACCACTGCATGCGTCTTGTATGGGTGGTTTTCATAATACAATGCTGTGTATTTGAGCGATTTTTCCACATTGCCATTTTGAAAATAGGCTTTAGCCAGCAAATCATAAAATCGGTAAGTAATGCGACTATGCACTTTTTCAGCGGTCTCCATAGCAGCAAGTATCCTCCCCATTAATTTTGATTCGACCATTAGCCCATCTCCAAAACTCAGACTTAGAACACCGTGAGTTTTCAATAGTTCTAAATCATCATCCGGTGCTTCACCTTTCATCTTTTGAAAAACTGCCAATGCACTATCCTGCTTTTTTTCCAACAAATACTTTCTTGCTGTAAAAAAATGAAAATAGGAATCGGTGGGGCGGTTATAAACTTTGAAATGACTGATTTCCCTTTCAATTACACTTTTGAAGACTTCAGCCGATAATGTGTCCAGGGCAATAATAGTCGCCAGATAATCTTTTTCTGACTTGATTATTTGACTATCTGTTTCTGTTTTAGAAGAGCTTTCTTTATTTCTGCATGCACCAGATATCAAAACAGCACAAAACAAAAAACGGACAAAAGTGGTTGATATACGATTCATTTTTTTTAAAGGTCATTAATTTTACAAATCCTAAAGCGCTTACTCAGTCTGGTACCTTAAAAGTTTTCTGATCTGATAGAAAAACCTTTCAATTAATCTTAAATCCTGTGTTACAATTTCGGCATTACCACTCAGCTCTTTGTCAAAAATAAGATGCTTATTATGCGAAGTTTTTAATCCATTTGGAAGAATAACGTCCACATAATAATTTCCTTTTTCATCGGGAGTCAAAGATATGTTTTGTACCCTTCCTTCCACAATACCATATTCTTGATAAGGGTAGTTGTCTAATTTGATGAGCACCTTTCTCCCCTGAGAAATTTTTCCAGAATTGGTTGCAGAAACAGACATTTTCCCTATCAGCGTTTTCGTATTGTTAGGCAAAATGGATAAAATGGCATCTCCCCTTTTCAGGAACTGGTTTTCTCCCCAAAATTGCTGAAAACTTGCGATACCATCAATAGAAGAAACGATCAGATAACTTTGTTCCCATTGTTTTAATGCCTTTCTTAATTGCTCAAATAGCTGTAATGTTTGAGAAGCAAAATTAATCTTGTCCTTTTCGGCACTAATTGCTGAACCGCTTTTTGTTTTTTTAAGATTGGAAATACCTTCTTCTGTTTGCGATAATGAAATCTTGATATTTTCTAAACTTTGCTGAGCTTGTAAAAATTTAATTCTTTCGTTTTCCAATTCTATTGTAGAAATTACATTTTTACTAAAAAGCTGCTGTGAACGTTGATAATTTTTCTTTATCAGGTCGTATTTTGCAAGCTCCAAATCTTTTTGTTGTTTTAGCATTGCTCTTCTGCCTATATATTCTGATATATTTTTGTCCGTTGCTATATTTTCTGGTACATAAGGACGAAGTCTCGTAAACAGCTTTTCATCTTGAAATGCTTTTGCAAAAGCATTGTAATCACTTTGAATCTCTCCTAATTTAAACTCAGAAATTTTATCAACAGGAAATGAAAATAATTGATTAGAAGAAGTGGTGTCCATTATTTTTTTGAGCTCCAGAAGGTCATTATAGCTTGCTGTAGATTGTAAAACCATTAAGACCATATCTTTATTCACTTTTTGATGGTCTTTGATGAATATCTTTTCGATCTTGGAATCTGTTCTTGCCTCTAGCTTCTCTGGTGGGTTTTGTGAGCTTACTACAATGGCAGCAGCCACGAATTCTGGATACCTAATGAAATAGCTCATAGTTAGAACCATCAGAATTGCAGCAAAAATGATCACATTTCCCCAACGAAACATCCAATGTGGCGGTTCTGCCAAAACATCCTGAACACTTTCAGAACGTAATTCTATTTGATCTAATATATCTTTCTTAGTTTCCAAGTTCCAGTTGATTTTTTATTAATCTGTAATACTCCCCTTTTTTTGACACCAATTGGGCGTGACTGCCTTCTTCCACTACACACCCTTTGTCTAATACAATGATCTTATCGGCATGTTTTACGGTAGACAACCTATGGGCAATAACAATCGCCGTTTTCCCTTTGAAGAACTGTTCCAGATTCTCAATGATAATCCTTTCATTATTGGCATCTAATGCACTTGTTGCTTCATCAAAGAAAATATAGTCTGGCGATTTATAAACCGCCCTTGCAATAAACAATCGTTGTTTTTGTCCGCCACTTACACCCAATCCCTCATTTCCGATTTTGGTATTGTAACTCAAAGGTAAACTTTCGACAAAATCTTGTATGTTGGCAATCTCGATGGCTTTTCTCAATTTTTGTTTATCAATATGATCCTCCCCAATAGCTATATTATTGGCAATAGAATCGTTAAATACATAACTTTCTTGCATAACCACTCCGCAATGGGCCCGCCAAAATCTGGCTGAGATATTCTTCAGATTAGTATTCCCGATTTTTATTTCACCATTTTCAGGTTCATAAAACTTCGTTAGTAACTTTAACAATGTAGTTTTCCCGCTGCCACTTGCACCAACTATAGCAGTCGTTTTTTGGTAAGGGATAGTCAGATTTAAATTCTGAAAAACAAAGGAATCGGAACCGATATATCTAAATGAAAGATTGTTGAGTTCGATATCTTTTTGCGGAATCTCATCGATATATTCTTCCTCTATGTTCTCTTCGTCTGCTTTATCATGAATCTCAGCCAACCTTTCCAAAGAGATTTTGGCGTCCTGGGTTTGCTTAATGAAATCTATCAGCTGCACCAAGGGACTATTAAGCTGTCCGATAATATATTGAACTGACAGCATCATACCTAAAGTAAGATCACCGCTTAAAACCAACTTTGCGGCAAGAAAACTGACCAGGATATCTTTCATTTTATTGATAAAGTTTCCGCCGACAGACTGCCATTGTTCTAACGAAAGCGCTTTTATACTGATTTTAAATAGTTTTACTTGTAAAAATTCCCAGCCCCAACGTTTTTGTTTTTCGGCATTATGCATTTTTATTTCCTGCATCCCATTAATCAGTTCAATCACCTTGCTTTGTTCCTGAGAAATCTGAGAGAACTTTTTGTAATCCAATTCCTTCCTCCTTTTGAGGAAAAAGCTAATCCAAAGTATGTATAATATAGCCCCCACTATGTAAACTAAGAACAAGCGATAATCATAAAACAATAATATAATACTGAAAATGATCAAATTAACCAGCGAGAAGAGTGTATTTAGAGAAGAACTGGTTAGCAATTGTTCTATTCGATGATGATCATTGATCCGTTGCATGATATCTCCCGTCATCCTTGTATCAAAGAAGCTGATAGGAAGTTTCATCAACTTGATAAAAAAATCTGAGATGATGGATATGTTTATCCTGGTTGAAAGGTGCAAAAGAATCCAGCTCCGGATGATTTCAATCCCCATATTTCCTAAGAATAGCATGATTTGCGCCAGTAGAATAAGGTAAATAAAATTTAGATCCTGATTTTGTATCCCGACATCTACAATACTTTGAGTAAGAAAGGGAAAAATGAGCGACAATAAACTTCCCGCCAAAAGACCGATAGCCAATTGAACGACAAGAGATTTATATTTTAACAGGTATCTGGAGAGAAATGAGAAGCTTGTTTTATTCACTTCCTCATCAAACTCGTTTTTATAAAATGATGGGCTGGTTTCTAAAATAAGTGCAATACCTTCTTCGGTTTTTTCGCTTGCATTTTCGCCAATCCAATGTTGTATAAATTCTTCTTTTGTGTAAGTAATTAGTCCATAACTTGGGTCAGACACATAAACCTTATTTGATTTGTCTACCTCATAAACTACTACGTAATGATTTTTATTCCAATGCACAATGCAAGGGAGTGGAGCTTCTGAAACAAGCGTATCAAAGTCAATTTTAACACCTAAGGTTCTAAAGCCTAAATTTTCTGCAGCATTACTTAGCCCCAATAAGCCACTTCCCTCTCTGGTAGTTTCAGAAAGTGTCCTAATTTGCTGTAACGGAATACTTTTATTATAGTGTTTTGCTATAATACGTAAGCAAGTAGGGCCACAGTCTTTTGCATCTGGCTGTTTATAAAAGGGAAATTTTTTAAGCGCCATTATTCAATTGCATCCTATAATTTTGTATTGCTTTTTGTTTCAGCGGATTTTCAGTCCAGTCATCCCATTGGCTGGTATAGGGGTTATAACCACATTTTAGTGGTTTAGAAATATCCAGGCCCGCATCATTTGTGTAGTTTTGCTCCGTAAACGCCCTGCAATCTGTGCACACATTACGAAACTCGCAGTCTTTACATACTGCTACATGATTTTTTGTTAAGTTCCAATACTTTTTAAAATCCTTGTGCATCAACGCCTCTTCTAAAGTTGTATTATTTATGTTTCCAAAGCTTTGAGCCATTGCCGGACAGTTTTTGATATTACCGTTTATATCAATACCGATTTTTTTATGAAGGCAGGAGTTATGATTAATTGCCTCTAAAACCTTCATTATGTTGGTATCAAAATACTCGATACTTACTTTACCACAAGAGCTCACTGTTAAATATTGATGCGTAAAAGCAAGTTTAAATTGGAAAACATCGTTTACTTCAAATGGAGTCTTCTCGCACTTATGAAAGATCAAGCTGTAGATTCTAGTGCAGCTTTCACTCAGGTTTTGTATAAAACCTTCATCAACATCCGGATGATATAGTGAGAAAATCTCTATACTTTCTAAGCACGAGTCCTTGAAAGAATGATCTAAAGTCAAAAAGTCTATTAAAGGAGCCTCGTTTTCACAATAAATAACCAAATGTCTTATGCCTAGGTTTTCTATTGATTGTACCAGTTCTGGTGATAAAGCTAAATCAGCCGTTTCTATGAATAAGTTAGAAATCGTACTGGCATCATTAAATTTTAGTGATAGCGGTGGAAAATTTTTGTCCCAATTACCATTAGTAATAAAACCATACTCTTTTTCCAACAAAAAATCCAGATATTCCAGAAACATTTCTTTAGAATCGTCATCATAACAACTTAATACATCTTCAACAGAATTGATTTTCAATTCTTCGATAATATCGTACAGCTCCAATGCCTGCAATTCAGATTCATTTCTTTGTAAATCTGATATCAAAATTCTGTTGACACCTTTAGTTATAAAAATATCGCTAAACAAATTAAAATATTTCATAGCAGTCTAACTAAGGGTTTATGTGGCTTTACTTGCATTAAGAAATCTGTTTGATACTTTTTACATTCACCGTAAGGCACATCACTTCCCTTTTTATCAGATTTTTTTGATCTGTATTCGTCAACAAATTTGAATGTTAACGGCAGCTCGTGTTTCTCTTTAATTTCGTATCTCATAAATATTCGGCTATTGCTTTTTCTGCTGCATAGTTACAAATTGATGAAACCCCTAAAAATTGTCCGACAGTGTTTACTTCTAAGAAGTAAAACTTTTCATCACTTTTGATAAAGTCTATAGAACCACAGTTTACATCTAATAACTGCATCAGCTGATGCACTTTTTCTTCAACATAATTTGGTAGGTTATATCTGACATTTCGATTTGGTTTTTCAAGATTATATTTTCTAAAATCAGTTTTTGTTTGTTCATCGCTTTGAGAAATTATAGCTGTTGAGTAGAATTTCCCATTTAAATAGAAGCTCCTGATTTCAAAATCCTTTTCAATTTTCTCTTGAAAAAAAGAAATAAAAAAACGGTCTTGTTCTTTCTCTTCTATTATATTGGTGTACATAATGCTTTCAGAATAATCTTCATAAGCACTTATAGTTATATTTCCGGTAATCGGCTTTGTAATAGTTCTATTTAAAACTACGTCATCCGTATTTTCTGCCAGAAAATATTCAGGAACATCCAGTCCTACTTTCTTTGCCTGCTCTAATACTAATAACTTATTAACAGCACTGGTACTTTGCTTATTAATGTGCCTTTTAGATTCAATAGTTTTGATTACATAATCTTCTAACCAATGTTGATGCTCCTGCATATGACTATCTACAGAAGGGTTGTTATATTGGAATTTCTTAAATTTTATTCCACCTCTTCTATACCACACACTTTCTATTTCATCAAGAAAAAATCTATTTCGATAACTTTTTATATATACTCTCTTTTGAGCTACTTTAATTTCAAAAAACTCATCTTCATTGACACGAACAAATTTTTTACCCATAGCGATTAGCCATTTGATAACTTCATTGGTTGTCGTTTCTTGATTTTTAGATATAATCAATATCATATTTCTTATAATGGGGACTAAAAAGAAGAGTTTAAAAGCCCACTACTGTGGGACTTTTAAACTAAAATTTAGTGCGGGATTTATTGTACTTTTTTGGATTATAGCATTAAAATGCCCGACTTTTTGTGGGATACCTCTAACAACCAGTTACAGCTCTACCAAAATATGTCCCTGTACCATAGGGGCCAGTATAGTAATCATACTCTACACATCCCTCTCCAAAAGAAACATTAGATTTTATTCCATAAAGTCCATCCGCTGCTACTCCTCCATTAATAGATTTTAAATCCATTAATTTTTTGTTCTCCAAAGAAGAAATGCTCTTCTTGATTCCATTTAATTTTTTCATATTTTTTTGATTTAAATTGACAGAAAATCCATCAAGATGTTACCTTATTTTATCCCCAGTTAAAGCCAGTATCTCCACAATCTGAAGAATTATCCCAAATCCTGCCAGCAAATACCCCATACTGATCATAAGTATCCATATCTTGCTGACCTTGAGCATTCAAAAAGTTCGAATAAACTATTGAAGCACCAATAGAACGACGGCCACCTTGAACCATTTTCAAAGCCGTTTCTTCTAATTTTTTGTTTTCTAATGAAGAGAAGCTCCTCATTCCACTTAATTTTTTCATAATTAAATATAAATTTGATGATTTTATTAGCCATTACCTTACCCTGACCTAAGGGCTTTTATTGTAATTGCTATTAATTAGCTTAAAATTCGTTGTATACAGTTACCGATACAAGTGAAGACTGATATTCGATAGTTTTGAATGTATATCTGTAGGTTCTTTATAGATATTCGTTATATGATCCATCGTCCTCTGCAATTGCTGTTTCATTTGCCTTACCAAAATCCTTGGCCCTATCAATTGCAGACAATCTTGAAGAAAAACGAATTACCCTGATGGGTAGCGATGTTGATGAAGCGCCAATGGCCTACAAAGATTAGAACAATGCTGTATCCTCGTTCCGGGTATATAAAATGAAAGCCTTAGATTTTCATCTAAGGCTTTTTCAAACATGGTTATCGATTATTTATTTTTTGTAAACCCGGTCAATCCCAGCTTTAATGGCAGCCCATTGATTGTTATTGATAACATGCGATATTTCGAAAGCCATTACCCCCTCCGTGTTTTTAAGAGACAGATAAACTGCATCTGATACTTTACTTGCGGTTGTTCCATACGCATAAGATGCAAACGAGCCATATACCTTACAATCTCCCTTGGTAAATTTATCGTAGGTAGTAACAAAATTCTCCACCGACCATACCGAGCCAGGATTCTCTGATATAAAAATATTGTCTGTGTATGCGCCTAAAGAAAATACATCCAGCTGATCAGCAAAGCCAGTTTTGCTATAAGTATCTGTGTAAATACCGCTTGGTGTCGGTTTGTAATTTTTACTGGCCCAATTCTGTCCAACAGCATAACGGGAAGCCCAATCTGCAGAAGCCCAAAGATGAAGTTCCAGTTTCGGATTGATAGATTTTACTTTAGTACGGATATTGGTGATCAGATTTGTTACCGCCATCGAGCGAAACTCTATCCAGTCCTTATAAATTGGACCAATACCACCGGTTGCGGTGATGATGTCATTATTACTGTTCACAGTCTTTCCGCTGTAAGCCTTAAAAGCAGAAATTGTTGCATCTCCGAATCCATAATTTGCACTCCACCAGCGACAATAGTCCAGGGCGATTCCTTTAAGCTTTGGATATTTGGTGGCCACTTCAGCAATGACAGATGTCACGAAAGCCTGTACCTCGGGCAGACAAGGATTAAGCATGGCTCCATCCGCAGTCAGATCATTACGTATATCCGTTAACACTGTTGGCTTAGAAGCGTCGAGCATCCCAAGCTGGGTCTTACCATCCCAGGTCTGACTATCATAAACAAGACCTTCTTTGGTTTTAGTATACCCATAGCCCATTACCGATAAGCTGGCAATAACACTCATATTCAACCTTTCGGCTTCCTGGAGCCAGAACCCCAGGTAATCCCAATCCCTATTCACAGTAACATTATCCCATTTGGTAAGTTTAGGGAGGATATCACTGTTGTACAGGGCATAACCTATACCCGGTTTTACGTCTACATACACCTCTGTAAAACCCGTTGCCTTCATTTTTTCCATATAAGCGGTAATGTTGGCCTTATCGGCAAACAGACTAAAATTCGCATGGGCATCTATCCACATCTGAATTGGTTTGGCAGCTACACTAGCCCTGTCAATATCCAATGGGATCTCCTGCTCTATATATTCAGGATCGGGCATACTCTTGCTACAAGATATCAGTGAGATGAAAATGCTCACTAAAAGAAAGTACTTTTTCATTTTATCAAGATTTAAATGAATTAATTATATTTTTTCGTGTGATTCAGCCCTGTCTATTCCTTTTTTGATACTGTCCCACAGATTGAAATCTATAACCTGTACAATATCAAAAACCATCAGCCCTGCGCTTTTCTCCAGCGTTAGATAAACGGCATCTTCTATATTCTCCTTATGATTTAACGCATACAGCGAGCCATAAACCTTTGTGTCTTTGCCAATCACTTTATTGGCCCGGTCAAGAGCATATTCGATAGACTCGTTATTGTCCATGCCATACAGATCGCTTAAATAAGCCCCCACCATAAAGGCGTCAAGCTCATCTGCAAATCCTGCATTTTTGTAATTCTCAGTAGCCCATTCCGGATAAGATTTAGCAGCATCAAAATAACCCTCGCTCGCCCAGTTCTGTCCATTTATATAAGTACCATTGATCCAGGAAGCTGCCCAATAGGTTAGCTTCATATCCGGTTTTCTGGATTTAATTACCTGTTTGAGCTCCCGGACAATATCCCGAACGGTCATTGCCCGGAATTCCCACCACTCTTTATAATATTTTCCGGGGACACGCTCTTTCTTGCTGTTATAACTAAAGATATCCTCAGGGAACCTTTCTACCTTCTTGTTGATATATTTTTCGAAAGCAACGCGGGAAGAATCTGAAAAGTCGAAACGAACATCTGCGAAACGGCAATAATCAAGGGCAAAACTGTCGAAATCATAATTCGATACGATCTCATGAACGTAAGACTTTACCAGAGTTCTGACAGAGGAAAGATTGGGATTGAGGAAAACCCCTACGTAATCCATTTCCTTCATGTTTTTTAAACCATCCGGTGTATTTCCAATGGAAATTTTATCATCCCAATATTTACTCCTGTAGGCCGGACCGCTTTTCGTTTGCAGCAGCCCGACTGGCATAATACTGGCCGATACGGTGATTTTAAACGCTCTCTTGCGGGCCTCGTCGATAAAAAACTGCAAGTAATCCCAATCCCTTTTGTATTCATAACCATCTCCAAAACCTGTTAAAGGCTCGAGAATTTTACTTTTATAAAGGACATCTCCCTGCACTGGTCTAACGTCGACAACAATTTCATTGAATCCGGCCACTTTAGCCTTATCGAGATAATAGCGGATGCTGTCTTGAGAAGAAAACCGCTTAAAGTTAGCTTCCGAATCAAACCATAATATTTTCGGCTTTTCTTTACTGGTAGCTGCTGTGTTTTTTAAACCTTTGCAGGCCGCAAACAGGATTGGAATAAATAAATATACAAGGTATCTTGAAAAGTACATAGTAGTAATTGATTGGTGCTGATTATTCAAAACAGGTTAATTTATAAGTCTTCAATCCGTGGCGTCCAAACCATATAGCAACATGGGCCTCTTTGGCTACTTCATCATAATACCAATCGCCCCATGCTCCATAGCTCCAGGCCCTGTTCATTGATAATGCAATATTCAGGTTTTCATGCGCCAAGGTCTGCAAATCGCTGTTCAACACTGCAGCTGCATGCCAGAAAGAAGTACCACTGGTAACCAGCGCATAATTTTTGCCATTGACTACCATTCCCGATACAAAAGGAGATTTACCTCCGGTACGTGCGGTCGAAAATCCAGTACCTACCCACCAGGTCTGCAGAATATTCTGCCATAGACCAGGCATTACGCTCGTAGTCGACCCACTAAAGGTGTTCAGGTAAGCCTTAATACTATTTGCAGCGTTGGCAGTACCCTGGGTATCACCCACAATAAAGCTCGGCTCATCTGAAGCATTCGAAGGCGATATCATCTGGAAACCGGAACAATCTGTGCTGGAGTAACCCGTCTCGATCGTTGAATAATTTGAAGCGAGTTTTCCGCCAGACACTTTAATCCGGTAATGAGGGCCTTTAGCCGCACGGGGCGCCATTGCGGTGATCCAGGCGTTACCTGCAATATCACCAGCTACTTGAAAGTTACTGGAACCATCTGTTGTTGAGGCTGCATTTATTGCAATTTTCCCGATTGATGTTGGAGCATCTATAGGCTTTGCCCAATAGAAAAATTCTGTTTCTCCATTTTTAACTACCGTCCCAACACACCTGCCTTTGTAATCTGAAGAGATCATCATCAGATCTGCGATAGCAATTGGTCCTAAATTAAAAGTCCCTGCCGGTTGTAATGTCGTTTTATCAATTACTTTAATCCCATAAGGCGAATTCACATCACTGGAAACATATGCCCTTGAAAGTAGCACAATATAATCCCCACAATAAGCATGATACATATTCAAGTCACCATACAATTTTGAATCTGCCAGGTTAAAATTATTATATACGCCAGGATAACCTAACTCTACAAAATTTTTGGTGGTACCGATTTCCGCATAGCTAAAACCCTTACCATCTGGCAAATGGTCTGAAGTCCCCCAAGAAACCGTATACTCTTTTTTAGTTACCTTATCCTCGGCTGTAACCGTATATTTTACCCCGCCTTCCTGGGCAAAGTTCTGGGGTAAAGCCGGATCTGGAGATACGGTAGCCCCTTTTGAGAGATAGAATGTAGGCACCGCCGACTTCAGTACTTCTGTAGCATTAACATACGGTGACACCTTAATTGTAATGGTATTATCATTATTGATTGTTGCCTTAAAAAAAGCTTTATCCTTGCCAACAACTGAAAATGATGTAATAATAGAGGGCTCACTTACGACCTTCTCTTTCTTACATGCACCCAGACTGAATACGATCACCAATGCAAGTATGGTGTGTAATCTAAAATTTATAGTCTTCATAACTTAATGCTTTAAAATTTTATCCATACTATTCAAAATAACCTCTTATGCGGTATTGGCGTTTCGTTCTCTCCCCGGAAGTAACGGTAATGATTATCCCGTCCCCGGAGATATTATGCCGACCTGATAGCGAAGGCGTAATGAGCTCATCATAGGTAACAGTTGCTTTCAGGTAAATGCTGGTCAGGTCAATATCCTTTGCCAAAGTTGCCGAAATCGGGAACAGGATCAATCCATATCCTCCCTCCAGTTCCTCTTGTTTAGCACTAGCTTCCATTAATTTCCCCTCTTTATTAAATTCATAGATTTCTCCCTGAAACTCTCCACCCGAGTGGGAGGCCTTACAAGTCATCTGAGTTATCAGATTGGATTTATGGACGAAAATAAATTCCTCATTTTCCTTTGCACATCCTGCCAGCAATAATGTAATCAGCAGCCCGAGCAGATAGGGCTTGATTGTATATAATAATTTCATATTCAAATTTTAAGTTTACAATTACCAGGGTAGGTTGTTTTTAACCAGGTTGTTGTTTGCTGTTTCCGAGGTAGGTAAAGAGAGATAATAATATTTCTCAGGGAATATCCGTGTCGAACCTCCATCTACAGCTACAGTCTCATAAGTCAGCGTACCGTTACCGGCTTTTGTGATCTTTGTTCCATGAGCATTCTTACCGTCGATAACCGTCACAGCCCTTTTCCAACGTCGCAGATCCCAAAAACGGAAACCTTCGCCAGCCAGTTCAACTGCCCGCTCTTTACGGAGATACTCCATAAACACTTCCTTTGTAGGGGTATTAGCTATTGTTTTGGAAGGAAGGTTAACGCGGTTACGCACTTCGTTAAGAGCATCAAGTGCCTGAGTTTGGAACGTGTTGAAATCAAGCTCTGCATATGCTTCTGCTTTATTCAGTAATACCTCTGCATAGCGCAATACCGCGTCGTACTGGTGACTGCCATTGGTTACAAAGTTGGCATTTCCTTCCTGAAGATATTTGCGCAGGTAATAACCAGTACAAGTACGTCCTCCTGTAGATCCTGCCTGCGTAAAGGCCTGGAAACCATCTGTACCTCCAACAAAGGTTTCAATCGTACGGTTTTCCCATTTGGCACCATTATACAGTACGGTTGCCTGGAACCTGGGCTCCCTGTCGGTATAAGGATTGGAATGGTTGGCGGCGTAAGTACTCCATGAGAAGTCGGTCCCATCTTTAAATTCGTAAAGATCGGCCAATTCTGCAGTAGGTACATGCTCTGCATAAACATCGGTCGTATAAACCGCTCTATCCCCAAAAGGGCGGTTGTATCGATCATAACTATGGGTTACGCTGCCGCTGAGAAAGCTCAACTGAAACAAAATCTCCACTGAATTATCCTGTCCCCCATCCACTTTAAAAACTTTGGCATAATCCGGAGCCAGGCTAGCCCCCAGCTGTTTCACTTTCTCCGCTGCGTCAATGGCTATCTGCCACTTTTTCGCATACAATGCCATACGCGAGAGCAGACCATAGGCTGTTTTTTTGGTCGCCCTGCCTTGCGATGAGCCAGACCAAGATGGAGGCAGGTGTTCAGCACTCCACAACAACTCGCTCAAAACAAAATCCCAGCTTTCTTCTTCACTGGCACGGGCACGATGTATATCAGCGCTTACCGCACCATCATCAACCCCACCATTTGCGCCCGAAACATCTGTACGAAGGATAACACCACCATACACCCGTATTAGTCTATAGTAAGAGAATGCCCGACAAAGGCGGGCCTCTGCCCGACGAATGTTAGACCATTCTTCCCCAAATTTAGGAACACCATATCGTTTGATATCATCCAATAAAACGTTGGCTCTGCGAATTCGCTCGGTGTACACGTTAGACCAGCTATCCAAAGGCCCTGCACTTCCAGTAACAAAGCTGCTTGCCTGTAATAAGGCTTTATTATAGCCATGATTATACTGGTCCCATGAAGTCGACTTCATCAGGTCAGAATAGCTGTCAAAATATTGACCACGGCTATTTGCTACCTGCGATACATCCGTAAAAGTCTTGTAAGCCGCGGTAACATACATATCAGCGGCAGTCTGAGAACTCCATACGGCCAAATCTGAGAGATTCTGCGTATTTTCTATATCCAGCGCCTGCTTACATCCCTGCAGCGAACTTACCGTTACCGCAAGCATAAATATCATTAAAATCCTATTTTTCATCTTTTATCTCCTTAAAATGTTACGTTTAGACCGAAACTGTATGTCTTCTGCTGAGGATAATAACCGTTACTTACCGAAGGACTCTCGGGATCAACATACTTAAAATGACTAAATGTCAACAGGTTGGTTCCTGACACAAAAATATTTACCCTGCTAAAAGGCATTTTTCGCAGAAGATTAGCTGGTACATCATATCCGATATTCAGATTCTTTAAGCGCAGATACTCTCCATTTACTACCCACCATGTAGATTGCCAGGCATTATTACCGTTACTTACAGTAGATAATCTGGGGTACTGTGCATTTGTATTTTCAGGTGTCCAGGCCTGCTCAATCAGATAGGAAGGAGAATTGCCGTTTCCACCAAAGGGAGAAGTATACAGCGTAGCGGCCGTTACTCCCGAATCGAATACACCAGACAATTCATAGTCGACATTAGAGGCACCCTGCCACAATGTGGAAACATAAAAATTCTTATAAGAGAGATCTAAGTTCAGCGCGAAGTTAATTTCAGGTATCTGCCCATATCCTGTTTTCACGTAGTCAAACTCAGAGCTAATGATACCATCTCCGTTCACATCCCGATATTTCAGATCGCCCAGTCTCAGAAATCCCGAAGGTGCTGCCGGATAATTCTCAATTTCCGACTGCGATTGGAAGAGGCCCAGCGCCTCATAACCGTAGCGTGCACCCATTGACTCGCCAATAGCAGCTCGGTAATTAGGCCTGTTATCTACAATAATCCGCGACAATACCTTATTCCTTGCAAAGGCAAATGATCCTTTTACCGAGTAGTTCCAATCCTGGTTTATCCGGTTGGCATGCTTCAGAATTACCTCAAAACCTTTATTCTCTACCTTTCCGGAGTTCTTAAAACTTGGATAATATCCACCCAAAGAACTAGGATAGTTGCCTCCCTGAGACTCCAGAATGTCTTTTGTCAACTTATAAAATACATCTGCTTCGATGCCCAATTTCCCTTTCCACAGATCTATATCAAGGCCTATGTTATAATTATCGGTTGTGGACCATCTCAGATTGCGGTATAAATATGGACTAATCGAATAAAATTGAGATACAGCTTCACCGCCCAGCACCATACTATTGCTTGCAAGGGCAAATAAAGAGTTGTGCTGGAAAGGGCTTACGGCATCATTTCCAGATCTGCCAAAGCTCGCGCGCAATTTGAAAAGGTCTACAGCAGAAAAACTATTGGCAAAGAAATTCTCCTTTGATACCACCCATCCTAAGGATGCAGAGGGAAAGAATCCCCATTGATTGCCCGGTGCAAAAATATAGGAACCATCATAGCGGAAAGCAGCCTCTGCCAGATATTTATTATCATAACCATAATTCAGACGGCCAACATAAGAAGCCTGCCCGCCAGAGAAAACATGTGATCCAGTTACCGGTGTTGTCCCAAAAGTGGATCCCAGCGATAAATCCACAGGATCATCAGTTACATATCCACGCTTTGATCCTGTCATCGTTTCAGAGTAACTTTTCTTGGTTTCAAACAAGAACATCGCGCCTACGTAATGTTTGCCGAATTCGCGGGAATAATCCACCTGAGGACGCCATAGATAAGAATCGCCCCAGGAAGCTGATTTGGAAAAGGCATTATCAGGAGAAAAACCACTTGCACCTACAACCCCTTCGTCCAGATTGTTATTAAGGCTATACAATTCATAATATCTACTGTAATTTGCATCTATTGTATTGCTATAATTATATGCTCCGAACATCGATACTTTAAGGTTCTTCAGCACAGGCGAAAGATCTGAAAAATCGTACTCCAATTGGAAGTTGCTATCCATTGCCCACCTGGTCTGGTTGATAAATCCAGATTCCATTAATGCAGCATACCCGTTAACATTATAGGCTGAGCCCTGCCAGGCTGTAGGAAGTCCATTATATTCACTTTTGATAATAGGTATAGTAGATACTGCCTGACGGATAGGATCAAATTCAGTCTGGTTTCCAATAGGTACACCTGGCCACTTTCTATCCGAACGTAATCCTGCCAAACCAGCTACCAATCTTAAGTTCTTGGCTACCTGCATATCGAGGTTTGTACGGAGATTATATCGTTTAAAACCCGTATTGATCAAGGTACCTTCCTGATCCATCATACCCACACTGGCAAAATATTTTGTTTTATCAGTACCACCAGAAGCAGCAACATTATGCTGTTGGGTAACTCCCGTGCGGAAGATCATATTTAACCAATCCGTCTCCCCATAGATACTATTTGCATCATTGCTCAGTACCTTATTTTGTATAGCCGCGTTCCACATGGGTGTCAGCCCATCCAATTCCCGGGCTTTATTGTTCCAGTACATGTAATCTGTTGCGTTCAGATAATCCGGCATGGCCGTATTATGTGTCAATACGCCGGCGCCATTATAGAAAATTTTTGCTGTACCTGATTCTCCTTTTTTGGTAGTTATCAAAATCACCCCGTTTGCCCCTTGAACACCGTATATAGCAGCTGCCGCATCTTTCAGTACAGAGACCGATTCCACGTCATTTGGATTGATGTTATCAATAGAACGCGGAACGCCATCCACAAGGATCATGGGACCATTATTACCTGCAAAGGAATTGAGTCCGCGTACATACAAAGCAGTTCCATCAGCTCCAGGCTTTCCAGAGCTTTGAATACTCGTCAACCCAGGTAGTTTCCCGGTAAGCATGTTCGATAAATTCTGCATCGGTGCCCGGGTAAGTTCTTTTGCTGAAACCTGCGAAACAGCGCCTGTTAAATGGGCACGCTTTTGTTTGGCATAACCAACCACAACAAGCTCGTCCATTATCTCTTCACTTGCCTTGAGCATTACCTGAATAAATTTGCTTCCTTCTACCCGGTGCGCCTGTGTTATATAACCTACAAAAGAAAACTCCAGCACAACACCGTCCTCTACTCCTGTCAAATAAAAATTACCTTTCGCATCTGTAAGCACGACCTTCTTAGTCCCTTTCACCTTTACACTTACCCCCGGAATCGGACGATTATCTGCATCCACCACCTTGCCGGAAGCATCGATACCTTTCATTGTTGCCACTATCCTATCCAGAATAGAGCTCCCTTTTTCTTTCACAATAATAGATTTGTTCTCTATACTATAAGTGAAAGGCTGGTTGATAAAGCACAGATTTAATACTTCATCCAGTTCTTTATCTTTTACATTTAAACTAATAGGTTTCGCATCCTTAATCACCGGATTGGTGTACAAAAAATTATATCCTGTCTGCTTATTGATCTCCACAAACACATCTAAAATAGAGACATTGGTTTTAGAGATGGTTACCTTTTGCCCATAACCAGTTACTGCGCTGGCCTGCATTATGGTTGCGATTAGGATAATTATGATCAATTTCATAATAAGTAATATTTTAGGTGGTATCCACGGGCTTAGAATACCTAGGTTAAAAGTAAATTTATACATACTTTTGAGCTTAGTTTGGGTTAATACATAAAAGGTTCGCAATAACTATTTTACCGTCCTGATGAAGATCAGGTACCGGAGGGTTAACTCAAACTCTGCCGGATAGTGCTTCGACTCACTATCCGGTTTCTTTTTTTAGTTAACCATAAAGTTTAATACCATTATCGTATAGTTCTGTTCATTTTGGTTATTTGGTTCTTAAGTGGTTTATATTTTGGTTATTTAATTCTTTTTTCTGATTAGTACTTTTCTTCCTTCAACTTCAAAGTCGCAGGATGTGGTTTCCTCCAAAAGTTCCAGCACTTGAGAAAGTACTACCTTTCTGGAGATTACCCCTCCCATTCTGATTTCTCCGGCATTGCCCTGAAATATAACTTCCAGGTCATACCAGCGTGCTATCTTTTTCATCACACCTTCCAGGCTTTCATTTACAAAGTAAAAATTGCCATTTTTCCACGCTATCGCCATTTCAAGGTCTTTCACCTCCCTAACCTGTATTTCCAAAAGATGTTCCCGATCTACAACAGCTTGCTGACCAGGTTTAAGCACAACAGTCTTATTGCTATGATTGGCCACCTGTACAACACCTTCTAAAAGCGTCGTTTTGGTTACCGTTTCGTTTGGATAGCTGCTCAGGTTAAAGTTTGTACCTAGTACTGCTACTTCCTGGTCAGCCGATTTTACAATGAACGGATGTTTTTTGTCTTTTGATATTTCAAAATACGCTTCACCGGTCAAATTAACTTCACGTCTCCCACGCTTTGCAAAAGAAACTGGGTAAATTAATTTTGATTCAGCATTAAGCCAAACTCTGGAACCATCAGGTAAACGCAACTGATATTGGCCACCTTTCGGAGTTTCAATGGTATTCACCAAATCAGTATGATGTTGCGTATCACTACTGATCGAATATATAATCTGACCATCAGCAGTCTTAGTAATTTCCACACCTGCTTCTTTAGCCAATTGGCCACTGCCTGCATCATTTAAAGAAATTTTCTGCCCATTGGCAAGTGTTAAATAAGCTTTGTTAGCTCCCGGCTGGATTTCATTACCTGGGCGTCCAGAGTTGGTGAAATAGAAAAGGCCAGCACCAATAACCAAAAGTACGGCTGCTGCTACCGAAGCCAGACGAGGCCAGATGTTAATTTTTCGCCGTATCGGTTCTACTGCGATTGAATGATCAACAGGATAAATTCGTGCTTTAGCGCGGGCTAGTTCCGTGCTGGTATCGAAATTGCGATAACCCTGCAATAGCTCAGCGGTTTCCCCTTTAATTCCTCTCAGCTCCTCCAACAACTCCAGTTCCACGTGAGTCAAAGTCTTACCAACTGAATGGTCTTGCTCCAGTGCTTGCAGTAATTGGTCCCAATCTAAATTTTCCGCGTTTTTATCCATCTTACCTCATTGACAACACCTTAGTGATAATGGGTGACAAAAAATATGAAACAAACCAATAAAAATCATAACCAACTGATGATGAGCTAAAAATATTTAAGTAAGCAAGACAAAACCAAGATCGTAATGGCCTTTCCGCGCAGCGTTGAATAAGCTCTGCGGAGCTGTGTTTTCACTGTATTTACTGAAATGCCCAGGCGAGCTGCAATCTGTAGGTAACTCAAACCTTCTATAGCATGGAGTTCAAACACTTTTCTGCGGTCAGCGGGCAATTCATCCAGTAATTCAAGAATCCTCTTTAAACGGCGTACACGTTCTGGAAGTTCTTCTCCATCATCCTGTGTTTCATCTGATAAAGACTCCAGAACGGACTGAGAAACATTTACATAATATTTATCTTCTACAACCTGGTGCTTAAGATAATTCAGACAGCTGTTTTTCACAGAGCGATAAGCATAGGCCTCAAAATTCTTTGGTGCTAACTGGTCCTTCCTCTGCCAGTATTTAACAAAAAAATCCTGAACCAGATCTTTTGCTACAAAATCATCACGGACGATATTCGTAGCTACCATACACAGAAACTGATGATTTTTCATAAACAGGGAGTCAAAACCTGTAAAATCTGAAATTTCTGATTGCTTATTGCCCTGGACCATATATAAAATTAGCTTAACATGGACAATGATATATAAATATTTTCAAAATTAATCTACCTGATTCTTTTAGAATTTTGAGGTTATACTCAACTCCCCTTATAGAGAGGCTCAATTTTACGATAAACAATGTACTTGAAATTTCTTTCCAGAATCTAGCAATGTTTATTTGGTATAGCCTTGTGCGGGATGTCTTGCTACCTCTGGCAAATACAGATAGATCTATTTACAATGCTCAAGAATTCGTTCTTTTGCGTAATCTGCCCCAAGTTCAAGTGCTTTATTCCAATTTTCACAAGCCCTCTTTTTGTCTTTAAGGTTTAAATAGGTATTTCCTAAATTAAAATAGGTTTGCTGTTTATCTTCTATTTTTATGTTGTCAATTTGAAGTGCTGTTTCATAGTCTGCAATTGCTCCTTGATAATCTTCATACTCGTCTTTAAGCGCGCCTCTGTTTAATAATGCACTTGTAAACCTTGGAGCAATTTCAATCGCCTTGTCGTAATCCTTGAGTGCCGATTTCCATTTATAAAGTTCGTTTTTAACTATTGCTCTTGAATAATATGCATTGGGGTCTTTCGGGTCTATTGCTATAGTCAAACTCCAATTAAATATTGCTCCACTTAAATCACCTTTACTGTAACACTCCATTCCTTTGTTAAAGAAGGGGGCAGATTTTAATGTATCCAAGTCAAGATATTTGGGTGCTTTCGGATCATGTAGTCCACCATAAGCATCAAGAGTTGCATCAAATTCATAGCCTCTTTTATACATATCCAAAACCCAGTACATTAAATTATCTACTGTTATTGGCATTTCGTTGGTTTTTCCATTTATTTCCCAAATGCCCTCGAATTTTTCCACTTTTTGAACTGAATATGGATAATGTGTCTTAATAAATTCTCCAAGTTTTTCTAATTTTTCCTTTTTATCTGAAATAAAAGTGAAATCCATTTCTATCAAGAAGTAGTCTTTTAAACCGTTTTTGACCATGTTATTAAAAACATCTTCGGCAGTTACGATTTCTTTACTAAATCCATCAACGAAATTGTCCCAAGTGAAAAATTTATTTTCCATTTTCTTTTGTCCAAAAGCGGTTAATGTTGTTATAAAAAATATTAGTGTGATTATGCTGTTTCTCATATGAAATATCGGTCATTAAAATGTTTCTATTTATGCTGCCCTCACTAACGCGAAAGTCGTGTTAAGAGTAACATAATTACATATCCCCTACCACCTACCATGTCTCTCCTTAAAACTTGTCCTCAAATAACCAGCAGTACCTAAAACAGGCAAGACGATTATAATAATGATCCAAGTAATCTTAACTACAAGACTTAGGGACTTCTCTTTCAAAACCTGAACAATACCATAAATCACATAAGAAACTATAAGTAGAATAAGGACAGCGTAAAACATACTATTCTTTTATGATCCCATCTTCATCCACATCATCAATAGGTTGAACCACGCTATCAGCTGCTCCTTCTCTACCAAAATCAAAATTCAACCCCTTTGGATTTGGACCATATTCATTATCTCCAATGTCACCACTATAAAACAATAGTATCAGCCCATAAAATGGCAATAACTGCCACCAGCCAACATTCCCTCTGTCATGGCAGCGCTTAGCTCCTTGAGCTAGTATAAACCAACATAGAGATACAAATCCGAATAGAAGTGCGAATAAGAAAAATGGAGATTGTTGTTCACTCTTTAAAAAGAGAGATAATGGTATATATATTACTAAAAAAATCAAATTACTTAGCCCATATTCGAGCCTACGTATCCTACCATTAAAAGAAAAGGGATTTTTGAACATGCGTTAATTTATTATTGGGTTAGAGAGATATTTAAGTAAGCGCTTATTCCAAATTTTAGAAATTTAACTTAGAATAACAAGGGTAATTACATTTATTTTATGAGCGTGCTAAAGGAGCTTTCCCAAGCAAGAATTCGCGAACTTACTTTTTTCCCAATCTTGTTTTGACATTTCAAATTTCACTTCATTTTTGCCATGCATCCCGTTTCTTTTCCACCCTGATTTTTCATAAAACTTTTCCGCTCTAGTGTTTGGTGAAGTTCCAAGCCAGACAGATTCTTTCCCTGTTTCAAAATACCAGTTTAGCATTATTTCATGAAGTTTCTTGCCGATACCTTTTCCTTCAAATTCCGGAAGAAGAAAAAGAGCCCAAATATTATTATCTTGTAAATCGGCAATCGCAAAACCAACAATCTGATTTTCTATTTCACAAACCCAACCTTTACCTCGTTTAAACATAAACTCATTGCAATCTTGGTCGGTAACAAGTGCCGGATTTGATAAAGTATTCTCCTTTACAGAATTTCTAACAATTTGAATTTGATTAATATCCTCTATTGTTGCTTCACGAAATTTCATATTCAGTATATCTAAATTTGTTCTTTATATTTTGGGTCAAAATCTACCATCCATTCAATTCCGTATTTGTCTCTAAACATTCCGAAGTATGAACCCCAAGGGCTGTCAGCAATTGGAACTTCAATATTTCCACCTACTGAAAGTCCATTAAATAATTTATCAGCTTCTTCTTTGCTTTCAGCACTTATGGAAATTTTACTTCTGTTTTCATTTTCATTAACTCTTCCCATAAATTCCGGAACGTCATTACCCATTAGAATATTTTTGCCAATAGGCAAAGCAATATGCATTATTTTGTTTGCTTCATTTTCTGAAATTGGGACTTCAGGACTTGACATATCCTTGAAACGTATAATCATTGCAAACTCTCCGCCAAAAACTGATTTGTAAAAATTGAATGCTTCTTCGGCATTTCCGTTGAAGTTAATGTGAGGATTAATAAGTGCCATAATTTTGATTTTTAAATTGTTAACAAGAGCAATTCAACTGGCCGTTCCGTCAATAGTTGTTCCTTAACATGGAAGTTACGAATTTTCGCCTTTTATACAGTCCGATATTTTGGAAGGATTACAATACCAGGTATACTGTCTCGTGCCCATAGAGTTTATCATAAAAATGCCCCCAGAAAGTATCTAACTTTTTGGGGGCATTGCATTTACACCCTCTTTTCTATTTATTCCTTCAACATTATTATTCGTTTTTACAAAGCCTCAACTTTATCCAACAGATCCTGCGCTAACTTTTGAATTTTCGAAGTCTCCGCATCTGCCAGTGTTCTTGATTTTTTAGCCGCAGCTAATGCTTCAGGCTTCTTTTTCATCGCCAGACATACCCAGGCAAAAGTGGATTGAATACTGTATTCTTCAGGTTCAATTGCGACTGCGCGCTTAGCCATTAAGTACGCCTGCTTTTGAATGGCTACTGATATACCATCACTTCCACCTTTCCCTCCTGATGCTCTTCTTGCCAGAAAGCTAAGTTTCTCTGCATCATTCTTCAGTTCATTTTTTAACGCCTTGTTGGTTACTTTCACATAGTCTTTAGTCTTTCCAGTACTAAGGTAAAAATCTGCTTCCAACATTATACCTTGCTTTCTACGCTCAAGTTGATCAGAATTTTTAAAGTAAGGCAGTTTGTTCATAAAAGCTACTTCATCTTTAGTATTGATATAGCCATACATAGTGCTCGTTACCAAACGATCTTTTAACTTGTCTAACTGAGCCTGACTACCCCATTTTGTGTACGCACTTTCATTAGCGATAAAATGTTTACCCAATTTATCATTTTCAGTTCTTGCTAATGTCTCAATAACCTTCCAACCGAACTCAGTGTTTAATTCTTTTTCAGAGATAATATTAATAATATCCTTTCCGATTTTGTCTGACTTCATTCTATCTGATTTATTCAGAACCAAGTAGTAATCCAGTAAAAATGGCAAATCACGCGATCCTTCTTCATATTTCTTATTTAAATACGAAAGGTTCTTTTTTGGGTTCGCAGCCTTCTGTCCTTCTGCTAAAAATTCCTCAACAGACATCCTGGAACCTGTTCTATGTATTACTTCTCCTTTATCATTGATAAACAAGAATGTCGGGAAAGATTGCACATTATATTTTTTACGTAACTCTATTCCCTCACCCTTTTCCATATCAATTTTCGCATTGATAAAATTTTCGTTGTAGAAATTAGCTACAGCAGGTACGGTAAATACATTTTTATCCATCCATTTACAAGGTGCACACCATGAAGTATAGCAATCTAAAAAAATCAGTTTACTTTCGGCGGCAGCCTTTGCTTTAGTATCGTTCCAGGTAGTAGTCTGGTTAAATTTAATTGCCTCCTGGGCATTGGTAGTAATGGCTGCAATCAGCAGAAACAAAAAGATTAATGATCTCATAATTTGGTTTTAAAAATGCGAACCGAAGAATTTGAGTTCGTCGGTCCGCGATAAATTGATTAATACTAACGGTTGTAAACCGGAATGCCTGGGTTAAGTGCCAATACTTTCGGTGGTATTGGTAGGACATAACGTAAGTCGTTAGGTGCTAATGTGAACGTTGTCGTTTCAGTTTTATGTGTAACTGTTTTTGCAAAACGAGGATCTTTGTTCAAACGCTTAAGATCTACCAATCGGGTAGTACCTGAATAAGGCATTTCTCTTCTTCTTTCATTAAGAGCAATTTTCAATGCATCATCATTTGTAGCAGCAACTAACGGTACATTACCAACAATACGTGCATTACGTAATTTATCCAGGTATTTTAGCGCATTGTCTTTGCTTCCTACCCTAGCTTCACACTCCGCTGCGATTAAATACAATTCTGGTGTACTGAAACCTGTATTAAACTCTACGTAAGCACCCCATAATACTCTACCTTTAAAAGAAATAACTTTTGATCCAAAATTAGCTTCATCTTCTAGGAAAAACAATGAAAAACGTTTATCCACAGCTCCGTTAGGTAAATCTGCTTTATAGGTTGCTAACAAATCCTCACTTGCATAAACTTCAGTGAAAATATTTGAAGAGCTGGCGGCTGATGACCTTGCCAAGATATTTTCCTTATTATCTTTAAGTTTAGGGAATGCAACGGCAGCGTTATCTATTACCCTTCCCCAGGTAGTCCCCGTTTTTGTAGTATAGGTTCTATAATCAATTAAATCACCATTTAATTTCAGGGCCTCCTCAGCATTTTTTAGCGCTTCAGCGTAATTCCCCATATACAAATTTAATTTACTTAAGAAGGCATAACCCACACCCTTTGTTGGACGATATTTATGAGGAGCTGTTAAAGCTAAATTAGGTAATGCCTCTTCCAGATCTCTTTTTATCAACTCGTAAACCTCTGCAACAGTATTTCTTGTATACTTCGCGTTAATATTCTCAGTTAAAACTAATGGCACACCCAAGTCGGTGGCGGCTGTAGCCGGATCATAATGTACTGCGTATGCATTTACCAGATTAAAGTACTCAAATGCTCTATTAATTTGAGCCTCCGCTTTAAGCTGTTTACGTTTTGCCTCAGTACCATCCAGTACCTTTTCCACATTATTGATTACAGTATTGTAAACAAATATATGTGCATAAGCAGGCTCGTAAAATGAATCAGACTCCCCGTCATTATAAAGTGCACCATGTTGAAAATCATACATTTTCAACTTATAGGGTGCATAGTTTGAATAATCTGAGGCTAAATTTACATCTCCCGCCACCCCGGACTGAACATCATCAGTTAAAAAATTTGGATAGGCAGCAGACACATTATATAATGCTCCATCATTTAGAAGCTTGAAATAGTCATCATAAAATTCAGGAATGCTATAGCCCTTCGGTCTTATATCAAGGTATTTTTTACAGCCAGAAAGTGCGACTGCTGCGAATATTATAGCGATAAATATCTTTTTCATTAGAGTTCAATTAAAAGTTAGCAGATATGCCGAAAGAATAAGTTGTTGGAACTGCCATTCCCCTTGAAGGCGCAAAATATTGTCGCCTTTCATTATAGTAAGCTACAGACCATGATTCGGTATCCAGGTTTTGTCTATTTGCAGCCCATCTCCATGGATTTTGCACCTGGAAACTGAAACGCATGTTTTGGATATGATTTCTTTTTAAGAGCTCATTAGCCAAATTATAACTTAAAGTAACATCTCTCAACTTAATGTAATCACCCTTTTGAACAGACTGATGTCTGGCTTCCCAGATGTTGGCAATAGTTGGAGGTGCGGCACTTAAAAAGCCTGGTGCAATATCCGGAATGTTTTCGTCACCAGGTTTCTTCCAGTAATTCAAAGCAGCTCTGTCCATATTGCTGGTATAGTTTAATTCAGCAAACTTGCTTAGATATGGTGACTGCACCTCACGCATAACATGACCTCCGTAATAAATAAACATAAAGAACAAATCGAAATTCTTGTAGCTCATATTGTTCATCAATGAGGCAGCAAATGGAGGTGTTGTCGTACCTTCATAAATCAGGTCATCTACGGATAAGTCAGCTGTACTTTTAACTTCCCTGCCATCTTTAGTCAGCGCAATAGGACGACCTGCATTGTCCAATCCTTTATAACGAACGCTATACAAGGCATCCATAGGTTTACCTAACCTATTTTGTGCTTTATCCAGATATGAATACATGCTATTGTCAGTAACCTCCAACTTCGTTAATTTATTTTTATTGTAATTGAAATTCAAACCGCTACTCCAGGTAAAATCAGCAGTTGTCATGTTCTTACTTTTAAAAGTAAAATCAACTCCGCGATTTGTCATACTTCCATAATTTACTTTAACCTTACTCCATCCAATGGTAGGGTCAGAAGCCAAATCGCCTAAAAGGTCACTGGTAGATTTGTTATAAACCTCGATGGATCCTGTGAAACGGCTTTTCAAAAAGCTAAAATCAAGTCCCAGGTTTGTAACTTTTGTTTTTTCCCATCTTAAACCATCATTTGGTGGGCTATAGATATAAGCACGTGCTTCCTGCGTTTGAGGATTGGGACTTGTATAATCTTTTATAATCATATATGGCCCACTATCCTTTGGGATATTACCGTTGATGCCATAAGTAGTACGAACTACAAGACGGTCCAGCCAATCATTTTGATTCTCCGTCAATACATACATTACCCCGGTAGACCAAAGTGGTTTATATTGATACTTAGGATCTGTACCAAATAAATTTGATTGATCCATACGGATACTTCCGGTAAAAGTTAATTTACGATCGTAGGTATAAGAACCATTGGCATAAAAGGAAACATACCTGTTTTCAACATTAATGAAACCTTTTTCCTTTCTTTCATATATAAAATTTCCAAATAAAGACTCAGTCCCATCCACAGTTGTAGACAATATGCGTTCATCAATTGAACTATAGCTCAAGCTATTATCGTTATAACCATATTTATACAGGTTAGACGAAGTAGTCAATACACCACGCTGTTCAGCACCCGCAATTACATCGATTCTATGCTTATCTCCAAATAATTTATTGAAATTAACCTGTGCACGTAAGGTATGAGAATTCTGATCGGCGCGGGTTTCATCTACCTGTCCGCCTATTGGAATCAGGAAAGAATGACCACCAGCTGGCAACTTTTTAGTTGCATTGTTAATCATCGTTTTCACATCATAGGCATCTTTAGTCAGATACTGCTTAGTATAATTATCAGTTCTTTCTTTTTGATAAAGTACATTTACTGATAATCCGTCAATGATTTTAAAGTTTGCTGCGAAATTTAAGTTCAGGTAATTACTGGTATTGTTGTAGTGTTTTTTATTCATCTCATTCAGAGGTGAATAGTTTTCATCCTGCAAGCCTAAAGCATTCAGACGGTCAATTTCAAACTGAGATTTAGAATTATACCAATTTACATTTCTGCCATTTTGGTCTTTCAGCATGAAATACGACGCTTTGCCGGCATTCAACAAACTCATACCCAATATACCATTGTCATAGTCTTCATTTACCTTACTACTGATCACCCCAACGTCAACCTTCATCCATTTGGTAAAATTGAAAGTATTGTTCAGGTTAAAACCAATACGACTGGAACTTTGCTCACGCTCATAAGGATTGTTTAACATATAGTTACCACTTAAGTTATAAGTGTAAAAATCTGAACCACCTGAAAAGGAGATATTATGTGTCTGGTTAATGGCAGCTTTACGAAGCAGGTTATCAACTACCTGATCATACCTGTCGTTATTTCTATATGGTTCTAATGCAGATTGCAATTGAGCCTCGGTAATAACATTTTCCCTTGCATCGTAATACAATCTGTAAACATCATTCATAGCTTTACGTGGATCTATTCCGCTGTAAGATCCCGATCTGTAATTAAACATCTCTCTCTGGAAATCCACCAACTCTGAACTACTCATCTTGTTCGCGTAGTCACGGTCAGGTAAGGGCGTAAATTTAGCAATACCATTGTAAGCGATTCTTACCGGTCCTTTTTTACCACGACGGGTATTGATGACAATGACCCCGTTGGCCGAACGCGCTCCATAGATAGAAGCAGCCGTAGCATCCTTCAATACGGTGATCGTTTCAATATCGGCGGCATTGATAGATTGGATATCGCCTTCAAACGGAGAACCATCTACTACATATAATGGTTTCGTCTCCCCGGCCAATGTGGATACACCACGAATACGAATTAAATTTTGTGTGTTTCCATCTGATTTATAACTGGTCAAACCAGCCGACATCCCTTCAATCCTGTCTAAAATATTAGCCTGTAACTTACCTTTCAGATCTTTATCGGCATTAATTACCTCAATAGATCCTGCAGCACGTTCTTTCGGAATATTCTGATAACCGGTTGATACAACAGTAACCTCCGCCAGTTCAGCCGGATTAGGCTGTAAGCTAATCACCATTGGCGAGGCCTGACTTACCGGAATTTGTTTTGAAGTATAACCAACAAAGGAAATTACCAGGGTGGCTTTTTCATCTATACCTTTTAGCTCAAACTCTCCTTTTTCATTGGTAAGTACTGTTTTCGTAGAGTTTCTGATCTGTACAGTAGCACCTGGAAGTGGCAATCCATTTTCATCCACCACTTTACCTCTCACATCAATGGCATTCAGGAAACTGGCTACTTTATCCAGAATTCCAACTTCCTTCTTTTTAACCAATACTGTTTTTTCTATGATCTTGAAAGTAAGATCCTGGTTCTCGAAACAAGCTTTCAGCGCTTCTTCCAAAGATGCCTTTTCTAAATTAAGGCTAACCGGTCTCGCCCCCTTTAAAACATGACTGTTGTAAAGGAAAGTGTAATTTGTTTGGTTCCTGATTGTTTTAAGTACCTCATTAAGGTCTGCATTTTTTTTATGCAGGGTAACAGTCTGACCAAAACTACTGGCCGCAGCCTGCATTAAGGTCATGGTAATCAAAACAGCAATAAGATTAATTCGCATAATAATCCGTCTTCTCGTAACGGGATTCATAAGTGCGAAGCGCTTATAAATGCCCTTAAATAGTTTAAAATATGGCGCAAACCAAGGCTTGTCCATACCAATTGAAGTATTAATAAAATACATACATTTGTAAGGTTTGGTTGATAATTAAGAAGTTGTAACATGTTTTTCATCCTGATGTAAATCGGGATAAACTGAAATTGATTGACTGAACGCCGACAAGGACTGCAATCCGAGTCTATACCGGGCAAGGTGCTTCAACACTTTTCCCGGTTTTTTTATTCAGTTACCTTTGGGTTTCGCTACTTTGGTGGTAAGTTTATTTTCATTCGTTTTATTTAAGTTTAACTGATTAATTTCTGATCTATCTGGAAACAACAATTCGCCTTTTGTTTCCCCCAAGGCTTTCAATACTAAATTTCACATCCAGATATTTTAACATATCCAGAAAAGCAGCTGCATTTACGCTTCTGGATACTTCACCACTAAATCTGATTGCAGGTATTTTTCCTTCATACACCACATCAACATCATACCATCTTGAGGCCTGGCGCATAATACTGCTCAGTTCCGTATCGTTAAACTGGAACATTCCATTCTTCCAGCTCATTACCTCGCCAACATCCGCCTTTACAATATTTAGTCCCTGACTACCCAATACAGCTTGCTGACCCGGCTTCAATATAGCCTCAACAGGATTCGCTAAATTAGAATGATAATTAAAGGGAAGTATTTTCACCGCGCCTTCAAGTAGTGTCGTTCTGGTTTCTACCTCATCTTTAAAGGCATTGATATTAAATTGTGTCCCCAGCACTTCCAGATCCTGTTCGGTAGTCTTAACGTGAAAAGGACGCTGCTTATTTTTAGAAACTTCAAAATATGCTTCACCATTCAATTCTACCCTGCGTTCATTTGCAGCAAAATTTACAGGAAACTTTAATGATGAAGCTGCATTTAGCCAAACTTTAGTTCCGTCAGGCAAGTTTAACTGGTACTTACCTCCTCTTGGTGTGGCGATGGTATTGTATTCCATTTTGCCACCCTGGCTTTTTCCATTCGAAACATTACTGTTATAAATAATTGTACCATCTGCTGCCTTGGTAATGGTAATCCCAGATTGCTGAGCGACCTGACCATTCGCAGTTTCATTAAGAATAATTTTTTGTCCGTTTGAAAGCGTCAGAACCGCATCATCTTTACCAGGAAGCAAACCCGAAGCCAGCCTAATCTGTTCTTTTTCTGCCTTAATTTTTTGCAGATAAAAAAACACTCCAATTCCCGCCACAAGTGTTACCGCAGCAGCAGCAGCTAACTTTGGCCAAAGTCTGGCTCTTTTCACTACTGGCTCCTGCTCCTGTAAAGCGGCCCATACTTTATCCAAATCTTTAGTCTGTTCGTCAAAATCAATATCTTCAACTGCATCAAGCGGATAGCTTAAATGCCAGCTTTCCAACAAAGCTGCTTCCTCCTCTGTACATTTTCCTTCGAGGTATCTGTTTAATATTTCTTTTGCGTTTGGTTCTTTCATTTTATAGAGCGTATATGTTTAGCTTATAATATGGAAGACAAATGAAAAATCCTTATGGGGTAAATAAAAATAAAAAAATAATTAATCCCAGTTTGGATTTCAAAATCCGAAGTGCGTGCTGGATATGTTTTCGAACCGTCTGCTCCGATAACTGTAGTTGTTCAGCGATTTCTTTATGGCTCAAATTCGACTTGCGGCTGAGTTCAAATACCTGCCTCATTTTAGCAGGAAGAGCAGATATTTGTTTTTCAATAAGTTCTGACAGCTGTTTTTCGCGAATGCGATGATCGGTAATACAATGCCCCTTCTGGATAAACTCCTGGAGCGAATCGATGTATTGAGCTTCGAATTTCTTTTTTGAAACCCTGTTAAAAATCTTATTCCTTAGTGAAATGTATAAATATCCCGATAGGCTGGAACTGAATTGAATGCTTTCGCGTTTGTCCCATAACACTGTGAAAAGTTCGTGAATGATATCCATTGCTTCTTCCCGGTCCCGCATCCATTTATAAGCATGGGTATGCAGCACCAACTTATACCTGTTATAAATTTCAGTATAAGCCAATCTATCACCAGACTTGAGCAAGCCCAGCAGTTCAGTGTCTGACGTAGATTCGTAAATAAGCCCCATACCGCGATTTCGACACAAAGGTAGCAAATATGGAGGAATTCAAAATAACCATTACCTAACCATACAAATGGATCAGGTAATGGTTATCTAGGCAGTCCTTTTGGTTTTATGTTTTTCAAAATTAACCTTATCATCAATAATACAAATCAATCGTGGTTTTGAAAGTTTATTTTTTCTAAATTGATTTTAACACACATATAAAACCTAATTTATTAACCATGAAAATTACATTAGACCTAAAATCCATCATCATTGGATTCTTCAGCACAGCTTTGCTCATCTCTCTCATAAGTTTCAAAAACAACGGTGATGAAAATGAGGGCAAATTTAAAACCATTATGAACGAAAGCGGAATAGTAATTCTGGATTCACAAACTGGTGCCTATATCATTGCCCCAAACATGAGAGACGTCGGCAAAGTCCAATGGATTAAAGGCGATTTTTACAACACTCACAAAACAGGAAAAGACAATAAAAAAGAAAACTAGGTATATCGCAAATCGATATTCAAGTGTAAATAGCTATCCCCAGATTCAAAAGACAGTGTCTGCTGAATCTGGGGACATGTAAGTAGCCCACTATCGTTCGCTACGCTCATCCATATTCAAATCTGTATCAAATGGACTTTTTGTAAAAGGGTAAATTGACTGTTTTACAAACCCTTTCGGATATTGAGCCTCATGTACACCTGTTCCGGCTGGCCATTTCTTACCTGGAAGGTAGTACGTACCAAAAATCAGATCAATAAAGGGAAATATCGAAGCGAAGTTATGCCCATAATACTTCGGATCTTCACAATGATGCCAGTGATGGTATTGAGGAGTAGTAAATATGTATTTTAAAAAACCAAAATTAATGCGGGTATTGGCATGTATCAGAACTGCATGAATGGCTATAAAAATAATGTATACATTAAAAACGGTAGAAGAAAAGCCCAGAATATACAAGGGAATGAAAGTCATAGCTCTTGTAAAAAATATATCTATAAAATGGGTACGGCTACCTGCCAACCAATCCATACTTTTTGTAGAATGGTGTATGGAGTGAAACCTCCACAAGGCTACACGCGTGTGAAAAAAACGATGTGCCCAATATTGGAAAAGGTCTGTGGTAAAAAAAGCCAGAAATAAGGCCAGTAAAAAAGGTAAACTCTGCACCCAGTCATGTATTTTATCCAAACCAATCCAACCAAAGAATAATACAGCGGGTTTTTGGGTGACTATGCCAAAAAACTGGATAAAAAGATGACTGATCACAAAATACATTAGATCAGTCCGCCATTCTTCATGAAACTTAGTTTGTGATTTATTTTTAGGGAAGAAAAGTTCCAAAGGAATAAAAATAGCCGTCATGAGCAGTAAATCAAGCACCAACCAATCCAGCCCAAAATGCCAGCTTGTCTTTTCAACAGCCCGACCTTCCACTGTAAAAGCACCTAAAAGAATAGCGATACCAGCAATTCCGGAACCTATCAATGCCCATTTTATTCTTTTGCTAAGTATTAAACTAAGTAAAGCAAAGAAAAACGTAGCGATGACGCCTCCAGCCATTAAAGTTTCCATACTTTCTTTAGTGTAAACCTCTCTAAATTCAGGTGTAGTTAGCTGTTCAGGATAACGAAAGCAGAAGATTCCAAGCAATACCAGGATGGATAAAAAAATGGAGATGTATCCACTAATTTGACCCTGGCCAACCTTTAAACGCTTATTAGGTGACATAAAAAATGGTGGTTTTAGTTTTCGTAGGTTAAAAAAATGTGAAGATATAAAAAAGAGTCGGCTACGCAATACCCCACACTCTACCCAGAGTGCAACCCTTCCAAAATATCGGACTGTATAAAAGGCGAAAAATCGTAACTTCTATTCGCAAAAACACTTCAGCGTTATCTTTTAGAAATCTTCGCATTTTTAAAAAGGCATTAGCAATTTGGATACTCACACTTATGGCAACTTGACTGCGAAGCACTGATGAAAGCATTACCACTCCAACTTCAGAAAATGCATACATTAACGAGGTAGAATGTTTTAACATTTTGAACCGGTCACAGAACGTGACCAGTTCAATCTGCTCACGATCAGTTAATTGAAATCTAAAATTATCCGGAAATCTGTCTAAGTTCCTTTTAACTGTTTAATTTAGCATTCTATAGATCTGAATAACTGTTAGAATGAAAAGTGTCAAACTCAATTATCTTACGGCCAGATAAGTCAGGAAATCCTTAATGAGGGATACTACTATTAAAAAAGACGACAAGTTTTTCATCAACTAATTCTATTAAACTCTCAGCTGGATAATATCTATCAGGATCATTATTTGCAGGTACTATCTTAAAACTTTTACTTTCGATGTGCTTTCCATGAAGACAACAAGTCCTTCCATAGGACCAGAAAGTTGATGAATTATACCAAACAAGTTCGCTCTCAAGTTTTTTTCCGTTTACCTGTTCAACAATTGGCTTAGTATATATTTTTTTAAATGTCCATTCATTTAAGTAACCAATCCCATTACTATCTACTACTAAAATATTTTCTTCAATATTAGAACGAACTAAGCTAATTTCACCCTTATAACCATTTGGGACAATTATTTTCAACGTTGGAGAGTACAATTTATAATGAAAGATCAAAAATGAAATCGTTGTCACTATTGAAAATAAAGTTAGAAAAGAGTTGTATTTAAATACTAGTTTTAAAATGCTCGTTAATACAAAACATCCCATTAGAATTCCTATTAGCAACATCCCTCCTAAAAAAAGTCCCGATAAAATCATTCCTCCCGGAACATAATTCAGTTTTATAATCAAGGTAAACAAAAGTACCATAGATGTAATTCCAAATAGGATTTTAAGTTTATTATCAACTGTCATATTGGATAAAATTCAATTAAAAAAAGTAACAACCAAAATATCCCCCCGATAACAACTATAAAAATTTCTGCAACGTAAGTATAAAGTATTATTCTCAAATGGCATTAAGGATCAAAAGAATTTCTCTATATTTGCACCTAATTCCTGATCTGTTAACAATAAATATCAAGGAATCATGACAGAGCAAATCTACATATCGCCCCTTTCGCTCATTGCCTAATTAGGCAGGCAAACACTGTGTTTTATTGAATACGTTGTCGGTTACTATTGTAACCTCATGACTTATTTTGCCTGTTCAAATTCATTGAATCTCAATGAGCCTCTTAAAAGGGTATATCCTTTCTCAAGGACGAATCGAAATCAAAAAATCAATATTAAAATGGATAACATATCTGGATATGCACTTAAAAAGCTTATCCCGAATCAGAAATTATAACCCACATGGGCAATTTAAGAACAAAAGATTTAAGTAAAATTGGTTATCACAATGATCAGCTGCGAAGCCTCGTTATTGGCATAACTTCTAAAAATTTCAAACACCACAGTAAACAGCAGTTGCTGGATCTGTTGGTAAATATAAAAAACGATCCAGAAGCATTTCTGGATAATGAATTAACGGCTAAAATAGCCGAAAAAATTATAGGTAAGATCAATACACCATCTTTCAAAACTTATGAGTTGAGAGATGAACCTGTATTTTGTAAAACCTATGGTGCTAAACATATCGAATCATCAGCTAAACAGCAAATGGAGTTGGCCAACCTGTTACCAATCAGTGTACAGGGCGCATTAATGCCGGACGCACATATGGGCTTTGGCTTACCTATTGGTGGTGTGTTGGCTACCGACAATGCGGTAATCCCCTACGCTGTTGGAATGGATATTGGTTGTCGTATGGCACTCTCTATTATTGATGAGAGTGATGGTTTTATAAAGCGGTTTGAATACCAGATTAAACAGGCTTTAAAAGACCATACCCATTTCGGTATGGAAGGTGGACTGGAAATAAGACAGGAACACGAAGTTTTGGATAGTCCTATATTTAATGAAATTCCTTTTCTAAAACCTTTACGGGGAAAGGCCGTAAGACAATTAGGAACTTCTGGCAATGGAAACCACTTTGTAGAGTTCGGTGAGATTGAAATGCTATCCGATAACACCTTGGGGTTGCCTGCTAAAAAGTATGTGGCTTTATTATCCCATTCAGGAAGCAGGGGTTTGGGATCCGCTATTGCAAGACATTATACCCAGATAGCCATGAACACCTGCAAGCTTCCTCGCCACGCACAACAATTGGCCTGGTTGGATATGAACAGTGAGGCCGGACAGGAATATTGGCTTACCATGACCTTAGCAGGCGATTACGCAAAAGCCTGCCATGAGCGCATACATGCCAACTTGTTAAATACATTAGGATTAACTGCTATACATGTTGTAGAGAACCACCATAATTTTGCATGGAAGGACAAACTATCTGATGGTAGAGAGGTTATTCTTCACCGTAAGGGCGCAACACCAGCACATCGTAACGAGCTGGGTATTATTCCGGGCAGTATGACTACCCCAGCATACCTTGTATCAGGGAAAGGTTCGCCAAATGCCTTATACTCCGCTTCGCACGGTGCAGGTCGTTCCATGAGCCGGCAAAAAGCAAAGGACAGTATGACGGTTTCTGCTATGAAAAAATTGCTTGCCAATGCAGGCGTCAGCTTAATTGGAGGAACAGTCGAAGAGAATCCTTTAGTATACAAGGACATTGAAGCTGTAATTACTGCTCAACATGAGTTGGTTGATATTCAAGGCAAGTTTTTTCCGAGGATCGTTAGAATGAATAAGGATTAAGTATGAAAAAGATGATGATACAAATCACTTCAGGTAAAGGCCCGGCAGAATGCTGCCGGGTTGTAGCTTGCGTCCAAAGCCTGATGATGAAACAAGCTAAACAGCAAGGCATTGAATTACAGGTGTTGGAAAATAAACCTGCTGAATTAAACAGAACCTTATTGTCTGCAACAATGATGGCCACAGGAAATAGTCTGGATACTTTTATAGCCGAATGGGCTGGCACTATACAATGGATAGCACAAAGCCCGTATAGAAGGTATCATAAACGTAAAAACTGGTTTGTTGGTGTAGCAGCCTTCAATATTCAGGATTTGATAGCTTGGAACCCCAAAGATGTTAAGCTGGAAACTTGTCGTTCTTCCGGTCCTGGTGGTCAGAATGTAAACAAAGTAGAGACTGCTGTAAGAGGTACACACCTACCTTCCGGAATACAAGTAATGGCAATGGATACGCGATCGCAATTTGAAAATAAGAAACTTTGTATGGCCAGGCTTGAGGCCAAACTATTGGTTTGGCAGACAGAGCAGCTAATGGAGAAACAACATAGCCAATGGCAAGAACATAATGCTCTTGAACGAGGTAATCCTGTGAAAACTATAAAAGCAGATTTGCTTTAATCAACTATACTAGAATACTTCAAAATCCTGTTATTAAAACCAGAACGGAAAAACCCATCCAAACCGTTGATTTAAACTTATCATTAATGATACAAATCAATCGTGGTTTGGAACGTTTATTTTTATAAATTGGTTAAAACACACATATAAAACCTAATTTATAAACTATGAAAATTACATTAGATCTAAAGTCCACCATCCTTGGATTCTTCAGCGCAGCTTTGCTCATCTCTCTCATAAGTTTCAAAAACAACGGTGATGAAAATGATGGCAAATTTAAAACCGTCATGAACGAAAGCGGAATAGTAATTCTGGATTCACAAACTGGTGCCTATATCATTGCCCCAAATATGAGAGACGTCGGCAAAGTCCAATGGATCAAAGGCGATTTTTACAGCACTCATAAAACAGGAAAAGACAATAAAAAAGAAAACTAGGTATATCGTACATGGATATTCAAGTGTAAATAGCTATCCCCAGATTCAAAAGACAGTGTCTGCTGAATTTGGGGATTCTCCACTACCGCGTCAAATCTTCTGATGACATATTAAATGACTTCTTACAATCGAAACATAGTTTTTTCCCAATAGTAAAATAATAAAGATCACTAACTCTTTTTGCATTTCCAAATAGCCAATTTGGCTTATCCAAGGTTAAAGTCTTTTATAAATACTCTTAAATTATTTACCTAATTTCAAATGAATTCACTTACTACATCTCTGATTATTAATTGATCATAGAAGAAAAAGTATATTCTCCAGATCCTAGTTCAATAGACACATAACCATTCTCTGACTTTTCATCTAACCTTTTATTATCTAGATAAACCGGATCAATCGTATTAGCGGGCACATAAACCAACGCCTTTGAATTTACTGGAATACGCACCGTTAATCTCAGTATATTACCATTTTTTCTCCAGGAAGAGGATATTTTCCCATTTATAGAATGGTAAGATGCATTTACAACACCAATTCCTTTTTCAGGTATTTCTGGTTTTATTACAAACTCTCTGAATCCAGGCATCGTGTTTTTTATACCAGCCATATTTTCAAACATCCATTCGTTTACTGAACCGAATGAATAATGATTAAAAGAGTTCATCCCTGCATTATTTCCAAATGCTTTCTCTTTAGTATAACTGTTCCATCTTTCCCATATTGTTGTTGCTCCATTCGCGACCGCGAATCCCCACGACGGATAATCTGTAGATAATAAGAGTCTATAGGCTAAATCTGTCTGTCCAGTTAAAGAAAGCGCAGGTAATAAAGGCTTTACACCTAAAAAACCAGTTGCGAGTCTTCCAGAATTTTGTGCAATTAACTCTTTTAGGTACCTACCCGCATTTTCTTGCTCATCTGGTGTTAATAGCGACATATAAATAGCATTAGCATACGCCGTCTGCGAATGGCCATGAAATCCTGCTTTTGGATTATATTCGATATAGCCTTTAACATCTCCATAAATAGCTGAATTGACCTTAATCTTTCCTGTTTTGTCTATATAATAATTTCCAAACGCATTCTTTATTTTCACTGCATTTTCCTCATAGTGTGATTGGTCTCCTTTTTCCCCTATTGCTCCTGCCATTTCCGCCATAAGAGTCGTACAATATGCATAATACATAGTTGCCAATAAATCGGGTGAAGTTTTATTACCAACTGATAGCCAATCACCAAATCCTCCTTTCGGACTAATTTCTTCAAATGATCTTTCTTGAAAGAGGTAATCATTTGCACTTTTCTGTTCAAGAAACTGCATAAATTTGTTCATGTTCTGCCAGTATTTCTTGATGATACGTGTATCGCCGTAAGCTTTATAAAGTTCATAACTACAAATAACCCCAGCTTCCATCCATCCGGGAGAATAACTATCAGATGCTCTTATTGCGGCCAAGCTATTTTTCATCGGCATGGGAGCATACACAGGATAGGCTCCATTAGGTAATTGCGAATCATTAAGATCTTCCAACCACTTGGTAAAAAAAGCAGCAATATCACTATTGTAGACGGCAGATTTTATATATACCTGAGCGTCTCCTGTCCAGCCCAAACGTTCATCACGTTGCGGACAATCAGTAGGAATGTCAAAATAATTTGAACGTTGCGTCCAAACGATATTTTCATACAACTTATTGACCATAGGATTATCAGTTTCAAGTGTTCCTACCTGTGGTGTTGCTGAACTCAATACTATACCAGTTAGTGTTTCTGCAGTGGGAACATACCTTAATCCCGATATTTCTACATACTTAAACCCATGATAAGTAAATGTTGGTGTCCAGATTTCTTCTTTGCCATTTCCTTTCAGGATATAAGTATCTGTAGCTCTTGCTTTGCGGAGGTTTTCCGTCATCAAACGGCTATCAGAATGTAACATCTCTCCATAACGCATCGTAATCGTGTCCCCTATTTTTCCTTTCACCTTTAATCTGGCTACTCCTGAAAAATTCTGCCCGAAATCGACGATATATTTCCCATCTGATCCTGAAATGATATTTTTTGGTTTTAACATTGTAAAGATCTGAACCGGATTTCCGGGATATACCTGCAATTCCCGTTCTCTCTTATCTGGATATACAGTTGCATATTCCCATTTTTGCTCACTATAGTAAGGATTATTCCACCCTGTCAGTTCCAATCGGGCATCATAGGTTTCTCCGTTAAGTATATCACTCTCACGGATTGCCCCATGATTTGCCTTCCATGTTTTGTCTGTAACAATGGTTTCTTTTGTCCCATCTGTATACTCTACTTCAATACGAGCTTTTAAAAGTGGCGTATCTCCGTAAAAAGCTCTTACTTGCGGACTTTTCACTAATAAAGCATACCCCAAATAACCAGAATACCATCCGTAAGAAAGAATCGCTCCAAAAACATTTCTACCTTTTTTCAGATTACTTGTAACATCATATACTTCATAGTAAACACGTTTGTTATAATCTGTCCAGCCGGGGAGAAAATAATATTTCCCTATACGCTGTCCGTTTACGTAAAATTCATTTAATCCCAACGAAGAAACATACAATCGAGCTTTTTTAATCTTCTTATTCAGGTCTGTTTCTTTTCGGAAATAAGGTGCCGGCGGGAGCTGATAATTTTTATTGATGTTCAAATAATCCAGATTATGTCCAATCCATTCTGCTTTCCATTCTTTCTTATTTAACAAGCCCATCTCCCATGTAGATATTTTGCTCCAATCTCCTTCTTTTCCTTCCCTGTTCCAGCTTCGTATCTTCCAATAATAAATTTTTGCCGAAATTAATGGCTTTCCTTTATACACTATTTGATGCGTAGCATTTGAAAGGATTTTACCTGTATTCCACATATCTGCTTTTTCTTCATTAAGCAAAGCTTCAGAACTGGACACAATTATTTGATAAGCCGTCTGTACTTCGTTTTTTTTGTTCGAAATCAGCTCCCAACTCAGACGAGGCTCCTTTTCATCTATAACGGGTTTTTCTTTGTATTCGCAACGTAAGTTTGTTGGTTTCATACCAGGTGCAGCGACCAGAAGGAACGGTATTAGGCTGATCCCGATTAAAAAAAGTAAACCTTTTAAAAATTTTCTGCTCATTAATTATTTTTTTCTAACACTTTTATAATCTTAATTTCTTTCGGTGCTTTAACCTGGGTTTCGATTTTACCATTTTTTAGCCTCACATGCTTTACCCAAACTAGTCCATAAGGTGTTGGGAATGTTCCTTCAGCAAAATCCAAATCATCTAAATGTGGTGTTATGGTTATTTCTTTACATCCTGGTGCTGTAACTTTAATTCCTAAAACATGCCTTGTTAACCAGGCTGTGGGGCCAGAGGCCCAACCATGACATAAACTATGACGATGGCCAACATAGCAATAAGCCCCATAGTCGCCGTGTATGTCCTTTTTACCTTCCGGTATTATTTCATCTATGCGGGATGCGTTAGGGATCCAATCCATATTAAAATCTTCCCAAAATGTGGTGGCCCCTAAATCCAGCATGGCTCCCCAAAAATCACGGATGTTATTTAATGCTCCTTTATAATTCCCTGCAGCTGCCTGTGCTTCCAGCATGTAATAACCATAAAAAGTAGATAAATTTTTGGTTCCCCCTACAGATATTACTTCTTTGTCTGATTGTTCTGCTGAAATTAATCCAGAAAGGGCCATCAATGCGGCGGCCTGTTTGGAATTGTTGTGGTCCGGGACATAGCTTTTCAATCTTTTCAATGCAGCCTCACATTGTTTTTCGGTCTCCTTATCTTCCAATATACCGGATAATTCTGCGCCTTTAGTTAATGACCAAACCATCATGGCATGCAATCCGGCATGTATTCCTTTTTGATCTTCACTGGAAGGCCAGTCTAAAAAACGAACTCCGTCCAGTTGCTCCTTATTATCCTTTCCAATTTTCGACATAATCAGTTGCAGCAGTTGCTTTAAATAAGGTTGCTGTTGTTTTAAGTAGGATAGATCCCCCTGATGCATATACCAATCGTGTTGTAATATAATCCACCACATAGAATAAGTGCTGATTGTATTCATCCAGCCTGGTAAGGGCGTAATATCTCTTGCCAAATCCAAACTTTTTGGCACTACTTCATTATAACCAAAAACGCTGTTGATAGTAGCTACTTCCGGATGCATATCGCCCACCCACACCAAACGGTCTCGTTTGATCCCGTCCCACAAGTATTCTTGCATGTTTAAATGAACGGTATAAGCGCCCACTTCCCATATTTTATTTAAACGGCTATCATTGCTATTGAAAGAACCCAGGTAAGGTATATCTCTATAAATGGATATTGCCCTTGCTTCTTTTAATTGCAGTATTGCGTTGCTGTCAACCAAATCTATCCGCACAAACCTGAAGCCGGTATTCCCGATTTCAAGCTTACCCAGCCAAGGGAGTTCGACTACAAAATCACGCATTGCATGGTCATTCGTGGCTCCTTTTTCTCCTATTTCTGACATTGCCTCACTCACCGACTCGCCAAACCTTACACGTATTTTAATAGGCTTTTTATTTTCCCAACGACCTGTTACCAGTTGTAAACCACCATGTATCTCCTTTCCATAGTCTAACAGAAATGCAGGCTTTTCTGTTGCATTGCTTTCTAATCTGCATAACTCTGCAGCAGACAAATCTGCCTGCCCGCTTCCTTCTTTCAATAGTTGATCTAGGTTTTTGATATTCCCTCTCGCGTTACTGCTTTGCCATACTATACGCAGCGGACTTAGATATTTTCTTACAAACTCATTTTCTATAGTCTTTTTCTCTTTATCAGGTATTTGCTGTGCATGCAGTGTACCTATTGTTAGCATAAAGATTATTCCTAATACTTTTATCCTCTTTTTTCCCATTGGTTCATTCGTTAAATCCAATCATTTTTTGTTCTTTACCAATACCGGAATTAATGCCTCTTATCTTTTCACCAAAATGGGCTTAGAGTCCGGTGTAAAAGTTAAACCTCTGAAAGCTGTATTTTCAGCAGCAGAAACTAACACCTCTGTTTTTACATTTAACTTATCATTAAATGCGGCATTATCGGTTATCTTAGTGATCTTAGTATTATTTGATGCGTATAGTACTACTTTCCCTTCCTTAATTGTTCCTGTTAAAGCTGCATTTTTAAATGTAGCTCCGGTTGCAGCTACTCCAACTTCAGTCCAACGGCCCCCGTCGTAAATATATTTACGCAAATATCCTATACCTTGATCTCCGTTTACGTAAAGCAAATCTACTCCCGGCACCGACGGATCTGCATCAAAAAACACATAGCCATGTACAAGAAAATTCAAATCAGGCACATGAGGAATTACAGGAGAAACCCTTGTTGATGATGTAGGTGTACCTGTTCCAACCTTTGTAATATACCCGCTTGTATTAGAAGTGCTTATATACAGCTGATTATCATATATACTTAAAATACGTCCAGCATTCGGATTAGAAGGGCCAATCCTTTCCGATTTATTAGTTCCGGCATAGATATATCTAATACCTTCTTTCTGACCTGCAAACCAAATATCTTTTCCATTTGTAGTAACAGCTGTTCTGGTATCGATAATATCATTAGGTTCAGACGTCCGGGTATCAATCCCCTTTTTGAAACAAGAGCTATAACTTTAGGTGTACTAATCGACTTTAATATTGATGCTGCTGTTTTCGGACTGGCGTCATAGCCAATAAGTGTTACAAACTGTCCGTTAGCTGAAAAGGAACTATAACCTTGTGATGGATTATCTCCCGATAAAACGAAAGCTCCATGAGATCCTCTACCAGAAACAGGCATAGGAATTGATTGAACCACGCTTCCTGTTGTTGTATATTCATTCAAAAATACCGGAGCGGCATCTGCATTTAAACCTGAATTCCCATCACCAACCCTAACAACCAATAAGTTGTTTGGCGAAAAACTTATAGATTGTGCTTTTTGTGCATATGATATGTTTGAAAAAAGTAATGTAAGCAATAAAACAGCAGATAAAATTGATTTTAGTTTCATGATTAACCTATTAAAATTTAAAAAATGATTAATTAATTACTCCAGTCATCCGTACGGAAAGGCGATACAGGCAATCCATTACTATTAAATAAATTAGGCATAGCTATATCTGTAAATCCGAACCTTACTGCGACTGGTTTTTTCACTTCTTTAGATGATACAACCAAAGTATTGTTCTGAACTATTGCTTTTGCTACCTGAAAATTACCATCGCTCCCTGCTATATAAATATCTGTAAGTGCAGTACCTTTTATTGAAAGTCCGTTATTCAGGTATTTGAAATGGATGATAATTCTATCTCCTTTCACTTCTAACCGGTCGTACACAGGGCTCTTATAATCAATTTTATTTTTCCCATATATTTCAACCAGAGACAGGTCTGCCAATCTGTTGGCTACCTCAATCTTTTTTTCAGGATGGATATTTTTTATATCAGGCACTAAGTCTGTAGTAACGACCATACCTGTTTTAGGTAAGGAAAGCACCATTGTCTGTTGTTCCCTTAACAAGGCAGAAAGATGTCTTGTACCAGTTTTGTAATCATGTGGCGCTATTTGTACGTAATAAAAGGGTAATTCATATCCCCATGCTTCACGCCATGATTGTATCAGATTAGAAAAAAGCTGGCTATATCCCTGCCATGTTGATACATTTGATTCTCCCTGATACCAATAAACTCCTGCTATGCGATAATTTACCAAAGGATAAATCATAGCATTCCATAAACTTCCAGGAGTATGCGGACGGCTTATTGCCGGTTTCTGTAAATTCGCATAAGATTTCAATGTTAAATTACCATTAACAACTGCTTCTGGCGTCCATACTTCTGCAGGTGTCCCCCCCCAACTTGAATTAATTACACCTATAGGTACATTCAATTCTTTCTGCAATTTTTTAGCGATGAAATAAGCAATGGAACTAAATCCTTTAATACTCTCCGGACTTGCAGTTTTCCATGAAGCTTTTAAATCATCCTGGGGGTTTAAAGAACTAACATTAGGGATATGTAAAATCCTTATTTGATCATTATTGATATTGGGCAGTTCATCTAACATCTCCTGATGTTTATTCAGCGAATTCCACACCATATTGGATTGTCCTGAACAAAGCCAGACTTCACCGATCAACACATCTTCCAGTACAATTCTGTTATCTGAAGCAATAAATGTTATGGTATAAGGTCCTCCGGCTTTGGGAGTTTTTAGTATAGTTTTCCATTTCGCATAACCGTCGGTCCGCACAGTCACTGTATCTTTTGACCATGAAGGGACAATCTTTATATATTGTGTTGCACCAGCCCAACCCCAGAAATTCACTTCTGCGTTTTGTTGCAGTACCATATGATTTGAAAAAATAGACGGCAACCTAACTGCTCCCTTTACTGAAACGGCCAGACAAAAAATAGTAATCACTAATAAAATCGGTTTTCTCATTTCTTTATTTTGTTAAAATTTAAATGTATAATCACCGGAAGACACCTTAAAAACGTGCTTTCCATCTTCATTGCGCAGATATTCGACTTCCTTAATCATTGAAATAGGATTACCATTCTCTTCTATATTCATAAATGAAGAAGTTGGAATATGTATATCTGCACTAGTATTTGCCGGTATGGAAACCTTCCAATATATTTTGCCTTTTTCCCGTTTCCATTCACTTTTAATCAATCCAGTAAGGGCATGATGCGAAGCGTTCACAAAATCAAGTCCTTTTACAAATTCTGGTGACATGATAATTTTTTTAAACCCGGGCTTATCTTTACTAGCCTTAATTCCGGCAAGACATTCGTAATACCAAACCATTAAATCTCCGACCATCATTACATGATTCTGAGAATTCATATCAGGAGCGGCTGTGTTACCATTCCACAGTTCCCAAATCGTGGTAGCTCCGTTTTCAATCATATAACCCCAACTTGGATATGTTTTTTGAGTGGCTATTTTCAGCGCTACATCTGGTCTGCCGTATCGCGTCAATGTTCTCATTAACCATTGTGTACCTATAACTCCCGTACTTAAATGTCCTTTGTTTTTCGTCTCAATGGTATGGATAACATATTTGAAAACTTTATCGAAATTCTGCGCCGGAACCATTCCAAAATATATAGGCAATAGATTAGCAGTAAGTTCTCCTTTACCATAATAGCCATCAGAATTATAGTAAGTATCGTTAAATGCTCTTTTAAGCTTTTCACCCAACCCTCTATAATAAGCAACGTCTTCATTTTTACCCAGTAACAGGGCGTAATCCGCCATCATATTCGTAAAATGATAATAATAAGCGGTAGAAATCAAAGGGCTTGGAAATTTCTGATTAGCGCTTATTCCCCTGCCCTCTTCGATAGTTAATGGCGGAGTACACCAATCGCCGTAGCTATCTTTATTAAGGATATAATCAGCGGTCATAAACCTCTCTTTCATATAATGCAGCCATTTATGCATTACCGGATAGGTTTCACATACAGTAGAAAAATCTCCGGTTTGTGTATAAAGCATGTCTGTAATTAGCAGCATTACTCCCGGCCAGGTCATGTTATCACTATAATACCTCCAGAAATCAGGAGCAACATCTGGCAAAGAACCATCAGATTTTTGCGCTAATTTTATATCATTCAGCATTTTTTTATAGATGCGGGCATTATCAAACATAAAGTTTTCACCTATTGTACCTATACCCCGGTCGCCCAACCAGGGCTGTCTTTCGTTCCGTTGCGGACAATCCACAGGCATTCCTTTATAGTTTCCTGCAGTGCCCCACCATACATTTTTATATATCTGGTTAAGCAGAGCATTTGATGATTCGAAAGAACCCACAGTACGTATATTGTCATACACCATTTTGGCTTGAAAATTTTCTTTTTGTGCCATACCAGGATATCCGCTGACTTCTACATAACGAAAACCATAATACACAAAAGCAGGCTCCCATGATTCTTTTCCACTTCCTTTAAGGGTATAAAGTGCCTGTGCTTTGGCATCTCTGAGGTTGGCGACAGACAGCTCTCCACTGGGTTCTAAAGATTCCGCATAACGCAGTTTCACCTGCAGCCCTCTTTCTCCCTGGACAGAAAATTTCATCCACCCTGTCATGTTCTGCCCGAAATCAAGGATATAACGATTGCCCGATATTTTAGTAATGGAAACCGGTGCTATACTGTCCATCACTTTCATGTTCTCAGTCATCTGTGCTTCGTAATTGCCCCCTGGTTCCTGTACAAATTCTGCTTTCAGCCAATCCCTATCGTTAAAGCCGGTTTTATTCCATCCAAACATTTCCTTCCTGGCATCATATTCCTCTCCATCATATTCATTATTAGCTCTTACAGGCCCGTCGGCTGTTCCTTTCCATGAATCATCAGAATAAACCACCTCTTCTGTTCCGTCATCATAAGTCAAAATCAGGTTAAACATCAGTTTCGGGAAACCAAAAGTTTTTATTTTATATTCCTGAAGATATTGCCGCATGGTAAAATAACGCCCGTTACCCAAAACAATACCAATGGCATTTTTCCCGTTTTGTATGTAACTGCTTACGTCAAAAGCATTGTACTTTATATTTTTGGTGTAATCAGTTGGCACTGGCGCCAGAACATGATTCCCTATCTTTTTTCCGTTGATATACAGTTCGTACAAACCTAATCCAATGATATAAGCCGTTGCCGAAACGATTTTCCTGTTATTGGTAAATTCTTTCCTGAAATAACGGGCAGATAGCCTTGAATTTTTCAGGTCTCCATCCCAGGGAAAACGACGGTCAAAACCAATCCATCTTCCGCCCCAGTCTTTAAATGGCATCTCTCCCACCTGCGTAAATGCCCAGTCCTTATAATTTAATAAACCCACATGCCAATGAGCAAAATCGCTCCAGGCAGACTCGCCTTTATTCGTCCAGATTTTTACTTTCCAGAAATACCTGGTATTCTTTTTTAATTTTGGACCATTGTATTTTACAAATGCTGAACTATCCGAAGCCATTTTTCCTGAATCCCATAATTCTGCCTTACCTGATTTCAAAGTATTTTCATTTTCCGAAACCAAAATCTGATAAGCAGTTTGCTGCGTATTTCTATGTGTGGACGTTATCTCCCAGCTCAGATTAGGTTTTTCTTGATCAATTCCTACAGGATTAACCAGCAATTCGCATCGCAGATTATTAACAGATATCTGCCCTAACGCAAAACCAGAACCTGACAGAAACCATACTATTGCTATTAAAACACATTTATTCATTTCTTTCTATTATTGTTATTCTTAATTCTATTCGTTTGGACAACTTCTATTTTTTTACCGTTAAACAAAGTCAACACTGCTTTAAGACGGTATTCACCGTCCCCATGTTGGGTAGTATCCCAAAAATTGTCGTCTCCGAATGCGATGTACGGGGGCTGACTTTCTGTAGCCACTTTTTCATTATTGATATAGAAATCAACCGAAACAATATTGAGATAAGAAACATCGGCTATAAATTTCACTTTTCCACTTACTGTCTCCCCACTTTTGGGCGAAGTAATGGTCAGTGTTCCCTTGTCATTGATTAAGCTCAGGTTTGCTTGTTCAGGCAATAATTGCAATTGTACATTATGCGTATTTAATGCTGCTGTAAATGGAGACAATGAACTAAAGTCCAGTATTCTGTTTACTGAACCGTTAATCTCTTTAGCTTCAAATGCCATTGCTTCAAATACGGGGAACTTATCTCCTTTGAAATAATCGTTTGCATAAAAAGCAAATCTTCCAGATTCTGTTCCAGTAATTATATCCATCTTACCATCATTATCCCAATCAACCACACAAGGATACGTGCAATGCCAGGCATCATGTCCGTCTGAACCTGTCCACTCTACGAAACGACCGCTACGAGCATTAAGAATACTATATTCAAAGATGGGATTAAGATTGGTGCCCTTATTTAAACACATAGTAAGGTTTCCACCACCTAAATACATACGTGGTTCTCCCATAATCAAGTCAAGATTGCCGTCCCCGTCCCAGTCTGCAACATCTATTTGTAAACGGCCATTACCTCCCGGAATCTTTGCAGGAGGTCTCTTAATTAAGATGTTTTTTCCATTTTTATCTTTTAGTTGACCTGATTTATGAAGTATTGAAGGATTTTTCGCATTCTGTGAATAAAATACCAATTCGCTATCGTCATTTAGTAATATCAGCTCCAATCTATTGTCTTTGTTCCAATCAGCAACGCCCGGCCTGTTTCTCCAAGGCGTTTTCAAAGGTTTACCATCTACTAAAAATTCATGGATTTTTGCAGACAGCTTAGGATTTTTTTTATTGCCGATATTTTCTATCCAACTTACTTTCCCCAAACAATCAGCAATAATCAAGTCCAAATCGCCATCGTGGTCAACATCTGCAGGAACAACAGTTAAGTATCCCCAATATTGTTCTTCCATTCCTTGTACCGTACCACCTGCTTTTACTGCATTAATAAAAATACGCTCATTGTTATCATACGCTAAATAGACGCCGGCTTTAAAATTTGGGGGCAATCCTTTTCCTGCAACATTCTCATAATACATAAGGTTGCCACTACATCCGCCACTAATAATGTCCAAATCACCATCATTATCCCAGTCTACCGCATAAGGAGCCGGCGAATCATTGTGTACCAGTACCCCTCCTTCCTGATAAAGCTGAACTGGCTTATCAAATTTAAGCTCCCCTTTTTTACCTTTATTTAGAGAAATCCAATAAAATCCCTGCCATGCTGTAAAAACTAAATCAGTTTTACCGTCTCCATCCCAATCTATGGGAAAAGGTTTTAAAGACATGTCTCCTGATTCGTAGGGTTGTTTCTTAAATACATTTAAAGGCATTTTTTCATTAACAACAATGGGCTTATCATTTTTAAGACCTTTATTCAGTAATATCTCTGCATATCCCTGAGTTGAACCAACAACCAGGTCTGGCTTTCCGTCATTATCAAAATCACCTGCTTTTAGCGAGAACCAGGAAGAGTTGATAAATTTCACCGGTTCACCATTTATATAGGTAAGCAACACCTCTTTAGCCAACTTCCCATTACGGTTTAGCTGAATATAAATAGCGGCTTCCATATTATCTACACGGTTAGAGCGAGGATTCTTTACATAAAAAACCCTGTCTTTATGTCCATCTCCATCCCAATCTATTAAAATATCTTCGGGGATAAAACTAGGGTCTAAATCTGTTATAAGTTGTCTGCTTCGCGGTAAAAATAAAGGCGATTGATTAGAGCCCGTATTACGATGCAACCACATACCACCGTCCACAGTTTTCCCATAGATATCCAAATCACCATCACCGTCAACATCCAATACTTCCAACCCCATTCCCGGCCATCCTGCCCATAATAAGTTCTTACTAGTATTAGGATAGTTAATTAATTCACCTACACCCAAATGCAGATTATTCTTTTGCGGAAGTGGTCCCTTATTACCGGCTGGGGCAAAGTAAACCTCATACGCAATAGCTCCCTTTTTGGCACGCCATTTCAGCGTTCCATTGCGTATATAATGATCGCTCAGCATAGCTATGGGGTCGCCAAAAGCAACTGTACATTCTTCTGTTTTTCCTCCAGAGTATTTAGCAAATACACGTACCGAGGATGGGTCTACCGGATTCAGCTCTCCGGCAGCCAACAATAACCTTGCAAAATCAAGGTCTGTCCAGACAGGGTCTCCAGAATAATCCTTATCAAGCTTACCGTTTATACGGTAAGGCAAATTCGCATGCCAATGCGCCTGTTTTTCTATAAGTGGTTTCCTTTCTACCTGATAGGGTGTAGCATTCTGAGCCCAAAGCGATTGCTTATTCCTTCCACTAATATCTTCTAGTTTTATTTCATCAAAGTATGCAGATCCTCTTTGCCCATAGAAAATAATATTGATGGTAGCTTTTCGCAAACCAGCAGGCACTTTCATTATTTTTTCCAGATAACTATAGCCTTTATTCCGGTTAAAATCACGCAACTGCTGAGTGTACCTTTCTCCTTTAAATATAATCTCTACTATCGCATCACGTCTGTAATTAACATTTTCGGTTTTTATCCATACACTTAACCGTAATGTTTGTTCATTTTCTGAATTTAATGTTACGGGGAAAGACACCTCATGGTTGCCTGTCCCTCCTCTAACGACCAAACTGCCATCTCCGGCAGGCCCAGCTTTGGATAAAACAGACCAGGAATCTTCCGGTGTAAATTTCCAGTTAATTAAGTCGCTCTTTTTTTTATCAAATTTTTCATGAAAGATGATATCATTTGCAAACGATATATTCCAAACCAAGGATAAAAAAATAATGAGTTTTATCTTCATGCTTCTTTATGTTTAAAATTTCCATAGTGATCCATTGGCGAAATGGGTAATCCCATTTCACCTGTGGACAATAAATAAATACTATTAAGAGTTACTAATAACCAGGATTTTGATCTTCAATGCCAATAGCATTATTTTTTGCTATTTCATCATCAGGAATCGGATATAGATAAGATCGAGGATTGTATAGCATTCCAGCAAGATTAGCTTCAAACGAATTTTTAACATGATCTTCCAGTCTTTCTAACCGCTGCACATCAAAATATTCATGCAACTCTCCCGCTAGTTCCTTAACACGCTCTATATAAACAAGATTTCTAAACTCTCCTGTACCTCCGGCAACAGCTGTTAATAATGTAGCTTTAGCCCTTCCTCTCACTGCATTTAATGCTGTAATAGCGCTATTAGGGTCACCTACAGCACCGGGACCATTTACCTCATTTTCAGCTTCAGCGTACATTAATAAGACATCCGCATAACGCAACAACATGATGTCATTTGCATGTCTGACGTTGGAAGGTGCAGTACCGGCAGGTCCGTCTTGATATTTTCCCAAAGCCAACCCATTTGGATGAAAATAATTACTAGAGTTCCCCCCATAAGTAACTGTAACGCCATTAAATGCTTTGTATGTGGATACTACAGTTGCGTCTTTACGTGTATCTGCTACTTCAAACAAATCTCTGAATGCTGTAGTAAATCCATAATTGTATGCCCCATAAGAAGTTGCAAAGTTTGAATTTAAAGGGGCAGAAAAGAAAGCCAAAGTACTTCCCTGATCAGGAACAGTACGAGAAAATTGAATAGCAAAAATTGCCTCTTTATTTACATTTTCCTTGTTTACATCATATAAGTCTTTAAAATCCGGCAATAAGTCAACATTATATATGGCTTTATCATCAATAACTTCTTTCAACTTTTCCCTGGCTAATTCCCACTTATCTGTTTGTTTCAAAGGATACCCTGCCATAGTCAGGTATACCTTTCCCAGCAAACTTTTAGCAGCGGCCCTTGTAGCTCTCCCACGTTCGGTTATTGGCCTTTGTGGAGGAAGAGCTGTCTCGCAAAATTGTAAATCTTCGATAATTTGGTTGTAAATATCCTGAACACCTGCTCTGGGTGCGTGAACTCCCTGAATGCTCACTGTTTCCTTAATTTTCAGAGGAACACCACCAAATAATCTTACTAAGTAGAAATAAGACATGGCTCTAAGAAACTTAGCCTCCCCGATGTATTGCTGCTTTAAAGTCTCATCCATATTTATTGCAGGAACACGATCTATAATAGTATTTGCTCTATTTATAGTGACATACAAAGAGGTCCATACACTTGAAATTCTTGGATCTGTAACAGCAAAATTAAAACTGACATAAGATTTGTGTGTAGCCATTCTTGTTAATACATATTTACTAGGTAGCAGTGCCATAACAAACAGATCATTTGTATAAAAATGCTGTCTGTTTAAAACATTATAGACGCCATAAAGGGCGACTTTAGCATCAGAAGCATTGTTAAAATAAACTTCAGGTGTAAGAGAAGAATATACTTTTTCATCTAGTTCTTTACAGGAAGAGAGAAGAACTAAAAATATGATAGACAGTGTGATTTTTTTTACCAACATAAAAATTAATTTAAATTATTTAAGATGACATTTAATTCCAAAGTACATTGAAGTAGCCCTTGGATATGAACCTAAATCCAGCGATGGTAACAAATTATTCTTACCAAAGATTCCAACTTCAGGATCGAAGCCTGAATAATTGGTGATAGTTAAAAGATTGGTAGCTGAGACATTAAAAATCAGATTCTTTACAGGTCCTTTTTTTAGCTTCAGATTATAAGCCAAACCAACATTTTTCAATCTTAAATAAGAACCATCTTCTATGTAATAATTCCCTGGGACAAGGTTATCCTGAACAGTCCCAAAAGCAGTATAATTAATATCATTGGTGGGATTCTGCGGTGTCCATGCATTTTCATACCAGTCTGCATACTTATTTAAGTTAACTAGTCCTGTGCTCATATAAGCTTTACCTACATTCATCACATCATTGCCCAGTACTCCCTGAAAAAAGATATTAAGTGTGAAATTTTTATAATTAATTTCATTGTTAAATCCTAAAATGGCATCCGGATTAGGATCTCCAATTATCTGCCTGTCAAAAGAATTAATTATTCCGTCGTTATTTACATCCTTATACAGCCATTGCCCTGGTCTTTTCTCATTATTAAACATTGCAAAAGTGGGTTGCCCTGCTGCATTAAAATCTGTAGATTGAATCAATCTTTCTGCCACCAAACCATAATACATTGGCAGAGATCCTCCCACCTGTATAATTGTAAGAGGAACGCTTCTTAAAAACACCGGAGCTGTAGCAGGTCCCGAACCATATATTTCTGTATTGGTACCAAGATCAGTTACCGTAGGTCTATTAAAACTAATATTAAAAGAAGAATTCCATTGTAAATTCCTACTCTTAATAATATCACCCGACACATCAAATTCCAGCCCCTTATTTCTAACGCTTCCCATATTTACCAACATTGTTGAAAATCCAGAAGATGTAGGAATATTTAGAGTTTGAAGTAACCTGTTCGTCGACTTTTGATACGCATCAATAGTCAGTTTTATTCTATTTTTAAGGAAAGCAGCATCTAAACCAATATTTACCTGTTCTGTTTGTTCCCACTTCAAATCTGAGTTACCCACAGTCCGAAAACTTGAGCCCGATACGATTGTTTCTCCTGAAACATAATTGGCATTACCTATTTGAGAAAGAGAACCTAAAGGTGCTATTGATTGGCTCCCTGTAACACCATAACTGGTTCTAAGTTTTAAGTCTGAAACAATCGGAGTGATGGATCTAAAGAAAGGTTCGTTTGATATTTTCCAGGCAAATGCACCAGATGGGAATAATCCCCATTTATAATTCTTTGCAAAGACAGATGAACCATCTGCTCTCCCCGAAAAAGTAAACAAATATCTATTTAAATACGAATAATTAGTACGTAGATAAAATGACTGCAAACTTCTTTCTGCTTTAGTAACGGAAGGTATATTTATAGATGTAGCAAACTGTAAACCGTTTGTTTTCAATATATCATCCGGAAACCCTAAATATGATGATGTATGGGATTTGATTATATTCTCTTGTAATGAAGTCCCCGCTGTAATATCAAACCTATGGTCATTACTTAAAACTTTATTATACTTTAAATACGCTTCCAGCACATAGTCCTCACTTTGATATTTGTTGACCCAGGCGTATCCATTGTTTTGAAAGCCTAATGCTGTTGTTTCTCTTGGGTAATAAATATCGCGCTGGCTATATCTTCTTGTGGTACCAAGATTAACCACTCCCACCAAATCTGTATTGATTTTATATATTCCTTTTGCCGATGCAAAATAGTCTTCGTTCAAGATGATATCTTGTTTATCTTTTGCCAGGGTTACCGGATTTTCAAAGAATGTTCCATCAGAATCACCATAAGCTATTCCTCCATATTCACCCGTTCCAGTAGCATCTGCAGGAACAACTGGATTTGCCCTTAATGCTAATAGTATAGGGTCTGCAAGTCGACTTACGGCAATGCCTCCAGCTTGAACCCTGTTATTTTTACCATTAGTAAGATTTATAGTTGTAGAAATAGAAAACTTATCAGAAATAACATTATCTAAGTTTACCCTTATATTTCCTCTGCCTAATTTCGAATTTACAATAACACCTTCTTCCAAATAGTAATTACCAGAAATATTATACCTTGAGAATTTATTCCCTCCGTTTATGCTCATCTGATATTTTTGAGTCACACCTGTACGAAGAATATGATCTACCCATCTTGTACCAATTCCCGCATTTTCGGGTAAGGGCAAACGAACGCTACTACCGTTATAAGGAGGTTGCTGGCCTAAAGATATAGCGTAATCATTTCGTTCCTGTGCATATTGCTGAGCGGTACCCATTTCAGGAAGATTGATGATATTACTTACCCCGGTTAATGATTCAAAAACTATGTTAGCTTTACCTTCCTTACCTCTTTTTGTGGTAATTAATACCACTCCATTAGCTCCTCTTGACCCATAAATAGCTGTAGAAGAAGCATCCTTTAATATTTGTATGGATTCGATATCGTCTGGATTTATTCCGGAGAGGGGATTGGCTTCCTGTCCATATCCATTACCAGAAGCTTCTCCTAAAGCAGGCAAAGGATAACCATCAACAACATATAAAGGCTCATTGCTTCCAGAGACTGAGTTGCTACCCCTTATTCTTATACTCACATTGCCTCCAGGTTCAGAAGAAGTCTGTGTTACCATTACTCCTGAAGCTCTTCCCTGTAATTTCATGTCAAAGGTTGCTGTAGATACTTTCTCTAAATCCCGTTCTGAAATACTGGAAATCGACCCCGTTAAATCTCCCTTTTTTTGCTCTCCATACCCTACAACAATTACTTCGTCAAGATCTTTTGGCTGTACTACTAACGTTATGTTTACCGTTTTCCTGTTTAATACAATGCTCTCCTGAGTGAAAAAACCCATAAATGAAAAAACAAGGATACTGGTTGAACTTGGGACTTTGATGGAATAATGCCCATCACTATTGGTCACCGTTCCACCTGTCCCCTTATTTTTAACACTTACATTAACCCCGGGTAAAGGTCTTCCCTGCTCATCATTAACAGTTCCAGTAATCATTGATTGAATTGGTGTATCTACCTCATCTCCCTTTCTGCGCAGCACTACTGTATTTTTAGTAAACAGAAAAGTAATGTTCTGATCTCGCATACAAAGGGTCAACACTTCCGACAAGTTCATGTTTACCACAGATAAACTTACAGGTTTACTTCCCTTTATTACTTCTGTATCATAAACAAAATTGTAGTTACTCAGTTTATCAAGTTTTCTAAGAACATCTTCTAGCGGAACAGAATTCACAGTTAGGCTGATCTTCTGTGCATAAGATGCAGCACTCACTTGAAAAACACCTATGGTCATCAGCAAAAGCATGAGTTTCATAATTTTCAAATATTTTACCTGTACACGGGATAAGCCCCTGTAAGGAAATGCACTATTAATTTTATACATTTGGTTAGGTTTATTTATTTGGTTGTTAACAGCAATACTTTAAATAATCTTCGCTCCTAATTTGGAGCAAATTGCCAGGGGTACGCCAATACCCTTGGCTTTCTGAGAGATTTTATGAATTAAATAGTAATCATTTATTTCGTAACGATGATCCTCCTTCCTTCTATTTTGAAATGAATAGCCCCTGTTAATTCTAAAACATTCAATACTTCCCTTATATCACTAAATCTGGACACTGTACCTCCAAAGGTTTTATTCTCAATGTCTCCATGCAACTCAAAATCAACATCATACCATCGTGATATTTCTTCCATAATAGATCTGATACTTTCATTTTTAAAAGCGAAAAGACCATTCTTCCATGCCACAGCATCCGTTACATTTACATCTTTCACGTTAAATGTAGGTTTGACCTGACTTAACGTGGCCTGCTGGCCGGGAGTTAAAAAGACCTTATTTGTTTGATTATTAAGACTTACTCGCCCTTCCAATAAAGTAGTTCGGATTACAGGATCATCTGGATAAGCTGCCAGGTTAAAATGTGTTCCTAAAACTTCAAGTGTCTGATTTTTAGTTTCAACAATGAAGGGATGTGCTTTATCATGAAAAACTTCAAAGTAGGCCTCTCCCATTAGTTCAACCACCCGTTTCTTATTCACATTTAAAGCAGTAGAATAAGTTAAACTTGAAGCTGCATTTAGCCATACCTTAGACTTATCAGGTAATATGATAGAATAATTTTCTCCTTTTGCTGTCGATAAGGTATTTACACTATTGATATCAGAAACCTGCTCCTGAATTTCGTAAATAATTTGTCCAGATGCTGTTTTGCTAATGATGATACCAGATTCTTTTGCCAGTTCACCATTTGCTGCATCATCCAGCTTTATCTTTTTGCCATTTGCTAAAGTCAACGTTGCACCAACAGATCCTGGTGAAACTACATCTGTATATGCTATGGATTCCTTATCTGTTTTGTCGATATAAAATATTATTCCCGAACCAACTATCAAAAGAATAGCAACAGCGGCAGCGATACGAGGCCAAAGCTTTACAGTTTTATTTAAATTAAGCCTACTTTCAATTTTATTTAATTCCGTATCCAGCTCATCGTCTGACAATTCCCTTTCAGTGAATTCACCAAACAAGACCCAATTCTCTAAAAAAGCTTTTTCTTCTTTATTGATTGTGCCCTCCCGGAATTTTTTTAACAGACTCGTTATTTCTTTATTGTCCATGGCTTAAATTATCCAACTGAGGATTATTAAAACATTAGACAGTCGAATGCCGGACAAGGGTTAAAAAAAAATAAAATAATTTTAAGAATTCATTAAGAGCACTAAAATCAACAATGGTCCAAACTTTACTTTCAGAATTTTAATAGCATGATGCATATGACTTTTTACAGTTTCCTCTGAAAGTCCCAATTCCTGGGCAATCTCTTTCCGTGAATAATTAGTCTTTCTGCTCAGTTCAAAAACCTGACGCATCTTTTTTGGTAGAGCCTCAATCTCTTTATCTATTAATGCAGAAAGTTCATTATGTCTAAGCAAGTGGTCGGTTGAACTATGTGTTTGTGCAGCATACTTGTTAAAACTTTCAGTGTATTTCGCTGTGACTTGTTTATGCGCAATGATGTTTATGATACGATTTCGGATGCTACTATACAAATAAGTAGACAGTGCAAACTGTAAATCTATTTCATCATGCTTCTGCCAGAGCGCAAGAAACAAGTCATGAAGCAAATCATTTACAAGTTCTTTATCGCCCAAGCGCTTAAAAGCAAAAATGTACAAGAGCCTTTTATATCGTCTATAAATTTCAGTAAAAGCCAAACGATCACCTCCCCGAAATAATTCAGCCAACTGATCATCTGTATACTTATTGTAACTTACCATAATTGCTAATAGGCCATACTAATTAATCATTATTGACTGCTTAATCCAATCTTTCCCTTAGCAATTATAAATAAATATTTCCGAATTACTTATCTAGCTTTATTCAGCTTTAAATTGTTCTATTATAATTTCTAAACAACGTGAAGTTGCAATACTTACCGATAGCAGTGCTTATGCCAATAAGCTAGACTACTATGCTGATAAACTGAAAGAATTTAATAAAGACATAATTAGAATAAACTCCAATCTGCCAAATGCAATAAAAGAAACATTAACACAAGAAGGATTCTGTAATTCTCCACTTGCAATACAAATGATAACTGGAAAAGAGAAAGATGTTTATTCAAACGTTGAATTTAGTTTCGATTGATAGATAAGGAAACATGATGGAGCAAAAGGTACAATCACACTATCGTCTTTCGGCGTCTCTGCCTTAATGTCAATAGAAAGATGGATGTTAATTTTTCCAGAAATCGATAGGAACAGGATGCTTTTCGAGGAATATAATAGCCTCTTCATCCTTTTTCTTGAAAAACGGGGCATTTGTATATTTAACTACAGAACCAATATCCTGAGTTGAAACATCTTTTCCGATTTTATTCTTGTTTTTTATATTTCCCATTTCACAATAGCTTGATAACAAGATAATCATATTTTATTCCTTATAGATGTCGTGCTACCTCTTGCAAATACAGAACTCTTTGTCTATCCTGATTATTGGTATTAACATTTGTCTTCTGCCATCTAAAACGGAGTAATTTGAGATCTTTCGTTAAGAATTGCTCAGCAACAAACGTAATAAGCTTTGGAACAAAAGTGTTACTTTATTACAAATTTGGTGGATTCCACCAAAACGACGCGAAAAAACAATATAGAATTCCGAAAGCAATCATTTCAAAATGCTTTAACAGGAGATTATTTTGAATTTCAGATTTCAAACACAGATATTTAGCCATGTTTTGACAAGGAAGAACTATGCTATAACTGATCTGCAAGATAAATTGTCCTTATATCTCGATTATTAACTCCTTATTATAACCATTATATTTTTCATCAAGATAGCCATGTGGATTACATACAATCTCTGTTTTACCTATCTTATATCTTGTTGGAGTATGAATATGTCCATGTATCCAATACAGAGGATTATATTTAGAAATCAAATCCTCAAGATTAGAAGCGTACGCAGAAGTTACTGGATCATTTTTGTATAATTCAGGAACCGATTTTATACTAGGTGCGTGATGTGTAATAACCACATTCTTATAATCTTTAGATTCTTCCAGGCTTTCCTCCAACCACAATTTTGAAAACTGATGAATTTTATAGGTGTCTATAGTTCTTAACTTAGAATAGGAAGGATCTCGGCGAATTTTTTTATAATCATTCATCTTAGCTTGACAGATAATTCCATACTCAACAGGACTTCCAAACATCGAAAAATCCGTCCATAAGGTTGTGCCATGAAACCTTATCCCATTGAATTCAATTCTGTTATTTTCAAGAACGGTTACATTTGAGTCCTTTGAGGCGTCGATGATTTTATGTAGTGTTTTTGGGTAAGTTCCTTTATAATATTCGTGATTCCCAAGGATATAGATCACGGGCTTGCCAGGAATATATTTTTTAACCCATTCAACTCCCCTTGTACCTAAATTGGTATCCCCAGCTAAAATGACAAGATCAGCATTTTCAAAATTTAAGTCTGAAATCCCAAATTCCTGATGCAAGTCGCTTATAATCTGTATCCTCATTTCCTATTTAGCAGCCTTCTATTTATCAAGTTAAAAATTGTCTTTATTTTGTCGTACAAATTCAATGTTCAACAAATTTAAGTCGTCTTCATAATCAAAGAATTTTTGGTCAAGTTCTTCCCAAGTTGGGTTGGCTACCTCTTGAATTTGTTCTAAAATCGCTTGGCGTTCCGCTCTGTCCGGTGAAACTTTCTTGTTAGGGAACTGGTCAATGGCCTTTTGTAAAATATCAGCAGTTGTATTTGCTTTAATTGTCCTTAAAGACAGAACTGTTAGATATGCGAAGTTACCACTTGAATTAAAAAAATATTGATTAAAACCTCCATTGTTAATTTCTCTCTCCAAACATTGATTATAATAAAACTGTTTTTGTTGTTCAGTAAGCTTTTCCATTTCGTCTCCGTATGAGCAAAGTTCACCTATATAGTTGTCCAGTTCAATTATGCTACCATTCACGTCGTCCGATGAAAGTAGTTTCTCAAGATTAAGCTTTTTGCTACTTGAGTGATTGTCTAATTTGTCAGCCCCACCAAATAGTTTTTTAAATATACTCATGTTCGCAGAATTCCGTTAATCGAATATAGTAAACTTATTAATATCGCTAATATGGTTCTATAAAAGAAGAATAATGTATTCCCACCCTATAGTCGATTGCCATGCCCGGCACACAATAAAAACCTTTGATGGTCTTAATTTTATATATTAGCAATACAAAACCAGCAAATCTATGCCTCCAATACAACCACTTATAACTTCATTGAAGAATGTTTATGGCTGGTATAAGAAAGTTTAGTGGCAACACGATGAAGACACAACAAAGAAAAGTATGGGACTTTGGAACTACATACAAATTTTAGGACAGAAAAAACAAGGTTGGCTTTTCAAAAAAGACAACGTTGAAGAACGACTTCTTGCGTTGACAAAAATTTTGGAGTTTGGTTATCCGAGTTCCATCCAAAACCTAGTTCCATTTCTCAAAGACAACAACAAAGAAATTCAACAAAAAACTTGCAAAGTAATAACTCAACTATTCAAAAAAATTGAAACTAAAAAAGACTTTTACGATACTTTAAAGCATTGCGACATTTCAAAATCAGATATAGATGCTTTTAGCAACACTTTTTCACATGAAGATTGCATAACACTATATTCGATTGCTACACTAAATAGCAATGGATATGTAAGAGAAAAAGCTATTAAGAAACTCGCTGAAAGCAAAAGTGAAAAAGCAATTCAATTCATCGTTTACAGATTAGCCGATTGGGTTCAAGCCGTTCGACTAACTGCATTAAAAAGCCTTGAGAATTTCAAAAAAACAGAATTTATAAATGCACTCGTTGACAATTTGACAATTTTTGAATGGCTGCAAAAGGTAGAGAGAACAGATTTAAGTTCAGTTTATACCAACATAATGAATTTTGTGGTTGTAGAAAACAGAAATTTTGTAATTGAAAACTTCAAAACATTTACTGACAGAACACGAATTGTAATTGCAAAACACATTGCAAACTCGGACAAAATTAATCTTGAAGATTTAAAAATTCTTTTAAGCGATAAGCATTTTTTAGTTCGCAATTTCGCCCTATCCCATTTCGATAAATTCACACCATCTGAAATTGACAATCTTTTAGTTGACAAATCAGCAAGAGTTAGAATGCAGACACTTTACAGGTTGAAAAACAAAGAAAATTTTCCAGACTTAGTGTTTCCTTTTCTTTCAGACATTTCGGCTACTATTCGAGACTTTGCTCGTTATTCTTTAAAAGATAGCATTTCTGATTTTTCGACAATCTACAACGATAATCTATTAAACAAGAATAATATAATTGGTTCTTTGAGTGGACTTGCTGAAACAAACGGAAAACAGTTTATAGAAAACCTTATACCATTCTTGAAAAACACAAAAATAAAAGTGAGAAAGACCGCATTTTTAGCTCTTAAACAATTAAATAATAGCAAAGCCTACGATTTTGCTTTACAGAATTTGGATAGCGAATACATCGGAATACGTAATGTAGTAATTGAGTATTTTTCAAACACAGCATCATCAGACTTTTTGCAAAAAGCAAGAGAAATTTATGAAAACGGAAGCTACGACTTGAAGAAATCAATGCTCAAATTATTTAACAAAGTTGGCAAATGGAGCACTATTGGAGACATTATGATTGGGACAATTGATGAGAACGAAAATATAAGACAATTAAGTTTGGATTATCTACAACAATGGCGAAATAAAGCGACAAGCTATTTTACACAACCCAAACAAGGAGAACTCGAAAGAGCAAATCAGATGTTTAGATTTGCTTTTGAAGCACACGAAGAAAAGAAATTTTTTAACCAAAACCCATTGACCGGAATTGACTTTTACTTACGATAAATTCCTCATACACATCCCACCACAAAAGAAAGAATAATTTTGCCGACTAGCCTGGGATTTATGAATTTTGTAATTTGTTCAATTCCTTATTACCTAACAGAGACCTAAGTTGAATGATAGCTGTTTGATTCAGTTGTATAATTCGTTCCTTCTGGACTAAACCTTGATGGATCATAACTGAATTGATGCTTTCCATATTACTTAAAACCACAAGCTGCTCTAATGTAGCATAGTCACGGACATTACCTTCTAGGTTACGATTGTCACTTTTCCATTGCTGAGCTGTTTTACCGAATAATGCAACATTTAGCATATCCGCTTCACTCGCATAAATTACAGCAGACTGTTCTTTAGTCAATTCTAATGGGATGATTTTCTCTTTAATTGCGTCTGTATGAATTCTATAGTTTACTTTTGCAAGTGTACGGTGAAAATTCCAGTTTAAGCTTAGACGGTCATTTTCCTCATTTTTAAGCCTCTGATACTCCTTAATTAGATAAAGCTTAAATACTGCACTTATTGCTGAACCAAACTCAAAGGCAATATCTTTATGTGCATACGTTCCGCCATATCTTCCTGATTTAACGTAAATTCCAATGGCATTAGTTTGTTCAATTATCTGACTAGGACTTAATACAAAGCTGGGTAAACCTGCCTGCATTTTAAAGTGGTCAAATTCGACCACTTTAAAATTACTGTTATTCATTTGCTCCCATACACCAATAAATTCCAAAGCCGTGCGAGTTCTAATCCAATTTTTAATGACGTCAGCTGCACGGGCATCTCCCTCCTTGGCCTTTGCCATATCGGTTAATGAAATGTAATCATCGTCATTGAGGTTTGAAATGGATATTTCAATATTTTGGACTTGAATCACTTTATTGGTTTTTGCCATAGCTGTAAAGTTTAATGAGATCACATAATTGATTAAAGTGCTATTGCAAACATATACAAACCTTAATAAATAATCAAAAAGAAATTAACAATTCTAAAAGAATAATATAGACTTCTAAGAAAAACATTTTTTACATTTATTGTTAATTATTTGATTGATTTTCCAATTTATTGGAAAACATCCCTCCACTATACATCGCCACCTATCTATTTAAATAAACAGTGAAATATTGGTCCATAGCAATATATAAGTAAGATACATCATAAAAATTAACACTTGTTTTTCTTTAGATTTGAACTATGAAAATTAGAAGAACGCTCTTTGTACTGATTTTAATTATTATCTGTGGAGCCAAAGCATCAGCTCAAAACACTTTAGACTTACTTTTCAATCTATCCAGTTGTACCGAAATGCCTTGCGACATGAATAAAGTAGAAGAGTGGATTAAGAAATCTATCAGCCCATTATACATTGCGAATTTGCAGTATAGTACATCAACTTATGGAGATAACAACTTTCTGAGTTTTTCTCTTCGTGGAAGAAATCCTGTTCTGGTGCCACTTGATGGCACTAATGGAATGCAGCTAAACTTTGCAACACTTCCGCCACCAAGCGCACGTTCTCAAAAAATCAGTGTACTGTTCACGCAGCAAATAAGATCTTATCTCGGCAAAGTGCGCTACGATGAACTTCCACAGACAAACGAAGACTTTTTCTATATAGCTTATAAAATGCTCAAACTATCACCGGGTCAAATGATAGCCAATACACTAAATTATGAAATCGAGTCAGACGGATCAATTGAAAAACTGAAGATCTTTAATGAAATGGTGAACAAAAAGATGAAAACCAACATTATAGTTCCTGAAAAGGCATATGCAGATATCAACCAATATCTTAAATACTACATTCAGACATTCGGTTTAAAACGCATTAACCCCATATACAAAACGTTTATTGAACAAAAGGATTCTGTAAAAACCATGGAAAAAATTGAACGTTTCTATGCAGTCACCAGGTTTTTCCAGGGTGGTATGAAAGCCAAAATAGATGATCACTTTAACCCTCGCTTCAACCTGAGTCTGGACTCGACTGCAACCATTGATTTTCCAGTAGCTATACTCAAACCTTTAAATAAATCTGATTCAATTGCCCGTTTTAAATTCCAATATCTCGAAGCAAAAATGGATTATAGGAAAAAGAACTTTGTCTTGGTTTTTAAAGGTAAATGGTCATCACCTGTTACCATACAAGCGATAAAACAATACAGCTATAATCATAAAACTAATGTACCAATCCTGATTAAGCCGGTAAAGCTACCATCCTCAGGTCTTGATTTTGATAAAATTATTATTACGCTTACCCAAAATGATGTAACAGTAGACGGCGGTACAGTAGATGAGTATAAATATCAGCTAACGAAAGAAAAATGGCCCAAAGTCTCATCAGCCACCAAAAAAAACTAACAAATTGCGAATCACCAAGACCTAAAATGAAAGATATCACTAATATTCTAAATTAAGAAGTGCACTGGAGAGATGTATCTAAATCAGGATTTATTGGAGAATTATTTTTCGTTGTTAAAAATAGTTTTGGCGGAAGTTTAAATACACCAGTAGGGCATTTAATTGGTTTTATTGAACCAGCAAGTGAATTCTCTGCTTCGTATTGGAAAATATTACTGACAATCAGGGATGAGGTTAGATATAATGAGCATAAAAACACGGAGTAATTTGAGATCTTTCGTTAGGAATTGCTCAGCAACAACCGTAATAAGCTTTGGAACAAAAGTGTTACTTTACTACAAAGTTGGTGGATTCCACCCAAACGACGCGAAAAAACAATATAGAATTCCGAAAGCAATCATTTCAAAATGCTTTAACAGGAGATTATTTTGAATTTCAGATTTCAAACACAGATATTTAGCCATGTTTTGACAAGGAAGAACTATTTTATAACTGATCTGCAAGATAAATCCTTAAAAAAATACCAATTAGAAAACACAACAGGCTTTTAAACAATTATATTAGTATAAATGGAATAAAGGACTCTTTAAAATTAAAGGAAGTTGAAGGGGTGTCCAATCAATATGGCGAAGTTTACTATAAAAAATTACCTAACACCCCTGTTTTTCTTGTTCTTTTCAAAAAAGGATGACCTGACAAACTGTCAATCCCAGTTCTTTCTTTTATTATCAATTAAGAAAAACCTTCCCTGAATTACTGCTTTACGTACCTGCATACCTCGGTTAGTCAATTCCATTCGTTTGGTTGAGCTTTAACAAGTAAGGAAAAGACTGCGCTTAGGCTCATCAGCATCACGCATCTTGGATATCTGTTCATGTTTAATTTTTATTTAGCTTAAGGAAATCCGTTACAAATTCATCATCAATAAGGCCAGGATAAGCCTTACATACCCTGCTAATTTCATCCGCCTGGCCATCAGAAAGTTGTTCATCAGGATTTAAACACCAGGTACCTTTTAGCAGTCCCTGTCTTTTTAGTACTTCATGGATACCAGGAATACAGCCATGAAAAGCATGTGCAGGATCAAATATCGCCGCATTCATATCTGTAACCTGCAGTCCTTTACTCAGCAATGACGCCATGTTTGCATAGCCATTTGCCTTGCATGCTTTAAGTTCCTCAAACAACTGCACCGAGGCTTTTGTCCATACGGCCCAATGGCCTAGTAAACCGCCTATAAACTCTTTTTCTACAGTTACTCCGTTTACCTCAAACCTATAGGTGCTGAGCAGATCGGCAACAATGTTATCATCATTCCCCGTGTATAAAGCTATTTTCTCCCTTCTGGAAGAATTACATATCGCCCGCACAACATCTAATGTCTGATATCGGTTGAAAGCGGCTACCTTAATGGCCTCCACATTTTCAATTTCGCTAAATTTCAACCAGAAATCATAGCTAAAGATTCGTCCCCCAACGCTCGGCTGCAAATAAAAACCGAACACCGGCATCACTGCGGCCACAGTTTTTACGCGTTCTAAAATCTGAGCTTCTGTCCAACCTTGTAAACCACCCATGCTCAAAAGGCCCATATCATAACCATACTTCAGCGCTGTCTGTGCTTCTTCTACAGCCTGTTTTGTCGGACCACAGATACCTGCGATTTTGATAAATGGTCTGTCTAAGCCGACTTTATCTATTTCTTCGGCCGCTAGTCTAAGTACAATTTCATAAAGATTTATTCCCGGATCCCTGATTTCGAACTGGGTACTGTGCACACCTACGGCAATTCCGCCGGTGCCCGCAGCCATATAATAACGGGTTAGTAAGCGCTGTTGTGCTTCATCCAGCTTCCGATCTGCGGTTAAAGCCAGTGGATGTGCGGGAATAATTGTTCCGGCATCGAGGAACTGTTTCAGTTCAGGTTTAAGTTGCTGTGCCATTAGAATTGTCCCTTCCTTTCCTGAAAGTGTGTAGGCTTATTAGAAATTTTGCCACCTCCCTGTAACCAGCTGACCGTCATCTCCATCATTTCCCTTATCGTTACTCTAGGATAACCAAACAGCTTATGTGCTTCAGAAGCATTATTTAATAATGCGGTAGGTTGAACTTCGTTTTCAAATAAAGGTGTTCTCCCCATTAACAGGCCAAATTGTTCGGCCAGCCATTTTACTGAAAGGGTTTCAGGTCCGGTTACGTTAAGAATTTTAGTCGGCGTACTGCAATGCAGTAAAGATCTGATCGCAATTTCGTTGGCATCGCCCTGCCAGATCACATTAACGTTTCCTGTGGTCAGGTCAATCGGCCTTCCTTCATTTACCGATTTAGCGATTTCCAGTAATACTCCATAGTGTAGATCTATCGCATAGTTAAGTCGGTAAATTAAAGTTGGCGTATGGTTCTTTTCTGAGAAATATTGAAAGATCCGCTCCCGACCCAGACAAGACTGACCATATTCACCTACGGGTGCTACTGGATGATCTTCAGAAAATCCACCGCTGCTTACCTGTGTAAAAGGGTATACATTCCCTGTTGAAAACGCAACTATTTTTGAGTGTTTATAGCGTTCTGCAACACGTCCGGGAAGATAGGCATTCATTGCCCAGGTAAAAGCTTCTTTCCCTGTAGTGCCAAATTTGGTACCAGCAAGGTAAATAATATTAGCTGCATCCGGTAAAGCCGAAAGGTCATCTTCATTCAGCAAATCCGCAGAGATGGTTTCTATACCCGCAGCTTCCAGTTCTTCACGTGCCGACGGATCAGAAAAGCGGGATACGCCGATGATTCTTTTTTTCAGGCCTGCCTGGTCTACAGCCAATTTAGCTAACTTAGCCATACTTGGTCCCATTTTCCCACCTACACCAAGCAACATGATATCTCCTTCAATTTTTTTTATATCAGCGATCAGTCTTTCAGATGGCTTTAATAATTCTTGTTCTAGTTGTTCTAGTTCAGTCATTTTCTGTGTATCAATTTATTTTAAAAACAGTTCTTTTATGTTGCTTAAGGCAAGAAATAGGAGAATCAGCAAGCCTAGTGCAGCTAAAATTTTGGTAAACCATGTGTTTACCTCTTTACCCATAATTTTTCGGTCATTGGAAATGGCATACATCGCTATACCTATAAAAGGAACCAGGAAAATGGTTACACTTTGTGCAAAAACGATGAGTTCCAGTGGAAGTTTACCAAATTTAATGGCTATTGCAGCGCCAAATATCATGACAAGGGCAATCAGTAATTTAACGGGCTTCGAGTTCAACTGGCTGCCTTTACCTAGAGCGTCACCTAGCAAAACACCGCCTACAGTAGCATTACCCACCAGCGAAGAAAAGGAAGCCCCAAAAAGTCCGATCAGAAAAAAGGTAGCTGCGGCACTGCCAAATAGCGGTTCGAGTGCCCTGGCCATATCTGAAGCATTGTTAACTTTAATTCCCTTGATATTCAGTACCGCCGCCGCGCAAATCATGACGATAGCACTCATGAGTCCCAATATCACTATTCCAGTAAGGCTACTACTACCTTTCTCCCTGATTTCAGGGTTAATTTTGATGCGTTCCTGTACCAGATAGCTTTGATAAAAAGCACCGACGATAGAGAAACAGGAAGCAAAAAAAGCGATCACCAATCCCGTTGATCCTCCCGGAAGCTCAGGCACTAATCCGCCGGTAATTCCTCCAATACTAGGTCGGGCGAAAAACAAAGTGGTTACAAAAGCAAAAAGCATCAATGCCACTAAAAAGATCATCAGTTTTTCCAGCACCTTATAAAAGGCCCTAAAAAAGAGTAAACTGATCCCCAGCAGATTAAATACAATAATCCACAGTGTAGCCGAAGTGCCACTTGCTTCAGCAACCGCAATACCTACACCTACTGAGTTACCAGCCTGAAAAGAGGTTGCCACCAGAAAGATCCCCATCCCAATTGCAACGGCTGCAGTGTTACCCCATTTTTGCCGGATGGATGTCAATAAGGACTGCCGTGTTGCTACGCCGATCCTTGCGCCCATCATGGTAAAAATATTCATAAAAAAAATGGCGACAATAACAATCCACAGTAAACTATAACCATAATCTGCACCAAGTTTTGAGGTGATAGTCATTTTACTTGGACCAAATACCAGTGCCGCCGTAATGATTCCTGGCCCTAGTGAAAGAAGTCCTTTTTTTAGCTTTACAAACATTTCTTTATCGTTTTTTGCTTAATCTGTTCCCTTTTAATTTCCGTCCCCTTGTTGCCCAGTTTTTCCTGATGAAATTTAGTATCGCCGCAAGTTTCCTGCTACTAAAACTTATTTAACAAGCATATAACTCCGTAAGACCTCAGATTTCAGGATTCTATCATGTCCTTTTAAAGGGAAGCTACGACTAGGGTTGCGGTTACTGATAAAAACAGCGCCATCACTGCATACGTAACTTCAAGGATAAGGATTGTCTGCGAGAATGCTCCCATCGATATTCAATCTTAAAACCTTTTATTTTAAGCTTTTATAACGTAGCAGCGCTTCAATGTAATAATAATCTGCATAGATAAGCGGAACATCAACTTCAATGCTTCCAGGCTTATGTCCGACAGAATGCTTCAGCAAGAAATCACCGGCTTCTCCGTACTCAGTCCTATAAGGCTTTTGGCTCAGGTTGACAAGCATCTCACGTGCTTCGGTAACATAACGATCTGCCGTTTCCTTGTCTACATAACCTTGCAATTCCAATAACCCGCTACTGAAAATAGCTGCGGCGGAAACATCTCGCTCTTCATTAGGAATTTTTGGAGCGTTGAAATCCCAATAAGGTATTTTGTCGGCCGGAAGATTCGGATGATTGAGGTAAAAATCTGCAATTGACATGGCATGGTTTAAGTATTTTTTGTCACCAGTTTCACGAAACATCACGACATAACCGTATAATGCCCATGCCTGACCTCTCGCCCAAGCAGAGCTGTCACTGTACCCTTGATGAGTTACTTGCGCTAAAGCCTTACCTGAATCATCATAGCATACTACATGGTAACTACTATGATCTGGTCTAAAATGATTTGCCATGGTAACGTCTGCATGTTCGACCGACAATTTATAAAACGAACTGTCTCCCGAATGTTTTGTAGCCCAAAACAGAAAATCCAAATTCATCATATTGTCGATGATCACCGGAAAATCATAGTCACGAAACGAATCCCAAGATTTAATAACCCCTCGATTAGCATCGAAGCGTGTGGATAGGGACTTTGCCCCTTGCATGAGGATATTTAAGTAGGTCGAATCGCCCGTTAACTGATAACCTTTCCCAAATGGACAAAACACCATGAAGCCTAGGTCGTGGGTAGTAGTATTATACTGTTCCTTGGCTACCGCCATTGACCATAGGTGAGCGGCGTCTTTCCATTTCTGATCCTGACTATATTCATACAGATACCACAGAGTACCTCCGAAAAAACCACTTCCCCACCATTCCGAAGGCTTATCGTGATAGCTTCCATCGTGATTTAAAGAATGAGGTATTTTCGTGGTATCGGGATGGGCAGCCAGCATGACCTCATATTGCTTCATCGCCTTAGCTAGTTCTTTATCAACATCAAAGCTTTGAACTTTTTTCCCACAACTACTAATCAGGGCAACGATTCCCAGTAAAACAATCGAAATACGACTCATTTGAATAATCATTTTTTATATTTTAATGTTAAAATTTTATTAAACAAAACAACGACAAAATAAATTTTGTCGTTGTTTATATTTTAGGGAATAGTAATCCCACCTGCAATTAGTTGATTGTTACCATTAAAAATAAAAAGATACTGTTGAGAGATAGTTCCCTCCCCTTTTGTTTTTACAATCACTTTAATTTGTGAATTAGTCCAGGAAGTGGAGGGCAAAATGCTCAATTTTGTACAGTTTGTATAAACAGGTGCATCACCTACTTCTACCCTTGCGGGAGCATTCGGTCCCGTCGCTACATATACATCATCGTATACACCTCCTGGATTTACCAAGCTGTTTCCAAACCAACCGGGAATATTAATTTGATTCCATTTTTCTGAAGCTGGCCCTCCATTAAAAACAGCTTTATGATGCTCACGTACCCAAGGCGTACCCGTCTTCGCACTCAGCCATTGAGCCCAGGTGTACCCTTGCGTTTGATAGTTGACCGGATCAGCCCTGAGCCATGCAGTCATTCTATTAAACCCATCGATATCGAAGAGTTCATCCAGACTTGCAAGCCATCCAATATTATCCGTGTTTCCCCCAATCTGAAGTGCCTTTGCCTGACCATTTGTAGGAATGCATAGATCAGCCTTTTCATCCTGAAACCCGTTGTCCCCATCCATCAACCAGGTCAGTTTCCAATGACTCGCTGCCCCCCATTGATCTCTGGAAGGGGCACCTGGAAAAAATTTCCCAGGAGGTACGCTGACTTGATACGAAAGAAAAACTTCCTTTGTATTGGCAAAACGTACTTTCAACGATGTGCGCTTTGCACCATACAGTGCTACCAGTGCCAACTCGTCCTGCATAGAATAGGAAGTTTTTCCCGAATATGCATACTCATGGTATCGGGCGATGTAGTCTGTGGATTTTGCCGCCCAAGTACCGATCAAGGGTGATGTCAAGGGGATAGGATCATTGTGCGCCCCCCCTTCAAAATCATCATAGATTATGACATTCGGGCCGCTACCAAATCCAGTTCCTGAAATAATGAGCTCCTGCCCCTGATTTACGCTACCGGTTACCTGCACATCACCATTGATAACAAATTCACCGGACGCATTGACAACAATGGAAACCGCTTCCTTAGTCGTCTGCAGATCTTCATCCGTAACTTCCAAATGCAGGGATATTGTTTTACTCGTATAAGGCACATTTACCAGCAATTGGCCTTTATATTCTTCCAATCCAACAGCGGCAGTAATCTGTTGTTGCTCACCATTCAATGACCGAACAAATTGTTTGATCTTTGATGATGTCGTCACGGTATAATCAATCGTGATCGTTGTTTCCTTTATCACCGGAAAATTAATCACACCGTTAGATATCGTATGTCCTTGTGCGGCAAAAGCAATGGAGGGCATCTCAGATTTTTTATCGAGAATATTGTCCTTTTTTTTACAGCTCACAAACGCCGCCAATAAAAAACTGGCTATTGTACATATCATGTTGAAATTATTCATACCTATTATAAATTTAAGGGTTAAGACTCACTCCTTTCAAAAAGTTGAGATTAGCATCAAAAAGCAAAATGCTAGCAGCCTCAAAAGAGATCGATCCTTGGCTCCACATCTTTAAGGTAATCGTGTTATTGACCGCATCACTACTGACATATCTCAAAGGAACTGCTATAGAGGTAGTTGCTGGCGTTGTTCCGTTTGAAAGAAATATCAGCACACCACCGCGTTGTACGTACATATCAGTCCGCAGGATTTCTATGTCAGCGGCTTTGTCTACGTCGTCATTATTACCTATGTAATCTTGCCACAGAACCCATCTGGCACGTTCCGGGAATGCCGACTTTACCACATCATTCTGCACCTGATTGCTAGAGTTCTTTGGAGTGTGTACAACCATGGAAGAATGATTGGCATCCAGAAGGAAAGTTTTCGCTAGCCCGTCCTCCAGATCAGGTGTGTTCTGCTTCCATAGCCAGCCAAAACGGTGGACAAGTCCCTGATGCTGTGGTGCAGGGGTACTACAACTTTTAGCACCATCGCCTCTATATCCTAACATTCGCGGCCCGTTAAACCTAGGTGTCGTCTCCGTTATGTAAGCCGAATTCCAATCATTCCCATTTAGATTTTTATCCGCACGCACCCGGTCCTGCTTCCACTGGAAAGTGGCGCCAGGATTTATTCCTGCTTCGCAGCGAGATACCGAGTACATAAACGTGAACTCTCCAGGCCCTATAATGGATCCTGTATCCCAGTTGATGCTACCAGCCCCTGCTGGATTAGCAGCACCATTTGGTTTTAGTATGGATCGTGCCCATCGATATCCTTGTTCATCAATGTGAACAAAACGTCGGTCAACACCCTCAATAACCCATTGCTCGCTACCCGAAGTAATCGTAGTAGGAAAAGAAGTTCCATTGGGCTGCTCATACAACCATCCTTCGCCAAAGCCCAACCATATAGATTTGTTTGGCGGGGTTAACTGATGTATGTTACTTGTAAGTGTTATGAGTTTTTGATCCCCCAATCCTGTTAAAGCGCTCCAGGAAAGCTCAGGAGTACCTCCAGATACCGAAGTTTCAGATACAAGAATCATTTTTTCTTTAACAATTATCGAAAATGATTTCTCACATACACGGTTATTTGCATCCAACACCTCAAGTTTTACAGCAATAACCTTGTCTTCAGCTGGAACATCGACAGTTAATTGACCATGATATTCATCCAGGCCCTTTCCCTCCGGAATGATTTTTTCATCACCGTCTACGGCATGTTTAAACTGCTGAATCTTAGCCTTAGCATTAATAGTATAATCAAATACCATTACAGAATCTGTTGTAACAGAAACATGAATAGCATCGTCAGCAAAAATGAGTCCAGGTGCTTTGATCGCAATAGTAGGAGCATCAAGCTCAATCCCATTAATCTTGTCTTTGCAGCCAATAATACCTATAAGTAATACAACTGCAATAAATACATTCAAAAGATTTTTCATCTGTGTATAATTTAGTTATCCATGTGTCATCAATATGATGGCAGGCATCACGATTTCTATTTCAGGAGTAATGCCCATTTTTAAGTTCTTGACTTACTGAAGCTGTATCCCCAGCCCGATCTGATTCCCATCTACACCCTGAATACAAACATATTTCCCCCGAATGGACGTGAACGTGCCTTGTCTAAGGTAAACCTGTATCTCATTGTCCACCCATACTGTTGCAGGCAGGTATTCTTTTTCGGTGGCCAATAAAAGATCCGGGTTGTTTGTCAACATGACGCGTTGTTCTGTGTTGTCAACGGCCAGCATATCATAATAAACAGCAAAACCTTGAGGAACTTCTGACAGATTATGGATCTGGTCGATCGCCAAATACTCCCATTGCCCGGGCTTTTCTGTCGTACGGGAGATGGTGTTAATGAGCTGATCAACAAAAGCCCCGTTCCTGCGCAAGTGAATGCTCGCATCCGAGGAATTGAGTGCACTGGAAGCAATGTACCTTACCTCGTCAAGGACCCAGGTCCTTACAAAAGGAGTATGAAATTGTGCAGCATTCCAGTATTCTGCTGCCTTCCCCGGAGATTGTTCCATTAACAGGCGATCGTATTGGTAATAAGGATTGATACCATCTTTAGGGCTCAGACGACACAATTTGTGATTAAATCTTCCACTTGGGATCAATCCGTCATGATTACCATCATGTGTCCAGAACCTGCGTACAAATATACTGACGCCTGGCGCGAAATCTGTATCCTGAATTTTGACAACACTTGAACCATAAGGTAGTTCCATCAGTGGAGCTTTCCACGATTGTATTTTACCGGTAGGGATCTGTTCCGTCGACGTGGCGCCAACAGTTTGCGTAATTTTAGTTCCATCTTTCCTACTATAGGTTGGATGTGGTGCAGCCGATCCAGTTGAAAAATCAAAGAAATACATAGGCAATGGGTTCACTTTGGTCCCGAACCGTGATTTGGTATCGGATAACTTTAAAATTCCCCCGTCAGAAAGCTTGTCCGCCTCCCATCTTATCCCCCCACTTTCACCGCTAAATGCGGATCCCGCCTGTACGTTAACCTTAATGGATAGTTCACTGGATGCTTCTTGGCCATGTTCATCCTTCGCGTAAAATTTCAATGCGATAACCTTGTTTTCGTAGGGAACGTCTACGATTAATACTCCGGTAAATTTTTCTTTACCACTCGCTTCAGAAACTAATTTTTCAATGCCATTTACTGTTTGAACAAATCGCTGTATTGTTGACGAGGATGTAACAGTATAGTCAATTGCGACCGTTGTTGCCTGTGTAACCAGAAGAGGAATAGCTCCGTCTGCTATCGTATGTCCCTGAGCTGCAATAGTGAAAGAAGGTATCTCGGTTTCTTTATTGAGAACTTTATCCTTTTTTTTACAGCTCACAAAAGCGACCAGTGAAAAGCAGATGATTGTACATATTATGTTGAAATTTTTCATAAAAATCATAAATTTAGTTCGTAGCAAAACGGTCCTATATCAGGAAATGGACCCTACATATAACACTGAAGAGCCCATTTCCTTGGTAAATTCTAATCGAGTCTCATTTCGTTTGAATCGTTTCCCTATCCCTATTGTTGAATTTTATGGAGAAAGGTAGCGTCGTCATTAGCTTGAATATAACTATCAAAATACAACAGCCCGACTTTACCCGCATTGGTTTTGAAGGCGATTACCTTACCTACCTCTAACTCTTCCACGAAAGTTCGATCAATCACCAATTTTTGCAAGCGCAAATCATTCTTCATGGCATCAAAGTCCGCTTTCGTAAAGTTGGTAACCAAGAATCTTACACCTGTGTTTGCGAATCGGTTAGATTCCGTATCTGTATTATTCAGAGAACGTGTTTTATAGAAGCAATCCATATCAGGCACTTTACCTGCGTTAACAGCCCCCTCACGCAGAGAAAATCCAGTATAACCTACTGGTACATCAAGATCCCATCGACTGACATCTGCAGGACTTATAGGTCCACCCATTATAATCGACGTTCCTGTTGTTAATGGAACAGACGGAGGAATAATGCTGCGAACTCGAATAGTTACCGATGAAGCTGTAGACTTACCATTCTCATCGGTAACTTCCACTTTTAGCACATAGCTCTTGTCCTCAAGAGGAACGTCAAGAGCGATATCCTTTGAAAAGGAAGTCTTGGCGTTCGCATCGGCAACAGTCTCTAAAACACCGTTAAGGGTGTGGTTTAATTTCTTGATTTTTCCGGCTGCCTCAACGGAATACTTAAGGGCAATTGTTGAATCTTGGTAAATAGCCACACTGATAATCCCATCTGCTACGACTAGACCTGTGGCTTGCACTGTAATTTTAGGAGCGTCTGGAATCATGATGTCTTTACCACCCTTTTTACTACAACCAGCAAAACCAAGTGCTAATACACCAATGGCCAGAGCCATACATTTTGTAAAAAACTTTCCAATAAACATAATTTAAAATTTAGTAAATAAAAAAATAGTTAACCTATCCTATTTTACGGTTCAATTGTCGCCTACGGGATAGGGTCCATGGCAACATCAATAAAAACGGTATGATCCAAATCGCCACGTAGGAAATCGACTCAAATTTATTAATCACAGCATACGTGTGCTTATGCTTTCCAAAAATCTCCACGAGAAAATCTGTCGTGTAAGGATCTACGGCATCTTCATAATACAGATCAGCCATGTTCTGGTAAGAAGCTCTGACCAATTCCGGATTGGCGGTGACAGCAGCCGTATCATATGGCACGTAAATTCCATAATCAGGATCGAGCATAAATGCAGATTTATCTGCGTATTCGGCACGGACCACTACGTGTCTGCCGCCCACATCAAGCAATTCAGCGGAAATACCATGATCGTTTAATACCCCCTTTAAGACTATTGAGTGGGCCGAACACACACCAACTCCCCGTTCCAGGTTCTTTTTATAATTGGTAAACTCATATCGCTCATACTTCTTAGGATTGACAAACGATGCAGCATACAGCAGATAATTTTCCCAAGCTGGCACCCGCATATGAAAGCGATCAATTCCTTCCTTTTTCCAGTAGTGTGAAAATCCATCGTGAATCAGACTGTTAATCCTAACCGAGAAATCCTTTTCCGATTCACCTTCCAGACGGACAAGCTGCTTTTTGAGGTCAGAATACCGGATGACCACATCATTCTTACGATTTCTAATTTCGTTTTCTAAGGTATATAGCTCATCATTCCTCATTGACTTGAACAAGCCTACAGTATTTAGCAATATCAGAAATATTCCTATCCCAAATAAAACACCTTTTAGTACTTTCATGCTGATTATGTTATTGTTTCTAATGATTTTTGGAGTATTTACTTTAATGGAGAGGCAAGGTATTTTTCTATATCCTGCCAATGTTTCCACATAATTTTCCGTTTTATTTTCAACTGTTCGGTAAAATCAGGACCTAGTAAAAAAGAATCTTCATATGATTGATGACGCGCTTTGATTACTACCTGTTCTCCACCTTTTTCCATCAATCGAATCAATCCCAAGGTATTATCATATTCATTGCGCATGATTTCATTGAAACGGATATAGTCTGGATGTCCCTCCCATGTCCCTTCTTTACGAATAACGACCTCGCCACCACTTAAGGCATCTGCAGCCCGATCGCGAATCTCTTGCGCGTAAATGAAATTAGCACAGCTTTCCAATATCTTTGAATAAATGCGCAAGCCAAGCGCCATTTTATTCAAATAAGCCTTCTGAGTAGCCTGGATGCTCAGTCCTTCAAAAGTATTGGCGACAGGATCAACTCTTTTTGCAAATCCAAATGCACCCGCAGGTGGCAAAAATAAACGAGCACCATGTAAATCCACATAATCACGACGGGCTTCTTCTTTAGAGGTGTTAAATATGTACGGTAAGAAGTATGATTCTTCTGCACCAGTGATCAGCTTAGGATTGAACAGTAATGGTCGGTTAATCAAACGCATTGTTACGCCCCAATACAAAGAACTGATCCGAGGTATGGTGGTTGATTTGTAAGCAAAAGCTTCGTTCATATCGACAAAGGCACGTTTTAAAGATGATGCATTTTCTGCACCAGCCCAACTGAACGCAACTTCTTCGAGAATGCTATCCAATGTAGCGCTTTCGTCTTTAGCTGCCTTCGCTTTCAGCGTTGCTTCTATAATACCGATTGTCAAAGCAATAGTCTCAGGCTTATCATAACCTCTATCATAAGCTGCTCTGAAATTTAGATATACAGTAGCTTCTTGTTGTTGTTTAATTTCCAACACTTGTTTTACTAAAGCCACTGGATCAATCAATCCCTGAACGGGGTAAGTTGTATTGAGCAACGAACCAACGGTGTAAATCTTACGTTTGCCACCTCCGGAAAAAAAACAATTCTGTGGAATATGCTGTTCGATATCTCTTTTCTCTGCATCCGAATAATTTGAATTTTTATCATCTACATAAATAAACAATGGCTTACCGGCAGTATTCGCTCCTGATCGATATGACTCCAAAAGCATTTTCATTCTTTGGCCGGCACTATATCCGCGACATCCAGCAGGGCCATTGGCACCGGAGTAAAGCCAATCCGACCAGTCTATTCCAGCACCTGCATCGTTTGTTTTGAATCCAAACATGGTAATTTCTGGTACCCTTGTTAACATATTCGCCATCATTCGGGCGTACATATCACGAGTCTCGGTTGCGCATACTGACGGAGCAAAGGCCTTTTCGGTACTTCTTCGAGGGTGATCAACACGAGGGCCTAACAGCTCAGGATTAGCTTCAAAAAATTCCTTAGGTAAAAAATTAGGTTCGTATCCAAGAAATGCGGCCTCTACGTGGTGCTTACGTAGAATAGCTGCCTTTGCAAGCAATAATTCTTGATTTTTCTTTACAAAGTTTACTGGTATAAATGGTTCTACCAACTTATCGGGAAAAAATTTAGACGGTGTAGGGTTGCTGGAGGCATACTCATGCCAGGAACTACCGTTTTCCGGTATTTCATGAAAACCTTTATCCGCGAGGGTACTGATATTGACCCGGACCGTTCCGAACGATTGTAGTGATTTCGCGGATTCAACGATCCGCTCAAAATTACCTAAATCATTTACCGGTGCATTCAGCACAAATACCAACCCCTTTTCTCCATTCTGAGTCTGCTGTGCATACCCAGAATTTATACAGCCTAAACTACCTTTAGCAATCAGCAATACAGATAGAAACCACTTCATCTTAATTTTCGACATTTTTTAAAACTCTAACTACTCTTTATGTATTCTATTTATTTATTCAACTACCAATTAATTAAGTCTCTCCCACCTCTCCTACATAAATAGATCCCAGGGTGGTCTTTCCACGCATCAAGGCGCAGGTCGGATCAACAATCCTTCTTCATTCATTTCATTCTGTCTACTCACCTACCACCTTATTCATTCCGATACGCTTTTTAGCAATCACGATATTATCATATACAACGCCCACATTACCATGATCTCCATGATGGAACAGCGCCGCATTAAAAATGCTTACTTTCAAAGTAGGTACTGTCCGAAGCCATAAATTTTCAAACGGACCATATTCCACGCCATCTATCCAGAAGCTGATCACACCATTTGCACCTTCTTGTGTAGGCGTTGGTGTTCCCATATCCAGTAACAGTTCAATACAGTACCATTGCCCAGCTTTAAGTTTTGGTGTAGGTTTCCCTGGCTTCTCGCGAAGTCCGGGATCTTTACAATAATTAGCGCTCAAAAAGCATGGAAGATGATCACCCCAACATGAACCATTTGGATCAGAACAATCCATAGCCATACCTCTATAGTATGCATATAAGAAAGGTTTAGCATTGTTGGCGTCATACTCAAAACCAATCCCCACCCGATTTGTTCCATCCGGTCTGATGCCTGCTACTCCCAGGAGGCTTCTATTTCCTGCAAACAATCCTCCACCATGATTTTTTGCTGTGAAATCAAATCCTTCTTCCCATTTAGCATACCATCTTGCATATACCTTATCATGCTGACTCGGTAATACCTTTATCAAATCCGCTCCACCTCTTCCCGGCTTCACCCAAAGACGCATTGCATTATTTCCAGAAGTATTAAAAGGTCCAGGATCCTTTATTAACGTATTTTCAGGTTCAGGATTTCCATCCCAATCGTCCCATACTTTTAGGTTTCCATCCTCAAAGCTATTCATGAAAATAATATCGGATGCGGCTAGAGGCTCTACATCCTGTGGTACTTCTGGAGTTGGAGTTGTATCCACGATGGGAACCTCTACCTCTGGTTTTGAGGCCTTACCACAGCAAATCCACACAAAACATAGTAATATTAATACTGGGCATAATAAAACATTTCTTTTAATCATCTTCGTATTATTTTTTTATATAAATCAATTAAAAATTTCCACTAAAGTTCCCTTCCACTATGAGACCTCCCACCATTGGTTTTGAGGTTTTATCACAGTAGACACATAGAATAGATTACGGCGCATATGCTACGCCGCAATCCACATTCGATTTACAAGTTGCTAGATATGAACCCTATAAGACTAAGACTAAAGCATTAACCTGTACATACAATACTAAATACCTTCAGGAGGAAACATACCTTGCCTTGGATGATGAAAGGGAAGTCCAGCCTTTTTATCCCACCAGATACGACTAGTCAACGTATTACCACCTTGTAATCTATTTGAGGCTTCGACTACATTTGCCTCGTTACGTTGATACTCCACGTCAGGATAAGTCAAACGTCTAGGAATCTCTCCGTTTGTGACCCCAAGTGATTCTCCAGTCCAGATTCTAGGATAACCAGTTCTTCTAAACTCGGCATAACTTTCATAGTGGTTGTAATAATTTCCTATCCATTTTTGATTGATGATCTGCTCCATCTTATTTTCCTCAGTTCCTGATAATATTCCGGCAGGAGATGCCAAATAAGTGGTGATATCTCCTGATGCAACACTATACTGCTCCATGGCCAATCTGATGCCGTTAGCATAATAGCTTTGTGCATTTTCATTGGTGATCCCGGCATTACCCGCTTCGGCCCGAAGAAAGTTAACTTCTGCTGCATTAAACAACACAATAGTAAACACAGGCTTCAAAAACAAATCAGTCATAAGAGATAAGTTACCTGCCGAGTAACGTCCTGATTCGTCAAGTACCTGCATAGGTAAGCCCAAATATTTACCTGTTAGTACGGCTGGCTTTGCAAAGATTGGTAACCTCGGATCGTTCAATCTACCGAGTAGATCAGTGGTTGTAAAAGAAACCAACATGTTACCTGGGGAGGTAACACTTTTCGTATACAAGGAGTTTTCATTTTCAACAATTCCCTCATTCAATGTTTTCAACGTCATATTATCAGCGTTGGTCAAAATGAGCGGTTCAAAAAGTACATCATTGATATGCTCTGAAGCTATCTGTGGTGCAGCATAACGAATACGCATCGCCATACGTAATCTCAACGAGTTTCCTAATTTTTTCCACTTATCAACATTACCTTGAAAGTATATGTCAGAGTTACCGAAACTCTGTTGATCGGGAACCGTTCCCAGTGCGGCAGTAGCCTCTTTAACCTCCTTCAACAGATTAATATAGATATCCTCCTGCTTGTCATACACAGGTTGTAAAATGGTAGTAAGCACACCTTCAGCTGCTTGGAAATAAGGCAAGTCGCCATAGAGATCCGTTAAGTGCTGAAAGATCATCGCTTTCATAATCCGGGCAATCGCATTTTGATCATTTTTCAATGGCTTATTGCGTGTCAGCCGCTCTAATTCGCTGGCATTGATATAGTATTGACGATAGAAATTATTGTGCGGGTTTGACCAATCATTATTAGAGAACAGGTTTCCTCCCGCTGGATTCGTATAATAACCACTGTAAGACGATATCCGATAAGACTGACTATGTATTTCAAACGAAAATCGCTTAGCTACATAGGTGAAAATATCTTCTGTTTTCACAAGATCTTTATTTAACAAAAGGGGGTTGGTATTGATGTCCTCAAAACCTTTTGTACAACTTACCGCCAAAAGCATTATGGCCAGAGCTGATTTACTTATATATTTATACACTTTCATGATATATCTATTAGGATTGATTAAAGTGAAAATGACAAGTTAAAACCAATCGTCCTTGTAACAGGAATACCAGTCATCTCATAACCTTGCGCTGTTGTGAAAGGCCCATACGCACCCTCTGGATTGATACCCATTTCCTTCATTTCAGAATTTTGTTTGATATAGAACAGATTTCTAGCCACTGCTGATAACTTCAGCGAGCTCATATAGGAATCTTTACGAAAATGCCGTCCAATATCATATCCAACACGCAATTCTCTAAACGCTATATAAGAACCATCTAAAACAAACTCTTCAGCGATTTTATTGGTATTCAAATCCGCATAATAGGCTCGTCTCCCAATAACAATGTCATTTGGAACATAAACTCCATTACCTTTATCAATGACTCCCTTAGCAATCAAATTCTCTCCTTTCTCGGTTTGTATAGCGGTACCATACTGATATTGCTGGAACTTAGACATTGAAAAAACTTGTCCGCCCAAACTCATATCAATCAAAGCTCCGATACTGAACCCTTTATAATAGAAATCAGTGGAAAGGCCTGCCAGGTAATCTGGCTGTACATTACCCAATACCGAAGGCTCACTCTCCGCTAGCCATGTACCTTTATCAGAAACAACAACCTGTCCTGCTTCATTGCGCTTGTATCTGTAGCCTACAATATTTCCAAAAGGCAATCCCGGGCGTGCTTCAATACTGGTTTCTCCGGTACTAAATAAATTGAGGGAATTAATATCAGGATACAATGACAATACTTTTGACTGGTTGCGTGAGAAATTCAAAGACGCACTCCATCCATAATCTTTATTTTGAATGATCTTTCCATTAATCATCATTTCAAACCCGTGATTTCTAATCGATCCGGCATTAATTAGTTTATTAGAAAAACCAGTTGCTGCAGGGATACTGACATTCAGGATCTGGTTTCTCGCAACAGCATTATAATAAGTAAAATCTATACCCAAGCGATTGTTAATAAAATTAAGATCTAAACCCGTCTCAATAGATGTCGTCAATTCATTTTTCAAATCAACAGCGGGAATATTATTTCCAATATTTGACTGTCTTAAGCTACCGTATCCCACAGATTGCATCGTATATCCGATCTGTGTACGATAAGGAGAAGTGTCTTTACCAGCTTGTGCCACAGAAAAGCGCACCTTACCAAAACTCAAAATATCCCTGGGAATATCAAACGCTTCGGTAAATACAAAACTAGTGCTTACAGAGGGGTAGAAAAACGATTGGTGGCCAACCGCTAAAGTCGATGACCAGTCATTTCTACCTGTGATATCCATAAAAAGATAGTTGTCATAAGCCAATTGCCCTGTAAAGAATACGGAATTCATCCGGCGTTTATTCGGAGAATTGGTAGCAACAACAATACCTGCATTTACGATATTATACATATGATCGATATTAAGTCGATTGCCTTTCAGTGTTGTGGTAATTAAATCGCGGTCACGGCGACTAACTCCTATTGATGCCGAGCCTGAAAACTTGCCAAACAATTTTCCGTTGGAGGTTAATATCGCATCAAAATTTTGTTCATTCATACGCAGCCGGTCATTATTCACCTGTCCTCTCCTCAAATTCCCTTCCCCCCCGGTAGGAGTATTGACCCCAATTCTTGAATCTCTATTTTCGACATAAAAATCGGTCCCTCCTCGCGCCAGTAAATTCAACCAGTCTGTAAATTGGTACCGCAAAGTCAGGTATCCGTTAACGCGATCACGCGAATCGGTCGCTATAAACTCATTAGCCACCCAATATGGATTGAACGGACGTCCATCCGCCCAGTTTTCCGCCATACCTGATTCATTTTTATATTTTCTCAGCATCTCGTCACTTAAGAAAGCCGGGTATCGCTGAAGGGACATACCCACAGTATTCAAGTTTGTACCGAACCCAGGGCGATTATATCCTCCCGACTTTGTATAAGTAACACGGGACTCAACCGTAAATTTAGACGTCGCTTTGTATTCTCCTCCAGTAGAGATGGTTTGCCTGTCGTATTCCGAATTCGGATATATTCCTTTATTCCGCAAATCACTGATTGAGGCACGGAAACGAAGTTTTTCATTCCCCCCCGATATAGCTGCTGAATTTGTAAACGTAGCTCCGGTTTTGTAAAATTTCGCTACCTCATCCCTGCCTTTTGGAGTCATCTCGAACACGCCCAACATAGGCCATAACTGCATAGAAATTAATTGTCCTTCCATCTTAGGCCCCCACATAGAGTCAAACGAAGTACCCATCTCATAGTACTGTGTACCGTCACTCAATGTTTTGAGTGTCCAACCTGCAACATCCAATGATTCTGTCCAACCTGGACCATATACATTCTGACGTCTAGGTGTGACCAAAGGATTTTCGTAAGTTATGTTTGAATTAAACTCAATTTTTGGTCTGGCCCCGAGCTTTCCCTTTTTTGTCGTAACTAAGATCACACCATTGGCACCACGCGCACCATAAAGTGACGCACCATTAGGACCCTTAAGCACGGTAATACTTTCTATATCATCAGGACTGATCCCACCAATACCATCGCCATAATCACGGCCTTGTCCTACCGGGTTGCTAAGGTCAGGCGCACCAACATTATCATTATCCATAGGAACCCCATCAATAACATATAATGGCTGGTTATTTCCTTGAAAGGAAGAAGCACCTCTAATATTTACATAAGAAGAGCCACCAGGCCCCGTAGCAGGTGTGCTTACAAAAACCCCGGCAACCTTCCCTTTTAACGAATTGGCTACGTTGATCTCTCTGGCTTCGGTTAGCTCACTTCCTTTAATAGTTTGGGTCGAATAACCTACCGCCTTTTTTTCTCGCTCCACACCAAATGCAGTAACTACAATTTCTTGAAGCGCCGAATTTTCGTCGTCCAATCTGACATTGATGATGGATCGGCCATTGATCGGTTCAGAAACGGAACGCATCCCTATATAAGAAAAAGACAGTGACGCCACACCGTCGGGAACACTTATTCGGTACATCCCTTTGGCGTCTGTAACAGTGGAACCAGGGGATCCTGAAAGCCGTACAGAAACCCCTTGAATTGGCTTTCCGTCTAAAATTGCCGACACAGTACCAGAAACAAGCTTTTGCGCCTGTACACGGATTCCAGAATAAAAAACCATCACGCAAAGCGCAATAAATAGTTTGTTGGAAAATTTTCTCTTGATCATTTTTAAGTTAATTGAATTAAAAAGGAAAAAACATTAATACATACAAAGCCTTTCAATAGATATTTGGTAATGGAAAAATACGAAAAGAAAAATAGAAAACAAAAATAAAAGTAAAAATACTTTCAAAACCTAATTAAAATTATAATTTTCAGTTTTTTGATGAAAAATAAAAGGTTTTAAAAATATCAGAAATCAATAAACTATCAAAATCTTCTCCATATACAAGAAGGCGATACGAAAGCACAAGACCGGAAGAAGGAATCGAAAAGGGAACATTACCAGGAAAAACAGGATTCTGCATACTTTTAAAGTCTCTTAAGATCCACTTCCCTCCATGATCAGGACCTTTAGGATCAACCATTACCACAAGCCCCCCTTTATTACCGCCATCAACATGCTTTCGAAAATCCATCCAGCCCCCAGCTACCACTGGCGTCTCTTTAGGCTGAACATATCCATTTTCGGAAAAAAAGCGAATCTGTTCAGCATCTTTCAAACGAAGAGAAAGCCCGCCATACCCTTTTTCATTATCTGCTCCCCCAACACAAACCTCATCCAACAGGGGTTTAACATGAAGTCGCAAATCGATCACCCGATATCCTTTCCCTTTTGGATAAACTGTAATCTCCGTATCTTCCTTTACGATTTTCGTTTTCTTTCTTTTCTCTTTAAGCGCGACCAACCAGTCAACTTGTGAAGACAAGATTAGAACACCCTTTCTTTTCCGCACCTTAACCTTTCGTACGTCCCAGGAAATATCCTTACATATCCAACCATTTGCCACCTGCACCCCCGCCAACAATATCTGGTGCCATGCCCAATAAACACCATGCTGATAAGGGTGATCTGAGGGAGAAGACTCCGTCAGCACTTTTCCATCGTACCCAAATAAAGGATGGATGTACCCAGATCTTTTATACGCACCAACTTCCGGAACTGTCCGATAAAAAAGTACCGGACGGTCCTTATCCGTAATCAAAAACCCTTCAGCTTCTTTAACAACAGAGATCTCCTGGCCATACACAAAAACAGCCGATATGCAAAAAAGAAATAGTAAAAAACAAGTCTTAGAAACACGTTCCATTATAATTTCCAGCTTTGTACTGTACGTGAAGCTATTGCCTGATTCGCCTTATGTACAGCAATAGCAGAATGTTTCCCCGTCACAACATCAGAAAATGGTTTTTTCCCATCCCGAATACACGCAACAAAGTCCAACAGCGAAAAAACAGTTGGATCAGTACTCACATCATGAATATCCCCAAAATTAACCAAAACAGGCTCACCTTGCCCCCAAGACTGTAGCGTAGCGCCAGTCACACCATCAACCACGCCAAGCTTTCTTTCCTTTTCCTCAGGATACAAATACGCTTTATTTTGCTGTATCTCTACCGTAGCATTGGATCCCAGTACACGTAAAGAATATCCTTTATAAGCGTTACTTAAAATAGAACTCACATTAGCTTTAACACCACCCGGAAATTCAAATAATGCCCTCACATTATCCCAAGTTTCCCTTCCGTCCTTCCAATAATCAATACCTCCCATACCACTCACGAACAAGGGACTAGAACCAGTAAACCAATGCAATACATCTATCTGATGCGAGCAAAGCTCACTCATAAGACCTCCGGAATACTCATTATACATCTTCCAGTTTACCTGTCGCTCCAAAGAAGGGTCAGTCACTGGGTTCCGCCAATTAGAATTGCGGTGATATTGACACTCATACTGAATAACATCCCCTAGCCACCCTGCATCAATCATCTCTTTCACCCGACGATACAAACCATAATATCGGTATTGATACCCCACCTGAAACACCAGACCAGGATGCTCCATCACCTTCTTTTCCAAGGAAACAGCTTGATCTATATCATAAGTCATTGTCTTTTCCACATAAACATGCTTACCAGCATCAATCGCATCCACAGCCATACGGTAATGCTCATGCAAAGGTGTAGCAATAACGACAGCCTCCACACGCTTATCTTCTAATAATTTCCTATAATCCGAATAGGCAACAGCCTTACTTCCGGCATGCGCCAATCCTTTTTCCAAATTTTTCGGGAGCACATCGCTGCAGGCCACTACCTCCAAACCATCCAAACGACGTATGATATTTGCAATTCCAGCCCCTCGATTACCAGTACCAATGATACCTACCGCCAGCTTTTTCCCGCGAAGAGGAGCAGCTTGCAGAATCTGAGGAACTCCACTCATTGAGGCCCCAGCTAAAGTTACTGCGCCGTTTAACAAAAATGCTCTTCTATTCATATTTAAATCAGATTTCATATCTAAATAACTATTTCATGCTTTTCCTGTCCAAGACCGTACGATAGTGCTCCTCTAAGAAGTCAATCCAACCTAAAAACAACCTTAGCATTCTTATCCAACTCCACAAGCCTCTCTCTCTTACCTACACGAATCTTAAAAGGCGAAAAAATTTCTTTAACATCGTTGTTAACCTGGCAGGCCAACAATTCAACCACAACTTTTCCATTCTCCGCCACTCCACTAAAGACTTGCTTCCCCTGAACATCAAACACTTCTACCAAACGACCATTAACCGCCTTACGCTTAGACGACACCAACTCCAGATCTAATGTCCAAAAAACACGGTAACTCATTTCAGCAGTACCTTCTTGCGCAATGCTGAACGGCATCCCATCCACTTCGGTAGATCGAAACGAAATAGCGGTAGCAGGGCGCTTCCCATATTTGTACCCTAAACGCATCGACGCAAAATCGGGTACCGATTCCGCAATTTTCGAAATCTGATTTCGCGACAAGTCGATATTGGATGCCCCATCATAAATAGTAGCCACCCAGATCGGTGTCGTATTAGCCTTAATTCGATTATTATACAATCGCCCTTCGTTGGCATTGCCAATATAAAACGCATAGGCCTGGGTATTCGAGGTAGAATCTTCCAGCACCACAGAGATGTCGTTATCAAAAACCTCATTATTCCCAGCACTTGCACTGTAGAAGATAGCGGTAGCCAGAGGCACGTACTTCGGGTATTCAGGAAACGCCTTACCGATGATCTCAAAGGTATTTCCGTAGATTTTATTTCCGATCGCTCCTCTAGGATCACCTGTCTTTGCGCCATAGTCAGAAATCCGTATCCCATTCGTACTGTAGTCGAGGTTATATTCGCACGATGGCGGGGCAGCTGTGACGCGAAAGAAGTTGTTATACACTTCTACGCCCTTACGCCGGTAAATCCCAAGACCAGATCCGATTTCAGGCTCAAACCGATTGTTAAAAACTCTTGTGCTGTCGCCCGAGGACGACACGCCATAATGATTGGTTACAGTTTGCCTGTTTACAAACAAATTATCATGAATCACAGACTTGACTCCTTTTACCGTCAGACATCCCTGACCACCATAAAAGGTGCTGTGCGACACTTCAGACGGACGCTCAGCCCGCAGATTAACCGCCATAAACTGGTTTCCGTGGCGATTAATCACAAACGGACTCCGGATATCAAACTTGCAATGCCGGATCGAGCCGTAAGTCCCTTCAACAGCTACCGTACTAATCCCTTCCGATTCAAACTCTACCTGCTCCAACACAAGTCTGACATCGCTTGCAGTAGACTGCACGCCAGCAGACAGTACACCTACCGCAGCATTCTTTATCCGTCCATTTCGGATAATCACAGCACCTTCTCCAGTCACTTTCTTCATTCCAGATGTCGAAGCATCCGAAAAGACTTTCTCATGGTCGAAAAAGGCACCATATCTACCTTCGAATAAATGCCCATAATGCCCATACCGTTCTACCCGACCTACAATCCCCACACCCACGTCAAACGCAGGCCTGATATCAATCTCATCAACCAGGCAATCAGTATCTGCCCGTACACGTACGCGATATTTACCAGCAGGCAGCCCCTTCAGGTGCGCCATAACAAAACCTCCACCCAAACGGGGCGATTGGTTTATAGTCGGACAGCTCAATGCGGTAGAGTCGGCATATTCTGTCAGGCAACGAACCGACTTCCCAAACTCATCTTCCACGAACACACTAACACGCATTTCCTTGCTCTTGTCGGGCCCCATGTCTTCATAATAATAACCAGTCACACCACACATAGCATAATAAGACCGATCAGCCACAGGAAGCTCCATGTAAGACGACACAATTTCGTCTCCCGCTTTTAGACTCATTAGTTTTTCACCCACAAAAACATGTACATCTTTGGTATTCACTACACTGGCACCTGGAGCTCTTGACAGATCCCATCCTGCCGGGCCCTTTTCGAAACCACCGTTAAACAGATTGTTATAACCTCCATCGGCATAGTACACGGTAAATCCATTAAGATCCAATGTCACGTCTTTACCTAAAAAGAGGGCACTGTGGCTACTATGAATATCATTAGTTAGCTTGTAAGTCACCCCAGGCTCCGCATAAAACCCCGGACCAGAAACCAATACAATCTTTTTATTTCCAACATTTTTCTGAGCACAAGCCCCAGTCCAAATCCCGAAGAGTAAGACAAAAAGCCCTACATTCGCTACACATACACCAATCTTCATTGTTTAACGCCGATTTTTAATTTCACATTTTCCGTTAAGCGAACCAATTGCTCACCTCCAGGATAGACCAACTTGTAGGGTCCATTTGATACCGTCACACCACCAGACACCTGAATTTCCGTCAATTCAACCTTCAGAAAACCTCCGGCCGAAGAAATACCACGATAAACCTCCAGTTCTTGATGATCCAAAATAGACACCGGAACACCAGACACCCCCTTACCGGCAAGCCCGACAAATTGCGCATCCAGCGTCCAACGAACCAGATAATCTTTTTCAGCCTGACCAACCTGTTCCACCTTAAAAGGTATTCCTACCAACGCATTGGATCGAAATGCAATGTTCAGAGCAGAGTTACGAGTACCCCTATACCCTAACCGTATTGCCGGAAAATCAAACTCAGATTCCCTATGTTTGATTAAGGTATTCATAGTCAGATCAATATTTGCCGCACTTCCATAAGGGCAAGCCACCCAAATCGGCGTAACATTCGAAACAACGGTATTCCGCTCAAAAACTCCCCCATCTGCATTCCCGATATAAAAGGCATGAGCAATTGTTTTGGCTTTTGGATCCTCATGCCATACCGACACTTTATTACCATAAATTTCATTATCACCCGCACTGGCACTAAAAAATACCGCATTCGCCATACCTACATAATCCGGATACGCGTCAAATGCACGTGCCACTATATCAAATGTATTATTGTATATTTTATTGAACCTAGTTCCTTTCGTCGAGCCCCTTACCGCGCCATAATCGGCCAATCTCACCCCATTTGTACTGTAATCCAAATGATACTCACAAGACGGCGGAGCAACTGACACCTTGAAATAATTATCAAAAATCTCCACACCTTGTCGACGGAAAATATTAATTCCAGAACCAATTTCAGGCTCAAAACGATTTTCAAAAATCTTTAAACTATCTCCGGATGCCGTAATACTATAATGATTGGTAACCGTCTGTCTATTTGCAAAAAAATTACGATAAACCGACGAGCCCTTACCTTTTAACACCAGACACCCCTGCCCTCCAAAAAATGACGAATAAGACACTTCAGACGGCTTATCACCTCTCAAGTCAACCGAATGGAACTGTGAACCATGCCTATTAATAATAAAAGGATTATCAGTACGAAACACACATTTTGAAATATTTGCCTGAGGCACATCTACCGCGATAGAATTAATCCCTTTGGATTCTATCACCAGATTTTCCAATACCAATTGCACATCTTTAGCGGTAGACTGAATACCCCATGACATTACCCCTGGCGTACCATTTTTGATTTTACCATTTTTGATAACAACCTTACCTTCCCCTATTACCTGAGGCAACCCTTTCCTTGGGCTTAAACGCCTTACCGGGTCAGCATAATCAAAAAAAGCTGAATACCTCCCCTCAAAAAGGTGATCGTTATGTCCGTTCGGGAAAGTCGCCCCTACAATACCAATTCCCACATCAAATGCCGGCCGAATATCCACCTCGTCAATCAGACAATCTGTATCCGCCTTTATCCGCACCCTATATTTTCCTGCCGGCAAACCATTCATATGAGCAACAACAAATCCCCCACCGAGCCTAAGTGTTTTCCGCTCAACTGGAACACTCGTCATCACAGTATCCACATAAGAGGTCTGACAACGAACCAACTCCCCTTTTTCATTCTCTACATAGACACTAACAATCATATTGTCATCCAACGTCTTACGATCCTTATCATACCGTCCTGTAACCCCACACATTGCATAATAAGACCTGTTTGCATAAGGCAAATTGACAAACGAGGAAACAACTTCATCACCTGGCAACATACTCAACAAGCTATCTCCAACAAACTCATGCACCAATCTTGTGGCCACTACCTTTGCCCCGGGCGCTTTCGACATATCCCAACCATCAACACCTTTCTCAAATCCTCCATTTCGAATCTGCTCATAAGCCCCTTTCGCATAGGTGATCGTATACCCATTGAGGTCTAACGTCACATCTTTACCCAAAAAAATGGCACTATGTGTACTTGTAATATCATTCATCAAACGATAAGTAACACCTCGTTCCGCATAAACACCAGCTTTGGTAACCGGAACAATACGTTTTAGAGAGTCCGTAACTGCCATCACGTTCCCTACAGAAACAAACACAAAGAAGAATCCAAAGGAAGGCCATACAATCATCATCTTTCTGCACAATACTCTTCCCGGAAATTTTATCATAAAACAAGTCATAGCGATAATAAGATTATAGAATAAATAAATAACTACAGCACATCCAACTTAGCAGAAACTAAGTCCGTAATTGATTTAATTGCGTAAGGAAATGTTTTCCTGAGATCGATTTCCTCATTTACAATCAACACCTCTTGCAATTTTCTCATAAATGCATCTTTGATCTCCGTTGCCAGGTTAATCTTACAGATCCCTAAATGAATAGACTCAACTAAGGTTGCAAGCGGGATACCAGAGCCCCCATGCAATACAAGAGGAATTTTCGTTACGCGCTTAATCTCCCGCAAGAGATCCAGATCCAACTTTGGTTCTGCTTTATAAAAGCCATGTGCAGAACCAATGGCCACTGCCAACGCATGTACCCCAGTCTCCTCTACAAATTGCTGAGCCTCTTTCGGAACTGTAAATCCGCAATTTTCTTTCGGCTGCCCCAACTTCGCCACATAACCTAACTCAGCCTCTACATTAGCGCCGTACTTTTCAGCCAACTCTACCACACGTCTGGTTATGGCAATATTTTCCTGAAATGTCCACTCGCTATAATCTATCATAACAGAATCAAATCCTACATCCAGGCAACTCGCAACCAACTCATACGAACCAGCGTGATCAAGATGTATCCAGGCTTCAACCCCATACTCCTGAATGGCGGACCGAGCCATACTTACTGCCGTGCGAAGCCCCATGTAATCTATAGACCCTTGTGTCAACTGCAAGATAACCGGACTTTTACGCTCCGCAGCCGCAGACAGAATCCCTGACAATGTCTCAAAATTATAAAAATTGGTCGCCAACAAACAGCCTTTCAGCAGGTTTAACTGACCTAATTTATCTTTCAACGTCATCATAGGAAAAATTAAATTTAGTTCTACCGATTTCCATCACTTCCTCCGGCGTGGTAAAGGCCCCCGTACCGCCGACAGCAGTGGTCGATATAGCCCCCATCAAGTTTCCATAAACCTGGCACATTTCGACCGAATACCCTTGCAAAAAGTGATAAATAAACCCAGCATTAAAGCTATCACCCGCACCTATGGCATCCACCACATTTTCGTTTAAAAAAGATGGAACATAGGTAACAACACCATTTTCCATAGCCAGACACCCCTTTTCCCCAAGCTTAACCACCACGATATTCGCATAACTACTCAGCTGATCTATCGCTTCTTCAACAACATCACAGCCCGTTAAAGCCAACACCTCCACTTCATTAGGCAGAAATAAATCCACCAAAGGAAGTAACCCCCGTATAGGTAAGTCCCACAGCTCATCAGGATCCCATTGCACATCCAAGGAAGTCGTCATTCCTAACGATTTCGCTTTACTCAACAGACTCATCAAGCCCTGTTTAAGTTTTGGTTGCAAAAAAACTGACGACACATGAAGATGGCTCATTCCAATCAACAAATCCCAATTAACATCATCCACACCAAATGCATTCATGGCCCCTGGATAAGTTACCATAGCCCTGTCGTTTCCGAAACTAAACGCAACAGTAGCACCCGTCTGATGGTTGCGATCACGGATAACAGCCTTTGTATCCACACCACTTTCAACCAGGCGACGCATCACCAAATCTCCAAACAAATCCTCCCCAATCTTCCCTACAAAGGCCACATCACCACCCAATACGCTTAAATTGTTTGCAAAAATCGCGGCAGAACTTCCCAATGTTAAACCCATAGTGTTAACCAAAACCTCCTTACCTACTACCGGCAATTGGCCCAGACCACCCATAATCAAATCTACATTCAACTCGCCAACAACAATAACTTTTCCCATATTAATACCTACATTTACATCAAAGAAAATTTCACTATTAAAATCGACATTATGCATCAAACCTCAAAGGGATATATGTAAACACCTTTAACCACTCGTGATATTTTACCATCAACAGATGGCGAATCAGGCAACAAACCCAAATTAATTGCTTTAAAGAAACCTATAATTTGCGCCGGCAATGCAGTTACGATAGCAAGAAAATCGTCCTCTAACAGCACCTCCCCATCTAACGACAAGGGAACATATAAATCCAAATCCTGATCAGATTTTGAATCTTCACCAATTCCAACCAGATACAAACCTGATTTTGAAGCATTCACCGACTTCACAAGATCCACCTCATAATGACTCGCATGGCTATTATTTGAAAAGATAAAAACGACGAGCGTTTTATCATCAATCACCACCATAGGGCCATGTCTCAACCCAAGATAAGAATCAAACTTACAAATCACTTGTCCTCCTGTTAGCTCCTGTAATTTTAATTGAGACTCACAGGCAACACCACGAAGCGGACCAGACCCCAGAAAAAACGCACGGTCAAACGCCCTATCCGACACCGCCCTGAGGCCCTCAACTTCATCCCGCAGAATACGCTGGCCGCAATCAACCACCCTGTCTACCTGCTTTTTATAATCCTCTATACGATTGATACGCGAAATCAGTATCCCCGTCAGCAACATCGAGGTAAAACTACTGGTCATCGCCAAAGATTTATCATTCGTTTCTTCAGGAAGAACAATTACATATGACTTCTTTTCCCGAACAACACGAACAAGCTCACCTCCCTCATTACAGATAACCACTAAATGATACACTCGGGAACACAACGACTCAGCCAAATCTACCACCACCACACTCTCCGGGCTATTACCCGAGCGCGCAAAGGACACCAACAGAAGTGTGTCTTTCTCGCAAAAATACTGTTGAGGATGTGTCACTATGTCCGTGGTAGCATACGCCCAGGTGTTTTTACCTAAAAATTGCTGAAAAGACTGACTGATAATATCACCAATATAAGCAGATGTACCTGCCCCCGTAAGAACAATCTTAAGATTGTCGAAAGCGCAAGCCTCTTGTAAAAATTCAGAAATCAACTCCTTTTGCTCTAAAATCTTTTGATAGGTGAGCCCCCAGACGTCAGGTTGCTGACAAATCTCACGTGCAGTATTCATCGCCCCCAACTCCACCAATAATTCACAACCAATCCCTAACTTATTCTCATTCTTTCCAACCATAAATCACAAAACAAAGTAAACTCAATAAATAATAACGAATTGCAAATATATAATTTTTTATTTCCTTTCATTAATATTGAATAAAAAAACATTTCCTTTCTAAATGGCTATATAAAACAAAAAAAGGATACAATAAACAAAGCGATAGACAGCGAAATATTGTCTAATATTAATTTTATGCATATCTTCGAAAGAAATAACAAGTTCATTGCAAACATCATGACAACGATAAATAAAGCAACCACAGTTCAAAGGCGAGTACATATCCTAGAACAATTAAATAAAGACGGCCAGGTAAATATCGCAGACTTAAGTAAAGAACTGAATGTCACTGAAGTTACTATCCGCAATGACCTTACTCGCCTTGAACAAAAGAAAATGCTAATCAGAGCTAGAGGCGGAGCTATTAAAGTTGAGCGTGTTGGAACTGACTTCAATATTTCCGACAAAAACAAACACAGATACGAACAAAAAAGTTTCATCGGAAAAGCAGCTGTCACGCTCATCGAAGATGGCGACACCGTTATTTTTGACTCAGGAACAACCACTTCTGAGCTAAGCAAACAGCTTGGCGACAAGACAATAACCGTCATCACAAATGCCCTAAATGTCATCAATCAGTTAGCGGAATCTGAGAACGTAACAGTTATTGTACCAGGCGGTTATCTTAGAAAAAAATCACTTTCCTTAGTCGGAGGAGCAGCGGAAGACAGTTTAAAAAATTATTTTTGCGACAAATTATTCCTAGCTGTAGATGGCATCAGTGCAGATTTTGGATTATCTACCCCAAATGTGGAAGAAGCACATCTTAATAAGGTTATGATTTCAATTTCCCAAAAAGTCATCGTAGTAACCGACTCGAGTAAATTCAATAAAAGAAGCCTCGCCTTTATCGCGTCCATCAACGAGATTGACACGATCATCACCGATTCTGGCATACCTGACGACGAGCGCATCAAACTTGAAAATGCAGGGATAGAAGTTATCATTGCTGACCCCAGTTAAAAAGAACAAGCTCCTTAGCTTTCATTATTTATCTTTACCCTTAGCCTTTCGAATGTAATAAATCGAAAAGAAAACCTATTTGCATAATTAAATAAAAATAGAAACGTTACGAAGATTTATTTTTTTTATTACCTTTGTTTTATAGAGACTAAGTCTAAAACAAGAAAAAGATAAATTATGAACAACAGCCGTATTTTTCAGATCGTTTATTTGGTTGCATTAACAACTATCACCCTATCCTGTTCACAACGATCTTCGGCTCAAACTTACAATATCCCGAAAGGATACTTGACAGAGGCTGAAAATATCCCCTCATTTTGGATAAATACCATACCCGAGATTGAAGACTATCTAAAAAATCACATCAAAAAAGGTCAGGTAAGCCATGTCGGCACATCAGCAGGAGGTAGAGCTATTCACTCTATTTCGTATGGAAGAAAACGACATAAGGGAGGTACAACCACTTTTTCGGGATACCTTGGTACAGGTGATTTACAACACTACCGAGGAAAAGATAGCGAAAAACTAGTATACATGGCAATAGCGGCAGTACATGGATATGAGGTAGAAGGCATTGTAGGCATAATCAATCTATTATCGGTACTCGAAACGGGCAAAGATCTGAGAGGCACTTCATGGCCGGAACTGACAAGAATGGCCGACAGCATAGACCGGATCGTACTCATCCCGTTAGTCAATCCTGACGGCAGATCGAGGGTTCCTGTAAAAATGGAGCCCAATCGAGGTGGATCCCCTGATGCTTTTACTATCCACGAATACCTAAATACCGGTGGCAAGCAGAACGGCACCATTATCGGATGGCCAGATGTAAAGGAATTTATCCCTATGGATTTCACCAAAGTAGGTTTTCCGGGAGGATATCCGAATGATGCAGGGGTCAATATCATGCATGACAATTTCTTTGGAACAGTCCAACCTGAGACTCGCATGCTTTTCGATTTATCTGAGTCCGAGAAACCGGATTTAATCATAAATATGCATACAGGAGTACCGCGCAATAACTATTTCATGACCATCCACAGGCCATTTTGCGAGCCTCAAATACAACCTGTTTTTGACGAATTATACAGAACGATCAATACGCGTTTAACCAGCCAAAAGCTAAGGGGTTCGACTAATATCGCTTTTGAAACTGAACCTTCTCATGCCGATATGAAGGGCTACAACTTGAGCACAGCACTCAATTTACACTGTGGAGCGCTTAGCGTCGTGATAGAATCGGCTTGTCATGGTTTTTCGGGGACTAATCTCAGTGGAGTACCAATTACACATAGTCCTCAAATGCTACTAGACGCACAGCTGATCGCCCATCAGGAATCTTTACGATTCTTATTAAAAACCGGAGGGCGCGCCAAATGGACTAAATAGACTACCTGATACCAGGTGTCTATTTCTTTAAAAACCCTTTCCACCATGAATCTATGTTAAGAGACTATTTAATCATACAATCCTATTATAAACAACAACCTAAACTATGACCACTGCATCATCACCCGTTATTGAACCGGCCACAATGTCAGCAACTGAAAGAATTGCTTCTATTGATGTATACAGAGGCTTGGTTATGTTATTAATGATGGGCGAGGTGCTTTCTTTTAAGCATGTATCCGCAGCGCAGCCAGATAGCTCTTTCTGGCGGTTTCTTTATTTCAACCAGGACCATGTCCAATGGTTTGGATGCTCATTGCATGATATGATCCAGCCCTCCTTCACCTTTTTAGTAGGAGTGGTACTGCCATACTCTATTTCAAGTAGACTAAAAAAAGGAGCAACGCATAAAGCCTTATTAAAACATGCTGCCGTACGCTCAATCATTCTTATCTGCCTTGGAATATTTTTGCGTTCCATGTCATCAAAGCAAACCAATTTTACTTTTGAGGATACGCTTACGCAAATAGGTTTAGGCTATACATTTTTATTTATGCTGGGGTTTTATTCTCAGCGTGTACAATTAATTGTATTAGCTGTAATCCTGGTTGGTTATTGGCTAGCCTTCGCATTTTATCCTCTACCCAATGCCAGCTTTGATTACATTGCCTCGGGATTAAGTGCATCATGGGAATATAATTTTCAGGGCTTTATGGCGCACTGGAACAAGAATACAAATCTTGCCTGGGCTTTTGACCGTTGGTTTTTAAACCTTTTTCCGCGCGAAACCCCATTCCTTTTTAATAATGGAGGCTATTCAACGCTGAGTTTTATCCCCACACTAGGCACTATGATCCTGGGCTTATTTGCCGGGAATCAATTAAAGGCTGATACGACCAACCGGCATAAACTTAAATTTTTTATCATAACCGGGTTCAGCTTAGTACTATTAGGCTTGCTTTTGCACTATTCGGGTATAAACCCAATAGTAAAACGGATATGGACACCGGCCTGGACGATATTTAGCGGTGGCATATGCTTTTTGTTTCTGGCCTTCTTTTATGGCATAATTGATGTCGCTGGCAAAAAAAAATGGTCATTCTTTTTACTGGTGATAGGAAGCAATTCTATAGCCGCTTATATCATATCTGATGCAGGCGTCAGGGATTTGATTTCCAACTCGCTTCATATCCACCTGGGGCAAACCTATGATCAGCTATTGGGCGCTCATTATGCTACATTGGTAAATGGTTGTTTAGTATTATTTATAATCTGGTTGATCTTATATTGGCTTTATAGAAAAAGGATTTTTATTAAGATTTAGCACATTGTCTTATACTGATATTAGTTTACGAATTTTCGCCATTTATAGAGTCCGATATTTTGGAAGGGTTACAGAGCCAATTGTAAATACTGTAATTATTGGAATTAACACTACCATAGAAGCAATTAGATCTAAGTTGGGCTCATAAAGATCGAATACTGTAAACGTATTTTTCCCCTTCTCCATTAGAGTGAAATGGAGTTTATTATTTTAGAGCTGCAACTTCTTCTTCTGATAACCTGGTACATTTTGCAATCTGACTTACGGGAATACCATCAGCCAACAATGCCTTTGCAATTTCAATTGAGTTCTGATACTTAACTTTTTCACTCGCTTTCTCTATTCCTTTCTCTATTCCTTTCTCTATTCCTTTCTCTATTCCTTTCTCTATTGCAAAATCTCTAACATTTTGCTCATCCCATTTTACTTGTTGTGCTGTTCTAAACATATTACGTTCCTCTTGTGTTAAGTTGGCATATCTCGCCAGATGAAAAAAAAGCATAAAGCCATTCATCTAGCAATGTCTTTAGTTCATGCTCCTTCTTATTAAACTTCGCAACTTCGATATAAGTGAAGTGTAGCTTGTTATAAAAAACACTGCCTGTATCCGTATCACATAGTGACACATTATGAAGATATTTACCAGGCTTCGTTTCTGGTAGACTGAAATTCTCCAACAATGAAATAGAATATATCTCTTTAAGGTTATATCTCCATTCCTTATACCCTTTCGGTGACTGATCACTAATCAGCCTACTGGTATAAAACAATGAACGTTCCTTAAAATTCTTCTGCTCCTGTCGTTGCACCTCTACCAGAAATGTTACCCCATCTTTGTCTTTGCAAATGAAATCAAATACAGAATTACCTTCATCTCTTATTTCTCCAGGGTATTCATTCTTACCATAAGTAATAGATTCAATGTACCTTTTGCCCTCCAAAACCACATTCAAAAATGCCTTTGCAACCTCCTTACTACTTTCCGAAGCAAAAATTCTTTTGAAAACCCAATCCTCAAATGGATTGATGTAAATAACCGGAGATTCAGGAGTTTTTCCATAAACAATAGATGACTCCTTTACAACATTTTCTTGTAGCTCTTCCGACATATTACTTGTTTTGCCTTTAAGCAAAGGTAGGTAGAGTTATTCTAAAAACCACAACAAATTATCATAAAAATTACAAACAATAACCATAATGCAATTTATTGTAACCAATTACATAAAAATGAATTATTTTATAAAATATTGAAATCTATCTCGATTAAATTCTGAAGTGGTATTATAAATAGCGGAAGTTATGAATCCACAACAATTCGAGATTGAACCAGGCTACTTGTGGGTTACTGTAGTTTCCTTGCAGTTTTTGAGAGTTAACTGATTACTGGCAGGAGCATGGAGTACAAAAAGGAGATGAGTTTGCTTTGTTAACAAATATCATTCATCAGGAATGGACTGGTAAAACCTTCGGGATCAGATGACCGAGGCGGAGTTATTGTTTACAGCACTGGCAGAATTATCAACACGACAGATTGCTGAAAGTGATGAAGCTGAAGGGTTAAAAGAAAATGCTGTCGCCGGTAAAAAAAAAGTGGGAAAATAGCCAAGGATGCCAGGATTTGACCGAACGAGATGTAAAGGTCATTATTGATGTTCAATAATGACCTTTACATTTATCTTTTAAACCATTATACAGATACCCTTCCTACATACACACTATCGGAGATCTTTTTACGGTCGTCGGATATAAATGCGATATAAGTTTCTATATATTCATCTTTATTAGCGTTGCTATTTGTTTTAGGAACCAGGCTAACTTTTAGCTCTTCGCTCCCTTCATTTCTACGTGCTCCGCTTAATAAATATTCTGCGGTGTTGTTGGCAGGTAGGTAAGCAAGCAGCATTACCTGATCGCGATTGAGCTTATAGCTCCATTTCGGATCTACAGTCCACGTGAACTTTAAAGTGTCGCCATCAAGCTTAACTGTAGGATTTAAGGGGACTGGTAGTTTCCCTTTGCTCACCATCACTTTACTGAAATCCATTTCATAATCTGGATACACCCCCGTTACCGCTTCTTTCAACAAGTAGGAAACTGCTCCGTTTTCGGGAATTCTTGGGGTTTTGGCCACATCAAACTGATAGCCTACATTGATAAATTCACTAATCACGGCAACAAATCTTTTGACCATCAGGAACCGTAAATTAACAGCTTGTTGTGCAATGGAGCGCTCTGCTTTTTTCTTCTTTTTTTTGGGCTTTGTCCTGACCACTGGCACGCCACGTCTTATATAAGTCACTAGATTTGAAATTTTCCCGATGATCGGTCCAAGGATACCATACTTCATGCTTGCCATATGTATAAAATATTTAATCAGGACACCATTGTCCTTAAGGCTAAGATAAGGTCAGATTGACCGTTTGCAGCCTTTAAGATTTAATTTGTTTTTATATAGCTGTTGTTATGGGTTTAAAGTGCATTTCTATTGGTCTGAGCAAAAGGATAGCAAAAGAATACCAAAAGGATAGCAAAAGAATAGCAAAAGAAAACTACAGCAGCAGGTGTAGCTCTTTTAGGAATCGACAGCATGTCTTATATAAACTTTTACTAAAACAATACGGAACTATTAAAAGAAATGGCATTAAGAATTAAAAAATGGGAATAGCCATTTGAGAGTTATGGCTCTAGTAGCTAAGCCAGCACCCCTTCAAAAACCCCAATCACCTTAAAACTGTCTAACTCATCTTCAGTTAGTTTAATATCTTCAAACTTCGGATCATATGACAATGGTTTTAACAATATTGAAGTATGGTTCCATCCCTCGTCATTAACGTTTTTAGAACTATGATATTCTTTTACGGTGTATCCAGAGCCAAATTCCATATCCTTAAATGTAGTACTCTCCGCAAGGACAATCTTCCCATTTCGGGAACCACCAGTATATTTTCGGAACAGACAAATTGAACCATTTGGAATGACCTTATTCATAGACTCCCCTATTACCCTACAGGCGAATAAATCAGAATCAGGGCTGTAACGATCCGGCAGTTTAACCCAATGATGATTGAGACCATACTGTAAATCGCTAAAATTACCGGCAGCAGCATACAGATCGTAAAAAGGTACACTATTTTCTGTCTGCGTTGCCATCACTTCCAATTTCACCTGTGGTTGCTCAACTTTAGCCTGGGGTATATGTTTCGCGAGGTAATTTCTGAGTTTAGGATCACAAACGTAAACATATGTACCTCTTATTCCACGCTGAAGTATTGTATTATAAATATTCAATATATACGATTTCAGTCTTTTAGGATCTTTGACTGTATTCTTTCCATTCTTGTCGAAATAGTTCTCTTTGTAGATTACGATTTCATCATTCAGCTCATCGTAGGAGATTTCATGCCCAAAGATGATCCCTGCATAATTCAAATCATATCCCTGCGTAGTATGGATACAACCAACCTCATCAATTGCATTCTTTGAATTGGTCCAGTCTATCGCTTTACTGTTCCACCTCAAGCTAGTATCACCAATCTGAATATCGATCAGGTATCTGTTCTTCTTTTCTTTAGTTTTCCATTCCCAGGAAAAGCCAGCGATTAGTCTTGCCAAACCAATTGCTTCATTCTTCGATTTAATTTCAGCTATCATCTGATCTAGAGAATCAAACAATAGAAACTCATAATCTTTACTCTGGTAAATCTTTCTATCTGGGGCTAAAGTACAATTAAGTAGCTTATCGATGTATGAGATATAGTCATGTCCACCCCTTACCCTAAACTGCGACTTAAGCTTCTCTACGGTGGTATATGGAGATGATTTTAGTCTGTCAAAGTCTTCCTTATTTGCATCCGAAGGTTTGATAGACTGTTTTTCATCATAAAAAAGGATACTTCTATCCGATCGCATCAGCACCCAATCCAATTCACTGCAGGTCATTTTGTTTAATCCCAGCTTCGCACATGCTTTGTCAAAATCTCTGAAGTAAGACCCCAAGTTTACACGTTGACGCAGGCGATGTGACTCATCTACCAGCACTATATCATATTGATCGTTCACCATTTCTGATGGACCGATCACCATATTCGCATTCAAGCCCTTTACATTGTTAAAAACCTTCTTTACCGTAGTCCTGAATGAGGACATTGGAATCACAAGTGCCATCTTTGGATCAGGATACTTCTCTTTCAACCTTTTCACCAGGTCAATAAATAGCTCTTCCTCATTCCCAAATTCACTGAAGTTGAAATCATGGATATCTGTCTTGAGCAATTTAAAAAGGAAAATTGCTAAAATAGTCTTCCCGGTACCTGCCCCACCTTCAACCACAATCCTTTTGGAGTAGTCATTCAGCAGGCTGTTCATTATCATCATTAGCCCAAGTTTCTGTTCTGGTGCTAAGCTTTTATAAGGGGAATATTTAAACAGGTTAGAGTTATCAATATATTGCAATGAGTGCTTGGCCAATCCCTTAGCGCGGAGATCGTTCCAAAGCAACTGAAATAATGCCCAATATTTAGCTTTTTCGTAAAACTGATGATTAGCTAATCCAACATTTACATTGAGTAATTTATAAATACCGTCTCCGGATATGTATTTAATGAGGTTTGATTCAATGTCCAGTGTCGCAGACTTATTGAACTTATCGCTGGCAACCAGATACATGGAGTTCAGCTTTTGCTTAGCATCATCTTTTAGATGAGCGGACATTCTAGTCAATGCATCTATAGTTTCACCAATGTAAGCCTCTTTACCTTGCCCATTATTTAAAATATAAACTACGGGCCAGTAGTTTTTGATGTGTTCACTCTCTATCAAATGACCTAGAAGATCCCGGTTAAATTTAAATTCAGTTACATCAAATTCGCATTCAGCATTCATAGATCTGTATACTTGGTAGCCGTACCTTTAGCTTTATCAACAGGATACTTCTCCCCGTTCCTCTTTATCTTATCCAGCACGATCTCATTGATATCCAGATCATATTTTTCTGCAAGCAATATCGCATAGGCAAACACATCAGCTAATTCTTCCCTGATCTTTTCCGGATTGGCTTCATCTGCCTTTTTCCAGAGGAATAATTCATTTAGTTCCGCAGCCTCAATAGAAAGTGCAAGTGCAAGATCCTTAGGATTGTGGAATTGTTCCCAGTCACGCTCATTTCTGAACGCAATTAATGCGTCTTGTAGTTTTTTCCAGTTTTCCATAAAGCTTCTTAAAATATGGATGAAAAATAGGGAAAAATTGAGAGGATGTGAAATAATAATGAAGTCCTTAAGGAACGGAGCATGTTTAGCCTCTCGCATTTTATCAAAAGAATTCATCCATTTTAAATACTTGGTGGCCATCACAGTAATTACCATGCTGATCATTGCACTTATAGCCCTATGCATCGTAGCCACCAAGTTATGATGAGCTGCACAAACCGCCTCTCCATACCTTTGGTATAGAGACCTCCTTAGTGGTATTCGATAAACATAAAAACCCACTCACCGCCCGATTTGATGGTGCATAAAATCAGAGCATTTGTAAATGTGCAAAGAAATCTTTCACATCAGCCTTTGTACCGCTGAATACTTTAGTTCCGTATTTTTCTGCCAAACCGGTTTGTTCTAATTCAAATTTACGTTGCTTATCGGTAAACACCAGGTCTGAAGGTAGTAACCCCGTTGAGAGCCTCATGATATCAATCTGGTCATTGACGGTTTCTTTTTTATGTTCTACTGCAATATTTGCTGTCAGACTGCACCGGATATCAAGCGGAGGGATTTGATCAAACCCCGTTTTATCCAGCAAATCCCAGAGCCTAATCGATTCCTGGTATGTCATTTTATGTTCGAGTAACAAATATTGCAACAACAAATCAGTCCATTTGATCACCTGCTCGCCATTGATGGTAACCCCCTCACTAATGAAATGCCCTTTAGCAATCAGGGATTCTAGGCGATCCAAAAAAGACCGTACCTGCAAAAACTTCGCAGCCTGATAAAGCGGCTCTATAACTGATCTGGGAAACCGTTTCTGTTTCAGCGTCTCCCTAAGCTCATTCTGATTACCTACAGTATCATCAATCTGTGATTTGAGCACTTGGTGCAAAGCCTTGTATTCCACAAATGCGCCCTCCTGGTTCAGCGTTTCCGCATGGCGAAGCAAGCCGAAAAAAACCCTCTGGCTAATAGCTTCCCCCCGTACGAGAGCGATCATATACCTGGTCGCCGCAACTGATTCTGATAAAAAAGCAAAACCATTCGAGAGTTTTCCAAACTGACGGTCAACCACAAGCGCATTGTCCTGAAGCTTGTTAGAAGATTCCAAAAGATGCTCAAATGGCACCGGACAGATTAATTTCCCCTTCCCATGTTTTTCCAGCAAAAGATCACGGATTTTGACCCAATCCTCAGAAGGCGGCTGATCAAACAAATTACTTGCAGCAAATTGATCCAGGAAGATGCAAGCCACCTCATTTCCAAAATATCCTTTCATACCTGTTATTAAATCGCTATAGGCATACCTCTTTGGTCCTCATTAACTCTCCCTGATGTAATCAATAAAATGTTTCCCAAAGGTGGTTATCTTCATGTGGAGGTATTGAACATGACCGATAGCACCTATTCCTCCATCAATCATTAAGGCCCTGCTCGCAAGAATTTGCTTCAAATACAGAAAATCATCTTCTGCTAATCCGTAAAAGTCAGCCCTCCTATACTTTCCCAGCGTTTTCTGTACCTCCTGAATTCTTTGCAATTCAGGCCGGTACATTTCAAGTTCAGCCTCATATTTAGCGGAATCATTAGCCACACCTAAGTCTTTTAATTCAAGCTCTTTTTTAAGCAAATTTTCTGCTTTTCTCACCAACCCCTCTTGTGTTTTCTCCAGTTGATCCAGCCTGTTAAATTCCTGATCACAGAGGTAATGGTATTTCAGTACGGTGATGGAGGACTCCGTGAGCACTGAGACTAGTTCAAGGAAAGTATCCGTATGATCAAGTTGCCGCTGAGGCTCTTGCAGGTAACCAACCAAAATATCCCTGAAACGTTTATGTTTTTCCTTCGATCCGGTGTGAGCCACCCTTAAAATGATGGATTCAAAAAGATCACTGAATTCTACCCTGTTCAGTCCGCTAAAATCTACATTCCGATGCTCGGAGAAATATTCAGCAAGCAAGGCACTAAATTCATTTAAGCGATCCTGCTTAATGCGGCTTCTGTAGTCATAAAATATTTCATTTAGTGGTTGCCCTGCAAATGGAATGGCGGCAAACACTGATTTTATTACCGATTCCTGAGCACTGTTTAAATTGATCATGAGACTAAATTACCAAAATCTTTCGCTTAACTTAAATCCTATTCGTTCTTGATGTAACTATTAGTCTTCAAATGTATTATCATTTCAGTAATTGCCTATCGTTCAACAAGATTTGACTGATGGGTTTGCAAAGGGAGGTTTTAAATCGCAGCCTGATCGCTTTCCATTCTTCTTAACGGTAACAATCGCAATCTATAAAAGCCCAAAGAACTGACCAGCTGACGACCAAGCCAGGTTGAGCCTAATTCTTTAGTGCCGGGAACTCAAATTTCATCAACTCATTAATCGACCACTCAACACGCTTAACATCAGCCAAACATTTTGCCTGCGAAAAATCCAAACATCCAAGATCAATGTTTGAATTAGCAACAAACTCATAATACTTACTAAACCTGGACTCCATCTCCCGATAAAACTTCCAGTGATCCGTTATACCCATTGCCAAATCCTGGTAATCTGCCCCGTTAGATTGCTGCAAATTCCTGTCATCAATCAATACCTTTATCCGGCTCAGCGTTTCCTGGGCAAGCTGATCCTGCCCGCTATAGTCCTCAATCTCATACTTCAGGCAAAGGACATCAACCTGTATAGCCGCATTTGCCGTGTCACCACACTGTTCACAAACACCCTCCAGGCGCCTAGCCCTTTCCATTAGTTCCGCCACGGCTAGCTTTTCAGCAGGTCCTGCACTCATCATAGTCCTGGAATTCCAGTGGTCAAAAAACTGCTTGATATATGCGGTCTTATAGATCCAAGACAAATGACTCTTGGTAATAGCGGTCAATACCGGAACATCCATCGTTTTCAGCGCTTCAGCATAAACCTGTCGAAGCCTTCCAAAATAACTTTCCTCATACTCATCCCAAACCTGGTACAATTCATCCTTCAGGTGACCAGCACCCAGACTAAACAAAGAGAAGAGGTTATCCCGGAACTCAGTAGTCAACACGACCAATTCAATATGCAACACTTTCGCATACACCATCACCCTGGAACCCGAGGCGTCCGGATTTGTGGCAAGGAAATTACTTATCGTCCCATATAACTTTTCTACACTCTCAGTGCATGGCCGCTTATTCGCATAAAATTCCTGACATGCTTTTTCTAATTCCAAAAAAGAACCAATACGCTCTCCTTCCAATAATGCCATCCGCTGCTGCTGAAAAACTTCCCTATCTATCATCCCCAGCAGATGTTTTGCCTGTAACAGCACATGGATCAGTGTCGAGCGGTGTTCAGGCGCAAAAAGACTGGCACTACGGTTGGCTTTTTTCAAATACTCCAATGCCCTGAGCATTTCCCCTTTAAAGTAATAAGCCATCCCGCAAACATAATTGTACATCGGTGAAGCCTCTTCCCCGCCCAGATAAGTTCTACGCTCCAGCTCAATGATCTGCTGAAAATTTCGGTCATTCAGCATATGAAGACCCCTGTGCTCAATCATATATATATTTTGCCCGGCACTATACACATCGTTGTTTTCATCAATCGTGATCCCAGAACCAAAAGCCTCTTTACCATTTGCTTTCCGCTGGGTACTCACTTTCCAAAACAGATCACCGGCTTTCAGCGTCTCTTTGTAGATTTCAGCAATGGCATCCGCATCCAACTTTCGGCTAAAATTGTGACTGAATTTAGTAGGATTCTGCTTCCCCTGGTATTTCTCATACATCGCCTCCCAAACCTCCTCCACATTCGCCACATAGAACTCCCCGGTATTATGATCATAAAGCACATAGTAAGCTGGCATTCCATAATGCAATAGGTAAAGAATATTGGTGCAGGCCAAACCATAAGCCATTGATCCGTCCTTTTTAACCTTACTGGTTTGCGTGGCTTTCAATTGCACTGCAAAATGAAAATTGAGGAAATGGCCGTCTTTTTTAATCTCTACAAACACATCAACACCTTTATCCCTCACCGATACGTCTCGCACTTCGAATAAAGCAGTATCCAGCAATAAACTAAATTTTCGTCTGCAAGTAGTTTCCAGTTCCTCATTTGGATTGGTTTTCGGTAAAGATGAGCGGTTACCCATAATCAGTTCGTTTGGTTAGCCTCAAACTTAAAAAAATAACTACAATCCAAACACATATTTTGTGCTGCAACCGATGGCAATAAACATCTATGGCTCGTTCAGAAATATCGGGGTGTCACAATTGGTAAGCGCCCAGTCCGTCCAGAACTTGAGCCACCTCAGACGTTCGAAGTGGAAATCTTCCTCCATAAGGGAATCTGGTGCCTTGATCGAAAAGACAAAAGGATACTCTTCCACGTAAGCAGAGCATGCTGCATGGATCACTTCCTGATGTGCCTTGGTAAACGGAGATACCCCATCCGCACTGTTCAATAGCCCTATTTCCTTTTCAAAGAAGAAATTATAAAGCCCAACGGCCTCTGCAAAGATCTCCCAGGTGGAATAGAAAGGGTTTCTGACATTGGTATGGTCGGTCAATCTCCAAAAATCGAGTTTCGAGGTTTTTGATGTGCCGTCGCCGAGTTTCGAGGCAGGGGCTGAAATCCTTTTGTATCACAAACGTACATTTCACTCCGCCAAAAAAACAGGCGGCATATCCCCTTCCCACCAGTACACTGCTGATTTAAATTGAGTGATATGTTGAGTGAATTAAATCCCCGGGTTCAGGCAGGAGCTGCGCCTTGAAATGGGCTGACTCGTGGGCAGGCCTTCCAGAATATGTTCCAGGTTCAGGGGAAGAAATCCACGGATCCTGGATCGGATCTTTTTACTCGGATCTATAACGATCCTCTTGATCTTAGGGTAATGTTTGCCGTTAAACTCACGGCTCTCGTGTTGTGTTGTTGTTCATGGCTCAATGTTTTATTTGAACCAAAGTTGGGTAGGGATGAAAAGGATTTATGGGGAGTGAATTGGGGAGTTGTTGCATTTAGCTTGATTCAGATGCTGCCATCTTAAAAAATAGATAAGATATTAATCAGTAACTCACATTAAGCAAAAACCATAAACTTGAACTTCTTAAGTCTTTTTTTATTGGATAAATTTTAACACTTTTGAGAACACTCAACTAACCAAACTAAATTGTATGCTCCGAGAATTTGTAAATGAAGGTGTTTTAATATTAGCTGACGATTCGCATTTTGATAAACTTAAAAAAACGTCAGGCGAGCTTGTAAAAAAGCTAAAAAACAAAAATAAAATATTGTCCTATACCATGACCGCTCTTGACAGTCAGGTTTCAATTGAAAACCCCGAAATAATAGAAGTTAAGGAACTTATAACAAAAAACTGGACAACCTTTCTTAGCAATGTAAAAGATACCCCTTTAGCCTATATAAGAGCTGTAATGCTGGACGCCTTAAGTGATCTAGCGAAAGACATAATTAACGCGACCATTATATGGAATGCCGGGAGAGACGCAATTAAATATAAAGTTCTTGTAGATAAAGAAAAGAATATTCTTAGAAAATTTTTATTAGAATTAGGAGAACGGGTCGAACAGGAAGCAATACTGCGATGGTCTTTTAAAGACATAGAACTCTCCGAGGCATATGCAAAAAATCAAACATACCTTCCAATTGATAAAGCAAAAATAGAAGCTCATCTGAAAGCCGCCGCTGGAACGGCCGATTATGACGGGGAAAATCCTGTAAGCACGGCAAGTACCGATTCATGGCATAATTTTTTCTCAAAACGTGCCGGCACCGGAATAGCCGACGAAGTTACTGCTGCTCTAAAATTTCTAGCTAACAAAAGTACGGCGAAAGACAATGCGATTGTGGAATATGTCACATCTTTGCAGGCTCAATTGAAAAATCAGGCCTTAAAATCAGAATTGTTATGGTGGAAAGAAAGCGGGTATTCATCAACCGTGAAAAAGGGTTATGAACAAATAGAAGAATGCCCCCTTCAGATTCTTTTAGCAAGTGATTTTGCAAACTTGTTGCCGGAAATATGCCCTGCTAGCGCTGATTTTTTTCTCATCAGAACCATGAAAACAATTTGCGCAGATCGTGAAGTAACATTTGGAGAATTCTTAGATGAAATCACTAGCTCATCAAATTTATGTCAGCAATTCTTAGTACAGTCAAGTGGAGAGGAAAACACCTCTACTTTGTTAGGTTTTGTTCGAGGCTTATTATGGGGTCAGCTGAAAAAAGAAGAGTTCAAAAAAATAGTTGGGCCCGATTTAGATACTAAAGTTAAACTAAGTTATATATGCAATTGGTTGTTCCATGGCTATCAAATCTCTAAACTAATTGCGATTAAATAATGGCTACAGGAAAATGCTCAAATCCAGATTGTGTCGCTCCTATCAGCTGTCATTTAGGAAAAGATGATTATAAAAATTGTCCTTCATGGGCGATTAACAACCAATCAAAAGTGGTTGAAGTCTCCAAAAAGACAAAATCGACAAAAAAAAATCAATTGACTTGGACCGGAAAGCCTATGATGGTTGACGAGCTACCCCTTGTCGGACCGCGGAATATGCCAGTGATTATAGGAGTAATCGGGAAAGCGGATGCTGGCAAAACCACGTACCTAGCCATGTTGTTTACCTTACTGTTACAGGGAAAATCAATTCCTAATTATAAATTTGCTGGTTCAAAAACAATTTTGGGATGGGACGAACTGTATCATACTCTGAAAGTATACAATAGCCAGGTAGAGTTCCCAGAACCAACTCCTTTATCTTATAACCGATTACATCATATCGCGCTTAGAGGTGACAAGAAAAGACTTGTTGATTTATTTTTTTCAGATGCCTCTGGTGAGGTTTTTAGTCGTTGGTCACAAAATAGAAATGACACGAATGCTGACAATGCCAGATGGATTTATCAAAACTCCCAAGCCTTCATGCTTTTTGTGGATTGTGATGATTTGGTTAAACGAAAAAATCAGGCAAAGACAGAAATAATCGATATAGCAGAAATGCTCAGACATGATCTCAGAAATAGACCCGTTATAACCTTATGGTCGAAGGCAGACAAAAAGAGTGACATCCATCCGTTAATAATTTCATCATTAAGCCAGGAACTATCAGAAATGTTTCCTGTATTTAGTGAAATTGACATTAGCAACTTTTCAATGGACGATCCTGACGATCTTGTTCACAGCAATAACATCAAGGTTGTGGATTGGTTACTAAACCAAATTTTCCAGCCAACTGGACAAATCTTAAAGATAAAAAACATAAAGAATTCCGACCCATTTTTCAACTATAAGGACGATGAATAAATCTCTGCTTTTAATTGGAAAGCCTCATGCATCGAAAACGGTTTTTCTGTCGCAATTTTATTCGCGCCTACGCAAGAATAAAAGCAAACTTTCTCTCTATAAACCTGTTGAAGATTTATCGCCAATTGCAGCGGTTAGAGACGCACTGTCTAACGGTGAACAACCTGAGACAACACCGCCAGAAAGAAATGTGAAGTTCAATATACCAATTCGAAGAGGGAATGAACATATTGACTTTCTCTGTCCTGAATACGGTGGAGAGCAGGTAAATCAAATAATTGAAAATCGAGAAGTTAACGCAGAATGGGAAAGCGCCATTAAAAACAGTTATCATTGGATTTTATTTATACGAATAGGTAGTGTCAGCAAATCTTTAGACATTTCTGAGGTAACGGTGGAAGAAAAAACAATCGCCGCCCCACCAGATCAAGAAAGACCAAAACATGTACTTTCAGAACAATCCTCCTATATCGAGCTCTTGCAAATTTTACTTCATTACAAAAACCATGATTACCATTTGCTAAACCGGGCTGTCACTTTGACCGTTGCTCTTACATGTTGGGATGAGTTGGAAACGAAAGAACTTCCTGGCAAACTCTTACAAGAAAGAATGCCTCTTGTAAAGTCATTTTTAGAATCAAACTGGGATAAATCAAAATTGAACATTGTCGGATTATCTGCACAGGGATTCTCATTACAAGATCGGGAAAACCAGGAGAAGTATCAAATAGAGGGTCCTGAAAAATTCGGCTACCTTATTTTTGCGGATGGACAAGACACCGACGATATTACTGAATTGATCGATATTGCACTGCAGTGAAAATACAAGTATATCAAGCCCTATGCGGCGAGAATCCGAAGAAGGCTTATGATTTGCTAAAAACAAATTTTCCTGATAAGGATATTGCGAAAAATCTTGCATTTAAAACAGGTCTTCAGGATAATGTCCAGGGCACTAAATGGGATCCTCAAATAAGAGGCTTTTTCGAGGGAGAATATTTTCTGTTGATGAAAACTTTCCCAGATAGATCTTCTGATGTACGACCTGGAAGAGTGTTTTCTCATACTCTTATACTTCCAGCTGACCAAATATGCGAATGTGTGTCACTGAATGCATTTTTTTCTATTCTTCCACAGGAGATGGATAAAAATAGCGTACTTGAAAATATTAGCGTTGATTGTAGTATATCTAACGAAACACTGACGGACACTAATTTTAAAGGCAGATTTAACAAAGTTATTCATGGATTAGTTAATCACCACAAATATAAGAATACAATCATTTGGGTCGGTCAGAAAGATATGTCAAATGCCACCAATGAATTATGGAAACTATTGACACCTTCCGAACGCAAAACGTTCAACTTCGGCATTTATTTCGATGCTGAAAATATATCGGGTGATAAGCTAAATCTGATCACGGTCCCAGAATCAATTCACAGTAAATTCTTGAGCAAGGAATTTCTTTTGATTAATAAAAACGAAAACTATCTACCAAGCGGACTAGCTGAAGAAATTTTAGCTGGGAATATCAATGCGAAAAACAGACTGGAGATCTTCAGAAAAGAACTTAATCTTTCTGATTTGACTAGATCAGAGTTGGATTTAATTGCAGTGGTACTTCCTACAATGGAAAATTTGAATTCTATCACAGACATTAAAAAAGTAAATACCCTTGGCCAAATCATAGCATTGCATGCACCGAACCCACAAACGGGAAAGAACTTCAAAAATAAACTGATCGATAGGCTCGTTACATTAATTGAAAATTCAAACAGCAGTGATTTAACCGTTCTTAGAAACTTTAAATTAGAGTGCTTTCTTTCTGCAAATGAAAAGATGGGAAAGGCAGTTCAGTCATGGGTTAACAAATACATACTAAACACAAAAAAAGCTGACCTTAATGAATCACTCGGTATAATTAATCTGTTAAATACGGATAAAAAGAGCTGGATTTCTATTAACATTTCAAAAAAAATAGGTGAATCTTTAGGGATTCTGGACTCGGAAAAGGCCAAATTAATTTGGAGGTGGCTTTTATTTGATCCAAGTTATTTCGACACAGTTCAGCAGTTTGTTTCACAAACATCCGCAAATGAGACGATCTTAATTGCAACAAAACCAAAAAAAATTGATAAATCAAACGTAGAGTGTGCAATAAACGCTGCAAATAAAAAACGGTGGTTTAGGCTTAACGCGCATCTTTTATTAAGTATACATTTACCGGAAAAAGCGTTGGAAATGCAACTTTCCGTCGATAAAGATCCAGAATCGATGGAAGGACTGCTAATTATCGCGAAAAAAGTAGAGCAGTCAAAACTGGTGGCCATAGCCATTAAAATTAGTGACCCACGGATTTTAAAGATTCTTTCAATGCTACACGGAACGTCTGCATTGGTTTTGGATAATTTAGATTTAAGCGACCCTTCTGCACAAAAACTCATTATTCTATTCGGAGAAGATCATGGAAATTCCAATTGGCTTAAAAATGGAAAACGCTCGAAAAAGGCGGTGAAGAACATTTTCGATTGTTTAATCAGCGGAACCCAAGTAGAATTAAGGCTGCTGGAAGACATAGCTGAATCGGAATTTTCTGACGTTCTTGACTATGATCAGAGAAACGCGCTTTGGGAAAAGTTACCTGGAATTATCCGAAGTAAAATTCTAGAAAGTACCTCGACAAAGCTACTTGGTAAGCTTGCAAAGGATCCTGCTACGAAGGTGCCAGACGACAAGATTCTCTCAGAATTCATCCTTTCAAATGGTATCTCTGGTTTTCTATATTACAATAACGATAAACTAAAAAATACGCTTCCAATTTTTAACCGATACAAAAACATTCCAGACCATTATCTCACAGATTATTTAAGAAATTATCGCGGAGACCTGAACTCGTTAGATGCTAAACAATTGGGGAAACTGATTTACAACAGAAGTAACAGAGATGCGGCTCATCTCATTTATCAAAAGAGTAGCCGAGATAATAACTGGCGGTTCGCACTAGTAGAATGTCATTCAATCTTAGATAGATGGACTAGGTTTAAAATTGCTGGAAAAGGGATCATTAAAGGAGTTAAGATTCCTTCGGATGATTGGTGGACTCCTCTAGGAGAGTTCATAGTTGAGTATTATTCCAATAGAAATGCCTTGGTGACAGTTTGGCGTAAAGCTGGGGGGCAAGAATCAGATTTATTAATGGATGGTTCCGCTTTAGATGCTTGGAACAATGCATTGTCTAAGCTTCGCCACGGTGCTTTGAAAAAGCCAAAAATGAAAGATCTGCTTTCGGAAATTAACAAAGACTACGGTCATATTGAAGATTTTCGCTTATTGTATGATCTACGCCATTCATTCATTAAGAAATAACATATGGATTCAAAAACAAGCAAGGCCACTAGGATTCTCGAAACTTTAGAAAGCTATAGTATTTCTGGAGATCAAAGCTGGGTATCAGAAGAAATAAGTCCTGATCATCAACTATTTTTCGAGGATGAGAGGTTGTTTTGGAATCAAATTCTAGCAACACCCGATGCCTTCTGGAATCAACAAGTGAATCTGCGCAATTTTACACTTTCGGAGTCAATTGCTCGGATACCTGGGCTCTATTGGAATGAAGGTTCTTCCGCGTTGCGGTTGCGAAGTGAAAATGAACTCATATTTAAAAACGATGCACGGATAGAATACCAACCTTCCGGAAAATCAAAAATAGTTCTCGGGGGCATAGGAACAATGAAACTCCCAAGAGCCGCAGATGGCGCTGCATTATTTTGCGTAACGTCAAGTTGCAATGCTTCTATGGGAATTCCTATCGCAATTACAGGTTCAATTATAGATGACCTTAAGCTTAAAGAAGGTGACTTGCTAAACATCAATAATGCAAAATGGATTAGATATACCCGAGAATGGTCCCGTAGTTTTCCAACCACAAAAGGTATTCCAAGGGGATTTTTACAAATTGATAGCCACAAAATGATTTCAGTAATCAGGACTGGACATTCAGTAATTAGTCATCCGTTTAGTGTAATGGAATATGAAACTGAAAATAATTTTCTTTATGATTTTGTATTCTGTTCCGCATTAAACAATGTGGGTCGAAACGTTAGATCATATGTGGAAAGGTTCTTTGAACACTATCGCAAAGATAAAGACAGAAATGGCAGGTATTTAATTAACACCGATCTAGTTGATCCCCTTTTTGATGCATATTATTTCGCTCCTTCGGAAATGAATAACCCACTCGAAAAGGCAAAACTTGATTTACTATACAAAAGAGTTTCAAGCGTACCGATTGCTGGCATCACATTAGATCTGTTGTTGGAACGTTTACCCATGTTCTATAACACCTCACAGGCGATACAAACATTAGCAACAAAGTTAGGAATACCCAGATCGCATCTAGTGGAAGGGAATGCCGCATCAATGTCCTCCTATTTGATTAACTACTGTATCGATAGGGAAAAAATAGACAGGTTGATTAAATACATTACCTTAGATTACAAAGAAATTTTCGAGAAATGAGTTGGAGCAAAAAACTAACCCAATTGAATGACGTTCTCGCGTATCTTGCTCCTAGTCAGCAAAGTGTACAACGATACGCCACTCATGCAGGAATAAAGATTCAAAAAATCACTTTTAGTGGTAACGCTGAAGACATGTGGAACAGTACGCTCGATGAGGCCAACAAAATGAATCTTGTCGATGAGCTTGTTAAACAGGTCCTAAAAGACTATGAGGGTAATCCGTATTTAATTGCCGCTCTTAATGAGGAGGAAATTGACTACTCCTTAAGTCCCGAAATTGACAAAAATTCAGGATGGAAACCTGTGTCAAAACAGACACTCGAAGTACTCACCTTTGCAGCAAGCAGTCTGCTACCTATTAATTTTCTGGAGCAAGGTGTGATAAAAAGCAGGTCTGTTGCGAAAGTTGAAATTCAGCGGGGAGCTAGAACAGATGTTGGTACGGGTTTTTTATTTAGGATCGATGGCATAGACCGCCTGTTTTTTATGACCAATTATCACGTTTTAAATAACAGAGATCATTGTTCAAGTGCCAGAGTTATTTTTGATTTTGAAATGGATATATACGGGGAAACCAAGAAATCAAAGAGTTTTCAAATAGACTCAACAGGTCCTTGGCTTACTTCCCCTGTACACGATAAAGATGTCGCTGTATTTTGTTTAATCGATGACACAGCTCTTTCGGTATATGGATTCTTAAAACTGGAACCTGTTGAGGTAGATAAAAATGACTTCGTTAATATCATTCAACATCCTGGTGGTGGAATGAAACAAATATCGCTTTACCACAATATCGTAACTCATTCCGACACACGAGTAATTCAATACCTAACAGACACCTTAAAAGGATCTTCTGGGTCACCAGTTTTCAATTCAAGGTGGCAAGTTGCTGCGTTACATCACAGCGGCGGTAATAGGAAACCCGGTGAGAGTGACCTACCTGACGGTATAAAATCCAGAAATGAAGGGATACACATAAATGGCATAATAGAATTTGTAAGAGCGGAATATATGAAAATAACAAATGAAAGTTGACACTGCCAGCCAAGGATATAATCCTAACTTCTTGTTAGACAATTGTTCAGGAAACGAAGCTGTTCCTCTCCCCACTTTAGATGCCGGCCAATTGTTGGATCTGCTTGTTGTACAAGACAAAGACAATGGAATTCTGGATTACATGAATTATAGTGTCGCAATGTCCAAGTCACATAAACTTGCCTTTTTTAGCGCTTCAAATATCGACGGACTAAACTTCCAAAACGCACCAAGAAAAGACAGGTGGAGAAAAGATGTACGAGTTGGAAAATATCAGTGGGGTATGGAATTTTATGGAGATAAAGAAGCCAAGTTTGATCGCGGCCATATGACAAAACGTGAGGACGTCCAATGGGGGACAACACAACATGTAGCGATGCTCGCTGCCGAATCGACATTTTATTATCCCAATGCAGTCCCGCAACACAAAGACCTGAATAGGAGCCTTTGGAAAAGATTGGAAAATTATATACTCAATTCAGAAACGAAAAAAAACTCGTTGCGTATCTGTGTATTCAGTGGCCCAGTCCTCGCTGAACGTAATCCCTATTTTATTAAAGCAATTAAAGGCCAATCAGTGCAAATACCGGTATTATTCTGGAAGGTGATCGTCTACCCAAAAAGCGACGGAACACTTCACCGGGTTGGATTTATCATGAGTCAAAATAGCCTATTAATAGCTAATGGATTGATAGAGGAATTAGAAATAGCCACTGACGACGATGACCTTTTTTTGAGATTCGATAGTGCTGATACCTATCAAGTTAACATTCAGCTGATAGAATCGATGACAGGGCTAACATTCCCCAAAGCTATTGATGCTTATAGAGATCACCGAGACACAAAACTTATTCTAAAAGAAGTAGATATTGATCCTGATTTAGAAAGTTCTTCACTTGAACAGGAATTGGGATATTCGATTGAAAATATTTTACTGTAGCAAACAAACCTTGATCAATCAAATAATTGAAAAAATGCAATATTGTACCTACTTAATTCATTTTTCTATGTAGATAGGTTCTTTCTCATACATTCTGTTACAGGATAATTTACAAAATAAAAATCTGTCAAATATACAATAGGATTAAGCCATAAATACGTTAGTCCTCATTTTTCTTGTTCTTATAGATTTTTCTAATGACACTAAAAATACCCTCTAAGTGTTGCAATGGACTCCCTTCTTCCCCGGATCTTGGATCTGACTTTTTACTCAAATATGTGACAATCCTTTTGATCTTAGGGGAATGTTTGCAGTTAAACTCTAGGCTCTCGTGTTCTGTTATGGTGTTGTTCATGGCTCAATGGTTTTATGAGCCAAGGTCGGGAAGGGAGTAAATATCTTTATGGAGAGTTGTTAGTAATTATATATAACTTTAACTATTCATTAAATTAACACTCATGGAGAAACCAACTGACAATGAAATCTTACGCCAGGCTATTGAAGTGTTTATCGTCCAACACTTTGATACAATAGATCTTGCTGGAAGCATACGTGAAGAAAAAAAAGAAAATGTTAACTATTACAGTATCGATTTAAATGAGCATGATTGGGATCAGAACGTCGAAAATCTAAATTCTGAGCTTAGTAAGTACTTAAGTGCATGGGTGCGTAAAAATCACAGCGTATTTGAAAATTACGTTTCACTGGCAGATATTACCGTCGACTACCTGTTGCCTGAAAAGGACGGTTCGATTCAAAATAAGGCTAAAAGTATTCGCCTATTTTATTTACCATCATACTATTATGAAACAACCTTTAATACAGGCGAACATAAGCCCAGATCAAAAATATTTTTGTGGTGGCTGAACACCTGGAATACACTGATAAATAGGTACATAATAATTTCAGCACTCTTTGTTAGTGTATTAACCATATGTACTCTTTTATACCTTAAGAAATTTCCGCATGAGGTTACCAGTTTAGGAAAAGTATTTGAATTTACAAACATTGCTAGCGGCGTGATTGCTTCATTTATTTTGGGATATATCGTTACAAAAGTGACGGCAATTAGACAGGAAAAAATCCAGCGGGCACCAGAAATATTGAAGCTTTCAAATCAACTCACTTATTTTAGAAAGGTTTGTTTTAATTTTTTGAGAGATCATAATTACTGGAACACGACAAATCCAAATATTGCTAGCTTCAAACATGGAAAATCGATTAAAAATTTAATTTCATATGAAGACTTCAATTATCCTTCTTATAACGATCCGGTAAAATATGCAAAATATAAATCATTGATCAACGATCACATGTCTTTTCCTATAGTAAATCTAGTACTTCAAATGTATATGTTTTCAGACGAAGATTATTTTAATTCAAAGTTGACCTACACAGAATATCCAGGCAACTACATTTATTCGTTCGAAGAAATGGAGAAGTTCATAATGATGAACGATGCGAATCATATTTGGTACTGTTGCGAAGAAGGCGCCTATTTTCCTGAGACATTTCCCGTAGGGCACTATTCCATTGAAATACTTAAGGACTTAAAGAGAATAAATAAAGTGTATAAATCTAAATTTCTTACTAAAAAGCTATTATCCAAAGTAAGTTTGGACTTTCAATATGAAATTCTACCCAGACTCTTTCACCTTATAAAACAAAACGAAGCACCGTTGCCTCCGATCATAAGCTATTTCAAGGTTACTACAAGTCTAATTCTCACCTTTGGAATTATTGTACCATCGATTTTTTATGTTTTTTTTTCCAATAAGGGTATCGCATTTTTTTGCTCTTATATTGTTATCGGGGTGATTGTTCATATTTTGCTAAGTTTGGGTGCCTTATTAAAAGATGAAAACACCCTTGATCGGGAAAACGACTATTTGTAAAAACGACCATGATCTTTGATATACTGAATAAGCTTTAGAACTATAAATTACGATTCAACTTAAATGCAATGAATGCAGAAAAACTAAAAAAGTACATTCATCCTGATGCTAATCCAAACCTAAACCGTTTTCAAACCGCTGCATGGTACTTGTGCGTCAGCTTTCCATTTTTTATTTTCATTGTCAGTGCAGGCATTGCGCTATTAATATATTTCGCCGGTAGCGAGAATAAGAGCATAAATCTCAGCAATATTGGATTTGCAATGTTAATCGCTCTTTCATCCGTCTGTTTTTCTTATTTTAAAGTATTACAACCTGAAAATTATGTAAAACTTCATCTTGACGTTCAAAAGGCTGGTGAACTGTTTCTGACATCCGCCATCGCTTTTATTATGTCATCCGCATTAAAATATGCCTGGACCATTATGGATTCGGATGGTTTTTTATCAGACTGGTTTGGATTTTTGATTCGAACATCTTTTAAGCTTACCTTTTTTACTGCCGAGGTAATCTGCATAGTTGGTTTAGCCAAATTAATAGATGTCTTACATATCAGAATAACGACATCACGTTAGACATCGTTGATCGTACTTTGTTTCTGAAGAATGTTGAAAAGCAGGAAAAGCTGTTCCTTACAGAACACTTTGAAATTAAAGAAGACATAAAGGAGATCGTACATGCTGAAATAGAAAGGATAAGACATGACCCGGTATTAGAACATCTCGTCATCAGAAAAAAATGGCACTATGGTCAATCTCTTACCAAAGAATAAAAAGTAAGCGTATATTGGTATAGACCACACCGTAAAACCAACAAATGCCTAGTAAAAAAAGCATAGCCATCGCTACATTAAAACAGCATCTGATTGAACTAAACTTAATCAGTAACATTCTGGAAGGAAATACATGGAAAGCATCGCTGAAGGATACACTGACTCTTTATCTCGGCGAAAACTCCTCTCTAACCAATAGGCTCGATAATATTTTCCTCACAAGAACGGTGGACAATCATTCCCGGGATTATGCTTATACAGAGCATGTTTTTGAAGAATCAAAAAAGGAAAATTTCAAAGTCCTTATTCAAAAAACTATCGGTTATGTCGAATCCAACGGCGTGTATCAAGATCCATCTCGAAAAAACTTTTTAAGCAATTTAACCATTATAGGTCTATGGAGTTGTCTTATAACAATAGCGGGAGGTCTGTTAACTATCGGGATCTTCTTAGGGAATTTGCAAAAAGAACGTGAGATCCTGGAAAGTGAAACTCAGCGCAGAACTTCTGAACAGAAACATGAAGCCTCCCTGAAAGAGCAAAAAGAGCTGAAAACTGAGATCGAAACGTTGCGGAAAAATCAGTTAACCACCATCAAAAAGTGATCACATGTCTGCTAAGATAAAACAGGCGATTGCCAAATGTATGATCAAAATAGAAAATGACACTTTTGATGAGGATACCATTCGCACCTTACTGATCGTTTCCAGAGAGCATATTGAAGGTAACGGCCTAATCAGAGAGCTGGCTCATTTTATTGCCCACAACGATAGAAATCAAGGGATGTTTCATAAAAAAGTGAATGCCAGATACACTAAGTTCAAACTTTTTGAACAGCAGAGCGACCGGGCTAATTTTACGGAGATCGCCAAGACTTTCAAGACTGAAGATGAATACAGCGACTATATGCTTAGTGCAGTGTCCATACAGAAGATTAATTCCAAGTTATTTCATATTCTGTATTCTGACGGTCTGGATGACTTGCCGGAAGAACATTTAAAGCAATATACCGGATTCACCAAAGCAGAAGCGACAGAACTGCTCCAGCGACACTATATCAAAAAAAATGGGTTCCATTACCTGACAACTCGCAGAACAGAGTATTTAATTAATGAAGTTAAAAAACTGGGGGACCATACGCAGGAAAAAGAGGCCGAACTTGAAGAGAGTTTACGCACAGTAAAAGAGCTGGCTGATAAAATTGAAAGGAGGATCGACGGTGTTCAAAAAGTAATCCGGGGAGCCATCCATTATACCGCAGTCTTTGAAACTGACACTTTTAAAAATGAAATTGAAACCGCGATCAGGCAAGTCTTGAGCAAGTTCGAAATTGATGATAAATACCTGCTTCAGGTCAACAAGAATAGCGATGACATCCTGCTGTGTGTGATGACCTTGTTGCATGACAGCACCTTTACTTTTTACGACAAGGAGGAATCAAGAAATTACCTTGGGTTTTATCTGGATCACAACAGTAAGGATGATAAGCAAATGTGCCGAGAGGAAGCGGTTTATCATTATGGTTACATTGCTTTATATATTTCAGGAATGAACAAAATGAGCTATCCCCTTTTTGTATCAGACTTGCCCGTAAAACGGTATCTTTCTTACGAGGCATACAAATGCAAACCAGCTATCTCAAACTTTTCCGAATCGGGATGGATCACCGCCGGAAGAGTCGGAAATAATCTGCAACTAATTAACGATACAATTGATGAAACTTGAATTTAAAGCCGGTAAAAACAAATGAAAAAAGATATAAAATTATTCAACGCGACGAAATCCCAAATCTCCCCAGCTTTCTTTTACAATCGGCACAAGATCTTCCACAGTTTTGCATAATGGGGTATTCAGTATGTCCAGGAAGAAGTTTTGCCAAATCACCTATCAGATTTTTTGCGGAATCTATGTTCTTGAACGCCGATTCGTTTAACGACAAACCAATTATCGTCTTATCATTATCATCGTGATTTAGTAATTCATCTTTGACATGAATGATATTATTTCGCAGCATCTCGAACTCCTTAAAAACACTCCAGTAATTAAAGGTATTAGGTTGTAACCCTTCCAAAATATCGGATAAAATGCGAAAATTCGTAACTTTAAAACAGTAAGATGAAAAAGTCAAAAATCGGTGAAGTACAGATCGTAGCAGCGATCAAAGAGCATGAAGCAGGTAAATCAGCAGCAGATATCTGCCGTAGCCTAGATGTTCATTAGGCTACCTTCTACGATTGGAAGAAGAAATACTCAGAAATGGATAATCAGGAACTTCGTCGGCTTAAGGAGCTGGAGTAGGAAAACCGTAGGTTAAAACACCTGTATGTGGAGTTAGCTTTAGATAATAAGATCCTTTTTGTGAATGAACAACGAGCCCTGATAAAAGGAAGAGAACACTATAAAGATATTTCATAAACAAATCAAAGCCTTATCAGCTCATTCCTCAAAAAAAGATATGCTGATTTTTCTTGTCGGCTAAAATCAAAACCTGTATGAAGAAACTTCCCAAATTAGATGGCAACTAGTGCCACATTACTCTTCCTCCTTTGTTAACATTTCGATTACTGACACATTTAATGCATCACATATTTCAAATAATGTAGAAATCATATAGTCCACACGGGCATTCTCAATCTTACTTATTTTAGCACGATCTACTGTTTTACATTTAGCAGCAAGATCATCTTGGCTAAGCCCGTTACTTTTTCTTATCCTTCTTAGATTGTAGCCTATGATTTGATAATTATTGCTCATACAGCATAATACAAAAGGAGTCAAAAACAAAACGTGTCAATATTACCACATTGTAAAAAAGAATGATTAAATTTACAGTAATGATTGCAATCAACTAAGTAATAAGATGTGGAATAACTAAAACGTAAAAAAAGACATGAATACCTTGTAGGTATTTTGGATAATTTCACGAGCCTCGTCAACAGAAACTAGCACTTTTTGAACCAAAACGAGCAATAGGAAATGAACCCATACCCGCTATTGCGTATATTTGCGCAATCTTAGGGGTTGGGTTCCTATTGGATATTGTTTTGGGGTATGTGCTAGTACCTTGTTGACAATTGAAAAAAGGGACCCGCCCCTTTGTCTTAAACAAGGCTCATTTAAAACTCAACTAATTTAAATGAGATATGAAACTGAAAAACAAAACCAATTATCGCAACATTATTTCGCTTGTAATCTGTCCACCCATATAGATAAAAATCCATCTTCAAGCATTTTGCGCTTAATTTTTTAATCCATTAATCACCTGCAAGCCAGATGCGGAATCAATTCCTCATGTCTAGCTTGTAGGTTTTAACCTCTAACCAAATATGTTTAAAACGATACAAATCATCGTAGTGGCCACGCTTTGCCTAAATTTCAACACTCGAGCACAAAGCCAAAGCACACTACTTTTACCAAATAAAAAAGCCATATTAGGGAAAGTCATTTCTTCCACAACCAGCGAAGCTTTACCCGGAGCAGTCATAAAAGTAACAACACCAAACCATTCTACAGTAAGCAACGATAAGGGAGAGTTTATCCTAACGCTAAGCAACGGAACCTATAATATATCCATATCCCACCTTAGTTATAAAACCAAAAACATCACCATCCAAGTTCCCCTAAAAGACCCATTTGTTATTGCACTAGATAACGATGATAAAAATCTTCAAGAAGTTGAGATAGTATCCACAGGATATCAAAACATTCCAAAAGAAAGAGCCACCGGTTCGTTTACTACAATCGATGAAAAAACTCTGAATCGGAGTGTTGGTATTAACATCGTCGATAGACTGGAAGGTGTTGCCAGTGGGCTATTGTTGAACCGTGGCATGGGCATTAGCAATACGCCAAAAATATCAATTCATGGCCGCAGTACCATTTTTGCAAATGCCGAGCCATTGATAGTTTTAGACGGATTTCCGTATGATGGAACTATCGACCAAATCAATCCAGCAGACATAGAAACTATACATTTGTTAAAAGATGCTACTGCCTCCTCAATTTGGGGAACAAGATCAGGGAACGGGGTTGTCGTCATCATCACTAAAAGCGGGCGTAAAAACCAAAAATTGGCTATTAATGTATCATCTACATTCACCATTACTGGTAAACCGAATTTATATCTAGTTGATCAACTGTCTTCATCAGATTTTATTGGATTAGAAGAATTCCTTTTTTCGAAGGGGTTTTATAATAGCCGCTTCAGTAATCCATACAATTCTGTCTCTGCTGCAGTTGAAATTTTCAATCAACGAAAAAACAACACTATAAGCTCATTGGATTCGGCTGCACAAATAGATAGATTAAAGGATCTTGATGTCCGCCGCGATCTAAATAAATATGTTTACAGAAATCAATCCCAACAACAATATCAGTTAAATTTAAGAGGAGGCACGGAAAATCATACTTATTATATATCTGCTGGATATGATAAGAATCTCGCAGACAAAGTGACCGAAGACTTTGATAGACTTTCTATTAATGCAAAAAACACATTTTCACTATTAAAGAACAGATGGCACATTTCGGGAGATATAAGTTATACGGCTAGCAATACCAATTCTAATCCCAGCTTATATTCTCCAAAAAGTCCTTATGATAGAATAGCTGATGAGAATGGCCGTTCAGTACCTGTTGTACTGAACTCGAGCACAGCATTTAGGATGTCATACGTGGACACCGTTGGCAATGGAAATTTATTAGATTGGCATTATTTTCCCAAAGATGAACTTTCAAGCTATCTTTCAAATCGGGTTGATCAACTTAGGATAAAGGTGGGCAATAATATTAGAATCATAAATGGCCTCGATCTTTCTGTAAACTATCAATATTTAAAAGAGAGTTCTATTCAGAAATCGGATCGGGATACAAACTGGTATTATACCAGAAACATGATAAACCAATATTCGACAATAATTGGTAATACAGTAAATCGAGTAATCCCAGTCGGAAACATCAACAGGGAGGTTCGTCGTGACTTTGTATCAAAGGTATTTAGAGCACAGCTTAATCTAAATAAGACAATAATAAAAGACCATGAGATAAATGTAATAGCAGGTTACGAAGGTGGCGACACCAGAGCGACATCGAATGGACAAACATACTATGGCTATGATCCCATAAATCTAACACATGCTAATAGTACCATTGATCCTTTATTTCTATATGATTATTATTACAGTTCTGCATCTGGTACAATCCCAACAGCACCTGATCTATTGGGAACAATTAGTATTAATCAGTCCTATTATTCCAACACATCCTATACTTATAAAAATCGTTATATACTGAGTGGTAGTATTAGAAGAGATGAATCAAACCTATTCGGTGTTAAGACCAATCAAAAGGGTGTTCCATTATGGTCTACTGGGATATCCTGGATAATCAGCGAGGAAAAATTCTTTTCCCAAGATTGGTTCCCAATGTTGAAATTAAGAGCAACCTATGGCTATAATGGCAATGTAGACAAATCTGTCTCTGCTTATTTAACAGCTAGCACCACAAGTACGAACAACATAATGGGCAATCCATATGCGGTAATACAAAACCCTCCAAACCCATCACTTAGATGGGAGAAAGTAAGAATATGGAACTTAGGAATAGATTTTTCTTTCAAAAACACAAGAATCACTGGTAGTATTGATGCTTATGAAAAAAATGCAGTCGACCTTATTAGCAACAATCCCATTGCAATGCAAACAGGTATCATCCAATTTAGAGGAAACGGAGCTAATCTTCAAACAAAAGGCATTGATGCAGTAATCAACACGACCAACCTGACTGGCAAACTTCAATGGTTCTCAAAACTACTCTTCAGCTATAATACCGACAAAGTAACCAGTTACAAAGTGAAACAAGTATCTAACAGTCAGATTGCATCCAATAATGAACAGAATCCTTTGGAAGGATACTCTTATTATGGCATTTTTAGTTTTCCATTTGCTGGGCTCGATAATAAGGGAGCAGCACAAGGTTATTTAAATGGAGCCTTAAGTAAAGATTACACTGCAATCACTGGTACTCTTGACCCAACTCAACTTAAATATCATGGATCTGCTTCGCCCAAGTATTTTGGGAGTCTCATAAATACCTTTGCTTATAGTAACTTTCAACTTTCTTTTAATATCACATATAAACTTGGTTACTATTTTAGAAGAAATGGTGTTTTTTCTGGGAGTAATTTTGGCTCAGCTGCACTGACAAGTTATAGCATGTTAGACTATGCTAAGCGTTGGCAAAAGCCGGGTGATGAATTAACCACCAACATTCCAGCCTTGACCTACCCTGCTTCCAGGCAGGATGGTTTCTTCCAAAATTCGGATGTGATGGTTGAAAGTGGCAATCATATTCGCTTGCAGGACATCCGGCTCTCTTTTAGCCTTGGAGGATCTAGAACTCAAACCTCCTTTTTTAGGAATGCAAACATTTTTGTTTATGCAAAAAACCTCGGAATCTTATGGAGGGAGAACAATCTTAAAATTGACCCTGATTATGGCGCAACCAATATACCGCAATCTTTTAGTGGATCATTGGGAATCAATATCACTCTTTAACAGTCAAAGCAATCATGAAAAAACTAATCATATTAATCATTATCTGCACTTCATTTTCTTGCACAGAAAAGCTGGAACTAAAACCAAGCAGTTCTACCATATTACCAACAACAATTAAAGACCTTGAACTAATCCTTGACAATATTGATGTAATGAATGTTACCATGGCATTACCACAATTGTCAGCGGACGAATACTTTATCCCAAACCGGGAAGACTGGGAAGCACTGTCCACAGCCACTGCCAGAAACTCATATATTTGGGCGAAAGATATTTACGAGGGAGAAACCAAAGTTGCAGATTGGAGAATACCATATGCTTCAATCTTTTATTGTAATAACGTTCTTGATATTCTTTCCAAAAAAGACGTAGATAATGATAGCCAACTGAAAGTTTTAAAGGGTTGGGCACTCTTTGCAAGATCTTACTCGTTCTATTGCCTGGTAAGTACATTTTCTAAAGCCTACAATCCTGCAACCGCATCAACTGATCTTGGCATATCTTTAAAATTGAGTGCCGGAATTGATGAAATTGTCCAGCGAAGCACGGTAGAGAAAACATATAGTCAAATTATTAATGATGCCTTAGAAGCCGCTGAATTATTAAATCAGAATATTATAAATGGCAAAAGAAACCGCCCTTCAAAAGTTGCTGCATATGCCTTTTTAGCCAGGGTTTACATAAGCATGAGGATGTATGATAAAGCTGAAATATATAGCGACAAGTGCTTAAGTATATATTCCAAGCTAACTGATTTCAATACATTAAATAAAACAGCAAGCTCTGCTTTCTCTTATGATGACGATGAAATTATCTATTTTACAAAGCAGATAAGTAGTTACTCCCAGATAACTTATGGGCTTAGTAATAGCTATGGAATTGATCCGGATTTAATAGCATCGTATGATCCATCAGATTTAAGGTTACCTATATATTTTCGAAAAAATACAATAGGAAATTATAATACCAAACCGATCAATAACCGTTCACAGGTCCCTTTCTCTGGATTAGCTACAGACGAGGTATATCTGATTAAGGCTGAATGCCTGGCAAGAAGGGATGAAAAAGATGAAGCACTCATTGTTTTAAATGATTTGGTTAGAACAAGAACTTCGGGTACTTATACTCCCATTATTGCAAATACAGCTGAAGATGTTCTGGAAAAAGTTTTGACCGAACGACGGAAAGCTCTGATTTGGAGAAGCCTGCGATGGACTGATTTAAAAAGATTAAATCTTGAGGGGAGAAACATTACGCTAACCAGAAACTTGCAAGGTGTAACATATAGTCTAGAGCCCAACAGTCCTAGATATATCTTACCCATCCCAGATGATGAAATAGCACTCAGCGGAGTAATTCAGAACTTAAGATAACCTATCATTTAAAAATATTAAAGTCATTATACTATGATAAAGAAATCACTATTGCTACTGACAACTGTTTTAATGTGTCATTTATGCAAGGCGCAGACTTCAGAGGGAAGTTTCAAAATCAATGGAAGAATAGATAGTTCCGTAGTCAATTTTTTCGCCCTTAACGAACTGGTTATTAAAATTTACAACAGATACGATAGATTGAATGAAGTGGAAAGTATAAGTATCCCTGTTAGTGCAGATGGATCCTTTCGATCGACAATAAAATCAAAATCGGCATTGGTCTATGTCTCCTTTTCTGCCGAATATAATGGAGACAGCGGAATTAAACGCCCAGGCACAATCTTGCCAATATCCTATCCTTTCAGAACTGAAATCGGTACGGAGGAACTTTATATTTTTGAAAAATCAGATAGCATCAATGTCCGGATAGGACCTAATGGTAATCTTAGTTTTAGCGGGACAGGAGCAGATAAACTTAACTGCCAATTTCTAATCCACAATATTGAACCTACTTCAAAAAGTGCACTTTCCAGATCTATTCAGCTAAGTCAAACAGGAAATTTTGAAAGATGCATTGCCATCCTTGATGAGAGTTTACAATTAGCGATCCAAATGCGCCTCATGATTTTGAAAAGTTATAAACCTCAGTTAAATAGGAACATTTATGATCTCATCTACCTAGATGCAATTGCTAAGGCTGAATATCACTTTCTAAGTAGGCTTCACATAAGTGCTTCCTTTGGAAGCGAAACCAGGAGATCAAATGGTACAACTGCTGTTCAGAATTTCTATAAGAAATACATCAAAAGGGAATTTGAAAACGGAATAGATTCTTCTGCCTTGGTGAAATCTGCTTATTATCCGGAGTATCTTTTTCTGAAAGAATGGAATGCGTATAAGTTATACACTAAAAATCCAGCCATTGGAGATTCGTTTAATGCGATCTTTAAAATTTTAAGCACGAAATATTCAGGAGAGCTCCGTGATCAATTAATTTTGATCTGTATTCGTAAACTGAATAGACGTTTTCCCACTGAAATCAAGTCATACATTGATAAAGCAATTGAAAGGTTAGAAGGGGAAAAATATAAAAGTCACCTCATAGCTTGGAAAAATAAAAACTATTATGCTCAGGCGTTTCCATTTGAACTCCAGGATAAAAATGGAAAGGTTCATAGGTTAATTGATTACAGGGATAAGATCATAATTATGGACTTTTGGTTCACTGGTTGCACCTGGTGCACCAACCTAAATGCAGCAATGCACACCATTATTGATCGGTATAAGGCCAATGGGGATGTCGTCTTTATTAGCGTAAGTGAAGACAAAAGTAAAGAGGTATGGTTAAAAAGCGTTTCAACTGGAAAATACACCTCTCCCGGAACCATTAATTTGTATACAAATGGATTAGGTGTTACCCATCCACTTCTAAAATTCTACAACTTTAAAGGAGCACCACAACAATTAATAATAGGGAAGAACGGGAAGCTTATCTCATCAAGACCACCAAGACCTGACGGAGGGATTGAGTTTGAAGTAGACAAGAATAGAGTATATATTCCCAACCATAAAGATGTTTTGTCAAACCCCGCAGCTCAGGCATTCATCAAAATTATTGATGATTTACTTTTGTCCAGTCAAAACTAATTTATAGAAAGTACAAAGGGGCATAAATACCCCTTTGTACTTTCCATCAATAAACTTATTACTGCCAAGTCCCTTCTTCTATTGACTTATTAGCCGTTCCTCCAACTACCTCTACATCTTGAAGTTCATTATATTCAAATGAGGGGTATTCTTCCCTGGGATCATTATCAAACGAAATTGTACATGGATACTGTTCAATACCCAAACAATCAGAGTCTAAAGGTGGTGTTTGTTCATATTGACCACTACCAACATGATAGTAATTTGTTAGTAAAAGAGAAGAGTTATTCTCAGCGCTTGTAAATGCGCTGAATCCTACCACCAAGCAAGCAACTAGCCCGCTCAAAGTGATTTTTTTTATGCTATTATACATAGTATTATTTATTAAGTGTTTGTTTTGCTTTCCCTAGCCACAAGGCAAGTACAGCCAATGCAATAAATCCTACATTGAACCATAAATGCTGTCCCCAGCTCAATTTCTCGATGATCAGATTGCAATGACAAGGCAACTTCTCGGCCCAGAACAGCATACTTAAAATGTATCCTGTAAAGACCGTCATCAGTCCTGTAAAACCATACAGTCCCCATTTACTTAATGCTGGCACTAACAATAAAACACAAACTATAATTTCTGCTATCGGAACAAACCAGGCAAGGTATACCGCAGCCCCTCCTATCACAGAGACTTTAGATAAACCTTTTACAAAGGTTTCATGATCTGCAATCTTACCATAAGCGGCAGAAGCAAACAAAGCGAGACAAAGTAAACATATGCCGTATACCATCCATTCTTTGGTCTTGTCTGTTAGCCTAAATCTAGTCCTGTGTTTTATTGTAGTTTCCATTTTTAATCATTGTTCTTATTCATCGTTTTTACTCTTTACCACTTATGTGGGTTCTCTATATTTAATCCTTGCTGGCGCTACGCCTGAACAGTGCATATCTTCGATTATGGGCAACAACATGTGAAAACAATAGATAACCTAACGATCGACCACTCAGGCAGTCTGGCGCTGTGTTCTCGCAGTCAAACAGACAAAGGGCCATACTCTTATCCTGGACGCACATCCGGGTACTAAACGATTGGTTAATTCTTGCTTTCATAGCCGTTATTAAAAGGTTCAAAAGCAAAAGAGCGATAACAATTTCAATCCAAGGGGTATAGTCTAGCATAGCCAAACGATACTGAAAAGCCTACATGGGTATAGTTTCAAAAACCCACAACTATCCCCATTGGCTCAAAACAGACATAAAAACCAAAAGGGGGTATGATTTTTCGTCATACCCCCTATTTTAATAAAAGCAGTCTTTTTCTGCTGTTTTTAAAGATCGAAGTCGATTTTTAACTGTTCTAAAATCCGAGTACTCCTTCGATAATAATTCAATGCAGCACTTCGTTGTTCCAGTCTATCATATTTCAGCAGAGAATTCGCCGAAATATCCGCCGTCCCGACACTTCGAATATTTTCGCAAATAGCTTCTGCTGCCGCCTTTTTTGATGGATAATCGAAAACTTTTTCGGTATAATAAGAATGAAACACAACCGATAGCTCATCTACACTAAGCTTGTACTTAACTTTCTCTGGCTTTAAGGCTGCTCTCCTTTCCATCTTTTCTCTCAAATGTGGGCCAAGCATTCTGATTTGCTCCAGCAACATGCTTTTTAAATCATCTACATCGGTGTTATAAGCAAGCTTGCGCTCCATCTGAATTTGCTTGATCCAAATCTCCTTAGCAAATAGCAGATCATATTGCTTTTCCGGATCCCGGATCATAAGAATCTCTTTTTCCTGTTCTGCTTGCAGCAACTTATAAATGCCCAGATGGTTGCAGTTGAGTTTAATTAGCAAAAGCCTGAGCCGCACATTCCAATCTTTATCCCTATCATCAATAGCCATTGCCGAAAGATTGGTAAGTAGCGCTTCTACATATTCCTTCTTGGAAACACTAAGTACAGGGTATTTTGATTCTTTAAAAAGATCAAGGAATACTTTCTCTAGCTGCAAGATTAAAGCTTCTGATATTTTCTTAGCCCTCAAATGTCCTTTAATGACCTTAAGTTCTGATAATACACGATGCTTTAATGTGAATCTTTCGAAGCTTGTTAAGTCACGGTCCGCATCTAAAAAACTACGATACTCGTACTCCAAGAAATGTTTCAGCGCCAATACGTCCATCATCGCCAAACGGGCAAAGGAATTAGGCAATCTGGCTCTTTCCCATAATAAATTGGCAAGATTTACCAATCTTATATAACGGGAGTTCATAGCTTCAGTAAACTGGAAACTATCTGCAGTATGATTAAAAGAAATATTAAAAACGTCTTTTAATCGTGCACATTCGGTTTTTATAGTTGTTAACATATCCAATCCCGGATATACGGAACGGTTCATAATAAGTAAACTTACATATGATGTCAACATTTCTAATTCTGTTTTCATAATATATAATTTATGTGGAAGCATACACCACAAAATGGCCATACGCTGTTATTTTCGTTAAAACTGCTTGGGGTGTTAGTCCTTCCGTCTGATACCGGGGTCAGCTCCCTCTATAGGACCGGGAGCGCTGTAGCTGGTTGGGATATGAGCCCGTAACCACAACTGTATCACCAATTTAATAAATTACTTTAGCAAAAGGAAATATATGCAGAGAATACTACCCTGTAGGGCTTTGAGGTAGCAGTATTTCACCAGATGAAAACCTAAATATTTGAGATACTTTACAGTTTATTGGAATAAATAGTAAATAATATATCATTATAGATTATTAAAATTAATCAATTAATTCAATCATGTGGATCAAAGGATAATTCATGCATATATTTACGTTTAATCAGATACAGCATGAAGGATGAAATAGAAACTACACTTCCATTAATAGTAAATCATGGCGACAAAAAGCACCGCAGAAAAAACGACATCTTGCTTAAGGGTGCTGTAGAAGACTTTTTTCCTTATGTACTGCGTTTTTTCTATCATGACGCGGACGAGATTTTCAATATGGGCAAAGGTTTTGAATGGATGAATACTGAGCTTCATGAAATCCAGCCCCTGCTGAGTCAAAAAGGTGGAAGCCGTGCTGCTGATCTTCTGGTAAAAGTACATTTAATGAATGGTAGCACAGAGCTTTTTTTGTTACACCTGGAAATACAAAAAACTACGAATAATGACTTTTCGAGACGGGTATTTCAATATTGGTATCGCTTAACTGACAAGTACAAGTCTGCCGTGGTATCATTGGCGGTATTTACTGGCCTTAAAAGTCAGTTACAACCAAATCAATACAATTTTAATCTGTTAGGGACACAGCTTAACTTCAAGTACAATACCTACCAGATCTTTAACCATACTGAAGAAGAATTAATAGAAATGGACAACCCATTTGCACTTGTGATCATTGCTGCACAACAGGAGGCGATATATAATGAGAAAGCACAGGATGGACTCTACAACACTAGAATGAAAATTGTGAAAGCCTTGAAAGCAAGCAAGAAGTTCAATTACGAAAAAATTAAAGACTTCTTGCACTTCATGGATCAACTTATCCCTTTGACGGATAAGAAATTAAAAATTATATTTGATAAAGAAATAACTAAATTATTTGGAGGAAAAATTACAATGGGTATAATGGAAGCAATAAGAGAACAAATTCTTGATGAAGGGATTGAACAGGGGATTGAAAGAGGAATTGAACAAGGCGAAGTTAAAGGTCGTCGTAAAGAAGCTTTAGAAATTGCTCTTGAACTTAAAAAAGAGGGTTTAACTATTGATTTCATTGCAAAGACTACCAAGCTTACGGCAAAAGAAATCGAAGCTCTGGTATAGCCTGCACACAACAAACTAATAACAACTCCCTTTCACCTATCATCAAGCCTAAAGCAATTTTAGAAACGGTTATATTAGCCGCATTTAATATAGTATGCTCATTTTAAGAATATTTCTGACACTGTTATTAATTACACTAGTTGGCTTCTCCGGTTTTGCGGCTTTATTTATAATTAATTTTGGTGGAGGCCCTGCCTATGCCACCTATATTACCATCGCCATAACCATTGCCTTAATTATATTTATCATCTTATTTTCAACAAAACTTATGCCGCGCAAAACTTTATACAACGGAATGGGGATCTTTTTGGGGTTATGTGTATTGATTATTGCAGGATGTCAGATAAATAAATATCGCATTGACAATATTCCTGTAGTTAACGATGAGCTAAACCTCTCTCCTTATGAACCTTTTACAAAAAATACAAAAGCTGTAGATCTTGGCAGTCCTTCTTCATTAAAGATCGACGATCATCTTCCGGTAATGGATGGTGCAACTGCACTATATCCTGTTTACTCCGCATTTGCCCGGGCTGTTTATCCAAATAAAAGATACAACCATTACAATAGTGATGTGATGTGTACCAATACGCCAAATGCATACAAGAACCTGGTGGACGGAAAGGCAGATATTATCTTTGTTGCCCGACCATCAAAGGAGCAATTAGATTATGCCCGAACAAAGGGTATAGAAATGGTACTGACACCAATAGGAAAAGAAGCCTTCGTGTTCTTTGTTAATTCTACAAACAAAGTTACAGGCCTTCAGCTTGATCAGATCAGGAAAATTTACTCGGGCTCCATCACCAACTGGAAAGAACTTGGCGGAAATTCGGAAGCGATAAAGGCTTTTCAACGGCCTGAAGGCAGTGGTAGTCAGACCATGTTAATTCATACCATGCGTGGTTATAAACTTACTGATCCGCCCACAAATAATGTAGCGGCTGGAATGGGTGGTATAATTAAAAAAACAGCCAATTATAAAAACTTCGGGAATGCAATAGGCTTCTCTTTCTTATATTTTGCTACGGGAATGATAAAAAATCAGGAGATAAGGGTGTTGGATATTGACAACATTCCTGCTAACAGCAACACCATCCGAACAGGGACATATCCTTTGACAACCCAGTTCTATGCAGTAACAACCAACCAGGCAAAACCAAATACAAAAAAGTTGCTGAATTGGGTTTTGTCTGGACAAGGTCAATCTATAATTGAAAAAACAGGCTATGTTTCTTTACACACACAGCCTGAATAGCCTGCAGTTCTTTATCACCTATTAAGAGTTATGAGGCTTTACGGGTCATTTCAACCATTTGTGCAACCTCTTCTGCAGCGGCCTCAGCTTTACCTTCAAAACCTTCTACTTTAAAACGGATCTTACCATTACCATCTATAATAAATTTTGCCGGAATGCCTTTTATGCCAAAAGCAGATACTGCCGGAGATCTTTTGGTCTGTGGATCTACCTTATCCATGTATAAATCGAATTTATAGTTCCTTTTCTTTAAGAAGTTTTTAGCATCAGTTAGCGGATCTGCCACATTCTCCCAGGTATGGATAAAAAGAAATTTAACTTCCGGATCATTCGCATATCGGTTTACAGCCATCTGCATGGCAGGAAATGATGCTACACAGGGACCGCACCAGGTTGCCCAGAAATCCAGTACTATCGTTTTGCCTTTAAAATCGGCCAAAGACACTTTTTTCCCGTTAACATCGCTTACCGTAAAATTTGGCGCAGCTTCATTCACCATTAATTTAGAAACATCGTTTTTAATTTTATCAATAAAAACCTGCTTCAAACTGGCAATATAGGCTTCAGCATCCTTACCTGGGTTTAATTTGGAATAACCTTTTCTTACTTGCTCCAGGTATCTTTCCTCAAACTTGCCCTCTTTTACCGCTTTGGATAAGATGGGCAATGCTTCTTCATATTTACCGTTTAAAGCGGATAAAAAACCGTAGTTTTCTATAAGTTCTCCATCTCTTTGTTTAATATTCTGGTAGGCTTCTGTGGTATATGTGTAAGCTTCTTCATTTTTCCCTGCTTTAAAAAGCAGTTTTCCGTACAAGTTTATAAAATCATCATAAGCTGCTTTAGGATCAACCTTTAAAGGCTCGCTTAATGCAGTCTGACCTTTTATTTTTTTAGCCTTTTCTAATTCTCCGGCAGCAAGTTCCAGTGACTTCGCAGGATCAATCGGGGCCATGAGCTCAATGGCCATCACGAAAGCCCTGAGTCTGAATACCCTGTCTTCCATCATATTGATGTACTGCATAACTTTTGCTGCATTGGGATCTTCGGCGTACGCACTGGAAACCAGGCTTTTTTCCATATCCAAATTAACTTTAGGATAATCCTTAAGCATAGATTGCAGCAAATCTTCTGTTTGCTTACTTCCACTCAACTTGAGAAATGACATCATACGATTCATTCTTGCCTGTTCTGCAGGAGGAAGTTTTTTAATTTCTTCTTTTTTTTGGGCCAAGGTACTCAATGAGCACAAAACCAAAATGGCTAAAACTAGTTTTTTCATCTGCTTATAATTTGTTTTTTTATTGTTAATGAAGTATGTATTACTTGATACTGTTCTTTAAAAACTCCGCAAGGGCCGCTACCGGCATAATTAGGGTCGATGTTCTGCTTCGTCGGGCAATGTTTATCCCATAAAAATTACCATCACCGCTGAACACCGGACTGCCGCATTCCTCTGCTTTGACCGCTGCGTCGTACACAAGTACTTGTTTGAAGCCGTCAGAACGTACGCTTCTACCACCGGGATATTCAAAAGATACGTGCCTAACGGTAGGCTGACCTTCCAGGTATACGTTTACCTGAACTGCCTTTCCGTCCCTGATGAGGTCCATGGAAACAAGGTCCCCGGCCTGGTACTTCATAAACTCCTGATCATAATCCGCTGCCGTCTGCACCGCAACCCCGTTTATTTTACTTACCTGATCCTTTGCTTTTAGGAGTGCAGCTGCCGCACCAGCCTTTCCAACCTGAGTCAAGGTAATTTTTCCGTCGGCATATTGCGCAGCCGCGCCCAGGTATCCCATACTGGAAACCAATGGCATGTCGGTATAAGTTGCACTAAGTATGCCTGTGCTGACAGAATCCTTCGGTAAGGGAGTGACCAGGATTTTCCCTAAGTCTTTCATGTCCAGTACAGGGTTTATGGCATTAGCTTTGAGCTTAATACCATTCTTCAAACGTTCGGTAACTTTCAATAAAACCAGATCCATGTCCCTGTCCCTTTTCAGTACCTGAACAGCTACAGACCGGTCGCCCGTTTCTAGCAAGGGACTGTCAAATACCATCGTGCTCTTGCTGATGATGTAGCTGGCGCCGCCATAGTCGACCAGGGTTCCTAATATGGATACCTGCTGACCGCCACGTGTGCTGCTCAGCCTGACCACACTTTTACGTGCTGTTGCCGGAATGGCCGAAAGCTCTTCAAGAGGGCCTGCTGTTGTTGTAGCCATTGGAGCGGAAGCAGCAGGCAAAACATCGGCAGCAGGGAACTCTTTATAATCTTTTGCAACATTCAGCGCCGTCCAGTACTTCAGAAAATGATCAGCCGGAACATCATAATTCTGGTCTTCGTTCTCTTTAATCCAGCTATGAATTCCGACTACACGGCCATACTCATCAAATAAAGGGCCTCCCGAGTCGCCCGGTTCCATTTTAGCAGATGACTCTATAAAGCCATCACTTAAGTCAATGTCTGATATCCTGCCGTAACGGACATTCGGCAGCCCTTTGAAAAAAGCACCTGGATAAGAAATGCTGACTACGGGCTGATTTAATTTCAAATCTGTACTGGGTGCCATTTTAGCGAAAGGCCATTTTCCTGGTTTAAGAATTTTCAGCATCGCCATGTCGTAATCCTTTTCTTTGTCCTGCAAGCCAATCCTGCCCAGGCCAATTGCCGTACGCTTACTACCATCCGGAAAAGAAATCATGTACACCTGGCTGGGCATCGCCGCATGGGATACTGTAAGGATATGGCCTTCTGCAGAAACTACTGCACCGGTAAAACCACTTGCCGGATCAATCCCTTCCTGTACCCTGTTCTTCAGGGTATCCCACTCTATGATGTAAACACTGGCTGCCATCGCCTTTTCCACACAATTGGAAATCAGTTTTTCAATCTTTTTAGCTTCGGGCTTATTCTGGCTATACCCATTTATAAAGACAAGACAAGCCAGTCCGAGTAAACTCAGTTTTAAATACTTCATTTTAATTTAATTAATTAGCCGCTGATCTACCTGATGACCGTGCTTTAGTAAGCTCTACCATGGCTTTTAGCTTATAAAACTCCTTATCATCTGATCCTGCATAGCCAATACCGGTTTGATTGATGTTTCCCTTCGTATCAATGATAAATTTCTGCGGTGTACCCAAAGCATCCAATGCCTTAAAAATCGCTTCATCATTATCAAATAATACATCCAGCTTATAACCTTTCTTATCCATATACGGCTTTACGATATCCGGGGTCTCACCTTCATTAATGACAAATAGTTGGAAGGGTTCGTTTTTATAAAAATCAACAGCGCGTTCGAATGCAGGAAAAGCCGCAACACAAGGTTTACAAACTGTGCTCCAAAAATCGATAACAACTATTTTACCCTTGTAATGAGACAACTTAACGGTCTTGCCATTCATATCTGTCAAAGTAATATCCGGTACAATTTTAGTATTCGCAATCCATGCTTTTTCCACTTCCTTTGCAATCTTCTGATAGGCTTCATCCTGTAACGCAGTGATATACTTGTCCACTCCCGAACTGTCACCCTTAGCTTTTTGATAAACTGCTTTCAAGGTGCCTATAGTTGTAGGTGTTGAGATAGCAGTACGCACTGCATTAGATAGGGTATCTAATGCACGTTGATGCTGTCCGGCCGCCGATAAGATCACCCCAAGACGGTTTAGATAGTTGGCCTTAGAATTTCTGAAATAAGGCATATTTCTGAACGTTGCATCTGCGCCCGACTTTTCAATATTTTTCATGGCGATCTCTATGTTACCGAGCCTGGCATTTGCAACCGCATTCACTTCAAGCAAAATGCCGTTTCGGCCAAATGTATCATTATGCATCTTTTTTGCTATTTCATCTAAAATCTGCTTAGAAATCTGCTCCACAATAGCAACATTCTTATTGTCGTCAACCCAATACTCAAGCAGATTACTCAGGTCAAACAATTGGAGTGCTGTAAATTTGGGATTGGTATTCTTATAAAATTTATACTTATCCATGTTTCCGTTAATGAGCCAATCTACCGCTAGCTGTGCGCGGTATTCATTATATTGGTCTGGCTTCATGGGATCGGCAGAAACTTTTGCGATCAGGTCATTATAAAACTTTTCTTCATCCTCAACTTTAACCAACGCGTTAAATTGCTTGGCAATCTGCTGAGGTGTTTGCTTTGGTTTTTGCTGCGCACGGACTGAACCGCAAAAAAGCAACAACAATAATAATATTAGCTTTTCCATCTGTGAGGATTAACTGCGTGCTTTTATGATCTCTACCATCGCTTTCAACTTGTAGTATTCCCTATCAGTAGAACCTGCATAGCCCACACCATAGAATCTGATGTTGCCCATTGGGTCAAAAACGATCTTAGTGGGTGTTGCCTGGATATCATATGCCTGATTTGGCTCATCACGCAGAACATCCAGGGTAATGCCTTTTTTCGCTATAAAACTTTTGACAGTTGGTTCTTCTTCAAACAGGTTGACCACAAAAAGCTGGAAAGCATCTTTTTTATAGTCTGCAACAACTTTTTCAAATCCAGCAAACGCAGCAACGCAAGGGGTACATCCTGTAGTCCAGAAATCGATCACTAGAGTCTTCCCTTTATAATCGGCGAAGTTTACCGCTTTACCATTCAAGTCTGTTAACGATATATCCTTAGCATGCTTTTTAGCAGTCAGAATAGTGATCATCTTGTTTTTATCATCTGAATTTGGGTTAGCTATTGTTCCCTGAAATGGTATTTTGCTATCTGCGATGTATGATTTTTCAACCTCCTTATAATACTTTTGGTAGGCTTCATCCTGCAGGGATTTGATCATCTCATCTAATCCTTTGTCGTTTCCATTCACCTTTTTATAAACCTCACGAAGGGTAGCCACCAACTTAGGATTAGAATCAGCGGTTCTTACTGCATCTGTAAGTAAATCCAGCGCCTTTTTATGCTGCCCTGCGGCAGATAATACTATCCCGTAACGGTTTAGATAATTGGATTTCGAATCCCTGAAATACTTTCCTTCTCTCATGCCTTTGATGGTAGAAGATCGCTCTATGTTTTTCATCGCCACATCCACATTACCCAACCTGGCATTGGCCATTGCATTCAATTCCAGTAGAACCTGCATACGATCACCGTCAAGATCTTCATAAACCTTATCCTTTTTCTTGTCCATCACCTCCAGGACTTCTCTGGAAACCTGCTCAACGATCCGCAGATTTTTGTTATCCTCAACCAGGTATTCCAATGCATAGGTCAGGTCTAGCAAGTTCGGATAGGCAAACTTCGGTTCGTTTTTCGTGTAATGTTTATAGCGATCAAGATTTCCTTTTGCCAGCCATGCAACTGCCAGAGGGATTCGAAACTGGTCGTATTGAGTAGGTTTCGTTTGATCTTCAGGTTTTGCCTGAATCATCTCATTAAAGTATTTTTCCTTGTCTTCTACCTTAACAAGTAAGTTAAAATCGTTGTAATTGTACTTAACTGTTTTTTGTTGCTGTGCCCAGGCTGAGCTGGAAATCAACAGAAATAATAGTATTTTTTTCATCTCTATCTGCTTATATCTTATTTAATTAATTCAGCTAGTCTGTCATGTAAGTCCTTACCTCTTAAATCCTTACCAACGATCTTACCATTAGGATCAATCAACACATTAGCAGGAATAGAGGAAACGTTATACAACTGTGTCACTTCGCTTCTGGAAGCCTTAAAATCGCACACCTGTTTCCAAGGGAGTTTATCTTCAGCAATCGCTTTTAGCCAGAGGTCTTTTTTCTCATCTAAAGAAACGCCCAGAATCTGAAAGTTTTTGGCTTTATATTTTTCATAAGCTGCCAGTACATTGGGGTTTTCTGCACGACAAGGCACACACCAGCTTGCCCAGAAGTCTACCAGCACATAACCTCCTCTATAAGACGCCAGCGATACCGCTTTGCCTTCGGTATCATTCAGTGTGAAGTCAGGAGCGGTTAAATTACCTGAAACAGCTAGCTTTGCCTGATCTAATTTCGGTTTCCAGGCCAAAACCTTTTCTGAGTTTTGCATGCGCTTGCTCAAGGCATTGTACAAAGGCTCAACCAACTTAGGATTTATTGAACTTTGGGTAAACAGATCCATTAAATCTACACTTGCATAAATATCTGGATGCGTTTTAACAAAGTCTGTTATGGCTTCTTCATAAAGTTGCATACCTTCTCCCTTGAATGTTTTATTCTTTTCTAAGACCATAGCTTCATAGTCTCTCCAGCCTTTTTGTTCTTTACCACCACCTACATAGGAAGCCATCCCTGCCGTATCAAATGTGACATTAATGGTTCCATCTAAATAAAAAAGCCCGACATTTTTCATATTATTACCCTCTTCACCGGACTGGTTTCTACGCGCATTTTCTTCAGCAGAGCGAGGAATGATCAAATTCAGTTCTGCCAATTGTGGCCTGCCAATCATCCCTTTGAATTCAAATTCACCGCCCTGAATTGTTGCGGTATCCGCTTTATATTCCCCTCCCTTATCATCCGGCGGATAAGACATCACAGCCCGGGTGGCTTTGTGTGTTGAAGGAATTTTCCCTTTTATGGTATATTTCGTTTGTGCATTTGATAAAGCAGGTACCAGAAATGCAACTGCTATTGCAAGTAATTTATTCATATAGAATTATTTAACAGATCAGTAATTAATTTTTCTAAGGATTTTCCTGCAGCCCCTGACTTTCGCGCAACATACGTTCACCAAATTTCAATGCGAACCTTTCCTTCTTAAATGGCTCGGTTTTTTTAACCACATTTCCATCTGCATCAAAAAACTCATGTACATAATTTACATGATCGGAATAAATGGGATCCTGAGATAAACGACGCATATCCAACCAGCGCAAACCAGTAAAAGCAAATTCGCGAATACGTTCATCAAGAATAAACCTCACCAGGGCCTGCTGGTCTGCAGCAATATTTGCAGGGACTTTAGCTGCATCTTCAGATAGTCGGTTCACCCTTAGTTTCTCCAGGTCTTCTATTGCTCCGCCCAGATTTCCATCACGCGCTTTACATTCCGCACTCATCAGGTATAAATCCGGAAGTGAAGGCCCAATCATCACAAAGAACCCAATCGGACGTCTCATTCCTTTCGCCAGTATTTCTTCTTCGAACAGGTTCATGGGATCAAATAAATCAATCCGTTTATCTCCAGATCCGTATAACAAAGCAGTTTTAGGACTTAATACAAATGTATTATGAGAACCTAATTGGAACGAACTTGCCTGAATATCATAAATGGTTTCGGTATAATTGGCTGCAAGTGGTTTCTTCGAATAGCCAAAAGGGCTAAAAGGAAGCCAGTTATTTTGGCCTGTAGCACTCAATACCTCGTTATAGTCATACAATCTCAAGCCGATGTTAGCGCTCGATAATTCTGAGAATGCATTGTTAATTTGGTTTTCCGCATCTTTAAAACGGTGCATAGTCATGAAAATCCTTGCCAGATAGAATTGCGCAGCCAGCTTAGAGATTTTACGTCTGTGAACAAGAGGGCCAAGATGTGGTATGGCCTCTGTCAGGTCCTGGATGATGAAATCATAATTTTCCTTTTGGCTCAACCGGGTAAAACTATTCTGTGTAACATCGGCTTGTGTAAGGCTAGGTATCCCTAAATCTGTGGTAGCAGTTTTCTCATTATATGGTTTTGAAAAATCACTAAGAAACATAAAATTACATATCGCCCTGCCCGCCTTGGCTTCGGCCATAATCGCATTCTTTTGTTGCAGTGTACCACCTTCTGAATCCATAATCTCATTGATGATCTTATTGTACAGATATAGCCGGCGAACATAACCTTCCGTATTGTCAATTTCGGTAGGTATCTCATCTGACTGATAAATTCTGTCCTCATATTTAAAAAGGCGCTGCATACGAAGTGTTGCCCCACTAAAATAAGCATTTTGAACGCCGACTTCATCTCCCATATAAATACTGGCGGTGAATGCAGAGCTAATGTAAGTTCCGTTTAGTGCAAGTTCATAGTCTTGTGTTTTGGAGGTTATAATTGAGCCTTTAGGATCTATTTCGAGAAATTCTTTTTTACAGGAAACCAGCGTCAAAACCCCTGCCGTCAACACCAGACCTAAGATATATTGTTTTAAAATTTTCATTTTTTGTCAGTTTTAACTTAATGATTAAAAGGTGATGTGGGCGCCAAATGTTACTGTGCCTTGTGCGGCACGTGTATAACCGCTGGCTTCCGGATCATAATTGATATCATTGGCCGTCCAGAGTAACAGATTAGAAAGCTGGAAACGGAAACTGATAGCCTGAGCTTTCATTTTACTAACCAGCATTTGAGGCAAACTGTAACCTAAAGTAATGTCTCTGATCTTGGCATATGACGCATCCATAACCCTCTGTTTTCCATAGGTGTAATAACTGGTATTACGTTCAGAGGCCAGTTCAGTATCTGCAATCCATCTTGGGATATTGGTTTTGTTTTCATCACCTGCAATTTTAAAACGGTTTAGAAAACCCGGATCATTGGCATTTAACGGATTACGTGGATCTAACATCACATGGCCTCCATTGTAAATAATGTTTACTCCTAATTGGAAATTCTTGTACCTGAAATTATTACTTAAACCTCCACTTAAGGGGGCCTGGGTAACTCCGTTATATAAAATATCTGCTGGCAGGCTGATGTTTGGATCCGATGTTAGTGATCCATCAGCAAGTCTGATTTGTGGGTCACCATCGGCGTTCAATCCAGCATAATTGTAAGAATGGGACACAAACATTGGGTACCCAACAAGATATGTAGCATTAATCAATGCATCCCCTGTAGTCGCCGGATTGATATTTAATTTAGTGATCTTATTTTTATTATAACCTAAAACAAGACTGGTACCCCATTCAAAATCACGGCTCCTTAAATTAACTGAATTCAACTGGAGGTCAATACCTTTATTTTTTAAATTACCAAAGTTCCCGGTTACACTGGAATATCCGGTTAATGGCGAAGTGAATAGTGTGCCGATCAGGTCTTGCGTATTTTTTAGATATAGATCAATACTACCATCTAGTCTTCCATTCAAAACAGAAAAATCAATCCCCGCATTGTAAACCTTCGTACTTTCCCATGTCAACTTAGCATTGGCAGGTGTAGTTAAAACTATACCGACACCATTCACATAATTTACGTTGGCTTCCGATTCAAAAATATCCCTGGATGCTGCCATTCCAGGAGTTGGTGCATTACCTGTAACACCAAAAGTTAAGCGTAGATCTAACCTGTCCAGCCAGTTAACCGGATCCAGGAATTGTTCGGTTCCCATTGCCCATTTACCACCGACGCTATACACCGGTCTGTTCTGGGCAGATTTATCAAATCCGAATAAATTACTCTGGTCTATCCTCCAGCTTGAATTTAAGGTATACTTGCCGGCAAATGTATAGCCGAGATTCGCAAAATATGAAGTAGTCCTGGCTATAGGTTGTTCCCTACCGCCTACATTATTTTCAAAACCATCCCAGCCAGCACGACCAGCAATCCCGTCAAACCCTTGTACGAGTCTTCGTACATTTACCGGACGCCCAACCTGAAGCTGGTCATCCCATCCAAAATAGGTAGCATTATTATCCACTGTCTGCACATGAGTTGCCTCCTGGCCAGCCATCACAGTTAACTGGTGCTGATCCCAATCCTGATTAAAAAACAACTGATTTCTAATGGTCCAACCTTTTGTAACCGAATTATTTGTCAGCAGACGACCACCATCCTTTGGTAAATTGCGTCGCAGTGGTCCATCCTCATCCTCATCTATTTCCTCGTCCTCTTGGGTGAACCGCATATAGTCATCTCTCACCCTATAGTTATCCTGTGACAAAACATTTCTGCCTGCAGTTGATATGATATTATAACCATAGGTCCCCTGAAAGGAAAGATTTTTAAGAATATCTATCTTGCCCCCGGCAACAAATCTTGAACTCAAAGTATTATTTGTCTGATATTGCCTGTCCATTTCCTGAACGGGGCTATAATCTAAGTTTATACCCGCTCTTGTCGCATAATCATTCCTAAATTCATCAGCATATCCGATTAAAGCGACAGGCGCCAAAACATTTATAACTAAAGGATTGCCCTTTGCATCCTTAAAAAGCTGATAGGGTAAAAACCCATCATCCGGAGTTACACTTACTGGTCCATCGCTCGTGCTCACCGTATTGCTCCTGATCACCGTATTGGTCAGGTCAGCATTTATAAATGCCGAAAATCTCTTACCAAAAATAAAATCGTTTCGAAGATTAACCTTATATTGATTGTTACGACTCCCAGGTGCATTGTCATTGCTACCTATATGATTTAATGATCCGTAAAAAGAATGTACCTTACCACCACCAGAAATAGATAAGGTCTGGTTCAACGTGGCAGCATTACGAAAAAAGATATCATTGATCTGTTTTCTGTTATCCAGTTTGGATAAACTATCCAGCTTGAAATTTGCCTGTGCCTGGCTGAGTATGCCACGATCAGGAAGTGCATCATAAAGAATCTGTAGATGTGGAGGTAAAGCTCCTTCTGCTATTTCGCCATCATAAGGATTAAACTGTGCAAATTCCGGAAAGATCTCGCGTTGGGCAGCAATAAACTGCGAAGAACCAAGTCGCGGTAAATACTCCCGGTTAGGGCGGCCTTGAAAAGCATAATAACCGTCATAATCAATTCGAAGCTGATCACCTGCCTGACCTTTTTTCGTAGTAATTACAATCACCCCGTTAGCCGCTTTTGCACCCCAGATGGATGCTGAAGTGGCATCCTTAAGAATAGTGATATCTTCTACGTCCTGCATGTTTACAGTTTCGATATTAGGCACTTCAATTCCGTCTACTACCACCAATGGCTTTGTGGAAAGGTTGATCGAAGATGCCCCTCGAATAACCAATCCACCTCTCTGACCTTCTGCAACCAAATCACTCCTACCACTCGACAAACCTGGAACCAATCCTTCGAGGCGGTCAAGGATATTCGGGCTGGTAGATCTGTTTTTCATTACGTTAAGATTAGGTTTCGCAAACGATCCAGCACTTCGTTCCCTGGAAAGTTGCTGATACCCTGTGTTGAACTTTATCTCTACTTCTTCGAGACTCCCTGTTGAGGATTTCATCTTTATAGTTCCCAAATCACGGGCTGCATCGATCTCTAACGGCTGATAGCCAACATAACCTATAAATATTTTCGCATTATCACTCACGTTTTTAAGATAAAACTCTCCCTTTTCGTTAGTGATTGTCCTGTTATTAGAATCTTCAACAAACACAGAAGCTCCCGGAAGAGGTTTTCCATTCTCATCAACCACCTTTCCGCGAACGTCTATCTGTTCAAATACCGAGATGATCTTATCTATCATTGTACGCTCAGTCTGCTTCTTAATGGTGATAATTTTACCTTCGATCCTATAGCTAAGCGCAGATCCGGCAAGCACCTTTTTCAGCGCCTCATTGATATCTGCGTTTTTCAGGCTTATATCAACCAGTTTGTTTTTAGGTATTATTTTACCGTCATAAAAAAAGTCATACTGGCTCTGCGTTCTGATTTCTTTTAACAACGACTCTATAGAAACATTCTTTCGGTTAATCGTAATTTGCTGGCCATATGTTGATGCACTGACCTGCAAAATAGATGCTATTAATATTACGGTGGTTAATCGCATAATCAGCATAATTTTAAACAAGAGGGTTCTGGATATCCCCCCGTATCTGTGAGAAATTTTATACATTTGTTTAGTTTGATTATTACAGCAATCCTTGACTTTCGACGGACCAGGTTACTGTAGTTGACGTTTAGTTAATTTCAAGCTGTACCAGTTCCAAGCACATTGGGACTGGTTCTTTTTTAGGACTATGGTAGCTTTTTCTGCATGTTTGGTTGGTTTAGGTTCTATAATTAGGTTTGTTATATCTTAAATAGTTCAGCAAGCTTTGCTTCCAGTTCCTCGCCATGCAAATCCATAGCGACAATATTTCCTTTATGATCAATCAGCAGGTTTCTGGGAATAGCTATGATGTTATATTTTTTACTCATCGGAGATTCAAAGCCCTTCAAATCACTCAGATTCGTCCAGGTGTAGCCATCTGCCTGGCTCGCTTTCTTCCAGGCTTTTACATCAGTATCCAGCGAAACGGCAATCACATCGAAGCCCTTTGATTTATAATTGTTGTAAATGGGGATCAATTCGCGCCCCTGAGCTCTACATGGAGTGCACCAGCTGGCCCAAAAGTCAATAAATGTATACTTACTTTTTGAGGTAATGTCTTTAGATGAAACCATTTTACCATCCATGTCGGCCATTGTAAAATCCTCATAAGCAAATGAACTTGTGGTTTTAGTCTGCGAATTACTGGAATTCAGGGTACCCTCAGCTGCTGCAGCTTCATTGGCCTTATCGTTTAATTCAAGTGTAAACTGCTTTTTCGATGGCGGAAGACACATCTGATTGGTACATGCCATGTATTTAATAGTAAAAGCCAATGTGGTCTTCCTTTCAGACACTAATTTGACTGTCTGGGTAAATGTCACCCCTTTTGAGTAATAGGCTAAACTTCCCCCATCCTTCTGCTCTTCTCCCCGTTCTTTCATCTCACCAACAAATTCTACATTGTCATCTTGATCAAACAAAAATTCAGTAGGCATTCCCATACCTCCTGCAGACCCTTGTGGGTAAATGTGATAGGGTTCCTGCACAGTAGCGTGCAATTTGATTTGATAAGTTAGGGGCGCAATCTTTTCACTACTGAACTTCCAGGAAACCGGATGATTGTTCTGCGCAAGAGCCGAAAATGCTGCCTGAAAAATGATGATAAAGAAAATAAATCGTTTCATGTTGTACCTATTTAAATTATTGGATTACGTAGATTTTTCTGCCCTCTACCTTAAATTTCACCAGGCCGGAGGCTTCTATTGACTTCAACACTGCTGACAACGGCTTATCTCTTGATATCCATCCGCCTGATTCCATATTGTCGGGTACATTCTCATCGTAAATAATATCCATGTCATACCATCTTGCAATTTTTCTCATGGCTGTTTTAAAATCTATATGATTCAGGTTAAAGTCGCCGTTTTTCCAGTCCATAACATTATCCACGTCAATTTCGCGGACGGTCATACCACCAGATCTGCTTAGTACTTGTTCGCCCGGCCTAATGATTTTCTGCTGATTTCCGGCCTTAACTTTTACAGAGCCTTCCAACAAAGTTGTGACGGCACCTGGTTCATCGCTATAACTATTTACATTAAAATGAGTTCCCAATACCTCTATTTGCTGACCTTTACTAGAGACGATAAATGGGCGATGTTTGTCTTTCTTCACCTCAAAGTATGCTTCTCCTTCTAAGAATACCTCACGGATAGTATTATTAAAATGTTGTATGAATGAAATCTTTGAATCGACATTTAGCCAGACCCTGGTTCCATCAGGTAAGGTAAAAATATAAGTCTGCCCCCTTGCGGTAGTAGCGGTGATTTTTTGATCCTGAAGACCTTTTTCCGTACTTACTGCAGTTCCATCAGTATAAGCCAGACGATCAGTCCCAATTACTAACCCGTTTTTGCGGTCGCTTAACGGAATAACTTTACCACCAGCAAGGGTGATTGTTGCACCATTGCGGCCTGGTTTAATATCAGTAGCTGCCAATCCGTAGTCAGATTGTGCAGAGGTATCTGCGCGATGGGGTGCGTTGAAAAAATAAATGAAAAGTGCCAATGCGGTCACTGCCGCGGCTATGCCGGCAATGCGCGGCCAAAGTTTTATGCGTTTGCCAGTGGCGGCAGGTGCTGACACCGGGTTTTCTTTAAGTCCTGCTGCTGTGAGCTGCCAGATATGATCAGTGTCAAGTTGACTGAAATTTTTAAACTCCTGCAAAAAGTTGTCCCGGGCGACAAAACGGTTATAAAAAGCAAGGTGGTCGGGATCAGCATCTTTCCAGGCCTGAAGTTCCATAGCCTGCTCCTGGCTGAGCGTTCCTTCGAGTTCAGCACTGATCAGCTTAGCAATATGGAATTCTTGTTCTATCATTGTAGCCATTTTTATTCAATCTAACACTTTCTAAAATGTTTAATGATATAGAAACGGGATGACAGCCCAAAACAACCATATATATTTAAGTTTTTTTTCCTATTTATGCATAAAAAGCAAGAAAGCCAGCTGCATGGCGTCAGAAACGCCTTTTTTCAGTAAAGAATTTTTAATCATATCGACGGCCTTTGTCTTTTGGTTTCTTACCGTCTGTATGGATAGCCCCAGTTCTTCAGCAATTTCGCTGGTACTTTTCCCTTCTACATAAAGCATTTTAAAAATCACTTTCATTTTTTCGGGGAGGGCTTCAATCTCTTTGTTTAACCTATCCAGTACTTCGGTTTGGATCACATCATATAGCAGGGTTTCCTCGCCATGCTGTAGGTGTTCCATGTACCTTTGCTGTCCCGCAGTTCTGACTTTTAAACTCGCTAGATAATCCAGACATGCATTCCGACAGCTGATATAGAGGAAAGCTTTGATGTTTTGTTCGGAATCGAAATCTGTGTGCTTTTGCCAAAGTTTTAAAAAACATCTGGAAACGATATCATCCGCCTCCGTCTTATCGTCCAGCATACGTCCGGCGAAATAGGCAAGAGACTTACTGTGGAGTTTGAAAAAATAAGCTAGGGCCTGCTCCTCTCCATTCCGAAATGCCTCCATCCAATCGTAACCGATATGTATTTCCTTCTCTGCCATTAAGCGATATTTTTCCGGCGGCAATATCCGCAAATATTTTTATATCCAAGACATGAGGAATCTTGGACTGACGATGGATCATGCAGTTCATCTAGTCCTTTTACGACGACGCTACATAAATCCAGGCTTCCTGTCCTGATGCGAACTGCAGTTTAACCCGTTGATAAGCATCGGTTTCATACCCATCCGCTGCCAGCAGTTCGTCATGAGTAATTTCGAAAATAACACCATCAATGCTGTCAGTTGCCACTTCAGATGGTATGGCCAGAAGATGAATTTCCTGTTCGCTTTTAGCCAGGACATCTTCGTCGACAATCACGATCGTTGAAAGCTTATAACCTGGTAAAGTATCTTTGGAACCTTTCAATAACCTGCCGAAGGTTTCGAGCTGCACTTTATCTTTTTGCAGCGTGCCGTAAGAAAACAGATATTCGTTCATGCTAGGGCAAATTTAAACAAATAAATATATGTTATTATCCATCTGTGGATAATCTGATGAATATTATTTAAATTTGAAATATGGAAAGCATTGTTATACATCCGGAAAGCAATGAACAGCTTAAAACTATTAAAGCTGTACTGAAAGCGTTGAAAGTTCAGTTTGAAGCTCAGCAAACGCCATCTTTGCCTGATCATCTAATGAAAAGTGCCACAAAAAGTATTAAACAATACGAAGCTGGACAGACTATGTCTTTCAATGAATTTGCTGATAAGCATTTTATTAATAAATGAGTTTTGAGATCAGATTTACACCTGAATCAGGTATTACCTATACTGCGGTTGAAACACAACTTCAGGAAAAATGGGGTGAAAAAGTTGTGCTAAAATTTGAAGCCAAGCTAAAAAAAACTATTAAAACCCTTTCAAATAATCCTTATTTATACGCAGTTATTCACGAAGATCTACAATTAAGAAAATGCGTATTACATAGTAATTGTTCAGTTATTTACAGAATTTATAAAAAAGAAGTACTTATTGTTACTTTTTGGGACAATCGACAGGATCCAGCATTTTGATAAATGTCAGGCTATATATGCTAATCCCTCCACAAATACGGAAAAAGCATTTTTTTTCATCAATCAATGCTAATACTGATGTTCTCATTTTGACTTAATGCAGTGCTGAACGCTCCCTTTGAATAAAGCTGATGACCGAAATAAACGCCAGGCAGTAACTCCTTATCCGAAATGAGTTTTTCGATATGCATCACCGTAGAAAAGGCCGTTAAATTCGCTTGTCCCTTTTCATTGATCAAGCTGATTTTTATCGACTTACCTGTTTTGGATTTTATCTGTATATCAAAGGCAGTTTTATCTCCTGTGCCGTTGGCGTAAAAAAGCTTTTTACGTATCGACATGGGTAGTATATCAAATACATGCAACTTTTGCATAAGGTTTAAAAGGAGTCCTGATAGGTTATCCCCGTAGGTTATTGCACTTGAAACTGTGGGTATTTGTTCAACATGATGCAGCACATAATTGTCGGGCGCATCAAAGTGATACAAGGTTAAAACCGATTTAGAGAATGCAAACCGGTGTTTTATCCCCCCTTCAAAATGCCGGACATATTTCGTTTTACCCTGACTGTAAATCGGGAATTTCTGAGCCGCATTTTGTGCCATAAAATCAGCGGCACTCGCACCTGCTTTATCGCGCATCGAATAGTAAATCAGCAATTCTACCGCTTCTATATCCGACCACTTGACAGCATCCTGAATCAATCCCGGTACTACACTTCCCATCCAACTCGATGCCAGGACAATTTTGCTGTTTAATTTTTGAGATAAGGCTACCTTTTGCGCTTCTGCAATAGCCGTACTGGTCTTTGTTATGTCTAAATAATCCAAGCCATGCTCGATACAAAATTGCAATAATTCGTTTTTAGGATCAACGGTACACATTACCACCAAATCAATTGGAACAGTTAGTATGTTTTGAAAGGTATGTGGTTGAGCAACATCGATTAGAATTGTTGCCGAACCCTCTTTTCTACTGCTTATAAAAATCTTCGCTGAAGTTTGTCGCTCTTGCAGGAGTTGTTGCGTCAATTGACCTTGTAGTCCTGTGCCTCCTACCAATAAAATATTTTTCATATAGGGTTTCTCTTTTTGAAATCATATCCCATCACTACCCCTTCTTCGTTATTGGCTCGAGCTCAAACGAGTTTGATAGTGATTTTGTTTTTTTTCAAAGGTAGATCCGACAAGAACTCCAAAAAGTAGCCATTTGTCTATAAAAGCGATTTGCGAATTCGCGTTAATTGTCGGGTAGAGATTCCCAGGTAAGATGCTATATAGGGCTGTGGGATCATATTGAGTTGCTTCGAATAATTCTTTAACAGGTATTCATAGCGGTGCGAACTGTTCTGTTGCTGAAATTCCGTATGATGTAAATCCATAAAAATATACTGATTTTCAACAAGTTTACGTCCCAGTTTTTGCCAGGCCATACTGCTGTCATATAGTTTTTCTAAATCCTCAAAACGCATCACTTCTATTTCAGTGTGTTGCAATGCATGTATAGTTTCACGCGATTTTTGTTGTTGGATAAAACTCGGATAAGCCGCCATAAATTCATTGTCGAATGCAATACAGCTCGTCACTTGTTCGCCCTTATAATTCCAATAATAACTGCGTAGTACCCCGGAAACCACAAACAAAAGTTCTCGACAAACCTTGTTTTCCTCGAGTAATACCGCACCCTTTTCAACCCTGCGTTTTACGATATACGCATCGATTTGATTTAATTCGGATGTGGAGAGTATGTTTAAGGAAGCTAAATATTCTTTCATTGCTGCCGAAATTACCTTTTATCTGCAAATTATAATCCATAAATGTCGGATAAGTAATAATAAAGTTGAAATCATGATAATATTTAAAACTGTTAGCGTTAGAATAACAATTAAGATTATTTAATTTTGTTGTATGGGAATAATAGCGCAATATATACGGATAGACCAAAATACTTTAATGGGTTATCTTGATAACAGCCAGTTACTGCAAGATGACCTTTTTGCTACTCCGAATTCAAAAAAAACGAACCTATTAGACATAGGTAAAAGTTGGGATGGCTTGTTTTATGTCCTCACAGGTGAGCCTTTAAGTAATTACAAACAGGTCAGCCCGCCGCTACAATGGCTAATATTTGGTCCCAATATACTAGACGTGGAACAGGATATGGGATATGGCCCTGCGAAATACCTTACTGCAGCTCAGACTAAAGAATTATTTGAAGCTGTGAACGTCATCTCTGAATCCTCTTTATCAGATAGGTTTGATGCCGACAAAATGAATGAGGAAGGTGTTTATCCTGAGTTTTGGGAAGATCCTGAAGCACTAAATTACCTGATTCAGGAATTCAGAAAATTGAAAGAATTTTTGCAAATAGCGGCAGCAGAAGATCAAGCTTTGATTACCTTTCTTTGCTAATTTTATTTTAAGGACCAGAAGCTATATCAGCATTTTTTTTCTTTTTGAAAAATCAATATAGCATCTTATTATTCAAAAGGCAAACAAGAAAATCTATAGTGAAGAAGTATTTAGTATTAATTTTATTGACGTTCTTCTTCGGGAACCTTAACGCTCAGAATGCTGTTGAAACCGCTGCAAATGAATATCATAAGGTTGTAGAAGGTAGTAACCAGCAACTATTGTTGGCCGGTAAATATGCTCATGCACTTTTTTTTAATGGTCGGCAAAAGGAAGCCATGGAATTGCTGCAAAAAAATATCGATAGAGCTGCTAAAAAGGCTGATGGACAATATGCCGCGCAGTTATGTGGGATCGCCGCCATGAACAGCAAGCTGCTAGAAGATAATACATCTGCTAACAGATATCTTGCGCAGGCTAAAGTATTTGCAAAAAAAACCAAAGAGCTGAGCATTAAAGGGTATGTGTCGTATTGTGAGGGTTGGATGCATGCCAGGAATAACCAGGAGCATCAGGCCATCCGATGCTTCCAGCAAGCTTTAGAATTTTACGACAAAGCATCCCAGACAGATGTTGTTATATCTAGAAAAACTGCAATTTATAAGGAACTTTCCTCGATCTATTCAAACTGGAAAACATATGACTTACAGGAAAAATATGCTACACTGACCCTGGAAGTAGCCAAATTAAGAAATAAACCCATGGATATTTTTGACGCTTACATGTCTATGGGATATAATTATCAGGAGCAGTACATCAGCCAGCCCAAAAATGAAAATCTTCGTAATCAGTCCGAAAGCTATTATCTCCAGGCCATTAAATTCTATGAAAAGAACAGCCACTTAATGGCTGTGCCTTCTGACTTATCTTTTGCAGCAATTAACCTGGCAAACCTGTATCTGCAGTATTATCCACAATCCTACAAAACAAAATCACTACAGTACGCTCAACTGGGACTAGAAGTTGGGCAAAAAACAGAACAATATGCGCAGGTAGCTTCAGCCTATGGAATAATGGCAGAATACAGCATGAAAGAAGGTGATACACAAACCGCAAAAAAATACCTTCTGGCTTCATTAGCAGCTCTTATGAAGGATGCTGTAATAGAAAATACGATTGCCCTGAGCTTATATCAAAAGCTAGCAGAGGTATATGAGGCAGAAGGACAATACAATGAAGCCTATCACTACTACAAACAATATGTAAAGCTCTATGAAGAGGTTTTCAATGCAAATAAAATGGAACAGGGGCGCAGATTAGAAGCGCAGTTTGAAAAAGAGAGGCAACAACAACAGCTGATGCGACTGCGATTTGAGGCTGAAAAGAGAAAGCAACAAATCTCGTTGATGCATGCGCATAGTAAGGTGCAGCTGCAGGATTTGGAAAACTTGAAATTGAATAAAGAAATTCAGCGTCAGCAGATAGAAGTGATCCAGCTAGAGGCAGATAACAGAGGTAAAGAACTTAAACTTTCACGTGTTGAGATACAACAGCGTGCAGCACAACTTAAAACTTCTCAAAAAGAACTTGCCTATAAATCAAAAATAAATTCAGTCTATTTTTTCCTTATCCTGACATTTCTAATAGCCGCAATGTTGGTATATTATGCTTATCGCCAGCATCTCAAGACATTAAAACAGAAAGAAAGTCTACAGGTTTTGGTCTCCATGTTAGAGGGGCAGGAAACTGAACGCTCACGTATAGCGAGAGATCTTCATGATGGTTTAGGTGGTATTTTGTCCGGCACAAAAATCACTTTATCTGGTCTTACGCTATTGCATGAGAATGATTCCAGCAGAAATATGCTAAATAAATCTTTAGATCAGCTCGATGTTGCGGTGGTTGAATTACGCCGAATTGCGCATAATCTTATGCCTGAATTACTGGATAAATATGGCTTGAAAGAGGCTCTTAAGGAATATGTTGAACGAATGAGTAACGATGAGCTTGAGATTTCCAGTCATTTTGTAAATTTTGAGGCCGAGCTTTCAAAAGATAAACAAATAGTAGTCTACCGGATTATCCAGGAGCTGGTGAATAATGCAGTGAAACATGCTCAGGCTTCACAAATTATGGTGCAGCTTTCACAACATAATGATCATATACTGATCACTGTAGAAGATAATGGAAAGGGATTTGATCCGCATCTTGCAGATGAAAAAAAATCAGCCGGAATACACAATGTACAATCCCGCCTTGAATTTTTAAGCGGGCAGATGCATATTTATTCCGGTGCCGGAAAAGGTACAAGCATTGAAATAGAGTTCCCGATAAATAATAATACGCATTATGGTTAATATTGTAATTACTGATGATCACCCGATGATGCTGGAAGGGTTAAAAAATATTCTGGCAGCGGAACCCGATTTTAAAATTTTAGATTGCTTTACAGATGGTAAGTCAACACTTGAAAATATTAAACGTATTCAGCCTGATATATTATTGCTCGACATCAATCTTCCTGATACCAATAGCATAGAACTGGTCCCTTTATTTAAGAAACGGTGTCCAAATATGAAGATTGTTGCCATCAGTGTTCATAATGAATACGCTGTAATTAATAGTATGATTACCGAAGGTGCGGACGGATATATCCAAAAGAACGCTTCGGGACCTGAGATTATAGCTGGTATTCGGAGCGTGTTTCAGGGAGAACTCTTTTTATGTGCGAAGACCAAGCTCAAAATGAGTAAGAAAGACGATAATGGCCTGCAAAATGTACCTAAGCTCACGCGAAGAGAGAAGGAAATATTAATGGAAGCAATTAAGGGCTCAACTACCCTGCAAATAGCCGAAACTTTATTTATCAGTCACCATACAGTTGAAAGTCACAGGAAGAATCTCATAGAAAAATTTGGGGTGAAAAGCACTGCCTCTGTGATCAAACTTGCATTGGAATATGGCATTCTTCGTGACTAATGGCCCAAAAACCACTATATTCAGGGATTTACTGAAATCTTTTCATCCTTTAAATTTGTGTAACCTTCAGAAGAGGGTTTAACAAATTATCAACCTAAAAATTAAAATGAAATGAAAAAAGTGATTTCAGGAAGTGCTGCTTTGATTATGGTCTGCACACTTTTAAGCTGTGGTGGAAAAAAAGATCCTGTGGCCTACAACAATGAACTGATGACGGTTATCAACAGTGAAGAGGCACATATTAACGAAATGAACAGCGCAATGCAGTCTAAAAAATATGATGAAGCAGAAAAAGTGGCCCTTAAATGGGACGAAGCTGTGAAAGAAGATATTAAAAAGATTGAAAAAATCGGGGATTTCAACGGTGATGACCAATTGCAGCAAGCTATTCTTAATGGATTGAAAGGCTATGGTAAAATCGTTACAGACGATTATCCAAAATTGATTGCCATTAGAAAGAGTAGCACCCAAGACCCGGTAGCAGAACAAAAATTGCTGGATAATATTAATAAGGCATTTGAAGATATGGCAAATGGTGTCAATGTTGCTTCGGATAAATTTGAGAAAGATTACGCCAAAAAATAGTTATAAATAAGAATAAACAAAATAGCCGGTGATGGAGATCACCGGCTATTTTGTTTATTAACTCTTACGCTTTAATAGCTTAAGCGATCTCCTTCAATCGGCAGTGTAGTTCCCTTCTCTGTAAGAAACTTCCATTTATCTCCTTCCTTTACTGGCATTGGAAAAAACTGTACAGGTGAAGCGTAACCGTAGAAATCATAAACTCTCATTCCAACGTCATCAAAGGACAAGGGCACAACCCATTTACCTTCGGCATCTGTTATCCCATATTTACGTCCTTTTTTTACCAGTAAATATTGATCATTCTTTACAGGGCTGATCCGGTCATATATAGGTTCAAGTAATTCTTTTCCTGCACTATTGACAAGTCCATATTTCAGTTCCTGATTTTTAGGATTATATTTCGTTAACAGGATTTTTCCTACTACAAAGAAGTTGTCATAAAAAGAATCCAGATAACTATCGTTTAGAGGAATAACAAAATTGCCCTTTTTATTAATGAAGCCAATTTTAGAATAAGTATGGTAGTTATCTGCAGCATCATTTGCCACAAGGGCAACTCCTAAACTATCGAAACTGCTGGCCTTATCGAATGTGGCTGGTACGATCAACGTTCCACTTTCATTGATATAGCCCAGCTTGTTATTTTGACCAATTACTGCCATTCCGTTTTTAAACAGGTTCACTATTGCAGGCTGATCTGTAGCGTATGAAGTAGGCTCATCGCGAAATGAAAAACGATATTTCACAGGAAGCTCTTTGGAGGTATGGAAGTTGTAAAGTTTTGCCTTGCCATCTTCATTAGACACAGCCAACACTTGATTTGATCCTATATAAGCTGCGAAGTTATAGGGTAGATTTTTGATTGTTTTTTTTACAGCATTATATAAACCATACTTATTACTCTTCCAGTCGCTTAATAAATAGGTTGTACTATCAATCGAGGCAATTTCAGAATAGTACTGTTCAGTAAGTAGCTTTCCATCCTTAACCAAACGTAGTTCAATGCGAGGAGACTCATATTCACCTGACCGGCAAACTAAGGTCTGTTGATCCAGACCAATGAAATCAAAATAGTCGCGGTACATGGGAGGGATTAATTCCTGCTGTGTATCAAGGTCATAAATGCCTATCTTTCCATCTCTCTGCACCTGGACACGTTTATTTCCGAGTGGTGTTAAGAAGGTGTAGCCATTGTATTTACCGGGAACCAGCATGTTCCCTTCTAAATCAAATACGGTCTTTATTCCCTGTCGCTCTCCAATAATCAAATCATATATTTTACTCCCGGCTTTATGATCTACACCGATATCATAAAACTGCGGTTCATAATACTTACCAGTATTTGCAAAGTATAAACCCAAAAAAGCTTTCTTAACTATTCTGAAAATCGGAAGTGGTTCTATCCCCCCCTCACTACTGCCGTCAATATAAGTAATTTGTCCATCTTCCACACTGATCAGCTCTTTGAGTTTAGCATCTGCCAAAATGGTCATTGTCCCTTTTTTCAGTATAAAATAATTATTGCTAACCTTTACCTGTTCATACTGAATTGGAACAACAACTGCTCCGTTTAAATCAATCACCCCCTGAAATTCTCCTTTGGTAACAATCAGGTAATTGCCTGGGAAATTTTGATAGGCACCAGCACCTTCTATGTCAATACGGTCATATATGAAAGGAACGACAAGCTTCCCTTGCTGGTTATAAGCGCCAAACTTTCCCTTCTCCGTATAGATCAGCAAGCCCTTTGCGATAGTGCTGTGTTCCTGCACCGCAAACTCCTGCCCACTTTTTATGTTGACAATTACAGGTGTATTTTTTTTAGAAAAAGCCTGCACCCAGTTATCACTACGCATTTGAATATGTTCATGATCATATTCAAATGGTACAAGTACTTGTCCGTCGAAACCCACAATGCCCCATTTGCCGTCTTTTTTTGCATAGACATAATCTGATTTTCTTGAACAGCCTCCGCAATAGTCAAAAGCCTCATAGGAAGCATTGATAACCATTTCTTTTTTCTTTGAATCATAAACGCCCCACTTAGTACCTTGTTTTACATCAAAGTAGCGGCCATCCAGGTAATTGATTTCATCAAAAAAAGGAAGCTTAACCCAACCTGGCAGGTACATACTTTTCTTCCCATCTAATGAGAGCTTCCAATAGGACGGGTTCTTCAAATCTATCTGATCATACTGAGCCGGAAGGATTTCTTTTCCATCGGGCGACATTGCCCCTTTTTTACCATCTTTTACAAACAGAATGACTGTCTGTGGCATTTCACCTTTCTCCTTCAACTCTTTTTGAAAATCCAGGATATCGTATTTATCTCCCAGTTTAGCTTCTTCATTATTGACCATATAGTCAAAAGCTTTCTGTCCATTGACGTCAATGTAAAACTCCTTTCCATCTTTATTAATCCGGGCGAAACCCTGCCGAAAAGGACTGATTTCGGTACCCTTCATCAGAGGATCCTGACGCCCTGGTTTATATTCAGCGTTTCCTACCATAGGTGGAGAAATAATCTGCCCGGTTGACTTATTGACAAAAAAAACGGTAAGTATCAGTATATATGGTTTCATTTTCTTATTCAATTTTCGATTTCCCTAATATGATTGGTTTGTTTGTTCCTTCATTAATAAATGAGAACTCATTGCCTTCTTTAGCCAGAATTGGCCATGTACGATTTTTACCATTATAATTTCTTCTTAGATGATCAAACCTAGGCTCTAAAACTATTTTCCCATTTCTATCTACAAGGCCAGATTTGTCTTTTAATGTGATCTCTATCAGCTCAGGTGAAAAGCTATTGATCATATCATATATAGGCTCAAGTATCATTTTGCCCTGAAGGTTCAGAACTCCATACTTTTCTTTCTTTTTTACCAGCATCAGATCCGGATGGTCATTGATCGCATCCAGACGGTCAAATTGAGGTTCAACAACTACATTTCCTTTAGTATCAATCGCCCCATAAAGCATTTTATCTCCTCTTTTGCTAACTACCCAGGCCAGGTTGTCATAAAATTCGCCAACATAGGCAAAGTCATTAAAGTGAAACTGTTTTCCCTGTTCATCAATAAATAAATTATCTCCCTTAATCTTGATCTTGAAAAGTCCACTTTGAAAAGGTTTGGCATCCTCCTTTCCAGTTTCCGGTATTTTATAATTGTTGTAGTAGCCGCTCCTGTTCCATTCTGGACGTTCAAACACTTTTTCACCTTTCATGTTATAAATGACATATTGTGAGCCTTGTTCTGCCTGCAGGAGGTTATCGGTGAGCATCTTTACAAGATAAATATCTTTAGTGAACGGTATCACTACTTCTCCATTGCTGTTATATACTGCCGATTCTTGGGTATAGCCCGTTCCCTCCTCTTTTCTCCTAATCTCAAAAATTTGGGCATTTAACCAGGTGATTTCTACATTGCCTACTGGAATAATAAACTGTTTCTTTAGACTGTTGTAGATGCCCAGTCGTTTATCATCATAAACCGGGAAAATATAAGGACTTTCGTTAAGATCGCCATAGGTGTATCTTCGATTGATATAGATATCGGACTGTACACGGTATTTCGGAGGTAATATTTCTTTACCCAGTTTATCGTAAATTCCATAGAGATTCCCATTTACAGCATAAAAATAAGTTTCCCCTTGCTGATTTACGATGGCGATTTCCGTAAAATTTGCCGGCAAAATAGGTTTTGCCTTTTGCCAATCGAAAATTCCTACTTTACCCCTGTCTTTTACCCTTAGATAATAGGGCATCGCATCCACTTTAGCTTCAGCTGCTAGCCTTTCAAGGTATTCTTTGGAAGCATTTACAACAGAAGGCATGAGTGATATGCGCACACCATCAAACATTGTTTGTCCCGCTGAGTTTTTGAACTCGATCTCGTCATACTGGGGCGACAATAACAATTCACCCCTTTCATCAATTAGTCCTACCCTACCCGCCTTTTCGACAATAGCATGACCTCTTACAAAATCATTGATCTTATCATACAATGGAGGGGTGACTTCTTTTCCGGTAGCATCAATGAGCCCTTGCAGACCACGTTCTTCAATCTTAAGAAAATCACTTCCTCTAACAGGAATTAGTGATTTGTGGACTGCAGGAACTACTACAGTCCCCAGAGAGTCTATCAGACCATAGGCATTATTTTGAAAAAAAGCAGTGTACTTTCTGGTTTTAAGGAAGATGTTGCTCAGGCCTTCGTAGGTTGGAGGAATAACTACTTTACCACTTTTATGTGCTATTCCTTGTTTTCCATTGAGATGAATTTGAAGCATATCTTTAAATAGATAATTTCTGCCCAATTCATCATATAAAGGAGGCTGTATAATTTCACCATCCGTTGCACTTAGCCATCCCCATTTATTGTTTTCTTTAAAACCAATGATATCTTTGTTTATGATCTCCAATTCCTGGAAACGTGGTTCGCAAATTACTTTTCCCTGCTGGTCGATAAGTCCATACTTTCCCTTTTTTTTCGTTTGTGCAAACTGATAATTGTAATGGATTCCCGCATACCATTGCCCGTCATAATGGGTAAGTAAAGTCACCTCATCGTATTCAAAGTCGCTTAATAATTTTCCATTTGTGTGGACCACTGCATACGCTCCGTCTTTCACTACCGAAAGCAAGTCGCCTGAATGATCTTTAACATCATCGACTAACACTCCGGTAACTGGATGACAGAAATAAATTTCACTGGCTTTTCTCACTTTTACAAAAGGAGAACTATTATCAAAACCGATAGCATCAAAGATAACAGGGGTCTGGGCGGTTGCTGAACCGATTGTGAAAAGTATGAGGAATAGTAAAAGTTTGTTGATCATCGTTTTTGGTTTTGGTTTATTGCAATTTTTTTCAAAGGGAATTTCAGCTCCTGCGTGTTCGATACTAATGGTTTTTGATGAGATTCACTGTCTATAAAAACAGCGGACATTTTATATTTTCCAGCGGATAAACCGTCTGGAAAGAATGGTACATAAGGGTACTCATCCACCTCGTCGTTCTCACTTTTATCATGAAAAATAACGAACTGTTTTTTTTCAACATCCCATTGGACCATATTGTCATCAATTACAGCTCCAGGTTTAAACCACTTTCCATCCGCTTTATTGATATGCGTATCTTTAGGATTTTGTGGCGGTAGGTTTAAATCTCCTGTATTGTAAAGAGGGTATAGGAGTTTGTTGCCGTTCTCATTTTCCAAAAAAATGTAAATTTTTCCGTAAGAGGATTCGAATACTTTGTTGGAATAATTGTTCAGTGCGATACAGAAATAAAAGCTACCATTTCCATGCTGAGGATCTATCATGACAAGGTTTAGGCCATTTTTGTCCTCCACATACTGAAGTTTGCTAATATCCATCTTTAATTCTGAGACATTGACCCATCGTTCCAGGGTTTCTTTAGCATATTTATATTTTATTTTTAGCCACTCCTTTCCTTCAAAAGCGGTGATTTCGAGTAGAGCACCTTTTTCGACATAGATATTAGATCCAGCGTTATATCCTGGTTCATCGTATAATCGAAGCCTTGCTACCTGTACTTCAAGTAGAGGTATCTTTTCATTTTCAAAAGTTTCTAGTTTTACGCTTTTTACGCTCCCGTCTAAGTTATACATACGGATTTGATAGAGGTTAAGCGCAAGTTGATAGTCATTCAATACCCGTGACTCTCCACTGCGATACAGTTCTGATTGCTTATTAAATCCGAATTTAAGCCATTCCTGCGCATTGATATAGCTGATGATCATGCCAGGCTCTTGCTCGGTGATGATGAGGTTACTGAATTCATGGCCCGGATAGCTGAGTTCCTTATAAGATGAAGATTTAGGCTCAAATAAAAATATAAGGGCATGATTTGGCTGATGTTCTTCCGAGTTGAGAACCAGATCCATATGACCGTCATTATTGACGTCGTAAGTTTCAATAAAAGAAAGCGCCCGTTTCCATTTTTTAAGGAACACCGTTTTATTATTATTCAGCTTTGCAACAATGCCTTTTTCCGTTTCATCGACAGTAACTTTAAAAGTCTCGTTTACTTCCAAAGTAGGAAATCGCGATTGCGCATGTGTGCTCAGATTAGCGACAAATGAACATAATAAAAGACCGAGCAATTTTTTGTATGCTGTAGAAAATGTCATTTGCCAAAACTACGCATATCCTGTTTACAAAAACATCCCTGAATCCAGCGAAATTTTTAAGTTCTTTTGCTCTGGCTCCACCTTTTTGTCGGATATATTAGCTTAACTAACTCCACATACACTTAATCCCGCCACAAATACGGAAATAGCAATAGAGACACTGCCATAACCAGCACGTTGATGACCAGCAATATCCCAACCTCATCCCAGCTTACACTTCTGTCTAGTCCATCAATTGCATTTTTTGTGAGCTTGATCAATACAACCAATACTGGAATTATAATAGGGAAGCCAAGGATAGCCATCAGCATACCACCATTTCCTGCCTTGGATGCAATTGCAGAAATCATAGTAAATATGGTTGAAAAACTAAGACTCCCTAAAATTGTCGCGATAAAGTACATCAGTAAATCCTGAGGCACACGACCGAATACCATCATGTGAAAACTCAGTGCAATAACTGTAAGCAAGGTCATCAACAGTACGTTATAAATCGTTTTACTAATGATTAATGCTATAGGACTTGCAATGGTATATATGTAAAGTTGTCTGCCTTTGCTTTCCTGTAAAAAGCTTTTAGAAACTGCGTTTATTGATGCGAAAAGCATAATGATCCAAAACAACGCATTCCAGGTAATGATGTCAATACTTACAAAAGATAAGAAACATACAAACACTGTAGAAACCACATACAACAACACACCGTTTAGGGCATATTTTGAGCGCCACTCCAGCAGCAATTCCTTTTTAACTAAGTGTTTTACCTGGCTACTTAAATTCATGTAGCGACAAAGATACTATTTCGCTTTATATCCAACCAATTCAGGGGTTAAAATCCTGGCAATAACAACAATTTTTAGCCATGCTAAATAGGTCATAATTGATATTGGTTACTTGTTCCTTTTATAAAAATGGAAAGGATACCAAATATTAGTTCAAATTCCTAAAAAATTACACAAAATCTTAAATTATTACAAATACAGAAAAAATAAACACTAATAGTTATTTTATAATTACGTTTGATTAACAAACAATAAGCAAAATATGAAAAACCATCAATCCTCTTCCCTACCTATTTTTGAACAGATTAAAGAAATAGATGAAAATGGAAATGAGTTTTGGGGAGCAAGAAAACTCTCTAAAGCACTGGAATATACTGATTTCAGAAATTTCCTTGTCGTAATAGAAAAGGCTAAAGTTGCCTGTAAAAATAGCGAGCAGCAGATAGAAAACCATTTCGTTGACTTCAACGAAATGGTTACAATTGGTTCAAGTGCTAATCGAACAATATCCAATATTAAACTTTCCCGATACGCATGCTATTTAATTGTCCAGAATGCCGACCCATCAAAAGAAGTAGTGGCTCTTGGTCAAACTTATTTCGCTGTGCAAACCAGATTGCAAGAAATAAGGCAAATGGAAGAATATAGTCAATTAAGTACTGAGGATGAAAAACGAATTTTCCTACGTAAGGAACTTAAACGACATAATCTAAACCTTGCAGACGCAGCGAAGGATGCTGGCGTAATTAGTTCAAGAGACTATGCCATCTTTCAAAACCATGGATATAAAGGTTTATATGGTGGTTTCGATGCTAAGGCAATCCACACCAATAAAGGTTTAAAGAAAAGTGAAAATATTTTAGATCATATGGGCAGCACAGAGTTGGCGGCAAATCTGTTTCGCGCTACCCAGACTGAAGACAAATTGAAACGGGATCAGGTCAGAGAAAAATCAAAGGCGAATAAAACACATTTTGATGTTGGGACTAGGGTACGTCAAACGATCAAGGACATTGGTGGTACTATGCCCGAAAACTTACCTGTGGAAGAAAGTATAAAGAAACTTAATCCCAGCACAGATACAATTTACCCTCAGCAACACCCGAAACCGACTAAGTGACCGACTAAGTAACCGAACAAGTCATTAGTCTATTGATCTGCTTTGGGCAAGAAGCAGAATCTAGCAAAGAACTAATGATTAAATTAGGTATAAAGCATCGTCAAACATTCCTTTATACCTATTTACAGGTTGCTTTAACATTGGGATTAATCGAAATGACCCTCCCTGACAAACCAAATAGCAGATTTCAAAAATACAAGCTGACTCCTTTAGGAGCTAGATATCGGAAAGATAATTAACTAGTACCAAACACATCAGCGAATAAGTCACCGAACAAGTCACCGACCAAGTGACCGACCAAGTCACTTTGCTTTATATCCAACTAATTCTGGCGTCAAAATCCTGGCAATAACGGGATCCTTTGCAATCTGATCTGCACCTACCTGCAAGGGTTGTTTACGAGCCTGGCCATCCATATCAACTGTGATCAATGGATATACCCCAGTAGCATTTAAACCAGCGCTGGCAGCAGAAAGATGAAAAGTTCCGGTCGCATTTCTAACCATTTTAGGATCGAAAGTTTTATAACTTCCCTCAGGCATATTACCCGCTCCTTTTGTTTGGTAAATAATGTTCCCCTCCCATTTAGGATTAAGAAAAGGGCCATTGATCAAAGCGGCTTCTTCTCCACCTTGAATCACATTGTTGATAATGGTAATATGAGTAGCCCCTAATTCTACTGGTTTCCTCGGATTAAGAACAATGTTCTTTTTATTGTTAACCAATGTATTAAAAGCAATCAACACCCTATCTGGACGATCATGGGAAGTCAAGGGTGCTCCATCTGCAACTTCTGCACCACCATTTCCGATATTAATTGCAGGGTTACAGTTTTCGAAATAGTTGCTGTATATAAGATGATCGTCTCCAAAAATTCTTAAACCCGGTGTGTTACTGAAATAGTTACCATACACCTTATTGAAATTACCATGTCTTAAGGTAATATGTGCCTTGCAATCGCGCACAGTATTGTACCTAACAGTTACCGCAGAAGATTTAACAGACAACAATTCCGCTTCTCCATCACATTTTTCAAACAAATTATGTTCAAAAATGCTATTGCTGGAAGAAAGACTAAAGCCGCTTAAACCAAACTGCACTGCCTCTGCCCCATTCCCGGTCTGCGGAGAAAAGTTATAGAAGTAATTGTGATGAATCCATAAACGCTCAGCAATCTGTTTTCCTGTTCCCCGAACTCCAATAAATTTACCCATTGAATTTTTGTTCTGAAAAGTATTGTAATCCACCTGATGATCAGCTCCGTTTATAGTTAGGTAATTGCCTTCACCCGGACACTCGAAAATGTTCCTGGTCCACTGACAAAAAGCTGTTCCCCCAGCCAGATCATTCTTACCCGCCGAGTTGCTAAACTTAAAACCTCTTACGATGATATAGGCTCCCGGACTTTTAATACCGATACCGCCAGTTCCTGAGATTTCTGTCTCCCCTATCGTTTGAGCCGCAATGGTAATCGGCTTTTCTTTAGTACCTGCACGTTTAACGATAATATCTTCAGTACTGACATAAACACCGCTTTTAAGCAAAATCACATCACCGGCAACAGCCTTATCTATTGCTTTTTGTAACTCGGCTAAAGAAGCTACAGTAATTGTTGCAGCAAAGGTGGTTAATGGCCCTGTTAGTAATAAAATCAGTAAAGACATACATCTAAACATTTTCTTTCTTTTTCGGGTTTTATTGAAATTCATAATTGGAATAAGGTTACAAAAGCTGATGTAAGTTAACTCTTCTATACTTATTTAAAGTAAACTAAATACCCCTTTTTATATACAATAACAGCAGAAATATGTGTTATATTTATGATCATGAACGAATACCTGGACATTATCTTACGGAGTCTGGCTGTTTATGCTTTTATGCTGATAGCCATTCGCTTAACCGGGAAAAAAGAGCTTTCTCAGTTAAACACGACTGATGTCGTTTTAATTTTATTGATTAGTAATTCTGTGCAGAATGCGATGGTAGGTAACAACACCAGTTTAGCAGGTGGCCTGGTTGCAGCTGCTGTATTATTTCTGCTTAATTACCTGTTAAAGAAGCTGATGTTTAAAAATGCAAGATTCAGAAACCTTATTTCTGAGAAGCCGGAAATCCTTATCCACAATGGAAATCTTGATTTCACGATGTTGAGCAAGCTCGGCATCACTAATGAAGAACTTCAAGAGGCCATCAGAGAGCATGGGATAGAAAAGTATAAAGATGTAAAATTAGCTATTATGGAAGCTGATGGAAATATCAGCATCATTAGTGGGAACGAAAATCTGAAACAGAGTCAGTATAAGCGTAAGCGCAAACATAAATCATTAAGCGACCTGAACTGATCGCTTAATGATTATAAATATTATATAACTGGTTCCTGTACAACAACAACCGGTTTAGGTTTTCTAACCGTAATGAGTAAAAAGGCTCCGGCAGCAATTACATACCATCCCCATTTGTATTTTACCAAGCCGGCAGCAAAGTTTACCGCCTTTTTAAAGTGAAGGAAACCGAACGAATCATGTGCTTTAAAATATACTCCGGCAAGCGTAACTGCTACAAGTACAAGCGCTGCCCATCCGGCAAATTTTATCATGCCTGCTTTTCCGGTAAATGCTCCGATTAACCCGACAACAACCATTACATAAAAAGTAATGGCCAGTGTTTGGTCAAGATCAAAATAATTCCAGTTTCCCATAATTGGTACACGAACCAGTGGACACATTCCTCCAATAGCCATCAATGCCGCACCAACAATCCCTTGCGTTCTCATGCTGATTATCCTTGTGTATTGATCCCCATTTTATCTGCGAAATGCGCACAGTAATCACGCAAATCTTCTACAATCAGGTTTTCACCTGTAGCTTTTAAAAAGCTGTCTCCCATGGTCTGTAAAGTTTCGTAGAAGAACCTTTTCATTTCATCAACAGGCATATCTTTAGTCCACAGATCTATACGCATTGAGTTTTTGTAATTGTGATCCCAAAGGGCCAACATCATTGATTTAACAGGCACTTGCTCTTTTGTTTCCGCATCTGTCGATTCCCACATTATATTTTCGGGCACATTATTATCATCCAGTTGAACTGTGATTTTGATTTCTGCTTCTTTCATTATACTACACTAGATTTTATTATAAATATTAAAATGACGATAAAAACGATTAACACACTTTCGATTATCCACAGCTTTTTAAGGCTTGGAACGAATCTTCTGAAAATAAGGTCGGAGATAAAAGCGATTACTGCTGTTAACAAACAAAAGCCTGCTAACAGTCCTGTTATGTTGACATGACTGTTATATCCTGACGGTTTTTTTTCCAATAGTACCAATACAGCAACTACCAGAGATAATGCCGAAACAATATTAAGCGGGGTTAACTTTACTTTCAATTCCGTTTAGCTTTTAAAGACTACTTTTTAAACTTCTTCTTTTTCCAGGCCGGTTGTTTGTTGGTTTTGTTTCTAGCTGCAGCTGCAATTGCGGCCGCATGTTTTTTCTCATGGAATGCTCCTTTAAAATCAGGATCTTCCCTACGTTTCTGATCATCTATTGCACGGGCAATGGCTTGTTTCTCCTCGTATTGAGTTTCTTCAACAAAAACTTCTGGCGGCAAAGGTACAACAGGAATCTGTTGTCTGATGAGTTTCTCTATTTTCTCAATGTAATATTTCTCGGACGGATTACAGAATGTTAAAGCATCACCTTTAGAGTAAGCCCTACCTGTTCTTCCAATCCTGTGTACATAATCTTCTATAATGATTGGTACATCAAAATTAATTACATGACTTACCTCTGTCACATCAATCCCTCTGGAAGCAACATCTGTAGCCACTAAAACCCGTACATTACCTTCTTTAAAGGCATTAATGGAGTTGATTCTTGTATTTTGACCTTTATTGGCATGGATTACCCTTACAGCTTCTTCACCAAAACGGCGCACAATAAAACTGAATATATTATCTGCAACAGTTTTAGTCTTACAGAAAATGATTAGGCGTTTAAACTCCTCATCGTTTTTCAGTAGGTGCTGCAATAAATTGATTTTGGTTTTAAAGTTCGGAACTTCGTACAATGTCTGCGTAACTGTAGCTGCCGGAGTTGCCTGTTCTGCTACTTCAATAACGGTTGGATTTTTAAGGAAATCTCCTGCTATCTTTTGCACAAGGTTACTCATCGTTGCCGAGAAAAGCAGATTTTGCCTTTTACGCGGTACAATTTCCAGAATTCTGTGGATAGAACCAATGAAGCCCATATCCATCATTTTATCGGCTTCATCAAGCACTAAAAATTTTAAATATTGGGTATTGATATGTCCTGCCAGATAAATATCAAGGAACCTTCCAGGTGTAGCAATGATAATATCTACGCCAGCTTTTATTTGTTCAATCTGAGTTTTAGGACCTATACCTCCATATACTACTACTGAACGTAGATCTGTATAGGTAGAGAACATTTTTACATGTTCTGCTATTTGCATGGCCAACTCTCTTGTTGGTGCCAAAATCAATGCACGGGCTGAATCGCCCTGAGTATATTTCAGTTGCATTAAAATTGGTAAAACGTAGGCCGCAGTTTTACCTGTGCCTGTTTGTGCAATTCCAAAAATATCTTGTCCCGACAAAACGGGTGCAATTGCTTTTTCCTGTATCGGGGTTGCAGTAGTAAATCCTGCATCCGCCACGGCGTTTAAGATTTGCCTGTTTAAATTAAATTCTTCGAAGCTTTTCGCCATTGTGCAAAAATAGACAAAATTTATTTAGTCATTAGTGAAAACTACTTTTCCAACTTGATATCACAAACTGTGACATCAAGTTGAAAAAGTATATTACAAATATTACTACCTGTAATATATAATAAGAGTTTTTTGTAGTTTTGGCAATATGAATACCATTCTGATAAAAGCTGCTTCAATAGTGAACGAGGGGCAAATTATAGTTGCCGACCTGCTCATTAAAAATGGATTAATTGAAAAAATAGCACCTCATATTGATGCTCCTGCCGATCAGGAAATCAATGCTGAAGGCTTACATCTTTTTCCTGGGATGATTGATGATCAGGTGCACTTCAGAGAGCCTGGATTAACACATAAAGCAGATATTTTTACAGAAAGCATGGCAGCCGTTGCCGGAGGGATCACCTCTTTCATGGAAATGCCAAACACTGTACCCAATACTTTAACTCAAGAACTACTGGCAGACAAGTATGCAATTGCATCAGAAATGTCATTGGCAAATTACTCCTTTTTCATGGGAGCATCCAATAACAACCTGGATGAGGTATTGAAAACCGATCCTAAAAACGTTTGTGGTATTAAGGTATTCATGGGCTCTTCGACCGGAAATATGCTGGTTGATAATGAAAAAGTATTGGAAAACATCTTTAGAGAGGCCCCAATGCTTGTGGCTACACATTGCGAAGATGAACAGACCATACAACAGAATATGGCTGAGTATAAGGCAAAATATGGCGATAACATCACCATAGACATGCATCCATTAATCCGCAGTGCTGAGGCTTGTTATAAATCTTCTTCATTAGCAGTAGAACTGGCTAAGAAATATGATACAAGATTACATATCCTGCACATTTCAACAGCAAGGGAAGTAGCATTGTTCGACAATAAAACACCGCTTACAGATAAAAAAATAACTGCCGAAGCTTGTGTTCATCACCTTTGGTTTGACGATCGAGATTATGCTACAAAAGGCAACTGGATCAAATGGAACCCGGCAGTAAAAACAGCATCAGATAAAGATGGCATTTTAAAGGGTTTATTGGATGGTTATATCGACATCATTGCTACGGACCATGCGCCACATACGATTGAAGAAAAGGAACAACCTTATCTACAAGCACCTTCTGGTGGCCCATTGGTACAACATGCTTTACCTGCGTTGTTCGAAATGTATCACCAGAACAAAATATCATTAACACAGATCGCAGAAAAGACAGCTCATAACGTGGCTACTTGCTTTAACATCGACAGGAGAGGTTTTATCAGAGAAGGTTATTGGGCAGATCTTGTACTTGTAAACCTGAATGATCCTTTTAAAGTAACACGGACAAATGTATTGTACAAATGTGGCTGGTCGCCCTTTGAAGGACAAACTTTCCAGGCTGAGGTTACCCATACTTTTGTTTCTGGAAACCTGGCTTATCAAAAAGGGCGTTTCACAACGCAAGAAACCGGACAAAGGCTTTCATTTAACCGCTAATGTATATCGTATACCTGCCTAAGCTAAAGCAATTCATCTTGCTTTTTGTCCTTTCGGCATTGGTATATGCTATTGGCTTCAACAGCAATTGGGTAGAGCAATATTACGCACAGGGATTATACAGATTCACTTCTGTTATACAGCGATTTATCAGCAGTATAGTCCCCTTTGCTTTGGGTGATTTCCTGTACTTATTGCTCATCTTATTTGTACTGAGAAGTCTGTATTTATTTTATAAAAAGGTAGTTCAAAAGAGGTTAAAAAGAGCAGATCGTATAAATATACCCTTACAGGTTATTAATTTCTTTTTGATACTGTATTTGGTATTTAAAGTATTGTGGGGACTAAATTATTCGCGCTTACCAATAGCGAAACAGCTAAATATTAGTGATGAAAAGTATACTACTGCACAATTGGTTTCCCTTGGACAATACTTCATTAATCGTCTCAACCAATTTCAGCATGTTAAAAGAGTAAATTATAGCATCCAGGAACTCCGTCAAAAAGCCAAAGTTGCTTACGATGGGATGCAGCAAAAAAATGCTTTCTTTACTTATAAAAATCCTTCTGTTAAACCAGTACTAAATAGTTGGGTAATCACTAAAATAGGAATTGAGGGATATTACAGTCCGCTTTCCGGCGAGGCAAATGTTAATATGCGTTTACCCGGGACATCTTTACCCTTTATAACTTGCCATGAAATAGCTCATCAGTTAGGTGTAGCCAGAGAAGATGAAGCCAACTTAGTTGGCTACCTGGTGGGTAGCAATAGCAGCGATCCTCTTTTCCAATACTCAGCGACATACGAAGTATTTAAAAACATCATTTTTGAAATTAAAATGAAATCGCCGGAGGATTATGAAAAGCTTTACAATACTATAAACCCGGTTACCATAAATGATTTAAAAGTTGACAGAAATTTCTGGAAAATTTACAACAGCAATATGTTCGCTTATATGGATGTGGCTTTTGATCGGTTTTTAAAATTAAACAACCAATCTAAAGGCACTGATAGTTATCAGGATATTGTATTGTGGTTGTATAATATCCATAAGGCAGAGCTCGATATTCCTTAAAGGAATTACTGGCTATAGCTTCTCTATTTCTTCTATAGATAGTTTAGTGAATTTTGAAATTTTATCAACAGGAAATTTATCCTTTTTCATTTCACGGGCAATTTCCAAACTTCTTTGATAAATTCCTTTCTCAATTCCTTTTTCAATTCCTTTCTCAATTCCCTGTTTCTCCCGTCTTTCCATTAATATCTCTATAACGCCCATAGGTTCTTTATTTCCTTTTAATTGTTCAACTTCTTCTTCAAACTTAATCATCATTTCCGGCTTCTCAAAACTTACGTAGTAAGTCAGAAATGCCATAATTTTATCCCGTTTCCTTTTATCCAACTTCCTTTTGATCAATTCACGTGTCAAATCAATCTTAATCCTTTTTAAATCTTCGTCCTTAATTTTCTTGTTTTTTAAAGCCATTAGAACTGTTAATGCTACAACAGCAAAAGGATTAGGATTCGCCCTCAACTCTGCTTCATCCTGATCAAAAATCTTATAGGTATTAAATTCGTAACTAAGCTTTGTGCCCAGATATTCCTCTTTATATGATTTAGGATGGTAACTTTTAACATCGTCTATTAAAACTGCAAATGCAGTGATTGATGTATTGTGCTTGTCTTTGGTTCTATAAAAATACCGGAACATCCTTAATCCCAAATCTTCGTGTCCCTTGTTACCCTGAACCTCTACATGCACAAGTATAAATTTAGAACCCCCATCTTTTAAATACACTTTAACTAATTTATCAACGAATCTTACCCCAACAGCATTCACTTCTGGAGGGAAGAATCGATTAAATTCCTTGTCAAGAAAAACAAACTTCTTATTGAAATTAAATAGCCCATCAGCATCTGAAAAAAAGAAACGTAAAAAATCTTCAAAAACATCGTCCAAAATCCCTTTCCACAACTCATCATCTCTTCTGGATGGTTTTTTATTGGTTCTTTGTTCTCGTTTTGCGACTGGCTTCTTTCGCACAGTAACCAGGTTCAGGTCTTCTAACATATTTATATCTGAAAGTATGTTAGCAAACATAATGAGACTATAAACATGATCTCTCCTTTATTTCAATTTCAGAGGAAAACGCAGTTCCACCTTGTGTTTTTAAAATAAAATATGGCTTCCCTTATCCTAAACTTGATCATTTAAAATATACTATTGTTCGGCAGAACCTAGGCTGCTTATTAAAGTTCATTCTATAATCACCCTACCCTACAATTAACTCACTGAAAACAAAACAAATATTTCGTAGATCATGTTATAATCTCTATATTACAGATCAATTGAGCACAATAAATAAAGTATCCCTTTCTGAAGAAGAACTCATTAGTAAACTGAAAAGTCGGGATACGTTGGCTATACGCGCATTGTACGATATGTATTCCTCGGCCTTATTTGGAGTAATCTCCAGGCTAGTACCCCACACAGAAGTAGCCGAAGATATTTTACAAGAAACTTTCATTAAAATATGGAACGCTGCTGACAGCTATGATAGTAGTAAAGGTCGTTTGTTTACCTGGATGATGAATATTGCACGTAATCTGTCTATCGACAAAGTGCGTTCTAAAGATTTTAGAAATTCAGAAAAAAACCAAGACATCGATAATAACGTAGATTTCATTGATGCACAAAAAGAAATTACCTTTAATGCAGATTTACTGGGATTGAAAGATATAGTTGATACACTAAAACCTGAATACAATAATGTATTAGATATGGTGTATTTTAAAGGCTATACACATGTTGAAACTGCTGAAGAATTGAACTTACCTTTGGGTACCGTAAAAACACGCCTCAGAATGGCAATTTTAGAGCTTAGAAAGTATTTTAATTAAATTGGAAGAACTAAAAACATATATTGAATCAGGCATACTTGAGCTTTACGTTCTAGGGCAATTAAATGCAATAGAACAAGCCGAAGTAGAAGATATGGCAGCAAAACATCCTGAAATAAAACAGGAGATTGAAGCTATTGAAATTGCTATGGAACAGTATGCACAAAAAAACGCAGTAGCACCTAATCCCAATATTGAAAGTAAAATATTAGCCGAGATAAGTAAACCTTCTGTGCAGGATGCAATCCCTATTATTCCATTTAATTATGCGCCTTACGAATCGAAAATAAAAACCTTACGTATTGCACTTGCAGCATGTGCTGCATTACTTGTTGTTAGTGGCGTTGCACTGTATAATACACACAATGAATTAGGCAATGCTAAAGATCAAATTGCATTACTAAGCACTGAGAAAGAACAATATACTACTACAGTAAATTATATTAAGCAGTCGAATGCTGATTTGCAAAAGATTGCAGATATGGTGACCAATCCAGCCTGGAAAATTGTACAGCTTGCTGGAACAAAGATGGATCCCAATGCTAAAATGGTAGTTTATTGGGATACTTCTAAGCAAAATGTAATTGTAGATCAATCGAAAATGCAACTCCCACTAAATGATGCTGATCATCAATATCAGCTTTGGGCTCTTGTAAATGGTAAACCTGTAGATTTAGGTGTATTTGATGTGAAAGCTGACAGTTCACAAATTCTGATAAACATGAAAGCTATTGCGGATGCGCAAACTTTTGCTGTTACCCTGGAAAAACGTGGCGGAAGTCCAACACCAACCATGACTCAGCTTATTGTTGCGGGTAATGTTTCTATATAAATATTGAAAGTAAAATCTGACATACCAGTTTTTAATCAAAGTAGCGAAGCGATTGGCGGAATCCATGTTGTAAAATTATTTACCAAGGACACAGACTATCCAACTGAAAAAATGGGTGTCCATAGAGATGATTACTTTATCTTCTTTGTATTAACAGAAGGTAATGTTGTGATACTCTGCGACGGGGAAGAAGTTGTATTAGAATCAATTGGTGTTGGATTTATTAGACCTTTTCAAGTACATTCTGTTAAGCAAATTACGAACAATACGATTGGATATTTTATAAGCATTGCACCTTTTCTGATTCCTGACAGTTGTTTAGAAATATTTCAAAGTATAGCAATAGCTGAACAAGGAAAAAAAATAGATGGTATTTTTCAAGAAGATCTTATTAGTCATATTTCATTATTGTATAACTCTTTTCACACACAAAAACAAAACAAACCACAAATTATCAATGGACTTTTCAACGCTTTGATTTACGAATTTGCAGATTTGTTTCAATCGTCAGAAAAAACTATCCCTAAAGCCAAAAATCAATCAGCTTTGATTTCTACAAATTTTAAGAAACTCATCAATAGAAATAATTTTTTAAAAAGCCCTTCATTTTTTGCAAAAAAACTAAACATTAGTCCTTCGCATTTGACTGACTGTGTAAGCGAAAATACTGGAAAATCACCAACATATTGGCTTCAAAACGCTATGATTATAGAAGCTCAAAGGTTCTTGTATTACACCGAAAATGATGTAAAAGAAATTGCTTTTACTCTTGGATTTGAAGATCATTCCTATTTTTCAAGAATATTTAAGAAAGTAACTAATGAAACCCCAATAAGTTTTCGAAGAAAATTCCGTAAATAGTCCTATCATTACCCCTATATATCTATCTATAAATTTTCAGGCTTGTATCAATTTTGCATAAAATTAATACAGCGCAATTATGCCAACAGCACCAAAATTTATAGGCGATTTTCTTGAGTTTGCTTTTAGTAACAGAATTTGTAAAGTAAGTGTGGTTTCAACTGAAATGATAAGCAAAAAAGTTAAAGCTATTATATTTAAAGGGACATTTCCGAATGTCAAATTCAAAATAGGACAAGCTATAATAATTCGAGTTGACAACAGGAATTATAGAAATTATACGCCCAGTAAATGGGATAGCGAACTAGGAACATTTGAAGTCATTTTTCATATTCACGGAAATGGACCGGGAAGTCATTTTATAAATAATCTACAAACCGGCGACCAATTAACTATTGGTTTACCCAGAGGTTTTAATATTTATAAACAAGAAGCTAAACATCATTTCTTCTTTGGGGATGAAACTTGTATAAGTGTTTTCAAAAGCCTAAAGGACAAAGTAAATGGTGACGAGAATAATTACTTGGGCATTTTGGAAATGGACGATATTTCTATTCAAGAACTAAAAAACACAGGGCTGATGTTGGATATGGTACCAAAATCAATAAACAAAGCTGAATATGCAATTGATAGTTTAAGAAACTTAGATGTTAAAATTTGGGACTTATGGAAAAACGGATATTTTTATTTGATGGGCAATGCAAAATCAATCCAAACATTTAGAAAAGCGTTAAAAGAGAAAGGAATACAAAGTAATAACATTTATACACAACCATTTTGGGCAGACGGTAAAGTGGGACTTTAAAATATAAAACCCCGCAGGTGATTAGAAACCTACGGGGCATTACTATTTACCTAACTGTTCTTTATTTGATAAATAAACTAGCTATAGCTAAGACAGCTGGTTTAGTTAAAGGTTCGTCAAAGCTTTCTACAGCCGCAGCTTTTGTTACACCGGTAGCTATGCCTGTAATGGTTATACCAGCCTGCGCATCGAGATTTTCACCTGCATAAACATCATTAACGGCAGCAATCCCAGTATCATTGGCAACATCACCAGGTCCAAGACTGATCCAGGGTTTGATGGTCGCTCCGCGCGCCGCTCTCATTGAACGTATATGTGCAGCGTGACGAGCTTCTACTGAATGAATTTGCAAGGCTGTAGTTAAAACTGCCATTCCTTTTAGTGCGGTTGCTTGTCCTTTATATGCCCTTACCCCTGTATCCTCAAATGCTTGTGCTACGGCAAGAAAAGTATCATAATTTGTATATACTGTTGGAAAGGTGTTCTTGGCTGTAAAGTCGAACTGATCATAAGTAAAAGAAACCGGCGTACCACCATTAGCTGTAATTGCGCCTTTCAGTAAATCTACGTGTGCTTTTTCATGATCACGGATTGTCGTAATTGCGGTAGTTGCAGCTCCAGCCGGAATTAGACCAGGAGCTGCAAGTAAAGAATGGTTATAAAAATGATATTCCAGATATTCGAGAGTTAAAGCATAGTTTAACACATCAATGACCGCGGATGGCGCAGTTTGTCCGTATGCCTTTGTAAACATGGAACCCAATGCAAGTGGTGCGGCAGATAAAGCAACTTTTTTCCCAAGATTAAAAAAATCTTTCATTGCTGCTCTTCTCGGGTTTAATCTCTCATAGATCTCACCATCTACTTTTTCTATCTCTTCTAATATATTTACAATATTCATGTTTTCTAAGGTTTAAAGGTTAATGACATTAATTTTGGTCTTGATGAATTTTCCGGCAGCAGCCAAAACTTTATCAGGCGATAAAGCCATATCCAAGCCCTGAGCATTGACCACTTCTGCATTTGCAAAGCTTCCGTTCGAAATTAAATCGCGAACATAAGCTGCGTGGCGGGCTTCAACAGATACAATTTTACCAGCGGCTACCAGATAAGCATCTGTTTTAATACGAGCCCCGGCACCATTATATGCAGCAACACCTAAATCTTCAAAAGCCTTAGCCGCATTTAAAACACTAGTACGATCATTAAAATTTATAGTGGAAAAATCCACTTCCAGACTACCTATTGCAGCAGTATTCAATGCTTTTTTAAAAAACTCTCTGTGTGCGATTTCATGAAATTGAATATCCTGAAAATATGTTTTTTCGGCTGGACTGAATGTAGTAGGCGGTTTAGAAGCTACCTGAATATAAAATGCTGCTTCAAGTTGCTCTAAAGCATAAGCGTAATTTAATACGCCAAAATCATCCTTAAAATCTAATGTAACCCCCGAAGGCATCGGCCCATTGTTTCTGTCTTTTTTGCAACCCACTGCAACTAAAGCCATAGCTGCAGCTCCCGCCCCTGCAAACTGGAGGAAAGAACGACGCTGCAATGGTGCAGTCAGCATACTTTTTTCTTGTAAATTTTTCATAGTCTTTTAAGTTTAAATGTCTAAAGGAACTGCTTGTACAGTCCACTAACTTTTTGGTTCTAAAGTTTTATATGGAGACTTACGAAAGAAAAGTGCATCCGGTTTTCAAACATTGCAACATTCCAACAAAAAAGACCCGAAACATTCCTAAATTTGCCAGACTATGGCAAAGATCTCCATTAACCTGGCAACAGGTTCCCTGCAAAAAGAAGAAATCATCGTTGGAATTGATTTGGGTACTACGAATAGTTTAGTGGCATTTATCAATCCCGATAAAAAACCCATTGTGATTAATGATACTGGAAAAGGCCTTTTAGTTCCTTCTGTAGTTCATTTCAACAAACAAGGCGATTCTATTGTAGGTACTGAAGCTAAAGAGTTTTTAACCACAGATCCTGAAAATACTATATTCTCAGTAAAACGCCTATTAGGCCGTTCTTATAAAGATGTCGCTGGTCACCAGGATACTTTTTCTTATAAAATCATTGATGACGAGAACGATTCACTGGTAAAGATAAAAGCGGGAGATAAATTCTATACTCCTATTGAGTTATCAGCAGAGATTTTAAAAGAATTAAAAGCACGTGCAGAACATGCATTAAAGACGCCTGTAAACAGAGCTGTCATTACAGTCCCTGCTTACTTTAACGATAGTCAGCGCCAAGCTACCAGAGATGCGGGTAGATTAGCTGGATTGGATGTTTTAAGAATCGTTAACGAACCAACAGCCGCCAGTCTGGCTTATGGAATCGGTCTTGATCCTACTCAACAAAAAACTATTGCAGTATACGATCTGGGTGGTGGAACATTTGACGTTTCTATTCTTTCTATACAGAACGGCATATTTGAAGTTTTGGCTACTAATGGTAATACATTTTTAGGGGGCGATGATTTTGACCGTGCAATTGTTCACTACTGGATAGAGAAAAATAAAATTGATCCGGCTAAACTTGCAGAAGATGCGTCATTAATGCAATCATTAAGATTAAAAGCTGAAGCTGCTAAAAAAGCCTTAAGTACCCAGAACCTATTTAATGAACAAATGGGCGATATCTGGTGTACATTAGATAAACAAACATTTGAGCAACTTATCGCTCCAAAAGTTCAGGAAACCATTAGCTCCTGCAAACAAGCATTGAGTGATGCAAAATTAACTGTAGCTGAGATTGATGAAGTAGTATTGGTTGGCGGATCAACCAGAACACCTTATGTTAAATCGCAGGTAGCTGAATTCTTTGGCATTCAGCCTCATGATCAGATCAATCCTGATGAAGTAGTTGCCCTTGGTGCAGCAATTCAGGCAGATATTCTTGCCGGAAACCGTTCTGACATTCTTCTGCTTGACGTAACACCACTTTCGTTAGGGATTGAAACAATGGGAGGATTAATGGATGTGATTATCCCGAGAAATTCAAAAGTACCTACTAAGGCTGGCCGACAATACACAACTTCGGTTGATGGGCAGGTAAACATGAAGATCACTGTTTTCCAGGGAGAACGTGATTTGGTACAGGAAAACAGAAGACTTGCAGAATTTGACCTGAAAGGAATCCCAGCAATGCCAGCAGGCCTGCCAAAGGTTGACATTAACTTTATCCTGAATGCCGACGGTATTCTTACAGTACAAGCAGTAGAATTACGCTCAGGCGTTAAACAGGAGATAGATATTAAACCTAGTTATGGTTTAACAGATGATACAGTTGAAAAAATGCTGGTAGACAGTATTACTCATGCTAAAAGTGATGTAGAACAGCGTATGCTGATTGAAGCAAGAAGTGAGGGTGAACAATTGGTATATACTGCAGAACGTTTTATTGAAAAACATGCGACATACCTTACAGAAGCTGAAATAGCTGATACCAAAACACATATTGAAGCTTTAAAAGTAGCATTGACAAATCCCCAAAAGGATGAAATCCTTAAAAAGGCCGATGAGCTAAATGAATTCACCCGTCCATTTGCCGAAAGGGTGATGGATGTAGCAGTTTCTGCTGCTATGAAAGGAAAAAGTATAGAATAAATTACCAGGCAATAGCCCAATTGATATAGACTTACAGTAATGAAAAATCTATTCGTTACTGTAAGTCTAATCGTTATCCTTATCACCTGCAGCTCCTGGGGTTTCTACGCCCATATGCGCATCAACCATTTAGCCGTTTTTACGCTCCCTGCTGGCATCAATTCTTTTTATAAGAACAACATCAAATACATTTCAGATCATGCTGTAGACCCTGATAAACGGAGGTATGCAGATACGGCTGAAGCTGCAAGACACTTTTTGGATGTAGAATTATATGAGAAACATATAGATAGCATCCCCTACAAATGGGAAGATGCATTAAAACGCTATGGGTGGACTAAACTAAACAAGAATGGTATCTTACCCTGGCAGATCCAAAAAAGCTATTATAAACTTGTCAATGCTTTTAAAGAGAAAGATTCCTTAAAAATATTAATCTATTCCGCCTATTTAGGCCATTATATTGCAGATGCACATGTTCCACTGCATACCACACAAAACCATAATGGTCAACTCACAAGCCAATTGGGCATACATGCTTTTTGGGAAAGTCGTTTACCAGAACTATTTGCAAAACGTTATAACTATGTTGTTGGAACTGCCCGTTATATAGAGAATCCTTTAAAAGAAGCCTGGAAGATTGTGAAGAATACGCATACCATGGTAGATACGGTATTACATTTTGAAGCCAGGTTAAGTAAAGAATTTCCGGCCCACAAAAAGTATAGCTATTCTAAAAGAAACAATCAATTATTGAGGCAATATTCCTTTGCCTATTCAAAAGCATATCACGATAGAATGGAAAATATGGTTGAGCGACAAATGCGCTCAGCCATATTAAGTATCGGATCATATTGGTATACTGCCTGGATTGATGCCGGACAGCCAATATTAAAATATTAGTTTGTTTTTTCTTCTTCCTCTGGAGTAAGTGCTTCGTCCAGTACTTCCACTACAGGTTTCTTTTGAAATTTAGATTTCAAAGCTGCATATACTGCTGGGAAGAAAGTAACGACTGCGATTACAATAATTACAACATCGAAGTTCTTTTTAACTACAGGAATTTGCCCCAGTAAAAAGCCAGCCAATAATAAACCAGCAATCCAGGCTACCCCACCAACAACATTGAATAGGGTAAATCTTCCGAAAGGCATTTTTGCTACACCAGCCACAAAAGGAGCAATAGTTCTAAAAATAGGTAAGAACCTACTGAAGATTATAGCTTTACCACCATGCTTTTCAAAAAACTCATGCGATTGATTGTAGTATTCTAACTTAAGAATCTTATTCCCCGGTTTAAATACCTTTACACCAAAAAAGCTCCCGAGTTTATAATTCAGGGAGTTTCCTAAAATTGCAGCAACGATGAGCAAGATCATCATTACCCAAATACTCAAACCAGTATTTCCGCCGGCAATTAATGCACCCATTGCGAAAAGCAAAGAATCTCCTGGCAAAAATGGTGTTACCACAAAGCCTGTTTCAGCGAAAATGATTAAAAAAAGGATAGCGTAGGTCCAGGTACTGTAATCTCTGATGATTTCTTCCAGGTGCTTGTCAATGTGCAGGAGGAAGTCTATTAAAAAACTGAAAAATTCCAAATCTTATAAATTAAGCCCAAAAATAAATATATCATGGCATAAACCATGATATATTTATAAATAGAAATGTCATATTAATTTTATTCTTTATTAAACTAGTTCTGTTCGAAAATATGTCCGATTAACTGTTTATTGGCAGGATCAGTGTTTCCATCAATCCATATCGTATAAGTTTTACCGGCAACAATAGCACCATCATAATCAGTAGCAGTAAGCCAGCCAGTTGCAGAAAAAGAAAACTTTGTACCTGCATCAACTGGAAAAAAATCTGAAATAGCTTGAGCACCTAAAGAAGGAATAGTAGGAGAAACTACACCAACTGTATGCACTGTTAATTGACTGTTTAAAGTAGTGTTCAAATTAATAAATCTTACATTCGCTTTGCCAGCAACAGGATTACTTGCTACATCAGGAACCGGAGCCAATACCAATTTGCCTTCAGGATGTTTAAAATACAAAAAAGTAAATCGGTCGCCAATAGAAACGTTCCCTTGAATACTTGCATTTACTACAGTAGAACCCGCATCATTCAAGTTAAAAGCATTCTGCCCTGAAGTAATTGTCAAATTTTCGGAGGTTGCTCCATAGGCCAGAGGTGTTGTGCTTTTTTTAGTTCCATTCACATAGAAATCTTGTGCGGCTGAGCCATGTAAAGCATTAACAAATCTGATTTTAGCATCACCTACCGGCTCAGGTACAGGATCATATTTTTTACCACAAGAAGCAACTAATACTATTACGCTTAGACAAACTACCATGAAAACTTTTCCAGCTTTCGATGATAATAAAAATGATGGTTTCATATCTTTATTTTTAGAATCGTTAAAAACAAAATGGCTCGGTCAAAAACCAAGCCATTCTAGCTAATTATTTTAAGTACTAATTGTAATTGTTTAACATTACAGGCATTACAAGCATCAGAACATCCTCATTTTCATCATTAGTCTGAGGGATTAATAAGCCTGCGCGATTTGGTGTTGAAAGCTCCAGAGTTACTTCCTCTCCACTTAAATTACTCAACATCTCGATAAGGAATTTAGCATTAAATCCGATTTCAAGATCTTCACCTTCATACTGGCAGCTTAGGCGCTCATGTGCTTCATTAGCGAAATCAAGATCTTCAGAAGAGATGTTTAATTCACTGCCATTAATTTTTAAACGTACCTGGTGTGTAGTTTTATTTGCAAAAATCACTACCCTACGTAATGTATTTAAGAACAAAGCTCTGTCGATAACCAATTTGTTAGGGTTATTTGCAGGAATAACAGCTTCATAATCTGGATAACGCTCATCAATCAGGCGACAAACAAGGTTAATATTTTCAAATTTAAAGAATGCACTTGTAGCATTATAATCTACAGAAACATTGATATCAGTTGATGGTAAAGCAGCTTTTAACAAGGTCAAAGCTTTTTTCGGCAAAATAAAAGAAGAACTCTTTTCACCTTTGCTATCCATACGCCTATATCTTACCAATTTATGCGCGTCGGTAGCTACAAAAGTAATATGCTGCTCAGAAAGCTGACAAAATACACCAGTCATTGCAGGGCGAAGTTCATCACTACTTACCGCAAAAATAGTTTTTGTAATCGCTTCAGTTAATACAGAAGCAGGTAAATTCACAGAAGAAGCATTTTCTACTACTGGAATTTTCGGAAAATCGTCACCGTTCTCTCCACTTAATTTATACTTACCATCACCTGCACTGATCTCGATAGAGAAAGTACTGTCATCAATATTGAATGATATTGGTTGATCAGGTAATGTTTTTAAAGTGTCTAACAGGATTCTTGCCGGTACTGCAACTTTCCCGCCTTCTTTAGATTCAACAGGCAATGAGGTAGTCATACTAGTCTGCAAATCTGTAGCAGAGATCGTTAAATTTCCATCTTTAATCTCAAACAGGAAATTTTCCAGTATAGGTAAAACAGTGCTGCTGCTCGATGCACCGTTAACAGTTTGCAAATGTTTTAATAGCGTTGATGTGGATACAATAAATCTCATAATTATGATCTAGTAAGTTCTCAAAAATATAAAAATTACCGTGTATACTTATGTTTACGGTAATAATGTTGAAAAATTGCAAAGGATATTAACAATAGTAAAGGTACAATTATATTAATCAGTTGCCATTGTAACTTTTCGGCACGCAGCTTAGTCTTATCCAATAACCTGATCTTAACCTCTTTATTGCGTAAACTGATTAAATTATTATCATTGGACAGATAATCTGCGATATTTAATAACAATGCTTTATTTCCAAAATTTCTTTGTGAATACCTATCAAAACCCAATGGAAATGTAGATCCATCCCTCCCACTTACCTGATTTTTGAAAATATCACCATCTCCAATTACAATCATTTTTGTGGGTTTGCTAAGTTGAGGTGATCCATAATCCTTTTCAATGCCTGCAGGTAAGGCGCGGTTTAAAAAGACAGAAGGAAATTCTCCTTCTAATAATACCCCTACAGTACGTGGCACACTAGCATAGTCACGCGGATCAGGCTGTTCGGCCACCATTTGTAAAGAAAGCATTTGAGGTGCATTAAAAACCTTATTAAATGATGAGGTCTGAAGTATAGACTTTTTACTGATTCCTTTAACACCAATGGTATCAACTGTACTTACAAACTCAGTCCGGATATTATCAATATTTTTTACAATTGAGCTTGATGAATCTGGCATTAGTAAGGGGTAATATACCCATGGCGCCATTTGTATTTGTGCTTGTGCACCACCCATTGCCAAAGGTATTTCAGCACAGTTTGCATCAGCAACAAGGTTGTAATTGATTCTTGCACCATACATAAACAACATATCATCAAGATTCAGTTTTCTGTTAAAAGCCAGCTGTTCACCACCTTTTAAACTATCCAGATCTGCCCCTACCTGATCAATGCTCCATACTACTCTACCGCCATTCATCACAAAATAATTAATCTTGTACTTCTGGGCTTCAGTAAATTCCTTTTGTGGCTTGGTAATAAACAGTAATTTCAATTTATCCAACCCACTTTTATCAATCTGATCCAGATTCACTCGTCCAACTTCATAACTTTCAGAAAGGCTCTTGATGGCATCGTGTAAGTATACATCAGGCAATTCACCATTCCCTTCTGTAAAACCAATCCGAGGATGCTCACCACTCAGCACTTTTTGCATACCCGAAGTGAACAGATATTCCAGGTTTTGAATAGAATTATTTATATTTTCCTCATAATTACCAGTTGCGTCGAGATTCTGTAACAACTTTACTGGAAGAAGTTTCCCGTCGGCAGCAATCATTGCCATTGGAAAAATAGTCTTCTGAGCGAAGCCATTATCGTTCTTAATATTCAATGTTGTAGCTTCAATGCCGGCCTGATACAAATTATTAATTGCTGTATCTTGTTCAGCAGCAGATAAACCCGAAATAGGATCCACAAAAATCACCTTTATGTCTGTCCCAGCATAAGCTTTATAATCTGCCAATAAATCCTTCGTCGAATTTCTAAGTCGTTTAAAAGCAGCAGGTAGCTCACCATCTAAAAAAACAGTTATACTAACCGGGCTCTTTACATTCTTTAAGATTTCTTTAGATTTAGGGCTAAGTGTGTAACGTTGCTCTTTGGTAAAATCTATTCTGGTATAAAAATACTGCACGGCAATATTTAAAAGGACAATCGTTACTACAAAAGCAAGTATTCCAAGCCATTTACTCTTCTTATTTACCATTTCTTACCTCCAATTACTAAGCGGGTAAGACCTAAAAACACCATTACAAAACTGATAAAATAAACCAGGTCACGCGTGTCTAATACCCCACGACTAATAGACTGGTAATGTTCGTTGACACTTAGACTTAACAATACCGTTTCAAAATATTGTAGTCCAAATATCCTGCTCATTGCATCAAACCCCTGAAAAGTAATAAAACAGACAAATACAGCTACTGCGAATGCTATTACCTGGTTTTTCGTGATTGATGAAGCAAAAATACCAATAGCAGTAAATGCGGCTCCCAATAACAAAAGACCAATATAACTGCCAGTTACTGCACCTCCATCAATATTCCCTTTAGGAAAGCCCAATTCGGATATGGAATAGTAATAAATAAGCGTTGGGATCAGTGAAAAAAGCACCAATACCAAACAAGCCAGGTATTTAGCCATTATAATCTGCCAGTCTGTTATAGGCCGTGTGGCTAATAATATATAAGTTCCCTCCCTACGCTCTTCAGCAAAAGAGCGCATGGTAATTGCGGGAATTAAAAACATGAAAAGAAAAGGCACCAGGCTAAAAAAACCATTGAGTTCAGCATATCCATAATCCAGTATAGAAGTATCTGGAAAAAACCATAACAGCAAGCCCATGACCAAAAGAAAAATTCCGATGGTGATATAGGCCATCATGGAATTCAACAAACTAAATAATTCCCGTTTAAAAACTGCGTACATGCATTCAGATTATTAACGCCGAAGTTAGAAAATTATCCGCTAAAAATTGTATCCTGCCCTTATTCCTCCGAATGAACGTGTACCACCACTCCTGCTCCAGCTTTCATAACTCAGTCCAACATCTAATGTTCCGGAGTTCGAGATTTTAAATTCAGTGCCTATTTTTGGTGCATAAGTAAATGCAGTTCCTGTTCCGTAACCATTGGCTGTAGAGATCGCGACACCAAGCTCTGCGGCGCCATAAATTGTGGGAATGATAACATATCTTGCACCTGCTTTTATGGGTACATATCCTTCTTTGTATTTGATGTTGCTATAAATAGCAGGACCATGAAACCTCATATAACCGATGTTACCAGTGATACTTAAATTCTCGGTCAAAGGCTTTTGATACAGTAGTGAAACACCAATACCATAATCAGCAACGTCTTTATAACTTCCAACAGGAAATGCAGCATCCAGGCCTAGTCCAAGTTTAGCCTCGCCAGCTTTTGACTGAGCATATGTATTGCATAACATTAAAAATCCGGCTGCTGCCGTTAACAGTATTCTCTTCATTACAATCAAATTTTGATTAATCAGCGATATTATAAAAAATTATGTAGTTACACTGCCATATTCATGTTATTATAAAAATTCTAATTACTCGCATAGGATTAATAATGTTTAAAAGAAAAAGGTTGCCCGAAATACTTCGAACAACCTTTTTATAATATTCTTTACAGAATAAGTGTTTTAACTAGATACCGAAGTTAAATGCAGCTCTTAAACCGATGAAAGAAGCAGTTCCTCCACTTACTGAATGGCCTTCATAACGTGCACCTAATTCTACAGATGACTTATCAGAAACTTCAAATTCAACACCTGCTCCAGGAGCATAAATAAATGCAGTAGATCCTCCTTTTTCAGTAGAGAAACCAGCTCCCAATTCACCGTTTACAAAAAAGTTCTCACCAAAATAGTATCTCGCACCAGCTTTAACCGGAATAACCCCTACATTTCCACCTTTTACAGTAACACCACCAAAGTCAAAGTCCTTACCTTTGAAATTCAGATAACCTGCGCTTCCTGTTAATAATAAATTCTCAGCAACAGGATGTTGATATTGCAATGATCCACCAAATGCGAAGTCAGTTCCTTCACTTGCATCACCAATTGGAAATCCAAAATCCGCTCCAACACTTAATTTTGGAGATTTAATAACTTGTGCGTTAACACTTGAGAATGCAAATAAACCTGCAACTGCTGTTAATAGTAATAATTTTTTCATGTTTATATTTTTAATTTGATTTACTCCTTAGATACAAAAACTTTGCCATTGTTACACAATTAGAAAATTCCATATCTAAAACGCAAAAAAAAAGAGGTTACCTATGATCTTTCTTACCTCTACCCAGAAGTTAACTTTCTAAAAATATCCTCTAAACTACTACCTGGATGGCTAGCTTTCAATTCGGCAATAGAATTATTAGCTACAATATTCCCCTTGTTAATAATGATCACATCATCACAAATAGCTTCAACCTCCTGCATGATATGTGTAGAAAGAATAACCGTTTTATCTTTACCCAGACTTTTGATCAAATCTCTGATTTCTGAAAGCTGGTTAGGATCGAGCCCTGAAGTCGGTTCATCAAGAATCAATACTTCAGGATTATGAATAATAGCTTGAGCTAGTCCTACGCGTTGTTTATACCCTTTAGACAACATCGAAATCCTTTTATGTTGCTCTGCACCAAGCCCTACTTGTTTAATTGTCTCTTCAACTCTTAGAGATGCATTTTTCAACTGATAAGTATTGGCCACAAACAACAGAAATTCCTTTACATACATGTCCATATATAAAGGTGTATTTTCTGGTAGATAGCCCATGATCCTTCTTAAGGAGAGGCTTTGAGTCTGAGTATCAAAACCACATAAAGTTGCAGTACCTGAGGTAGGTGAAGTATAGCCAGTGAGCATACGCATAGTAGTAGATTTTCCTGCCCCATTTGGGCCCAAAAAACCTAAAATACGACCAGGCTTAACTTCAAAACTAATCCCATCAACTGCTTTTTGCTTATCGAAATGTTTGGATAATGCACTTACCTGAATACTCAATTTCTTAAATTTTTAATACTAATCGGATGATCAAACTCAAAAGTAGGAAAAACACCGTAATTTTATCTAAGTTTGCATCATTATGGCAAAGAATACTAACGACGAGCAACTTAAAAAAGTAATATCACACGCTAAGGAATACGGATTTGTATTTCAGAGCAGCGAAATTTATGACGGACTAAGCGCTGTATATGATTACGGCCAATTGGGTGCTGAATTAAAAAACAACCTTAAAACTTATTGGTGGAAATCAATGGTGCAAATGCATGAAAATATTGTAGGCATCGACTCTGCCATTTTTATGCATCCAAAGGTTTGGAAAGCCAGTGGTCACGTAGATGGTTTTAATGATCCGATGATAGACAATAAGGACTCAAAAAAACGTTACCGTGCCGACCAGTTATTAGAAGATAAAATTGCCCGTTATGAAAAAGACGGCAAAACAGATAAAGCAGCGCAGTTACAAGCTGATATGGATGATGCCTTAAAAGCGGAAAACTTGCCATTGCTTAAAAAACTAATTGAAGACCATGACATTGTGTGTCCTGTGAGTGGTACAAAAAACTGGACAGATGTACGACAGTTCAACCTGATGTTCAGTACGCAGTTTGGAGCTATGTCTGAAGATTCTGACGAGGTTTACCTACGTCCGGAAACTGCTCAAGGTATCTTCGTAAACTTCCTGAATGTACAAAAAACAGGACGTATGAAAATCCCTTTTGGAATTGCACAAATCGGAAAAGCATTTAGAAATGAAGTAATTGCACGTCAGTTCATCATGCGTATGCGTGAATTCGAGCAGATGGAAATGCAATTCTTTGTTCGCCCGGGCGAAGACCAAAAATGGTTTGCTTACTGGAAAGAAGCACGCTTAAAGTGGCATACTGCTTTGGGTACTCCAACGGAAAAATATCGTTTCCATGACCATGTTAAGTTAGCACATTATGCCAATGCTGCTACTGATATTGAATTTGAATTCCCATTCGGATTTAAAGAAGTAGAAGGTATTCATAGCCGTACTGATTTCGATTTGACACAACATCAGGAGTTCTCTGGTAAGAAGATGCAATACTTTGACAATGACTTAAATGAGGAAGGTAAGCCATATGGCAACTATGTTCCTTATGTTATTGAAACTTCAATTGGTTTGGATCGTCTGTTCTTGTTAACAATGACTAATGCACTTGAAGAGCAGGATCTAAGTGATGGAGATAAACAAGACAGCAGAACTTTATTACGCCTTCATCCTTGTCTGGCGCCTGTTAAAGTTGCCATATTCCCATTAACTAAGAAAGATGGATTGCCAGAAAAAGCAAGGGAAATCATGGATAGTTTAAAACTTGATTTCAACTGCGTTTATGAAGAAAAAGATGCTATTGGTAAACGCTACCGCCGTCAGGATGCTATAGGTACTCCTTTCTGTGTAACTGTAGATCATCAGACCCTTGAAGATAATACGGTAACGATTCGTCACCGTGATACAATGGAGCAGCAACGTATTGAGATCAGTCATCTTGATGAACTGATTGCAAGTAAAACAAGCTGGAAGACATTGTTAAGGAAGTAAAAAATAACCGTTCTCTTCGGAATCTGGCATCTTTTTCTGAAGTGAAAAAGCGCCTGAGGCTTCCTCAGTGAAGGTGATTTTTTCTTAAAGCATGATGCAGAAAAAAATAAAAAAAAGAGGATGTATTTATCATCCTCTTTTTGTACAAATAGTACTAAAGTTCTATTTGGGGTGACAGCCATGAACAAGGTATTTGCTTTAGATGCTGCTACAGGAAAGCTAAAATGGGAATACATAAAAACCCCATAACCTAAAGGTATACGGGGCTTTGTATTAAATGGAGATTATTTCTGATCGTTATAATCCTGATAATTGATCAATTATTTCTTTCAACTTTGGACTGTCGGGCATTGGCGCCTTATAAACCAACAATTTGCTTTCCATATCATAGATCATATAATGAGGAATTCCTGAAATATTTAGCTTTTTGGTAAAAGCACCAGTCTGGTCTAAATACTGATGACCATGCATATTTAGTTCTTTCATTTTGCTTAACCAGGCATGTTTATTACCATCAATTGAGATGGCTACAAAAGTAATGTTCCTTCCCTCATACTCCTTTTCTAACTTCTGCACCAGAGGTGTCATTTTGATACAAGGAACACACCATGAAGCCCAGAAATCAATAAAAAGATATTTCCCTTTAAACTGTTCGAGATCTACGGTTTTACCTTCTGCATCTTCAAATTTCAAGTCGGGTAAAGCACCTCCTCTCATTGTATACCTTAAGTTTTCAAAATCCTTCTTTACCTTAGATCTGATTGCAACGTCATTAATTTGCGCTGCAACTTTAACATAGGTTTTCAAGTCTTGCTCAAAATCATTGGTAATTTTATAGGAAGCAGTATAGCTACTCAGCAAACTTTCTATCACCTGATCAATTAATGGTACATTAGACACCATACTTTTTAACAAGTCAATCTGAGTATTGATTTCCTTCAGTGTTTTGCTTCTTTTATAAACAGGCATTTCTATATATACTTCAAGATACCTGATCACATTTGACACTCCATTTGCAAAAAGCAAAATTGTTGGGTCATTAAAGTAAAAAAGGGGATCTACAGGCTGAGCATAAAAGCCCGCCCCAACAGGAACAGTGTTTTTAGATCCCCTGCTGTATTCTAATGCAAGACGATATAAATGTGTATTGTACACATCAAAAGCTTTAAACTTTAAATACTTCTGAACTATAGGGCTGATTTTTTTAGCTGTCAACACCTGATCAGTTAATACATAAAATTGCTTTAACTCTTCTTTTTGATGAACCACATCTGCAGTACTGTTAAATAAAGCACGGAAGTAATCGTTAAATTTCTCGTTGATTTCTAACAGTGCCTTATTATCTGCATTGGTGATTTTACTATAATTACAAACCAATCCGAATTGATTGTTTCCTTGAAATTCCAATTTCAATTTATCATTCGGTTTTAAATAGATAGTACTATTATGTACAGATTTATTATTTTCTTTTTGTGTAACTACAGAAAGACTATAAAAACCGGCTTTATTAATATCCAGTTTCATTGTAAATGAACGTTGGGTTCCAATATTAAGTTCTTCCTCGTATGGCTTACCAACTTCATTACCAAGAACTTCTTTCAAATAAATAGTAACCGTACGGTTGTCTGCTACTTTAATAACGCCATTTAATTTAGTAATGGCCTGACAAATAATACTGCTTCCTAACAAAATGCAAAATAATAAGATCTTCTTCATCACACTAATTCCCCCTCTCTATCTTGGATTCTGTTTGATGTTATTGTTTAAACTAATCACTTTTGAAGGGATTGGTAAAACAAAACGTGGACTATTTGCGGGCAATGTTTTGCTACCATGAGTTACACTGATATTTCTTCCCTCAAGGTTTAACCTCTTGATATCTGCTAAACGTAATCCTGTAAAAGCAAGCTCAATACGACGTTCTCGTAATACCAGATTTAAGGCATCTGCAGGCGTTGCAGCAGTTAAGTCTGCATACTTAGCTGTAGGAATACGTTTCTTTCTAAGTGCATTGACATCATCCAAAGCAAGCTGTGTTTGATTTAAACGTGCTAAAGCTTCAGCACGTGTCAATATTAATTCCTGTGTAGTAATCCCACTATTGTTGTAATCGTAAGTACCATTGAAATCTCTAATTCCCTTTCCATTGTTTACGAAAGCGGTACCTGAAAAACCATAAGGAGATGAACCATAAGTCTCTCTTAAATCATTTACTTTATACGGATCAAAAGAGGCTGGATCTTGAGCAATAGGATTTAACAAGTTGAATTGCTCATTAGAGAAGAGATAGTTAAATTCATAGCTACCAACCTTCAAACTATATTTTAACAATACAATATGTTTTTTAGCTATTGAAGAACTAGGATAACCGGTAATCGCTGAAGATTGTGGTTTTGTTGGGGTTGCCAGGCTAAAGGTCGTATAATCATAAATAAAATTATAAATAGCTAAAGCCTTACCTGCATATTCTGACGCTTTTGTCCAATTCCCCATGTATAAGTACATACGAGCTAAAACACCATACGCCGCAGCCTTATTTGGTCTGTAACTATAAGTTGATTTTTCAGAGAGGATATCAGCAGCTTCCAACAAGTCTTTTTCTACCTGTGCATAAACAGCTTTAACGGAAGCTCTTGCAGGCAAATCATTGATGTCTACTTTTAAATTTAATGGTACACCCATGTCAGTTTCTGAAGTATTGCTATAATGCTTTGCATACTCGTTTACCAAAGTAAGATAGGTATAAGCACGATGAACCAATGCTTCTCCTTTAGCCTGGTTTCTTTTTGCCTGATTTGTTTCTGTATTTGTTTCCAACCCGGATAACACCGAGTTTGCTACATAAATTGTTCTATAGGCTACATTCCAATCTGTGTCTTCCTCAGATACATCATACAACTCTGCTTCAAAATCATAAGCCCTGATCGGACCAGTTCCTGGATAACCAATTGCTCCGGCGCGGTAGGCATCTGGTAAATTTATCTCATCAGTTAGGTAATGAGTATTATTTGAAGTACGTCCAATTTCAAGTGGTGCACTCATTAATGCAAGATAGTCATCTAACTTAGTAGGAATAACTACACCTTTAGGTTCTGCATCCAGGAACTTATTGCAGGAAGTGAAAAGTACTACTGCAAGCATTATTGCTGTATATTTATATATATTAAAAATTTTCATTTCTGTACCAATTAAAAGTTAAGATTTAATGAGAATACGTAGTTTTTTACCGGAGGAAAACCAATGCTTCCTGTAAGTAAATTAACGTAGTCAGGATCTAAGCCCTGTTTGTTGGCTGTCCACAACCATACATTATTAGCCTGTGCAGTTAAACTTGCTGCTGTAAATACATTAAACAAGAATTTTTTAGGCATCTGGTATGATAAACTCATTGATCTTAGACGTACAAATGATGCATCATCATCCCAAACATCAGACTTTCTATAATAGTCGTTCCATTTTGCATCAATGCTTGCTCTATCGAACATACGTGGGATATTGGTGTATTGCTCATCACCCGGATTTTTCCATCTGTTGGCAATATCAGATGTTACACCTGCAGTCATATCTGTTTTTGTAGTGCTCTGACGCATTACATGTCCCATTTTAAAAGTAAACTGCGGACTAAAAGTAAAACCTTTATAACCAACATTAATCATCATTCCTCCATAAACAGGAGGATCCATAGTTCCTACATATTTTAATGCATTGATATCAGTTATACGTGTTTGCGACCAGCTTCTGATATTACCTTCAGCATCATAAATCTGAGGTTCTCCTTTTGAAGATAAACCTGCCCATTTATAACTATATAAAAAGCTAAGTGGTAATCCTGAAATTTGTCCTTCTGAATTCGCATAAGCTGATGCCGTTTTATTTGGTGTCAATACATCTGTTACTTTATTCTTATTATATCCGATATTGAAGTCAGCATCTAAACGAACATCTCCCTCTAAAATACGAGCGTTTAAGTTCAGTTCTACACCATGATTGGTCATAATTGCTGTATTTTTCTCAGCTCTTGAAAAACCTGTTGTCGGGTCTAGAATGCTATTGCCTAACAGGTCATAACTCCTCTTTTTGTATAGGTCAACCGATCCTGAAATACGGCGATTAAATACTGAGAAATCTACCCCAAAGTTGCTAGATGCTGTTTTTTCAGGACGCAAGGCCTGATTTTCAGGATTCATATATGTCAGCATATTCTCTTGCGTATTGAAGTTTTTACCGGTTTGTGCGATTGGATACGGACTTGAATTACCAATGTTACCGTTTATACCATAGGTAGCTCTGACAATTAATTTATCTAAGAAACCTACTGAACTCATAAAATCTTCGTTCGTCATGTTCCAGCTTACACCGGTACTCCATAACGGACGGTAGCGATATTTTGGATCTGTACCAAACAAGTTCGACTGATCTATACGGATACTTCCTGACACCGTGTAACGGCTTTTATAAGTATAAGCAGCATTTGCAAATAAAGAAAAGAACCGCTTATCTGTATCCACAAAATTGGGCAACCATGTATAAGTGCTATAATCACCAAGTCCGTTAAGTTGTGTGATACCAAGCGAAGCCAGATCTATATTATCAGATGTAAGTGCTTTATAGTTATAATTGTAATAACGTTCAGAATTACTTGTAAAGCCTACTTTTCTTAACTCCATACCCGCGACAGCATTAATAGCATGGTCAGAACCAAACTGTCTGTCGAGGTTTGCCACGTTACGGAATGTCCAGCTGTTTTGGTTTTCCTTACCTTTATCAAATACAGGACCTACCGGAAACTTGTTTACAAAAGAGCCTGATCCCGTAGGCACTCTCCATGTATTAGCCATTAATCGTGGATAATAGGCATTGATACCTTGTAAATTTTCATTATTTGTAAACCTCAACTCTGTCTGGAACTGAGAACTGAAATTTAATCCCTTTATGATCTCGTAATCTGCACCAACGTTAATTCTTGAGGCAAAAGTACTTTTCTTAGTTGTTGTGTTTTGCATATTCTGCAAAGCGTTATCATCCCAACTTAAATAGCCATTGTCATAAAAGCTTTGTTTCATATGGTCTGGTACTCTGGATGTACGTGAAACATAGTTCCCATTTTCATCTAAAATTCTGTCATATGGTTTTGAAATGCCATAATCATAGCCGGTATTACTACCCTCGTTTTTTACATAAGTACTATTTATGCCCAATGACAAAACTACTTTAGGTAGAACCTGCAGACTATTTTTAAAGTTCAGGATCAGGTTGTCATTGTTTTTACCTGTCAGATTTGTTAACTCTTTAGTGTATAAAGATGAGATGGCAAACATATACTTTTCAGTACCACCACGTACAGATAAATTTAGCTGACGTTGTACTGCTTTGCGGTAAAAAAGATCTTGTTCATTGAGTGAATTGTATTGCTTTAGCTGATCTATTCCGCTATTAACCATGCTCATCGGAAAACCATTAGGATCTTTATAATTTTTATAATACAATCCTGCAACCAATGAGTAAGCATTCTTATCAGCATTGGTAAAAGGGATCCATCCCCTCTTAATGCTCTCAACTTCAGCATCGATATAATCTGAGCTATTGGCCAAACGCTGGAAGGAGAAATCTGGTTTACTGGTTACGCTTAAGTTACTGGTAAAGTTAAATACAGCTTTACCATCATTAGCCATACCACTTTTGGTTTTGATAACAACTACACCATTCGAGGCACGTACACCCCATATTGAAGCGGCAGCTGCATCCTTCAAAAATGTGATATTTTCTATATCATTAGGGTTCACTGTAAAATTACCAGTTTCAATAGGGAAACCATCTACAACGATTAAAACTTCGCGTGTAGCTGATCTAAGTGAGGATGCACCTCTGATCTGCATCTTTCCGTCTGGTCCTACCAACAATCCTGGGACTAATCCTTCCAATCCTTTTGCAAAATCAGTTGCACCAAGATTAGTTATCGCCAGTTTTTTCTGGTCAACAAAGCTAAATGATCCTGTAGCACGTTCCTTAGGTAAATTCTGGTAACCTGTAGATACAACTACATTCACTTCCTTTAGTTTGTTATCACTTTGAATCATGGTAACATTTAATGGCCCAGCTGCACCTATTGTTGCTATTTCCTGACTTTCGTAACCGATATAAGAAAATACCAATACAGCATTATCTGCAACATTACGCAGCTCAAACTCTCCATTGGCATTAGTTGCTGTTTTATTACCTGTGCCTTTTTCAGTGATCACTACACCTGGTAAAGGCTGCCCGTCATTTGTAATTACTTTACCACGGATTTCCTTAAAAGCCTGCCATTTTAAAACCCGATTGTAATCGGCATTAGGAACATCGTTATTAGTCTGAATAGGCTTAATCAGAATTATTTTATTAGTGATTTCGTAAGTGAAATTCTGACCTTTAAGTGAGGCTTTTAAAGCTTCTTCCAATCCGGAATTTTGCAAATTTACACTTACTGGTTTTGCATTTTGAATCAAATCAGTATTGTATAATAGCTGAAAGCCACTTTGCTTCCTTATTGCATGAAGCACGCTTTTTAATGAAGCGCTATTTTTTGAAAGCGTAATCTGTTGAGAAAAACCTTCAGCACTAACCTGTAGACAGGTTACTGTAAGAAGGATTGCAATTAGCTTCATAACTAATATCGTTTTTGATCTTAAAAAGCAAGATAAATTCAGGCTATGCATTAAGCCATACACCCTCTTGCTTAGAAGGTTGAAATTCATAAATTTGTTAGTGTTAAGGTTTGTTGATTTTATTGACTGATTCTCTCTTTTAATAGATAAGCTTACCTTATTGCCGGTAGTGTTCCCGCACTGCCGGCTCTTTATTATGTTCCCGCACAATAAAGTCGTAAAGCCATCCTTCTCTTTTTTGTATAGTTGTTACATATAATGTGTATTTTTGGTTATTTATATACTTTTATTACTTTTCCTTCTATTTTAAACTTTAAGTTCCCTGTTATTTCCAGCATGTTTAATACGTTCGATAGATTAACATTCTTGGAGATATAACCATTATAACGCGTATCTGGGATAGTCGAATAATCTACACCTACATCATACCAGCGTTCCAATTGTCTCATGATACTTGTCAAACGCTCATCATTGAACAGGAAGTTTCCATTTTTCCAGGCAATTACCTCTTCAGTATTTACTTTATTTACATCTACTCCTTTTTCATTTAGCACAGACTGTTCACCAGGTCTCAATTTTAAGTCTGCTGTTACTGAAGAATGTAGTTCTACTGAGCCTTCTAACAAAGTTGTTTTATTGTTTCTTTCGTTCTTGTATGTATTGACGTTGAAATGAGTTCCCAATACTTCTACTTCCTGAAGATCTGAAGCAACTTTAAAGGGCTTAAGCTTATCTTTATGAACTTCAAAATAAGCTTCCCCATTTAACTCCACCCTTCTTTCTTTAAGATCAGAAAATGTTACAGGAAACTTAATTGATGTAGCTGCATTTAGCCAAACCTTAGTACCATCAGGTAAATTAACCTGATATTGTCCTCCTTTAGGTGTTGAAATTGTATTAAACTGCTTAGATACCCCTTTACCAGAACTATTTGAATCTTTAAACTGATAAACCAATTGTCCATCTTTTGTTTTGGTAATAATTACACCACTTTGTTCGGCAAGTTTCCCGTCAGTAGCATCGTCAATTACAATTGTAGTTCCATCGGCCAGTGTAAGCAAGGCTCTGTTACCTCCAGGTTTTACATCCTCCTTAACCAAAGGATCATTACTCTCATAAATTTTATTAGGAGTATTAATAATATAAATTCCTGTTGATAATATCACTAATATCGCCGCTGCTGCTGCAATGCGATACCATAGCTTTAACGACCTTACCGGCTGAGCTGGATGAATATCTTCTTGCTTTAACACATTAGTATACAACCGTTGCTTAAGCTGAGAAACGGTTTCAGCAGAAACTTCATCCAATGAGGTATCGTCAAAAGAATCATACCATTGATTAAACTCAGTTTGTTCCTGAGCTGTAATGGTTCCATCTTTCCATTTCTGGGCAAGTTCAGATAAACGCTGATTGTTTTTTTGGGTATTCATTAAAGGCTACTTTTATATATAGCCAATCAGAATTGACAAATCCCTTAGTCCGAAATGAATTATTTTTATAAAAATATTAAAAAGAACAAACTTCCTAAGCTACCGAACTGATCCTTAATGGTTTTACGAGCTTTAGAAAGATGTGCCTCCACTGTTTTTTCGGATACATTCAATTGGTCTGCGATCTGCTTCTGAGACAATCCATCCTCGTGTTTTAACCGGAATACGATCTGACATTTTTCAGGTAGCTGCCGGACTGTTAATTCAATCTGTGCTTTAAGCTCATTAAAATCTACCTGTTTTGCAGTAGTATCGTCAAATTCTGTGAGTTGAATACTAAGATTCCTTTCAAGATTTTGGATACGCTCCCTTTTCTGAAGTCTGTTGATGACTTCAAATTTTACTGCAACCGAGAAATAATTATTGAATCCTTTATCGAGTTGAAATATTTCTCTTTTACGCCATAGGTTACAAAAGATTTCCTGTACGATTTCTTCACCTTCAAATGTACTGTCCAGACGTTTCCTGGCCACAACATAGAGCTTATCCCAGTAACGATTATAGATTTCACTGAATGCGGCCTCACTTCCGGTTTTTAACAAACCAGCAAGTTCATTTTCAGAATGTTCGCTTAATGAAACCATCGTATAATCAATGGCAAAATTACGATTAAATCCCCGCCTCTACAAAGGTGAACATCCATTTCTGCGGGTTTTTCCAATCTTTACCCTTCAATGATGCTATAGGTAATTTAACCAGAACCTTATTCCAACCTTTCTTAAGCTGAATTTTTGTCGGTTCACGGTATTCATATCCCTCGTCAATTAATGGAAGCTCCATGTCTCCTTTTGCTCCTGCTTGTTTCCATAATGGAGGTGTAACGAGCTGGCCATTTACATAGACCTGACTTGCCCTATTGTCCCATGTCCCCTTTTCAGGTGAATCTGAAGCATAAGAACGTGAAATATTGTTAAAGCCTATCCAGAAGTTACGGGTTTCTTCTTTATCACTCCATACCCTTCTAACCGCATACCAGGTAGTATTCTCCTGTGGATTGTCTAGAATACCTTTTACCAATGGAGCCCACCAATGTCTTAATATTAAAGTACCACCCACTGCCATTAGGTTTGCAGGAGTTGTCTGGATGTTGAAATTCTTATTTTGCGGTGCGAATGTTTTGCTTAAATCGCCTTCATTATTAAATGGTCCATAAAGTTTCCAATGCACATCAGATTGTCTTACATAAGGGAATGGAAGCTTTGCAAAATATAAAGCTTTGTGTGCCATTAAACGATTTTCAAATTCGGCAAAAGTCTTGGCAGCACCAGTTTCCGGAGCCCCGATACAGGCAGTCCAACCACTAGTACCACTACCACTCCAGCTTCTTTCAGCAAAAGCAAGCATTGCCGGGTAAACAGGGTTTTGTATCATTACATCATGTGGACTATTTACCCTCCTATCTGGCCATACACAAATAATTCCGCCCAATGCAGCATCATTCCCCTGATCGAGGTTACAAATCTGCCTGTTAAATATAGTAATCACACTTTCCAGGGGATCCATGTGGTTGATGTAAAGGTGTCTGGAATCTATGTATTTGATGTTTTTATTGCTGCTTACCTTAGTTGCTCCTTCCATCCATAACTGCCTGATGGTACTTTCTGTAAAATTACCTCCAGGCTCCCAGCCGATTACCTTTTTCCCTAGTTTCTCAATCAATGCTGTTACTTCTGGTAAAAAATTCTGATTGGTAATTTTTACTTCATCTGCACCAATATGCAGGTAAGGAAGATCATAGGTATTGCAAAATTCTGTAATGATATTTTTTACTATAGCCAGGCCGCTATCACTTTGCATGTCTGTTTTCATTGCCCTTTTAAAAGCAGCACTATGTCCTGGCATATCTATTTCCGGTATCAGCATAATATGCCTGTCCTTGCAATAACCAATCAACTCTTTCAAGTCTTTTTCTGTATAATATTCTCCCTTATTACGCAGCATAGTTTCAGGGTCAGTAAGTTGTGGGTACAATTTACTTTCTAGTCGCCAGGCAATATCTTCCGTAAAATGAAAATGAAAGATGTTCAATTTATATTTTGCCATCATATCGATCTGCTGTTTGATCAAATCCATTGGTACAAAATTCCTTCCTGCATCTATCATATAGCCCCTCCAATCAAAGGATGGCCAATCAGTAATATCACATGCTGGTATTTGCTTATCTTTCTGAACAAGCTGCTTTAAAGTTTCCAGTCCATAAAAAATCCCAGCCCCACCTGAAGCCGTTACCACAATGCTTCCAGGTGTTACAGCTAAATTATAAGCTTCTTTTGTAGATTTTACCGTTTTAATCTCGGCTTGTTTAAGTACAATTAAACCAGTTTTATAGATAGAGGCTCCATTCTTAATAAGTACATATATACCCTTACTTTTAAGATATTGTTGCATTTGCAAGGCTTCTTTAAAAAAAAGCTTATTACTTACCACAATGACCTTACAGTTTTTAAGATTAAAAAGACCAGTTTTAACAGCCATCTTTTGAGGCATAGGAATTATGTTACCTTGCTGTTTTACGGCCGACTGTGCTTTTACTGTATTGATGATCATCATTAAAACACCAAGACAGCGTACAAGAAAGATAATTTTCTTTTTAATCATTTCTTAATGCACCTTTATGGTTGCTAGTTCAGCAACAGGTTGATTTAAAAATTCATTTAATAAAGTCATGCAATACCACTCCTGTCTTGGCAAGTGAAACGGACCTTTGAACATATTTCCTTTAGCGGTTTGTGCTAAACTCCCATCTCTATGCAGATAACCGAACCATTCACCATTTGCTGCATCATGGAAGTGCTGATAAGAATAATCATGTACCATCTTGTGCCATTCAGCATATTTTTCATCTCCGGTAATGGTGTAGGCCAATAATGTAGCTATAATCACCTCATTATGTGGCCACCAGAACTTCATATCCTGCCAATATTCCTGCACTGGTTTATTGTACACATCTTTAAAATACATGATACCTCCATGCTCTTTATCCCATCCACGTTCCCACATATAATCAAGCATTTTACAACCCAACTTAATCAATCTGGGATCATTATTTCTATATTTTGCTTCATGAAGAATAAACCAGGCACCTTCAATAGCATGGCCTGGATTTAATGTTCTGCCATCAATATGGTCAATAATACTACCATCTGGAGCAACCTGCTCCATTACACAACGGATGTCATCCTTTACAAAATAGGTTTCGATTTCATTGATCCATTTGTCGATCCATTCATCACACCGCGGGTCGCCAATAGTTTCTCTTAACTGCTGAGCTGTATTCATCATGATCATGGGCACTCCAATTCCTTTTGCAGGTCTTGTATCTGTGAATTTACCTGGTAAAATACCGGGTGTAGTCGAATATTCGATACACTTTCCAAACAAATAACGAGCCCGTTCTGCAGCAGCTTCATCTCCACTTGCTTGTGCATAAGCCGCATTAGCAATCACAGCAAAGGTTTCGGAAAAATAATAACGACGTTTACGAATAGGTCTGCCATCACGGGTAACATGGAAAAACATCTGTCCATCTGTATCAAAACAGTACTTGTTTAAAAAATCTATTCCAGATTTTGCAGCATCCAGCCATTCTTGTTTCTGCTCAACTGTGTTATACAAAGTTGATAACAGCCAGGCTGCACGTCCTTGTATCCAAACCGCCTTATCATCATCAATCAGGGTTCCATCCTGATCCCGCATCAATAAGTAACCACCATATTCCTGATCAATTGACCTTGGAAACCAAAAAGGCACTGTATCATTTAATAACTGATGGCTGTAATAAGCCTTAAGTTGTTCTAAATCCTGTGATGTATAGCTCATTTTGAATATTTTTAATTGACTATAATTGAAAATGTAGAAGCTGGTAAGCCTGCTTCATTAGTTAAATTTGCACGGGTAAATGGTTTCCATGCATAATCTACTTTTTTAATATGCTGTCCGTTAGGGATGCTTAATCGTATTTGTTTATTCACAATCATTGCCTTTACAGGAATGATGTGCTGTCCTTTTTCTGTTACCAGTTCAAAGCCTGTAAGGGGTAATTTATCAGCCGTTAACAACTTGTCGCAGTCTGTAAATGAAATCAACACTTCGTTTTGCTGTTTTTTAGCACTCAATGCCACGGGCCCAGATGCGCGTATAGACTTATTGTAAGTATTTTTTAACGCCAGTAAGGCGAGTCGCTCGCCAACCTCTTTCTTTCTTGTTGGATGAACATCAAGAGAATCGCCCAGATCTGAACTTACTGCCATACCTGAATTTGGAATACTTAACTGAAGCTTGCGTTGCGCATCTCTAAAATATGGCCATGATGGCCTGTCTATACTAGAAAGCTGTACAAAATAAAAAGGAAAATTGTATCCCCATTTCGCTCTCCAGCTATTAACTAAGACAGGAAAAGAATGTTCATATTGCTCCACATTTTGAGCATTGCTTTCACCCTGATACCATATGACACCTTTAATAGGAAAATTCGTTAGCTGTGCAATACCAGCCTCATAATTGTAAGCAGGCTCATAAGGGTGACGCTGTTTTACCTTAGCTGCTTTTTTTAAATTTACGTCTGCACGACCTCTGGCCCATTCCTGTATGAAGTCGGATTTACGCCAATCTGTAAGCACATCAACCAATTGCTCATCATGTTCCATGGTATATCTGTCTATCCAGGATTCAATGATCGAACCTCCAACAGCAACTTCTATTAATCCTACAGGAACAGCTTCATCAACTGCGATCTTTTTCCCAAAATAATAGGCTACTGCAGAAAAATCTGCGGCTGAAGCTGTATTTGTTGTTTTCCATTCGCCTTTAAAGTATTTAAGCTGATTGATCTTTTCAAGTGTCGTAGTATCCCAGGCAACATTATTAGTTTCTGCTATCTGATTATATTTCAGCAATCGTAACTGAGGGTTGATTTTTAAATTAGCAAGTTCTGCCTTTCCTGTTGCTGCAGCTTTTAAAGGAAAAGCCATATTAGATTGCCCGGAACATAACCATACATCACCCACTAAAATATCTTTTATTTCAAGACTAACATTATCAGAACTTACCTTTAGCAGATAGGGACCGCCGTGTGTCATTTCAGGGAAAGACACTTTCCATTGTCCATCAGCATCTGAAATTGTTCTAAGCTTTTTATGATTAAAAACAACCTCAATATCTTGATACGCATTTGCTGTACCATATACAGGAATAGGCTTATTACGCTGCATCACCATGTGATCAGTAAATATTGCAGAGAGTTTTAACCCACCATAATTGCCACTTAATTTTTCATATACAGTTTGAGCGATAATAGCTGCTCCCTCTTTATCGGGATGAAGATTATCGGCAAAAAGATCTGGTCTGTAGTGTAGCGGTTTATTTAAGTCAATAATCTGTGCCTGATTTGCTTTTGCGATTACTGGAATGGTTTGTTGAATTTGCCAATACCAATCCCTGGTTCCCGACTTAAACCTAGGGTGGCCATTAAATACAGGCGTAAGCTTACATATGTAAAGTTTAACCTTAGGGTTTTGTTTTTTTAGGGTATCCAGCAGCCAGGCATAATCAGGTTCAAAATCATCTTTATAATCCGGCCAGTTACGAGGATCGGTATCATTTAAGCCCAGGTGTACAATAGCAATATCTGCTTTAAAATCCATTGCTGCAGCAAATTCCTTGGTTTTAAAATATGGCCTATGCCCTTTTTTTAACAGTGTAGCACCACTTAAACCAAAGTTTTTCACCTCATATCCATTTCCCATCAACTTTTGCAATAATGCAGGATAGGCTTCCGTAGCAGGGTTTTTCAAACCAGCACCAAAAGTTACTGAATTTCCAATACAAGCTACTTTTACAGTTTGCGCTGTAGCCATAGCCTGCATCAAAACGATCAGGAATATCAGACTTAAATTTTTAAGCATTTTATGAATTGTTGAGATCCTGTTTTATCACTTAATGATATCTTTGACAGGGATTTTCACAAATAGCATACTTCTTATTCCTTCATATAAAATACCCAGGGTTTGGTCATCTATTTTGGTAAGGGCCGAGTATCCATAGGATTTACGCTCATCAAGGTATAAAAGGTTTGCTGGCTGCCAACTTTCACCCAAGTCTAAACTAGCCTTAATGGTCGTATGCGCTCTTGGTGATTTTGAAGTATTCAGGTTACTAAAGAATAACACATCTTTATTTGCCCCCTTAACATTTACATCTGCTTTAATGAAACTTGCCATACATACCGGATCAGGTAAAGCACTGTAAGAAGTAGCATGTTCCGTCCAGGTTTGCCCCATATCAGTCGTAGTTGCTACGCTTCTGAACTTGCCCCTGTTATCTCTCATATTCAACATCAATGTTCCTGGGGTAGTTTCTACAAGCTGACTTTCGGTTGTGTTTGATTTAGCTCCCACACCAGATTTCCATGTTTTGCCATGATCGTCGCTATAAACTAAAGTTGAGTATGGCATTTTTACTGCATCCCAGTATTGGGCAGGGAAAACAATTTTTCCATCGGCCATTGCAATTCCATTACCCGGGCCAGGGAAAAATAAACGCCATTCTGGATTTTTCACTTGTGAAGTGATACTATACGGCTTACTCCAGGTTAAACCATCATCAGTACTGCTACATACAATGAACTGTCCCGTTTCATCGGGTGTTAAACCAGGTCCTGATCCTTTAATAGATTTATCCCCTTTACTCCATAAAGCCGAAACCCATATAGTTTTAGTAACCGGATCAAAAAGTATAGATGGATCACCGGCACCACTATTATCTAATGGGCCACCCATATCCATAATATTTTTCATTCCCTCCCAGGTTTTACCTTCGTCTGTACTTCTGCTCATGCCCACATCTATATTTCCTGGAAGATCTACATCATTATCGTAACGGATATCATAAACTGAAATCAGGGTTCCTTTATCGGTGGTGATGATCCCTGGGATACGGTACGTATGTACACCTTCATCCATAGGTTTGCGCAATGCAATTCCAAGGTAACGTGATGTTACTTCATTTTGAGTTACTTTATAAGCCAAGCCAGTTCCATCATTCATCTGATCTGCTTTGATGGTTAGTTTATGATCAATATCCGCATCATCATTTAGCGTAACGCTTAACCATAAATTGTGTTTTCCAGCCGTCAATGCAGTTGTAAAAGGGATAACAAATTTACTTGAAATCGTTGCTGTACTACCAACTAAGGTGCTTTTGGAAATATCTTCCTGATCATTACCAAGGTAAAGTTCCAGTTTTGCGATATCTTTCCACCCATCAGCAGCTATTGTGCCCTTTAACTGGCGATAATTGATTTCCTTTCCTTCTGGAATAACAAGCTCAAAGCGTAAATACGGATTGGTTTCCATTCGTTTAAAAATCGGATTTACCGTTGGCTTCGCAATAATTGTGATGGCATCTTTACCCGTTCCTTTATAAACTTTATCAGCACAGGCTGATACACTTAATATAGCGAGGAGCAAAAAGCAATTAAATATGTGATGTGTCTTCATTAGAATATATTTTAAAAGTTACACGCTGGAATCAGCGAAGTCATTATTTTTTGGCTTTAAAAAATAAAGCTGTACAACCAAAGCAACCAATACTATACCGGCAAGCATGGCAAAATCTTTACCGAGATGACCGGCATCGGTTGATTTTCCGAGTAAATCGGTGATATAAGCCCCAGAGAATACCCCAACCATATTCATCAGTCCGTAAGCTGTTGCACGGTATTTAGCCGAGACAAACTGACATAGGATAGGCATATTATTGGCATCAAACATTCCAAATCCAACCCCAAAACATACCGCAGCACCTACCACATGAAAAAGTGTGTGTCCGAAACCAAGCAATAGCAATGAAGGGATAGTTAGTCCTAAACCTATCGCACTGGTATATATCCTGCCTTTAAGATTTTTCTGCACCCATCTGTCTGATAAAATACCACCGGCTATAACACCAATAAAAGATGAAACAGCAATAGTTATAGTAGACAATGGCCCTGCTGTAGCCATTGGAATATTTAAGTTCTGTGCAAAAAGTGTTGGTAACCAATTTTTAGCAGCCCATCCTGGTAAGCTTGGAACAGCGAAATAAAACAGGATAATCCAAAATGAGATATTTGTAAAAAGCAATCCCAAACCTTTAAACAAGGATGGTTTTACTTTTATCTGATCGGTCGAGTGTTCTTCTGCTATTTTTGCTTCTCTCAGGAAAAACACTAATATAAAAGCATAGAAAATACCTACTATACCAAAATAATGAAAAGTGGATTGCCAGGAATATTCCTCAGCAATTGTAGCCCCAAAACCACCAAGCGCTTGCCCCATATATAAACCCGTCATGTGGATGCCTATAGCAAGAGACCTTGTTTTTGGAGAATGGAAATCTGCAATTAATGATAATGCTGCAGGAATATATAAAGCTTCACTAACGCCCATTAATGCACGTAACCAATAAATCTGATTGAAAGTTTCTGCATAACCCATCATATAAGTAACGGCTGACCAGACAAACAGACTACCAACGATTAACCATTTTCTATTAAATTTATCCGCTATAATTCCTGACACAGGACTCATAAACCCATAAATCCACAGGAAAATAGCCATGAGGTAACCAAAGTTAGTGGCCGACTGCAATTCGGCAATATCCAATTGCATAGCTGGTTTCATGGTCGACAACATTTGCCTGTCCATATAATTCAGTAATGCAACAACCCAAAGTAATCCTACAACAACCCAGGCATATCTACTTGTATCTTTCATCTCATTTTGGTCTAATAAAATTGCTTAGTTTTTAGTTTTAGATATTATTGTTTTATAGTACCTAACATTACGTTTGGCGTTCGTATACCTGGTTTTACTTCTCCATTAGAAAGAACAATCTTCCCATCCCACAATGTGGCTTTTGTAGTAACCTGAGCAAGAAAAGGCAAGTCGCCAATCTTAGTCCAAGTATTGGTTAAGGTATTGTATAACAACATACCCCGGTAAAACCCTTTATGATTAATATTTAGTTCATTCTTCTCTTTTGTGAGCTTTCTTTTAAGTTCATCATTACTGCTTTTGGCAATTTGCGTAAGGTAATTCTCTATTTTATTGAATGTTTTTCCATCGTCTCCGCCCGTAATCAGGATAAAATGATCTCCTATAGCAACACCCGAACCTGCAGAAAAGTTAGTTACATTTTTGCCATCACTTATTGGAGCAGCATCTCTCCATTTTTGTTTTTCAAAATCAAAAACAAAAGTGCTATGATACAGATTACTAATTCCTGATGAAGTTTTGGCTCTTCCTCCGATCATATAAATACTCTTCCCATGATTATATTGCTGAACCACTACTAGAGTATTAGCTAATGCAACTGGAAGATTGGGCATATTTTCCCATTTTGCGTTTTCTTTGGAAAGATCAAGGCTTAAAAATGCATTTGAAGACTTATTTTGTAAATCACCTCCTACTGCGTAAACGATATGACCAATATTAGTTAAAGCAATATTGGTTATAGCGACAGGCAGATTTGCCAATTGTTTTATAATAACACTTTCACTAGCATCATCCCAATTTAAAAGATAGGCCCGGTTTGAAAAACCATTATTATTTTCCCCTCCAGCATAAACAATTCCTTGGGCTGTTGATGTGTAACCACAATAACCTATAGGTTCCGGCAGTTTAGCTTTTACAGCCTTATTCCAAGCATATCCCTCCGTAGTTTTTTGCAGTACATGAATTTCGTTGGCATAATGCTTCTTACCACCATCCCAAGGCATTTTGTCGGGAAAATTTGCACCTCCCGCCACAATAAACACATCATTATCGATTGCATTAATAGCTCCGGCAAAACCCAGCGAGCGATTTCCATCACTATCTTTGAGTTCAGCTGCAAGCGTCCATTCCACGCTTTGTAGTTTTGCTTTTTGAGCAACAACAAGTTCAGTAATTAACATGATATAAAAGGATAGGAAGATGTATTTGTACATTTTTTAAAAATTTAACCAATCTAGCCGACTGATTTAAAGTGATCAAAGCCCAGGGCTTCAACATCCTTTTTAAACAGCACTGATTGAGTTTCATTCATATTTTTAACTGGCAATCTAAATTCACCGCAATTCAAGTTAATCAATTTCATGTAAGCCTTTCCTACAGAAATACCACCGTATTTACCTAACAATCGAATCATATCGATTGATTTTTGTTGCAATTCGCGAGCTTTTACCAAGTCATTAGCATTAAATGCATCAATTAAATCATAATAAAGTGGAGCCGCATAGTTAAAAGTACTACCTACAGCTCCTTTTGCACCTAATACCAAAGCAGATAACATGTTTTCATCACGCCCCCATAACATGTCGTATTTACCATCTTTAAAGCTCATGCAACTTTGAAAATCCATAAAATCTTCATGGGTGTATTTGATACCTGCAAAATTTGGAATTTTACCATCAACAGCATGTAAGAGATCAATCATTGCATAATTACCACCAGTTAAAACAGGAATGTGGTAATAATAAAAAGGCATTTCAGGAACTACAGATGCAATCTCCTCACAAATCTGGCCCAAAACTTCTGCATTTGCCGGTTTAAAATAAAATGGGGACGTAAAGGAAATGGCATATAATCCGATCTGACTTGCATATAGCGCAAGGTCTTTACAATCGGCAATACTTGTACCTCCTAAAAGCATCATTACCTTAAAATCATCATCGTCATCCGTACATTCTGCCCACTGAGCAGCTACTTTCTTTTTCTCTTCGGTGGTCATAGACACACCTTCTCCAGTCGAACCACAAATAAATGCACCAGTAACGCGATTTGATTTTAAGAAATTATAATACTTAGGTATTAAAGATAAATTTAATACTCCATTTTCATCCATTGGCGTAAATGGAGCGGCTATTAAGCCTTCTAGTTTTGAAACTATCATTTTGTGTAGATATTATTTGTAAAAGATTTGTGCATAACTTTAATAAACCAGCAGCAGTTTTAAACTGCCACTGATTAAACCAAAGGAAACAATATTTTAAAATTGCGGATAACCGTCTGTCTGTGTTAAAGCCCTGTTGTTTGTCAATGAAGCTCTATCTATTGGCCATAGAAGCTTGTAAGATTCACCAGCAGACAATCCAGTATTAGCATACACGTAGCTATCCCCCATACGTCTTAAGTCGTACCATCTTTTGCCCTCTCCTATAAACTCGAATAAACGCTCGTTCAGAATTACATTTTTGATATCTCCATCACCAGGTAGATTAGGAAATCCTTGCACTGCTACGTTGTAATTAGCACCATAAGCTCTGGCCCTTACTTCATTGATCTCTGCGGCCGGACTTTCACCCAAAACCTCTTTTGCTTCAGCCATTAACAGCAATAAGTCTGCATAACGATAAATCGGAAAATCGTTGGTGTATTTTCTATTTCCTGCATCTTGTTGCCCCTGGTATTTTCTTAGGAAACAGCCTGCAATCTTATATACATTTGGACTTACCAAAGAGTAAGCAGCCTGAATAGATGCATCTTTACGTGTATCTTTATCACTGAACTTTCTATAAGTAGCAATTTTAATTGGTGCACGTAGCAGGCCTCCATAATTTTCAGAAGAAGTATTAAACTTACGGTTTGCTAATGAATCGTAAAAGTTAGCTATCAGACCTGCTTGAGGTGTAAAGGATGTCGGAATAAATAACATCTCTGCTTCATTCAATTGATTTCGACTAACCATTATCATTTCCTTATTTCCTTTTGTTGCAAAAACATCAGCGTAAGGAGAATTTAAAGGATTAGATGAAACTGTAACCAAACCTAATGCAGGTATGTTGGTTTTGATGTCATTTAATGCAGTTTTTGCAATATTGGCATCAGTCATTCCACCAGTTCTATGTGCAGTCCACAAATAAACTTCAGCTTTCAACATTAAAGTGGCGGCTTTAGACCAATAGGATTTTGTACGTCTAATGGAATAATCCGCTCCAAAATTATCATTAGATGTATTAATGTCATCCTGAATTAATTTCAACACCTCAGCCTCAGATGATGCCGGTTTTGACAGATTAAAGAGATCCAGATTTGCTGCATCTATAAATTCCGTCTGGATTACAGTTTTCCCCCAGGTTCTATACATTTGGAAATAATAATAGGCCCGCATTCCATAAGCAATACCTAAGTAATATTTCTTTGCTGGTTCGGACAAAATTGTTCCGGTATTCAGCTTATTAATTAATAGATTCAGCTGATTGATATTGGTATAAAAAGTTCCAAAATTACTCACCCCAGCAGCATCTAAAGTTAATGTATGTAACCACATCCGTTCCAATCCCTGAGAGGCTTCACCGGTAAAGGAAGCCGTAGTTCCCGGATCATTACCATATATCCCCGAACGGAGCTCACCTAGAAACATAAAATTACCGTTATGTCCGCGGAACTTACTATGCATACCCGAGACAAAGGCATCGTATTGATCTGCATTTTTCCAATAAGTGTCATCACTTAAATTACTAATTGGTTTTAATTCCAGATCCTTTTTACAGGAACTCATGGTTACTGTGAGCAATACTAAGATTGCTATTAAATTTCTATAATACTTTTTCATGACGCTTAACCTTTAAAATGAAACTTCCAAACCGAATACAAATGTTCTAGGCGTAGGATAAGTTCCTGCATATATGCCTGTAATGTTATTATTAGCATCCATTGGCGCTTCTGGTGTTGGACCTGTAAAACCAGTTATGTAAAACAAATTGCTTCCTGTAGCATAAACCCTTGTGTTAGAAAGGAATTTAGTTTTTGTCATTAACGATTTAGGCAATGTATAAGAAAGGGTCACTTCTCTTAACGCAAGGTAATCTCCTTTTTCATAAAACCTTGAATTGTTACTATTTAGTACAGAATTTGCATTATTTGCCCTGGTGTAATTTTGTTTTGAACCTAAGACCTGATCAGCAAAGTATACTTTTGGAACATCGGTAACTGTGTTGGTTGGCGACCAGGATTGTTTCATTAAATCGATATAATTAAATGTACCCTGATAGTTACCCATAGTTCTTGATACTAAATCATTATAAATGGTATGACCAGTTGCAAATTCGAAACGAGTAGATAATGAAACACCTTTATAAGCTGCATTGGCACTAAAACCACCTGTCCATTTCGGCATAATATTACCCAGGTAAACCTGATCTCTTGAGTCGATGATGTTATCTCCATTTAAATCTTCCCAGTTTACATCACCAGGAGTGATACGACCGTTTGCTCCTGCAGGCAAATTTGGACCAGTAATCCCAGCTATTGCATCAGTTCTGTTTCCCGCTACACGAGCTACTTCTTCAGCATCTTTGAAGATAGACACTTGCTTATAAGCATAAATATCCCCTATAGCACGGCCTTCTTGAATTCCACCTACCCAAATGACCTGGCCAGATGCTGGATCATAGACCTGTAATCCACCTTGTCTATTATTTTCATTCCCATTGAAAGGAAGTTGCAAAACTTTGTTTTTGACAAAACTTGCATTGGCACCCAGGTTTAGCGTAAATCCACCTTGTGTACTTAATACCCTTGCATTTACAGCAACCTCATAACCCTTATTTTGTAAAGTACCCAGATTTGTTTTTAAAGGAGGATATCCGATATAACTTGGTAACTGAAGGTCAGTTAAAAGATCAGAAGTTCTACGATCGTAATAATCAAATAATAAAGTTATTTTATCATTCAACAAACCCACATCCAAACCAAAGTCGAGGGTTTTACTTTTTTCCCATCTAAGGTTTTGATTAGGTAATTTATCATGGAAAAATCCACCTAAACCATCATAATTAGCTGGAGAAGTGTACACCCCCTGCACATCATACCTCCCTAAACCTGCTATGTTCCCATTCACACCATAACTTACGCGTGGTTTTAAAGTAGAAACATAATTTTTCAACCCAGTATTTTGGAAGAATGCTTCTTTATGTACATTCCACCCTGCAGATACTCCAGGGAAATACCCCCATTGATTACCTTCAGGTAAACTAGAAACTCCATCTGCTCTAAATACTGCTGTAAATAAGTACTTCTGATCAAAATCATAAGCCAACCTGCTGAATACCGAATTGATTCGAAACTGAGACTTCTCACTATAATTCACTTTAGTTGTACCAATAGTTGCTGGAAATACTGTTGAAGCATTAATAGTTGGAATTTCATCAGTTGGTGCATTTTGTCCATAGATTTGTGCGTTTAATGTCTTGGTAAGAAATGTTTCCGCACCTACCATTGCATTCAGATTATGCTTCCCAAATTCTTTATTATAATTTAAGATTCCATTAAATTGTGTCTGAAAATCTCTTCTACGTAAATTAATTGCATCCCTGCTACTACTACTAATAGTTTGTGGGTTGGCAAATATGTTAGTATATAACTGTGTAGACTTTTGAAAAGACTCATCTAGCCTATCCAGCAAATATGCATTTCCTGTACCTTTAAAATACAAACCTGGAATAATGTCCCATTTTAAGGAACCATTTACGACTACTTTATTTACCTCATTCGATCTATTTAGTCTACCCAACCAATACAATGGATTACCATCATTTACACCATTACCAGGGTTTGGAAGTGTTTTTGCCTCATCTAACCATGGGTTAAAAGTTGGCCAGATAGCAAGATTCCGATAAAGGTTATTTACCTCACTACCTAAAGCTCCAATCTGTGATGACGTAGAAAGTGTAACACCTCCCCCCACTTCAACACTTGGTTTTACTTTGTATGAGCCATTGATATCACCTGTATAACGTTTGTATTTAGAACCAACAATTACACCATCTTCATTATAAGCATCAAAAGAAGCAAAATACTTTCCATTATCATTTCCACCCATTGCGCTTAGATAGTGGTCTTTAGTGTAGGTATTACGAAATACCACATCTTCAACTTCACCACCATGATCTTTAAACATAATCTGACCACCATATGGGTCATCCATAATTTCCCAACCTGTAGGTAGCGTCGTAGTTCCCGCAACATATGATCTGATATCAAAAGTAGCAAGATTGGCCGCATCAGTTAACAAACCCAAACCTCTGGAACTATTAACCTGTGCAAGTGTCCTGTTTGCATTAAGATATCCTAAACGGGTATAATAGATATAGTCTCTTGCACCTAAGTATTGATACCCCTCTCTTCGTTGATTGTATCCACCGGTAAATTTGTAATTGATCTGAGCCATTCCAGCTTTACCAGTTTTAGTGGTAATTAAAATAACTCCATTGTTAGCCCTTGCACCATAAATGGCAGTCGCTGAGGCATCCTTTAAAACTTCCATTGATTCGATATTCTCTGAAGAAATATCATTATAATCTCTGATTACTCCATCTACAATAACCAATGGAGTACCGGGACTATTAATACTTGCACCACCTCTAAGTGTGATTGTTGGCCCTGCACCAGGCTGTCCAGTTTTGTTTACCACCTGTAAACCTGCAATCGTGCCTTGTAAAGCACTACCCACATTTGACCTTGGTGCATTAGCCAGTACATCCTTGTCCAATTTAGCTATCGAACTTGTAACATTACGTCTGTTCTGTGTTCCATAACCTACTACCACCACCTCATCAAGATTAGCGGCAGCTGGTTTTAACACCACTTTTAAACTTGTACTTGTGCCTACTTTGATTTCTTGAGTTAAGTAACCCAGGTAAGTAAAAACTAAAACATCATTTGCTGTAGCCTCTAAACTAAACTTACCATTCATATCAGTTTGCGTACCTGCTTTGGTTCCTTTTACAGAAACACTAACACTTGGAATTGAGAGTCCGTCGTCTTCTCCTATAACCGTACCGGTTACTTTTTTACTTTGTGCGAATACGCCTATAGAGAACAGCGAACAACACAGCAAAATAAAGGATTTCAAATAAAACTGTTTCATACTATTGAGATTTGGTTTTGGCATTATGTATAACATAATAAATCTAAGGTAATGACTTTTCCACTTCATATGCAAGAAATATTTTATTTTTTTTATCGAATTATCCTCAATACCACTATATTTGAGTCTTAAAAGCAATTTAACCAGAAAAAATATTATAATACATAATAATGGAAAGCATAACCGAATCGTTTCAACCACTAGACACGAGCTCTCTGGTTGACAAAGTAGAAGCGAACCTTGTGAAACTCCTTCAGGAAAAGAAACTTAGAGTAGGAGATACTATCCCTACAGAGTTGGATCTATCCAAAACTCTAGGTGTAAGCAGGACTGTTACCCGTGAAGCTATCTTGCGTTTAAGAATGATGGGATTAATTGAAACCAAAAAGAAAAAAGGATCGGTAATAACCAGTCCTGACATATTTGGTATCATGAGTAAAACAATGAACCCTCATGTACTTGATCAAGATACATTAAAAGGGATATTTGAAATTAGACTTGCTTTGGAGATTGGAATGGCCGACTTCTTATTTCAGCGCATCACTCCTGAAGACATAAAAGAATTAAAAGAGATTGTAGAAAACGAGCCAGACACTGCTCAGAATTATATATTCCACATAGATCATGAGATAGTTTTCCATGGAAAACTATATGAAATTACAGGAAACGAAACTTTAAAAACCTTTCAAAGGATGCTCTTACCAGTATTTGACTATGTACACAACAGTGGCTTGTTAAAGAAGCAAACGCATATACAGAAATTTGTGTCTCACAAAGGACTGGTAGATATACTGGAAAATGGGTCTCCAGAATTATTTAGGAACGCCATGCGCAATCATCTTGAAAACCATTTTGCAAGGTTATTTGAATAACCTTGCTATTTTTTCAATATACTACTCAATGAGAATTCCCAGTTCATCCTGGCAATATTGAGTACCGAAATACCTTGCGGGCATTCTACTTCACATGCTTCTGTATTGCTACAATGACCAAATTGCTCTTCATCCATACGTGCAACCATAGTAAGCACACGCTTTCTTGATTCCATCTTACCCTGAGGCAATTTTGCCAAATGAGAAATTTTAGCAGATGTAAACAATGCAGCACTCGAATTTTTACAGGTTGCAACGCAGGCCCCACAACCTATACAAGCCGCTGAATCAAATGCTGATTCTACTGTTTCAGAAGTAATAGGAATGCTATTTGCTTCTGGTGCCTGTCCTGTGTTAACAGAAACAAAACCACCAGCCATGATAATCCTGTCGAAAGCAGAACGGTCTACTTTAAGATCTCGTTTTACAGGAAAAGCTTGGGCTCTAAAAGGTTCAACATAAATGGTATCTCCATCTTTAAATTCACGCATATGAAGCTGACAAGTAGTTGTATGCGCAATTGGGCCATGTGCCCTTCCATTGATCATCATACCACACTGTCCACAAATCCCTTCTCTGCAATCATGATCAAACTCGACCGGACGATCACCGGAAAGAACCAATTGTTCATTTAAAGTGTCCATCATTTCCAGGAAAGACATGTGTGAAATCACATTATCCAATTCATAATCAACCAATTTACCCGGGCTTCCCGAATCATTTTGTCTCCATATTTTTAGATAGATCTTCATAAGGCTGATTTATTATTTATAACTTCTTACTGCTAATTCAACATTCTCAAAATACAGAGGCTCAGGAACCAATACTTCTTCACTTCCTTCTCCCTGCCATTGCCAGGCCGATACAAAACAAAAGTTTTTATCATCTCTAAGTGCTTCTCCTTCTGGCGTCTGATATTCTTCTCTGAAATGTGCACCACATGATTCTTCTCGCGTCAAAGCATCTAAGCACATCAGTTCCGCGACCTCCAGATAATCACTAATGCGTCCTGCTTTCTCTAATTCTCCATTCATTTCATCGTCACCACCAGGAACTTTAACATTTTCATAAAAATCATTTCGCAGATTACGAATCTCATTAATGGCATAAGTCAATCCCTCCTTACTCCTTGATAAACCACAATAATCATATAGTAACTTACCTAACGTTTTATGATAGTCATCCACTGTCTTTGTACCATTCACGGCAAGCAACTTCCCAATATGTGCACGTACATTTATTTCAGCATCGACAAATGCCTGGTGATCTAGAGGAATAATTTCGGAACGGATCTCTCCGGAGAGATAATTAGAAATGGTATAAGGCGCTACAAAATAACCGTCGACACATGCCTGTAATAATGAATTTGCACCCAGTCGATTTGCTCCATGATCTGCAAAATTAGCTTCTCCCAATGCGAATAAACCTGGGATGGTAGTCATCAATTCATAATCTACCCACAACCCACCCATTGAAAAATGGGCAGCCGGCGATATCATCATAGGTTCAGCATAGGCATCAATACTTGTTATTTTACGATACATATCGAACAGGTTACCATATTTTTGTGCAATCTTCTCCTGCCCCTGCTCTTTAATAGCTTTAGAGAAATCCAGATAAACAGCATTCTTTTGAGCTCCGATACCATATCCTGCGTCAATTCTTTCTTTTGCTGCACGCGAAGAAATATCCCTGGGCGCAAGGTTCCCAAATGCAGGATATCTCCTTTCCAAATAATAATCTCTTTCAGTTTCCGGTATCTCATTAGGGTTTCTGGTATCATCTTTTTTCAATGGCACCCAAATACGACCATCATTACGTAAAGACTCAGACATCAAGGTTAACTTCGATTGATAAGCTCCCGACTGAGGCAATGAAGTAGGATGTATCTGTGTCCAGCTAGGGCATGCCATTAATGCCCCCTTTTTATGTGCACGCCAAATAGCAGAAGCATTACAGCCCATAGCAAGTGTAGACAAATAATAAATCTTCCCAAATCCTCCTGTAGCTAAGATAACAGCGTGAGCACTATGACGCTCCATTTCTCCGGTATCCAAATTCCGGACGATCACCCCCCTTGCTTTTTCATCCACAACAACTACATCCATCATTTCATGACGGGTAAATAACTGAACACTACCAGCAGCCACTTGTCTCATTAATGCCTGGTAAGCCCCTAGCAGCAATTGTTGCCCGGTTTGTCCTCTTGCATAAAACGTACGACTAACCTGTACCCCACCAAAAGAACGATTGTTCAAATATCCACCATACTCTCTTCCAAAAGGCACACCCTGGGCAACAGCCTGATCAATCAATTGTGCAGAGCATTCAGCCAATCTATATACATTTGCTTCTCGTGATCGAAAATCTCCTCCTTTTAAGGTATCGTAGAACATCCTATAAACACTATCTCCATCATTTTTGTAATTCTTCGCTGCATTCACGCCCCCCTGAGCTGCTACAGAATGTGCTCTCCTGGCAGAGTCCTGAAAGCAAAAAGACTTTACATTATAACCCATTTCAGCTAAAGAAGAAGCGATTGAGCTACCTGCAAGACCGGTGCCGACTACAATTACATTTATTTTTTTTCGGTTTGCGGGATTCACCAACTTTGCATGATCCTTGTAATAATTCCACTTATCCTTCAAAGGCCCCGGAGGTATTTTAGCATTCAGTTCCATAATCCTATCTGTTTAAGTAAATATAAATGGGTATAATAGCAAAGCCGATAGCTATAAAATAACTATAACCTGTACCAAACGCCCTGATCCAGGAAACATATTTTGGGTGATAAACCCCAAGGGAGCGAGCAGCACTAAAAAAGCCATGCAACAAATGGTATCCTAAAGCAAACATAGAAAGCACATAAAATAACACATACCACCAATCCTGATAGGCAGCGATGACGATACTATAAAGATCTTTGTTTCCCTGATCATCCATAGGTAATGTACCGAACTTATATTGGTACCAGAAATCCTTGAAGTGAAAAACAAGGAAAATTAAAATGATAGTCCCCAAGATCCCCATATTTCTGGAGTACCACTTGCTCACTTTAGCGCGATTATCTACAGCATACTTTCCCGCTATTTTTTTATTTTTCAAGGTAATGATCAGTGCATCGATACAATGAACTATGATTGAAGTATATAAAACATAGGAAATGATCTTTATAAAAATATTACCTGATAATAAACGTGAATAACTATTAAAACTTTCCCTGGCGTGTTCAGCTGGGAGTAAAAGCTGTAAATTCCCCAATAAGTGAATCACCAGAAAAAAACAAAGGAAAAGCCCAGTCAGCGCCATTAACGTTTTACGGGTTATAGTTGATAATTGCATTTTTCTATCCATAATTTTAATAAATTCCAATTACTTTCCACCAGGCACCACCAATACCCATCCATATTACCAGAAACACTAAACTTAATATAAATCCGCGCGACCACCATTCTTTGACCTCAACATAAGTACTTCCAAAAAACACTGGTGCCGGTCCGTGACCGTAATGAGTTAATGTGCCATAAATACCACCACAAAAACCCAAAGATAAAGCAAGCAATAGCGGGGGAATGCCCACAGATATTCCTACTCCTAGTAAAGCGGCATACATGGAAGCAACATGTGCAGTAGCACTGGCAAACATATAATGACTATAAAAGTAAACCAGGATAATGATCGGAAAAGCCATAGTCCAGCTCATCCCACCAATTTCGGACTTTACTAGTTCACTAAACCAGGGAATTAATCCTAAATGATTCAATTGACTACCCATCATGACCAGCGCCGAAAACCATACAATTGTATCCCAGGCTCCCTTTTCACTTTTAACATCGTCCCAGTTAAGCACTTGGGACAACAATAAAAACACCAATCCAATAAATGCAGTTGTGGTTGCGTCTATTTTGAAAATATCACCTGTAATCCATAAAAACAACAACACAAAAAAAGCTATAAGCATTAACCACTCGTTGCGTGTAACACTACCCATCTCTTTTAACTTCTCTGAAGCCATTTTAGTTGCCCCCTGTGTTCTTTTAAGTTCTGGCGGATAAATCTTATACAAAATATAAGGCACAGCGATCAACGAAATAAGCCCTGGTACAAGTGCTGCCCACATCCAGGACATCCAGGTAATGTTTATCCCTAAATCCGCAGCAAACTTCTGACACATAGGGTTACTAGCTGTACCTGTAAGGAACATAGATGAAGTGATCAAATTTACATTGTAACAATTTAAGCTTAAATAAGCGCCCAGCTTGCGATGCGTTTCAGGTTTTTCAGGAATCGAACCAAAATTCAAAGCCATAGATTTCATGATGGGATAAATGATCCCACCACCCCTGGCTGTATTACTAGGAATTGCAGGAGCAAGAACCAAATCCGCAAGACCAAGACCATAGCCCAACCCCAATGAACTTCTACCAAACACACGAATAAAGAGATAAGCAATACGACTACCCAGTCCTGTTTTTATAAAGCCTCTGGCGATAAAAAAGGAAATTCCTATCAACCAGATTACCTTATCACCAAAACTACTTAGTGCTAATGAGATGGATTTACCAGGGTCACCTGGGGCAAGAACACCAGTTAATGCCACAAGAGCTATGGCAATCATAGACATAGTTCCCATTGATGCAGCCTTAAGTATAATCCCCAATATCGTTGCTAAAAAAATAGCCAGTAAATGCCAGGCTTCTGGTTTAACACCTTCTGGGACTGGAATAAACCAAATCAACAAACCAAAGGCAAGCGTAACAAAAATCATTTTGTAATTAATTTCCTTCATGTTTTCTAGCATTTAATAAAACAGTTTTACCATTTGAGATTCAAATTAAAATCTCGCTTGTACCTGACAGATGATTCGATCAGTATTATATTGAATTGTGTTAGGAATATTTCGTTGATACCTATCGATCAGATAACCAACCTGCACTCTAATGGCATAAGCTTCGGCAAATGAAGCACTGACCATAGGAATATAACTTTGTCGAGCATTCCCCTCCTGCTTAAAATCAGCATCAAGATATTCGTATCGGAAAGCAAATTCCATTTTTTTTAGCCTTACATTTTTAAAGCTATAACCAATATTTGGCTGTAGATATACCCCACGCATTGCATACCTGTTAATTGGAATTACAGGATCTTCCTGAGCAAAATAAGCTACACTATTAATTCCTTGTTTATACTCTGAGACAAATTCAATATCCCATTTCTCATTTAACCTCTTCTTATAATCTACATCTGCGCCATAAGCCCATATTTTCTGTCCCATATTTTTTCCTGCACCTCCGCTCACACCAAGCTCAGTATTTTTTCCAAGTCCAAAGACCAATCTGGCAGGCACAATCTTTCCATCATCATTATCACCAACTTGATTACGATTATTGCCATTATATACTCCAATAGCGTACTTAACAGGGATGCTGACGTTTTTAATTTCACCAAAATAACTGACGCCAATCTGGAAACTTTGCCAACTATTTGATCCGAAAAGGTAATATTGATTAGAATAATCTATCGACCTGACAAAGTCCACCGGATAATTATCTTCCTGACCAAACTGAGGCCTGAACTGTCCGACCTGAAAATTAACGTAATCGTTGACACTATATTTGATATAGGCATTTTCTAATACTTTGTTCTGGGGATTTCCTGTAAAATCACCAAAGTTAACGAGCATTACAGCATTAATACGCTCATTTATCACTGCATTTACCTGAACACGCGCACGCTTTACTGAAAAAGAATTCCTTGAAAAATGTTCTGAACCAGTATGATGCTTACCTGCAATATCAATATCATTGTCTAGAGAATAGTTAAACTGAGTCTGAATCATACCTGAAAAATTTATTTTAGCTTTTTCAGATACTGCCACATTGATACCCTGAGCTTTTAAGACCTGCGAAAAAAACAAGGGGATAAGAGCGATGATGAGAGAACTATATTTCATAAGTAGGGATGTTTTTATGCAATTGTCTTCCATTTAACAAATTAGAATAAAAAAATGGCAAATAAAAATGTTTAAGATTGTTATTTCTCATGATCTTCGTCAATAAAAGCAATTACCATATCTTTTTAACGTTTAGATAATCGACATGCCGAATCGCTTATATTGATCTGGCTTAGTGAATGTAAAACATGAAATCAACTTTAACTTTTATCTGCCTTTTAATATTCTTCAACACATCGGGTTTAAAAGCTCAAAATGCGGGGATGTGGACCAAAGAGGAATTAAAAATGGCAAATACTGCCGGAAACGCTTCTTATTTAACAGGAGAAGAAAAAGATATAGTGATCTACATGAATTTAGTTCGTATGGATGGAGAGCGATTTTTCAATACATTTTTACAGGACTTCATTGATGATCACAACCAAAAAATGAAGCAGTACAGTAATTATGACCGTCTTAAAATAAGCAGAAATGACAGCTACTACCGAAGTTTGGAAAGAGACCTTAAAAACATCAAACTTCTACCTGTATTCTGGCCGGATGAGGCACTAAGTTGGGTTGCCAAGCAACATGCCAAGGACATGAACAAAAATAATTACGCTGCCCATAATTCAAAAGATGGCCGTACTGCCATCCAAAGGATTGCTAAAATGTATCCGAAAAAATCCAGTGGCGAAAACTTATCATTTGGATTTTCTTCTGGATTGGCAAATGTATGCATGTTATTAATAGACAAAGGCGTTCCTGATCTGGGCCACAGAAAAATGATCCTAAATACTTCCTATCAGTTAAACACTGTTGGTATTAGCATTCAACCCCATAAAACTTATCGCTATTGCGCAGTAATAGATTTTGTAGCATTGCCACATTAGCCACAAAATTCTTAAATTGGCGCCCTCAACTAAAGTCGATTTGAAAAGAAAGAATCCTATTGCAGTAAATCTGTACTTTGCGCTAGCCTACCGCTTCCTAATAGCAATGGAGCTATACACCTTATGCAGACTTGCATTTTATGCCTTTAATCAAGATCTGTTTCAGAATATAACCTTCTCAAAATACCTTTACATGCTATGGGGAGGATTAAAATTTGATGCTTCTGCACTGATTTACATCAATGCCATTTTTATACTTTTACATGTAATCCCCGCTCCTTTTAAATATAATGATGGATATCAACGCTTTTGCAAATGGCTATTTATTATTACAAACAGCATAGGTATTATGGCAAATTTTGCCGACTTTGCTTACTATAGATATACACTTAAACGTACAACTGCAACTGTTTTTAGTCAGTTTAGTCACGAACAGAATAAATTTAAGCTATTCATTGATTTTTTAAGTGATTACTGGTACTTATTTATTCTTTACGCTGTTACTATCTGGTTTTTCATCCGTCTTTACAACATGATAACTGTTAAAAGGGAGAGCCGTTTTAAATGGACAAACTACGCATTACAAACAGTTTTAATGCTAGGTATCGCCCTTGCATGTATCACCGGAGTACGTGGTGGATGGGGTTTTGGGACAAGACCAATTACCTTAAGTAATGCGGGAGAATATGTAGATACTCCAGATCAAATGAGCCTGGTACTTAATACCCCATTTTGTATTTTCAGAACACTTAAAGCGTCAAAACTAAAACCTGTAAATTATTATGACGAGAAAACTCTTAATTCAATTTACAATCCTATCCATCAGCCAGCAGATACCGCAGCCTTTAAAAAGTTGAATGTTGTATTCCTGATCATAGAGAGCTTAGGAAAAGAACATGTAGGTAGCTTAAACAAGGACTTGATGAATGGAAATTATAAGGGCTACACTCCATTCCTGGATTCTTTAATTGGTCAAAGTTTTACTTTTACAAATACCTATGCAAACGGGCGAAAATCTATCGATGCACTTCCTTCAGTAATCACAGGTATTCCCTCCAATAGAGAACCTTATATCTTGTCTATTTATTCAAGTAATGAAACAACAAGTATTGCAAAATTATTGGGCGATAAAGGTTATGAAACTGCGTTTTTCCATGGTGCTCCAAATGGCTCAATGGGATTTTCTTCATATACCCACCTTGCCGGCATAAAACACTATTTCGGACAAAATGAATATGGCAAAACTGGTGATACCGATGGCACATGGGGAATTTGGGATGATCCTTTCATGCAATACATGGCCGATGAAATGAATACACTGAAGCAGCCTTTTTTCTCTGCATTCTTCTCTTTATCTTCTCATCACCCCTTCCGTCTTCCTGAAGAATATGTAGGTAAATTTCCAAAAGGCCCACTTCCTGTGCAGGAAATATTCGGCTATACTGATATGGCACTACGTAATTTCTTCAATAAAGCATCGAAAATGCCATGGTATAACAATACCTTATTTGTATTATGTGCAGATCATGCGACTTTATCTTATTTCCCAGAATATCAAACGACTCCAGGCTATTATTCTATTCCAATTGTATTTTACTACCCAGGTGGTGACCTGAAAGGAAAAACAGATAAAATAGTTCAACAAATAGATATTATGCCTACTGTGCTTAATTACCTGAACTACGACAAACCATATTTCGCACTGGGTTTTGATGCTTTTAGTAAAAATCCAGATAACTTTGCCATCAATAACAATGATAATTTCTTCAGTTTTTACCAGGGAGATTACCTATTGATTGGTGATGGTAAAATAAACAATGCGTTATATAATTTAAAAAAAGACAGACTTACTAAGAATAACATAGTAGATCAGGAACCAGCGGTTACAGAAAAAATGAATAAATACCTTAGAGCATTTATACAGCAATACAACAATAGAATGATTGAGAATAAATTAACAGCGAAATAATACATGCGTAAATTTCTGTTAAGCATTATCGACTTCTTTTATCCACCCTTCTCCCGTTGGTTACCTTTGCATACATTCAGGTACCTTGTTTCTGGAGGTACTACTGCTGTATCTGGTATCCTGAGTTATTACATTGCCTATAATTGGATCTTAGAACAGAAGAATATAAATGTCGATTTCCCATTTCTGCCTAAGTTAATTACAGCACACTCTGCAGCACTCATCATCAGTACTTTCATCAGTTTTATAATTGGCTTTACCTTGAACAAATATCTTGTCTTCACTAAATCTAATTTAAAAGGGAGAATACAAATGTTCAGGTATGCAGCAGTTTTGACTATTAACTTTGGACTCAATTTTGCGATGCTTAAATATATGGTAGAGGGCTTACATTTCTATCCATCCATCTCACAGGCCTTTATCACCTTAACCCTATCTCTGTGTAGTTATTTCCTGCAAAAGCACTTTACATTTCGGGTTAAAAAACATCCTTAAATAAATTTCATATTAAGGTCATTGCGTTGCTTTTTATTTGGTTAACATCCCTGATAGCATTAACTTCGTCTAACTAACTATCATAAAAATGAGTGATTTTAATGACTTCAACAATCCACAGGTAGCTAATCTTCCAAAGCACCTAAGGCAATTTATTGTTGAGCAGCACTATGAAAAATACACGCCCATAGACCAGGCTGTTTGGCGCTATGTAATGCGTCAAAATTATAGTTATTTAAAACATGTAGCATTTTATCCATATATCAAAGGTTTACAACGTGCTGGCTTAAGCATTGAGCATATTCCAGATCTGCAAACTATGAATGACAACCTAGGTAAAATAGGTTGGGGTGCAGTTACTGTAGATGGATTTATTCCACCTGCGGCATTTATGGAATATCAGGCATACCGGGTATTGGTTATTGCTGCTGATATACGACAAATCAATCATATTGAATATACACCAGCACCAGATATCATTCATGAATCAGCTGGTCATGCTCCTATTATTGCAGATACCGACTACAATAACTACCTAAGTTATTTTGGTTCAATTGGTACCAAAGCAATGTTTTCTGCTAAAGATTTTGAACTTTATGAAGCCATCCGTAACCTTTCTATTTTAAAAGAAGCAGTAGACACTCCTGAAGATCATATTGCCAGGGCAGAAAAGCACTTGCAGCAAATCTCAGAAAATATGGGTGAGCCATCAGAAATGGCTTTATTAAGTCGTCTGCATTGGTGGACAGTGGAATATGGATTGATAGGTACATTAGAAAATCCAAAAATATATGGTGCCGGGCTCCTTTCTTCTATCGGAGAAAGTTCGACCTGTATGCAAGATGATGTCAAAAAACTATGGTATAACATAGATACCATTAACTATAGTTACGATATTACAAAACCTCAACCACAACTTTTTGTAACCAAAACATTCCAAAATCTTATTGACGTTCTGGAGACTTTTGCAAATACAATGGCCTTTAGAAAAGGTGGAGTGGAAAGCATTGTTAAAGCTATAGCGTGTAAAAACCCTGCAACAGCAGTATATAGCTCTGGATTACAGGTTACAGGTGTGTTTACAGATATGGGAGTTGATGAGAATGATCAGCTCAGCTTTATAAAAACAACTGGTCCTTCTGCATTGGCAATAGACAATAACCAGTTGGAGAACCATGGAAAATTTTACCATAAAGATGGTTTTTCATCTCCTGTAGGCAAGTTAAAAGGGCATCAGAATGCGCTGGAAGATTTAAACCTTTCGCAACTTGAGGAACTTGGAATCGTAGAAAATAAAAACACAAGCTTTACCTTTGAAAGTGGTATCCATGTGCAGGGACTTGTGAAAAGTATTTTGCAACACAAAGGCAAAACAATATTAATTTCCTTTGAAGATTGCACAGTCAAGGAATCGAATGGAAATATACTCTTCCAACCTGACTGGGGAATGTACGACATGGCAATTGGGCAAACGATCATCTCTGTATTTAATGGGGCAGCTGACAAAGGTGCTTATGAAGAAATTACTCATATTAGTGATAAGCAAACACATAAAGTAGTTTATGATGATACGACGAATGCACTTCATAATATATACAAGACTGTACGCCTGATCAGAGAGCGTGCAACTGGATATGAGCAGTTACCCATTTTATTTGAGGCATTAAAATCAGAGCACCGCCATGATTGGCTTTCAGCTATGGAGATCCTGGAAATTTTATACCACAAACAACAATATCCTGACCTGGAAAAAGAAATCCGTATCTATCTTGAGCTTAAGGCAGAAAATGAGCCTGAACAGAGCAAATTGATTCATGATGGATTACATGTTATTAAAAACCCGGTTACACAACTGATTAACGAAGAAGAAAAGTAATTTAGAAATAAAAATTAATGAATATTGTATTAACAGGCGCCAGCAGTGGAATTGGCTTTGAAGCTGCATTAGAATTCACACTAAATAAAGAAAACAAGGTTGTTTGCATAGCCAGATCAGCTGATAAGCTCCGAAAATTACTCGAAATTGCTAAAGGTATTAATCCAGATTGCACATTATTACCTGTGGAATTTGACATTATTAATGATGATTATGCTGCTTTAGTACCTTTTCTTAAGGAAAAACTAGGCAATATTGATATCTTGATCAACAATGCTGGTGCATTGATTAACAAACCATTTTCTGAGACCACTGCCGAAGATCTGGCCTGTATGTTTGAAAGCAATGTACTTGGACATTTTAATATGATTCAAAACTTACTTCCATTGATGGGCAGTGGAAGTCACATTGTAAATATAGGTAGTATGGGAGGTTTTCAAGGCAGCGTTAAATTCCCTGGACTTTCTGCTTACTCTGCCAGCAAAGCAGCATTACATACCTTAACGGAATGCCTGGCTTTTGAGCTCCTTGAAACTGGTGTAAAAGTGAACTGTCTGGCTCTTGGCTCTGCTCAAACAGAGATGTTGGAACAAGCATTTCCAGGGTACCAATCTCCCGTTCTTGCTTTCGAAATGGGCAAGTATGTGGCCGACTTTGCCCGTACTGGCCACAAATTTTTTAATGGAAAAATACTCCCTGTAGCAGTAACAACTCCTTAATCAATAAGTTATCAACATTTCTTAAACCTAAAGTATTAATTTAATACCTTAGGCAAAGTTAATATGAAGAGTCTCCCAATTGCATTATGTTTTCTTTTTTTGAGTGTGTTTGCGGCTAAATCGCAGACAACCGTACCACTCCAATACCAGCAATTGGTAAACAAACTTTCTGAGCAAAGTAAAGTGGTAAACAAACCGAAACCTGTTGAATCACCTAATCGTTTACTGGAATTCGCAAAATCAATGCTTGGTATAAGATACAGAGCTGCTTCCAGTAGTCCTAGCAAGGGTTTTGACTGCTCTGGTTTCGTCAATTATGTCTTCAGTAATTTTGGGTTTAAAGTTCCTCGTTCATCCAGAGAATTCGCAACAAGTGGAGAGGCTAAAAAACTTGAAGAGGCAAAAATTGGTGATGTGATATTGTTTACAGGCACCAACAGCAGGTCAAGAACACCCGGTCACGTGGGAATCATCTACTCCATAAATGGTGATGAGATTAAGTTTATCCATTCTTCATCTGGAAATGCTAAAGGAGTTACCATTTCAAGCTTAGAGGAAGGTTTTTATAAGAAACGCTTCTTAAAAGTGGTAAGCATTTTATAGCAATACCACTTTTAAAGCATCATTGACATTCCCTTTACTCAGCCATGCTCTGGCCAGTTCATGCAACTCACGTTCACGGTTATTCATATCTCCTATAGTTGCATCAAATATTTCTTTGACTTCCGGGTTGTTCTGAATAGCATCAATTTCATCAGCTTCAGGTAAATATTCAATATTCCCCAACATTCCCAGATCATTACCTGTCAACACTTTAGAATTCCTTACAGCCGCGGGTAAAGCATCAACACCAATACCCAAGGTTGTTAATGGTTTAGCTACCTTAAACAAGTTTTCTGATGTAACGCGGCAATACCAATCGCCACCCAGTCTGGCTACCAGATCTATCTTAGCCTGATCAATTTTACCATCTACATCAAGTATATTTTCTTTAATGTGAATCAGCTTGACTTCCGCAAGTATAAGATTTCCGGCTCCAGGATTTTCCCCAAGATGAATCACTTCTCTTACTACACATTCCATTTGCACAGGTGCCTCAGCCACTCTTGGCGGTTTCACAAGTACCGAGGGCATCATTGTAAAACCTGATTTCTCGAATTCATTAACCCCTTTTGGATATTCCGTACTCGCCAGGCTCATTTGCTGAACCATCGGATAATTCACAATATTGATGACACACTCCTTAACCTCGAGTATATTCTCTAAAGTATGTTTGGTAGTATTATCTCGCACCCTCCTTGCCGGCGAAAAGATGCACAGCGGTGGATTTGCACTAAACATGTTAAAGAAACTAAAGGGGCTAAGGTTAACATTACCCTCCAAATCAATTGTCGTAGCAAAGCAGATCGGCCTCGGTGCAATTGCATATTGCATATAGTTCTGCAACTGCGCCGGGGTCGCTTCAGCTGTATTTATTGTTAACATCAATTATTTTTTTAACGCCAGAATTGAAAAATCTGTATCTGCTTTTTTAATGGTATTACTTAAATGACCAAGACCAGTGACTTCCATTTCTACCACATCTCCATCTTGTAACCATTGAGGTTTAAAGTTAGGGTCATTCAATAAGCCTGTCCCATTCAATTCAAGAAAGCAGCCCGTGCCAACTGTTCCAGAACCGATTACATCTCCAGGTAAAATATCAGCACCATATGCACAACGTTCAATAATTTCAGCAAATGTCCAATCCATATCTGCCATATTCCCAGCCGACACTTCTACTCCATTTACTTTACAGGTCATCTTTAAATCATAAGCATTTCCTGTATGCCCAGCTTTGGCATCTGTCTTATATTGTTCAAGCTCATCAGGAGTAACCAGCCACGGACCAATTACAGTCGAGAAATCTTTTCCTTTAGCTGGCCCCAGGTTTAACAGCATTTCTTCCATTTGCAGCGTTCTGGCACTCATATCATTCATCACCATATAACCGGCAATGTAATCATCTGCTTCAGCAGCTGTTATATTACGCCCTTTCTTACCAATTACTACTGCTACTTCCAATTCGAAATCAAGCTTTTGAAAATGATCAGGCATACATTCTATTTCTCCTGGTCCTTGAATGGCATTGTGATTTGTAAAGTAAAAAATAGGATACTGGTCAAACTCTGCAATCATTTCTACTTTTCTGTTTCTACGTGCTGACGCTACATGCTGACGAAAAGCATAACCATCTCTACATGATGTAGGATGCGGAACCGGTGCAAGCAATTCAAAAAAAGCTTCCTGTTTTGGCTCCAGTTCACCAGATTTAATTTGTGCATCAATCTTTTTAGCTCTCTCCATCAATTCAGCACCGCCTTGCAAAAAAGCATTCATTTCATCAGGCAATAATTTATCACAAGAATTCAGGTTATAAATATGCCCATTTACATAAACACCAAGGTGCTCTATGTCTTCTGTTTTATAGGATACCAGCTTCATATATCAGTTCTTTTTTATTTTTTAAGTAGTTTTCCAAAGCTATATAAAATTAAACAAAAGCACTATAGCAAAGGCACGAGTTAAAGCAAAATGGCAGCTAACAAAAAGCCTACCGCAATGGTTACCGTTACTGTCGTTAAGCCTGGTGGGGTAAATGAATGATTCACCAAAAAACGACCAATCCTTGTTGTTCCTGTTCTGTCGAAACCCATTGCAGCTACCAATGTCGGATAGCTTGGAATAATAAAATCTCCATTAACCGCAGGGAACATTGCAATAAGAGCCGGAGCTGGAATTCCTAAAGCGATGCCTAAAGGCATTAATGCTCTTACAGTTGCTGCTTGACTAAACAGTAAAATAGACATTACAAATAAGGCAATGGCAAAAGTCCAGGGATGATCAGTAACAAATGCACTTAAATGCGTTTCAAAGAAAGGCATATGCGCTTGCAAATAAGTATCGCTCATCCATGCTACCCCAAATATACATATTACTGCTTCGGACCCTGATCTGAAAATGGTACTCTGAGAAACCTTTGTTGCAGGGATTTTAGATACAAAAACAATTACAGCTGCAGCCGCCAGCATTAATAATTCTATCATTTCAACCATCCTCATTGGTTGCATCTTCCCATCTACTGGAAATGATGGTCGAACAGAAGGAATTGCGGCAAAAATCACCACACTTATAACAGCTAACAGAAAAACATACACAGCTCTTTTTGACTCCGCAGTATAAGTTTTTTTTGCGTCCCCCTGCGAAGTATCACCATCTAATAACTTTACGAATTCCGGATCTCTTAGTCGTTCCAGAAACTCCGGATCTTTCATCAGGTCCTTACCTTGCCTATTAGCGATAAGAGCACCCGCCAGCACACCTATTATGGTAGCTGGGATAGCAACAATTAGTATATGAGTCAGCTCATACCCTTTAGGAGCAATTAAGGTAGTTAATGCAACAGTAGCTGCAGAAATAGGACTGGCCGTTATGGCCATATGTGCAGCAATTACAGATATACTGAGTGGACGTTCAGGCCTGACCCTTTTCTTCGTAGCCACCTCGGCTATAATGGGAAGCAGAGAATAAATAATATGTGCTGTTCCTGCTACTAAAGTAAATGTATAGGTAACCAGTGGTCCTAACCAGGTAATATGATTTGGGTTTTTACGCAAAATACGTTCAGCAATTCCAACCATAAAATCCATTCCCCCTGAGGCCTGTAAGGCAGCGGCAGCAGTTACAACAGACAAGATGATCAGCATCACATCAATTGGAGGAGTTGTTGGCTTAAGGCCAAAGCCCAGCGCAAAAATGAGTAGTCCTACCGCACCCATCACTCCTAGTCCTACACCTTTCATGCGCGCACCAACGAGTATAAGCAAAATTAAAATTGCCAATTGTATCCAGATCATCGTTTAATTATTTTGGTTTGTTTGTATGTTTTTTTAACGGTTTTAAATATATAAATTAATTACAACGAATAATATATCCTTTTTCATTAATCAGTAAAGCTGTTGCATAACGTAACATTTATAATTCAACAACATTACTTCGATCAATATGTGGCTTATTATTTTGGTTATTCATTGATTTAATACTTAAATTAGCAGACGTAAAAGAAAATGGTAAAAAGCTGTTTCATATATCAAAGTCAAATTGCCTCGCAAGCGCTGGCAGCATTCAGATATGGCATGCTTTCTAAAATCATTTTCGCACAATATTCCAAATAGCATTTCCATCTTTAATGCCTTCAGTTAAAACGCTTTTCATGGTTTTAACGTTTTACTTATTATTCTAACCAATTAACTGACATATTGCTATGCCTATTTATCATACATTAGGATCCATTCCCGCAAAACGCCATACGGTTTTTCGTAAACCCGATGGAAAACTTTACGCAGAAGAGCTCGTTTCTACGGAGGGTTTCTCAAGCTTATATTCTCTTGTATACCATTGTCACCCACCAACCATGGTAAAAGCACTTGGTGAACCCTATTCTGTTGAACCTAAAATTGCGAGAGAAAAGCATTTAAGGCATACCAGCCTGATTGGCTTTAATATAAAACCTGAAGACGACTATTTAAAAAGCAGAAAACCTGTTTTGGTAAATAGCGACCTTCATATTTCTCTTGCTGCACCTAAAAAATCAATGACCGACTACTTTTATAAAAATAGTCAGGCTGATGAGGTTATCTTTATTCATGAAGGGACAGGTATATTAAAAACAGGTTTTGGGAAGATTTCTTTTAAATATGGAGACTACCTGGTAATTCCGCGTGGCACGATTTACCAGATCGAATTTAATGATGAGAACAACAGACTGTTTATTGTAGAAAGCTTTAGTCCAATACGTACACCTAAACGTTACAGAAATGCTTTTGGGCAACTGGAAGAGCACTCGCCTTTTTGTGAAAGAGATATCAGACGTCCACAGGACCTGGAAACAATTGATGAATACGGTGATTTTAAAGTACTGATCAAAAAACAGGGAATAATGTATCCTTACACTTATGGTACACATCCTTTTGATTTTGTGGGCTGGGATGGCTTCCACTATCCATGGGCATTTTCTATCCATGATTTTGAGCCTATAACCGGCAGATTACATCAGCCTCCACCCGTGCATCAAACTTTTGAAGGACATAATTTCGTGATCTGCTCTTTCGTTCCTCGTAAATACGATTATCACCCACTTTCTATACCTGCTCCTTATAACCACAGCAATGTGGATAGTGATGAGGTGCTATATTATGTTGATGGCGACTTTATGAGTAGAAAAAGTGTGGTGAAGGGACAAATTACTTTGCATCCTGGTGGGATTCCTCATGGACCTCATCCTGGTACAGTTGAGAAATCTATTGGAAAGGAAAGTACTGAAGAATTAGCTGTGATGATTGATCCTTTCCGCCCGCTGATGTTAACAGAAGATGCGGTAAATATTGAAGATGAAGGGTATCATAAGAGCTGGCAAGAAAATATAGAATAAAAAATCCAGTGCTATTCACTGACTCAAACATTTTGCTGAAGGGCAAAATCTTTACATGTCAGCTCATAGCAACTGTATTTTTTTGGAAAGCAGGGAGGGTAAAGCAGGGAGGATAAAGCAAGGTGGAAATAACAGGGAGGATATAGCAGGGCATCGCGAAGAGGAATAGAGGGCAGGTAGCCAAAAAAGAAATAGACTAACTAACTTATTATCATAAAAAAAAAACTAAAAATGTCAACACAAACATTTGCAGAAAAGATTGCTAAAGCGCAGGATTTTCTTCCTATAAATGGAACAGACTACATCGAATTTTATGTCGGTAATGCTAAACAGGCAGCTCATTATTATAAAACAGCGTTTGGTTTTCAGTCGCTCGCCTATGCAGGGCCTGAAACTGGTGTTCGCGACCGTGCTTCTTATGTATTAAAGCAAGGAAAAATCCGATTGGTATTAACCACAGCACTTAAATCTGAAAGTCCTATTTCTGATCATGTGAAATTGCATGGTGATGGAGTAAAAATCCTGGCACTTTGGGTAGATGATGCTTATAGTGCATTTGAGGAAACAACAAAACGTGGTGGTAAACCATATTTGGAACCTGTGACTCTTAAAGATGAGTACGGCGAAGTACGCATGTCAGGTATATACACTTATGGAGAAACGGTTCATATGTTTATCGAACGCAAAAACTATAAAGGTGCCTTTTTACCTGGTTATAGAGAATGGAATAGTGATTATAACCCTACTGAAGCAGGTTTATTATACATAGATCATTGTGTAGGGAATGTAGGCTGGAATAGAATGAATGAAACAGTGAAATGGTATGAAGAGGTAATGGGTTTTGTAAATATACTTTCATTTGATGACAAACAGATCAACACAGAGTATTCTGCACTGATGAGTAAAGTAATGAGCAATGGGAATGGCTTTTCTAAATTCCCTATTAATGAGCCAGCAGAGGGAAAAAAGAAATCGCAGATTGAAGAGTATTTAGAATTTTACGAAGGCGAAGGGGTGCAGCACATTGCAGTAGCAACAAAAGATATTTTGACTACTGTAAAGGAATTAAAAGCTCGAGGGGTTGAGTTTTTAAGTGCACCCCCTGAAGCCTATTACAATATGATGCCCGAACGTGTGGGCGAAATTGATGAGGAAATTGCCCAACTTAAGGAATTAGGTATACTGGTTGACTGTGATGAAGAAGGATATTTATTGCAAATTTTCACAAAACCTGTAGAAGACCGTCCAACTTTATTCTTTGAAATCATTCAACGTAAAGGAGCCCAATCATTTGGTGCAGGAAACTTTAAAGCACTATTTGAGTCTCTGGAACGTGAACAAGAGTTAAGAGGTAATTTGTAAGTCATTGCATAGACTTATCAACAGAATGGCCTGCTCATCATTTATGAGTAGGCTTTTTTGTAAATTTGTCCAGCCCCATATTAAATAAAAATACTTATTTTCGGGCTTTAGGCACTTGCGGCGTATGGAATACAACTTAATCGACAGAACAAAGCTTTTTTTCACCAGGTTTACTGCTGCTTTCAAGTTATTCCAAAAAAACGATCCTCTGCGCCTTGCAGGAGCAACAGCATTCTTTGCAAACTTTGCACTTCCACCCATCCTTTTAATATTAATTCGGATGTTCGGTTTTTTCATTGATAAAAAACTACTAGCTTCCCGTTTATTTGACAGACTAGGCTCTATATTAGATGATGACAGCACAGGATTAATTAGGCAGGTATTACGTAACATCAGGGGTGTTGATCATCAATGGTATGCCACCTTAATCAGTTTTTTATTCTTTCTTTTCGTAGCAACAACTCTGTTTAATGTCATTAAGAACTCGATGGACCAAATCTGGTCCATCGGTAAAAAAGACCGTGTAGGTTTTATGTTCACCATGAAATTAAGAGCAAGATCTATGATTATCATATTACTTGCCGGGATATTATTACTGGTAGGCTTTCTTGCAGATATTATCCAGGACTTCATAGGAACCTATTTAAACACTGCCGCTCCAACATTTGGAAAATTTTTCCTGACAGCACTAAACCAATTGCTATTTATAATCATTGTAATGACCTGGTTTACCGTACTCTTCCGCTTTTTAACAAATGGCAGGCCCACATGGGTTACTGCACTTAGAGGTGGTATTCTTACAGCAATCTTATTTGCCATAGGCAAATATATTCTGCGAATACTACTCCCATTAAGTGGTATAGGAAATATATACGGCACATCAGGATCTATTGTACTGATCATGCTATTCGTATTTTATTCTTCTTTTATATTTTACTTTGGTGCCTGCTATGTAAAAATCCTGAGTGATGACAAATCAACACCGATACGTCCAATAAAGGGCACTTTTAATTATGAAATAAAAGAAGTTATCAAAAACACTTAACTATCTGACCACAACCTGCTCAAATCCCTGCATTTCAAACACAGCTAACTTATTCAGCAAGTTGTAGTGTAAAGTCCCAAAGAAATTTATAATTCCATCTTTGTTCTTACCCTCAATACAAATACTCTCTTTCACCACCTCCTGATGTTTCAAATACTGGTCAGAAAGTATGATCTCTTCGTCCTGAATCCGGACATCAGCAGCATCAATCGAGAACTGTTTAAGGAGCTCCGCGAAGCTCTTTCCATTTAAAAGCAACTCTTTAATATTCATAGCCGTATATATTAAGTTAGGGACAAATTTAAACTCAATTATAACGCCAAAAAGAAAGGGTAAATATCTAGTACTTACCCTTATTAACAAAATGTTGAAAACTTTCTGTTTTTTAAAATAGCTTCAGTGCTAAACCAAAAGTAAATAAGCTCAGTTTTGTATCATTATAACCATCTTTTCCAATTTTAGAAAGTCCGGTTTCATATCTCAAATCTAAACCAAGTTTACCAATATCTACACCTGCACCAAATTGCCAGGCAAAGTTCTGATCTTTAAAGTTACCTTTAAATACATCACCAGCAGCATCACCAAAAGACTGCTCTTTATCTAAAACAAAGGATACAACAGGGCCAGTATTTAAACGTATACCTACACCGGCAGCTCCAATTTTGGTTCCAACCAATACCGGCACATCTAAACTGGTAAAGGTTACTTTGTTTTCTTCTCCTGTATTAGCTTTAAGGGTCGTATTCTTACCACTTAAATATAATTCTGGTTGCAAATGAATACCAGCGGCACCAATCCGAGTCCATAAACCCGCATAATAACCAGCTCTGTTATCACTACTGAAAGTATTTTCTGTACTTAATTTAGAAAGGTTTAGTCCTCCTTTAAGTCCAAATTGGAAGCTCGGCAAAACCTGACTAAAAGCGCTGAAACTGAGAGCGACAAAGAATGCAGATAAGATTATTTTTCTCATATAGGGATGTTTAATTAATTTACTAAAGGTAAAAATAACAATATTTTCAATTGAAAAGTAAATTACGTAGTTTTATATTAAATAATCTCTTTAATGTCCACATACTTTTTCGCAGTTTATTATCATGAATATCTGAATGAATTTTATATTTAATTCGTACGCCACTACTTTAATTTTTTGCGGCATTATCACCTTATTCTTTTCTTATCAACTATTTCAAAAAAAGCGTGAAGCATTGCGTCTTTTTGGTTTTATGATGGTCTCAAACTCTGTTTGGTCAATAGCCTATGGCTTTGAATTGGCTAGCACCACCATAAACATGATGTACTTTTTCATAAAAATAGAATACCTTGGCATCACCACTCTCCCTGTAAGCTGGCTCTTATTTTGCCTTAATCTTTCAGGAAAAGAGAGCTGGTATAAAAACCGATTAAACTTATATGGATTACTTATTGTGCCATTCGTTACAGTATTATTGGTATGGACAAATAGTTATCATCATCTGCACTACCGAAATATAAGTATTGACCAAACTACCCCATTTCCATTATTAAAAATAGAGCCTGGTATTTGGTATAGCTTCTACATGGCTTATTTCTACATACTGCTTGGCTTAGGCAGCTCTCTGATTCTTAAAACAGTAAAAACTGAATCCATATACAAACGACAAAACTATACCATTTTCTTTGCAGCACTCATACCTTGGATAGTTAACTTAGCCTACTTACTCGGCTTTCGTCCCATTGCCAATCTGGATCTAACTCCCTTCGCTTTCATTATTGCTACTATGCTTATAGCCATAGCTATTTATCGATTTAAATTGTTCGATATACTTCCCATTGCCAGAGAAAAAGTTCTGGATCTGATTCAGGATGGCTACCTGGTTCTTGACGGCAAAAACAGGGTTATAGATTATAATCTTTCCTTTAAGCAATATCTACCTGATTTATTACGAAGTAAAATAATAGGAACACATATTGAATCACTGTTTCCACAACAAACCGACTTCCTGGACTTTCTAAAAAACCACAACTCAGGAAAAATAGAAATGAGAATACAGGTTCATAGTACAGTATCTGATCTTGAAGCAGATATCCAATATCTGAACCAACATCAGCTTAATAGCGAAGCAACTATTATTAAACTTCAGGATTTAACAGCAACAAAAGAAGACGCATTAAAATCTAAATTACAAACTGATGAGCTTAAGAAGCTGAACCAATTAAAGGATAAGATTTTTTCAATTATAGCCCACGATCTTAGAGCTCCTCTTGTCAATCTCTCAGAAGTATTAAAAATGATCAATACCGGGATGATTAGTCCTGATGAATTCAAGACCCTATCTCCGAAACTGAGTCGAGATATTCTATACACAACAGATTTACTGGAAAACATTCTACACTGGTCTAGAAGTCAACTTAAAGGGTACGGAATAAACAAAGTACATTTTGAACTAAGGAACTTGATTACCAATGAGGTAAACTATCACCTGCCATCAGCTACAATAAAGCATATTAAAATCCTTCAGGATGTGTTCCCGGGACAAATTGTTTATGGAGATATGTTAATGATACAAATAGTGATAAGAAATATATTAAACAACTCTATTAAATTCTGCAATGAAGGCTGCGAAATAATTATTAGTGCTGCATTTCAATCTAACCATCAGATGATGATTTGCATTGAAGATAATGGACAAGGAATGTCAGCAGAAGCATTAGAAACGGTCAACTCCGGCACAGGTTTATCAACCAGAGGAACTAAAGATGAAAAAGGGACAGGTTTAGGGTTAGTGATATGCAGAGATTTTATGGAACGTAATAATGGAACAATGGAAGTATACAGTGAGCGAGACAGAGGCACCACTTTCAAATTGTATTTACCAATTGATGAACAGAATTTATAAATGAATACTAAAAAACCGGGCCTAAAATCATTTATGAGATTTTAGGCCCGATATCAAAAAATTTATAAAAACCATTATTGCCCGTTAACCCCTTTAATAGCTTCTTGCTCTTTCAAGGCATCGACGTTATTTTTATTACCAAAATTCTGGGTCTTGTCTGCAAAGTATTCAAGAATTCCCACTATTGTATCTAAGTTATCAGAAACACGCTGGTGCATATCAGGAAGATCTTTATTTAATCTTGTATCCCCCAATTCAATGTTATCAACCTCAATTTTTCCTAACTTCTGAATAATAGCCTGTTGTGAGTGCTGTAAATCTTCAAGCTCTCTCACTATCTTTTCCATTAACTCAAACTTCTTTAAAGTATCCATATCACTCTTATTAATATTAACGTTCTAATGTATTATTATACCTAATAACCAATTGACTTGAAATTATGTTTTAATTAAATTCAATAATATCGGATTCTAAAAAATAGAAGCTAAAGTAAATACTCAATATATTTGCATTGCACAGCAATAACTAATAATTTAGTTTCAAATTAATTATCATGAAAAGACTACTGCTTATTTTAAATATACTTTGTACATATTACTATAGTATCGCCCAGTCTAAACGAATCGACAACGATAAGCTACTAGAATATTACCAATCGCAACAATATGTTGAGGCTGCAAACTACTTGCAAAATATCTATAATGAAGATACTCAGAATCCAAAAGAAATAAGACAATTGGCATATGCATATGTTATGGCAGGTAAGCTTCCTGAAGCTGAAAAAAACTATTTAAAACTATACGAACAGCAGCCTAAGAGTTTACCCATTCTATTTAGCCTGGCAAGTATTAATGTGAGGAGAGGAAATGATGAAAAAGCAAAAGAATATTACCAGGAGATCATAAGAAATGACACGACCAGCTTCAATGCCTATAAGGGTCTAGCACAATTATACAGAGGGGAAGACAGGAAAACAATGGATAAAAGGATGTCAATCCTATATACAGCAAACAAGCTAAATCCTATAGATCCTGATATCGCATTTGATTTGTGTGAAACATATTTAAAAATGGAAAACCTTAGTGATGCGATGAAGGTCTTGGATACTGCTTTGGTAGCCGACAGTACAAACCTAAGGTTATTAAAAATGAAAATGCCAATTGGTATTGCTACAAAAAACTATAAAATATCTGTGGAGACCGGCGAGCTACTGTTAAAATATGGTGACAGTTCTTCATTTGTATTGAACAACCTGGCCAAATCCTACTTCCTTCTGCTTGACTACAGAAATGCTTTGAAGTATTTCTTAAAATTGGATGGTCAGCAATTAGATAGCGAGGTATTATCCTATAACATTGGGATGAGTTATAGAGGAGTAAAAGATTATAAAAACGCAATCCCCTATTTACAAAAAGCAATTAACTATGGGATATCGCAAAAAATCGCCAGCTATTATGGATTATTAGGTGATTCATTTGAAGGCGTAAACAAAAATGCCGAAGCAAATGCGGCTTATAAAAAAGGTTTACAGTTTGAAAACAATGGAAGCCTCCTCTATAACATCGCTCTTGTTTACGAAACCAAACTAAATGATAAGAAGAATGCTATTGATTACTATGGTCAATACCTTAAAACTATTAATGTAGCCGAAAAACCCCGATTAGCAGGATTTATCAAAAACAAAATCGAAGAGTTAAAAAGGAGATGATTAAAGATTTGTCAACCTTGCTACATATTTACCTATAATATCAAATTCAATATTTACAGCATCTCCAACACTTACTTCTTGTAAATTGGTATGTTCAAACGTATATGGAATAATAAAAACTGAGAACTCATCCCTTTCAGAACCAACAACAGTAAGACTAATTCCGTTAACACAAACAGAACCCTTTTCTACTGTAACGTTTCCCGTACCCGCATCATACTTAAAACGATACTCCCAACTACCATCTAATTCAGCCCTTTTAATACAAATGGCAGTCTGATCTACGTGTCCTTGCACAATATGTCCATCAAGACGGCCATTCATTAACATACACCTTTCAAGATTAACCTTGCTCCCTAACTTTAAATCCTGTATGTTACTTTTTTCCAAAGTCTCTTGTATTGCTGTAACGGTATGACTGTTTTCTGTTAATGATACTACTGTTAAACAAACCCCATTATGTGCAACACTTTGATCTATTTTAAGCTGATTACTCATATCAGACTTAATCGTAAAATGTAGGTTCGTTCCCTCTGCAATTATATTTTCAACTTCACCAAGTGTTTCAATTATCCCTGTAAACATTCTTCTCTTCTTATTTATTTACCCTGTTTTTTCTCCAGTTACTTTCAATTTGTTCATTTAATACCGACTTCGTAGATGTCACTTGTTTTTTAAAAGAAATCGCACCAAATATTGCAGCTATCAAAGCTTCATCCTCATTGTCAATTTTCAAACTATCTGCATTAAAGTATTTAGTTACAAAATGCGTATCAAAATTACCTGAGCGGAATGCTTCATGTTGCATTACAAATTTACCAAAGCTCAATGTAGTCTGTATTCCTGTAATCTCATATTCATCTATAGCCCTAATCATACGCTCTAATGCTTCTTCTCTGTCCTTACCATATGTAATCAATTTGGCAATCATCGGATCATAATAGATAGGTATTTCCATCCCTTGTTCAAAACCATCATCCACTCTTACTCCATTCCCTTTAGGTGTTTTGTAAGTCTGCAATGTACCTATATCAGGAAGGAAATTATTTTCAGGGTCTTCCGCATAAACCCTTAACTCTATGGCATGCCCATTTATTGTCAGATCTTCCTGCCGATAAGATAGCTTTTCGCCTCTAGCAATTTTAATCTGCTCCTTTACCAGATCAAGCCCAGTAATCATCTCCGTTACGGGATGTTCAACCTGTAAACGCGTATTCATCTCTAAAAAGAAAAAATCCAGGTTTTCATCCAGAATAAACTCAACAGTACCTGCACCAACATAATTTACAGACCTTGCTACATCAACTGCACATTTACCCATTCTCTCTCGTATTTCTGTTGTCAGAACACTAGAGGGAGCCTCTTCAATTACTTTCTGATGCCTACGCTGAACAGAGCATTCTCTTTCAAAAAGATGGATAATATTTCCATGTGTATCCCCCAAAATCTGTATCTCAATATGTCTTGGAGAGGTTACATAACGTTCAATAAATACTGAACCATCCCCAAAGGCAGATAAGGCTTCACTTACAGCCAACTGCATTTGCTCTTCAAAGTCCTCAGCCTTTTCTACCACCCTCATCCCTTTACCACCACCACCAGCTGCAGCTTTAATCAAAATCGGGAAACCTACTTCAACCGCTCTTAGTTTTGCATCTTCAACATCAGTGATAGCTTCCTCAGTACCAGGAACCATAGGGATTTTATACTTTAATGCCGCTGCTTTTGCAGACAACTTATTCCCCATAGTCTCCATTGCTTCTGGAGTAGGGCCAATTAAAATAAGCCCCGATGCCTTAACAAGTCTTGCAAAAACTGCATTTTCAGACAAAAACCCATAACCAGGATGAATAGCATCAGCCCCTGTGAGTTTACACGCTTCTATGATTTTCTCTCCAATAAGATAGGATTGATTAGAAGGTGCTGGACCAATGCATACAGCTTCATCCGCATAAAGAACGTGTAACGACGCTCTGTCTGCTTCTGAATATACTGCAACCGTTTTTATTCCCATTTCTCTGGCCGAACGCATAATACGTAAAGCGATCTCTCCCCTGTTCGCAATAAGAATTTTCTTCATGTTTTATATAATCCTATCTTTATATTTATCAGAAATATATTAATAACATTTCTGAGGTCAACTTAGGTCTTGTAAATTCTAAATACAATATTACTGAAGCTTGCTCATATTATGGTTAATATTATGATAAAACTTAATTAATATGACGCCATTTTAAGCTCATTTCATAGCCTTAAATTTTAAAATTTGGATTTTAAAATAACTAGTGTAATTTAGCTTAGTGTTTATTTAACAATATCCTAACATAAAAACACACAAAAAAGTAGCAAAAACCTGCTTTTTTTGCTATTTAAACACACATTACGATTTGACAACCAAAACCAAAAAAATTAAATTTATGAGTAAAACGGATACGAAAACAACAGGATTATTTACTTTTATCCCGAAAAAAACGAATTAAGATGATAGTTATTGCAGACGGTGGTTCAACCAAAACCAATTGGTGTTTAATTAATGAGGCAGGTAGAAAAATTCTTTTCAATACAGAAGGCTATAACCCTTACTTTTCCAAAACTGATTACATTGTAAAGTCATTAAAAGAGTCTCTTCCTGAACATTTGGAAACAGATAAACTTACCGAAGTAAATTACTACGGTGCTGGGTGCTCTACAGAGACTAACAGAAAAATTGTATCTGATGCGATGCAACAGGTATTTCCAAATGCAAAAATCAATATCGGTCACGATCTTTTAGCTTCTTGCAGAGCCTTACTTGGAGACCAACCTGGTTTTGCAGCAATTTTAGGAACAGGCACAAACTCATGCTTATATGATGGTACTGACATTACACTTAACATAGACTCATTAGGATATTTCCTGGGTGATGAAGGAAGTGGATGCTATATCGGAAAGAAAATTCTAAGTGACTATATGAAAGGCTACATGCCTAAAGGCCTTAGAGAAAGTTTTTATGACAACTATGCACTGACAAACGAAGATATTTTCGATCATATCTACAACAGACCACTACCTAACCGCTTCTGCGCTGGGTTCAGTAAATTCTTGTACGACTTTAAAGACAATTACGAAGACTATACCTTCAGTACTATTGATAATGCATTTACAGCATTTTTTGACAACCTTGTCGTACACTATCCAAATTATAAAGATTACAAGTTAAACTGTGTAGGTTCTGTAGGATATAGCTTTAGGGACATATTGAGTGTTGTTGCAGACAGATATGAAATGGGAATCGGAAAAATCATCCGCTCGCCAATAGATGACCTTGTTAATTACCATTTGCATATCGCAAAAAAGTAATCTAAATTATATTAAAACAAATCGGGCTGCATTATGCAGCCCGATTTGTTTTTAAGGAAAATTTCCAGCTCTTACAGTTTTGGTTAGAAAGATATCTCTTTACCAAACAACTTAGAGTATTTTCGCTTATCAAATTTATAAAGTGTTGCTGCTCTAAACGATACACCGTATTGCTTTTCATTCAAATCCTTTAGAACGCCAAAACTTAACATCTTTTTCCTGAAATTCCTTTTATCCAGCTTCTTATTCGAAATCACTTCATAAACATTCTGGAGTTGGGTTAAAGTAAACTTTTCAGGTAATAACTCAAATGCGATAGGTTGATGCTTAATTCGTCTTTTGATCTTCTCTAACCCCTTTTCAAAGATTTGCTGATGGTCAAATGCAAGCTTAGGTAAATCTTTTACATTTCGCCAATATGCTTGTTTAGCATAAGTACTTATAGGCTTCACAACCTTATCTCCCCCTAATCTTAAAAGAGCAAAATAAGCAATACTTACTACGCGACCTTGTGGGTGACGGTTTACATCGCCAAAGGTATAATATTGCTCCATATAAATATCACTCAGACCTGTAAGCTCATGCAGAATTCTTGTGGCTGATTGATCTAAACTTTCTTCCTCTTCAACCAGATTACCCGGCAAGGCCCACCAATCCTTAAAAGGTTCCTCGTTCCTTTCTATTAAAAGAATTTTCAATTCTCCTTCATCAAATCCGAACAAAACACAATCAATCGAGAAAGTGGAATTAAACTTTGGTAAGACTTCTTTCAAAACATTAATTTTTTATAATTTCCATGCATTTATCAGCTTTTCACAGCATAAATTTCTCAAAAAAACACATTTGACACCAAAATGCAAATAACTTTTGAGACTGCAAAAAACAAATTTTATCGAATGTAATTAATACATCCGGCATACTGTCAGTTAAATTTAGCAACAAACCATATTGACATTCAAATCATCATATTTATCAAAGCTTTTAAATGCACTTTATTTGAAAAAAACTTATTTATTAAGATCAAAAACAAGCTTTTTTTATTAATTTCATCCCCCTCTAAAGCATTAACAAAATCGACATCCCGACAAAATGTTAATTTTTTAATCAATAAAGCAAATAAATACACCTTGTTATAACTAACAAGGGAAAATAAAAAATAAATTACTTAGTGTAAAAAATACACGCTATATTCGTAAATATAAATGATGAAACCAAATATCAAAAATATCGCAGTATTAACATCTGGAGGAGATGCTCCCGGAATGAATGCATGCATCAGAGCTGTAGTCAGAACCGGAATATACAATGGTATAAATATGTTTGGAGTAATGCAGGGGTATCAGGGATTAATTAGTAATAACATTAATCCGATGGATGCAAGATCGGTTAGTAATATCATTCATCTGGGAGGTACCATTCTAAAGACAGCGCGTTGCCTTGATTTCAAAACAGATGAAGGAATGGAACTTGCTTATAAAAACCTGCAGGCTCGTGACATAGATGGACTTGTTGTTATTGGAGGAGATGGAACCTTTACAGGTGCAAAACGACTTGGAGAAACATTCGGAATAAAAGTAATCGGTGTACCGGGAACAATTGACAATGACCTATATGGTTCTGACTTCACATTGGGATACGACACAGCTATAAATACCGTTATTGAAGCAATAGATAAGATCAGAGATACAGCAGATTCGCATGATCGATTATTCTTTATAGAAGTAATGGGCCGTGATTCTGGTTGTATAGCTTTAAGAAGTGCTATTTCAAGTGGAGCTGAAGCAGTTTTATTACCGGAAAAAGAGACCAGTTTAAATGAACTGATCGCTCAACTGGAATCAGGAGCATCAACAAAAAAGACATCCAGCATTGTGATTGTATCAGAAGGTCATAAAGATGGTGGTGCTTATGATGTGGCAAAAAAAGTGAAAGAGCGCTTCAATCATTACGACACCAAAGTTACTATACTAGGCCACCTTCAACGTGGAGGAAGTCCAAGTAGCTTTGATAGGATTCTTGGAAGCAGACTTGGCTTTGCAGCTGTTAATGAATTGTTAAAAGGGAATACCATGCAAATGGTTGGTCTTAGAGGTAATGATGTAAAAACAACCACTTTAGAAGAAGCACTTTCAAGACATACTTTTAAACTGGAAAGTGATTTATTGGAAATGACTAAAGTTTTATCGATATAAACATGATAGCAATAGTATATAGTGGATCTAAAACTGCCTTCTGGAAAATTGCCAGAGATGGGAAGACTATTGCTGAATGTACGATGCCGGGAATTAACCCCTGCTTCAATGATCAGAAAACAATTCTTCAGTATCTAAACAAAAAAACAACGTTGATTAACCATGCAGAGAGCATAAAAAAGATATATGTTTTTGCCGCTGGAGCATCGTCCGAAGAGAGAAGAAAAGAACTTGCTGAAACCCTGGGCATATTTTTCAGATACAGTAAAATTACAGTTAAAGACGACCTGTACGGTGCATCTATATCTGCTTGCTACAACAACAGTGGTATTGTAGCCATATTGGGAAGTGGAGCTAATTGTGCTTATTTTGATGGAAAAAAGCCTGAAAAGAACAATTTTGGATTAGGCTATGTATTTGGAGAAGACGGATCAGCTACCTATCTTGGAAAAACGATTTTAAAACTTTTCCTTCAGAATAAGCTTCCTGCGGATTTACAAAAGGATTTTGAACTGAAATATAATCTGGACAGGCCTCAAATACTGGAAAGAATCTATAAAAAGCCTATGGCTCAACAATTCTTAAGTTCATTTTTCGACTTTTTCCTTGAAAACAGAACAAATAAATATATCCTGGAGATTATAGAAAATGCTTTTGAACGTTACTTTGATATATTTCTACAACCGACCTTAAAGCGTCACCCCGGAAAAGAAATACATTTCGTAGGTCTTGTTGCCGGTAGTTTTCAGGATGAGTTAAGAGGAATAGCAAAAAAACGAGGATTAGAAATCACAACCATAACCAAGGAACCTATATATAATTTACTAAACTACTATTCAAATTAATAATTTAAGATGAGCAAAATTGGAATTAACGGCTTTGGCCGTATCGGCAGACTAGTTTTCAGAGCTGCATTAAAAAGAGGATTAGATATCGTTGCAATCAATGATCTTGTTGAGCCAGATTATATGGCTTATATGTTAAAATATGATTCTACTCATGGTAGATTTGATGGCACTATCGCTGTTGAAAACGGAAATCTAGTGATAAACGGAAAAACAATCCGCATTACTGCAGAAAGAGATCCTGCAAACTTAAAATGGAATGAAGTTGGTGTTGAAACTGTAATTGAGTCAACAGGCTTATTCTTAACTCGTGCAGATGCTGAGAAACACATCGCTGCTGGTGCTAAAAGAGTAGTATTCTCTGCTCCTGCGAAAGATGCTGACATCCCTACTTATGTTATGGGTGTTAACCATCATAAATTAACAGCAGATCAAACTATTGTTTCAAATGCTTCATGTACTACAAACTGTTTAGCACCTATCGCTAAAGTATTGAATGATAACTTTGGTATTGTTGAAGGTTTAATGAGCACAATCCATGCAGTAACTGCAACTCAAAAAACAGTTGATAGTCCTTCGGCTAAAGATTGGAGAGGTGGCCGTGGTGGTTTCTCTAACATTATCCCTTCATCTACAGGAGCTGCTAAAGCTGTAGGAATGGTACTACCTGAATTAAAAGGTAAATTAACTGGTATGTCTTTCCGCGTTCCTGTGGCAGACGTATCTGTAGTTGATTTAACTGCACGTTTAGAGAAACCAGCAACTTATGAGCAAATCAAAGCTGCTATGAAAGCTGCATCTGAAGGTGAACTTAAAGGTGTGCTTGGTTATACTGAAGATGATGTAGTTTCTACTGATTTTATTGGTGATGATCATGCGTCAATCTTTGATGCAAAAGCAGGTATTTCATTGAATGACAACTTCGTAAAAGTAGTTTCATGGTATGATAACGAATGGGGCTATTCTTCTGCATTAGCGAAATTCGTAGAATACTACGGAAACTTAAAGTAAAACCCGTTCATACAGGTTTATATTTGGTTAGAAACAGGGATGTCGTGGATGCGACATCCCTTTCTTTTTGCTTAACCTTATGATTTATTTATAATCTATTTGCTGATCAGCTTTCTGAGATTCCGGATGCTAGCTGTCACATCAAAATCTTAAGCTTACCTTGATACAGCTTTAAGCATTAAAATGATAAATAATCCCACTTACCCCGGTATGGTCTCGACAACATTTGATTGCCATATGCCGAATTCAGAAATACTTCCTTTTTAGGATTCCATAGCAATGGCTTTTGAAGTTCATAAGCTATATTGACAAGGTTACATACACTCGCAGTTCGATGTCCAACTTCTACATTGGCAATTGGATCCTTCCTACTCTTCATCGCATTAACCCAATCTTGTTGATGTTGCTGACTCTTATAAAGGCGTATATCACTGGATCTGAACTGTATATTCTTTAATTTCGGCTGATTTACTTCTAGAAAACCTCTCGCAACTTTAATTGTACCTTCAGATCCTATAAATTGAATCGCATTTTTCTTTCCCCAATCCTTGTGATATACATTTATTCCATTTGCATACTTAAACGAAAGACCAGATACAGCACCTGGCGTAGAAGGAGGAGTAAATGATACCGGACCAGAGTCATCCATTCCTAATGCCCATTGAACAATATCAAACATATGCGCACCCCAATCGGTTATATAGCCTCCACCAAATCCGCGATAACCTCTCCACCATGCCCAAACGTCTTCTTCGATTGGTGGAGAAAGAATCGGATTGTATCCTCTATAAAGAGAAGGGCCAATCCACATATCCCAATCCAGGTAATCAGGTATAGGCATTGAAGGTAAATCGCAATCCTTTACAGGTTCTCCAATAGAAACATTCACTTCTTTTACTTGCCCGATATAGCCATTGATAACCAACTCTGCTGCATGCCTAAAATTATCCATTGAGCGCTGCATACTACCAGTTTGTAAAACACGCTTATACTTTCTAACCGCATTAACCATAGCCCTACCCTCCCCAACAGTTAATGAAAGTGGTTTTTCACAATAGATATCTTTACCAGCCTTTGCCGCATCTATTGTGATCTGAGCATGCCAATGATCAGGAGTTGCTACTACTACTGCATCAATATCCTTACGCTGTAAAAGCTCCCTATAATTACCATAACCTTTGACATCTGTTTTTACCTTTTGCTTATTGGCCTCCATTGCCATATTTACAAAACGTCCTAATTTTTTACTATCCACATCGCAGCTGGCAAGCACAAGTGTTTCGGGACAACTATTTATGGACTTGAGTAATGATCTGGCCATTTTGCCATTCCCAATGTACCCCAGATTAATGCGATCACTAGGTGCAACATAACCGCTTCCACCCAGAACATGCCTGGGTACGATCATAAATCCCGCAGCCATGAGGCTTCCTGCTTTTAAAAAATCTCTTCTTGATGACATACTTATTTCTTTATTTATCTACTTATACTTTCTGCTTTTAAAGATTCCGAAAACCGATAATGCGATGAAAAGTTAAATAATTTGCATCGTGATAATTATTTGGGCCACCTTCATTATCATCATGAGAAGTTCGGGACACTGCAACAATGTCCTGTCCATCAAACTGCCAGTCTACATACTGATAGCCATGTAAGTAAATATCAGGATTTTGAATGACAATTGAATTAACTGTCCAGGTTAACAAATCTGTACTGGAACAAAGAGCTAAAGTATTCCTTATTTTATCTAACTCAATATTACCAGTAAACTGACTAGGTACATGATTAGATAAAGTCCAGTATTTGTTACTTAGACTATCAAAACGTATACTGAATTTCTTTCCTCCACCTGGTAGATCATGAAACCCAGTTGTCGCATTAAAAGTAGATGTCAGTCCATCATCACTGACCTGAATATGAGCAGACCTTTCTCTGAATTTGTCAAATGTATGGACACGGATTACATTTAACATTTTTCCCTGCGGATTAATTACTGCATTACCTTCAAGCCATCCATAGAAATAACCATTTACATAAGTAGGATCATAAGGCATTTTGTTTGTACTTACCCAACTTGAAGAATCCAACAAATCTGCATTAATAGGTGCTGACATCATAAATGCTCTGAAACGCTTACCCCATTGCTGATTTGCCCCTCCTTCATCCTCCATTGCGCGCCAGATCCTCCCATTGTTTACCACAACTGGAGTAGGTGCAGTATGATGTTTCCCTATAAGCAAAATACCTGTAGTACTACTGGTAGGTTGGGTCCAGGTGAGCCCAGCATCAGTTGACTTCCTAATAACAACATTTCCCAAACTGCCATCTATCCCCATCACAAATAATGAATTCAAGTGATTAAACAGAGTAGAACTATTTTGACCGCTGATATCAGTAAGGTGTACCCAGGATATCCCTCCATTAGTAGACTTATATAATCTCGTAAAAGCTTTGCCACCAGGCCTTGCGGCATCATTTGGTCCAAAAAAATCATTCGAAGCAATCAAATGGCCATTAGATAATTTAACAATACTAGGCGAACCGATAAAGATCCTCTGATAAGATGGAGAATGAGCAATAATTACTCCTGGCACATTTTCTTCGGCCGTACCCGATTGCCCTTTAATACATCTTACACTAAATCCATTGCCTCTTATATCACTATTCGATGGCAATATAGATGTTTCCCAAAAATGTGTAGCAACTCCTTGTCCAATGTTACCAGAAGCTTTACTACTCCAATAATATCCCCGTGTACCAACTCGAAACAGTACCCCATTAACACCATTACGATGACCACCTCCAGGCAATTTTAAATTGGAAGTAAAAGCGGTTTGGATATTTGTGATCTCTTCTCTATCTATAATTCTAATCCATTCCGTATTGTAAGGGAGGCGCCAGCCATCTCCCAAAGCCCTACAAGGATCGCAACCATTGTCCGCATTCACCTGGGTTTGGTCGGCCGCTAACCATTTACTTGCGACCGTTCCCAAATTCCACCAGGTATTTGGAGAAGCATTATAATAATAAGACCCTGAATTTGTGATGGGTAATTGCGAAGGATTGTTAAAAGGCATCCCGTTTACCAAAGATGCTGGATTCCTTACTTCATGACCATCAGTCCACCTGCCCCATTGATACAAGCCACCATATGCACTGGTATCATTTACTGCAGTAGCGACTTGATTGCTACCTAAGTTCTGCTGCAACCATACATTTCCATCAGCAGCACGAACAGTAGCGTAAGTGATCGTATCTACTCCCTGGATAGCTTTAATCCAGCCAGTACTCCCTATAGTTGCAGCAGGAAGCTCTTCCAGATCATTGGTCAGGGACTTTTCATATTTCAGATCAGAAGGTGCTAAAACTTTCTTGCAGGATAAAACCATAGCTATTGAGCTTATGAGTAAACTCCATATAAAATACTTGTAATTCTTCATCAGTATATAATTTGATTTTATTGTCTTGATTTTATTTTATTCCATTGATACTTCTAAACTTTTTGATTCTGTGGAAAGTAAAAAAATTGTTGTTATGGTGGCTGTTTGCCCCTCCAATTCCATCATCATAAGCAGTTCTTGATACCGCAATAATATCTTCAGCTGCAAATTGCCAATCAACATACTGAAAGCCGTGCTTTAGTGTATCAGAATGGTGCAGAATAGTCGATTCTACTTTCCATTTCATTAAATCAGTTGAAGAGCATAATGCCAATGTATTACGGACACGATCCAGAGGAATAATCCCACGATAAGCTTCTGGGACATAATTAGACAAAGTCCAATATTTGTTTGAAAGAGAATCGAAACGAATAGTAAACTTTTTACCACCACCTGGGAAATCCTTAAATCCATTTGCAGGATCAAACGTTGATATAGTTCCAGAATCATTTACCCGAACTATCGCTATTCTTTCTCTTAGTTTATCAAAGGTATGTACCCTCAGGATGTTAAGCATTCCTCCATTTGGGCCAGCAACAGCATTACCTTCTAACCAACCATAAAAATACCCCCCCAAATAACTGGAGTCATAAGCAAGAGGATTGGAATTTAGCCAACTATCTGCCTTTAATAAATCGGCATTTTCCGATGCAGATAACATAAATGCCCTGAATTTCTTCGGCCATTTTTGTATTAAACCCTCAGTATCTTCCATAGCTCTCCATAACCGTCCTCTATACAATGTAACAGGTGTTGGTGCAGTATGGAATTTCCCTCTCTTTAGTAATCCATTATCCTCATTTGTTGGGACAGTCCAGTTTAAGCCTCCATCCAGAGACTTTCTAATGATTACATCTCCTTCATTACCACTCAAACCAAGAATATATAGATTACCCTGATGAACAAAAAGGTTAGACATAAATTGTCCAATAATGTCCGTAAGAATAGTCCAGCTAGCGCCTCCATCATCAGACCTGTATATTCGGGTAAGGGACTTGCCATTCACTCGTGCTTCTGGATTTGGACCAAAAAAGTCATTCGAGGCAATGTAATCACCATTAGGTAGTATACATATACTGGGAGATCCTGGATAAATTCTGCTCGAACCAGATTTATAACCTAGTACTGTTCCGGGAACATTATCAAATGCTTTTGCACCTTCCATCTTATTTTGGGCAAAGCCAGATAAGGATAATATAACCCATAGCATGCTCAGTAGCATATTTAGTATGCCATTTTTAATTATTCTCATAATTCAATCCTTTTCAGTGTTATATTACTCAACAACAGTTACTGTAACTTGCTTAGCAACCTGTTTTGTCCGATCAAGATTTGCGTTTAGACCAACAAACGTAGCAGTATACTTACCTGTTTTGGAATACGTATAGCTATAAGATTTCAAGGCAGGATCTGAAATAGACTTGATAGCTACTGATCTATCCGGCCCCAGATCAGTAACCGTAACCGCAGGTATTGATTTACTGACCACCCAGGCTTCTGTTTCATCATCCTTTTTAGGCCCATTGGTTGCATTTCCAGTGAAAGTAATATTATTAGTATAGATATAACCCCTATTCGGTTCATAATTACTAGACTGTATCGACTTCCAGCCTCCCGCAGACTGCGCCATCATGGAGACTTTACCATTGATTTCATCTGATGATTGCAGCAGAAGATTTTGAATTCGCCACAAATTATATTGCCCGTAAGTAGTTTGAGGCTTTGTAATATATTTAAATGCGATATAAATAGGTTTGTTATTAACAATTAGATCAGTAATCTTTATTTCACCAGATGGAACCAAAGCCCTATTGTCTTCATGCGTTGCCATTCTAAACCGATCTGTGATATTTATCCAGTCAGCTTTATCAAGATTAGCTAAGTCATAGGTACCATTAAAATCGCTGGATACTAAAACCGAGAACTGATTTTCTTGTTTCCCATCTAATATTTGTGAATCAAATTTCAGGCTGATATCAGATTCCAATGCCCTACTTTGATCAACATATGCATAGCTACTACCATTTTCTCCCGAATAAAAAGAAATAATGTCTGAGGTTCCCTTAAAATTAAAGGTCAAACTCTCATTTACCTTTACAGTCAATTCTTGATTTTCTACATCAAAATCTGGTGTAACAATCTCTATTTCTTTTTTACAGGCACTAGCTGTAAACAATAAAAAGGTCAGAAAAAACAGATATATCTTCATTTTGTTTATTTTTAAAACTACCAGCCTTTATTTTGGCTCAAATTTGGATTAACACTCATTTCATACGAAGGAATAGGCCATAGAACATCTCTTTCAGAAAAATTACTATAACAAATCAATGCATTATTCCGATCTACTGAATTGGGAGAATTAATAACTTCAGCTTTAACAAGATTCATCTGTTCCATAAATTTCCCCCAACGTACCACATCTCCCTTTCTCAGTAATTCAAAATTTAATTCTCTTGCGCGTTCATTTTGAATAGCCGCTCGAAAATCGTCTTTGTCATTGATGTTTGCAGTTGTTAAATCCGCATCTGTAATCTTTGTTAATTCTGCCTGAGCCTGAGCACCGTTACCCCCACCACCAGTAATGGTAATTATTGGAGCCGTTTTAAATTGTCTACCAGAGTTGGTGATAGTAATTGCCGTAATCAGACCACCCGCAACAGTTGCCGTAGCAGTAGCGTTTAAACCACTTCCACCTGAAATAGTTACTATAGGAGCAGAAGTATATCCACTACCTGGATTGATGATTTTTATAAGCTTTATACTTTCAGAGACTTGTCCTATACCATTTAGATACTTACCATACCCTCGCCTTCTTACATTGTTAACCGCATTGATGGCTAGATTTGTCGGCCCATTTAATTCATTTTCGGCTTCTGCATACATTAACAAGACATCGGAATATCTCAAAAGCGGAAAATTCTGTGGTGTACGTATATCTACCTTAGGGAGCAATATCTCACTTTCCCTACGCCATTTTCCGCAATAACGCTGATAGATTTGATTGCTGGCCCAATTTACTTTTATACTAGTGTTATTTCCTGAATATGAAAAAGGAGCAATAGACCAATCTCTTCTAAGATCGTTAGAATAAGTAGCTCCACTTGCCTCATATACATTAAACATCCAGAGTGTAGGGTGCAAATAACCAGGTGAGTATCCAATAGAAGGATCACCGCCGGTATTTTGTCTGATCCCATTATTTCGACCAACCATACCGCCAATATCATATGGACTATTATTGCCCCAGAATTCTATTTCTAGGATACTCTCTTTAATGTCATACTTATCTTGGGCATAGTTAATAAACACCTGTTCAAATGACGGATTTAAACTATGTGTACCGTCATCAATCACTTTTTCTGCCCATTTTTTCGCTTCAGCAAATTTTGAAACATCGTTTACAGGATAACCGGCCATATGTAAACATACTCTTGCCATCATACCCCAAACAGCAGTTTTGGAAACCTTACCACCAAAATTTAGATTCTTGATATCGTCAACTAATAATGAGGCCTCCTCCATATCTTTAAGAATTTGTACGTACACATCTTTGGCTGGAGTTCTTGGTATTTGAAGATCCTCAGCTGATGCTGATGGAGCAGTTTTTAATACTAATGGTACGCCATCAAATTTGCTAACCAACATGAAATAATAATAAGCCCTAAGAAACAGAGCTTCACCTCTTATTCTATCTCGTCTGACTTTATCCATGACTGGTTTGTCAATATTAGCAAGAAGCTGATTGGCCTTATTAATCCCTACATACAAAGTTTGCCAATATGACAATACCTTTGGGTCTGTTGATGCGGCATTAAATCCGGCCACTCCAGTAAGCTCAGATGCATTGCTACAAAACCCTTCATCTGTTTCTATTCCCATTCTGGCCAACATATTGTTACGATATAACCCTCCGTTTGCCCATGTTGCATATACACCATTTAATGCCGTATTAAGCTGGGCTTCTGTATTATAATAATCCTTTGGATTTATAAAATCTGCAGGCTTAGTGTCTAAAAATTTCTTACATGAAGTTATTCCGGTAATGCAGAACAACATCAAGAGTAAATACATATTTTTCATAAATTTTATATTTATTTATTCATCAATAATCGAACTGTTATAAAGATGCTTTAAGCCCAAAAACAAATGTCTGTTCTCTTGGATAGGCCGAATAATCAAAACCTGGTGTCAATATCGAGTTCGCTACAGAAACCTCTGGATCCATACCAGAATACTTAGTCCAGGTATATAGATTTTGAGCGGTAGCAAACAAGCTAAAGGACCTTAATTTCATTTTAGAAAGTACAATTTTAGGTAGTGCATAGGATAAGGAAACAGTTTTGAGCCTTAGAAATGAGCCATCTTCAATAGCACGAGAAGAGAACCGCCCCGTTGGCCCCTGACCACCAAACCTATAATACTCATTACTAGGGTTTTCCGGCGTCCATCGATTCACATAAGTGGCATATTGATTTAAATTGGATCGGGTTAACGCATTGCCTTCAAACATATCTCTATTTGCATTAAACAGGTCATTGCCATAAGACCATTGGAAAAACACATTAAGAGAAAGTCCTTTGTAACTAAGGTTATTGTTAAAACCGCCAATATGCTTTGGAAGGCCGCGACCAATAATGATACGATCTTTCTCATTAACTATACCATCGCCATTCATATCCTCATACTTGATATCTCCAGGCTTAATTGTACTTCTTAGATTTCCATTAGTGGCAATTGTATTTTTTAAGAGATAACTACCATTGGGTTGAAGCGTGAAATCATCAATCTGATAATTGCCTAGCCATTTATATCCGTACATAACAGCTGCAGGCCCACCAATTCTGGCTAGGTATAGCTGTGCATTACTATAGGGGGCAGGATAACCAACAGTGGAGATCATAGTCTCCTGAAGATCAGCAAGGGCTAATATCGTATTTGAATTAAATGAAATATTAAAATCACTGCTCCATTCAAATACCTTATTCTTGATATTTACTGTGTTTAAAGTGAATTCCAAACCCTGGTTTCTAACCTTACCAATATTCTTTAAAATTTTTGAATACCCACTACTATAGGGTACGTTCGCATTGAGCAAAAGATCTGTGGTAGTTTTTCTATACAAATCTATAGTAATATTGATTTTGTTTTTCAAGAAAGCAACATCATAACCAAAATCCAATTGTCTTGTGCTCTCCCACTTTAAATCAGAATTACCATAATTGCTCAACATTGCGGTTTGCTGAGGATCTTGATTATTAAACGAGTAATAACTGTTGTAAGGGAAAGTGATGGAAGACAAATAGGAAAAATCTCCTACACGGTTGTTCCCAGTAATCCCATAACTAACCCTAAGTTTGGAGTTAGAAACAAAAGATAATGCTTTCATAAATGGCTCTTGATACATGTTCCATGCAAATGCTGCTGATGGGAAATAGCTCCATCTATTATTCTCGGCAAATTTTGAAGATGCGTCAGCCCTAAAAGATGCAGTAAATAAATAACGGGACTTGAAGTTGTAATTTGCTCTTCCCAAAAATGAAACCAGCGTATTTTCAGTGGAAGAAGCTACCAAACTAGACAATTCACCTTCATCTATCCCATTTACTCCCAGCTCCGGGTTGGGAATATTCTTAGATAAATATCCACTTCGCTTGTTTTGAGTACTCTGTAGCGTAAAACCACCGATAATATTCAATTTGTTGTTTTTATCGATTTGGTGATTATAAGTAAGAAGGTTTTCATTTACCCAACCACTGGTTAAAGCATTGTAAATAGCCCCATTAACTCCTAATGTATTATCAGGAAAAGGGTACCCTCTAGAAGTTTGGGCATTATAAAACTCCTCATTTCTAACCGCAACGCTATTCACTCCACCTCTAACAGTTAATGCAAATTTCTTTGAAATTGAATAGTCAATTTTAGCATTTAACAATAAGGTATTTGTAACCTTAGTTTTAATTTCATTTATAGCAGAAATGTATGGATTAGCTCTTGCATCACCCGCATCAGGATCCAGCAGTTCATCTTCAATATTTTCCCCTCCACTAACCGGTCTCGCACCCCAAATCTGATACATCAGATAAGTAGCATAAGGTTGAGTACTTGTGGTTCTGGTTGATGTTGGTGAAACGCCATAATTCTTTTCGTTACCAACGTTAATGTTAAAAGATCCCCTAATATTTTTACTGATTCGTTGATCTAGGACAATTCTTCCCTGATAACGGTTATAGCCGGAATTAACAATAACACCATTCTGATCAAAAATAGAACCTGATACCGCATATTTTGTATCCGCTGTACCTCCCGTTAATGCAAGGTTATGAATCTGCACCATGCCAGTTCCGAACATTTTGTCCTGCCAGTCAATGGGAGCAATACTTTTATAGTCATCAAGCGTTCTTCCTGGTTCTGTTAAATAAGCAGCTTCGGCAATAGACGGATTGATTTCAAGTTGATATTTTACAAATTCATAAGGATCCATTAATGGTATTTTCTTAGTCACACTGTTAAATCCCAACGAACCATCATAACTTACAGCAGGTTTTCCTATACTCCCTTTTTTTGTTTCTACAATGATTACTCCATTAGCTCCACGAGCTCCATAAATAGCTGTTGCAGAAGCATCCTTTAGAATACTGATCGATTCAATATCGCTTGGATTCAATACAGCTCCTGCAGACTCTTCCAGCGGAAATCCATCTACAACATACAATGGGGCATTACTTTGTGTTAAAGAGTTCCCTCCCCTAATCACGATGTTCATACCTGATCCCGGCTGTCCATCATTAGAGCTGACCTGAACTCCGGCGATTCTTCCAGCCAAAGCTTGTTCAAATGTAGCTACCGGGGCCTTTTTCAAGTCATCCATTTTAACTTCTCCAACAGAACCGGTTAGATCACTTCTATTAACACTGCCATAACCAACCACTACCACTTCATCTAATGAGGAGGCTTGATCAATCATAACTACTTTTATATTCTTTTCTGCCCCAACCTTTCTTTCGGTAATCTGATATCCTAAATAACTGAATATTAAGATATCAGTTTGCTTTGCACCACGGATTGTAAAATTCCCATCGATATTGGTTACTGTTCCGCTGACGGAACCTTTGATCCTTACACTTACTCCTGGTATAGGAATATCATTTCGATCAACCACTTTCCCTTTGACCTCAGTTTGCCGGATTTCCTTTTCCGGAATCGACTCTTCTTTTTTTACAACAATGGTTTTATTTTCAATGGTATAATTTAACCCATTTGGTGATAAAGCCTGATCTAATGCCACTCTTAACGCCGCATTTTTAAAATTCACCTTTATTCCAGGTGTTTCTTTTAAGATTTGACCATTGCATAAAACATTATAGCCGGTTTGTTTCTTGATTTCCCTGAACAGGTCTACTAGTGAAATGTTATTTTGAGACAAAGTTATAGTCTGGGCATAGCCAGATGCATTAACCTGAACAATGGCGATAAAAACAATCAGCACTATTAACTTCATTATAACTAGATATTTTAACATAGGAGAGGCAATTCTCTCCCAGCCATAGAAAATGTAATTTTTCATTACCTTTGGTTGATTTAGGTTTAAGAGTAGTTCACATAATTATCATCTATAAACCAGGTCATTTACCGGGGAAAGACGCAACCTTTCTCCGGTTAATTAAACAGGTTTATCAAGTAGATTGTAAAATCAATCCATAACTAATACCCTCCTTCCCTCAACTTTGAAATGAACTGAGCCTGTCAATTCTATTAATTTCAATACATCCGTTATGCTTTTAAACCGGGAAATGGATCCCCAGATCAATACATTTTTTGCTGAAGACTTGTAAACAATCTCCACATCATACCAACGGGAAATTTTATTCATAACACTTCTTATATCTTCATTATTGAACATAAACTCATCATTCTTCCAGGCGATAACTTCTTCTGTATTTACTTTCCTCACTTCTATAATACCTTGCAACACTTCCCCCTGCTCTCCAGGTTTAAGAATTTTTGTATGGACATTACCTGAGCTTCCATTTGGAGAAACACTTACCTTTCCTTCTATAAGAGTAGTTCTTGAAAAACTTTCATCCTGATAAGAACTCATATTGAAGTGGGTTCCCAATACCTTAACCACCTCTCTGTCTGTATGGACAATAAAGGGAAATGCTTCATTTTTAGCAACTTCAAAGTAGGCTTCACCGTTCAACTCCACCGACCTTGTTTTAAGTCCAGAAAAAGACACTGGATATTTAAGAGTAGAGGCTGCATTTAACCAAACCATTGATCCATCTGGCAAGCGCACCTGGTAAGTCTCCCCCTTATTAGTCGAAAGTGTATTCTGTTGTCCTTTCTTTGAATCACTCTGATTCTTGATCTCATAAACCAATTGCCCATCGGCAGTCTTTGTAATAATCACCCCAGCTTCCTGGGCTAATTGGCCTTTATTGGCCGATGAAAGGACTATTTTTTCGCCACTTGCGAGAATCAATGTAGCTCCTTGTTTGCCAGGAACGACTTCCTGTTTAACTGCAAACTGTTGTTGAACCTGATTAGCCTCTCTTTTTGAAAAATAAAACAAGCCAGCAAGTCCAACAACAAGAACAACAGCTGCTGCAACATAAAAATATCTTCTCTTTTTTACTTTAGGGGTCTTATTTTCCTGATCAAGAATAACCCTTTGCGTCAGTGATTGATAGATTTCAGCCTTAACTGTTTCTTCGTCTCGCATCTGTTCCTTATCCCATTCAGTATATCTACGTAGCATTAAATGATAGGCATGATCAAAAGCAATTCTCTCTTCTTCTGAAGCAGAATTGTCATGACACTTACGGGCCAGTTCTTTAAATTCTCTGTCGGTCATATTTGGTTATATACCAATACGTCTGATTAAAAGAACTTAACCCTAGTAAGAATTAAAAATATTTTTTTTAAAAAATGCTGAAAAAATAAACGGATTAGTTAAGTATCATCGGTGTCAGGATACATACCCAAAATAAAAAATCGCCCATAGAGATACGCAACTGCTTCAATGCCAATGTAATTTGAGCTTCTACAGCCTTAACAGTTATATTTAACTTCTCTGCTATTTCTTTATTACCCAGATACTCTTTTCTACTCATTACAAATATCTGGCGACAACGCTCCGGGAGTTCGGATATACTTTTATCCAAAAGACTATTGATGTCACTTTCATTCAGCCTATCATGCATCTCCTCTTTACCTGCCAATAGCTCTAGTTCACCAGGTTCTAAGAAAACCTTACGATTTGAGGCTGCCTTGATATGCGTTAAAACTTTGTATCGTATCGCAGTAAAAAGATAAGGTTTAAGTGCCATAATGCTTGACTCATTTCTTCGGACCCACAACTGAAGCAATACATCCTGTACTATATCTTGAGCAGCGGCATCTTCCCGTAAAATAGAATAGGCGGAAAGATACAAACGCTTCCAATATTTATTGTAAATATGCTTTAAAGCTATTTGGCTATTCTCCCGGAGTAAATCCAGCAGTTCATCATCATCATATTCCTGGCTGATCAGCATGTTATATTTGGTTGTTCCTAATTTACATTAAAATAGGAATATGCAAAGCATAAAACTAAGTGCAAAACACAAATATGCAAGATACAAAGCTTATCCCTTTTTAACTTTTTATCTACTACCTATACTATATTACCAATTATTGAACTATAGGTCTTTAAGAGAGAATAAAAAAAGCAGAAATTAATTTGAATGAAATGTAAAACAATTGTTATACAGCAAATAAAAGATCATTCTACACGTTAACATTCAACGGATATTTCCGTGTAAACATTACTTTTGCCAAAATTTAAACTATCTCATTCCCAATTATGAAGAAAACATTGTACGCCCTCGTTTTGTCTGTTCTTTTTTTTAGCTGTCAACAAAACCAAGAAAACGCTGCTACTTACACGCCTCGTGTATTAACTGCCAATGAAAAATTTAATGGATATCTGGAAGGTTCAGATAGTGCTTTTACAGTTCTTATTCATAAAGATGAAGCCAGCTCAAGCGAAGTAAAAGAAGAATTTAAAGTAAAATTCAAAGATACACTTGTTAAAATTCAAATTAACAAAGCTGATCCTAACTCTGCAACAGAAAAGTTCTCATCAGTACAATTCATTAATACACAGAAAACAACCATGCTTGTTCAGATTTCTGATAAATCTGGTTTAACTGCTCCTTGCTATTTATTATCCGTAAAAGATGGAAAATTGGAAGTAATCAGTTTATACAGACCTTCAACTGGTAAACAAGACACTAAATACACTACTGGTATAATCAAAGTAGGAAGAGCGGGATATGTAGTTAACAATGATTTCTATATCACCAATGTTAACGCTCAAGTTTATCTAATAAAAAGACAAAACCCTGAAGAGCGTATACAAGGTCAGTTTATTCTTAATTCACCTGATAAATCAACAATTGTATTTCTTACAGACAAATCTTTATACCAGGTACATTATGTGAGTGATGATGTGTATAACGAAACATTCTCTAAAAAGGTTCCGCAGTCGGCAGCTGACCTTCCTGAATGGGTAAGAAACAATTTCATGTGGCAAAAAAATAAAAAAGGAATAACCTTTTTGAAATTTAATGACAGCGACAGAATTGTCGACATCAGAGAGTTCCAATAAGGAATAAACCTATCAAATTCATTACAGAATAAGTTTTGGGAGGCGAATGGATGCAATTATGTGTACATTAGACTAACAAAACTTATTTTTTTATGAAACCATCCTTAAAGCTACCTTTGGTAGCCATGTTGGCAATTTTTGCATCTTGTGACAATACTAACAAGAAAAATGATGCTGCACAGACTGGTATTTCACCGTCAAACCCCTTCTTAAAAGAAAGTACGCTACCGTACCAGGCCGCCGATTTTAACGCTATAAAAGATGAAGATTTTAAACCCGCCATAGAGGAGGGAATGAAAATTCATCTGAATGAAATCGATAGAATCGCTAACAACCCCGATGAGCCGACTTTTGAGAATACGCTTATTGAAATGGAAAAAAGTGGTCAGATGCTTCAGCGTGTAAATAACGTATTTGGCCTGATTACAAGTTCAAATACAAATGACAACTTGCAAAAAATACAAGAAGAATTAGCACCAAAGCAAGCCGCTCATCAAGATGCTATATATCTGAATGCTAATTTATTTAAACGTATTGAAGCAATCTACAACAGTAAGACGAAACTTAAATTAGATTCAGAATCTTTAAGATTAATAGAATATTATTATCAAAAATTTGTATTGGCCGGTGCCAAATTATCTGAGGATGCTAAAGCAAATCTTAAGAAACTTAATGAAGAAGAAGCTTCACTTAGTGCTAAATTTGCAAATCAAACACTTGCAGCAGCTAAAGCTGGTGCTTTAGTTGTTGATATGGTAGCAGAATTAGCGGGCTTAACCGAAGTTGAAATTACCGCAGCAGCACAGGCGGCTAAATCTGCGAATAATGAGGGGAAATGGCTATTATCTCTTCAAAACACCACACAACAGCCATTCCTGCAATCATTATCAGATAGAGATACCCGCAAAAAATTATTTGATGCTTCCTGGAACAGAGCCGAGAAAAATGATGACAACGATACCAGAAAAACAATTGTTCAAATCGCAAAAGTTAGAGCAGAGAAAGCTAGCTTAATGGGTTTCCCTAATTATGCAACCTGGAAACTTCAAGACCAAATGGCTAAAACACCTGCTGCCGTAGAGTCGTTCTTTGCCAAATTAGTACCTTCTGCTACTGCAAGGGCAAAAACCGAAGCTGCAGAAATCCAGACATTAATTGACCAGCAAAAAGGAGGTTTTAAACTAGAAGCGTATGACTGGAATTACTATGCCGAACAAGTACGTAAGGCGAAGTATGACCTGAACGAAAGTGAGATCAAGCCCTATTTCGAAATGAATAACGTGCTTAAAAATGGCGTCTTTTATGCAGCTACCAAACTTTATGGAATAACTTTTAAAGAACGTACTGACCTGCCTGTTTACCACAAAGATGTTAAGGTTTATGAATTGTTTAATGAAGATAAAACTGCAATTGGTTTGTTTTACTATGACTTTTTTAAACGTGATAACAAATCTGGTGGGGCTTGGATGGACAACATGGTAGGCCAATCTAAATTACTGGGTACTAAACCTGTTATTTTTAACGTGTGTAACTTTACCAAACCAGCAGAAGGACAACCTGCTCTGATCAGCTTTGATGAAGTGACTACTATGTTTCATGAATTCGGTCATGCTTTACACGGATTTTTCGCAAATCAACAATATCCAAGCTTATCAGGCACGAATGTCGCTAGAGATTTTGTAGAACTCCCTTCTCAATTTAACGAACATTGGGCTGTAAATCCTGAGGTATTTAAAAATTATGCCGTTCATTACAATACCGGCGAGCCTATGCCACAGGCATTGGTAGACAAACTAAAAAAAGCCGCTGATTTTAACCAAGGTTACGCATTAACTGAAGTCCTTGCAGCAGCTGCTTTAGATATGCAATGGCATAGTCTTTCAGCAACAAGTCCAGTTCAGAATGCCAATAAGTTCGAAACAGATGCATTAAAGAAAACCGGATTGAGCTTATCATATGTACCTCCGCGCTATCGTTCAAGCTTCTTCAAACACATTTGGGGTAGTGGTTACGCTGCAGGCTATTATGCTTATCTGTGGAGTGAGATGTTGGATCATGATGCTTTTGCCTGGTTTGAAGAAAATGGCGGTTTAACAAGAGCAAATGGACAACGTTTTCGTGATATGATTTTGTCTAAAGGTAATACAGAAGATTATGGAAAGATGTTCCGTGATTTCAGAGGTCAGGAGCCAAGTATCAAAGCTTTACAAAAATACCGCGGCCTACTTTAAACAGCTGCCCAAATCAATAGAAAGGCCTAATCATTAAATTTTGATTAGGCCCTTTTATTTCTAAGGCAATATTTAATCTTTATGTTTTACAGCATTTTGATAAGCTCTTGTGCTTTATCAAAATTGCTAGTTCCAGAAGGAATTTTTTCCATCCATGCTATTGCATCCCGATTGTTTTTTTCTTTAATATAACTTAAAGCTATATAATATGCCGCATCATATTTAAACACCGATGCTCCATCATATATTTTTGTTAAAACTGTTCTTGCTTCAACAGTCCTCCCTGTTTCAATAAGCGATACACCATAATAATAAGCAACCATAGAATTTTCTGGACTATCTGCATATTCCTTTTGTAAAATATCAGAAGCTGAGATAAAATCACCGGAATTATAAAAATCCGCGGCCTTTTCCAGGTTATTTTTATTATCCTCACCACGTTCCACTACAGACATTTCTTTACTGATAGCATATTTTTCGTACAGTCCAGCCGACCAGGGTGCCCAAACCAATAAACCAATAATTAAAATAGCAGCAACACTCATCCATTTTAAATAAGGCTTTATTGAAATTATTTTAGGAGTTGTAATAGTTTTTGTCTCTAAAAATATTTCATCTTTAAAATATTCTTTATTTAATGAGGCTAGTGTTGCTTCAACCTTTGCATCTGCCTCAGATGGGGCAATCCTCATTTTTAATGTCTGATGAACATTTTTATATTCAGCAAGCATTCCCTGCAGTTCAGGATCTGTTTGAATAGCAAGCTCAAACTCCGCCTGCTCTTGGTGCTCCATGTCGCCCTCAAGGTAACGTGCCACAGCTAATAATTTCTCCTCGTTCATCATTATTCTTCCGTTTTATCAGATTGAACCATTTTTATCAGAGATGCCATGCATTCAGATTTCTTTTTTCTCAGGTAACCATAAGTAACACCAAGGGTTTCGGCCACTTTTTCCTGTGCTTCACCTTTCATGCTCCATGAAATGATTTCTTTGCAGCGTTCTCCTAATTTTTCAAATGCTTTGAAAAACAACTTCGACTGCGCTTCCTGCTTTTCCAGATCATCTGCATTTGCAAAAGTATCTTCTCCGATATGTAATAAATCCTCCTCACTATTTGTTACCGGTAGAATCGATCTTTTTTTTAATTCATTCAACCATTTACGCTTACAGATCAATAAGATATATGGCTCAAATGGACAGGTGAGTTCCAATGTTTTATATTTCGCCTGCTTATACACGTCCATCAAGGCCTCTTGAAAAATATCTCCGGCATCGTCTTCACTCCCGCTATTGAATACAATCCAGGATTTTACTTTAACCGCGCAACGCTTATAGATCTCATTAATAACCATGGTATCATTATTTACCAGGCCAATAATAAAACGCTGATCAGAATGTATGTTTTTAGCCATTAACGAATTTATAAAGGATCATCTAATCACGAATTTATAAATCTTTTGATAGCTGAGTGAAAAAAATAATTAAAGATGGGGGTAACAATTTCTGAAGTGCATTGATATCTATTCAAATCATCCAATGGCGGACGCTGAAAAGCCTGAAAAGAGTAAGCAAATTTAAAAATTAGAACCATGAAATCTTTAAACTTAACATCAGCATTATTTATCGTATTGATTGCTTTAGGCATAGCCTGTAAAAAAGAAAATCATGGCGGCGATAAGAACACTACAAAATCAGCTAAAGAATTTACAGCCAAATATGGCGCTCAAAAACAAGTTAAAGAAATTAACGCTTCAGCGCTTCCTCAAACTATTACCTTTTTAGACGGTACAAAAATAACTTTCCCGGTTGGGTCCTTAACTAAAGGAGGTGTTCCAGTAACCGGAACTGTACGTGTAGAAGTTTATGAAGTATTAAAAAGAAGCGGTATTATTTTCTCTGGTGCAAATACCAATCATTCATCTGGCGCCCCACTTTCTTCTGATGGTTTCATCTTTATTGATGTAAAATCAAATGGTGTAAGTGTAGATCAAAATCTGATTGTACCAGTTCAAATCGCAATTCCTGCAAAAAGAGATGGTAGTACTCAACTTTGGGTTGGGGTAGATCAGGAAGGTAAGCCTTTAGTAGCTGATGAAGACAACAAAATGGCATGGGCTGATCCAAGAAAAGGTGATGGTGCCGGTCCAAATGGAGTAGTTGCTGTTCAAAATGCTTTTACCTTTAATTTTGGAACACTAGGATGGATTAACTGTGATGTCTTTTATAACTATACTAACCCTAAAACTACGGTAAGAGTTGAAGTTTTAAATAATCCGGGTTCAATGGCAAGTTTCTTCTCTTACACAGGTGAAACTTACGTATACTTTTGTGCAAAAGGTAGCAACGTAGTCGCTCAATTATATACTCCTGATGGCCCGAGTAAAGTAAAAAGCTATGATAATATGATGCCAATTGGTTCAGAAGGCCGTATGATTTCTTTCTCAATCAAAGATGGTAAATTCTACTATGCAGCACAGGACATCACTATTTCCGCTAATCAAAATATAACACTGACACTTGCAGAGACTACAGAAGATGCAATTCAAACCGCCATAAATAGTCTTAATAATTATTAGAAATCCCTATGAATGCGCTATCACGGTAAGGCCCCTATAAATGGGGCTTTGCCTTTTTCTATTTATTTTTAATTGCAACTACGCTCTGATTTATAAATATATTGTTAAATTCATTTTCAATTATGAAAAGACGGCTACAATTGCACTCACTATTTTTCGGAACCGTTTTAGCACTCTCGTCGATAGTGTCCGACTTACATGCACAAACTACTCAACCTCCGGTAACAAAAACACTTCCTGTATTGACTTTGCCAGAGGATACTGTTCCTGCAATTATTCATCATACTACAGAGAATGGAGTAGTAAAGTTCAGTTCTACATTACGAGCACTCAGAAAGATTGCCGGTGCTCCTGAACCTTTTTATTCTTATTTCTGGGAATTTGGAGATGGTCAGTTTTCATTTGAAAAAGAACCTCAGCATATTTATCCTAATGACCAGACATACAATGTACGTTTATATGCCACTAACAGTTACGATGATGGGAAACGTCCTCCAACCAGGCCCAAACCTCTGAAACCTGGAAGTAGCAGACCTGTATTGGCTGCTATAAATCCGGCTGGAGGGTCTCAGTTTTTTAAATCAGGTGGCACTATTGAAATGAGAACCAATTGCATGCCTAAACCAGGAGATGATATGATGCTGGTTTTAGGTTACCGCAATAAACTTGAAAATGGTATTGCCAGCTTAAATGGCACCTTATCCATTTTATATAATGATAAAGAATTTAACAAGGATAACTTTGAACTTGCCGAAAGTCGTACATATAACCAGGAAAAGGAAACCACATTAAATCAACGGGGAAGCTATACTTCATTAAAGGTAAATAAAACACCTGTTTATTATGCTGCACTAAAAGGCCCGAATATGAATGATTTTATCGGAGAGAAGTATAATAACCTTGTAATAGACCCTGAGGGCACAGCTTTGATCAAGGAAAAAATGGATGCATATAGGAAAAATCAAAGCTGGAAATTTGAAAATCTTAAATCCGGAGAGGAGAAGTTTATATTCCTTAATTTCAAGACTACCCCGGAAATGATTAAAGACACCAATGCAGTAATAAAACTTACAGGCGTCTTCATGCCCGACAATCCTTTAGCTGCAACAGAACTTTTCACCATAGAATTGCAAATTGTTGCTTCTCATGACCCCAACAAAATGATGCTGAAAAACAGCAGAATGAATTTCCGTTTTACAGGAAAAAACAGAAAATTAACCTACAAAGTAAAATTCCAGAATACTGGTAAGGGACCCGCAAAGAAAGTAGATGTGGGTGTTGCTATTGCTGAAGTACTTGATAAAGGCTCAATAGAAATACTAGACTCAAAACCGAAAATCACTCCAGGCAAACCTACCTATGTCAACCAGAGTTATCTGGATACCATTAGTCGGGCCGATAGTATTCACTTTGTATTTAACAACATTTACTTACCTGGAACCCTGCAAAAAGGTGTTAAAGATGCCGATTCTACCATGGGTTTTATCGAATACAAAATAGGTTTCAAAGAAAAGCCTAAAAAGTTGCCTTTTAAAAGTGGAGCAGCAATTGTCTTTGATAAAAATGAACCTATTTACACAAACAAAGCCACAGGAAGATACAAAATGGGTTTATCTCCAGGTATTATTGCTGGTTATGGCTTCCCTTTTAAGAATGGAAATACGCCTTTAACAGGACAAAAAAACATCACCTTTGGACTAAGTCTTGCACCTTATGCACCTCATAGGTACTACTGGCAGGTAGAAGTATATGCAAGTACTTTTGCTGAAAAAGAATATCCAGTCACCCAAATTATGGGTAGTGAGAGACTAGTCCCCATTGAGGTAAATGGCAAGCTTCAGGAAGCAAGGTTAAAATACGCAGACAGTACGGTAACAACTAAAGTAATGACCATTAATATTGTTCCGTTGCAAATGCGTTATAATTTTAACAAATACTTCGGTGCAGGTATAGGCACGATGGTTTCTATTGATGTTGATAAGCAGTCGACCCCTAAAAAAGAAGCTCACTATGAAGTACCAAATGCTGTTGGGGTAGGTCAGGAGGTCATTATAGAGAAAGCTTTTGATAAATTGAGCAGTAGCTTTAAAGATTTTCAAAACACCATGTTTGCCGATATACAAGTAGGCAAGGTACGTGTAGGTCCTGCACTTGGTTTTAGATACATGTATACCTTTCAGGGTAATGGGAACAGGCTAATCACTTATTTAACGTGGAAGTTTTAACTAAAATCCTACTGATTTGCTTTTCCTTTCCTGGCTTTGCAATGGCACAAAAGCCAATCGCCCACACACAAGTAATTGCTAAAACACTAGACTCCTTAAAAAAAGAAGACAATTTATCGGATTGGTTGTATACAAGAATAGATTACAGCTATACTACCCCACGGCAAAGCCTTCCCTTCCTGATGAATACGGAAAAAGAAATGTGGCGTAAACCCAACTCTACTTCTGAAAAAGAAGCATGGTTAATGCTCTTAAGTAATCAGGGTTATAATCAAATGTATACTGGCAATATCCTCAATTCTATCAATTGTTATGAGCAAGCTTATAATTACGTTGTTAAACATAAATTGAATGTAGAGGGTATTGCAGATTATGTGTTAAAGCCCTGGGCAAATAATTATACACGCCTGGGTGATTATGAGAAAGCGTTATTTATACAGCAAAAGACACTTGACTATGCTAAGAAAGAACATAATGATGAATTAGCGATTTCTGTTTACAACAACATGGCTATTTCTTATCGTTCATTGGGTGATTTCAAAAAAGCAGAAGAATCCATTCGATTAGGGACAAAAAAGACAAATGCAAATACGGTATCATTGGTACTGTTAGACAATACACTTGCTGATATCTATAATGATAAAAATGAGCTTGATCGCGCAGAACAAGTCATTAAAAGAAATATTATTCGCCAACAGAAACTAAAAGCAAATTTTGAAACGGCTTACTGGCTCTTAAGCAGTTATATTACGGCTGGTGATATTCAACAAAAAAAACAGAAGTTTGCAAATGCACAAAATAGTTATAAGCGTGCTTTAGCTATTAATGATCAATATTACAAAGGAAACAGACTTAGAGAAAAAGCTTATACGCTTATACAACTTGGTAAAATTAAACTTGCACAGAAAGACGCCGTTCAGGCTATTGACTTCTTTAATCAGGCACTAACAACATTCGGACTTACAGATTCTATTCTACTGTTCAACAAGGAAAGAATATTTGGAGACAATCGTCTGATCGATGTTTTCTATCAGAAATCAATCGCCTACAATCAAGTTGGACAGGATAAGCTGGCTTTAGAGAATATTCGATTATCATTACTATCTGCTGATAGGATTCGCTTTGAATTAGCAGATGTAAAAACCAAACAACGTTTCCAATCGGCCACAAAAGACATGGCAGAAAAGGCTATTGGCATTGCTTTCCAATTACTTGAAAAAACAAAACAACATCAATATGCAATCATTATTATTGATATAATAGAACAAACACGTGCTCGCACTTTATTGGATGATATTCGAAGAAATCAGCAACAACTTACTTTATCGACCAAAGACCCCCTATTTGAGCAGAAAGCTAAACTTGAGCAAGCTATTGCTTATAATGAAAAAGAACTTTTACAGGGTACAGAAATCTCAATTGAGGTTGAAAAACGTAATTCCGAACTGAAGTTTAAACTAGAAACTCTTGAAAAAGATTTAGTAAGACGTTATCCATCATTGGCTATAAATAAAGACATTAGTTCTGCTAAAAGATTATTGTCCCAGTTGCCATCGAACATTCATTTTTTAGAGTTTTTTTCTGGCAAAGAGTACCTTTATGTAGCAGAAATCTATAAAAATCGGGTGAAACATGTTAAAAGAGTCGCTAATGCGGAACAAGTAAAGAAAGACATTTTTGATTTTGTACACACCTATTATCACCATGGTCCGGCAGCTATGATGAACCAGCCGGAAACTTTTTTCAAATCATCAAATCAAATCTATAACGCTTTACTAAAAGACTTTAACTTTCACAATAACGACAAATTGATCATTATCCCTGATGAGATAATAGGTTATCTTTCCTTTGATGGTTTAATTACCGATAATAAATACAAATCTAATATTTCCGAATGGCCATATCTTATTAAAAATCTTTCCGTTTCTTATGCCTTTTCTATTCAGACATGGATTAATCAATCAAAAAAAAGAAGTTATCCTGAAAAAAAATTCGCAGGTCTGTTTATCACGCATCAGAATAAAAGTAAGCAGCATATTCCTGCAGTAGCCAAAGAAGCAGAAGCAATAGAAAAGATTATTGATGGTGATTTTAGAAAAGACAATGACGCACAAGTAAAAGATTTTTTCAATTCCTTTGATAAAGCTGGGGTTTTACACATCAGTACCCATTCCTATCTATCGGGTGTACAAAAAGAGCCTACATTAGCCTTTGATGATGCTGAGGTTTTCTTATTCGAATTATCAGCCAGAAAAGCAGCTCCAGACCTGGTAGTACTCAGTGCATGCAGAACCGCGGATGGTGTCATGAACAGCGGCGAAGGAATCATCAGTTTAAGTAGAGGTTTTGCTGCCATAGGAACAGGTGGTACCATTGCAGGTTTATGGAATGTAAATGATAAAGCAGCTTCAGAAATTACAGTTAATTGTTATAACAATATATTACAAGGTCAGAAAATCAGCACAGCATTACAGCTGGCAAAACTACAATGGCTGGAAGATAAACAACGTCCTGTACAGGAATTTCTCCCTTATTATTGGGACGCATTAATTTATATGGGCTACGACCAAAATATTGATTTAAAGCCTGCGCGTAATCACTTTACATATTACGCGCAGCTTGGAGCACTGTTATTAACTGCTCTTTTAGGAATCTGGTTTCTTGTAAAAAAGAGATCTATTTCTCCTGTTTCAAAATTGTAACTCCCAATGGCGGAATATTTAATAAAATAGAGTATTCCCTTTCATGACAGCCTACCTTTTCAGCTGAGATTAATTTATTATTCAGCTTTCCGCTACCAAAAAACTCTTTCGCGTCCGTATTAAAAATTTCTTTCCATTTGGCTTTAAAAGGTATACCTATACGGTATTTCTCTCTGTAAACAGGTGTCAGATTCAAGATTACAATTAATGTATCTTTTGCTTTCTTCCCTTTTCTGATGTAGACATAAATGGAGTGTCTTCCATCATCAGCACTAATCCATTCAAACCCTTCATAGGAAAAACTATGTTCATACAAAGCGGGTTCTGATATATAAAGTTTATTTATCGCACGAACCGTTTTCTGCATTCCTAAGTGTGGCGCATGCTCCAGCAAATGCCAGTCTAGTGAATTTTTAAAATCCCATTCATGAGTCTGCGCGAATTCATTACCCATAAACAATAACTTAGTACCCGGATGTGTAAACATATATGCATAAAGTACCCTTAGGTTAGCAAACTTCTGCCATTCATCACCAGGCATTTTATAAATCATAGATGATTTACCATGTACCACTTCATCATGTGAAAACGGAAGCATAAAATTCTCCGTGAATGCATATGTAATACTAAAAGTAAGCTGATAATGATGGTATCTGCGATTTATAGGGTCATTTTTAAAGTACTTTAATGTATCGTTCATCCAACCCATCATCCATTTCATACCAAAGCCTAAGCCCCCATCATGTACAGGATGCGTAACCCCAGGATAGGTACTGCTTTCTTCGGCAATCGTGTGTACCCCATCATAATTCCCATACACCGCTATATTCAGATCTTTAAGAAATTGTATGGCACCAAGATTTTCGGAACCACCAAATTCATTTGTAGCAGCTTCTTCGGCCTTTCTGGAGAAGTTGAAATAAAGCATAGAAGCAACAGCATCTACCCTTAATCCATCAATATGGAAATGATCAAGCCAATACAAGGCATTACTAATTAAGAAGGACCGCACCTCATTTCTATCATAGTTGAAGATATAAGATTTCCAATCAGGATGAAATCCCTTTCTCATATCAGAATGCTCATACAAATGGGTACCATCAAAATGATAAAGACCATGTGCATCCCCAGGAAAATGCGATGGAACCCAATCTAATATAACTGCAATATTATTTTTGTGTAGCTCATTGATCAGGTACATTAATTCCTGTGGGGTACCATGTCTGGAACTCGCTGCAAAATACCCTGTAATCTGATACCCCCAGGATGGAAAATAAGGATATTCCATAATCGGCATTAGCTCTACATGTGTAAAACCCATATCCAATACATAAGGAACAAGACTATTCGCTATTTCCACATATGTCAACACCCTATCCGGCTCACTAGGATCACGTTGCCAGGATCCCAGATGCACTTCATAAACCGACATTGGTTTATCTAAAGCATTTAACTTTGGTCTTTTATTTAACCATGCTTTGTCTTTCCATTTATAGTCATTATCCCAAACTATGCAAGCTGTTTTAGGGGGGTGTTCCCATCTTTTTGCATATGGATCACCCTTTTCAACTTCTAGTCCGTCAAAACCTTTAACCAGAAATTTATACATATCCCCTTTAGATACGCCAGGGATAAATCCCTCCCAGATACCAGAACTATCCAACCGGAGGTTTAATGGATGACTGGTCCTATTCCATTCATTAAAGTCACCAATAACATGTAATTTCTGCGCATTTGGCGCCCAGACTGAGAAATAAACTCCCGCAACCTCATTAACAACAATAAGGTGTGCACCAAACTTTTCGTAAAGGCGGAAGTGCTTGCCAGATACAAATAAAGAAATATCAAATTCAGTAAATAAGCTATGTGCAAGCACTTTCCTCATCAGTTATATATTTTTATACTAGTGAAATTCTTATTTGATTTAAAACGCAGACAGTTGTTTTCATCAATCTGATAATCAACAACATCATTCTCATCAACTGTGATCTTATTTACATTAAATGGCAATCCGATAATTTTAAAATCGTACAGCTCATAATTTGGTGTGTAAAGGCCGTCTACAGTTTGCTCGATATTCATTAAATACTGCGTTCCTTTAACGTTAAACTTCTTTTCCGAATAGATATCCTGCTCATACGCAAAAGTATCTCCATGATCTTCAAACAAGAAAGAGTTTACCTCGTAATCGCTATAATAAATATTCAACAAAACTTCATCAATATTTTTTTCACCGACATACTGCATTACAGGATATTCTGGGATTACAGAACCTGCTCTTACAAACAAAGGCATCTGATCTAATGGAGCCTGTATATTGTGCTCACTTTCTCCTTTTAATATTTCATGTGTCCAGAAGTTATACCATTTGCCTTTAGGCAGATATACCATTCTTGATACAGCTCCTTGTTCTAATACAGGACAAACTAGAATTTTATCGCCAAATGTAAACTCATCCTGACGGAAACTCGTACTTGCATTCTCTTGCTCCAACATAACCAATGGTCTGAGGATAGGGAATCCATAACGGTGGTGTTCCCAAAAAACCGAGTACAAGTACGGCATTAACCTATAACGTAATTCTATATAGGTTCTGTTGATACTTGTATATGGTTCTCCAAAACTCCATGGTTCACGCTCAGCCGTATCTCCAGCAGAGTGAGCACGCATAAATGGAGAGAATGTACCTAACTGAATCCACCTCGTAAACAACTCGCCATCTGGCTCTCCACTAAACCCACCTATATCTGTTCCACAAAATGGCACTCCTGAAATAGACATTCTCTGACACTGGATATTTCCTATTTTCAAATGCTCCCAGGTTGCCACATTATCTCCTGTCCAAACACAGCCATAGCGTTGCATACCTGAATACCCTGCACGAGTTATGGTAAATGGACGCTTGTTCCGCATTAACTTTTTAAGGCCATCGTATGTAGAACGCACCATTTGCATTCCATACACATTATGTGCCTTGCGGTGCGAACCACGATAACCATCGAAGTTATGCCTTACATCATTAGGGAAAGTACCTGAACCAAATACTGCCGGCTCATTCATATCGTTCCATACACCTGCAACGCCTATATCGACCATCTCTTTATACAATTTACCCCACCAGTCTCTTACAGCTGGATTCGTAAAATCTGGAAACTGACACCTGCCTGGCCAAACATGTCCCTCCATAAAGTAATCGTCACTTCTTCTACAGAAAAAATTATTTTCCTTACCTTCCTTAAACACCCAGTAATTATCATCCACTTTAATCCCCGGATCAATCATCACCACCGTTTTAAAACCATCATTTGCCAGCTCCTTAATCATCCGCTTAGGATCAGGGAAATGATTTTTATTCCAGGTAAAACAACGATAGCCATCCATATAATCAATATCCAGATAAATAGCATCACAAGGGATATTTCTAGACCTGAAGCCTTCAGCTATTTCCTTTACCTTTTTCTCCGGATAGTAACTCCATCTACACTGATGATAACCTAATGCCCATTTTGGTGGCATTGGATGGGTACCGGTAAGCGTTTGATATCTTTTAACCACGTCCATCAAATGAGGACCATGAATATAATAATATTGCAATTCTCCACCATCAGCCCAAAAGCTGGTCTTATTTTGATCTTCTTTACCAAAGTCAAAATAAGAACGGAAAGTATTATCGAAAAATATACCATAGGCGGCCTGATGATGTACCCCGGTATAAAAAGGTATGGTACGGTATAAAGGATCCTGGTCCCAACCAAAAGAGTAGGCATCTGTATTCCAGTTTTGGAAATGTCGTCCTCTTAAGTTCATGTTACCAGATTTATCGCCCAGTCCAAAGAAATTCTCATCAGGAAGACATTTTTTGGTAGCATACACATAATAACCGCCAAATTCAATATTCTCTTCCCAGTGCATAGCAGAATCATCTTCACTCATTACCATCTGGCTACTGTTTTCAACAAAAGAGATATTGAAATCACTCTTTCTGACCTTGCAGGTTATGGTATTAGTTGAAATGGCATAATAATCATCCAGATTTTCCAACTTAAAAGTAGTTACCTTCTGGTCTACTACTGGAACTGCATATGAAAAGTCCTCTAGAAAAACACCATGCGGTGCCATTCTTACCCTAATTATCTCATCGCTAACTACTCGGATTTCAACACGAGCATCACCATCTGATAAATAGAACTTGTTACCTTCGGCATGAACCTGCTGTACAGCACTTAGGTATTTTTTAACGATTGGCTTAGGCCCTGAAACAGGATTATTTAAATGCTGTACAGTTTCTTCTGTTTCAGCTCCTGCAACTACATTCTCGTTTATGTCGTTTTGTTGATTATTTAATTCTTCCATGAAAACCCCTCATTAAGTAGAAAAAACACGAGTCATTTTACTTCGTGTACTTTATACAACTAAGGTGTTAAAATTTCTATTAAAACCAAAGAGTTATTATCAGATAAAATTAAGGCAACAAAAAGGCCCTGACGTGAATGTCAAGGCCTTAAACTTAAAAAAAGAATATTTTTATGGATTAAATGTATACGACACATAGTACAATGCACCTACTGAAGGGTTACCATATGAAGTGAAATAGTATTTATTCAGAAGGTTTGAACCACCAATTTTAATCATGGAATTCACAGATGGAACTTTAAGATTAACCTGTGCATCTATAGTGCCATATGCAGGAACTTCGCCAGATGAAAATGAGCTGTTCCAGTAAAATTTCTCCTGCCAGCGATATGCGGCATTAAAACCGACATTTTTAATGATTTCCTTGTTTCCGAAACCTAAATTATAACGCATTTTAGGTGTGTTAAAATCATTAATATAACCATCAGGAAGATCTCCAATCTCATTATAAGATACGTTTCCACTCAAATTAAACTTACCAAGCAAATAATCTAAACCGAGTGCAGCACCATATGAGTCTACTTTTCCTTTGGCATTAACAGGCACTCCGAATTTAGTGAAAGTACCATCCTTATTGTCCTGATATACATCAACAGCTGTAATAAAGTCTTCATAAGTATTATAATATGCATAAGCATCTATCATGAACTTAGGACCTAATAACCCTTTATAACCAACTTCATAGGCTTGGACACTTTCCGGACGAACCCCCTTAGGATCAAAATCATAAACTTTTAACAATGATGGATTTGGTGTTCCATTAGCTGCAGAAGCAAGGAAAGCCCGATAACTTACGTCTGTGTAGGGCTTATTGGTAAATAAGGAATACTTGTTTAAACTGGAGGGCAAGCCACCTATTAAACGTTGCGAACCACCTCCAACAGAAAGGTCAATATATTGATTTTGAGTAGTAGGATTACGATATCCTGTTTGATAAGAAAGACGGATGTTATTATTTGGAGCTACCGTAAATACACCGGTTACCCTTGGGGTAAAACGCCCTTCAAAATTACTACTCTTATCATATCTTCCGGATACGGTTAGTTTTACTTTTTCATTGAACATTTTTTTCCCCAATTGGGCAAAGGCTCCATACTCCTTAATATCAATTTTATTATTCAAATCGTCGAATATTGTACCACCAGAACGTAACTGAAAAATACGATAGGAAGACCCTAACTGAAACTCCACTACATTATTAAAGGCATTACTGAAATTGTACATGCCTTCATAATGATAAAGGTTCGTTTTATCGTTAAACTTAGCACCATATTCTCTTTTCTCGAAATCTGTACTAGCAATTGTTGTATTCATAATTTTATCCTTCGCGGCTTCAAATTGTGGCGAACCAGGTTCAAAACGTCCCTGATTAGCAACAGTTCTGGCCGCCGCATGTGCTTCTGCATCAGTTTTACCCAAAGCTTTTGCACCGATATAATTTCCTACATATTGAGGGAACCAATCTTTTGAAGCCTTAGATTGTTCATTTATATAACTCCCCAAAATTGAAGATATATAAGAGTCACCTGATCTTTCCTGGGTAGTATACCCTTTAATAAAGAAATCTTCCCCTTTCAATTCCAGCTTAAATTGACCGATACTGAAATTACGTAATGAATAACGGTCGGATCCGGTATAAACAGAAGTTCCTGTTCCCCAATTTGCCTGTGCAATACCTTCAATGGTATTGGTAAACTTATAGTGTAAGGATCCTGATGCTTTTAAGGATTGTGTTTTATAATCTACAAGATAACGCTCGTCATATCCTGTTCTTGACACATTCTGATCTGGAAGCAATCCTGGGTTGGCTAAACCCGCAACAAAGGGCTTAAACCTCGCATCAGTACTCAAAAAGCCATTGAGAGCCGCTAAACCATTTGGGTCAGATTTAAAAGCTGCAATCTGGCTTGCGGTTGGCGGAACAGGTAAATTCAGGGCAGCCTGTACGAAACCAGATGTACCTGCATTTAATACCGCTTGTGCTACATTTTTCATATTCTGACTGACCTCATCTCCGTAAACATTCACACCGTCATAATTTGGATCTGAATTTCTATCACCAGCTTTAACCTGGCGTGAATTTCTGTCAAAATTTTTAAAGTTATCCGCTTGCCAGTCCTGCGCCTGAAGGAATGAGAAAGTACCTTTTACTGCAAACTTATTGTTCCATGCTTTTGCCATGCGAACATCTAACTGATTAAATTGCTGATTGCTTGTATTGGCATCATTCACATGATTAACTCCTGTCTTAAAAGAAAAACTTGCACCTTGATAGTTAAATGGATTTTTTGAAGTCATTAACATTGTACCGCTAATCCCTCCAGCACCATACAAAGCCGAAGATGCACCTGGCAGCAACTCCACATTATCTAAATCAAGATCTGAAATACCAATGATATTACCTACGGAGAAATTTAAGCCTGGTGCCTGGTTGTCCATCCCATCCACATATTGATTGAAACGAGTATTACCGTTTGAGTTAAATCCACGGGTATTAACTGATTTAAAAGTTAAACTTTGAGTACTGATCTCTACTCCTTTCATATTCGCTAAAGCATCATAAAAAGAAGGGGCGGAAAGCTCCTTAATAGCTGCCTGGCCCATGCGTTCTACAGAAACCGGTGATTCAAGAATTCGCTCTGGTGTCCGCGACGCTGAAATTACGACCTCCTGCCCTAAAATAACTGCTGGCTCCAATTCAGTTGTTACGCCTGAACTATTACCTGTAATCTCCCGCTCTACCGATGTATACCCCAAAAATGAGATGACCAGGATAAAGGGAGCTTTTCTTGTTGTACTAAATGAATACCTGCCATTTGCATCTGTTGCCGTTCCACTGGTAGTGCCTTTTACTGTGACCCCAACACCTGGTATTGGTTGCTTAGTAAGCTTGTCGGTAACCAAGCCACTAATAACGACACTTTGTGCCTGAGCCGACAAGCCGGCCAGACATAATAAAAGTGCATAGGTCGCTTTTGTAAACATTTTCTTCATACAATTTAATTAAGTTTTGATTTAACATAAACTTAATTAAATTCTTCTGATTAACAAATAACATTCCTCAATTATTTCTTATATAAAAAATCAAATCATTGCGTTCAATAAAGTTTTATGTTAAATTGCCGTAGGAAAATTTCAGGATAATAGATTATAGCATAATTTATATTTTTATACCAGATTATGACAAGTAAAATAAAGGCATTCATTTGCATTATCATCCCTATATTATTGGTTTTCGCTCTTAATACCAAATTCGGGAATATCCCTCCAATATTAAAGTTTTTAAATCCATTTACTGGATTCTGGCAAAATGCAGAACATATAACAGTTAAAAAGAACAATAAAATTATTTTAAAGGGCACACAACAAACTGTTGATATTGCATTTGATGACCGTATGATTCCTCATATTTTTGCACAAAACGACCACGATGTATACTTCGCTCAAGGCTATGTTACTGCGATGCATCGTTTACTGCAAATGGATTTTCAAACCAGGTTTGCCGCCGGAAGAATATCGGAAGTAGTTGGTGAAAAAGCATTGGAATTGGATAAATATCAACGTAGAATGGGGATGGTATATGGTGCTGAACAATCCTTAGAAGGGATAATGGCTTCACCTGAATCCAAAGAAATGATCATGGCATATACCGCTGGTGTGAACGCTTATATCAATTCACTTTCTGCAGCAAAATTACCGATTGAATATAAAATACTAGATTTTAAACCTGAAGCCTGGACACCCCTGAAATGTGCATTACTATTAAAACAGATGTCGGCCGTTCTAGCCATGGGCTCTGATGAATTTTATATGACCAATATCAAGGAAAAGTTCGGAGCAGATGTTGTTAAAGACCTTTTTCCTGACTACCCTTTTAAAGAAGAGCCCATAATTCCAGTAGGCACTAAATGGAATTTCACGCCGTTGCCTATTCCAAAAACTCCTGCATCTTTTGATGAAGCTATAACTTCTCCTATTAAAACAAAACAGAAAGAAGAAGGGATTGGCAGTAATAACTGGGCCTTATCAGGCTCAAAGACTGCATCAGGTTTACCAATTCTTGCGAACGACCCGCACCTTGATTTATCATTACCCTCTATATGGTACCAGATTCAGCTCCATGCTCCCGGTTTAAACACTTATGGTGTATCTTTACCTGGTGCCCCAGGTGTTGTTATTGGCTTTAATCAGGATATTGCATGGGGTGTAACTAATGTCGCTGCGGATGTATTAGATTTTTACCAGGTTAAATTTAAAGACAATACCCATAAAAATTACTGGTATAATAATCAATGGAAGAGCACTACAACCAGATTGGAAAAAATTGTAGTCAGAGGACGCAAAAATATAATCGATACAGTTATTTATACCCATCATGGTCCTGTAGTTTATCTTCAGCAACCTAAAGATTTCTCAAAAGCAAAGAATATCCCGGTTGGAAATGCCTTAAGATGGATTGCTCATGAAAAATCAAATGAGTTAAAAACATTCTACATCTTAAACAGAGCTAAAAATTACGATGAATATCGTAAAGCGCTTACATTTTATACTGCCCCTGCACAGAACTTTATTTTTGCATCTGCACAAAATGATATCGCAATAACTGCCAACGGGAAATATCCCTTAAAATGGAAAGATCAGGGTAAATTTATTCTGGATGGTTCAGATCCACAGAATGACTGGCAGGGCTGGATTCCCGCTTCCCAAAACCCAACTGTTAAAAATCCAGATAGAGGCTTTGTAAGCTCAGCAAACCAATCGTCCACAGACCCTAGCTATCCCTATTATATCAATTGGGAGTTTAGCCCATACGAACGTGGAAAACGCATAAATGATCGACTAAGTGTAATGAAAAACGCAACGGCCGACAGCATTATTAACATGCAAACTGACAGCTATAGCATTCATGCACAAAATATCCTCCCAACCATTCTGGGCATGATTGACAAAAGCAAACTGAATGCAACACAAAAAGAAGCATTACGTTCTGTTACCGACTGGAACAAATTTTATGACGCCAAATCAATAGCAGCCAGTGTATTTGATTTATGGACTAAAAGATTACAATTTGAGATATGGGATGATGAATTTACTGTTCCTGATATTCCTATGCGTTACCCTTCGAGAGACAGAACGGTACAATTGATCTTACATGAACAAAATGCTAAATGGATAGACAACATCCATACCCCAATAAAGGAAACGCTGGCAGAGCTGATCAACCAGTCTTTTAAATTCAGTTGCGATAGCCTCGAAAAGAAATATGGACCTATCGGTAAATCCTGGGAATGGGCTAATGTAAAACACACTCAAATTCAACACCTGGCAAAAATACCGGGTTTTGGTTCTAAAGTTTTATTAACTGGTGGAGGCAAAATGACCATCAATGCTTTAAATGAGGGAAATGGCCCTTCCTGGAGGATGGTGGTTGAACTAGGTAAGAATCCTAAAGGACATGGCGTATTTCCAGGTGGACAATCGGGTAACCCGGGTAGTCCATTTTACGACAATATGATTGACAAATGGGCTAGCGGAAAATTATATGATCTGTTCTTTATGCAGTCGGCTGATGATAGCTCCGCCACAATAATTTCAAAATTAAAAATATCCAAAAAATAATATCATGGTATTTATAGTCATCATTATCCTCTCTTATCTATTACAAATGGTACTTCCATGGTGGATTGTTATCATCATTTCTTTTGCCACCTGTGGTTTGATAGGTAAAACGGGAAAAATAGCTTTATGGTCACCTTTCTTTGCAATTTTACTCCTATGGACAGGCATGGCACTTTTTAAGAGCTTGCCTAATAACAATATATTGGCCATGCGCGTTGCCCAGATGTTTGGTGTACAAGCATGGTGGTTAATTCTAGCACTTAGTGCTTTACTAGGTGCATTCGCAGCAGCTGTTAGCGGGTTTTGTGGATATCATTTCAGAAAAGCGGTATTGGTCACAAAAACCAAGTCCTAATTAGAAATTCTTGCGTATTTTTGCACTGTGACCGATCTTACAAAGCATATTTTCTCTATCAGCAATGCGCATGAGTTTGAACAAGCCAGCCTTGCAATATTCAATCAACAGGCCGAAAACTGTCAGATTTATAAGGAATATTTATATCACCTCAGAATATTAGCAAAGGATGTTACTAGTTTAACCCAAATTCCATATTTACCCATTAGTTTTTTTAAAACTCACGAAGTACTTAGTTCCCGCAATACTCCTGAGATTATCTTCAGCAGTTCCGGTACCACTGGAATGATTCAGAGTAAACATTTAGTGACTGATGTTAGCGTATACGAGCAGAGTTTTAATATGGCATTTGAACAATTCTACGGAAGCGTAACAAATACCTGTTTACTTGCACTCCTACCCTCTTACCTGGAAAGAGACGGCTCTTCCTTAATTTATATGGTAGACGCTTTACTAAATAAGAGTAAGCACCCGGACAGCGGATATTTCCTGCACAATCATGATGAACTTTATCTAAAATTAAAAAAACTACAATCGACAAATCAAAAGACAATATTGATTGGAGTTACTTATGCACTACTTGATTTCATAGAGAAATATAAAGTAGATTTCCCAGAGCTGATTGTTATGGAAACCGGAGGAATGAAAGGCAAAAGGAAAGAAATGGTACGTGAAGAGCTTCATCAATTACTACAGAGAGGCTTTGGTGTCCAGGCCATACATAGTGAATATGGAATGACAGAACTTTTATCACAGGCTTATTCTTATGGAAATGGGGTCTTCAATTGTCCACCATGGATGAAGATTTTTCTTCGCGATACCAATGACCCTTTAAGCTTATCACCAAATAACAAAACCGGGGGGATCAATATCATTGACCTTGCCAATGTCAATTCATGTTCATTTATAGCAACTCAAGATCTTGGAAAGCTATTTCCTGATGGCTCCTTTGAAGTGTTGGGCCGTTTTGATAATGCCGATATCAGAGGTTGCAACTTACTGGTTAATTAATACAATCTTTTATCGAACAGGAATGATTTTGTTTCTACAATTTTAACCTTTGACAATAATGGATGATTTATATTTATAATCCGCTTACTACAACTTGTATCCAACGAGTTATGATAAGCGGAGTAAATTATTTTTGTCTGATTTAATTTTCAGCAATAAGTAGATAGTAATTCTTCTTACCTTTTTGAACAATAATAAACTTATCGTTTAGCAGGTCATTAACCGTTAGCTTATCTGCAGGATCTTTCAATTTTTCTTTATTTACAGATACACCACCACCTTGTATCAGTTTCTTTGCTTCCCCTTTTGAAGCAAAGACGCTTGATTTTTCGGCAAGTAAAGTAGCTGCATCAATTCCTTCAGCCAATTCATTTTTTGAAACTGAAAATTGAGGAATGCCTTCAAATATTTCTAAAACCTGAGCATCCGACAGGGTTTTAAAAAACTCCAGAGATCCATTTCCAAATAAGAATTCAGATGTTTTCACGGCTGTTTCCAGTGCTTCTTCAGAATGGGTCCTGATTGTAATATCCTCCGCCAGAGCCTTCTGCAAAACACGAAGGTGCGGAGCAGTATCATGCTCAACTTCTAATGCTTCAATTTCTGCCTGTGTTTTCAAGGTAAATATCTTAATCCACTTTTTGGTATCTTCATCAGAAGCATTTAACCAAAACTGGTAGAATTTATATGGGGAAGTCTTTTTAGGATCTAACCATACAGCACCACTTTCCGTTTTACCGAACTTAGTCCCATCTGCTTTTTTTATCAACTGAGTAGTAATCGCAAATGCCGTTCCTGCATCTTTTCGTCTGATTAACTCTGTTCCGGTAACAATATTACCCCACTGATCTGAACCACCCATTTGAATAAGACAGTTCATGTTTTTCCATAAATAATAGAAATCGTATCCCTGAATTAACTGGTAGCAAAACTCAGTAAATGAAAGACCTGAATCACCTTCAAGCCGTCTTTTTACACTATCTTTAGCCATCATATAGTTAACCGTAATGTGCTTACCAACATCCCTGATAAAGGTAAATAGGTTCATATCTTTAAACCAATCTGCATTATTCACCATTACAGCACCATTTCCTCCCTCAGAAAAGTTAAGAAACTTGGAAAGCTGATGTTTCATCCCGGCAAGGTAAAGTTCAATGGTTTCTTCTGTCTGAAGATTCCTTTCATCAGATTTACCAGAAGGATCACCAACCATTCCTGTAGCCCCGCCTACCAAAGCATAAGGTTTATGTCCGGCACGCTGAAAATGAATCAATGTCATAATCTGTGTAAGGTGCCCGATATGCAGTGAATCTGCAGTCGGGTCAAAACCTATATAGCCAGATACCATACCTTCATTTAATTTTTCCTCAGTTCCGGGCATCATATCCTGCAACATGCCTCTCCAGCGTAACTCTTCAACGAAATTGGTCATTATAATCTATTTTGTGCGCAAATATAGGAAAAGCTAAGTTATCCTTAAATTTCATAGTGCTATAAAACCCTCTTATTAAACAATAATCATTATTTTTAGCTCGATGAACTTCTTATCCCATTTTTATTTTGAACGAAATAACCCCGATGAAAATATGGTAATGGGAGTTGTACTACCTGATTTCATCAAAAATGCCCATAAGGAAGAGAACCTATATCCTCTTAAAATCAGCCACCTTTTTCAATCAGAGCCTGCACAAGCTTCTATTTTAAAGGGTTGGGAAAAGCACATATCTGTAGATAAGATTTTTCATTCTTCTGAATATTTTGTACTGCATAGCAATCAACTAAAGCAACTGATTCTGCCATCATGTGAAAACAGTCCGGTAAAACCTTTCTTTCTTGCTCACATCGGACTTGAACTTGTTCTTGATCATTTGTTAATTTCCCAGGGGCAAATTAATATCAGTGCTTTTTATGAAAAGCTCAGTTCAGCAAATAAAGGGGCTTTGAAACGTTTCCTACATACGTCTTCCATTAAAGATAGTGCTGTATTTTTCGAATTCCTCACTAACTTTATCTCCAGCAGGTATCTTTTCAGCTATCAAAAAATGGAAAATATTGCTTATGCACTCAATCGCATATGCATGCGTTTATGGGATAAGCCATTTACAGAAGCACAGCTTGAGCAGTTAACTTTACAACTGGAAATATTTAAAAACAATATTCAGAGCGACTACTTATCTATTTTTATTGACATAGAAAAAAAACTTAGCAATTCTCGCTAATTCGTATCTTCGCAATTATGTCATTATTCGAGGTTAAAGAGCAGATGGATGCATTGGTTAAGGAGCTTAACCAGCACAGTTACAACTACTATGTGTTGGCTATGCCGACTATAGCTGATTATACATTTGACAAGAAATTAGAGGAGCTACAGCAATTAGAGCTGACACATCCGGAATTTGCTGACCCAAATTCACCGACTCAAAAAGTTGGAGGAGAGATTACCAAGTCCTTTACTACAGTAAAGCATAAGTGGCCTATGTTATCTCTGGGAAATACTTATAATGAACAGGATTTAAGAGATTTTGATGAACGTATCAAGAAATCTATTGGAGATGATTTTGAATATGTATGTGAATTGAAGTTCGATGGACTTTCTATTAGCCTGACTTACGAAGGTTCAAAACTGGTAAAGGCAGTGACACGTGGTGATGGAACAAAAGGTGATGACGTTACTGCAAATGTAAAAACAATCCATACCATTCCCCATCATTTAAAAGCCGCTGACGTCCCTACTGTATTCGAAATAAGAGGTGAAATATTTATGCACCGTGCTGCATTTCACAGGCTAAACAAAGAGCGGGAAGAGCTAGGTGAAGTACAATATGCCAACCCTAGAAACTTTGCCGCAGGAACGGTTAAAATGCAGGATTCAAAAGAGGTAGCAAAAAGACCTTTAGATTGCTTTTTGTATTCACTAAATACAGACAAAAACTATTTCAAGACACACTGGGAGAGTCTGCAGACTCTAAAAACCTGGGGTTTTAATATTTGTGAACACACCAGATTAACCAATAGCATTGAAGAAGTATTACAATTTATCCAACATTGGGAGAATGAAAGGTTTAAATTATCATACGATATTGATGGAATTGTCATCAAGGTTAATAGTTATGCACAACAGCAGGAGCTTGGCTTTACAGCTAAATCTCCAAGGTGGGCGATTTCCTATAAATACAAAGCTCAGGAAGTAGAAACAGTACTTGAACAGGTAACCTACCAGGTAGGTCGTACCGGAGCCGTCACACCAGTTGCCAATCTTAAACCAGTCCAACTGGCTGGAACTACTGTAAAAAGAGCAACACTGCACAATGCCAATGAAATTGAAAGACTTGATCTGCATGAGGGCGATAGTGTATTTGTAGAAAAAGGTGGTGAGATCATTCCCAAAATCATCAATGTAAACCTGGAAAAACGTAAAGCAGGTGCAAACCCCATTATTTACCCATCTAGCTGCCCGGAATGCAATACCCCTTTAATTAGAAAAGAAGGTGAAGTCGCCTTTTATTGTCCTAATGATGAAGCTTGTCCACCACAGATTGTAGGTAAAATCCAGCATTTCATTAGCAGAAAAGCAATGAACATTGACGGCTTGGGCGACGAAACCATTGAAGCTTTTTATCAGCGTAAACTGGTTGCGCACATCAGCGACTTATACACACTTCATGAAAAAGCTGATGAATTAAAGACCCTGGAAAGATTCGGAGAAAAGTCTATCGAAAACATGTTAAAGGGAATTGAGTTATCTAAACAAATGCCATTCGAAAAAGTATTGTTCGGCCTGGGCATCAGGTATGTGGGGGAAACTGTCGCTCGAAAACTGGCTTTTGGAACAAAAAGTATAGACAAATTGATGACCTCCAGCCTGGAAGAGCTGACTTCAATTGATGAAATTGGCCAGCGAATAGCCGAAAGCATCATAGAATATTTCAGCAAGGAAGAGCATATACATCAAATAACACGCTTAAAATCATACGGTTTGCAATTTGAAGCCATAGAAAATGAAATTACCTTAGAAAGTGAGAAGTTAACTGGAAAAACATTCGTAATTTCAGGCGTTTTTGAGAACTATAGTAGAGAAGAGCTTAAAAGCATAATTGAAAGTAATGGTGGTAAGATATTAAGTGGCATCTCTGCGAAACTTAATTATCTTGTTGCCGGAGATAATATGGGTCCATCAAAACTGGAGAAAGCGAAAAAACTAAACGTTCCGCTGATTTCAGAAGATGATTTATTAGAGCTATTGAAGTAAAGAATAAAAAATGAACAAATTTCACGGAACAGGTGTGGCATTGGTTACGCCTTTTAATGCAGATGGAACGGTAGACTATGATGGGTTAAGAAAACTCATCAACCATTTAATTGACGGAAAGGTTGAATACCTGGTATCTTTAGGTACTACTGGTGAAGCCTCAACACTAAATAAAGCAGATAAGAAGAAGATATGGGAATTTACTGCAGAAGTTAACAATGGTAGATTGCCACTAGTTGCAGGTATTGGTGGAAATGACACAGCTGAAATTACTGACAGTATCAGGACTTTTGAGGTAAATGGTTATGATGCTATATTATCTGCCAGTCCTTACTATAATAAGCCTACTCAGGAAGGAATATATCAACATTATAAAGCCATTAGTGAAAGTAGTTCATTACCTATATTACTTTACAATGTACCTGGACGTACAGCAAGCAATGTGAGTCCGGAGACAACATGTAGATTAGCTAACGATTTTAAAAATATTATCGGTACTAAAGAAGCATCTGGCAACTTCGATCAGTTTAATCAGATCATGCGCGATAAGCCAGCAGATTTCATGTTGATTTCTGGGGATGATCCAGTTGCTATGCCAATGATTTCAATAGGTGCTGTAGGTGTTATTTCTGTTATTGGTAATGCTTTGCCTCAACAATTATCAGATATGATCAGGCTATGCCTTAAAGGTAATTTCAACACGGCTTTACCACTGCACTTAAATTTAATTGAGTTCACTAGAATGATGTTTGCGGAAGGAAATCCAGGAGGAGTAAAAGCAGCATTAAAACATTTGGGTATTTGTGATGATCACGTACGTTTGCCACTTGTAAAGGTTACTGATTCTTTAAGAACAGCAATTATAGCAGAGACAAACAGAGTCATTAAATAAAACACAAATTAATACATAAAAAAAGTGTCCTGAATAACTCAGGACACTTTTTTTTTATCAAAACAATTAAAACTGGTTAGGCCTTATTTTTAGTGTCTTGAATCTCCAGTCTGATAGACTGTGCTAAGTTTTTAAGGTCTTGCATACCTTTACGTACACGAGTACCTGCTGCGCTGTTAGCTTTGTTGTAGAATTTGTCAGCATCAGCTTCTAAAGCTGCAACAAGTTCCTTTACTTCGTTAAATTTTTTCATCGTTAATTTTACTACTTTAATTGGTTTAAGGTTTTGATTAATACTCTATTACTAAAGTAAGATGTTTATTTCAATAAATGAATAGTTGCAATAACAAATAAATACGCAAAAACCCTCTTTTTTTCCACATTTCAGGGGGTTATAAACAATTTTAGTCGCTTTTAATAATTCATCTAACTGATTTTTAAGCAATTACAAAATATTAAAAAACAAAAACGCCCTTCATACAGCTATGAAGGGCGTTTTTGTTATACTTATAAATACTATGCGATAGAGAACTGATGTTCCTTATAGTATCCGCTTTTCAATTTATCTGACACTTCGCTAAAAGCATCCAGGGTACGCTGTACGTCTTCCAGTGTATGAACTGCAGTAGGAATCAACCTAAGTTCAATTAATCCCTTAGGGATAACAGGATAAACTACAATCGAACAGAATATACCATAGTTCTCACGAAGATCCATGGTTAATGCAGTAGCCTCTAATAGTTCACCTTTAAGAAAAACAGGCGTAACCATAGTATCAGTAACACCAAGGTCAAAACCACGCTCTCTTAAGCCCTTTTGAAGTGTAGTAGCGATATTCCATAGTTTATCTCTTAACTCACTATTGTTTTTCAATAACTCCAGACGTTTTAACAAACCTATTACCATTGGCATTGGCAATGCTTTGGCAAAAGTTTGTGAACGCATGTTATACCTGAAAAAGTTAGTCATTTCTTCCGTTGAGGCAACGAATGCACCAATACCAGCCATCGACTTAGCAAAAGTTCCGAAATAAACATCTACACCATCAATACAACCCTGAGCTTCATGTGTACCAGCACCAGTTGGCCCCATTGTTCCAAAACCATGTGCATCATCAATTAACAAACGGAAATTAAAATCCTTTTTTAAATCAACTAGTTCTTTGAGCTTTCCTTGTGCACCTGACATTCCAAAAACACCTTCTGTAATCACCAAGATACCACCACCACTCTGCTCTACTAATTTAGTAGCTCTTTCCAGCTGTTTACGTGCACTTTCAATATCATTGTGTTTATAAACAAAACGTTTACCCATGTGCAACCGCAAACCATCTATAATACAAGCATGAGACTCTGCATCATAAACGATTACATCGTTTCTATCTACTAAACTATCGATGATCGAAACCATGCCCTGGTAACCATAATTCAAAAGGAATGCGTCAGGCTTGCCTACAAATGCAGCAAGCTCCTGCTCTAGTTGCTCGTGGTATTTTGAGTTACCAGACATCATACGGGCGCCCATTGGGTAAGCCATACCAAAGTCTTCAGCACCTTTCCTATCCGCTTCTCTTACTTCAGGGTGATTTGCTAAACCCAAATAATTATTTAAACTCCAAACCAAATGCTCTTTACCACGAAAAGTCATGTGTGGAGCTATATCGCCTTCTAATTTAGGAAATGAGAAATATCCATGTGACCATTTGTGATGTTGTCCAATCGGCCCCATGTGTTTCGCTATCTTTTCAAAAATATCCAATGTTATATGTTTTTATGTTACTATTTTTTTTGCAAAGTTATGTTTAATATGCCTTATATCAAATAATTAGCCAGCTATTACACAATGCTTACATACTTGCTTTTTAAAGCCAAAAAGCCCTAACAATAATTTGTCAAGGCTTTTTGTGATCCGTTACGATGATGAATTAATCAACATTATCGTGCAGGAATGAATTATTTGGTCTGATCTCAGTAGATCCGTCTTCATCGTTACTTAAGGTAAATCTTGAAACCTGCGATTCTGAGGAATGCTGAACTTGCTGTAATTGCATTTGTTTACGCTTATAAGCAGGTTCATTTTCAAGTTCCTGTAAACCATTACTGGTACGTAATTTCATGCTCAGGTCTTTCAATCTGAGAATTCTCTCTTTAGATTTCTTTAACTGATCTTCAATCGATTCATCGCTTTTATCATCATCAGCTCCTGGCTCTATCACTTCTTCCCTTTGAGGAACTGTATCATTATTGAAAACTACTTCAGGAGTTTCGAACACAAAATCTGTTTCGGCCACCTTAATTTCGAATTCAAATCCAGAATCTTGAGGCGTTTCATCAAAAGCTTCTTCTTCTACTAGCGTATGTCTGATTGTAGCATTTGCAGGCTCTTCAGCAGTACGATTTTTATTCCCGTTAAACAAGTCACCAAAAAGATCTGATTGCTTTGTTTCTTCTTTAGCCTTCATTACAGGCTCATTCGAATAAACTGGTGCTTTAGGTTCTATAAATGAATTTACAGGTTCAACCGCTCTTACCAATGGAGCTTCCTCAGGTGTAAGCAAAGAAATTTTCTTTACATTCTTTTTCTCTTCATCTCGTTGCTCTGTAGTTTGGAAGCCGGTAGCAATGATCGTTACCGATAATTTATCTTCCAGGTTTTCATCAATACAGTTACCCCAGATCAGATCAGCAGAAAGACCTGCTTTTTCCTGTATATAATCTGTAATAATTGTTACCTCGTCCATGGTTACTTCACGTAAACCAGAACTAATGTTTAGAAGGATATATCTTGCACCTTCAATTTCATTATCTTTTAACAGAGGAGAAGCTAATGCTCCTTCAACTGCATTTAAAGCTCTGTTCTCACCATCACAAGCAAAACTACCCATGATAGATACACCACTGTCTTTCATAACAGTACGAACATCTTTAAAATCCACGTTGATGTATCCCGGTACAGTAATGATCTCGGCAATACCCTTTGCAGCCGTTGTTAAAATATCATCGGCTTGTGAAAACGCAGATCCTAAAGTCAGGTTACCGAAAATTTCACGCAGCCTGTCGTTGGAGATAACCAAATAAGAATCTACATATTTTTTCAGTTCATCCAGTCCGTCATTTGCTTGCATCTTACGTCTTTTACCTTCAAAGGCAAATGGCGTAGTTACTATAGCAACAGTTAAAATATCAAGTTCCTTAGCTGCTTTGGCAATAATCGGACTGGCTCCTGTTCCGGTTCCGCCCCCCATACCTGCAGTTATGAACAACATTTTTGTTGTACTGCCAAGCATTTGTTTGATATCGTCTATATTCTCAATAGCCGAGTTCTTTCCAACTTCAGGAATTGATCCGGCACCCATTCCTTCCGTAAGACTGGCACCTAATTGTACCTTGTTGGGAATAGGACTAAACTCCAAAGCCTGGGCATCTGTATTACAAATAATAAAGTCTACACCAGTAATTCCTTGACGGTACATATGGTTTACCGCGTTACCACCACCGCCACCAACACCAATTACCTTGATGATTGATGACTTATCTTTTAACATTTCGAACTGCATATCTTTATGAATCAGTTATTTAAAAATTCGTTTTGGCTGTTCATCTCTCTATGTAATATTAACACTTTTTCAACACACGTTTTCCACAAATGTTAGCAATGTGGAAAACTTGCATATTGTGGATAAATATTACGGTTTTATATAATCTTCATCACTAACATTCATGTCATCTTTGATGAAATCCTTGGTCTTTGCAAGGAGTTTATCAAACAATCCACCTCCTGTACGCTTTGCTTTTTCCTTGGCTTCTTTTGGCTTATCAACAAAAACACCAGGCTGTTTCATTTCCTCCAAAAGTTCTTCGGCTTTCTGTATACCTTTAATTAACAAACCAACACTAGTTGCATACATTGGGCTTTTCAAATCGTCGTAAACCGTTTTCGCCATGTCTTCATACTTAGACAAGTGCTCGTTAGGATAACCTACACGGCAGTCCAAACCGGTTACATATTCTACCAATTGCGATAAGTGTTTCAGTAAAGCTCCACCACCAGTAATAACAACTCCACCGATCAGTTTTTTCTCGTATCCTGATGATTTAATTTCGTAATATACATGCTCAATGATTTCTTCCATACGGGCCTGGATTACAAAAGCAAGGTTTTTAACAGAAATCTCTTTAGGCTCTCTACCTCTTAAGCCAGGAACACAAATAATTTCATTTTCTTTATTCTCTCCTGCCAATGCCGAGCCAAAACGGGTCTTTAATAGCTCAGCCTGGTTTCTCATTACAGAGCAGCCTTCACGGATATCTTCTGTAACACTATTACCTCCAAAAGGAATTACCGCTGTATGACGGATAATGCCTTCATGGAAAATAGCAATATCTGTAGTACCACCACCGATATCAACAAGCGCAATACCTGCTTCTTTTTCTTCGTCGCTCAACACCGATTCCGAAGAAGCCAGAGGTTCTAATATCAATTCCTGAGTTTGTAACCCTGCATTGGTTACGCATCTCATGATATTTTTCACCGCCGTAACCTGACCTGAAATAATATGGAAGTTAGCCTCCAGGCGTACTCCAGCCATGCCAATAGGATCTTTCACACCAGGTTCATTATCAATTGTAAACTCTTGCGGTAGAACATGAATAATCTCCTCCCCTGGAGGCATAACCAGTTTAAACATATCGTCAATCAACTTATCAATATCTTTTTTACTGATTTCGCTGTTTAACTCACGTCTGGTTAAAATACCTCTATGTTGCAAACTCTTGATATGCTGCCCGGCAATACCTACGTTCACAACCCGGATTTCAACATTTGACTGTCCGCTCGCCACTTCAACGGCCTGTGAAATTCCCTGAACTGTTTTTTGAATATTAGAAACCACACCACGGGTCACCCCTGCAGATTCTGCTTTCCCTATTCCTAATACTTCTATTTTTCCATGCTGTGTTCTGCGACCAACGATCACACAGATCTTAGTAGTTCCGATGTCTAATCCGACTACTATTGGAGATTGAACGGTAGATTTTTCTTTGCCCATAACTATATCGATTTGCTGAGTTTATTAATTGTATTTTTTGTATCAGTTTTTGCAGCTCCCCCAATCACCTCACCTGTCAGGGAATCAAGCTTGTTTTTTTCACAAACAATCTGGTTTGTGTATTTAATATTGATGGTTTTATAAGTGTTCCATCCCACTTTCGGCATTGCTTTTTTATAAAAAACCCTAAGGTTTCTCATCTTCGTTTCCAGTGAATCTGCACTACCTAAAATTATACGCTGATTTCCCAATCTAGGTATCATTTCAATATCCTTGGCTGGATTCACATAAAGTTGCTCTATCTGCGCATCCCATAGTGTATCTTTCTTTACATAAAGCGCAACCTTATAAAGATCAACCGCTATTTTAGTAATCAATGTATCCACCTTTCCACTAAAATGCTCCATGATATCACCGTTTGCAGCCAGTACATTAGCTGTGAAATTTGGTGATACAGGCATCTTTAGCCCATCACTATCTATGTAATAATCCTGCCCCGCCGCATTGATCAATCTTAAAACAGGCTGTCTTTGTTTTACCTCAATTTGTATAACCCCATTCATATCTGCATAAACAGTAGCATAAGCTATATATGGATTTGCGATAATACTTTTTTCAATATGCTGTAAGTTAAGACCTGCCAAATTCTGCCCAACTAGAGTACCCTGGCTCTGCTTTAAAATCGCATCAATTTCTTCCCGTTCTATAAAATTATCTGCCCCCGGTATTAATATTTTAACCTTTGTACAAACCACGGTCTTTTTCTTCTCGCTAACAAAACTCATCAGCACAACCAGGCCTGCCAGAGTAATTACCCACGCAAAACACTTAAAAACAGGTCTCCAGTTAATCCTTTTAAGCATAAGTCAAAATGGCTTTAAGTGGTTGTATCAATGTATCTATATCTCCTGCCCCAACTGTTAAAAGTAACTCAGGGTTCTTATTCTTTATATGTTCTACAACAGATTCTTTTCCACATATCTCTTTGGTTTCCAATGTAATCTTATCCAATAGAAACTGTGAATTTATACCTGTCAACGGCAATTCTCTTGCTGGATAAATCTCCAGCAATATTAAATCGTCCACAGTGCTTAAAACTTTTGCAAAATCATCAGCAAAATCACGTGTACGTGTAAACAGATGTGGCTGAAAAATTACTGTCAGCTTTTTTCCCGGATATAATTGACGCACAGCATCAAAACAAGCACGAAGCTCTTCTGGATGATGTGCATAATCATCTATATATATATGTTCAGGAGATTTCACTATGTATTCAAACCTTCTTTTAACTCCTTTAAATGCGGCTATAGCTTTTTTGATCGACTTAGGATGAATTCCCAGGCTTAAAGCAACGCCAATTGCAGCTACAGCATTTTCTACATTATGCTTACCAGGCAAAGCCAAGCTCAAATCTTTAATCTTAACGTAACCATCCTCAAAGTCAAAAACAAAATTCCCATCTACAACGCGGATATTTTTAGCTTTCAACAATGAATCTGAATTTGCACTATAAGTAATACCGTTTAAAGGCAAGCCTTCTTTTACAAATAATTTTCCGTCATCTTTTAACTGTGCTGCAAACAACTCGAACGACTCAGTCAAATGAGCCGCATCTCCATAAATATCCAGGTGATCAGCATCCATTGAAGTAATCACCGATATATCTGGATGAAGCGTTAAAAAGGAGCGATCATACTCATCCGCTTCCACTACCACTACATCATTATCTCCAATCAAAAAATTACTGTTATAATTGCTACTAATGCCACCCAAAAAGGCTGTACAACCATAACCACTATGCGTTAACAAATGAGCAATAATACATGAAGTAGTTGTCTTACCATGTGTCCCGGCAACAGCAATACAGAACTGCCCCTTACTAATGATACCTAAAACTTCTGAACGTTTTTTTAACTTAAACCCTCTGTCTTTAAAATAATTTAAGATGACAGCATCCTTAGGAATAGCAGGTGTATAAACGATAAGCGATTCGGCAATATCTTCAACAAAACCCTCATTAATAGAGGCAATATCATCTACATAAACTATCGCAATTCCTTCCTGTTCTAAAGCTTTGGTAAGGTTAGTTTGTGTTTTATCATAACCACATACCTTACATCCACGCTTAGCAAAATAACGAGCAATAGCACTCATGCCAATACCACCAATCCCTACAAAATAAACACGTTTTATATGATTCAACTCCATCAATCAAGCCCTCCCTTCCTTGCAAGTAACATTACCTGGTCAGCTATCATATCATCAGCATCCGGCAAAGCCATCTTACCTATATTATCAGCATAGATTTTACTTTTATCTTTATCATTCAGCAGACTCAAAGCCTCTTTAACTAAAGTATCTTCAGCTGAACTGTCTGTAATCATCAAAGCGGCATTATTCTTAACCAACGCTAAAGCATTTTTAGTCTGATGATCTTCTGCCACATTTGGAGAAGGCACCAGAATTACCGGCTTTTTAATCAAGCATAATTCAGCAATAGTACCAGCGCCTGCCCTTGAGATAATCAGATCTGCTGCTGCATAGGCCAAATCCATCTTATTTAAAAATTCAAGAATCCTAATATTAGGATTAAAATCAAGTCCTAACCGCTCAATTATACCCTTGTAATAAAACTTACCAGTTTGCCAGATTAATTGTACATCAGCATCAATAAAATCAAGAATATGTTTTTCGATACTTTTATTTAAAGTTCCAGCCCCTAAACTTCCACCAGTTACTAATATTGTTTTCTTGAGTGGATCAAGTTTCAATAATTCTGCTCCTGCATGATGTTTATTTAAGACATCGACCACATCCTTACGTACCGGATTCCCAGTTTTCAATATGCGATCTGCTGGAAAAAATTGTTCCATACCGTCAAAAGCAACACAAACTTTAGAAGCATTTTTCCCAAGCCACTTATTGGTAATTCCTGCATAGGAATTTTGCTCTTGTATCAGGTAAGGTATATTTTTAGATGACGCAGCATAAAGAATAGGTCCAGATGCATATCCACCCACTCCAACTACAACATCAGGTTTAAAATCAGCAATTAACCGCAAGGCTTTACGCACACTTCCAAGTAGTTTAAATGGCAGACTTAAATTCTTGACAATGGAACCTCTTTGGATACCGCTGATATTTAAACCGACTATCTTATATCCTGCCGCGGGAACTTTTTCCATCTCCATACGGCCGGTAGCACCAACAAATAAAATCTCACAGCCCGGCTCCATGCGCCTCAACGCATTAGCAATGGATATGGCCGGAAAAATGTGTCCGCCAGTGCCGCCTCCTGAAATTATTATCCTTGTCGCTCTCATTATATTATCTTTAATCCATAACCGGAATCTCTCCCACCACTACCTTCTTACCTTTTACATGCTCTTCAACATCTTTACTTACACTTAGAATAATGCCAAAAGCGATACTAGTAAACAAAATTGAAGTTCCACCCATACTCACAAGTGGTAATGGCACCCCCGTAACAGGCCCTAATCCTACTGCAACAGCCATATTTGCAAAAGCCTGAATAGTTAAACTAAAACTAAGTCCTGCTGCCAGCAAGGCTCCGAAGGCTTTCGGACTTCGTGTTACAATTCGTACACATCGATAAAGCAGTACCAGATATAATACAACCATCGTCATAGCCCCAAACAAACCATACTCTTCGACAATAATTGCGAAGATAAAGTCTGAATAAGGGTGCGGCAGAAAGTACTTCTGTGTACTATTTCCTGGCCCTTTACCAAAAAAACCTCCTGATGCTAAAGCAATCTTAGATTGATCAGCCTGATAAGATTTATCCGAGTTAACCAACTCAGGATTCAAATAAGTTTTAATCCTTGAACGGTATGTCTCACCCCTTGGTCCAACCATCATAACCGTCCCCAGCAAAACACCTCCAGCAACACTAACGATGGCAATCTGTTTGATACTGATACGACCTATAATTAACAATAAGATACTCACACCAAACAACATTAAAGCGGTCGACATATTTGCAATTGCAATTAATAAGGTTACAGCACATACTGAACTGATAATTGGAATAAATGCATTTTTTACATCCTTAATATTTTCCTGCTTCTTGGTCAACATACGAGCCAGAAAAGTAATCAAAGCCAGTTTAGCCAAATCGGATGTTTGAAAAGTAAGTCCAATTCCCGGAATCTTAACCCAACGCGAAGCATCGTTAATATGTGAACCAAAAATCAAAGTATAGAATAACAATGGAATCGTTATGATCATTAATATCTTGGAAATACCAGCATAGTATTTATAATCCAATAAATGGGCTATATAAATCATACCAATACCCAAAACAACGAAAATCACGTGTTTGAACAATAAATATTTCTCAACAGCTATCCCTTTATTATAGGCAATAGTCCCCGTAGCACTATATACAGTCAGTATAGAGATCAACGACAAAAGTATAATGATCAGCCAAATCCAGCGATCACCTTTTGTTTTATCAAGAAGATTATTTATCGCAACCATAATCTATAATTCTTTCACAGCAGCCTTAAACTGGTTACCGCGGTCTTCATAATTTTTAAATAAATCAAAACTTGCACAAGCGGGCGACAACAATACCGTATTACCTTTTTTAGCTAAATGATAGGCAACCTGAACAGCCTCATGAGCAGAAAACGTATTTACAATAATTTCTACATCATCCTCAAAAGCATCATGAATACGCTTATTATCCTTACCTAAACATATAATAGCCTTAACTTTCTGCCGAACCATCTCTTTCAGCATTTCATAATCATTGCCTTTGTCAACACCCCCCATAATTAAGATCACATCAGCCCCAACACTTTCCAGCGCATACCAGGTCGAATTCACATTTGTTGCTTTCGAATCGTTGATATAATCTACGCCAGAAATTTTGGCTACATGCTCCAACCTATGCTCAATATTTTTAAAATCGCCCATACTTTCACGTATCGACATATTTCTTATATCTAATACCTTAGCTACTATGCCCGATGCCATAGAGTTATAAATATTGTGCTTTCCCTGTAGGGCTAATTCTGTAATAGACATGGTTAATGGATCGTTTAGGTTTATATTGATGTGTATGTTGTTGCTCTCTAAGTACGCTCCGCTTTCAATCTTCTTCCTGATTGAAAATGGATACATTTTTGATTTGATCTTAGCATTTCTCAATGCTTTTATAGTCTCTTCATCATCAGCACAATAGATAAAAACATCATCACTGCCCTGGTTCTGGGTGATACGCATTTTTGATGCAGCATAATTCCCAAGTTTATAATCGTACCGATCCAAATGATCGGGTGTAATATTTAATAAAACAGCTACATCTGCTTTAAAACTGTACATGTCGTCCAGCATAAAACTGGAAATCTCTAACACGTACCAATCGAAATTTTCAGTTGCAACCTGCGCAGCAAAACTATGCCCTATATTACCCGCTAAACCAACATTTAACCCTGCGCTCTTTAAAATATGATAGGTCAGCATCGTGGTCGTGGTTTTACCATTTGATCCCGTAATACAAATGGTTTTCGCGTTGGTATAGCGTTTTGCAAATTCAATTTCAGATACTACTGGAATTTTCTTTGCTTTAATCGCCACAATGATAGCAGCCGTATCAGGGATACCTGGACTCTTAATCACTTCTACTGCTTTAAAAATCTCTTCCTGCGTATGTTGCTGTTCTTCGAAAATAATATTCAGCTCCTGTAATTTCTTCTTGTACTGTGATGATATTATACCGAAATCAGACAAAAAAACGTCAAAACCTTCCTTTTGCGCCAATATAGCAGCACCAACACCACTTTCTCCACCTCCTAAAATTACTATCCTCTGTTTTTCCATTACCTTAATTTTAAAGTGATAATGGTTATGATTGCCAGTAAAATGCTGATAATCCAAAACCTCGTTACAATTTTAGCCTCATGGTAGCCTTTCTTCTGATAATGGTGATGCAATGGAGCCATTAGGAAAACCCTCTTACCCTCACCATAACGCTTTTTGGTATATTTAAAGTAAGTCACCTGCATGATCACAGATAAATTCTCGATCAGGAATACACCACATAATACTGGGATCAAAAGCTCTTTTCTGATCATGATGGCAAACGCTGCAATAATACCCCCAATAGCCAAACTTCCTGTATCTCCCATAAAAACCTGGGCAGGATAAGAATTGTACCATAAAAAGCCGACACAGGCCCCAACAAAAGCCCCAGCAAATATCATCAGCTCACCTGAATTGGGGATATACATAATATTAAGGTAATCTGCGATGACAGTGTTACCAGAAACATAAGCAAGCAAGCCCAGTGTAATTCCAATAATAGCAGAGGTGCCCGTTGCGAGGCCATCAATACCATCTGTAATATTTGCTCCATTAGAAACCGCAGTAACAATTATGACCACAAAAATCAGAAATACAAAAACTGCATATTTTTCATAACCAGGACCTAAAAACTTCAGAACCTTAGCATAATCAAACTCATTATTTTTATAAAAAGGAACATTAGTCAGGGTCGACTTTACATCCTGTGTATAATAGAAACTCTCACCTTTCTGTCTTAATACCATTGGAGCTGTTGTCGCTTTAGAAACACTTGCTTCATCAACTGTCTGTCTAACCACAATATTTGGATTAAAATACATGGTCCAACCAATAATCAGCGCCAATCCAACTTGCCCAACTATTTTAAACCGGCCAGCTAAACCCTCTTTATTTTTTCTAAAGACTTTAATATAATCATCCACAAAACCGATTACTCCCATCCAAATGGTAGTTACAATCATAAGAATTACATAAATATTGGTCAGGTTAGCCAGCAATAATGTAGGCACCAGAATACCTAATAAAATCATAATACCACCCATAGTCGGGGTACCTTGTTTTTGCATCTGACCTTCAAGTCCAAGATTACGTACTGTTTCCCCAACTTGCATTCTATGCAGATAATTGATAATTCTCCTACCATAAACAGTAGTAATGATCAGAGAAATAATAATAGCCAATGAGGTACGGAAAGTGATGTATTGAAACAACCTCAATCCAGGGAAATCATAATGCTGATTCAGATATTCAAATAAGTAATATAACATTAGCCGATCAAGTTTAATTGTTCCATTAATACTTCCTTATCATCAAAATGATGTCTCACTCCATTTATTTCCTGATATTTTTCGTGCCCTTTACCAGCAAGTAAAATAATATCACCTGGTTTAGCCAAATGACATGCTGTTTTAATCGCTTCCCTTCTATCTACTATACTCAATGTTTTACGTCTGTTTGTCGGAGAAACTCCTACTTCCATTTCTGCTACTATCGTTTGCGGATTTTCTGTCCTCGGATTATCTGAAGTCAGAATTACCTTATCGCTCCAATCACAAGCCACCTGTGCCATAATCGGGCGTTTTGTTTTATCACGGTCTCCACCACAACCAATAATGGTAATCACCTGCTCTGTTCCCTTCCTGATATCCTGAATCGTGCTCAGCACATTCTGAACTGCATCGGGTGTATGTGCATAATCAACTATACCAATAATGCCATTTGAAACTATGTAATCAAACCTACCTTCGGCACCTGTTAGATTACTCAATGTAGTCAGCACCGTCAACTGGTCCTGATCAAGCAACATAGCTGTACCATAAACCGCCAATAAATTATACGCATTAAATGAACCTACCAGTTTAAAGAAAACCTCTGTGTGATCAATATCTAAATGCAATCCATTAAAACTATTTTCTACTATTCTAGCCTTAAAATCGGCCATTTGCTTTAAAGCATAAGTCTTCTTAACGGCTTTCGTATTCTGCAGCATCACCATACCATTCTTATCATCAAGATTGGTTAAAGCAAAAGAAGATGAACCTAATCCATCAAAAAATGCTTTCTTAGCTTTGATATAATTATCAAATGTTTTATGAAAATCCAGATGGTCATGTGTAATATTTGAGAATACACCACCAGCAAAGTTTAAACCCTCAATTCTATGTTGCACTACCGCATGTGAACTTACTTCCATAAAGCAATAATCACAGCCGGCATTTACCATATCTTGCAACAATGCATTCAATGCAATTGGATTTGGGGTTGTATGAGTCGCAGGAATAATCTGGTCATTGATATGATTATCAACTGTCGAAATTAAACCAACCTTGTACCCAAGCTCTCTGAACAATTTGAAAAGCAAAGTTGCAATTGTAGTTTTGCCATTCGTCCCTGTAATTCCGACCAATTGCAAATTAGAAGAAGGGTTGCCATAAAAATTGGCTGCCATTTTACCCAAAGCAACCGAACTATCCGCTACCTGAATATAGGTCACACCCTCTACAGTTTCTTGAGGGACTTGTTCACAAACAATTACCGAAACACCCTTTTCAAGTACGCTATTTATATACGCATGACCATCCGACACAGTACCTTTGATTGCAAAAAATACAGCATCACTAGTCACCTGCCTTGAATCGAAAGTCAAAACACCAACTTCCCTGTTGGTTTTTCCAATCAGGTTAGTTATTGTAATTCCATATAAAACATCCTGCAGCTGCATCTTATTGTAAATCTATTTGTACTGATAATCCTTTTCCTATTTTACTTCCGGCAGCAATAGATTGAGTTACAACTCTTCCACTGCCTTTTACCTTGGCTTTCAAACCCGCATTTCCTAAAAGATATAAAGCATCTTTTAACCCCATTCCACTCACGTCAGGCATCACTCCTTTTACTACATTATATTCTTCATACACAATACCATTGCTGGTATCCACACTGTTAAAGTAGTCAGACTTAGCAGCATACAAAGCTTTAATACCTAAAGCATTATACACTCTTTTAACAGCCTTACTATGACCAGCTTTAGCTTCCGGCTTAACTGTATTTCCTACAAAATGTTCAGGAATGTTGTTGTACATTTCCATATCACTTGCATAAATACGATCTGCAATCTCTTTAAACACCGGCCCGGCTACTGTTGAACCGTAATAACCATTTTTCGGACCGTTGATAGACACCATGATAGAGTACTTAGGCTTATCTGCAGGAAAATAACCACAGAAAGAAGCTTGGTAACTACGTTTCCCCTTATACCCCCTGTTTGCATCTGCAACTTGCGCAGTACCTGTCTTACCCGCAACCCTATACAATGGCGACCCCATTAGTTTACCAGTGCCTTGTGTAACCACATTTTCAAGCATAGCTTGTAACTTTCTAACTGTTTCAGGAGAACAAATCTCCTCAGAAATTACTCTGGCCTGAAACTGTTCAATCGGATTACCCAAACGTCTGATCTCCTTAACAAAAATTGGTGCGATGTATTTACCATTATTGGCAACAGCATTATAAAATGCCAGTATCTGCAATGGTGTAATCTGCATTTCATAACCATAAGCCATTTGCGGCAAAGTCATATTCTTGTTCCAGGTTTTTGACTTTGGATTTTTTATTACAGGCTTAGTTTCACCCGGAATCTGTAAACCCAGTCGCTCATTCATATGAATATCATATAAATGATCTGTAAACCGGGAAGGATTATCCTGATAATGCTGATTAACCAATTTAGCAATCGCTGTATTTGCCGATTGCTCAAATGCTTTCATTACAGTAACTGTACCTATCCCTCCATGAGAATCTCGAATAGTATGTGACGGAATCCGGTAAGTCCCATCCCCTGTAGCTACCAAAGTATTAGTATCTACTTTCTTATCCTCTAACAAGGCCATATACGAGGCCAATTTAAAAGTAGAGCCAGGATCCTGACTACCTCCTATCGCATAATTAAATTTCTCTTCATATATACCTTTGCTCACTCTGGTATAATTAGCAACAGCCCTAACCTCTCCAGTATTCACCTCCATCAAAATCACCGTCCCATGATCAGCATCGCTAATTTTTAATTGTTTTTCCAATGCACTCTGCGCAAGATCCTGCATATTTATATCAATAGTTGATATGATATCTGCTCCCTCTTTAGGTGCAACCTCAGCCTCATCATTAACCGGCATCCAAACCCCACCAGAAATTCTCTGCACTAATCTTTTACCACGCTCACCATTAATATAATCACCATAAGCACCTTCCAAACCCACACCATTATCTACATTCTCATTCTTATAACCAATAGTTCTGGCAGCTAAGAATTTAAAAGGCCTGATCCTCTTATTTTGCTGAACAGCAATAAGCCCACCTGTATACTTTCCTATATTATATAAAGGAAAAGTTCTGATTGTTTTCAGTTCCTGATAACCAACTTTACGTTTAATCAATAAATAACGAATACTATCCCTACGTGCATTGCGCAGGTAACGAGAATACTCTTTAGGTGTTTTATCTTTAAAAAACTGCGACAACTTCATTGCCAGAGAATCTACCTTCGAGTCAAAAATATCTTTATCCTGTATCCCACCAGCATACATATCCATACGCAATTCGTATTCAGGGATAGAGGTAGCCAGCAAACTTCCATCTACAGAATAGATATTTCCTCTTGCAGCATCAATATTGACATACTTTGTAGAGAGACTATCGGCCATGGCACGCCACTTATGTCCCTCCACAAACTGTACATCGCATAGTCTGACCAATACCGCCACGGCAAGCAGTACAATCAGTCCGAAAGACAGATAAACACGCAATAATATGTTATCTCTAATATTCATTACTGTTTATTACAATTTTTTTAGGTGGCTCAGTTAATTCTTTAATTCCTAACGTATCTACTTTTTTCGCTACTTCTGTCAGCTTACTCTTAAACATGAGATCAGCTTTCAGCGACTTATATTCCCAACTCAGCTCTTTTACTTCTTTATTCAATTTGTCAATGCTTCTGATATTCTTAATAGCCATATGGCTATTGGCTATGTAAAGCATACATAAAACCGAAATAAATATCAAAAATGGCAACATCTCCGTTGCCGACTCTTTACTCACTACACCTTCAGTAAACAGCTTTTTAAAAAAAGCATTACTACTTTCAGTGTCTTTGCGTTTAGGCTGAGGCTTAACCTTAATCTCTATCTCTTCCTCTAATTCCGGTTCTTCATCAAGATGCTCCCTAAACCTATTGCTCATAACCTTTCCCCCACTCTTAATTTTGCACTCCTAGAGCGGCTATTCCTTTCCAGTTCAAGTTCATCCGCCACTATAGCTTTTCTTGTTACAGCTTTAAATGGTTTCTGTTCATTACCAAAAAAATCCTTATCGACTTCCCCCCTAAACTTTCCCTTTGCTATAAAATTCTTAACAGGTCTATCTTCTAATGAATGGTATGACATGACCACTAGCCGACCACCCTGCTTTAAAACATCAGCGGTCTGAACTAAAAAATCCTCCAGAACCTTCATCTCAGCATTTACTTCAATACGCAAGGCTTGAAAAACCTGCGCCATATATTTATGCTCTTTACCTTTAGGAATATGAGCAGCAGCTACAGCTTTAAAGTCAGCCAATGTTAAAACTGGTCGTTCTACACGTCCTGTTACAATTACCCTTGCTAAAGATTTTGCATTTTTAACCTCACCGTAAATACCAAAAATTTTATGCAATTGATCTTCCGTATACGTATTCAAAACATCAGCCGCTGTCAGCTTACCTTGTTTATCCATACGCATATCCAGCGCTGCATCAAAGCGAGTTGAAAAACCTCTTTCAGGCTCGTTAAACTGGTGTGAAGAAACACCCAGATCAGCAAGAATACCATCTACAGTTTTAAAACCCAATAAACGAAGGTTATTTTTAAGGAAAGCAAAGTTCTGATCAACAAAATGGAAACGCGGATCTTCAATTTTATTTCTTTGCGCATCAGGATCCTGATCAAAAGCAATCAACACACCATCTTTACCTAAATTCTTAAGTATTTCCCTGGAATGTCCACCACCTCCAAAAGTCACATCCACATACACTCCGTCCGGTTTGATATTCAACCCATCAATACACTCTTTTAACAATACAGGAACATGATAATTATTTTCCATCTTCCCCCCTGTTTTTATTTCCCATTACTTCCTGAGCAAGGAAAGCGAAATTCTCTGGCTCAGTATCAAACAAAGCTTCATAAGCTTTTTTGGACCAAATTTCAATCTTGTCAAATTGACAAGCTAAAACAAGTTCGTCACTAATTTCTATACCTACCGACTCCAATAAAGACTTCGGTAAATTCACTCTTCCAGTAGCATCGAGCGACAAAAGCGTCGCGCCACGGGTAAAATATCTAATAAACTCTCTGGTTTTTGGTTCGTATTGGTTCAACTTACTCATCTCTTCAACCATGCCTTCCCATACTTTTTTTGGATAAAGCACTAAATGCTTCTCAAAGCCACGGTTAATCACAAGTCCCTCACCCTCAACATTAGGCAATTGCTTTTTGAGACCGGAAGGCACCATCAAGCGGCCTTTCGCATCCAATTTACAATCAAATTCTCCTAACAGTTGAACCATTTCTATGTGTACACTTTTTATGTAGTGTAAAAATAGATATTTCTACCACTTTTTACCACATTCTACCACAAAAAATTATCAACATAATTTTTACCAGCACATTTCTGCCTTTAAGGCATCAAAAACGCAGAAAATAAGGTGGTAAACAAAAACAGGCGTTTCGCAAAAACGAAACGCCTGTTTTAAAAATAATTTCTATTATTAATCATTAATTGCCTTAACACCAGGCAATTCTTTTCCTTCCATATATTCTAGCAATGCTCCACCACCAGTAGAAACATAGCTCACTTTATCTTCTAAATTGAATTTTGCAATTGCCGCAGCTGAATCTCCACCACCAATTAGTGAAAATGCACCATTATTTTGTGTTGCAGCTACAACCGCATCTGCCACTGCACGCGTTCCTTGCTCAAAATTAGCCATTTCAAAAACACCCATCGGTCCGTTCCATAATAAAGTTTTAGAATTGGCGATCACTTTTGAAAACAACTCAACAGTTTTAGGACCAATATCCAATCCCATCCAATCTGCTGGAATCTGACCCGAATCTACAGTACCTTTACTAGCCTCATTATCAAACTTATCAGCAATCACAGTATCTAAAGGCAAGTATAAATTCACGCCTTTTGCTTTTGCTTTTTCTACCAGCTCCAGACACAAAGCCATTCTATCTTCCTCTAATAAAGATGTACCAATCTCACCACCAGCAGCTTTAGCGAAAGTATATGCCATACCACCACCAATAATCAAATTATCTACTTTTTCAAGTAAACTTTCGATCAACAAAATCTTATCAGACACTTTAGCACCGCCCATAATTGCAGTAAAAGGTTTCTCAGCTCCATGATTTACTTTTTCTGCATTTTTCAACTCTTCAGCCATTAAATAACCAAAATACTTCTCTGTAGGGAAAAATTCAGCAACAATAGCTGTTGAAGCATGTGCACGATGTGCCGTACCAAAAGCATCATTCACATATACATTACCCAATTTTGCTAATTTCTCAGCAAAGTCTCGATCACCTTTTTCCTCTTCCTTGTAAAAACGAAGATTTTCTAAAAGCAAAACTTGACCTGGAACCAGGTTTTTAGCTTTTTCTGTAGCTACAGTACCAACACAATCGTCAGCAAACTTAACTTCCAGATCAAGCATTCTCGAAAGATCGCCTAATATATGTTTCAATGAATATTTATCTTCCGGCCCACCTTTTGGACGCCCCAAATGAGACATTAGGATCACAGATCCGCCATCGTTCAATATTTTATTGATGGTAGGCAATGCTGCACGCATTCTTTTATCATCAGTAATGTTAAATTCCTTATCCAAAGGGACGTTAAAATCTACCCTTACCAGAGCCTTCTTATCTTTGAAATTGCATTGATCGATTGTTCTCATTTTTAATTTTATCTTTTATTATTAAGGTTTGGTTTGCGGTTGTTTACGAAATGATTGGATCATATCAAAATGCGGACCTATTTATTCCCTGCATCTCCGCGTGTGACACCAAATATAAGAAGCATTAGCCGATCTCAACTCATTAATTACAAATTTTATAAGTTAAGCCCTCTAGCCCTTCCTAAAAAACTCAAAATCTGTTTATTTAATTATAATTTTTAGCGATTCTTTGCACAAGATCAACCAACCTTGTAGAATATCCTGATTCATTATCATACCAGCCAACAACTTTAACAAGATCACCAACAATAGAAGTCAGCTGTGCATCAAATACACAGGAATGCGGATTATCTAAAATATCTACCGATACAATTGCATCTTCCGTATACTCCACTATCGTTTTCATTTCATGCTCAGCAGCTCTTTTAAATGCTGCATTGATTTCTTCTTTAGTCGTCTTCGACTTTAAAATACAGGTAAAATCCGTCAAGGAGCCATTCAACACAGGGACTCTTATTCCAGCTCCTCCAAGTTTACCCTCTAAATGAGGAAAAATATTTGTAATTGCTTTTGCTGCACCAGTACTTGTAGGAATAATAGACGCTGATGCTGCTCTGGCCCTTCTCAAATCTTTATGTGGTGAATCATGCAGGCTTTGATCGCCAGTCATTGAGTGTACAGTAGTAATATACCCATCTCTTATTCCCCAATTATCATCTAAAATCTTAACCATTGGAGCCACATTATTTGTAGTACAGGAAGCATTTGAAAGTATTGAAGCTTTTAAATCAACTTCATTATCATTTACCCCCAACACAAACATGGGTATATCTTTATCTGCTGATGGTGCCGAAATCAGCACTTGTTTTGCTCCTGCTTTTAAATGAAGTTCGGCTCCAGAACGACTGGTAAACTTACCTGTTGATTCTACCACAAGATCAATTCCTAAGCTTGCCCATGGCAAATCCTCCGGCTTAACCTTGTTATAAACATAAATTTTCTTTCCATTAATGATTAAAGCTCCATCTTCATGTTTAACAGTCCCTTTAAATCCACGGTGTATACTATCGTATTTAAAAAGATGAGCCAATGTTTCAGGATCACCTAAATCATTTATGGCTACAACATTGATATTTCGCTCAAGAGCAGTACGCAAAAAAATACGTCCAATTCTTCCAAAACCATTAATTGCTAATTTCATTCTACTCGTATAAATATGTGTGCAAAAGTACCCATATTCTTTAAATCAGCGGTAGTATAATAAGTCATAAAATTATCCCAAAAAAGAGATTTTTATGGGATTTGAAATGAACTGAATAGTCAAGCTATGAACAGCTCTACTATTGCTCTTATTTACAATTAATTTTATTTGATTTTTCCCGAACAAAGCAGAAGGAGAGAGCAAGGAGGTCCCTCTTAAATTCGGTATAACCACGAAGCCCGATACTAGCTCCATGCAAGCCCGGTTTTGATTCAAAAAAATGGTTCAAATTTGAGAGGCAGATTTTCCCTTACTCAAACTTACCTTCTTTCTTCAATAATTCAAAATATTTAGTCAGGTTAATACCGAGCGACTGTTCTAATGAAGCTTTGAAATCTTCAGGTTGAGGATGTTTTCCTTTCCATTGCTTAAAATACAACTGAAAAGCATTGTCCATTTTCTCTCTTCCAACTGAATTTTCCAAAATATACAACCATAATGCTGGCTTAAGATAAGAAGCGGTACTATAATCATCAGATGAAGCAAATTTTTCCGATGGAACATCAATTGCAGATTTCATAGGAATCCCACTTAATGCTCCATAAATAGAAGATAAGAACTCTTTGGCTGGCAATGCCTGGACTTCGATAGGAATGTCTCCAAAAACAGAGTTAGCCCTGTATTTCTCGGCCTCATATCTAAACTGAAAAAACGTATTCAAACCTTCGTCTAACCAGGCATATTGACGCTCATTACTACCCAGCATACTCATAAACCAATTATGCCCTACCTCATGTGTAATTACACCATCAAGAAATTCCTTCTTTGCTCCCGGGCTTGTAATCAGTGTAATTGTAGGATATTCCATTCCACCACTCGATTCATTTTTAGGCCCTTCCACTACCTGAACTACAGGATATTCATACTCTCCAATCCATTTACTATATTTTTTCACTGCATCTTTCGTATAATCAATACTATAATTCCATAAAGTACTGTCACTATCATGGTAATAAGTAAATGCATCTACAACCTTTCCTGATTCCAGTTTTAAAGTATCATACTGAATTACAAACCCCTTATCTGCAAACCATGCAAAATCTGGCACGTTATCGATCTTATAATTCAATTTCTTCATGCCTGTTTTAATTTTTGGAGTATACAAAACAGGCTTTGCTTTCCTGTCAGCAACATTTTTTGTACCAATACTTTTATACATTGCCAGTTCATCCGTATTTTGCAAAACACCTGTAGCACCAACCACATAACTCGTAGGAACGGTAATATTCACATTAAATGAAGCATAATCACTATAGTACTCACCCATATCTAAATATGGGAATTCATGCCAGCCATTTTTATCAAAAACTGCAGGTTTTGGATACCATTGACATACCATAAATTCACCTTGAGCAAAACCAGATCTGGAGAAATAAGAAGGTAACTTCACATTAAAATCAGTAGTAATCGTTACAGAATCTCCAGATTTCAATGGTGTAGACAAATTCAGTTTAATGACATCTATATATTGAGGATTAGGATGAGCTTCTGTCTTTGCTACTTTCCCGTTTACTTTAAAGTTCAATCCATCTATACTACCATAAGTATATTTCTCCATCTTCTTCGCCCTTGCTGTATCATTTTTTAACTGATGAAACAAGGCAGTATTTTCATTCTTATAAGCATTTGGCCAGATATGAAACCAGATGAAGTTGAGACTTGATGGCGAGTTATTTTTATAAACTATCTTTTCAAAACCTTTTAAAGATTTATCCTGGTCATTTAAAGTTACATCAATATTATACTTTACCTGTTGTTGCCAATATTTTTCCTGTGCAAAAACAATTGAACTACAAATAACAAGAATGAAGGTTAAACACTTTTTCATAAGCAACGTTCTTTACATCAAATAAAACCTGTCATACGCACAGGTCTGGAAAGGTAATAATTTTTTTAAAACCTATTGTATCACTATAACGTTTAATAATAGTAAAGCTTTTAATTTCCCTTCAAATGAAACATCCGAAATCAAAAACAAAAAAAGTTAACGTTAACCTTATTAAGAAACATCCCCATCCAGATGCCTTAGACAAATGGAACGATCGTTTAGATCAAAATCTGGAAAGTGAAAAGGAAGGTAATACATTAGCGGATGAAAACGCCAGAGACTATTCAGAAAAACATGGAAGTGGCGATCAATCTGATAAAGATTAATCGTCATTAAATCAATCTAGATCAGCAAATTCCCATGCACTTTTATATGCATCAATCTTTTCAGTATAAGTAATAAAATCAGCATAAAAAGGGAGTCTGGATAAAGTTGCACTATCTCCGATCACCACCAACTTTTTTCTTGCACGGGTCATGGCCACATTCATCCTGCGGATATCAGATAAGAATCCGATCACACCATCAGCATTACTTCTTGTCATTCCGATATAAACAATATCTCTTTCCTGTCCTTGAAAACTATCGATCGTATTCACAGATATTTTTCCATGATAAGGCTGTAAAACGGGATGGTTGAGCAGCAAGTCTTTCATTACCTGTATCTGTTGCTTGTAAGGCGAAATCAGTGCTATACTAGGAAAATTCTCAATGGTATAAACACTATTCAGTTGTACTACCAATTGCGCCAAGTGTTTCAATAAGAATGCAGCCTCTTCAGTATTATATGTACTTGTTCCTTCAGTTTGTTCTTCAAAACCGCAACCCGCAGTATCCACAAAGTTCAACGCGGTATCTTCTGGAAATAACAGATGAGCAGCTACAGATTCATGCGCTTTTAATTTCCCACTGTAAAACACATCAGAAGAATAACCCATAATTTGTGCATGCATTCTGTATTGTTCTTCCAGTAAAACTACAGCCTGAGGATGCAAAGCCACGCACTTTTCCAATAAAGTAGTGCTTAAACCTGCTTTTGCAGCTTCGTTAGACTTTATAGTTGGGGATAATTGACAATGATCTCCAGCTAATATCACTTTCTGCGCTTTCAATATGGGTATCCAGCACGCCGGTTCTAAAGCCTGTCCGGCCTCATCAATTACAACTGTATCAAACTTTCGGTCTTTAATCGTATAATGACTTGCACCCACTAAAGTTGCCGTAATTACCTGTGCTTTATCTATCAGATCCTCTACAATATACTGTTCCGTGTTTGCAACAGATTTCATGATCTTATGCGCTTCGTCGAAAAGTGCTTTTCGCTGCTCCTTCTCTGCTCTTCCAAAATTCCTTTTGTACTTATGAGCCATATTTTTATACTCTGCAGCTTGTTTTTTCAACTCCTTAACCTCTTTGATGCTGTTATGAACGGCCATCTTACTATCTAAAGTTAAAGAAAACAGCTTTTCAGATACCCTTGCAGGATTACCGATACGCAAAACATTCATTCCCTCATCAGCCAGCTTTTCGCTTAAAAGGTCGACCGCAGTATTACTTGGTGCAACCACTAAAATCTGCTTCCCATACTGCTTAATTAATGCCTTGATGGCCTGTACCAGTGTGGTAGTTTTGCCTGTCCCCGGTGGGCCATGAACAATAGCCAGATGCTGTGCAGCAACAATACGATTTACTGCAAGCTGCTGAACCTCATTCAATTTAGGAATCGGATAATGAAAAATATCATCTGCAAAATAAGGTGTACCCGCACCTGTCAGCACTTTAATCAAATCATGATCTTCGCCCTGCTCATTCCGATTAGCAGCACGTTTAACCGCTCCCTGCATTTCATCATAACTATGATCATCAAAAAGGACATCAATACCTAATTTACCATCTCTTGCCCAATCAGGCAATTCATCTGTACGTAAAGTAATTTTTAAACTGCTACCTCCCTGATAAGCAATTACCCCTTCGACCCTATCATTTTTGGGATCATGATTCGAAAATAATACCGCAGGCATACCAAATCTTAACTGATGTGGTAAATCCTGATGAGTTGTCCGTTCTACTTCAACAGTTAAATAATCTCCCCTACTCATTTCTGAGCCGCGGATTGCAATGGGATACCAGGTTAAACCATTCGCTCTACGTTCTGCGACTGAAAGTGTTTCTTTCTGTTTGATATAGCTTTGTAAATCTTCCTCACGTTCCGTTTTTAGAAGATCAAGCAGTTTTTTAAAATATGGCATTCGCGCAAAGATAAGTATAAAGCTGTAACATAATGCCTCAGAACTACATAGGAGCTAAATAACTGAGATAAAATAATTTTTTCTCAGTTATTTAGAATGAATATAAATAATAGACACTATATTTATGGCCGAATCAAATCTTGCGATAATCATCTAATGAAAAAAAATAATTGCGATGTGTATAAACAAAATATTAAGTCAAAAAGGACAAACGACAATTAGTAACTGTATAGGCTGCAAAACATTTTACATCTGGCATGACAACCTGATGTTGAGTTTTACAGAGGAGGGATTTATATCTTTTAAAGAAGTGCTCCATAGCCTTTCTTTTGAAGACAGGTGTCTTCCATTTCCTGGTGGAGAAGAAAGAATAATCCTTCATACACCTCACGATGACATTAGCTTTGCTTTTGCTGAAGAAGAATTTGAATTGTGCAAAGCAGCAATTGACGAAGCTATTTTTATGAAAGAAGTATACGAATTAATGCAATAAAAAACCCTATAAACACTCGTCAACCAAATATAAAATTGACTCATAATTTTTACTTACCGCATCAGACATTGCCATTTCGCAGGTTTTGGCAGTAGAGTAATAGCCATCATATACTTTCTTTTTTACTTCAGCTGATTCTGGTGCAGTTGCCGCCGCCGTAAGTTCAGGAAACAAAAAGCCCCTATCCCCTGCCATTCCACAACAGCCGGCATTTATAGGAACATCAACCTGTTGTGCAAAATGGCTTGCAATATGGAATAGCTTAGTTTCCAATCCCATCTTTTTTAATGTACAAACAGGATGCAACACAATATTATCCTTTTTACGAACATCCTTTAATACAGGAAGGATATGATCATATAGATAATCAATACTATCTATAATATTCATTTGATCAAAATATGCTCGATTCTGATCAGAAAGCACCGGACGGCAAGTCTGTAAAGTATGCGTACAAGAACTTACATCCAATACAACTGGAAGTTTCCCTCCTGAAGTCCATGCCCAAAGTTTTCTCACGGTTTCATTTGCCGTATAAACATATGCATCCTGATAACCTTTAGAAGAGAATAGCTGTCCACAACATGAACTGTTGATATCGTCAGGCACCAATACTTTAATTCCAGCTTTTGCAGAAACACTCATGAAAGTTTCAGGCATACTCTTCTTATTGTCCTTGGCACCGCCCATCATCCGATTGATACAAGTAGGGAAATATACTACAGATCCGTTACTATCCCCATAAATCCGACCTTTTGTGGCCTGTAATTGATTACTCCAAAGTGGCATCGCAGGAATCATCTTTTTTAGTCCACCAGTAATATTTCGCATAGTTGATGCACCAAAAACGCTGTTTATGCCATCCCCAACCTTAACAGCTGTACCTACCACAAATGCTGTAGCTCCAAAATTCTTTGCTACCATGACAGCCAGTCCGTTAGCTGTTTTACTATGACTTTCCCTGCGTAAACGTTTAACCAGATCGCCTGTATTGATATCAACCGGGCAAGCAGTAGCACACAAACCGTCAACGGCACAAGTATCTAATCCATCATATTGGTATTCATTAACCAGCAAATCAAAATCACGTTTGTTACCCTGTGCTTTCAATCCTGCAAGCTCCCGTCTCACTACAATCCTTTGTCTTGGTGTTAAGGTTACATTACGACTAGGGCATTTATGTTCACAATAACCACATTCTATACATTTATCCACCTCACTTTCCACAGATGGTAAAGGCTTCAAATTTGCGATATGCGCTTTTTTATCTGCATTTATAATGACTCCCGGATTCAGCAGGCCCTGTGGATCAATAACAGACTTTAAAGCCTTCATGATCTCATAAGCTTCCCCTCCCCATTCTGTTTCAATGAATGGAGCCATGTTACGCCCCGTTCCATGTTCAGCCTTTAAAGTTCCATCGTAAGTTTCGACCACAAGTGTCACTACATCCTGCAAAAACAAATCATAGCGTTCTATTTCTGCAGCCGTATGGAATGCCTGGGTAACTACAAAGTGAATATTCCCATCTTTAGCATGACCAAAAATGATGGCTTCATGGTATTCATATTTTTTAAATAAAGCCTGAAGGTCAATAATAGCATGTCCAAGTTTTGCGACCGGAAAAGCAATATCTTCAAGAATAACAGTTGTACCACTTGCTCGTACAGCGCCGACTGCCGGGAACATACCTTTCCTCAATTTCCAGAAAAATGCCTGTTCCTTTACATCCTCCGTAAATACCGGAAACTCCAGCATAGATAAATCACCAGCCGATGACATAAATACGTTTGTCTTGGCATGTAATTCTTCTAAATTATTGGCCTGAAACTCGACCAACAAAGCAGCAGCTGTTTCAGGTAAAGTCTTTAAACGCTCCGGCACACCTTTTAAACTATCAATAGACCTTAATGAGGCTCTATCCATCAGCTCAACAGCCTCAGCACCAGCATTTGTTAAAGGTATAATGGCCTGACAGGCGGCATACATATCAGGGAAATATAAAAAGGCAGTAGTTTTATAAGGGTAATCAGGCACAGTTTCCATTACTGCTTCAGCTATAAAACCCAATGTTCCTTCGGCACCAATTAAAAGATGTGCAAGCACATCCAATGGATGATCATGGTCAATAAAAGCGTTTAAGGAATAGCCAACCGTATTTTTAGTTTCATACTTTTTCCTCACCCGATCATATAATTCTGCATTGCTTTTCAGCTGTTGCTGCATACTTTGAATGGCAGTGTAAATTTCGGTACAATCCTGTTCAAACCGATTATAATCCTCAGGCTTTTCAGTACTAAAAGTTTTGCCATCTGGTAAAATGAAACGGATATGTTTAGTGGTATGATAAGAGTTCAACTTTACACCGCAACACATTCCGCTCGAATTGTTGGATAAAATCCCACCCATCATAGCCGCATCAATGCTTGATGGATCCGGGCCAATCTTTCTTTTATAGCGCTTCAGATAAGCATTTACCATACTTCCAGTAATACCTGGTTGTACCCGTACCTTTGCTCCTTCCTCCTCAATCTGCAATTTATTCCAGTACTGGCTCAAGTCAACCAGAATCCCATCTGTAATAGATTGTCCTGATAAACTGGTACCACCAGTTCTAAAAGTTAATGGAATACGATTTTCATGAGAAAATCTGAACAAAGCAATGATTTCTAATTCCGTAATTGGCTGTACAACAGCCTTAGGACGTAAATAATAGAAGCCCGCATCAGACGCATAGGCCACAAGGTCAATCAGACGTGATTTAATACGTGCTTTGGGTAAAATACTTTCTAAAAGTTCTCCAGTTTCCATTTAAAGACAAAATACTTATACAGGCAATACCTATAGGGTGATATACAATGCAATAAACAAAGAAACAATAAATTTTATTAAATCCCGGTTGGCCTACTCAAAATTATGGAACTTGCAAATGTCAAAATGTAAAATATTAAAAACACTTTGTTATAGTTTTGAGTTTTATTATCTATTGACAGAAGGTTCCATCAACTGAAAGAAAAAATACAGATAGATGAAAACAGATCCAGTAATCATAGAAAGAACATTTAGCGTTTCTGCTAATAAAGTATGGGAAGCACTGACAGACGCTAATAAAATGAAAGAATGGTATTTTAACATTGAAAACTTTAAACCAGAAATTGGCTTTAAATTCCAGTTCCTGGCAGGAAGTGAAAATAAAAACTATTTACATATCTGTAAAGTTACCGAAGCTGAAGAAGGTAAAAAATTAACCTACACCTGGAACTATGACAATTATGAAGGCAATTCATCAGTTACATTTGAATTGTTTGAAGCCGGGACAGGCACCAGGGTTAAACTAACCCATTCGGGGCTGGAGACCTTTCCATCTAAAGATGATGTTAATTTTTCTAAAGAAAGCTTTACTACCGGCTGGAAAGAAATTATTGGCACCAACCTTAAGATTTTTTTAGAAAAATAGGAATATTTATTCTTTATTTATTGCCTCCCAAAGCATGTCTTTTAATTCTAAAAGGCCCTTTTGAGCTACAGATGAGATAAAAATTGATGGAACATTTGCTGGAAGTTCTTTTTTCATTTCTTCCTTCAATTCTTCATCTAACATATCTGATTTGGTAATCGCAAGAACATGCGGTTTTTGCATCAACTCTGAATTATAATCTTTCAGTTCCGACTTTAAGATTTCATATTCTTCGGCTATGCTTCTATGTGTATCAGCAGGGACCATGAATAATAATACAGAATTCCGTTCAATATGACGTAAAAACCTATATCCAAGACCTTTACCTTTCGATGCACCTTCAATAATACCTGGAATATCGGCCATTACAAATGACTTACTTCCACGGTAAGAGACGATCCCCAAATTTGGCACCAATGTAGTAAAAGGATAATCCGCAATTTCTGGCTTAGCAGCAGAAACGACCGATAACAATGTAGACTTACCCGCATTTGGGAAACCGACCAAACCTACGTCAGCAAGAATTTTAAGTTCAAGAACCATCCACTCTTCCTTTCCCGCTTCACCCGGTTGTGCAAAGCGCGGCGTTTGCATAGTTGGCGTTTTAAAATGCCAATTACCTAGGCCTCCTCGACCACCAGGAGTAAGAATTTTAGTTTCCCCGTCAGCTGTAATTTCAAAAAGGACTTCACCAGTTTCCGCATTTTTAGCAATAGTACCTAGTGGTACATCAAGAATTTCATCTTTACCAGATTTACCAGTTGATGTTCCGCTTGATCCAGGAAGACCGTCAGGAGCAATAATATGTTTACGGTATTTTAAATGGAGAAGAGTCCAGAACTGCGAGTTGCCTCTTAGTATGATATGACCACCACGACCACCATCACCACCATCGGGACCACCAGTTGCAGTTCTTACGTCGCGGTGCAAATGTGCAGAACCTGCCCCCCCTTTACCGGAACGACAACATATTTTAACATAATCTACAAAATTGGAACCCTGCGACATAATCTTTCTCTGTTTTTTTATAAATAACAATAGCGGGCAGCATAAAGCTTTGTCCCGCTATCCGTAATGTTTTTTTGTACTAGTACTTATCTACAACGGCACAAAGCTCTGCAAAGATATCATCGATTTTTCCGATTCCATTTACTTTGCTTAATTTACTTTGTGACTCATAGTATGGCAAAACATGAATAGTTTTGCTAAAATATTCTTCAATACGTTTTTGAAGTTTATCTGCCTGATCATCAACACGACCTGTTTCAAGCTGACGTTGTGCAATACGTTTAGTCAGCTCTTCCTGATCTACATCTAATGCAATTACACCATCAATAGCACTTCCTTTACTCACTAAAAACTCATCCAGAGCCTGTGCTTGTGGAACTGTACGTGGAAAACCATCAAATATAAATCCTTTAGCCTGTGGGTTTTTATCCACTTCTTCTTCCAACATCGCGATGGTAATTTCATCAGGTACCAATTGGCCGTCAGCAATTAATGCACTCACCCTTTGTCCAAGTGGTGATTGATTTTTAATGTGTGCTCTGAAAAGATCTCCTGTTGAGATGTGGATCAATTGATATTTTTCAATCAATTTTTCAGATTGGGTGCCTTTGCCTGCACCCGGTGGGCCAAAGAGAACAAAATTCAGCATTTGGGTTGTCTTTAAAGTTAAAAAGCCTTCAACCCGCGGGCTTAAGGCTTCTGTTTCATTATTTAAGCTCTCAAAGTTAAAAATGCAATACAATCTATGGAAGTTTTAAATAAATATGCTTCTGTAAATTGTAAGTTAACCATTGAAAATATTTTGTTTTTACTTATTAATTCATCATAACTTTCCCTTTTTCAATTCATTAAATCTTTGAACATGAAAAATTTGGTGGTAAGTTTTGAGGTTGCAAATATATAATTATTAATTTATTATATTCATTTTTTTACAAAATAGCCCCAGAGTACAATGTATGATATTAGTTTCTTTTCAGTTTTATTGCTTCCTTTTTAGAAAGTACAACCGCATTAAAAACAACTGCTTTTAATGGTACATCATTTTTATCTGTAGCAACCCTATTGATGGCATCAGCAACATCCATTCCTTCTACTATTTCGCCAAATATGGTATAATCCTGATCGAGGTGGGGTGTACCGCCTATCGTTTTATAAACGGCTCTTTGCACAACAGGTATTTTTCTATTCTTTTTCTGTTCTATAACATCTAACTGATCATCAGTTTGCTTCTTTCCCACCACCAGATAAATCTGTGAAAAATAAGAGGCTTTGCCTGGGTTATCATCTCTACCTGCACCCAAAGCACCTTTTTTATGAAATATTGATGGCCTTATTTCGGCGGGGAACCGTTTTACACCTAGCTGGGGGTTCATCTTTTCCCGATTCAGAATGGTATCGTCCAATTCACCACCCTGACTTACAAAATCTTTAATAACCCGGTTAAATTCTGCATTTCTATATAACCCTCTTTTAATCGATTTTAAGAACATATCTCTATGTGCAGGAGTTTCATCATACAACATAACCGTGATATTTCCTTTATTGGTTGCAAAACGTACAAAAGTAGATTGAGCCTTTCCTGCTATAACAAACAGCATAAAAAGCAAAAACAAACTAAGATTTTTCATATAGAATTCAACTACTTAAATGCTTAGTTTCTTATGTATTGCAGGAATTCTTCTTTCCTTTTAGCGTCCAGAAAAGCTCCATCAAAGGATGTGGTAATCGTACTGCTACTGGTATCTTTTATGCCTCTTGAAGACACACATAAATGAACTGCATCAATATATACTGCCACATCATCTGTTTCCAATATAGTCTTCAATTCATTAGCAATCTGTATCGTTAAGCGTTCCTGAACCTGTGGTCTTTGTGCGTAATATCGAACAATTCGATTTAGCTTAGATAAACCGATTACCTTTCCAGATGAAATATATGCCACATGTGCCTTACCAATAATAGGCACAAAATGATGCTCACAATTCGAATAAAGTGTAATATTCTTTTCAACCAGCATTTGGTTGTATTGATACTTATTCTCGAAGAGTGCAATCGCTGGTTTATTTGCAGGGTTTAATCCACTAAAAACTTCCTTTACAAACATTTTGGCCACACGTCCCGGGGTTCCATTCAGACTGTCATCAGTTAAGTCTAGTCCTAATGTTTGCATAATTTCACGAAAATGATGACTTATTTTATTCATCTTCTCCTCATCGCTCAAATCAAAAGCATCGCTTCTTAATGGCGTGTCATAAGAAGTTCCGATATGCTGCTCACCTAATAAATCTTCTATTTCCGTTGCAGATAGATCTTGCTGTGTCATATTTCTTTTAATTGATTTTTAATGTTTAATAGTTTTGGGATTACTGTTGATAAACATAGGTTCCTCTGATGAAGCGACTGATAATTCAAGTGCATTACCAGGTACAATGAACTCCACCTCATCAAAAGTCAATCTACGTGACCCTAATAGACTAATCACCGAATCTTTCGCTTCAACTCTTGCATTTTTGACTGTAAAGCCATTTATATCACTTGCTGTAAATAGCTTACCTGATTTAATATCAGCATATTCTATAAGCACGTTACTTAAAGGACTTTCGGGAATGCCATTAACCTTTACGAACTGACTAGAGCGTTCGACCACGATATTTCTGGCTACAATATTTTTAAACGAGGGAGTGAGTGCATTAATCGTTCTGGCAGGAAGTCTATCTGCCAACTCCCCTACATGTTGTGAACTTCCCAGCATATCCCAATTAAATGCACTGCCTGTAAGATTCATTCTGATTCTGTTGTAATATATATTTTCAGCACCACCACCTCGGGGTCTGCGGGTTTTAAACCTGATCCCGCTTCCAGTTTCCTCAAATACACAGTCATGCACATATAAGTTCCGAATCATTCCTGCTGTCTCACTACCAACGGTAATTGCGCCATGGCCTTCTCTTGCCAGGCAATACCGGATTACAATGTTTTCTGATGCTTTATTAACACGAACACCATCTTCACCACGTCCCGCTTTAATGGTAAAGCAATCGTCTCCACTACTTAAAGTGCTATATTCAATCAATACATTTCTTGAAGATTCAATGTCTATGCCATCCCCCCTCGGAATACCTACAGAATTTACAGTTATACCACGGATAATCACATTTTCACAGTATATAGGAACGATATTCCAGAACGCTGTGTTCTCTAATGAGATTCCTTCTATAAATACATTTTTGCAATTGATAGGCGAAATAAACATTGGAGGAAGCACCGGGCTCCCATTTTCTCCTTCATAAACCCTTTCTGAAACAGGTTTACTCAGATCTACAAATCCCTCTATGACCTGGGTGGTCATGGTTTGTTTACGGACAGAGCCGCCTTTTGCAGGGCCTATTAATCGTCCTTTCCCAGTAAGCGCTATATTTTCTTGTCCATTGGCATAAATGCATGCACCTAGTGACATAACCTCTATGCCTTCATTTCTAGTAAAGACCGCTGGCAGATAATCTTTTACTTCTCCACTGAAGTACAACTCTGCACCATCTTCTAAATGCAGGTTTACATTACTTTTTAAAATGATACGCCCTGTTTGCCATTTCCCTTTCGGAAGAACTGCTGTACCACCACCCTTGGCATTCAGTTCATCTATAGTCTGCTGAATTTCCTTAGTTATAATTATACCTTCCTTAGCTCCATTTGATGTAATCAATTTTGTTAAGGCAGGAAAAACTGGTCTTTTCAACTTCGGCATTTGGAAAGGTGCTTCAATTGGAGCTATTTCCACTGGTAAATTAAATGCACCAACCTGTTCTTTAAAAGGAACTGAATCTAACTGATTTATAGCAACTTTATCCTTACGAACAGAACAAGAAATTAAAAAGGCAGACAAAAACGCAAATCCTAAATAGCGTTTAAGACTAACGTCAGCAAAATTATTCATTTAGCTAAGGTCGTATTCCTTATTTGAGTTTACAAGTTGCAATTAAAGGTTTAAAAAAAATGCCGTAGAAATCTACGGCATTTTCCATTATTTTTTATTTAATTACTTGATACTTGTACCTTCCTCCATTTCTTCATTCGCCATTTTCAAAATTTCATCACCTTCATTTAGCTCACCAAATACTTCAAACTGATCAGGCATTACACGGCCTTTGGCCACAGGTACGTTTTTAGTCTTCCCATTCTCTACACGAATTACGTAAATACCAAGACTGCTTTCTACCAGCGCTGTTTTAGGCACAAAGAATGTTGCTTTAGTATTTTGTAATCCGATCATAGTCTCTGCTACCATAAAAGGTTTTAACTCTTTATTCACGTTTAAGAAATCTGCTTCTATTTTTTCAGAACGTAATTTTAAATCAAGAGTCCCTGACTTTCTTGAAATGACGGCAAAATATTTCTTTTCCGGAGCAGATCTGATTTTAAATTTAATGGTATCTCCTATTTTTAAATAAGGTGTATTCGCTTCTGGAATAGAGAGACTTAAACGTAGCTTTTTGGTATTTTGAATAACTAACAAAGGTGTTTTTTCCATTGGCCCAACATAAGCACCTAAATCCACATTTTTCTCTGTCACCACCCCATTAAAAGGGGCACGAATTACCAGATAATTATCCATATCACGCAATTCATTATAAGCTGATTTTGCAGCATTAAGCTGTGCCTCATCCGCTAACTTTCTAGCTGTAATCTGATCCAGCGCATCTTTAGCTATAGCCCCCTTGGTTTCATTGGCTTTCATCATTCTGTCGTATGTAGATTTTGTAGACAAATAAATTGCTTCTTGTGCCTGCCACTTGGCTTTAGCACTAGCTACCTGCGATTGAATCTCCGGCGCCTCTAAAGTGATCAATACCTGCCCGGCACTTACCACCGACCCAATATCAACTTTAATCTGCTTTACATAACTATTCACTTTTGCGTATAGATCCGTTTGTTGATCAGGGGCCAATTCCCCTGCCAACTTCAATTGAACCAGTGGATTACTTTTACTAATGGTAACCTTTTCAAAAGGATTCATCATCATCATTGATTTATCAGTCTTTACATCTTTTGTCTTTTCTGGCTTGGCATTGTTGCAGGCTGATAAAGTAGCTGCAGTAGCGACCAATATATATGTTAATATCTTCATGTTTTTACGATCTAATTGTTTGTTTAATAAAGTGAATACTATTTTCGTCTTCCGGATCTAATGATGGTGATTGCGTTTTGCTTTTCCCTTGTATCCAGGCAAAAATCAAAGGCAGGATAATCAACACTGAAAATGTGGAAGCGAACAATCCACCGATTACTGCTCTTGCTAAAGGAGACACCTGATCTGCGCCCTCACCGAAACCGATCGCTATTGGCAACATACCTGCAATCATAGCTAGGGTAGTCATGATAATTGGACGAATACGTAAGCCCGCAGCCTCGATGGCCGATTCTAAGGCATTACCATTTTTTAAACGAAGTGTTTCTGCATTACTAATTAATAATACCGCATTGGCTATAGATACGCCGACCGACATAATAATTCCCATGTAGGATTGCAGGTTTATCGTTGAACCAGTTGCCTTAAGTAAAAGCAATGCACCTAATACCACAAAAGGAACCGTAGTTAAAACTACAAAAGAGACTTTGAAAGATTGGAAGTTAGCCGTAAGCATCAGGAAAATCACGATGATGGCAATCAATAAACCGTTGGCGAGACTATCCATTGTATCATCCAATACTGGAATCATTCCGGCTACTTTTACGTTCACACCCTTAGGCAACTCCCCTAAAGAAGCAATGGCAGCATCAACATCTTTTTGTGCCCTGGCCAAATCAGTTTTGTGAACATTAGCAGTAACCGTTGTATATCCCATAGTACCCAGGTTATAGCTTTCTCCCAATGTTTTAGTTGGCGTAATCGTTGCTACATCACCTAATACTGGCCGGTCAGCGTTTTTAGACAATGGAATATTTGCCAATTCTTCTTTACTGTTTAACAGATTTTGAGGCATTTGCACCTGTACATCATAGGCAATTCCCATCATACCACCAACCCACATATTTTTACTGGTATAGCGTGATGACGCTGTACTTGCAACTAATGATTTAGCAATATCTTGTGCATCTAAGCCCAATTGAGCAGCTCTGGCTCTATCTATATTAATCTCTAAAGCCGGATAATTCATAGATTGAGGAATCTGTACATCCCTTAGATAATCCAGTTTCTTCAACTCCATCATTAATTTATTAGCCGTCATAGCATTCATCTTCTTCATCATCCCTGATATCCGAATCTCTACAGGTGTATTGGCACCCTGACTAAGGATCTTTTCTGTCAGCTCTATTGGCTCAAAAGACAATTTCAAATCTGGCATTTTCTGCTTGATGTGATGGCGAATTTTGTCTTTCAACTCATCTGAATTACCATCAAACTTTTTCATAGCCACTTGCATTAAAGCTTCATGCGGTCCTGCATTATAAAGGTAAATTGGACTTACCGCAAAGGTTGATGGGTGTTGCCCTACAAAGGCTGATGAAATGGCAATATTATCTTTACCCAATAAGGAGTCCAGCTCTTTTAAAACAGCTTTAACCTTTTGCTCGGTTTTTTCAATGCGTGTCCCCTCTGGTGCAGTAATCCTTACCTGGAACTGGCTTGAATTAACAGTAGGCAATACGTCTTTTCCTGTATATTGATACATAAAGACCGCAGCAATTAATACCAGGATCATACTCGTCAATACGATCAGCTTCTTTTTGCTCATCAGGCTTTGCAGTAAATCCGTAAAACGTTTTTTAAACCTATCAAATCTGGTTTCTTTAATTTCATCTGCTGCTGAATGTTTGTTTTTCATTAACCAATTAGCCATAATTGGCACAAAAGTTTGAGACATTAAAAATGAAACAATCATTGAAAAACTAATTGACAAAGCCAATGGCATAAATAAAGAACCTGGAATACCTGTCATAATAAACGCTGGTGCAAATACAGCAAGAATACAAAGGAGGATTAATAATTTTGGAAAAGCTATTTCCTTACATGCATCAAAAATGGCCTGTGCCTTTGATTTTTTCATTGCAAAATGCTGGTGGATATTCTCTATCGTAACTGTACTTTCATCGACCAGAATACCAACCGCCAATGCCAATCCAGATAACGACATAATGTTAATCGTTTGTCCGAATAGCTTTAAAAACAATACTCCAGAAATGATAGAAATTGGTATAGTCAGAATCACAATAATCGCCGCCCTGGTATCACGTAAAAATAGCATAACCATTAAACCAGTAAGCAAAGCCCCCAACACACCTTCCATAATCAAACTTTTTACAGCATTGATTACATACACTGATTGGTCAAATTCATAAGAAATGCTCACATCATCCGGCAAGTTCTTTTGAATATTCGGTATTGACTTTTTCAGGTTTTGGACTACATCATAAGTAGAAGCTTTACCTGATTTTGCAATATTGATATATACTGAACGTTTACCATCAATTAAAGCATATCCGGCTGTAATATCTGCACCATCTTTTACAGTGGCTACATCTCGGATATAAACATTATCGACTGTTCCTTTAAAAATAGGGATATCACCAAATTCCTCAACCGTTTTTAGCGTGTTGTTCGTTGGAGTTAAATAATTAAGGTCGTTGATATACACATTTCCAGAAGGAGAAGTTATGTTTTGGCGACTAATCGCTTCTACAATTTGCTCTGGTGACAACTGATGCGTCCTTAATTTATTTGGATCAATATTGATCTCGATAGTACGTGGACTTCCTCCAAATGGAGGAGCTGTTGTTAGTCCAGGAATGGCAATCAGAAATGGACGTGCTGTAAAGTTAGCAATATCCTGTAACTGGTTATTTGTTTTAGTTGGACTTTTAAACACCAACTGCCCCACTGGCTGCGAAGAGGCATCGAAACGAATGATAAACGGCGGTGGTGCACCCGGAGGTAGAAACACCTGTGAACGATTAGACAAGGCCGAGATTTGGGCAATGGCTTCCCCGATCTCTGTCCCTTCATAAAAATTCACTTTCATTAAGGTAAGGCCTTGCGTATTTTTAGTTTCTATGCTTTTTATTCCATTGGTAAAAAGCATCATATTCACATACATTTTTGTGAAATATCCTTCCATTTGCTGTGGTGTATAACCATTAAACGAATGGGCAACATAGACAACCGGCAAATTCATTTCCGGCAAAATGTCTACCTGAATGTCCTTGGCAGACCGTATTCCAAAGAATAACAATCCTACCACTAACACCATAATAGATATGGGTTTGCGGAGTGCAAAACGTATTAAATTCATAGATTTATTTTTGGATAGCGTTTAATAAAACATTTAAATCTCCATGTGCTGCGGCTTGTAACAGCAAAGCCTGCCAGACATTATTTTGAGCTATTTCAAAATCAATTTCTGCACGGTTTAAGCTATAAAGGGTTTGAGTATAATCTACCAGGTTTGTCAGGCCGTTTTCATATAAAGCCTTGTGCTGCAAATAAGCCTGTTGCGCTGCAGTCAACTGCACTTTGGTTTCTTCAAAATTCTCTACCGCATTTTTAGTTTTAGCTTTTGCCAGAGCGGCTTGCGCATTTAGCTCTTCATTTAACAATTGATGCTCGTGTATTAATGATTTGGTAATAAATTGTTGCTCTCCAACTTTGCTGTTTTGACGAAAGATATTTGTTAAATTCCAACTGAGTGTTAAGCCCAATAGATAGTTACTTCTATCAATTCCAACACCTTTAGTATAAGATGAAGAGTAAGCAGAATTATCCTGTACATAATTCCAGTCAAAACCAGAACCTCTGCCTTGAACCACTCCAAATGCTGAAATAGCAGGCAATCTATATTTTCGCATCAAAGTTTCTGATTGAACACTCTGATTGATTTTACTTTGTTGCCAGTTCAATAAAGGATGTTTAATTAACACCTCAGCGGTTTGTCCCGCAGTTATGAAAGGTATTGAAGTGCTAAACAAACTATCCAATTGATACGGTTGAAATTTATCTCCCAACAGTACAGCCAGATTTTTTGAAAACTCCAATTCCTTATCATACGCTTTAATCTGCTGTGACTGTGCGTTTGATACCTCAGCCTTAGCTAATGAAGCCTCTACTTCCGGGATTAATCCACTATTGGCTCTGGTAGCAGTGATTTCATGAAATACCTTTGCTCTGTCAAGGTTTTTCTCTTGTACATATTTGATACGTTGGCTCGCCAATAGACTTAGATAATTAGCACTTACCTTAATTTGATGCTGAAAGATTTCTTGTTCCAAATCTGCAAAAGCGGTTTTCTCCTTTGATTTAGCGACGTTAACTTCTTGTTTCAGCTTTCCGAAAGTAAAGACATTCCAGTTGACATTCGCAAAATAGAGTGATCCGAAAGCGGCATTCCAGTTTTGCTCTGCCAATGGCATAGAAGTCGAAGCTGCTCCTAATCCCCCATAAGCATACAATGGTCCATTTTGGGCATTAATTGTTCCAAAACTCTGTTGTGCTGCCAATGTGAGATCTGGCAATAATTGTTTCCTTTGATAAGCTATATTTTGTTCCGAAGCCTGTAATAAGGCCTGTTTCGACTTGATTCGATCAAAGTTCTCTATGGAACGATTTAACGCATCTTGTAGGTGTAATACCTGGGAAAAGCCCGAAAGACCAAAACCAAATAACACACTAAAAGACGCAATGAATTTAAGTTTCATTGTGTATATATTTAGACATAAGACATAAAGAATTTTAGCATTGATAAATGCTGAAATAAATTCCGTAAGTCGGTCTAAATTCTATAAACGCAATTTAAAATATAGATTGGATTGCCCGGAATGGGGACATTTGAAGGGGTTGTATAAACCGTTTTGAGTTGACTTTCAATATTAATATCGAAAACTGCACCCAATGTCTTGTTAGGAATTACATCACCCCATACCTTTAAGCAAACTGTTTGATTAGCTGCCTTTTTAACTGAATCAGTTACTTTAACAAGTTCCGATTTATGTTTGCAACATCCCTTCTTTTTCTTCTGCTGTTTATTTTTTACAACACAGATATTACAAGGTCTATCAGGCTGCTCATTGATTGAAAAAGCTTTTCCTTGTTGTATTCCATTGCAAAAATGTGTGTACATTGTAAAGCCCGAAGACATTACAACGTATAACATAGAAAGGAATATGACAACGAGTCTTTTCATTGCCACAAACATGCCCTTTCTCTTTTAAGATTATTTACACTATTCTGTAATTTTCTTACATAATTCCGTTAAAGCATAGAAAATGTGTCAAAAATTCCTCCTATATCTTTTGGCGCTTTTAGATTAAATTTTATATAATTGCACCCGAAATATTCAACGAATATTCGGGATGTAGCGTAGCCCGGTATCGCGCCAGCATGGGGTGCTGGAGGTCGTGGGTTCGAATCCCGCCATCCCGACAATTAAAAACTGAGAATAATAATTACTTTATCTTGTCTGTACTTAGTTCCCAGTTATCTGTTCTAAATGGTGCGACAGGCAAACCTTCTTTACTTATTAAATTACCAATACCAGCATTGCTAAATTGATAGCGAACAGCTACAGGTGTTTTTACCTGCTTACTTGAAACCACAATAGTCTTCCCTTTTATTTTTACTGTTGCCGGATAAAATGCCTGATCTGTTCCGGCAATAAAGATTTCTCTGACCGTATTGCCTTTAATCTCTAGCCCTGTATCAGTATTATAAAAATCAATTATTGCATTAGCTCCTTTTATTGTAACAGATTTAAATAGCGGATTTTTAGGTGAAGCACTTTTGTTTAGACCGTAAGTTTCATCTATTGCCAGATTTGCCAGCCTTATACCTACATCCTTTTTATTTACCGGGTGGATATTTAAAGTATCGTTCACTAAGTCTGACACCACAACCATTCCTGTATTTTTTATAGAAAGACTTTTGATCTGAGCTTCCCTTAACAAAGCGCCTATATTTTTATTACCATATTTATATGGAGCTATTTGCACATAATAAAATGGGAAGTCTTTATTCCATGCTTGACGCCATGAAGCAATCATGGTATTCATCAGCTCCGCATAAGTTGATGCAGTTTCGGTGTTACTTTCTCCCTGATACCATATGGCACCTGCTATCTGAAAATTAACCAATGGAGCAATCATTGCATTATAAGCATAGCCCGGACTAACAGGCCAGCTCGCTTTGGGTTTATTTTTTGCTGCCGCCTCTTTTAACACAGGATTACTTTCTACCATACTATCAGGTGTCCAGGCTTCAGCAGGTGTACCACCCCAATTGCTGCTAATTAATCCAATGGGTACGTCCATTGCCTGATTTAGGTTTTTACCGAAGTAATAGCCAACGGCACTAAATGCCTTTAAATTATTGCTATCAATTACAGCCCAATTGCCATCAACATTATCCTGAGGTGTTTTAGCCGTAGTTTTAGGGATATGGAATAACCTGATTTTTAGTTTACTCAGCTGAGCAAATTCATCTTTAATGGTTTTTACACCATTGTTAAAACTCCACTCCATATTCGACTGCCCACTACATATCCATACTTCTCCAATTAATATATTGTCGAGAACTATTTTATTCTGCCCTTGTAAGGTTATGACATAAGGACCACCGGCTACTGGTGTTTGAATGTTGACTTGCCAGTTTGCATTTCCATCAGCTTTTGTATCAATAGTCTTATTATCCCAAGAGGTCGTGATTTTAATCTTTTCTCCTGGTGATGCCCATCCCCAAACCTTAGTATTCGATTTCTGTTGCAAAACCATATTGCTCCCAACAATATTTGGAAGTCTGATTTTTGCATGTAGCGATAAAGTAATAAATGTAAAAACGAGAAGAAAAAAATACTTTTTCATTAATATAATTTTATGGTTCGATTCATTTACCGTTCAATCCTTGTCTGGATTTGGCATTACAAAGTAAACATTAAAAATACAGCTTTCAGATAATGTAAATAACTTCTGCAATGCCATAAACAACCTATAAAACCAACAGTCCAAACTCTCTTAAACTATAAATAGGTTTTGAATACCAAAATAGTTCAAAAAGCTCCATTTTAGTTTCAAAATCTGCTTTAATATCTTGAAAAGTATAAACCTGTGTATTTGAAACTGCTATTTTTTGTAAAATTGAAATTAACCATTCTCCTTCATTTTTAGTAGTCTGAATGCTAAAACTTTCCTTTTTATCATGAAAAACCAGATTAACCATTTCCAGAGATTTACCTTTTTTATAATTTGTAAAGACCTCCATTTCCGGCATTCCTCCCAACCAAACAATTTTAGCTGTCGACTTGGTATTTAACAGCCTATTTTCCCCTAATAAAGCCTGATCAATAAAATCTGATGGGATCGTTGTTTTAGGAATCTTAAAATCAAACCAGTCCTGCAGTTTGTAATCGAAGCAGATACCATGCATAAAATTAAACAGAGATTTCTTTAAACCATAGCTAAACTTATCGTGGTCTATTCCCGTTTTATCGGTGTAATTAATATCATTATTAGCAAAGGTTCCAATTACTTCGGTTTCCTTAACAACACCGAATTTCTCTGGATACATCCCCACCGGACTGTGAGCTGTCATTGCAAACTGATGCCAGAAGCCCGATTGTAAAATACCTGCTTCAAATAATTGCCTTACCATTTCGAGACTATCTACTGTTTCCTGTATAGTCTGTGTTGGATAACCATACATCAGATAAGCATGAACCATCACCCCTGCTTCCGTAAAATTACGCGTTACCTGAGCAACTTGTTCAACCGTTACACCTTTATCAATTAGCTTTAATAACCTATCCGATGCGACTTCCAGACCGCCAGAAACAGCTATACACCCAGAAGCCTTAAGCAAAAGACATAAATCTCTGGTGAAGCTTTTCTCGAAGCGGATATTGGTCCACCAGGTTACAGAAATCCCCCTTCTTAAAATCTCCAGCGCTACTTCACGCATCAAAGCCGGTGGTGCAGCCTCGTCTACAAAGTGGAAGCCATTCTGCCCTGTTTTTTCGCTTAACTCTTCAATCCGATCTACAATAAGTTTAGCGGCTACAGGTTCGTAAACCTTGATATAATCTAAAGAGATATCACAAAATGTACATTTTCCCCAATAACATCCATGCGCCATTGTTAATTTATTCCAGCGCCCATCACTCCACATCCGGTGCATTGGATTAACAATTTCTATAACAGAAATATATCTATCCAGCTGCAAGTCGCTATAATCTGGTGTGCCTACATCAAACTGCTTGTAATCACTTCTTAAAGCATCATTTTTATAAATAACATTCCCATTCTCTAACAAAAAAGTTCTTTTATAAAGTTTAAAAGCCTGTTCTTTTGTGATAGAATCGTAAAGCAATTCAATAGGCAATTCTCCATCATCTAAGGTGATATAATCGAAAAACTCGAATACCCTTTTATCAGAAAGAGAACGGAGTTCGGTATTAGGAAAACCACCACCCATTGATATCTTAATTTCAGGGTAATGTTGTTTTACATACTGTGCACATCGAAATGCAGCATACAAATTCCCTGGAAAGGGAACAGAAATCAAGAATAATTTAGGTTGAATCTCAGCAATCCTTTCCTCTAAAATTTTAATCAGAATTTCATCCATATAGGTATAATCCTGATTTAAAACTTCGTAAAGCTCATCGAAAGAGTTGGCACTCCTGCCTAACCTTTCGGCGTAACGACTAAAACCAAAATTGGGATCAACACATTCGATAATGAAATCTGAAATATCCTCAAGGTATAGCGTAGCCAGGTGCTTAGCCTTATCTTGCGTTCCCATTGCACCAAATGCCCAATCGAGTTCTTCCAATTGTTCAAACCTTGATGCTTCAGGTAAAAAATCCTCCTGACAAATCTGTAAAGCCAGGGTTGGATTTTTACCTTGTAAAAAAGCTATAACAGCATCAACTGTCTTGATATACTCGTTTTTTAAGGCAATTATCCGCTTTGCATTTAAGCTTTTTTTCTGGTCAGATGATGCTTCAGCATGTAGAAAAAGACCTTCCAAACCTTTCTTTGAAAACAAAGCCAAAATTACTTCAATACCTAAATCAGCTTGTGTTGAAGTAATACCTTTAGTATTCAAAAAACCTTTGATATATGCGGTTGCAGGATACGGGGTATTGAGTTGAGTAAAGGGAGGAGTAACAAGGAAAAGATCTGTTTTCAAAATAGAATATAATTGTATTTCTCTACAAAAATATCCATAATTATTTTAGTATTATAGCTTATCAGGTGATATAATATTTTGAACTGTCGTCAATTTGTCGACAGTTCAAAATATTATGCTTTTACACTAGATCCGTTTTATCAGTTTATCAAGGAAAATAAAACTTTCTGATATGGTACGGCAAATTCAATATTTTATCCCCACTTGCACCTAAAACAACAGTTGTCCCATCTTTAATATACAAAGTATGATTGGATGGGCGATATACTGCCAAATCGGTCTTACCATCCCCATCATAATCCCCTGGGACAGGAATATCACCTGCCTGACCATGATGTGTGTAACTCATTGTAGTACTGTCCCAGTTTCCCGTTGAAGGCCTAAAAATAGCGATCTCCATCTTCCCATCCCCATTATAATCCCCAGGAACAGGAATATCACCTTCCTCACCATACTTAACTGTCGTAAACGCAGTTGAGGCCCAGTTACCACTGATTGGATTAAATACAGCAAAATCTACTTTCCCATCACCATCATAATCGGCCGGCACAGGAATATGATTGGACATTCCATATTGCTCGGTAATAATCCCCCGCACATACCAGGTGGCGTTAGATGGTCTCCAAAAAGCGATATCAGCCCTTCCATCGCCATTATAATCTGCAGGAACAGGAATGTCCCCGGTTTGTCCGTGATTAATGCTTTGGGCACCATTTGTTGCCCAATTACCATTATTTGCGTTAAATACCCCGAAATCTGTATCACCATCCCCGTCATAATCAGCTGGCACCGGAATATATCCTGCTATTCCATAAGTTACAATAGGTTGTCCTGCTATTTTCCAAACTCCGTTGCTGTAAAAACCAAGTTGAGATTTTCCATCATTATTAAAATCGAAAACCCTTGAAGCAGTAGGACTATATAACATTGGCACCTTAAATTCACTATCTGCATCCGTTTCGTACGTACCCAAATGTGGGTTGTAAGTTTTTATACTAATCAGGTCTTTTGCAACAGAAATATTGATTAATCTCATCCAACCGTTCCCACCATTAATCCGTCCCTGATAACCCGATACAAATGATTTTACAGTTCTACCATTATACGTATCTAACCGATATCCCTCTCCATTACCTGCTACGTGCCCGCCAAGCATCATAAAAACATTTCTACGGGATTTGAGCTTATTATAAACTGCTTGTGCTCTCGAATAAAAAACAGCAGGTGTGCCTAAATTAGACCCTACAGTTCCATTGTTCGAGGCCAGGGCATGCATAACAATAATTGCCTTTCTAGCTGAATAAGTACCTAGTAAATTATAAGCCCAGGTTTCCAGTTCGGTACCGTATTGATTAACTTTCTGATCGTATTCAAGGTAGATCACAATAAAGTCTTTGCCTCCGGCACTAAAAAGGTCATAATGACTATCATTATTATTGGCTTCTCTAGCAGTATAGCTCCCTCCATAGTATGCTCTTCCAGCAAAATGAGCTACACCAAAAAACTGATTAAAGTACTTCGTAGTTTCAGTTGTTCCATTTGGATTAACAAGTGGATACTCATGAAATGTTTGATCATGATTTCCAACGGCTATCCCATAAGGAATACCGTGAGGAAGTCCAGGAAGAGACGCTTCAAGTTGATAATAACCAGCTGTTGCCTTATTCCATTCGCCAATATTATCGGTTGGCGGACTTCCGGCTTTTAAGTCTCCATTGTCTACAATATCACCTAACCCTACTACATACACTATGTTTTGTCCTATTCGATTGTTCTTAATCCAGTTAATCTGACTGTAAAACATTTGTGGTGTCCCACCATTATATTCCTCTATATAATACTGTGTATCAGGTATTACAGCAATTGTAAATTCATCTCCACTAACCGCAGCAGCGGCTTCTCCCATACGTTTCGGCATTTTTAATCCAGAAGTTTCATGAGAAAGCTCCTGATTTTCATACCGCTTACATCCCATTAAGCAAATAACCGCTGTTATAAACAGGACATTTTTAAGCAAAAAATGATTAATGATGTTCATAATAAATAGTTTTAAGTTTATTACTTCCAGAAAGGATTTTGAATAATATTAGGATTCAGTGTAATGTCTTCTGATGGGATCGGATAATAATAATCTTTACTTTCATCAAATTTTAGAGTGATACTTAATGGTTTTAAATTACCTGAAGTACCATTAGTTAGCGGTCTCTGATTGATATTGATGAAAGAGGTAATACCTACCGGAGCTCCTGAAGTATTACCGTTATGTACGTATACATCAGCCTTACCATCGTTATTAAAATCGAAAGCCCCTAATCCGGAAAAATAAATCCCTACCATAGGCTGTTGTACTTTACTCCCTTCTTTCCAGCGTATCAAATCATCCCATCTAAAACCTTCATTTACTAATTCAATTCTACGTTCTCTGCGGATTTCTAAAATAAGACCTTTGAGTGCACCGTTATTTACATTCGGATACATAGACATAAGAAATGGATCAGGACTTGCATTAGCCGTAATCATATTTAAATGTGGCATATTAACTCTATCACGGAGTTTATTGATACTCTTATCTAAATCTGTTTGCGTTATGGTTCCAAGTTCTGCCTTTGCTTCAGCAAAAATCAACAAGGCCTCTGCATAACGGAATAAAATAATATCATTAAAAGCTGTACTCCACTGATCTCTGGTAGCAAGGGCCTTAATTACCCTATATCCTGTGGTAGTAGCATTTAGATTAACAGGTTCTCTTGTTGTCTCGCCAAAGGCTGTAAAATCGGGTCCCGCAGTTGTTTGCGTTAAACGAGGATCTCTATTCTGCATTTCATCATAAAAACCTTTTGTCTGGTATCCCGGAATATCTGTAAATCTATTTCCATCTTTAAGCAGATAACTGTTTATCAAATCTTTAGCGATACCCCATGAACCCATTGTAGGAGAAGTCATCAGATTACCAAGGCCATGTCTTTCAAAATCAGGATTATAATCTCTGGCCAAAATAGTCTCGCCAGTGGTCTGATTGTTTCTGGCAAATAAATCCCTGTAGGCAACATTAGCCCCGCCAGCAACATGCAAAGAATAGGCTCCACTGCTAATCAATACTTCCGAAGCAGCAACAGCTTCATTTAAAAACTTATCGTGATCACCAAGGTTATGATATTTTCTAAAAGTCCCTTCAAATAAGCATATCCTGGCCTTAAGTACTAAGGCCGTATATCTTGTAATTCTGCTCAATTGAATTTCTACAGGTATATTTTCAATTGCATAATTGATATCTGCCAAAACAGAGTCCATAACCAGCTTACGTGAATCCCGTGCTTTATACAAATCTTCATCACCAGCTTTTAACGGACGGTTATACCAAGGTACATCTCCAAACATTTTAACTTTGTCGTAATAAAAATTTGCTCTAAAAAATCTAGCAATTCCACTGTACTTTGCTCGAGCAACAGGATCCTCACATTTCGTATAATTCTCAAGAAAGTAATTTATGGAACGCAAATCAGTCCACTTCCAACCACCTAGTCCACGTCCCACAGGAACCAGTCTATTTCCTCTGATTCGTTCGGGTACTATTAATGGAACGATATCGTCAGACGATTCTCCGTATGATGCATCATAAACAGTTGTACTTGGTAACATTTCATAAAATCCGTTAGTATATACCTCCAGGTCTTTTGCTGTATTAAAAAACACATTGGCATCTAATCTGTCTTTTGGAGTCGTATCCAAAAACCCTTTTTTACAGCCAATGTTAAATAAGCAAAGGAATGCGATAGCCGATATTATATGTATTTTGTTCATTGTCTTTCTATTTGGATTTCAATTATTTCTATAGGGTTAAGCTCAGACCAAATGAGTAGGTTTTACCCATTGGATAATCTTCAACACGGGCTTGCTTCACTGCATCACTTGGATTATTATAATTAATACCAGAACCCGCTTGCTCAGGATCAATGTATCTGGTTAAATCACCAAATCTCCAGGTAAATAAGTTTTCGCCACTGAAATAGAATCTTAACTTATTAATGTGTAATTTTTGAGTAAGCTGCGAAGGAATTGTATATCCGATAGTCAAATTTCGAACCCTTAAGTAGCCAACATTAGTCAAGTAATAATCATTAACCTCACCCAATGAGCGTTGTGCACCTAACGAAACATATCCCCGATCAATCTGAGGAAAAGTATTGCCTGGACGATCTGTTGTCCATGCATTGTCTATTAAATCTTTTCTTATAAATGATAAATAAGGACGTTCATAAGTACCCCAAAATATATCACCCGTAGGATACCAATCCTGACGTGACACACCTGTTCCGGCAACAGAAAAGTCAATTCCTTTCCAGTCTGCTCCAAAAGTAAATCCAAAAGGGAATTGCGGCATTGAATTACCAATTTCCTCCAAATCTCCATGATCAGCTAATGTATTTTTTCCCTTATTAATTGCCCCATCACCATTTATATCAAGGTATTTGATATCTCCAGCTCTCAGCCCTTTCCATTGGTTATTCTGAACGGTATTGAGTTCAAATTTGTACACCTGTCCAAGACTGGTTGAAGGATTCGTAAATGAATTTTGATAAGCTAAGGCCTCTTCGTCCGACTGAAACTGTCCATCTATGCGATAACCATATAACTTACCTAACTCCTGGCCTTCCCAATAAGAGCTCATAATGCCGTTAGGATTTGGGTATTTGGTAATTACCCCTCTAAAATTATATACACTGGCTGTAGCTCTGAAATTTAAAGGTGATCCTCCTAAATCAATTTTGTTAGTATAGCCTAAACTAAGTTCGAAACCACGATTCCTTAAACTTGCAATATTCTCTTTAGGTTCTGATGCTCCAAAAACAGCAGGTAAAGGCTGACCAGGTAAATACATCCCCGAAGTATTCTTCTCATACCAGTCAAACGATGCAGTAAATTTATTTCCAAAAAAAGCAACATCAGCACCAACATCAATTGTTTTAGTACTCTCCCAACTTACAGCACTAGGAAGTGGTGCAGGTATTCCTGCATAGTTTATCTTACTTCCATTAACTAGCCATTTTCCCTGTCCGAGGCCTAGTATTTCAGAAAATGTATAAAGTCCAACATTCTGATTACCAAGCTTACCATAAGAAGCACGTATTTTCATAGAACTTACCACGTTTTCTATTGGCTTCCAGAATTCCTCCCTACTTAAATACCATCCCGCAGAAACTGAAGGGAACAAACCCCATCTGCTTTGCTTAGGGAAACGCGAGGATCCATCATAACGTGCATTAACCTCAACCAGATATTTATTTTTGTAATTATAATTGAAACGACCGAAATATCCCCTCACTGCCCATAAACTCGCGGATCCGTCTGCCCTAAGTAATTCCGTCCCCAGATTAAGGTTGGAGAGATCATTAAATAATAGTCCACCCTGTTCCGCTAAGACATTATCTTCATCATAATGCTCCTGATTGAAACCAGCCATAATTTTAAAATGATGATCAGAGAAGTCCTTTGCATAAGTACTGAAAATGTTGAGTGCGTTATAGTAATTCCTATTCCTGTTTTCAGTTAATCTGTTAACACCCGCTGTTTGTAACAAAATTTTTGGCCCCGTTAGCCTTTGATAAGTATTTAACCGGGTTGAGTTTGAAATATGATTTATTCTATTACTGTAATCAAAATTAACAACAAGATCCTTTAAAGGCGTTACTTTTACACTAAAAGTATTGATCAGTTGTTCAGAGTAGTTACGAATAAAGTTACTTGCATCCTCCAAAGCAGGATGTGCTGCTCCACCATAGAAATCGAATGGTAAACCATTAATTTCTTTAGGTAAAAAAGGGAATTGATAATACCAGGTTGTAGTACTCCATATACCGCCAAAACTGGTTCCGGCACCACCATATTCTGTTTGATCGCTTGTATTAAATTGGATATTATCAGAAATCTGAAGCCAGTCTGTCGCATTAAAATTTATATTGGTCTTTAAATTATACCTGGTTAAAGGTGCTTCAACAATATTCTGGATACTACTACTATTGTAATACCTTCCAGATAGATAGGCTTGTAATTTTTTATTCCCTCCAGAGATTGATATGTTATGATTTTGAGTTGGCTGCCATTGTCTGAACAAATAATTGTACCAATCTGTCTTTCCATAAAATTTGTAATTCCCATTAGTCTGAAGTTCCTGATAAGGAGCTATTTCTCCTGAAGCTACCTTTTTAATAATTTCATAGTCTGCATCATTATAGCCTGTATATGTGGTTCCATTATACCCGAAAAGTGCTGCATCAACCGTTTTCCCATATACATAAGGATCTGTAATGTAATCCGTACGGGTTGTTGTGGTTGTCGTACCAATATTATTGGTATAATTGACCACCATCTCTCCCTCTTTCCCTTTTTTAGTGGTAATCAGGATAACACCGAATGCACCGCGTGCACCATAGATAGCTGAAGAAGCAGCATCCTTAAGCACTGTTACGCTTTCAACGTCAGAAGGATTTACTCTCTCTATATTACCCTCAATTCCATCGACTAAAACGAGTGGGCCTCCTCCATTTAATGAATTGAATCCACGAATATTGATGTCAGGGTTTTTGCCTTGATCTCCACTGTTCGACTGGATATTTAAACCAGGTAAAAGTCCTTGTAATGAAGTTGCAATACTAGATACAGGTCTTGATTCAATATCTTTTGAGCTAATCTGATCTACTGCTCCTGTTAGGTTTCGTCTTTCTTGAGTACCATATCCCACTACTACCACCTCACTTAACTTAGCCAGGTCCTCCTTTAAGGATATCGTAAGTTGAGTACGGTTATTTATGGGAACTTCATTAGTCAGATACCCAGTATAAGACACTATCAAAATGGCTTCAATACCAATTCCTTTAAGTGTAAATTCACCATCTGAATTAGTTATTGTGGCCTGGCTTCCATCTTTAATTCTTATAGTGGCTCCCGGCAATGCCTTACCAGTTTCATCGATTACTTTCCCTTTCAAATCTAGGTAAACAGCCGCGCGCTGCCTCTTTATGGGCAGTCTAGAAACTACTATTGTTTTGTCTTCGATTGAATAGGTAAATGGTATATCATTAAACGTCTGTTTAAGCGCCTGCTCCAACGTAACATTTTTTAAATTGATATTAATTGGTTTGGCTTTTTCTATTTCATCATATTTATACAAAAAGAAATACCCACTTTGCTTTTCAATAGTCTTAAACACTTTTTCAAGAGAAATATTCCTCCCTGATATACTCAAGGTTTGCGAAAATCCTGCAGCATTAACCTGTATAAATGCTGCAGTAAGAAATAAAGCAATAAGTCTCATAACACGACGGATTTGCGTAGATAAAGTAAATTTTGAGCATACTCTATCCCATAAAATAAATTTCATACTTATTTAATTGGTTTGGTTATTTAAATGATTCGTTCTTAGGGGGGGTGGGACATTAATTCAGCCAAGTGTTTACCCGCACTTAGTTGAATTAATTTTTAGTCAGCGTAGTCTTCTTCTCATAGTTTCTTTTAGTTTTAAATATGAGGCATTTGCTTACATTTTTTAAATGCAAGTTCAAATCGTTTCATATCTTTGGTTTGAGTTTATTATTAATGATTCGTTCAATAATTAATTTTAGCTTAACCATAACCAGAGGTGTTACCCCACTTCTGGTTTCTTTTTAGAATTTTCTGTCTCTTTATCCAGTCATATTGGTTTGATTTAATTGTAATCTATTCATCAGATATTATAATCTTTCGACCTTCCTTGCGGAACTTAATATTACTATGGTTCAATATTTTTAGTACTTGCGACAAGTTCACACTTTTTCTGATTTTCCCCACCAACTCAAATTTGGGCACATCCCCCTCGAATACAACTTCTATATCATACCACCTGCTGAGCTGTTTCATTACATCCTCAATGTTACTTCTGCTAAATTGGAAATACCCATCTTTCCAGGCCACACTTTGTTCTGTGTCGGCTTCTGTTATATTAATCAATTGATCTTTTCCGATATTAGCTTGCTGACCTGGCTTAAGCATAATTCCATTAGTCGAAATTTTGTTAGAAACCATAACAGCCCCTTCCAATAACGTTATAGCACTGTTCTTTTCGTCATTATAAGCCATAACGTTAAAATGTGTTCCTAACACTTCTACTTTGGTTTTCCCAACATTTACTATGAATGGCATTTTATTATTCTTCGCAACTTCGAAATACGCCTCACCAGTTAACACGACATGTCTTTCATTGCCTTTAAATTCCGCAGGATATTTTAAAGAAGAAATGGAATTGAGCCAGACCTTAGTTCCATCTGAAAGAATTAGCTGGAATTGTCCACCTCTAGGAGTATTTATGGTATTAAAAAGGCTCTCCTTTAATTCCGAATTAGTAGCTTTAGATGAGTGTAGATAATGTAATTGTCCTGCTTCATTTTTACTGATTACAGTATTGGCTTGATGAGCAAGTTCACCATTTTTGGTGTCATCAAGTAAAATACTTGTTCCATCAGCAAGTGTTAGCGTTGCTTTATTTCCTCCTGGAGAAACATCATTCTGATCAAGTGCAATCATTTCATTTGTTGTTGACTGCTTTTGCTGTATTTTAAAAATCGTAATAGTCAACGCTAATAAAGAAATAACAGCAGCATACCTGAAAATAAGCCGCAATGGACTTTTCCTTTTTACAGTTTCAGTGATTTGTGTTTCTTTTTTTATTCTTTCCCAGGCCGTTGATTTATCAGCAGCAGAGAATCTCACCAATTCTTCTTGAATGAAGCTTTCTGCAGTTATTCGCCTAAATAATAAATTATTTTCTTTGCTTTCAGCTATCCAGATATTTAACCTTTCCTTTTCATCCACGCTTAGCTCGTTTCTTAGGTACTTCCCTATGAGATTACTAACATCAAAAATATGATTAGGTTGTTTCATTTTCTTCTTTTACAACATTAAGACACTCCAATTTGAAAAGAGGATAAAAAAAATTGAAAAAAAGAATTTTTTTAGGTTTACACAAAAAAAGAGCTGGATTGATCTTAGAAATCGGAATAATCGGAATAATCGGAAAGCCATAAAATGACGGCAAACAGATCAGCAGACAGCTTAAGCCTAAGTAACTGCAAAGCTCTTTGCTTTTGTTTTTTCACTGTATTTATAGAAATACCAAGTTCATCGGCTACTTCCTGATTTTTCTTCCCTTCTAAAAAACCAAGATATGAGACGACTCGATAGTTTTCAGGCAGCGATTTTATTGCCGACTGAACCTGTGCAATTACCTCTGCCGTTATCAATGCATCGATAAAGGATCTTTCCTCTAGTTCTTCAGCCTGGCGTTTGCTGACATACTGGTTCACAACTTTACCGTGTCTGATATGATTTAAACTAAGATTTTTTACGGTACTATAGAGATAATTTTTAATGGAATGCTTTTCTTCAGATATGTCACCTCGCTGAGCCCAGTATTTTATAAAAGACTCCTGAGCGATATCTTCAGCAGCAGCCTGATCCCTGAGCATCTGTACTGAAAAATAAACCAACCGATCATAAAACTCATCGAACAATGCTTTAAGCTGTCTATTGTCTACAGAAAGCTTAAAAAAGTCTACGTCCGAAATCTCGTCTTGTGTATTCAAAATTATATTGGTTTTATAACTATAGATAAATTAAAATACAATTTAAATATAAAATGCTAAAGAAAAAGATTTAATCATTCATATATTTTTTCTGAAGAGATAACTTACAAGAAGTTACCCTGGTTCAGTTCTACAATAGTAACGTATTAATTTTATCTTATTATTGCCATTATATTAAATTAAATACACCATGAAAGAGAGTATTAATGCTGTTTCAAATATTTAATTACCGCCATCAAGTCTTCCTCTCCAAGCCCATCTGCTGCCGCAGCTTCAAATGTATTCAATAAGGGTTCAGAAAGAGGTGATTTTAGTCCGGCCTCTTTAGCCAGTTTTAAATCTTTAACAATGTATTTCAGGGCAAAGGCTGGAGGATAATTATCGGCCAATACAGCAGGTGTTTTTAATTTGATGATTCCATTCCCACAGGCCCCTTCATTGATAATTGTAAGCATATCTTCCTTGCTAATACCATTTTGTTCAGCAAAAAGCACTGTTTCGGCCATTGCCTGAATATTGATACCTAATAAATAATTGATGGCAACTTTAGCAGAACTACCTGCCCCAACAGGCCCTAAGTGCAAAGCTAGCTTACCAAGTACATCCAAAATAGGTTTAGCTTTTTCAAAATCTTGTAACTCAGCACCCGCCAGAATGATCAATTTGCCTTCCTTTGCCGGCTGTACACTACCTGAAACAGGAGCATCTATAAATGCTACTTGTTTGGTTTTACACTGTGCAGCAAGATAACGTGATGTTTCTGGTGCTACAGTACTCATATCTATCAATAACATTCCAGCTTTTGTTCCAGAAAGCAAGCCATCATTTTCGTTATAAACAGATTTCACTGCTGTATCATCCGAAAGCATTGTGAAAATGATATCACAATGTGATGCCAGCTCCTGAAGACTATTGACAGCCCCTGCACCCGCAGCTGTTAACTCCTGTTCCTTATTTTTATTACGGTTATAAACGGTTAGTTCGTATCCAGCTTTAAGAATATTTAAAGCCATTGGAGTTCCCATATTGCCTAGCCCGGCCCAACCTATCTTTAATGTCTTCATAATATAACTTGTGCGTGTTTAAATCACACGCCCCAAGTTACGATAAATCCTGCTTATCCAAATATTAGTTCCAGTTGTCTATCTTGACATCATTTGGATCAGGAGTACCTCTTCCAGTCTCTAGAAGAGATTTAAGACTCATCAAAAATATCGCCCATTTAGTACTGCAATGATGCATAAACTCTATAGGCTCTTTCCAGTTCAGATGTTTGAAAAGCACAATAATGTAATCACCATCCTGTTTCAAGTCCCAAATAACAGTTGTTCCTACCCATTCATCTGGTCCTGCTGCAACTGTCCACTCGACATGATCAGGTGCATTCAAATCAGTAACTTTCATATCAAAACCTCCCGCACCAAAGCGGAATTCGATAATGTTACCAACTTGATCGCCTTCTCCTTTGGTATTGCTTGTCCACCATCCGGCAAGACCTTCCCTTGTAGTCAGTGCCCGGTAAACATCATCTATAGATGACGATTTGATTCCAATTCTATGCAAGATATCTGCCATAATTGATTCCTCCAATTTTTGTTAATTAAATCTGTTAAGTAAAGATAAGATTTAAAAACCTCCAGTTCAGGGTGCTAAATAGACATTATAGCGGGCTGGTTTGGACAGCTTTTTTTATCTTCGTTAAAAAAGAAGAGATGAAACACCTTACTATACTTGTTCCGGATGGAAAGAATAACCTGAGTAGCATTATAGGTGCATATAAGATATTTACCAGAGCCAACGAGCACTGGGTAAATACAGGAAGAAAACAAATATTTAATATTCAACTTGCGGGTATTTCTAAGAAAGTCGATTTATATGAAGGGTTATTTACTGTTAAACCGCATGTCAATATTGCTTCAATAAAGAAAACAGACCTCATTATTATTCCTTCATTAAATCATAATTATCAGGAGGCAGTAAAAGGGAATCAATTAATGATCGATTGGATAACCAAAAAGTATAAAACAGGAGCTGAAGTTGCCAGTATTTGCACTGGAGCATTTTTACTTGCGTCTACCGGATTGCTAGATGGAAAAAATTGCTCTACACATTGGGCAGCAGCAGATAGCTTTAGGACATTCTTCCCTAAGGTTAACTTACATGCTGATCAACTGATCACAGACGAAAATGGAATTTACACCAATGGTGGGGCTTACTCATTCCTTAATCTGATGATTTATCTGGTAGAAAAATATTATGACCGGCAAACTGCCATCTTTTGTTCCAAAGTATTTCAAATTGAAATAGACAGGCAAAGTCAGTCTGCCTTTACCATTTTTACCGGGCAAAAAAAGCACGACGATGAAGTGATAAAACAAGCACAAGCTTATATTGAAAGTAAACTTGAAGAAAAAATCTCTATCGAACATTTATCAGCTCACTTTTCAATAGGCAGGCGGAATTTTGACCGAAGGTTTATCAAAGCTACGGGCAATACACCTGTGGAGTATACGCAAAGAGTAAAAATTGAATTCGCTAAAAAGACATTTGAAACTTGCCGGAAAACCATTACTGAAGTCATGTATGCAGTAGGCTATACAGACATCAAGGCATTTCGGGAAGTCTTTAGAAAAATTACAGGCTTATCCCCATTAGAATATAAACAGAAATATAATAAGGAAGCACTAAATTAAAATCAATGTATGCTATCAAGATCTACTTCGAATTAACCAATTTACTTACTTCATCTATGATATACCCACTTTTAAAATAAGAATAGATATCTTCTCCGGGACAAGCGGTTTGCTTACTATGGTCTCTATGAGTGGATATGTCTTTAGCTGATATATTGTATTTAATACATTGATCTGCCAATAGATTGATCAATGCTTTAAGAAGCTTATCGTCTAATTTTTGCTGATTATAATTACCTAAGAAGCAGATCAATAAATGACCCGTAGGATCATATTCTGTATTGGTTTCACCTACAGTTAATGGATTTCTCCCCTGGTAAACAGTTCCATCAGGAGCAATCAATAAGTGATATGGAATATCTGTCCATTTACGATCAGGTCCCATTGTCCAGGTTTGTATATTCTTTAACCGTTGCCTCGCATCATCGGCGATGGTTAAGACCTTGCCTCCTTCATGGTGGACAGTGATCTTTATTGGTACATGTTGTTTATAAGGTCTGGCCTCTTGCGCTTTCCATTCAGCCCTTGGTAAAATCACAACAGTATCTCTAGTGGTCAGTTGATGTGATTTTCTTAATTGAGCAAAACCTTGTTCAGAAAAGGAAAGTACTATTCCAATAAAAAGGAGAGCTCTTGAAGTGAAAAAATTCTTTATCAGCACCATTGGATTTATTTTAAGAATGATAGTTAATTTCACTGATGTATTGAGTTAAAATTATCTAGAATATACTGGCGGGCTTGCTCTTGGTTCAATGCAGAAAAATCGCTGTAGCGCTCATGTACATCAATAATTTCTTCCAGTGCATCAGCAACAAGTTCTTTGTTTTCCCAACACTTAAGATGCTCAATGACTTTTTCTATACATCCTTTTTTATAAGCAATTTGGCCAATCACATGAACTAAGGTCTTTCTTACTCTCGACGTTTTATCATGCTGCAATTCCTGCAATAATGGTAAAATATCATTCGGATGCTTACGTCCTCTGAGTTCTATACCATGACAAATCTCTCTGCGGATCTCTTTATCTTCATGATGCAGGTATAGTTTTGCCCAGTTTAAAACTGGAACAGGGTTTACTTCCCCCATCTTCTTTATAGAGCCAATAACTGCATTGCGCGGAGAATGGTGTTCATCGAAAAGACCACGGTCAAAAAAACTTTTTACAGAACCAAAATCCGACTTCCCAATTTCTCCAGCTGCATTAATGACTGTTTGGCGTACTTTAAAGTCAGCATCCAGAAACAGCTTTTCCAGTATATTAATAAGTTGAGGCCTCAGACCTATGTGAATTCCATAAATCCTCCCAATAGATAGGTAAGCAGATTTTCTAATATAAGTATCATCATCTTTAAAATAAGTAAGTATGTTTTCCGTTTGAACTTCCTTCAAATCATTCAGTATATTAGTATTGATTTCTGCAACAACATTTAAACGTTCCGTTTTACTTAAATCATAAAATCCCATAGTACAATTATTTTAATGCCCTCATCTTTTCAACCAGCAAATCCAGTATAGCTTGCTTGGCAATCACATTAAAACTCCAAATATCATCAGTCATAAAAATGTAGTTACCATCAAAACTGTAAATATAATCCCCTCCTTCCATTCCAATGAACCAATCCTCCTTTTTCAGATCGGGATAAGTGCGCAACACTTTCCAGCAATACTCCCTGATTTCTTCTTCATCTTTAAAATCATCCAGCAAAGGCAAAATACTTACTTCTTTGTCTAGCTTATATTGTGATAGCATTTCATCAATCTTATTTGCCATGGATACTTAATATGATGTTATGAAAAACTTTTGCTGATAACATTTAAATATTCTTCATTATTGGATTTCTTGAAAATGATATCCTGACATTGATTGAACTGCACAAATTCTTTTAACACTTGACTAAACTTTTCAAGAATGACTTGTCCGAGATCCACGGGTTCAAAATGAATATTATGTACAATTAATACCTTTTGTTTACGGTCGGCCTTGGCATCCATTCTTGCGATAAAAGTTTCTCCCGCGAGTACAGGTAAAGAAAAATAACCATATACACGTTTAGGCGCAGGTACAAAGCATTCAATCTGATATTCAAAATTGAAGAAATCCTTTAAACGGTGACGAAAGACATTCAGTATATCGAATGGAGAAAGAATGAAAACATCATTTGATAGTTTTATATTAATTTCCTGATTTGGGAGCATATAGAACACAGCTTTCAGATCATCGACCATTACCACCTTTACTTTGCCGGAATGAGCCATTTTTTCCAATTCCTTTTTAATGAGGTTGCCTTTCACACGACGACCGCGCCAGGCTATTTCTTTGACATTGGCAATTCCAAGTGCCCCTATAGTACGTAGGATAACAAACCTTGCATACTCCTCGTCTGTAGGCATGCTTAAGTCTGTTTCCTGTGGTACTAGATTAAGCGGTAGGTCGTATACTTTTTGGAAGGATTTAGTGCGACTAATCATCAACTTTCCATTAAGGTAAAGCCCTTCAAGTGCAACCTTAGCAGGCCGCCAATCCCACCAGCCCGAACTGGCTTCTAAACGATCGTTCTCAAAATCCCCAATCATAAGTGGTCCTTCCCGTTCTATACGATCCAGAATTTGCCTCATTAAATTGATTTCCGACTTAGAGTTTGGTTTACCTTGCGTTTCAAAAGCCTCTTTTACAGGCAATGAAAAGCGGAAATCCTGCATTGGCAGATAACCTGCATCCGAAATGAAGTACTCATAGATACGGCCTTCTTCACAAAGGTTGGCCAGCCATTCCGTTTGATAATCCGGTACACGCGCTGCCATAACATGATGATGAGCACGCTCCACGACATAATTCGTATCCAACTGTACAAAACCAAGGTGGTCAATCACTCTATAAACAGCCTCAATTCCCTCCCCGAACTGTGCTTTCCGGGCTAGCCCGGCAGCATCAATGATAATGTTCCGCGCCTGTTCTTTCGTTAGGGAGATATGTTCCATTACTTATGGAAATTTACCGATCAAACTTTAAAACCGTCAGTACAGGAAAATGATCCGAAGGATAAACATCCCCCTCATAGTCATCAATCACCTTATATGCCATAGAAGATTTAATATTACGAACAAAAATATGGTCAATCTCCGTACCTTTTGTTCTGGAGTTTACCATCAAACCAGAACCTGAAAAAGAAGGGCCTGATGCTGGAGTAGAGCAAATTCTTTTGCTGTCCACCAATGTCATTTCTCCTGTCGTATCAATCAACATGCTAAAAGATTTGTCGCGTACCAAATCAGAATTGAAATCACCCGTTACAACCACCTCGGCATCGTCGCCTGCAATTTCCTTAATCTTCGACTTCAACATTATCACCTGCTTTTGCCGCATATCATCTTTAAGTGAAAAATGGGTATTAAATACATAGAAAGTTCTACCCTTTTTACCCTGCTCTTTGAACTTACCCCATACACAATTCCTGAAATGCTTATCCTCACCAGCGAATATGCCTGGTACATTTGGCTGGTCAGCATACCAAAAAACACCTTTTTCCAATACCTTCAACCTCTTCTGATCATACATAATTGGATTCAGGCTCTGGCGCTTCCCTGGATTATCCAGATTTGATTTCCCATCATCAGTACCCCAACCAAAATAATCGTACTTAACTTCCGATGAAATATATTCCATCTGACTGATGAAACCCTCCTGAATACCAACGATGTCCGGATGATGTCTTTTTATTAAATTCACCATCCCCTGCTTACGAAAAGTCCATTGTGTTGGCCCCTTTGTCATTTTATCCCACAGGATATTAAATGTCATTACATTAAGGCTTTTGTGTGCTTCACTTGAAGGAGTTTCGGTTTTTAAAGCCTTTTCTTCATCAGAAGGTCCTACCACCTCTGCTGTTCTAAGCACAATGGAATTTATAGTTCCCATTGCTACACTACTATACATAGCACCCGTAACTAACAGGGTCAGTAGTGCAAATTTTTTCAATATATCAAGTCCTCTATTTTGTATCATTTTTTGTTTGAATTTTTTTTGGATCAAAATCTATTAATCTAATTCTTTTTTACAGTTGGCTACAGGATGATTCGGGATCCAAATTACAAATATTAAGGTCTAATTTAACTCCTTTTCATTCAAGAGTCACAATTACCAGAAATATATTATTGTCTTTTAAATGCATAAAGCCCTAGATTTTCTCTAAGGCTTTATTATCAACACATTTTAAATTCAAAAAAGCTTATTCTCGATTTTGTCTCGCCAGTTCCAATGCTGATGTTGTAGTGAAGTATTTAGCAATCATATTAGGCACTTCCCATTTTGGCAATGCACCTGCTTTGATATAACTTAAGAAATTTTCTGTTACCCGGGCGAAGTGTGCTTCGTGTCCTTCTTTATATTTGCCAGGGATAACAACCTGCCAGCCTTTCTCAGTATCAACAATATCAATACCTGGGTATTTCTGCTGTAATCCCTTTACTTTTGAAAGCAAAGCATCTTTAAAGATCTGGTTCTTCCCATTTACGGGCTCTATGTACAACTCTGGTTTGTATTTTTGCTCCTCTGCCTGACGGATAATCAAGTTTGACTTTGTTCCTCTCATAATTGAGTAATGGGTATCAGCAGTTCCTTCAGGCGCCTTGTAATTCCATTTCACCAATACTTTAACATGCACTCCTTTCAAAACATAATTAATCTCTCCATTGGCATACACTTTTAAAAGGTTGTTCTTTATGTCTTTATTTAGTGAAGCAGGAAATGTATTTAGCTTAGTAATGTCCGAAAATTGTTCCAGGGTCAAATCTGTACTCCAACGTTTTGCGGCAGTAATTTCGATATCCTTTTTGTAATCCAGAATTTGCTCTGGAAAACATCCCCACTGTACCAGATCTACCAAATGGGTGGTCACATCTACTATTCCTTCTCCTTGTTCATTAACATCAAAAAACCAATAAGGACGGATCAAAGTATTTCCGGATACCTTCTTATAAAAGTGATGTACACTCTCTTTTGTTACTGCTGGATGCTCTAAAGTACCCCTTTCCAGACTTCCGAAAACTTCTGGCAATTGAGAGAACTCCTTTTGTAAAACACTAGTGATCTCATAACGTTCAGTCATAATATCATAAAGTAGAAGATGCTTATCGGCTGCTTTTTCAAATGCAGTTTTTAAAGTTTCAAAACCTGTTTTATCAATAGCCATTGGTTTGTCAGACAGCACATTTAAACCTCCATTTATTGATTGATCGATATAATTGATCTTTTTAAGATTATTACCCGCTAAAACAACCACATTCCCTTTCTTTTCAGCGAGCATTTTTTCAAGGAAATCATCTTCTGTATAAACAATTTCGTTCCATGCTGTAGGATTCTCTGGATCTGAATTGTATTTTTTTATCAGTCCCAAATAACTGTTTAAGTCATCTCCTTTAGGCGCATAGACATAAACATTTGAGTCTACATCAGGATACATAGATTTTTGAACTAAAGCTGCATGAAAATGACCTGGATCTAACGTAATCAACTTTACCTTTTCATCAGTATCCTGGCTTAACTTCTTTGAATTTCCACAGCCTGAAACAATCAGAACTGAGAGTATAATATAAATATTCTTCATCCTATTTAAACCTTGTAGTATTGCTCCCAGCCTTTACGTGGTGGTGGCCCAACCAACAGAGCATTGGCAACTTTATTATTCGTAATTACTTTGTTTTTTCGGTCAAAATCAAGCTTTGTATTTAATTTCTGTGCAAGAACCCCTAAACAGAATACCTGACTAAGCGGACCTGCTATTGAAAATGGTGAACGTGTTTTTTCTTCCCCTTTACAGGCTTGAAGGAAATTCTTAAAGTGGTTTGAAGGGCTTTTTGGTACTTCTGGCAATGAACCAGCCATAGCAGCTCCTTTTTCTGCAGGAATAATTGAGAGTGTACTACCATGAGAACCTCCTTTAAAAATAAGATCCTTGCTATATATGATCTTTCCTGGGTTCAATTTCGCAGGTTCAATTTTCCCTGTGCTTGGCGGTGGTATATTCGGGTCTAAACCAGATACGCCATATCCCTTAGGAATCGGAGGTAAGTTATTTACACCATCATACCAGTTAATGTCCAACGCCGGCATATTTCCTCTCTGTGGGAATTTAAAAGCTATTGTAGAACACAATGGGAAAAAGAAATCGTTATGTCCTACCAATTTAGGAACGATTTGGTTTGGTAATCCCAAATCCAGAAACTCGTGTGCAGTATCCAAAATGTGTGCACCCCAATCCCCAAGAGCTCCCATACCTAAATCAAACCAGCAACGCCATTGTCCATTCACATAATCCTTGTTATAATTATGACCAGATGTTGCCATTTGCCATACATCCCAATCCAGTGTATCCGGCATGGTTTGAGCAAGTGGTAAAGAGGTCATGTTGAGGTTCCATGAATGCCAACGTCTTGGCGCATTCATATGTGCAGTTATTGAGGTGACATCTTTAATAATGCCTGCTTCTTTCCAGGCTTTAAACTGAAAGTAATTTGCATCAGAGTGACCTTGGTTACCCATTTGCGTAACCACCTTATTGTATTTCTTTGCGGCTTTCATCATGAGCTCTACTTCATTAAAAGTACGAGCCATTGGCTTTTCTACATAAACATGCTTACCTAAGCCCATAGCCATCATTGTGATCGGGAAATGCGAAAAATCAGGCACGCCAACAGTAACCGCATCTATCTGATTACTCATTTTATCAAACATCTTCCTGAAATCCTGAAAGCGGGGTACATTTGGAAATTCTTTCAAAATTGCCTCAGTATGCGCTGCACCCATATCTACATCACATAATGCAACAATATTAACAAGTCCTGTTCTATACAAATCACGTATAATTTCAGCTCCTCTATTTCCAATTCCGATACAAGCCAAATTTACCCGCTCATTCGCGCTGGCAAATTTTATATCTCCCTTACTCATCCCCATCAGTATACCCGGGGTAACTGCGGCGGCGGCAGACAACATCATTGTCTGCTTTAAAAAATGTCTTCTCGAAAAGTCTTTTGTGCTCATTTTAATTTTGAAAAAGTTTATATTCGGTATTGATCTATCATTCTGTTCTTGATTAAGACGACCTACTCTTAGTCAACAAGAGTAATTTAAATGCTTTTTAAGTAAGCCAAACTTTTAGGAACCTGTTGCTTTACTCCTTTACTTTCGTCTTCAATATAGAAATACTTAATTGATGTTTTCTTAGCTGCTTTGAGTAATTCCTTCATATCAATCTGACCACTACCCAGCGCTACGTTTTCACCACCAGCTTTAGGGCGATCTTTTAAATGCATCAGTTTAAAGCGTTTTGGATATTTCTTCAGGTATTCTATCGGATCATATCCTGGTACCAACACCCAAAGCACATCCATTTCAAAGGAAACATATTTAGGATCGGTTTTTTGAACAAGATAATCGAACAGACTTTCTTTAAAGAAGTCTCCTCCTGGTACAAACTCCTGACCATGATTATGGAAACAAAACTCCAAACCTCCTTCTTTAAGTTTTTTACCAAAAGCATTAAAATCAACAACAGCTTTTTTTATGATGTTTGAATCAATAGCTTTTTTGTGTGGAATTGAAGGTATACGAACAAACTCAGCTCCTAATATTTTAGCTGTTTTTATTACATTCTCAGCATTATTGATATCCCCATAACCAACACCATAGGTCGTGCATTTCATACCTCGTTCATCCAATAATGCCCGCATCTTTTCAGGGCTTAATTTGAATAGACTTGAAAATTCAATGTTGGTTATTCCCATAGCTTTAATCATATCCAATGTACCAGGTACATCTTCAGAAAAAGCATCTCTGAAAGTATAGGAAACTACTCCAGGTGCTTCTTTTAGAAGTTTCCCAAAACGTTGTGCAAAAGAAGATTGAACCAATATTGAGCATAGGATCAAACAAAATAATGTTTTTTTCATGTGTTTATTTTTTTAAAATTTAGTACTAATGCTAACGCCGTAAGTCCGTGGAGTTCCTAAGTGTGTAGCTCCAAAGTCGTAGGCATAATCTGCATATATTTTATTCCCCAGATTTCTTCCCCAAACAAAAAAATCTAGTTTCTTCAAGGAAATTCCAAATTTGGCATTAAACAAGTCATAAGCCTTTTGTTCCAGCTTATTCTCCAGATCAAAATATTGCTTACCTGTTGCAGCCCACTCAGCCCTTCCAACAAGTTTTATGTCTTCTAAAGCAGAAAGGTCATATGCATATTGTAAGGCAAGCATAGAGGTGTAATCAGGTGTAAATACCTGTCTGTTATTATCCAGGTTTAATACATCTTCTTCCTTACCCAATTTCAGGTCAGTGTATTTAGCATCTGTAAAGCCTAGGTTGTAATCTATAGACAAACCTTTTACAGGTATAGCCGAAATTTCTAATTCTGCGCCTTTACTCCTTAGCTTACCTGCATTTTTAGTAACAGTAATCGCTTCAGGAAGGATTAAAGTCGGTACCTGAGCATTGTTTACACTGGTATAAAATACCGCTGCATTAACTCTCAAACGCTCCTTAAAAAAGGTATTCTTAGTTCCAATCTCAAAGCTGTTACTGTTTTCTGGCTTATAAGTTACAAACTGAAGCGACTCAGAACTCGTTTGGTTGATACCGCCAGCCCTGAACCCTTTATTATAACTCGCGAACCAATTACTGTATGCCAGAGGCTGATACTTCAGACTTACTTTGGGAGAAAAGGCATGATAACTTTTTAATCCGCTTTCAAAATCAGGAGTTGGTGAAGGCTGCATTCCATCCATAATGATTTCATCAAAGCCATGTAGCTTCTTGTGCTCATAATCATATCTAAAACCTGCTGTTGCACTCAGTTGAGTGGTAATGGTATACCCCAATTGAGCATAGGTTGCTACGCCCATACTTTTAGCAGTATGCGTCGCAAGGTCCGTAAAGTTAATGATTGGGCTACCAAATAAGCCCGCATCTTCACCATAATGTGTCCCTTGTTTTGTTGGACTATATTGATAAAAACCATACAGACCGGCAGTCCAATTAAACCTGCTTTCTAAAGCGGTCGGAGAGCTGAATTTAAACTCCTGACTTAAGACCTGAACTTTGTTCCAGTCCTTACCAAAATTGTTTTGTATGGAAACAATATCCAAGGGCGAAAAATCACCATCAATAGGTGTTTTATAATACCTGTAATTCGATTGATATGCAGTTTGAGATGAGATATGAATTCGATGAGTTAAGTAATTAACAGAAAATGAAGCATTGATTAAATTATCAACCATTTGAGTAGTTGCATCCTGATTCACTTTAAAGGGATTTTCAAATGCTGTATCCATTGAACCTACCAGAGGAAAGGCTCCATTGTTCCTGTTGGCATTATGCTTTACATTTAAAATCATGGACAGCTTATCATTTACCAGGTACTTTAAGAAGTAACTTCCCATAATTCCCTTAAACTTATCAAAGCGTGCATCTGTAAACTCATTGACATAAATTCCACTCTGTACATTATACATACCAGTCGCCCCAAAAAACAGTTTATCCTTTATCAATGGAGTCCGTAGACCAAGTGTATAGCGCTGCTGACCAAAACTACCTGCATCTATCCCTGCAAAACCTGATGTTGTATTGTTTGGTTGCTTTGTGATGATGTTAATTACGCCTCCCATGGCATTTCTACCATATAAAGTACCCTGCGGGCCTCTCAATACTTCAATCCTATCTACATCCAGTAAATCCGAGATATAAGTATCCAGGCCAAATTGGTTTACGCCATCAACATAGGTGGCAATTGCCGGATCATATGAGGTACTTACCATTCCTCGCACAGATACGACATTTCTGCCATCACCAGGATTACCTGCATACAGGTTAGGTATAATGGTGCGGATATCTCTAATGTTTCTGATACCGTATGCCTCAATCTGATTTGCTGAAATTGTGGTTATGCTAAGCGGTACATTGGCTATATTTTCAGCACTTTTTTGAGCAGTAACGACCACCTCATCCAATTGTTTGTTAGAAGCGTTGAGTTTTAAATCAACATGAGCAATATTGTTGTTAACAATGATATTTTTAATTGAAGCAGCATAGCCCGTAGCAGTAACCTGAATACTATATTTGCCAAAAGGTACATTTACAAAATTGAAATCACCTTTTGAATTGGTAGAAATACTATAATTTGTATTGAGGATATGGACCGTCGCGGCAGTAATAGAAACTCCATTATTATCACGTACTGTTCCAGTTAGCGCACTTACATCCTGTGCATGTAGGCTACTTTGAATTAGCAACAAAGCACAAAACAGATAAATTTTTTTGATCATTTTTAAGTATTAGTTATTTAGCGACAATCTCCAATTGAGTTTTATCAGAACTAAATCGAATATTATCTATTTTCATTTCCTGAGTAGTTGTATCATCCTGTAGATTATACAAAACGATCCTAAAATAGTTAATAGCTGCTAAATTTGGGGCACCCTTAACATCTTTAAATTCCTTTAAAGAAATAATTACGTTATTCCAGCCTGCTACAAGCTTGTTGGAGCCTACTTTAAGACCACCAAAAGCATACCCATAGGCGTCAACATTTGAATTCGCCGCACTTGATATGGCTACCTGTCCGCTACCTTTTAGTAATTCTGGTTTTTCAATAAAAAACCAAAATGAAATGAAACCATTATCCTGCGTTACACCGGTATCAAAAGATTGACCATAGATTTTTCTTAGTCGTTCAGGTTTGTAACCATTTGAACTAATAGAATAGCTTCCTTCCTTGTGATCTGAATTTAATTTTGTTGGACTTCCATCACTGAACCACTGATGCGGTTTATCATCCAGTGATTCGCAACGATCTAATATCTGAACCTTCTGGGCATTGGCATAAGAACATGCTGCTAACAGCAATACTGTAGTAATCGTTTTTATCATATCGTTTATATTTGATTTAGTTTGATACTAAAATCATTTTCCTACTTAACAAAAACATAATAAAAGATTAATAATAATATCAGGCTCCTAAAAATCTTGAAAAAACTAAAAACCGATAGCTGTTAACTAATTATTAAGGCTTTTTTAATTACCTGATTATACATTAGAAGCTAAAACCAAATTAATTAATGTATGAAAAAAACAATCCATCTGACAATCCTGTCGATAGTCCTTGCTGTAATTATTGCTTATACCCCAGCATATGCAAAAAAACAAAGAGTCCTGGTGTTTAGCAAAACTCTCGGATTTCATCACAATTCAATTAAGCAGGGTATTGCAGCAATCCAAAAACTAGGTTCTGAAAATAAATTTGATGTCGATACGACTACAAATTCAACTTATTTTAATCTCCAAAACTTAAAAAAATATGCTGCTGTTATATTTTTAAGCACAACTGGCGACGTACTAAACGATGAGCAGCAAGCTGCTTTTGAAAAATATATACAAGCTGGTGGTGGATTTGCAGGAGTACATAGTGCCACAGATTGTGAGTACAACTGGCCCTGGTTTGGAAATCTGGTAGGTGCATATTTTGCAGGCCACCCAAATCAGCAAAATGCAACATTAAATGTTGTAGACCGCAAACATATTTCAACCAAACACTTACCGGAACAGTGGAAAAGAAAAGACGAGTGGTATAATTTCAGAAATGTGGCAAAAGGTTTAAGTGTTCTGATCTTTATGGATGAGAAAAGCTATGACGCAGGTAAAAACAAAATGGGCGACAATCATCCAATAGCCTGGTATCATAAATATGATGGTGGTCGTTCCTTCTATACGGGCCTTGGTCATACAGAAGAATCCTTTTCGGAGCCGCTATTTCTGGAACATTTACTAGGTGGAATTAAATACGCCATGGGTAGAAAAAAGTAACCATCATTTAAAACCAAACTTATGACTCAAATTCATACAACCAAATTATTCTGGGCAAGTTGCCTGGCATTATTAGTGACTTCGCTTTCATTCGGTATACGTGCCGGAATGATGAACCAATTGGGAATTGATTTCCAATTAAGTGCAACCCAACTTGGCACTATTACCGCTACCGCATTTTGGGGTTTCCCATTAGCCATTGTTATTGGTGGCTTTATAGTGGATATTATTGGAATGAAGCGACTACTGGTTATGGCTTTTATTTTTCATTTGGCTGGCATTATGCTAACCATCTTTGCACAGGGATACTGGACTTTATTCTTTTCCACGTTACTTATTGGGATAGCCAACGGTACAGTAGAAGCAGCCTGCAACCCCTTAGTAGCTACCCTATATCCTGAAAATAAAACTACCCGTTTAAATTACTTCCATTTGTGGTTTCCTGGAGGTATTGTTATTGGTACACTTCTGGTTACCCTTTTTGTACAAATCGGACTGGGGTGGAAAATTCAAGTTGCGATGATGCTGATTCCAACAGTAATTTATGGATATTTATTTTCAAAACTACAATTTCCCGTTACCGAAAGGGTATCGTCAGGTTACTCAAATAAAGACATGTATAAAGCGGTACTCTCTCCCCTCTTTATTTTTATGTTTATTTGCATGTTTGGAACTGCCATTACCGAATTATTTACCGGTCAGTGGATAGGTCTTTTGCTAAAAAATGTAACAGATAATGCCATTTTGCTGCTTACTTTAACTACAGGCATTATGGTTATTGGCCGTGCCTTTGCTGAGCCTGTGGTAAAGCGTCTGGCTCCTCAGGGTGTATTACTTTTCTCCGCAATTTTTGCAACTGCCGGCTTGTATATGCTGAGTACTTTCAGTGGCAATTCAATTTTCTTAGCGGCTGTTATTTTCGGTATTGGTGTTTGTTATTTCTGGCCTACCATGATTGGCTTTATAGCCGAGAACATACCTCAATCGGGGGCATTGGGATTAAATCTGGTGGGCGGTGCAGGTATGTTTGCCGTATCCATTTATACTATTTTCATGGGCGGTTTTTATGATAACCTGATTGTAAAACATTTACCTGCTGACGCCAATCTGGAAAAATACTTAGTAGCACCTGAAAACTCTGCTGATGCATTAGCACTTGCGAATGCCAAAAATCTAGCAGGCCCAGAGGTATTGCAAGTCACATTAATTATCCCAATAGTATTGGTTATTGCATTTACAGGATTGGTGATATACATGAGATCAAAATCTAAGCGAATTTCAGAATCAGTTCTCCTATCAAAGGTACAGGATTACTAGTCTTACGATATGTTATACACTTAACGTGCGAAAGCCTGTTGTGGAAAGCAACTGGCTTTTTTAAGCTGAAACCTTAGTCAGACAAAATAAATCAAGAATAAAATATTAATCTTGCATTTAACCAAATTAAACCCAATAAATTAATCCTTTATTAGTGTTTTATTAATTGGTCACCGCGTAATTTATATAAGATTAAAACATGCCAATGTGATAATCCTATTAATTAACCAAATAATAAATTCACTAACCTAAACCGTGTATGATGAGAAAACATTACTTATTTCACATATATTATCTGACCTTACTCCTGACATTTCTATTCGGAGTAACTTATGGTCAGGAAAAACAAGTTAATATTAAGGGTACGGTCCTGGACAAAACCAATCTACCTATTGTAGGTGCTTCAGTAAATATAATAGGAGCGCCAAATTCAAAAGGGACATTAACTGACCAGAACGGAAAATTCAAGATCAGTGCCCCTCTTAATTCAAATTTAAGAATCAGCTACCTTGGTTTCCTTACCCAGCAAATCAATATCAAATCAGATGCTGAGTTAAAGATCATCTTGGAAGAAGATTCAAAAAGTCTGACCGAAGTAGTTGTTACAGCTATGGGCATTAAACAAGAAGCAAAATCCTTAGCTTATGCTCGTCAAAGTATTGATGTTTCCTCCATGACGGAAGCAAGAGGAAGTAGTCTTTTAGATATGCTTTCTGGTAAAGCCGCAGGTATGCAAATTATATCTGGTGGCGGTCCTGGTGCTTCAACCAGGGTAGTATTAAGAGGGAATAATTCACTTACTGGCAATAACCAACCTTTATTTGTAATAGATGGGATACCAGTATTGAACAATTCAGGAGAGAGTGGGGACCTTGATTTTGGTAGCCCTGTAAACAGTATTAATCCTGATGAAATTGAAAATATTGAAGTCTTAAAAGGTGCCAATGCGGCTGCACTTTATGGTTCCGACGCCGCAAATGGTGCAATATTGATTACAACCAAGAAAGCAGGAAGAAAACAGGGTTTAGGTCTCAATTACGGATTTAATGTAATGGTTGGAAACCTTTATAACTTTCCTACCCTTCAAAACATATATGGTGCCGGTCAGGGTAACCAGTTTAAAAGAGAAGGGATGAACTATTACGGCAATTTCGGCAACGGTGTATCATTCGATCCAAATCTTCCTTATGGTATCTGGAACCCAAATATGGGTAACCAGGATCAACGTTCATGGGGTATGCCAATGTTAGGGTTTGATGTTGTAGGTAGAAATGGAGAAGTAAAACAGTACATACCTCGTCCACAGACAATAGAAAGCATGTTCAAAACCTCTAACACCATCACCAATAGTTTTGCTATCGACAAACTGACAGATGCCATGAGTATCAGGTTTTCTTACACCGGACAAATTGCAGATGACATTCTCGAGAACTTCAATTTATTTGACAGGCACAACTTTACCCTTAGAAGCACCGCTAAGATTACCAATTATTTAGATATTGATGCCAACATCAGGTATACATTTGAGAATATGGACAACAGAGGTTTCCGTAATGCATCGAACAGAAACCCTTTGTATGTCATTGCAAATTTACCCAGGGATGCCTCTTATGAAGAATTGGTTCCATGGAAACAAAACGACAACAGGCCATTTAATTTTAATGGATTCAACAATCCCTTCTGGCTATTAAATGAGACTTCCAATAAAGATATCAAGAACCTGTTAAACGCCAGTCTTACAGCAAATATCAGACTAAACAGCTTGTTAAGATTCCGGATTCGTGCATCTACAGATATTCAGCAGTCTAAAGGTTGGGATTTCACCAATCTCCACTCTCCTTTTGATATTGATGGCGAATATTTTAACTGGAGTCGTTTAATGACAAACAATAACTTTGATGCCTTATTATCCTTTAACAAAAAACTGAATAAAGATTTCAATCTTAATTCAAACCTTGGCGCCTCGGTACAAGACATAAAAGGAGAGAGAGTATCTGCCAGAGCTTCAATGCTTATTGCTCCAGACCTGGCTAGTGTAGCAAATTCCAGAGGGCTTATCGGCACCTTACAAGAACCAGAGCGTAAAAATAAGCAAGCAATTTTTGCGATGGGTAATTTAGGGTACAAAAACTGGGCGTTTTTAGAAGCTACAGCTCGTAACGAGTGGTCGAGTGCTTTACCTATAGATAATGCTTCTTATTTCTATTATTCACTAGGTACCAGTGTCGTATTAACAGATGCTTTAAAAATAAATAAGAAAGTACTTTCTCATTTAAAGCTCCGTGCCTCTTTTGCTCAGGTGGGTAATGATACTGGATTTGACCGTCTTTACAGCGGATACTACAGAGGAGAAACAGGTTCATTCAATGGCATTCCCTTCTTCATAGGTGAAGATGTTCTAAAAAATAAAAGGCTTAAGCCAGAACAAACACAATCCTGGGAGTTTGGTACAGAGATCAGACTATGGAATGGACGTGTGAGTACAGACATCACTTATTATAACAAAAGCACTAAAAATCAAATTGTTGAAGCCGATGCCATATCGGCCAGTGGATACCGCAGAGAGATCTTAAATGCTGGTGAAATACATAATGAGGGTATTGAAGTGAGTTTGACCGTCAATCCTGTTAAAACAAAATTATTCAATTGGAACACTACATTCAATTGGGCTAAAAACAGATCAAAAGTTGTTTCATTGGTAGAAGGTATTAGCAGATATGAAATGGCTAGTGCAGATAATATTAAGCTTTATGCAGAAGTAGGAAAGCCTTATGGTGTTTTTTATGGTAATGATTATAGAAGAAATAGCGATGGTGCTATCTACGTTGGTACTGATGGAAAACCTAAGTTTTTACCTGATCAATATTTAGGATCTATCCAACCTGATTGGTTTGGCGGATGGCAAAACTCTTTTAGAGTTGGTCCGGTTGATTTAGGCTTTATGATAGACTTCCAGTCGGGTGGAAAAGTATGGTCTTATACTGCATTTAGAGGCGGTATTGATGGCAGTACTGTACAATCATTGGATGGTCGATATGATGCGCTTGTGTCTGAATTGATTCTGGGAGAAAACAGTGAGGAACGAAGAGGTTTTCTTCAGCCAGGAAATACAATTAAAGCGAATGCAGATTACCTGCAAAATTACGTAGCCTATCCAGATGGATGGCGTCCAAAAGGTGTTCAATTAGGCAATACCGTTTATGACCCTTCGTCCGGTTTTTGGGCCGACAAGCCCTCAATGGCATGGGTAAGTCCGATGGACCATTGGACACACAACAACGCTTCAAGTGCCGCCAGATATATCTATGATGCAACTTATATGAAGTTAAGAGAAGTTACTATTGGATACAGTCTGAAAAATTCCTGGTTCAAAAAAACGCCAATAAAAAATGCAAGAGTTGCTTTAGTAGGACGTAACCTGGCTATTTTATATCAGAACACACCAAAAGGATTAGATCCACAAGCGACATCAACAACGGGCAATGCTCAAGGTTTTGAACGTGGCTTCAACTTACCAATGTCTACCTGGGGATTTGACCTTAAACTATCATTCTAAAAATACTACGATGAAAAAAATAGCTTATATATTGACTATCATAACCTTTTGTACTGCTTCCATCAGCTGTAAAAAGAACTTTGAAGAGATCAATACCAATAACAACAAAATCTATAAAGTAGATGTTAACGACATTTTTTCCGGTACTGTTTCCAGAACCATGAGGTTGATCCAGGATTTAAGTTTTAACAAACTAATGAATTTCTCCCGTTACGCTGTGGTTGGTTTTGCTACTAATCCTTCACAAGTAATGGATGATAATTATTTCAATCAATTTTACGTAGGCATTCTTCGGGATTTGTTGAGAATGGAAAAAGAATATGAAGGGAAGCCAGACTATGCCAATCGTTTGGCTATGGTAAAAACCTGGAAATCTTATGTATTCTATATGATGACTTCGATGTATGGAAGTATTCCAATGAGTAAGGCTTTGGCGGATAGCGATCATAGTCCGAGGGAATATACTTATGACACAGAACTGGAAATATATACCCAAATATTGAAAGATTTGAAAGATGCTGGCGAATTATACGGTGTATCAGCCTCATACCCAAGTGACATTTTAATGCGTGACCCTGTATTTGGTGGAAGTAATTTTGGAAAATCTGACATATTAAAATGGCAAAAATTCACCAATACATTACGCTTAAATATTGCCCTTCATGCGCAAAATCTATCCTTGGACCTTGCCAGAACACATGCTTTAGAAGTAATGGCTGATGAAACTAAACTGATTTCTTCATTAGATGATATGGTGAGACTACAATGGGGTTCAGATGAAGCTCTTAGTGCTTCTTACTATTTCACCAGATTAATCAAAACTGCTACGACCTTTAATGATTCAACCTACCCTGCCCTGGGAGAGTATTTTGGAATTTACTTATTTTCATACAAAGATCCTCGTTTGAGCGCTTTTGTTCATAAAGCAAACCAACTGTCGCCAATACCAGTAAAACCGATGTTATACACGGATACTTTGACCAGAAAACACGCCAATTTCTGTACAAACGCTGAATGCCCAACATTCGCCGCTCATCAGGCCGATGGTTTAAATGGTTCAAGGATTGATGATATTCTAGTTGATTATTCGATGCCTTATGTACCACTTCCTGAAGCTAATAGTTTGGCCGCGGGATGGGAATGGGAATTTATACCCGGAACAACTAATCGCTACAACGATCCATTAGGTAGTAAAAGCAGTCCTTACAATTTTTCTTTTGTACACACTGATTTTTTAAAAGAAAATACAACCACAATATTATTAAACTGGGCCGACAGCTACTTTCTCAGAGCTGAAGCCGAAATCCTTTTCGGCTCAGAAGTTAAAGCTGCACAACATTACGAAGCAGGTATACGTGCCTCATTTGCACAATATGGCCAGTCAGGGGTTGAAACATACCTTGCTCAAAATGGCATAAAATGGAATACAGATGGAAGAGGATTTGCAGATAGAAGGCTGTTATACCGTGCAAACATCCGTGGCAAGGGAGGTAAGGAGAATCATTTGGAACAAATTTATAAACAAAGGTATATTGCTGATTATTTAAACTGTCTGGAGGGCTGGAATTTAGAACGCAGAACACGTGTCTTGCGCTTTCCACCTTATTTTGCCAATGGTGCTGCCAGTGATGTGGAAGGATATAATCCGCAGTATAACTACTGGACTGAACGATTTATTTACCCCATTGTTGAACAAAGCAAAAATAAGGAAGCTTACTATAAAGGAATTGAAAACCTGAAAGCTACAAGTCCTTATTACAGGGGTGATAGATGGGGCGATAATGTTTATACAACCTTAGGCTTTGCTAAATTGAATCCTGATTTGGTTTTTGCGCAGCAATTGTATGGAGGGAATAAAAAAATCACGCCAAATGCAGAGTACTTCAATAAAAAATATGGTAAAACCTATGAAGAAGTTGTTGCTACGGCCAAAAGTATGACCGGTGAAACAGATGATAACCAGGCCTTAATTAAAGCCTTTGACTACAAGTTCAGACAGCGTCTGGTTACCTACATACCATAATAAAATTGAATAATAAGATTATCTATATATAAATCATCATGATGAAAAGATATATTAAAATGTCGTTAGTCGGATTAATGGCAATAACTACCGCTACTTCCTGCAAAAAAGATACAGGGCCGTCCATTGAGGATTATCCGTTGAATTACGAAATACCAAAAGTTCCGGTTACTGCCAATATACCTGTTGGTGCTTACCTTTACGAGCCATCCAATCCGCTTGTTACTGATGCAGTAAAATGGACACGTATCACCGAAAGCTACAATGTTAGTAATGGAAAAATAGGCCCTTATGTAAAACCAGAATTAGATCGTTATGATTTAAAGGCTACGGAAGCAGGTGCAAAAAATATGGCCAGGATAGTTGAATGGGCAAAAATGGCGAAGATTGACTTTTTAATTAGTCCTGCGCTTAAAGAGATCAATAACACCTTGTTCCCTAACAACCTCAATAGAGACGATTCGTTAACTGTAAATATGTTGGCCGAACACAACTTCCTACTCCCATCTGTAAATATGGGTGATTTGAAATATGCCATTTCAGTTGACGTTAATAATTTTGGTGGTGGTTTATCCAATAATCTACTTATTGAGAATGCCCCTACAACTACTTACACCATCAACGGAATACCAACTGTACTAACTCGTGTTGAGCGATTACTTAGTTATATGAAACGGGTTTCACTTTATTTCAAAGACGAGACCTATTACCATTTTCAGGGTCGCCCTGTACTTGTTTTTTTAGGTGCAGACAGATTGTATAGTGCAGATAGTAAGAAATTATATGATGATATACGGAATGTTATAAAAGAACAAACAGGTAAGGATGTATACATTATTGCTCGTCAACCTCAATGGACGCCATCTGCTCGCTTTGAGTATTTCTTTATGAGGGGTAAAGCTGATGCCATATCAATGGACAATATGTGTAATGTTGGAAGTGGTGTTACTGGCTGGGATAGAACGTATTTATTAAATCGTCTCATCAATGAAAATTACAAGTTGAATAAAGAATATACATCTAAAAACTTTGGTATTGACTTTATTCCTTCGGTATCTCCTTCTTTCACTACATACATTAATAACACCAGTCCTGATTACACTATTCCCTCAGTTCGTAAAAATGAAAATGATTTCAGGGAACGTTGTAATGTCGCAAAAATGAACTTAGGAAGTAATCGGATGGTATTGATTGAATCTATGAACAATTGGAATTGGGATTCTCAAATAGAGCCAACAGTGGCTGATTATGGACAAGGATATGGGACAAAATATCTGGATATCGTTCGTGAAGAGTTTAAAGTTCAATAAACTTTAAACCAATTAATTCTATTTAAATTAACTCGTTTAATGATCATACATTATGAAAAGAACATTACTATTCGGCTTGACAATCCTGATGATTGTTTTGACCAATTGTTCAAAAGATAAAAATGAAATACCCCTTAAGCCAACACTAAACATAGAGCGTGACGTTTATGAATATTTAAATACAGATAAAACAGGAAATTTTGCAGTTTCCCTATCAGATAATAGCGATTGGATTGTGGAAAGTTTAACTACACAGACCTGGCTTATCGCAACAAAAACTGGAGGAAAAGTGGAATTTACCATGGAAGAAAACTCCAGTTTGTATGAAAGAGTAGCTAAAATAAAGATACTAAGTGCTGACAAAAGCCTCAGCAAGATCATTGTAATTAAACAACATGGTAATACCCCTACCATTATCTTGGACAATAATGCGCTGAAATTTAAAAATCCTGGTGATAATGGTATTGTTAACATCAATAGCAATATGAGTTGGTCACTCAGCTCAGATGCAAGTTGGTTAAGTTGGGAGGTCAATGGAAATGAAGTGAAATTGATTGCCACGGCGAATCCAGAAACGGGTGAACGTACTGGGGTGGTAATTGTGAATACAGATTCACCTGTTTTCAATAAAGCCATTACAGTTACTCAAAAAGGAACAATCGAATTTGAGATTGACAAGAAAAGTCTGCTCTTAGCAAGAGAAGGAAGTACCCAGGTTGTTACTATTGAAACCAACCAGGTATGGACTTACGAAATCAGCAAAAACACGACCTGGTTTACCGTTGAAAGAGATGGAAGTAAATTGACAGTTACTGCAGCAAAAAACAACTTTGTTGAACTAGCAGGTACAATTACCATTATTTATGGAGGTACCAGGGTTGTGATTGATGTAAAACAAACTGGTATTGCAATTGGAACAGAATTGGATAGACAAGTGTTGATTGCAATTTATGAAAGTATGGGTGGTGATGCATGGTCTGGAACGAAATGGGATATTACTGCGCCATTGACAGAAGCTAATGCAGCAGCAAAATGGAATGGTGTAACAGTAGCAAAAGTAAATGGGGTTGATCGGGTAACCAAGATAGGCTTAAATGCCAGGAATCTTAAAGGCCCAATACCTTTAGCTATAGGCTATCTAAGCGAATTAACACAACTTGACTTGAACAACAATAATCAACAGTTGACTGGTACAATCCCTCCATCAATTGGTAACCTCAAGAGACTGACGGCTTTAACATTAAGCAGATCAGGTTTAACGGGTACGATTCCTGTGGAGTTTGCAAATTTAACAGCCTTAACATCGCTTCAAATGCATACCTCCAACTTCATTGGCCCTATTCCTCCTAATGTTTTAGGAAAAATGACTAATCTTAATTCATTGGAATTAAAAGCAAACAATTTTTCAGGACCATTACCAGCAGATGTGCTGGGCCATCCTAAAAAAGCAAGTTGGAATTTTACTAATATATGTCCCCAAAACCCCGGATATGGATTTACAACTTGTCCATAAGTAAATAACTAAGTGAAAAGCAAAGGGTTTGTAGTACATACTACAAACCCTTTGCTTTTTTATAACCCCCAGCGCCTTAAAAGATGAAATTATAAAAGATTATTATTTCATAGTTTTTTGATGTAAAAAACTGCTCCAGGACTTGTTGTAAACGATATTTTATTCTGATCAATCACCTTTTTAGTTACAAGAGCACCTTTACTGGTTTTAATTACCCAATCCTTTGCATTTGGATATTTAATGATGCATTCTTTTCCTGAGTTTGATATTACTTCAGCAGAAATAAGGCCCGCATTATTCCATTTTACATTGATTTCAAAATTACCTCTTGCCTTTAATCCATTAAATGAACCTTCCTCCCACGCATCAGGCAAAGCCGGTAGCAGTTCAATATAACCACCTTGACTCTGAAGTAACATTTCGGCAATACCAGCAGTAGCACCAAAATTCCCATCAATCTGAAAAGGCGGATGTGTATCAAAAAGATTTTGATAAACACCTCCAGTATTAGCGGGATTGCCCGGATAAGTAAGAGCCAATGCTTCCATAAGTAATTTATGTGCACGGTTACCGTCTCTCAATCTTGCCCAAAAGTTAATTTTCCATGCTTTGCTCCATCCAGTGCCACCATCACCACGCGTTTCCAGAGTTTTCTTCATCGCATCTACATATTTATCTTCCTGTGTACTTCTACCTGCCACAATCTGAGATCCCGGGTGCAACCAAAATAATTGATTCACATGCCTATGTTTACCGTCACCAGTTACATCTTTAGTTACTTCATCCTTCCATTCCATAAACTGACCGCCCAAGCCAATCTGGGGGCCAGACAATTTACTTTTAGCATTTTTAATTTCCGTAACTTCTTTCGTATTTTTTCCTAATACCTGACTCGCTTTAATCACTATATCAAACATCTCTGTTATAATTGCCTGATCGCAAGAGGCACCCAAAGAATACTCCCCATGCTCCGGTGAGTAAGATGGGTTGGCAACCAGTTTCCCATCTCGTTCATCTGTCCATAAATTATCAACCCAAAATAAAGCCGCTCCAAGCAAGGTATTATAATTTTTCTCCAGAAACTTTTTATCATCATTAAACTGGTAATATTCCCATATATCCTGACACATCCATCCAGCTCCTGCCGGAAAATGAAAAGCTGAGTAATATGCTGCCGGAGCTGTGTTCCCCCAAATGTTGTTTTCGTGATGTGTTGCCCATCCACGTACATCAGTTCCGTAATAATGCTTTGCAGTCACTTCTCCACGCGGAACCAGACTATTAATATAATCAACTATTGGTGCGTGACATTCGCTTAAATTAGTCGTTTGTGTAGGCCAGTAATTCATCTGTACATTGATATTTGTATGATAATCGGCATTCCAGGGATTAGCTAATTTATCTGCCCAAACTCCTTGTAAATTGGCTGGTAAAGAATTTTTTCTTGAACTGGATATTAACAAATAACGACCGAATTGATAATACAACATTTCAGTAAACAAATTCTCAGCTACAGTATTGCTTTTATATAAATCCGTCAATAATTTATCTGTCGTTTTTTCTGGTACACTTTTTACATTTCCAAGGTTCAGACTCATTTTATCATACAGCCCTTTATAGTCTTTCTGATGAGTTAACAGTAACTGATCGTATGATTTCTTTTCAGCTATAGCCAATCTTTGCTTGACAACAAGCAAGGGGTCAGTCTCCGAAAAATAATTAAAAGAGTTATCCATAGACTGATGGTAATTGGTAGCGGCAGACATCAATATGATCACTTCGTTTGCATTTTCTACTATTATTTTATTTCCATCTTTAGTAGATATTTTCCCACCTGTGTTCAACACTTTTACCTGTTGAGCGAACTTCAAACCATTTTCTCCCTGACCAGCCGGTTGTCCAGTCATCGTAAGTGTATTGCCAGATACTGTAATCGCTTTTTTCTTTTGTGGACTTGTGATCGTAAATGTTCTGGATATTTTACCGTTCTGCGATGCTTTCAATCTCATCACCATCACATTGTCAGGATAGCTCATAAAGTACTCACGCATATAATTTACACCATCCTCTTTGTAGCTTACGGTATGTGTAGCATTATCTATATCAAGTACTCGCTTATACGCTGTAAAAGGAGCTAATGGCTTTGATAGCTGCGCGTATTCGAAATCTATACCTGCTAATTGTGGTGGTGTATTCTTATTATTTGCAGCAACCCCTAAAATTTCAATCTTAAAGGTTTTATAATTTACTGCCTTTTTAAGAGAGAATTTCTTTATTTCCTTACGTTTAGAAAATACCACATCTGTCTGCTCATCAATTAAGGTATAATTTTTACCATCGTAACCGTATAATCTCCATGAATTGGGATCTCTTTCAGGAGCATCATTACCTGAAACTATAGTGTACGACTTTACATCGAGGTTTGTTCTGTATTCCCAGGTAATATAGCATGGGAATCCTTTATCCGGACCACCATCTGCAAACCATTTGGTATTCATATCTCCATCAAATAACCGATCTACTGATTGCGATGGATTCTTTTTATTATCACAATCAGTCTCTATTTTCACAACCTCTGGCATCACCATCGAATTATAGCTGATTTCTACATTCCCCAATGTCTGATAGGACCCGAAATTATCTTTAGACCCCATAAGTGCTTCAATGAGAGCCCTTACACCATCTTTTCTTTCATCTCCATAGTCTTTGGTAATCAATTTTCCATTTGCATCCAGGTAAGCCTTATCATTTTTGGTAAAATCATTCATCTTCTTTTGCAACGCGGTCCTTGCTTTCTGAAGATTCTCTTTGTTTTGCTGAGGTGTTCTTAGATGACCACCGTTATAACTGGGGTTTTCACCAGGTCCCCCAGACCAAAGTGTATGTTCATTCGTCTGGATAACATCATGATAAACGCCGCCAAAAATCATAGCACCCATATATCCGTTTCCAATAGGTAAAGCCTCACTTTCCCATAGTTTAGCAGGAGCATCATAAGTTGCGATCATCCTGATCTTTTGAGGCTTTACAGAGGAGGATTTCTGTGCTTTAAGTGCCAGGCTATAACTCAGGATAGTTAAAAGAATCCCTAAGAAAGGAATAATTAATTTTTTCATCATTTATAGTTTAGTTTATTGGTCTAGTCTTTTCTTTACTCCCTAAGATTACTCATTGGTTCTACCAAAATCATCCTGAACTCTGATGATATCACTTTCATCCGATGGATTTTCAAGATCAGTATGCTGCCATATCTCTGAAACAATGCCCCAGTCATCTAAGCCTATTAAACGATGACGTTCGCCTTGCTTTAATCTGATGGTCTCTTTAGCACTAAGTTGCTGCAAATCTCCTTCCTCATCTGTTTCACTGGTAATCACCCCAACAGTTCCCGTCACCACACTCCAGATTTCTGCACGACGGTGATGATATTGCCATGAAAGCCTGGTTTGAGGTGCAACAATTAGAATTTTTGGACTTAGCTTCCCCGAAATCTTCAAATCATCCACATTCAATTGATCAAAATATGTATTGGCAAACTCTTGTGCCTGATTCTCATCAATCACGAAAAAACCTCCCCAAGGACGCGTTTCATCACGGTTCACAATATTAAATCCATCGGCTTTAAGTAGCTCAGCTACACTTTCAAATAATTCTTTTTTACGAACTAACATTTTTTATGGTCTAAATGGTAAATACAATTTACTAAAATCCATTCTGCCGCTTAATAAAAGCATAAAAAAAGGTTAATTCAAACAGGAATAAAGCTTCAGGAAGAATTTCCTGGAACGAATGGTTTTAAAACCTTCGTGAATAAATAACAGCAAAAAAAACTGCCTATTTTAATGATTTAAAATAGGCAGCCTAAATAATATTGAGCTTATTTTTTTAATGCTAGTGCTTTACTTTATAATACTTATAAGCAAACATAAAAATAACCAGATAGCAGATGATTGGTGTATAATAAGCATTTGCAATACCAGCACTATCTGCAACAGCGCCCATAATGAATGGGAAAAATGCACCTCCAACTACCCCCATAGATAAAAATGAAGAAGCTTGTTGTGTACGCGAGCCAAGATTTTTTAACCCCAAACTAAAAATAGTCGGGAACATAATGCTAAAAAAGAAATTGATCATGAGCAAGGCGATGAATGATACCAGACCAAAGCCCTGTGCTACAATAATACACATCAGAATATTCCCTAGAGCAAATAAGGCCAATAACTTATTAGGAGCAATTACACGCATTAAAAATGTACCTATAAAACGTCCTGCCAGCATCATCCCCATAAATAGCACCATATAATTACCGGCTTCAGCATCAGTAAAGCCCATTTTTTCGTGCCCATAATTGATAAAGAATGCCCATGTACCTGCCTGAGCTGCAACATTAAAAAATTGTGCTGCCACTGCCCATACAAAATGTTTATGATCAAATAATTTTTTATCAGGTGCAGTGTCAATATTTACAGCATCCAGATCCACTTCAGCAACTGCATGAGGGTCGACTGTAGGAGGCACTTTTACAAAGGAAAAAGAAATGGCAACTAATAAAATAACTACTCCAATTACCACATATAACATCTTTACAGAAGTTAAATCTGTACTACCCTCTACATTATTCCGTAGTAAAAAATAACTACCTATTGCTGGCCCCAACATAGCGCCCACGGCATTGAATGATTGAGCAAAGTTAATGCGCTGGTCACTTGTACGCTGATCACCTAGAGAAGCAACAAAAGGATGGGCAACAGTTTCTAATGTTGACAAGCCACAACCTACAATAAATAATGCTATGCCAAAAAATGCAAATGATGAAATATTGGCAGCAGGCACAAAAAGAAATGCCCCAGCAGCAAAAAGCGACAAGCCCAGCAATACTCCTTTTTTATAACCAAAACGTTTCATAAACAATCCCGCAGGTATCCCCATTACTGCATAGGCACCGAACACTGCAAACTGTACAAATGCCGATTGTGATTTTGTAAGGCTCATTGTATGTTGAAAATGCTTGTTTAGTACATCAGCCATTGTAATGGCTATGCCCCAGAACATAAAGAGTGAGGTAACAAAGACAAGGGTAATCATAAACTTCTTGTCTGTAAATTTGGCTTTAGTTGCAGCTTGGTTCATTTCTTAGTTATAATTGGTTATTATTTCTGTTTAGTTGAAGATGTAATATATTATTTTTTTAGGATAGGAGCCGGAATTTTACTTTGAAAAGGGACTTCTTTTCTAAGCATTTTAGCCGCATAACCACTCAGGTATAAATAATAATCAGAAGGAATATCCTCCTCTGGTTTAACAAATTCCACATTTCCTACCGGAGGATTTTTACTGATTTTAAAAATTGCTGTTCCTTCGTCAACTTCATCAAACATGGCCAGATAAATCATTTCAGCACCATTTTGTATGGCTCCGGACAATTGCTTCCAGAAAAACTGTCCTCTATTTCTGGGAATCTGGTCTAATGGAGATTCAGGTTTCATATTATGCCAGCTAAAGCCTGGGTATATCACAGGTACATAATCTACTTTATTCGTTTTACACCAGGCTATGTCTCCCTTTATTCTCTCCATCATTTTAGGAAGTCGGGCTTCTGTAAAACGACCGACAAACCATGGATGGATAATATCTGCTTTTTTAAACATTTCAAGCAATTCAGGATCATTCATTGTGTCACCCGTTAACTCTCTCCATTGTGTAGGAACTCCCAATAATATAGAACAACCACCATAAACAGGATCATTTTGTAGAAAATTTATGATAGTTTGTACATTTTTTAAGGAGTACTTCCTATTGTCATTAAAACCTACCCCCCATAATGCCACCAATGGTTTACCATTATGGTACAAATAACTTTGTTTATTTCCTCGATTGGTAATTTTCAGATCATCTACCAGTTTCTTGAAATCATCGATTACAATCTTTTCATCTCCTTCCTTCATTCCAGAGAAATCATACATAATTGCGATTGCTCTCTTATTTTTCTCCGCAGCATCAAATGCTGTTGTGAGTACTTTATTATTGTGGTTAATGCCTTGTTTGTATTTAAGATTGGCAATGAAACGCTGTATAAATGCCCCATCTATTCCATAATCTTTCATCCATTTAAAATGAAGCTGCACAGAGGAGTCATCATAGGAACTGAACAATTGCGCATGATCACCATTAGCTAGCTTAAATGGTGTTTTATAGGTGACTTTATATTCAGTCATTTCCGGCCAGATTTCTATACCAGCATTTTTCTGATCAATTTGACCATAATGATTCCAGCCTCTATCCCCACCATCTCCTTTGGCATTAAACCAGCCTTGATAACCAGTCATCACCAACCCTTTATAACTTGGAAATCTGGATTGCTTTGCATGTTTATTTTGAGCATAACCCCAAAGGGTTATACTCAAAAAGAGCATCAGTAAATATATCTTTCTATTCATCTTCTTTACTTGGAAATATTTGTATTCTGTCCCATTCCCCAGGCTTTATTTGGTAAGGGCCCCATTTCAAGCTCCAGCTTACCTCCTGCAACTAATTCCTGATGAGTAAACCAGGGAGTATCTAAAACCTTACCATTAAACTTTGCACTTTGAATGTATTTATTTTGAACTGAGCTTTTATTTGCAATAACCTGGAAGGTTTTACCATTTGGTAAATCAATAGCTACTTTTTCAAATACAGGACTACCAATTGTATAAACCGGAATCCCTGGTGTTACCGGATAAAATCCCATAGCAGAGAAAACTACAAATGCCGTCATTCCTCCACCATCTTCGTCACCTGGAATGCCAAATACATTATCTTTAAACCACGTATCCAATAAGAAGCGGATACGTCTTTGAGTTTTCCATGGAGAAGATGTATAGTTATACAAGTACGGGATATGGAAACTTGGTTCATTCCCCATAGAGAATTGTCCGACTAAACCTGTTGCATCTGGGAAAGTACCTTGAAATTCATATTGACTTCTGCCTAAAGACTCACGGAAAAGCTGATCAAGTCTATTTTCAAAAGCCTTTGAGCCGCCCATCAAATTCATCAAACCAGGAACATCATGTTGTACCTGCCACATATAAGTCCAGCCATTATTTTCATCATAATAATCTCTTCCTCCCATTCCACCATCAAACTTCGGATCAATTTTAATCCAATCACCATTCCTATCTTTCGGCATAAATAATTGTGCCTCATTGCTCCATAAATTCTTATAGTTATAACCTCTCTGATTGAACTTTTTATAATCATGATCTTTACCCAAATCCTTAGCAAGTTCTCCCAATGCCCAATCATCATAACTATGACCTAAGGTAACTGCTACTGCCTGACGTTTTTCAAATTTATCTACTGTTTCTACATATTCTTTTTCTCCTTTATGTAATGCAGGAAAAAAGCCTTTACTATGGTAAATATCATCTAATTCAGTTTTCGGACCATTTCTCCAGGGAATCATTGTTGCCTCGTTGGCATTCTTAGCTGAGCCTTCATAAGCCTTTGCCAGGTCGAAATTCTTTAAGCCTTTCCTATGTGCATCTAAAAAACTCACGGTAGAATGAAAACCATTCATACAAGCATGATCTCCAAAAAGCACTGGAAAAGTCGGCATCCATCCACTTTGCTCATACATCTTCACATATGATTGTAACATATCCTCTTCTTGTGCAGGATCCAGAATTATACGTAATGGATGATGTGCCAGATAGGTATCCCAAGCCCAATCGTCCACATAAAACGGACGGTTTGTTTTGTGTATTTTGTTGTCAAAACCACTAAAATACTGGCCGTCTTCAGTAATATCAACCATACGTTCATAACAGCGGTACAAGGCCGTATAAAATGATCGGCGCTGAGCCTCTGTTGCACCAGTAGTTTTAATCTGATTCATAACTTTTGCCCAGGCAGCTTCAGCAATCGTTACCTGCTGAACAAAACTTGTATTTTTCAATTCATTTTGATAATTCTTCCTTGCTTGCTCTGCGCTTACATAAGATATGGCATATTTAAATTCAACGCTACCAGTAGTATTCTCAGGAAAACGGATCCACGCTCTGGCATCTTTTCCGGTAACTTTTCGATTTGTAGAAAGTTTGTTGTCTTGTATGGTACCAACTGTAGCTCCATCACTAAAAACACCGTACATAAATACTTTAATATTCCCATGATAGATTTCTACACCAGTAATTTCTGTAGCTGAAATAAAGTTAAACTCATTTAAACCCTGATTATAGTTTTCGAGAAGTAATGCTTTACTACCCTTTAAAGGGAATTGAAACTTATAATATCCAGTCTTTTTTCCAGGAGTAAAAGCAACTTTAACTTCATCCTCAATTAAATTGGTGCTGTAAAACCATGGGCGGTTAACCTCAAGATCGTAATCGTAAGTCATTCTCTTCTTCCAACTTGCAGCTTCCAAATTCTGTGTGGAAGGTTTCAATGCAAATACCTGACCCAGACGGTGTGAAACAACATTCAAGGGAAAACTTGAGATCTGATCATCCATATAATCCTTTCTTTGAGGAAACATTCTGATCATTTGATTAGGTAATTGCACAGTTGGACGTGTGGGTTGTAAAAGATGTCCTACGTTTCCAATCAAAGGATCAATGTACTTTAAATTACCCGCTCCCATATTTGATTGTTCCTGTGCATTAGCCAATCCACTGGAAGCTAGAATCAGAATTGGAATCAACGATTTTCTAATATTTAATAGAAAAGTATTTGTTATCATATTATCGGCTTAATGTTTATTGTGTTGACTATTTTTTTTATATAATACGCTCCCATTTGGCCTCTTTTCAGCGGCCATCGTTGTATAAAATATGTTTATTAGTTTATTTTTTTGTGTTCAGCAATTCTTGAGTGGTCCAATTTTTATCTCTGCCCTTATGCTCATCTCTCACCTTTTTCACATCTGCAGGTTTTACGATAGATCCTTTGTTCCCCATATCATTTCTGATATAGCTAATTACAGAAGCAATATATTCGTCATCATTAGCACCCAGGGCAGGCATTGCATCTGCATAGGTTTTTCCATCAATTGGCCCGGTCAATCCGTGAAGAAGGATTTTTATAAGTTTTTCCGGATCTCCATTAACATCCTTTACACCTGCCAAAGGTGGTGCTGGCATATCACTTCCTCCTATGGTTACACCTTTTCCATCGGCACCATGACAAATTGCACAGAGTTGTTTATAAATCGCGGCTCCCTTAAGTAGAAATTTTTGATCTTCTTCTTTAAGTGTTGCAGCTTTTTTTGCTGCCAAAGCACGCTCATTATTTTTATGCTCAAAGTTTTTATGCGATTCGACCAGCATTTTGTTTTTAGGGTACTTTTGAATCATGTAATTGATCATTCCCTGTGCTTTCTCAGCCTTACTAAATCTCATCGTCAATGCCAATTGAAAACGAACGTCGGCACTTGGATCATCTTTAAGGAAGTCCATTGCGCTGATCAATTGGTCATTTCCCTTTTTAACTGCATCATCTGCTATCCAAACAGCTGTTTTACGAACTTCGGCATCCTGATCACGAAATGCTTGAAGAAGTGTTTCATTATCTAAGGCTTTTAATCCTTGCAATGTCCATAAAGCATGTATACGACCAAGCTGTGTGGTCCCCTTATTTAGTGCCATTGCTTTTAATGCCGGAGCTACTGATTTATCTCCACGCACAACAATCAGTTTTTGTGCATTATCTCTCCACCAACCATTGGCATGAGCCAGATAAGGGACTAACTTATCAGAAGTCTGATCTAACATCTTTGGTTTATTTTTATCGGGTTTTATGCCATCATATACCACCCTGTAAATTCGACCACGGCCAATATTCTTATCAAATTTCTTTTCATCAATCTGATCGCGCAGATAACTTCCTTTTTTAGTCCAATTCCCCTCCTGTATTATTCCACGATACATATCTACGATATACAAACATCCATCTGGCCCTGTTACACTATTAACAGGTCTAAAATTCATATCTGTCGATGCGATAAATTCTTCCTTATTGTAAGCATTAGTTAAGGTTATTTTTCCATCTGTATTGGTCACTTTAGCACGTCTGATCAAACGCCCAACAGGTTCGCAAATAAAAAGGTCTCCCTGAACATCAGCGGGTAATGTTGTACCTCTAAATACAGATTGTCCAGTACAAGCAGTGAAATGATTAAGTGTACTATCAGCCCTTAACCTTCTTGGACCACCTTGAACATCGGGTGTAGAAATAATTGGCCAAACCGCTTTAAACTCATTATCATATTGATCATTAAAATCAAATCTTCCATAAGAAGGGTTTTGCTGGAAGTTAAGTGCTGGAACCTCTGCACCTGCTGCAGAAAAGAATAATCTTCCATAATTATCGCTGGTCAGTCCCCATTGTCCTCCTGGCCCTTCATGTAGATACTCTTCTTTAAGCATACCATCTTCATAGTAATAGCGCTTATTTTCTACAGTTACATAAATTTTATTGTCCAGGTTCCATATCAATCCACTTTTCTGATGCTCTAAATTGCTGGTGCTGACTACATCATTCCTATAAACCATTTTCTTTTCATCAGCTTTACCATCTCCATTTGTATCGCGATAACTATAAATATGATTTGAGTTGGTCTCATTCACCAAAATTCTATCATCAAGAGCAAGGATCATTCTTGGTAAAAGCAATTTGTCAATAAACACTGTAGACTTATCCATTTTACCGTCACCATTGGTATCTTCAAGCATCTTAACCGTACTTACAGCTTTCATTTCACCTGTCCCATCAGCATCTTGCATATAAGTATTCATCTCTGCAACATACATTCTACCGTTACCATCCCATGTTATGGCCACAGGTTCGTGAATCATTGGTTCATTTGCTACTAACTCTAAGCGATACCCTTTTGGTAACTGCATTGTTTTTAAGCTCTCCTGAGGAGTTAAATAAGCCGGTGATGGATTTGTATTTACAATAATGTTCCCATTAGCATCACGCTTTACGACTTGCTTAGATACCTTACATGTATAAATAAGCATTGACAATGTCAAAATACTCAATACAAGCTTCTTACTTTGTTTCATGTGTGTGGTTATTCTTATTTTAGAGATAGTATGTATTTCACCATCTTTTTTGCATCAGGCTTAGATAATGTTGAATGAGCTGCCATTGGAATCTGTCCCCATACTCCTGTTCCTCCGTTTATGATTTTATCTGCCAATAAAGTATAGTTGGCTTCGATTGCCGGATACTTTTTTGCGATCTGAACGAAACCGGGGCCAACCAGCTTTACATCAGTCTTATGGCAGGCCATACAATCAGACTTCTGTATAAGAGCTTTCCCATTTTGAATATCCTCTGCAGAGGTAACTACAGAAGTGACTTTCTTAACTGGAACATTCTTCTTTTTCGTTGTTTGAGCAAAACTGCAGTTTGCAAAGATTAATGTTGCAACTGCAGTACAATAAATAAAGTTCATACTTAAAATTCTACTTGGTTAGATTCCGGTTCTTATTTTAGTTTATCTCTTAGTTTTACCAAGATTACGTACCAACGATTAATTATTCCATAATAAATCATTAATAAAAAGCTTTTTTTGACGGATTAAGCTAATTAATTCAACAATAACAGAAAAAAACAAGAATTATTTAAATAGGGTCTCTTTGTTTGAAAGATAAGTTATCCCAATAAAACATCATTAAAACTTTTATCGAAGTCATCCCCGTACAATAGCTTGTATTCCTTACAGAAATTTTCGTAGGTATTTTTAGCTTGAGAATGCTTTCCTAAATGAGCAAGTGCTTTACATTGTATAGCCATTGCCTCTTCATTTATTGAGTCGAAATAAAAGATATATCCTGCCAATTCAATTAATAATTCAGGATCATCGGAGATGGCAATTGACTGCGCAAAATGAAGATAGGTATCAATGATTTCATTTGAGACTTCAGCCTTAAACTGATCCATCCACTCATAACTGGTATTTGGCAAAAAGGATCCACGCTTAATAATTTCAGCTAACTCAGACACCTTTTCTTTATTCAATTTCTTCTTATCTTTTATGATCTCGTAATACTGCTGATAATCTACATAAACACTTTCGAAATCACAGTTGATTTTCCAGTATCCTGTATCTTTTGACACCATACAATGGTCTATCTTTTCCAGGATACTTTTCAATTTTGCAATGTTAACAGAACGGTTATTCCTTGCACTATCTTCAGACTTATCAAACCACAATAATTCTTTTAATTTTTCAGAACTAATGCCACGCTCCCACCTGATGGTATACAATAAGATCACCAGAAAAAGCTCTTTGATCAATGGGGTAAACAGTTTGGTGATTTCCTGCCCTTGTTTATCGAATACCTGCATATCACCAAATAAAAAAATTGAAGACTTATATTCATCTGCTACTTTCTTTACAGCAATAGGTTTTACAGTATCGGGAACCACAGGATTAGATTCAGTTGAAACGAGGGGCGTTGAAACAGCAGCTATAGATTCTTTAGTACTTTCTCTGGAGATGCCAGCTAAAGAAAGGCTTTTCTTTCTTCTTTTATAAAAGAACCATGCAGCTATAAATGTTGTCAGTATAATTATTGAAATAATAATATAAACATTATTACCACTCTTTACAGACTGCTTTGCAACCGTATCAATTGGAGGTCCATATAATGAATAGATCTGAATATTTGTACGATCATTTTCATCTCTGAACAAAGTAACAGCAATAAACCTTTTACTTACTGTGCAATAGAAGAGGTCAGCAAATGAATTGATATCATGAAAGCGGTAAGGAATCGGACTACCAACGAATTTATACTCTGGTTTTAAGAATGACCCCTGTATGAGCTGCAAATGCGATTTAAATTTATGCTTTGGAAAAGTTAAAGCATAATACGTATCAGCCTTCTTATTAATTACTAAAGAATTAGCAAATGCAAAATGCTCCCCCTCTACATTAAGCTCATAAATTTTCTTCATAGACTTTGTCTTCACATCAAAGTAAAGCAAGTCATACAAGTTCCTTGGATTTAACATTTGCTGGCCTGTAGAACTGCCGTATCCTCCAAGAATGTAGGCTCCATCCTTGGTTTTTCCAAGTGCGGCCAGATATCTCGGAATAAAACGATCACCAGTCAGTTGTATGGTCTCCCAGGTTCCCGTAGGGAAGTGAAATCGCTGAATTTGGTTCTTATAAAAGAAGTGCCCATATCCACCAAAGAAGTACAAAGATGAATCTACACTAGAATAAAACTTATTATACTGCCAAAAGTCAGTAATCGGTGTGTTAGTACTAAAATTCTTACTCCACTTTTTTTGAACAGTATCGAAAGTACTTACTATTTTCTGATCAATGTAAAAATTGAGTAACCGATCGTTTTTATCATCAAACAAAGACTGGTTTCCCCTTAAAAGGCTCTGACTACCAGACAAATAATTAACACGCCCCAGTTTCTCGGACTTCACATAATACTTGTATAAAGAATCTATTCCAATGATGTTTAAAATTTCATTCTTCGCATCAAATGCCACACTTGCAGGTCCTTTAACAGTAATGTTTTGAAGCAATTGCCATTCATGATGAAGTTCCTTTATCCACAGCGGATTAACCACAGATGCATTTTTGCTATCTATCTGTTCAGTTGCCACTACCCCCTCATAATCATCTAATAGCCAGGAATATTTAAGGCTTCCCTCTTCAGAAATTTTCACATTTCTGATTTTCATTGGTGGTACGTCAGTCGTTTTAAAGCCCTTGTATTCGTTAGCACCGAATAGGATTTTGAAGCAATCGCCTTTCTTAAGGGACAAATTAGCTACCGATGAAAACTTCCCATAGGATAAATGAAGCAGTTGCTTTTCATAATCAAATTTGAATTTAACCGTATTCCATGCACGAAATAGAACATCAGAAGGAATGTTAAAAGTAATTTTTGAAAATTTATCTCCTATGATTAGTTTAAAATGATTTTCTATCTCAGGACTCTTATCATAGATCAGATCAATATTCCCATTATTACTATTTACGAATCTTAGTATATATCCAAAATAATCTTCTTTCCCCGGCATAAAAGTGAGGTCAAAAGACAGTTCAAAACTGGAATTAAAGCAAAGTGTTTTCCCTGGACTTAAATCCAAACCTGTTCGCTGATCCTGAATAACCTCATGGCTATAAAAGCCCAGGCCGTAAGTTTGCGAAAAGCTTTTGTTACAGCAAAGGATAAAAAAAACAGAGAGAATTGATAATAAATATTTGGCTTTCATAATCAGGGATACGAATATAATACATATATGCATACATTAACACAGATATGTAAAATTAAGTAGGGCCTAATTATAGTAGACTGAACCCGCACCTATTAATGCTGCCTTTTCACCTAAGACAGACTTTTTAACCGGGAAACTATAACCCATAATTTTTGCAAGATGCTTTCTTGTATCTTCAATAAAATACTCCTCAGCATTGGCAATATTGCCACCAAGGACAGCTGCTATAGGCATTCTTTTTCGAATGAATTTATGGATCACTATAGCCAGGTTAACACTAAATTCTGAGAATATTGTCTTGAAATGAACAGATTCTTTATGGTTTTCGATTAAATCTTTAACATCTTTAATCGAGCTTCCACTCAGTTCAGCAAATCGCGAAACAAACCATCTTGTTGAGATGTAGTCCTCTGCAATTCCATTTAAAAATGGCATATTCCACAAACCAGCATCCTTAACTTTACCATTAGCGAAATATGAAGTTCCCAGACCTGTACCTAGTGTTAAACCTATTGCATGATCATAACCTGCCATTGTGCCACTAAAAACTTCCCCCTTTAAAAAACACGCTGCATCATTCATAAAGTTGATACGAGATGGCAATATGCCCAGGCGATTCGCTAGCAATTGTTTAATATTTAATCCATAAAGTGCTTTATACTTCCCTTGATCCTTGATCTTACATATTCCATTTCTGTAATCCATAGGACCTGGCATTGCAATATTGATAGTTAAGTTTTTAAGATCACAGCCTTGAGCCGATTTTTCAAGTGTTTGTGCCCAGGCATTGATAATATCTTCCGCACTCCCGTCCGATTGAATTCTATTTCTAGACCAGGTATTTTTTACTTCCGTCTTTTCTTCAAGGTCTATCAGGGCAGCAGTTATGTGAGAACCACCTATATCTGCTCCTAACGTTAATCTTTTCATTTGGTTAATTTGGTTATTCATGATGGCTCAAACTTAAAAAGCAACATTAATAAATGTCTAATAAATGATTAATGCCAGAAATTTTCGCTTTAGAAAGTAGGAGTTATCCCTTAATTACTATAATCCCCTTCCTATATAAGTCCAATGCTTTTTGCAAAATGCTTTCAATAGTCATTACAGGCAAGTCTCTGTTTGGATTAACCCTAAAAATCTTCATTCTGGAACGGTCTCCTTTTTCCAATTCTGGATAATCAAGGTATTTTCCTTCTACCATTAGAATATATGGATGATCTGTTTTTTTATCAGTCCATAAATAACAAAACATTTTTTTCTTGTAGCAGAAACAAGGCATCCCCCACTTCTGTGTTTCAGTAATATTTGTGTCCTGCTCAAGTATAATACTGCGTAACGCTAACAAACAGCTTCTGTTAGGTTCATCTTTGTTCAGATAGTAAGAGTCAAGTTCCTTTAACATTGATTTCTTATTTTATCGCAATTACTTTTGGGGGCAATAATATTACCCCCAAAAACGCAATATAATCAATAGTATGAAAACTACAATTTATCCAAAATAGCCTCAAGCGCCTTCACACTTAAATCCCTACCAATAATTTTTCCATTAGGATCAACCAAAACAGTGGTCGGATATTTCGCAATAGCAAACTGGTTAAGAGATACACTTTTGTTACCCTGCAAATCAATCACCTGTAACCAAGGTAACTTTTCTTTTTCAAGATCCTTAATCCAGGCTTGCTTACTATTTTCTGTAGCGATACCTAAAATTTCAAACTCCTTATCGCGATACTTGGCATACAACAATCTCAAATCCTTAAACGCAATGTGACAAGGGCCACACCAGCTACCCCAGAAATCAATCAGTACATATTTTTTCCTTAATGAAGAAAATTTCAGCGGTTGATCTTTAGGATCATTTAAAGTAAAATCTTCTACAAAATTACCAACTGCAGATTGCTTACGCCCATTTAACTGGCTTAGTAAATTACGACCAAAAAAATTATCCATTACCGCCGGAGAAACCTTCTGATACAATCTTTCCAATACTTCCAGATCCAGGTTATCCGCATAATTCTGAAGGATCAATATGGCTGAAAAAGAGTTCGGATACTCATTTAAAGTCTTAATGGCTTGTTCTTTCAATAACAAATTATAAGCAGCTTTCCCCTTATTGTACTCAGAGATCATATCTTTAAACTTTTGCTGCGTAGTATCGCGTTTCATATCATAGAGATAAGCCTTTCCGTATTTAGCAGACAGGTCATTTATCAACTTTTCATAAACAGGTTCAGTAGCCTTTACAAAAGCATTAAAAATAAAGAAGTCTTTACTCCCTTTCACCTCTGAATTGTCGAAACGCTCTAAATTTGCCTTTATCTCAATCTTCGAAGGACGATCAAAAGGAACCGTTAGCACAGTATAATCTCCCTTTGTCTTTTTTTCATATCCACTGTAAAAGTTATAAATACCAGGTTCCTTAAAAATTCGTGAAAAAGTAAAAGTTCCATTTATAATTTTGGCACTGTCTCGAACTGTCGTTGGTGCATTGGAAAATAGATAAACATATTGACCATTGTATCTACTTGCAGCTCTTCCTTTAAAAAAAACCTTTTTTTCTGGAGCAGTGTTTTGTGCAACAGCACCTAAAGCCGTTGTCAAAACAAAAAATAACATATAAAGTGATTTACTCATAATATTCATATTGATCATAAAAATAAATTAATCCACAGGATTTGGTTCAATTAAACCATTCGCATTAATTTCAACTATAGGAATAGGAAGCGTCAGCGAATAAACAGATTTGACACTTGGTCTTAATGTTTTTAAGGTAGCAAGAGGAAGTCTGCGCAAGGCAAACCAATCCAAGCCACTTTCTTGCAGGAAATTTTTGCACACTTCCTGCACTACTAATAATTGCATAGCCTCTGGGCTGGTTACCCCATCCACATCAGCAAAATCAGTTATTCCTGCACACAATAATACTTTCTTTAAACGCGTCTTAGCTAAGCTTAGGTCCGCACTTGATAAAGCAATAGCCTCTGCCTGTGTTAAGTACGCTTCGGTTAATCGGAAAGCATAACTGTTACATACCAAGGGCGTTTTTACAGGCTTAATTGCCGGTCCAGAATAATACTTGGTTACAGAAGGTAAGATCCCATTTATATTTGCAGCATCTTTATACATCCAGGTCTTTCTTGGATCATTAGCCAACAAATTTTTTAAAGCAGGAGTAACATAATAATCTACACTTGTATTATTCAAGTAATATTTCCAATTGTCATTAGGGAAAGGTTGTACTGACAACATAACTTCCTCACTTTTAAAACCTTTTACTTGAAATAAGTCTTTTAAATTCGCTTCAAGCTTAAAAGAACTATTATTAATAATATCTTCAGTTAAACTGATTACCTGATTGTAATCTTCTGGCGCCCCTCTGTTAATCAGTACCCTGGCCTTAAGCATTTTTGCTACCCAAACATTCGCATAATGGATTTGGCTATTTAAAGGTGGCAAAGCAGCAATAGCCTCGTCCAAATCTTTAAGTATTGAATTGTATGTAGCCGCAACGGTACTTCTAGGTAGCTTTACATTATCGGCAGAAACAAACTCATCTCTTAATATAATTCCATACTTGCTATTTACATCATAATAATGGCCAAAATAAAGGAGCAGATCAGCATTTGCAAAAGCACGCAAAAACTTAGCTTCAGCAATCATTTGTGCTTTCCGCTCTGAAGGGATATTGTTTACTGGTCCTACATTCTTTAGAAAACCATTGGCCGCATTAACTATGTTGTAACCATACTTCCATTTACTTACAAGCACGGGACTGGCATTACGATAAGCCATATTCATGAATCCGTCCTGACCATAAGAATAAGCCAAAGTACCGGAAAGCTCTGATGGCAAAATTTCATTTACTGAAATCCATTTAACAGACTCTAAGCTAGCGTAATCCAAGCCTACATTTGCAAAAGCGTAATAGACACCATTTAATACTGTCTCAGCACTTTTAAGGTCAATGATTACATTGCCATCTACTAACTTATTTGTAGGAAAAACATTCAATTGTTTTTCACATGAAAAAAATGTACATGTTAACAATAACAGTAGTAATAATTTGATTTGTATATATTTCATCTCAATATCTTATGTTAAAAACCAAGTTTAAATCCTAGTGAAAATGTACGTACCACCGGATAATTGCTTACATCAAAATATCCCCCGCCTACACTAAATGTGTCATTGGTTGTCTCTGGATCATTTCCAGGATATTTAGTGATGGTAAACAGGTTAGTTGCAGAAAGAAAAACTGAAGTATTCTGCAATCCTGCACGTTGCATCCACCTTGTCTGGTTAAACCTATAATTCATATTTAAAGTCCTTAATTTTATATAAGAAGAACTGAAAACATCAATAGATGATGGCATAGGCATGTTACCTTCCAACACCAATCGTTCACGGTTAGTCTCCGTATTTCCTGGATGGTATCGGTCTAACATCAGCGCATGCGAATTTGAGGTGCCATTAAACTGTCTGCTACTGATGTGATCACCCCATAACAATTTGCCCCCTTGAGAAAATGTGAAGAACAATTGAAGGTCCAGGTTTTTGTAACCAAAACCTTGTGTAAAGCCACCATAATATTTAGGTGCAGCATTTGCAATAATAGTTTTTGCATCAGCAATTGCAGATTTACTTGATTTGAAGGTTTCATAGTCCAACTTGTACATTGGATCACCAATATTTAAAAATGGATAAAATACTGTATTACCCGGACCTAGTTCTTTTTTATAAGCATCCAGTTGTTCCTGTGTTTTAATGATCCCGGTATGGGTATAGCCAAGAATCATTCCTAGAGGCATTCCTTCTGCAATCCTCGTATTCTGCCATTCCAGGCCAGTCATACTTCCCGACTGCCCCAAATTAGCTTTTGGATCCAATCTAGTAACTATGGTCTTATTCCAGGTAACGTTAAATGAAGCATTCCACTTAAAATCTTTACTTCTTATAATGTCACCCTGCAAAGAAAACTCAAAACCCTGGTTTTTAAGATCTGCAGCATTGCTTAGTAAGAAAGCATAAGAACTACTTGATGGAACCGGTAGATATAGTAATGCACCAATGGTTCTCTTATCATAATAATCAGCCGTAACTTGTAGCCTATTGTTAAACAATGAGACATCTAATCCCAGATCCGTAGACGTTGTACTTTCCCATTTAATATTTTCATTACCAAGCTGAGTTGGGATTAAAGCATTCGCCCCAGCATATGCCTTAGGGCTATACAAAGTCCGGTACATCTGATCGCCAATGTTCTGGCTTCCTGTAAGTCCATAACTCCCCCTTATTTTAAGGTCATCTATCCATTTTACCTCTTTCAGGAAATTCTCTTTGGATATTCTCCATCCCAAAGCTGCCGAAGGGAAATATCCAAATTTATTGTTAGGGCCAAACTTTGAAGAACCATCTGTCCTACCTGTGAAAGTAAACAGATATTTATCCATTAGGGTATAATTTGCGCGCAAATAAAATGACAATAAATAACTCTGTGGCCCGGTAGGCTCATCGCCACGAATAAACAAAGGTGTTATAGCAGAAGAAAGGTTATTTAGCGAATGATCATTAGGATAACCTGAGGCTGTAGCACTAAAGAAGCTATTTTTTCTGGTTTCATAAGATGTACCTGCCAAAATATTGATATCGTGAATGTCTGCTATACTTTTAGTATAGGTAAGTGTATTTTCCAAAAACCAATTGGTCATTCTGCTATTTGAGTTGCTCCCAATCCCCGACATTTCTGTAGGTGTACCAAAATAGGTTCCTGTCTGGATAAAACTAGGCATATAAATACGCTGGTTATAAGCCTGCATATTCATTGATACCGTACTTTTAAACTGTAAGTCTTTAGTAATATCGTATAATGCTGATAGTGAGCCCAACATACTAAAAGTCTTGGCATTGTTTGTTGCCTGCAACAATCCCACGGGGTTTTGAAAACCCTGGTAGTCCTCACCACCCTGTCCAACAAAACTGGTTGGCATACCATTTTCGTCATAGGGTGCCAAATCCGGACGTGCCCTTAATGCTTGTCCATAAGCACCATCGCCAATATTCTGGTCGGTATAGCCTAAATTCAAATTTGTGATAAACCGGAACCTGCTACCGATCTCATTCTCTAAATTCAACTTACCCGCAATACGCTGATAGTTTGTTGATTTTACTACACCAGGTGTTTGATTATACGAAATAGAACTGAAATACTTGGAAGCTGCACCACCACCCTGTACAGAAAGGTCGGCATTGTGAGAAACAGTATTGCGTGTAACCTCCTTCAGCCAGTCTGTATTCGCATTACCAAAGAAGGTATTTGAATGATTTAAAATAACGTCAATATTTTCCGGGATATAGTCTTCATTCGGATCTGCTTCAATCATTAAATTTTGAGCAGATTCTGTAAGCAACATTTTGTACTGATCAGCATTTAATAATTCAGGTAATTTTGGTGTTGTAACTGTGGAATAATAATTAGCCGAAATCTGAGGTTTCATATCTTTTTTTCCTCTTTTTGTGGTAATCATAACCACACCATTAGCAGCTTTTGAACCATAGATTGCGGTAGAAGATGCATCCTTAAGGATACTTATCGATTCTATATCCTCGACATTTAATCCGCCCAAACTATTTAGTCCATTAGTAAATGCCGTTGATAAACCTGCATTCATACTTCCCATCCCATTGATCTCATTACCAATAGGACTGCCAACATCAAATCCGGGATTGATAAAGCTGTTCGATACCTGAACAGGTACGCCATCAATAATGTACAGAGGGTCATTTCCACCAAGCAAAGAACTTGAACCTCGTATCCTGATTCGCACAGCCCCACCTGGCGAACCATCAGCTTTAGTTACCTGAACTCCGGTAGCTTTTCCAGCCAGCGCATTATCAATAGTTGCAAAAGGAGCATCTTTTAAATCAGCAGCATTAACAATTGACACAGATCCTGTCAGATCCTTTTTCTTTGTGCTACCATAACCCACAACTACCACCTGATCCAAACTTGAGGTTTCTGGTTCCAGAGAAACATTAACCGTTGTTTGCTCTGCAACATAGATTTTCTTCTGTTGGTATCCGATATAGCTAAATACCAGCAAATCGCCCTTATCAGCATCTATACTGTAAGCCCCAGAACCCTCAGAAATTGTCCCCTTACCTGTTGTTTTATTTAAAATGGTAGCACCGGGAACAGCTCTGCCTGTTTCATCAGTAACCTTTCCTTTAACCGGATTTTTCTGATTAAACAGTTGCAGTACCTTATCAGTTAGTGATTCTGATTTCTTTTTGACTACAATATTGTTGCCGTTGACAATATTGAATGTTAATGGGAGTGTTTTAAAATGATTGCTCAGCACCTCTTCAATGCTCACATTTTTCACATTGATACTCATACGCTGCCTATATATTCCATTTTCGTAAAGGAATACGTAACCAGTTTGCTTTTCAATTTGCTTAAAGACATTTTCGATAGGCACATTCCGTTCCGATAAGGAAACCTTCTGACTATACCCTGCAGCACTCGCCTGCATTAATGCTATAACTAACATCAAGGTGGTAAGTTTCATAACTCTTAATAGTTTTTCCGGGAACCATGCATCAGGCATAGCTCCGCTTATAAAGTTTAATTTCATTACTTTTGTAATGTTTGGGTGAATAAAGAAATGGTTTAGTTGAATTGTTTTAATACCCTTTAATTGGGCGGCCCAGATTTTATGCGGAGGTGCTAGTAACACCTCCGTAATTTTTCCGTTTCCCTTCAGTAAAATTTCAGGTTAATTTTTAATCATACTTCGTTGGTTTGTTTAAGGTTTAATAATGATCTTTTGTGGTGTTTGTTGATTCTTTTTTTCCAGAATGAACTCCAATCCTAATAACTTTAGGACTTCCAATGCTTGATAAGCATTCACATTTCTATACAGTTTTCCTGAAAATTTCTGATCACTTAGTGAGCCGGTATACTCTACATCAATGTTATACCAACGCGAAAATGTGCGTAAAATAGTTTTTAAATCAGCATCTTTAAAATAGAACAAGCCATTTTTCCATGCTGTAGCCTGTTCTACATCAGCTTCTGTTATTTTTAATTCAGAATTCTTGTTTAAGATAGCCTCCTGTCCCGGACGTAGGGTAACGCTGCCCATTTCTCTAGCTTTCCCGGAAGATGAAAGTAATGATACTTTCACACTACCTTCAAGCAATGTAGTCTTCACAACACCTTCATCCTTATAGCTATTAAGATTAAAATGAGTACCCAAAACAGAAATTTCCTGTTGATCAGTAACAACTATAAATGGCATTCTACTATCTTTAACCATTACTTTTGCTACTTCAAAATAAGCTTCTCCTACTAACTGAACCTTTCGTTGTGAAGTATTAAACTTTGATGGAAAAATCAATTTACTATCTGCATTTAACCATACACGAGTACCATCTGATAAAGTAATTTGGTAAGTACCTCCACGAGGTGTTGAAGCCGTTAATAATTGGTTATCCTGTTTAACATCTATATAACTACCATCATTATAGGTTAAATCTGTTGCTCCAACTACAAGGCCTGTTTTAGCATCACTAAGCGCAATTGCCTTACCATTGGCAAGGGTTAATGTTGCTTTATTACGTCCAGGAGCATTGTCATTAATCTTCAATACAATCTGCTGATCTGAATCAAAATAATTTAGGCTGTTAATGAAAAAATATCCTCCTGCACTCAATGCAATTATAATGGAGACTGCTATACTTATTCTCTTCCAAAGTTTGATTGTCTGATTTTTTGCGGTAAATACATTCCGATTATCTCGATGATCCTCTTGAATTTTTAAAGCTACCAGGCCTTGCAATGTTTTGTCCCATATTATTTCTGAATTGCCTTCATTAAAACTGATCAGTTTCTTTTTCAATTTCTCATGATGCATTAGACTATCAAACAATTCTCTGTTACCTTGGCTTGCATTAAGCCAGGCGTCAAGTTGTTTCTGTCCTTGGGCATCCAGTTCTCCTTTAACATGAGCGGAGAAAAGTAAAGCTATATCAAATTCATGTTCAAACATTCCAGTATGTTTTATAATTACCTCTACTGAGAGAACTTAAATACTAATCATTTAAGCTCTTATAAAACATTAAAACGACGTTTCTTCCAAACGCCTAGTCGAAAATCATTTTTTTGATCAACAAAAACATAAAATATAAATAAACAGATGATTTTCAGAGGAATAAAATAAAATTTATTTACCATTAAGGAATAAGATAACGGCAAGCATCATAGCATCAGGTAATCCTTTCTCAACAAATGTGTACCGCAGCTGCTTAACTGCTCTAGCTTTATGATTGCGAACCGTTTTAACAGAAATATTTAACTGATTTGCAATTTCATCTGTTGTTTTATGTTCAAAATAAAGCAATTTAAACACTTCAGCACATTTTTCGGGTAGTTCTTCTATTTCTCTATTAATGATATCCAGGTAAGCAGATTCTGCCGCTCTTTGAAGTATCCTTTCATCATCACCTTCAAGCTGCCTTAAATATTCATCCTGCCAGCCTTTACGTCTCTTATTTTTCTTTAAGTAATCCAAACAAGCATTTCGGCAACTGATATAAAGAAAGGCTTTAATTTTAGTCGGGTCTGAATACTGTTCTCTAAATTGCCATAATTTAACAAAGCAGGAAGCTACAATATCTTCTGCTTCAGCATCATTACTTACGAATCCTTTAGCAAAATAACGTAAAGATTTATGGTGTAAATCAAAAAAATACCGCAAAAGGCTTTCATGGTCTTTGTGAAAAGACTCCTTTCCTTCATGCTCTATTTCGGTACTGATTTTACTACTCATATATCACATGTAACTCTTAGCTTATGCATCACAAATATAATAACAATAACTTTTAGCTAGTTTATGAGTTTTCAGTAGTATTAATTTCTTAAATAATAATAAGTTTGTAGCTCAAGCCCATCAACATAAAATGCAAGAACAGATCAGCACCTTACTAAAAGACCTAAAGCAACAAAAGATTAAATTTGCAGATGTACTGGCTTTTATTGAAAGCAGTTACACGCATACACCGACAGCATTTAAAAATGGCGAGACTTACAACGAAGCCACAAAAAATCAGGGGAGTGCCAAAGTGTTTACTTTTGCTCAGCTCAATAGACTTACAGCATCCGACACTTTACTTTTATTTGCGGAACATTATCAAGATGTATTGAATACACCCGAAGCTACTGATCATCAAAACATCAGACAATTTATGGCAAATGGATGGTCAGGTATTCTATTTGAGGGAGTTGCATTAACTCAAATAGAAGATTAAATTACTTAATGACATTATCAACCGACATTTTAATCCATTTCTATGTCGGTTGATTTGTAAGGGATAATGAAATATTAATTAATTTCGAAACTATAGGTTGCACCTTTCCAGGTAGCTTTAAAATCTTTACCGTGATGCTGACCAGGAGTCCTGTCCATATCAGTTACTTCTACCACATATCGGCCAGCCCATAATGGGGTAAACTCTATCAAGCCATTTTCGTCAGTGGTCAGCTCTTTTGTCCAACCATTGGGAGAAGAAACAGATACTATCTTTCCTTTTGAAGCAGTATCATTTGCAAAAACTTTCAATTGAAATACCTTATTAACCTTTGCAGATGAAAGACTGTCTGTATGTAGTTTCAATATATTTGGGTTTTGCTTTATTGCAGGCAATACCTTCCCTACCATTACATCTGCACTTGAAAGAAAATGATACTTTGTAGTCCCTCCCAACTCTTTGGCCTCATGACTAACTATAATTGTGTAAGCACCATTCTGATTTGGCGTAAAACTTCCCTCAAAATGACTTGTTTGGGAAATTAGTTTTAACTGCGATTTCTTTTGGTCTGGACCGATGAGCCAAATTGAAAATTCATTTACGTCAGAATACCAATTAGCTACGCTATCGCGTTCATTAGTTGCATATTCACCATAAAATACTTTAACAGATTGTGGCTGACCTATTTTTCCAGAGTTAGCTGTTTCAATCCACAGCGCATGTGCAAAAATTTGTGTTGTAGTAAAGCTGAGTAGCATACCTACAATTATTGTAATGACATTTTTCATAATTTTATGTTTTAATATTGGTTCTTTAATTTCTAATGTTTTTTGATGAAGAGGTTTTGTTTTCTTCTTTTTAAATTTACGGCCATACCATACCAGGAAACCAGTGATTGGTAGGCTAGCCCCGATCAAAGAAGCCAGAAAGGCCATAACTTTACCTGGGAATCCTAAAATACTACCGACATGTATGTCGTAATTCATCTTTCTGAGTTTAGTACCGATTGTGGCTCCCTCGTAATCTCTTGAATAGACATTGTCGGATTTTAATTCAGCCAATGTATGCTGATCAAAAGTATATCCTTTGCTGTTATAAAACTGTCCAGTATTTGGATATACAGTAATATCTATAGTTGCTTTAACTTTAGAGGTATCAGGGAAGTTATAATAAAATCCCTGAGACCTGGGATGACTGGTAATCACCTTGTTCCATCCCAAATCCATTGCCTGCCTTAGCGTATAATGTTTATTAGCTTGTAAGGAATCAGATTCCATTCGTCTAAACTCAGTCAGTTTATCACCTCCTGAGGTAACCCAGTATAGACTCTCACTATACCACTTGATACCATAAACCATTCCTGTGAGTGCAATGGCCAGCAAAAACAGCAATGAATAAAAGCCTAATACATTATGCAGATCGAGGTTAACACGTTTAAATGAAGCTCCCCATTTAATTTTGAAACTCTTTTCAGTAGTCGATTTGTTCCATTTTTTTGGATACCACCAGATCATACCTGTGATTAACAAAATAACAAAGACCATTGTACCATAGTTGACGATGGGTCTACCAATTTCATAAGGAAGCCATAAAAACCTGTGGCCATTGAGAATGAATCGAAAAAAATCAGTCTCACCCTTTTTACGCACAACTGTTTTTATAACTTCACCTGTATAGGGATTAATTTTGAGCTGTATTCCTCCCCCTCTTCGCCCAGCTCCTTTTCCTTCTTTTTCTACTTTGTTTTTTAAGTTCAGATTGATAGTACGTCCTTGCTGATAATTGGCATAAGAAGGTATCTTATCAGGATACAATTGATTTGCAATTGCTGAAAGTTGCGAAGGTGTAAGCACAGGCTTATCCTGCTTTTCAACTTTTGTTTCCGGCTCTAGTAGTCCATTGATCTCTTCATTGAATACCCATATACAGCCAGTTAAACATACAATTAAAACAATGACACCAGAAACAAGTCCTAACCATAAATGGAGCCATTTGTTGATTCTTATAAAAAGCGAATCCTTGATTTTCTTTTTCTGGGGCATGTTTTTATTTCCAGTCATTGCTTTAATTGTATTTTGTGTTTTGAATAGTGTTTTGAAATTAGAAGGGGTTATTTCAGGTGCTGAATGGCTGTGATCAATCCTCCTTCAACTTTAAGTCCTTTTGTAGCTGTGGCTGTACTAGCATCGATTTTATAAACCCAGGTAGTGCCGTCAATTAAGTTCACCCCAACATAACCTGTTCTACCATCCCTCGGACTATAGTTATTTGCTGTCACATCTACAATATCAGCTGCAATCGGGAAACCCGTCACCTTGGTTACAGTCTGATTGGCAACATCCAGAATACCCAGGGTTTTGCCTACATTATATGCACCTTTTGATGCTTTTGGCTCCATATGCACTACAAATTTATTTTGACCCAGATATAGCCAGTCTGTTATAACATTACCAGCAGAGGCTGTTTCAAAATTGATCAGGTAATCCAAGTCAAATTCTGTTGTACCAGCCTTGATACGGCTAATGGAAGACGGTTTAGTAGAAGTTAGCACTCCACCTTTTTGGGCCACTGAAGAAGAGAAAGCATAAGTATCTCCATTTTCTACAACAGCTAAACCATCCGTAAAGTATCTTCCGATAAAGCTGGTTCTCGTGTCCCTAATTGTTTTTTCATACTGCATTGAAGGATAAGCATAAACTGCTATACCAGCGAAATCAGGATAGTCGGTTTCAAAGCCGTTGTTTTTTATGCTGAAGAATGGCGCAAAAACTTTATTACCTACTTGTTTAATCCAACTAAAATGAGCTATCTCTCCGTTTTGAGAGGGAGTAACAGCATCCAATGTGCCCTCGGTAGTTTGCCTATTGCTTTCTGTACTTACAATATACCAATTTGCCAAGGTAGGACCAGTTGCAGCATAAGCTCTTGGCACTTTAACCATTAAAATATCCTTATTTACAGTAGCGAAAGCATGAACTGTCGCTGCTGTAAAGTCACTCAGTTTATTAAGCTTACCATCTTTAACATCATAAACCGTAACGGCACCGGGGTTACCGCGACCGTAAAGCATGCTAAAGAATTTTGAACCAGAAGTTACGTAATAGCGGTAAGTGCCATCTTGTTCAACTCCATTACCGATGATGGATACTTTACCCTCATCTAGGCTACTTGCCGTAACCAAATAATCTGCCACTCCTGTAACTGCTGCGGGAGTAACTGCCAACACAAAGTTTCCGGGATTTTCGGGAACATTTTCCTTGTTGTTTTTTTTACAGGACGATAGTATTGCAACGAACATCAATACCGAAACTGCTTTAGTAATCATTGTTTTCATGAAAATTATTATTAATTGTTTATATATTATTGTTGATTCTTATTAAAGAAGTATCTGAGGTTTAAGTAGAAGCCTCGTCCTGGTTTTTGCAGACTAAAGTTGTCATACATCGGTTTGTCACTTAAGTTTTTCGCTTCAAAAGAGATGTTGTAACGACCACTCTTCATACTATAAACCAGATTAACATCATGAGACAGTTGAGTTGGGATTCCATTCTTATGTTCTAGATTGCTGGCACCTAAACTTGGCCAGTATAACCAAAATTGATTAACGTACAATAGATTGTATCCTACCGTAAGGTGGTTACCTTTTCTTCCGAGATTTCTGAATGAACCACTTAAATCAAGGTTACCAAACAGATAAGGAATGTTAGGCATCTGATCTAGATATACATCACTTACTGAATTATAGCCGTCCTCATATTTCTGCAGATTTTGCAAGTATTGATAGGTAACAGTTGTACCGACAGATAGCCAGTTCTTATAGGAATACCTTATTTCTCCGTCTATACCAATTGTACTTACGCCTTCCCTATTGTCTGCAATGGTTTTACCCTGAAATTTGCTTAGGGTATTTAGTTTGTTGTAAATAAAATCGGCAGAATATCGGTACACCCCATTAGCTGTTACAGAAAAGCGGTGGATTTTATTGAACTCAAATCCATAGATCATTCCAAAATTGAAATTATCACTCTGCTCCGGTTTCAATGCCGGATTTGCATCCATGTTATCTAAATCGCCAAATATTTCAGTCGCTTCCGGCATCCGGTTTGTCAGTTCATAAGAAGTTCTTAGTTGCAAATTGGGATTGAAATAATAAGCTATCGCAAGCCCATAACCCACTTTTTGGGTAACATTATTTACATTTTTACTTTCAATAATATTGTTCTGATAGATATATTTTCCAAAAAGACTAGCGCTCAGTTTATTTTCAATAGCATAACTGTAACCAAAACCCAATACATTTTTATCCATTGTTTTGGCTGGATCAAAGGCATCATTTGCAGGAATCAGTAAATCCTTGGTCTCGCGATTAAAAGTTGAGAAAACGTTGTTTACCGCTACTGAATGTTTTTCGCTTATCTTATAGCTGACCATAGTTGTGGCCAGCCCATTATGATTATAATATTTAGAATCGGTATGGGAACGTTCGCCATAAGTCGACTTAGGACTGCGGATTCCATACCAATTGTAACTGGCGCGCGCAGTATCTATATTTCTTTCAAATCCAAGGTTGTAATTGGCGTTAATTGTCACGTCCAGCCCTTCAATAAGATTTGTTTTTTTATATTTCAATGAGGGCATCACAATATGTCCACGTCTGTGAAAAGCACCAAATACTTCATCAGGACGAGCGCCACTTTGCATTTCTTTATAATTTTGCCCCAGAGTGATTCCGAACAATAAGTTATCAGCAAATGATTTATTGATTACCCCAACATTAGCAATTAAAGTCTCGTTGTGATAAGTATCATGAAATCTGGGCAATGAAACTTCAGGACCTTCCACATTCGTGAGCCGCGAGAGCAATTTCACTTTATAATTATTATCCGAGTAGTTTTGAAATGCACTTAGCTGAACAGTAAAACCTGATTTCGAAGTTGTAGCTGCATTGAGAACAGTCCTATGAGTGTTAAATGAGCCAAAAGAATAAGAGGCATCTATATAATTTCTATGTTTATTGCCAGTAACAATATTAACAGCGCCGCCCAAAGCATCAGACCCCAACCACATGGGTACCACCCCTTTGTAAACCTCTACTCGTTCAGCAACATTGATTGGAATGTTATTGATCTGAAAAGAAGATCCAAAGTTGTCCATTGGGATCCCATCAATAAAATAACGAATATGGTTACCCGAGAAGCCGTTTAAAGAGATGTTGACACTAGAACCAACACCACCCGTTTCACGCACACGCACACCAGCAACCCGATCCAGGGCACTGGAGATGTCCAGCGTTGTGTTATATAGTTTAGTGGCATCAATTGCAGTGACATTAAAAGCCTGCCTGTTTACTTCTTGGGCTTTGGTACGACCTAAAACGCTTACCGCTTCCATTTGCTGAATGCTTTCTGTAAGCTTAAAATTTACGGGACCATGGTCAGCATGAAGGAGTTTAACCTCCTTTTTTTGCAGCTTATAACCAACTGCATTAACCAGTATAATATAAGTTCCTGGTTTTACATTCCTGATTTCATAATTCCCATTTTGATCAGAAACGGCTCCATATTTAGAATCCTGGAGTTTAACTGTGGCGGCTGTAATTGGTTCCCCTGAGCTGCTTTTTAGATTTCCACTGATGGAAGCAGCCGGACTTTGAGCTTTTGTAAAAATTACATAGGTACATAGCATACCTAATAGCAAAAAATTCTTAATTTGCATGACTTTTAACTACGATTAAAGGTGAGCCGGCATTGCCGGTTAGCCACACGGGTCCTAAGCCGTGTGGCATTTTTTTTATCATGCAAATATATCTTTATTTAGAATAAGTCCAAATAAAAAATATAGATAATTGAATTTAGTACCGGGGAACATTTCCACCACTATTCATAGACATGAAAGAGATAATTCAAGCGTTTCTACAAACCAGTTATGTACTTTTGTAAAAAAAGGTTTGTTTAAGATCAAAAATAGAACAACAGATTCGAAACAAAATCAGAACATGATGAAAGAAACCAGTATATCACGGAAAAGTTTTATTAAAAATTCAACGGTAAGTTTAGCAGGACTAACACTTTTACCCGGAATTTTGCAAGCTAGACCAAACAAGTTCGAAGAAGAAAGGGATAGCCAGGCAAAAAAAACTGCAAATAGTTATACACTGAAAAATGTTCTTTTGGAAATAGGGTTTGAGTATGACGACAACGAGGTTATGACAACAAAAACGGGACTTTTCTCTATTGAAATAACCGATGGAAAAATAAGGAAAGTAAGCCCAAATCAACTTAATGCAAAAGCCATAGATGCCAAAGGCATGTTGATGCTTCCATCATTTAGGGATATGCATATCCACTTAGACAAGACTTTTTATGGTAATAAATGGCAAGCCGTAAGAAGAGGAACCGCTGGAATAAAAGGAATGATTGCTCTGGAACAGCGAATACTCCCTGAAATGCTCAAAACCTCAACCTATAACGCTGAGAAGATGATTGAACTCCTGCAATCAAACGGGACATCCTTTGCCCGAAGCCACGTGAATATTGAGCCAACATCTAAACTAGACTCACTTAAAAACCTGCAAAAAGCATTAGAGAATAAAAAGAAAGTTTTTGGTGCTGAACTCGTTGCCTTTCCGCAACATGGTGTATTTTACACTGATTCGGTTCCGTATCTGAAAGAAGCAGCAAAGATGGATATTGATTTTATCGGAGGTGTGGATCCATATAGTATTGATGGAGCTATTGAAAAAACAATGGATTTTACTGTACAGCTGGCCTTGGACAACAACAAAGGTATAGATATCCATCTGCATGAATCGGGAGAATCGGGATTAAAAACTATTAAATACCTAATTGCTAAAGTAAACGAAAATCCAGCATTAAAAGGAAAAACCTATCTAAGCCATTGCTTTGCATTAGCCCGATTAAATAAAGTTCAACAGGAAGAAATGGCCGAAAAAATGGCAAATGCTCAAATCGGTATCAACTCTACTATTCCATTTGGAGGACTGATTATGCCAATTCCAACATTGATGAAACACGGGGTAAAAGTAATGACCGGAAATGATAGTATTATAGATCATTGGAACACATTTGGTACAGGAAGCGTTTTACAAAAAGCCAATCTTGCTGCACAACTCTATGGTTATTCATCAGAATTTGGGTTGTCCAGAATGTTGAAGCTAGCAACAACTGGCCCCATACCTTTAGATGATAAAGGTAAGCAACAATGGCCAAAAGTAGGTGATGATGCCGATTTCGTTTTTATTGATGCGAGCTGTTCGGCCGAAGCAGTATCCAGAATTTCTCCGGTAAAATCACTGATTTATAAAGGAAATATTGTTTTTTAATCTTGGTTAATAGTTGTTCTACAATTGCCTCTATCGTTGCCTTAGTCTACTACTATATTAAAATGGATAGCTTTTCGTTCGCCTGGATTTTAAAATTTCCTATTGATGAGATTAAAATAATGCATGAAAGTATTATTCTAATCAAATAGCTATACCGCTTCCCCCTACTACTTTAATCCCATCACCGAATTTTTTCCAAAACCTGATATAGCGATAGCTAACTTCAAATGGCACCTCATTAAACTTTCCGTTCAATTTCATTGTCAATGTGATCACTGCCATATCATCGATAATATTTAAGTTTTCAATTTCTGGTAAAAGTTCATCAACCTTTAATATTCCATCGCGATAAGTATCCAGATCGATTTCCTTGGTTATTGTTTGCCCACTCGGAAGAATGAACAACAAGTCATCATGTAGCAACTGGTCAAGCGCGGTGATATTGCTATCTTTGATTGCACGGTAAAGTTTGTTTTCCTGTTCCAGGATGCTGTTTTCTGTTAGTTTATTATTCATAATTTATCTTCTTTTTGGGAGGTGGGGGGTAACTTATTTACCTCCCAAATATAAGCACCGGATTTTACGTCAGCAATTTCCCAGAAGTTTTGAGTGGAATTGTGACAAAACAATATCGAATAGTGCCTGGAAGAGTTCGCTCTACACTACCGGAAAATTGCATTTAGACACACTAAGATCAGTCCAACTGGATTTATAAAATCGTAATAGTAATGCCAAAAATCATGTGTTTCGGAAACATACTGGCTTTAATTGTAAATCATTAGTTTAATGAAAATGAAGTATAAGTATGCGAGGAATTGCTTAACCCTTGCTAAATTCATAGGTAAGTAATGACTTACCATTAGGCATTATGTTTTCTGCTGATTCAATCAATTCAAAACCAAACGTCTGAGCAATAGACATTAAATAGTCTGAGTCAACAATTGTAAAAATATCTTTAACAGCTTTTATGGATTCAACTCCTGTTTGACTAACAGACTGGTTTCCGTTATTGGATTGTATAGTTATTATCAACTTAGCTGAGTTCTCCGTATTGTTATTGATGAACTCGAAACCTCTTTGAATTTCAATATATTCGAAAATTAGCGCAGCCCATACGAAGTCTGCTTTTACGAAAGATTCATTAGAGCTAGATATATCTGTATTAACAAGTACCAGCCGATTAATTTTATCTCCAAACCGTCTCCAGGTTTCTTCCAGATAAGCATTGTTTATATCTGTGAGCCCCTTAGTAGAGATTTTAAACTTCGTTACAAACGGTGTTACACAAGTCAGGAAAGGAGAGACAAGCCTTTAACACAAGTATGGGCAGAAAATGGTTTTACAAAATACAAGACCGAATAATCTATAGAATTCTTTTTTTGACTAAATGGGATGATTTTGCTAGTGATGAAATTGCAAATCATCCTTACTAGAGATGACGTTTTTTCTATTTATCATTGTCATTTAAAAATTCCTCTTCTATCAAAGCGTTATTTAAAAATACACCTGTATTATTCCCTGTTGATACCGCATATGATACAGCACGTAAAGGATTGGTGTTGTCTCCGCAGGCGAATACATCATCCACAGTTGTTCTCTGAGATGCATCTACCTTGATAAGTCCCTGTTCTGTCAGTTCACAACCCAATAATTCGGGGATTTTACAGTGTTGTTCAAAAGGAGGTCTTGAATAGATGACTTTTAATTGAAAGGTTGAATTATCTGAAAAAACTATTTCTTCAATTACTCCGTCTTTGTGTTTCAATGAGGTAATTTCCTTTTCAACTATTGAAATATTGTGTCTTTTGATTTCATCGGTTTGCTCTTGTGTCAGTTCCGATTTTCCATTGGTAAATATGGTTAGGTCCTTTGTCCAGTTACGAATGAGTCGAGCTAGGTGAAATGCACCATATCCATTTGCAAAAATCCCTGTTTTTTGATTCCTTACTTCATATCCGTGGCAATAGGGACAATGAAGCACTGTAATTCCCCAACATTCAGAAAACCCCTTAATATTTAGCATTTTGTCTTTTAAGCCTGTTGCAAAAACCACTTTTTTAGCAGAAAATATTTTTCCTGATTGGGTTGAAATCTCAAAACCTTTATCCGTTTTCGTTCCCTTAACGACAAGGTCAGTTATGAATTTTACTGTGTCGTATTTCAACACTTCTTTTTTTGCTTTTTCCGCAATAACGCCTGGTTTTTCTCCGTCTTGCGTTATGAAGTTATGTGAGTGAGGTGTTTGTCGGTTACAAGGCAAACCGCTGTCAATGATCAGAACATTTCTTAATGCCCGTCCCAAAGCCATTGCTGCCGAAAGTCCCGCATAGCTTCCGCCAACTATGATTACGTCAAAATTTTTGTTATCTGTCATTTCGTTAAAATTTGAAAATGCTGTTAATGGTAAAGGTAGAGCTATAACTGATAAAGCAAGCCCACCTTGTTTAATTAGTTCTCGTCTTGATATTTTTTTCGGTCCAGTCATTTGTTTTTAGATTTATACGTTATTATTTGGCACTTGCCAGCTTCATCTTAATTTTCATCATCACCCGATCAGGCAGTATTCCTGCTAAAATGGAATTGAACCGGTTTTGAAACCCAATGATTTTCTTTCCTTTTCCGTATAGCAAGAGCTTCACTCCTTCAGTAGCCACTGTTTTTACAGGTGTAGGCTTATTGGATTTCAGAAGATTAGTTTCCCGCATTTCGGCCGAAATAAATGCTGTTTCTGTAACCCCAGGGGCAAGCGTGGTAACCACTACGCCGGTTCCTTCCAGTTCGGCAGCGACAGTTTGGGAAAAGGCTAAGACAAAAGCCTTGGTAGCGGAATACACCGACTGGTAAGGGAACGGCAAATATGCAATCACTGAAGACACGTTCATGATTCTGCCCGACTTTCGGGCTGCCATATCTTTCGCAAACAATTTGGTAAGAACAACCAGGCTGCTGACATTGAGATCAATCATATTCAACTCCTGTTCCAGCGAGCTTTCCAGAAAACTTCCATACTCGCCAAATCCGGCATTGTTAACCAAATGAGATACCTGATAGCCGGCTCTCTTGATATCATCAAATAACTGGGCCGCTTGCTCTGTTCTGCCTAAGTCTTTGGGTATGTAGTGCACATCAATTCCGTATCTGGTAGTTAATTCCTGCTGCATAGCTGCCAATTTATCCTCGCTGCGGGCAGTGAGGATAAGATTGTATTCTAAAGCCGCTAGCTGTTGGGCCATTTCGTAACCAATTCCGGATGATGCTCCGGTTATTAAGATGTATTGTTTCATTTTCTTTGATTTTATAGATGATTAAATACTTTCAATAGAAGGTGGTATAAGCTTATACATAACAGGCGTTACAATTCTTGAAAGAATGGTTGAACTGATCAATCCACCGATCAACACAATCGCCAATGGAGCGATAAGTGGGTTGGGATTCAAGGCAAGTGGAATTAATCCACAAATAGCTGTTAGGGAGGTGAGCACAACCGGTAAAAAACGGGTTTCTCCTGCCTTATTAATCGCATCGTCTATGCTATATCCCTCAACCCGCAACTGGTTGGTAAAATCAACGAGCAACAGCGAATTCTTGACCTGTATACCAGACAAACCAATGAAACCAATGATAGAAACTATTGACATCGGATGGCCTGTGATCAATAGCATTACCACGCCACCCAAAATCCCCAGTGGAATAATAGATAGTACAATGATGATGCCTTTGAACGTTTTAAATTGTAGTAACAGAACCCCAATAAAAAGGAATGTACTCAATAGGATAACCGACAGGAAATTTCCGCCCAGTGTATCACCTTCCGATTCCGCTTCACCCGATAGCTTGTAATAGTAGCCTGGCGGCATTTTAAGTTTGTCCAGTTGCGGAACAATGTCCTTAAGCATGTCGTTCGCATATACACCCTCCTTGGTCAGAGAGGTAACCTTTGCGAAACGGGATTTATTAAAATGATTGATAGCTGTAGGCGATGTCTCAAAAGAAATGGTTGCGATCTGGCTAACCAATACCGGAACACCTTGTATATTATTTACATAAAGGTTTTTGAATGCATCCAGGTTTGAGAATTTATCCCTTGCAAGTGTTAAGACAACATTGCGTGAATCGCCCCTGTCGTCGATATAATCACCAACGGCCAGTCCCGCTACGGCAATTCGAATTACTTTATCAATATCACTTGTTAGCACACCCAATGTGCGGGCTTTTTCCTTATTTATTTCTATTTTAACATCCGACTTGTAGGTGTTCAGTTCATTATTGATGTAAACGGTTCCCGGATGTTTGCGCAGCAGGTCTTCCACTTCAAAGGAAAGCTCACGCAACTTATTTGGGTCCTCACCAAAAACCCTTACCACTATGTTGGCTTCTATCGGGGGGCCTTGTTCAAAATCTTTCACTTCAATTTTGGCGTACGGAAAATCTTTAAACTTTTCCCTTAGCTGCTTAATCAACGCTACTTTAGAATCAGGACTTGCCTCATCATCCAGCTGTACAAAAATCTGGGCAAAGTCGGGCTTAATATCCTGTTGGTGTACGTTGTAATATATCTGAGGGTTTCCTTTACCCACATTGCTTGTGTAATATACAATCTCTTTGTGTTGCTTTAGTTCATTTTCTACAAGTTTGGTCACACGATCACTTTCGGGAATACCAGCCTGCAATGGCATTTTGATATTGATGAGGAACATTGGCTTTTCCGAGGTGGGAAAAAGTTTAAATCCTGCTTTTGTAAATAAGAAAAAAGCGAAAACACTAAGTATTAATGATATTCCAATGGTTGTTTTAGGATATTTTAAAGCTCGTGGCATGATACCGCGATAACTGTTTGTGAGAAATTTCTGCAGTTGCTTCAGGAAATAATTGCCTTCCCCATCTGTGTGTGTTTTCAATAACCGGCTTCCCATGAAAGGTACAAGCGTTAAAGCTACAATCATTGATGCCAGGACACTGGTGATCACAGCCATAGGAAGGCTGCGCATAAATTCGCCGGCTGCATCTGGCAGGAAGGCAAGAGGCAAAAACGCAATTACCAGGGTGGCTGTACATCCCACAACGGCCACACCTATTTGCTTGGTGCCCTTCAGCACAGCATCCATTCGTGAATGTCCCTCCCTGAGCCATCGCTCTATATTCTCTACAACTACTATACTGTCATCCACCAACAATCCCAAGGCCACTACAAGACCAACAATACTGAGTTGGTTTAATGAAAACCCCAATAAATTCAATGCAATGAGCCCTAATGCTAAAGAAAGCGGAATAGAAACCATTACGATAAGTGATGCCCTAAATCCTAAAGGCAATAAGGTAATGACTACCAAAACAATGGCCAAGGTAAAGTCAAACCCAAGATGTCCCAAACGTTGCGAAACCATAGTGCCCTGATCAAAAGTTTTGACGAGCTCAATATTAGCAGGCAATCTTTTAGAAAATTCTTCCACTATCGGAAAAAACTCTTCCTGCACTTTCGTTATGTTAACATTGTCTTTCATGGCGGCGGTAACCAGGACACAACGATGCCCATTCACCCGTGTAATATGTTTGACCGTTTCGCTTTTATAACCTACATCGGCCACATCCTTCAAATAAACAATCTTTCCATTAGCGTTGTAGATAACGGTATTGGCAACGTCCTCAATACTCTTAAACTTACCGCTGGTCTTTACATTAAAAACCTTACTCTCCAAGTTGACGCTTCCACCGGGAATATCAGCCGCTTCACTTTGCAGACTGCCTATCACAATATTGAGCGGAATTTTCATTTGCGCCAGCTTATCCAATTGCATATCAACACGGATTTCCTGTTCAGGCATTCCAAAATATCCTACTTCTTTAAGATTTGTTATTTTCTCCAGGCGCGTTTTAAGCATGTCGGCTTCATCTCTCAACAATTTTTCCGAAGCGTTGTCCGAAACCAATGCAACCTGTAAAATCTTGACATCGGAAGAAGAAATCTTTTCTGTTTTGATCAGATAGATATCCTTAGGGAGCGCACTATTTTTTAAGGCGTTCATTTCTGTTGAGATCTCCTGGTATTTGTTGTCGATATCAACGCCATATTTGAATTTCACCTGGAATGCCGCTACACCATCCTCAATTGTGGTAAGTATTTTGTCAATGTTCTCCAGGCCATAGATTTTATTTTCAATCGGTTTTACCACCTGCTCTTCCATGTCCTTTGGACTTGTGCCAGGATAGATCACAGTGATAAGATATTCGGGTGGATGTATAGTTGGGTCTTCCGAACGGGGCATTGTAAACAAGGTAAGTACACCGACTACTGCAAACAGCAGAAATATGATGAGGGTGAACTGATAATTTTTTACGGCAAAATTTGTAATCTTCATAGCTGTTATTATTACCTGATGATTTTTATAGTAGATTTTTCGTTGAGAAAGGCACTATTGGATACCACAATTTCTTTTACTCCATTAAGTCCATCTTTTAGATAAACCTGTTGATTGTCGAACCTTGAAATAGTTATGGGAATTTTTCTAACCTTTTTGGCCCCGTCCGGTGTAAATACGAATGCCTTATCACCATCCGCTTCTACCAACGATCCATATGGGATGACCTTGACATTTTCATCCTGGTTTGTAGCTATTTCCGCTTTGCCAAACATGCCAACTGCCGGTTTTATGTTGTTTAATTTCAATTTCAGTTCTACCTGAAAGGAGCCAAGTGTAGGATCTGCTGCCTGTGATTTACGAAATACGAAGGCGTCAAATTTCTTGTCGGCATATCCATCCAGCGTCACTGTTGCTGTTTGTCCCGGATTGATCGTTGCCCACTCCCGATCAGTTACGCCTACTTTAAGCAGGTAGTTATTATTTTGATGTGTTTCGTTAATGGCAAGCACAGGCATACCAGACCCAATCACTTCCCCTTCACTGGCGATTTTCCGGCTCACAAAACCATCAGATGCCGCATAGATCTGGGCGTAGCGCAGGTTAAAGGCGGTTGTCTCACTTGTTTTTTTTGCCACATCCAGTGCCGTCTTGGTATTCTGAAGCTGTTCCAGTGTAAATACGCTGTCCCTATAAAGGTTTACCGCTCTGGCGTAATCCCGTGCAGCCTTGTCTACACCAAGATTTGCCTGGGCCAGGCCAGCCGCGATTTCGGTAGTGTTCAATGTGGCAAGTAACTGCCCTTTTTTAAAGAACTGTCCCTCATCAACCAGTATACTCCTGATTACCCCGCCAATCTTAAAGGAGTAATTGGCTTCATTTTCTGTAGCAACCAAGCCCGTGGCCTGGATTGATTTGGTTGAACCAAATGAGGAAATTGGGGCAACCTTCACCGAAATGATATCCGGCTGGCCTAGTGGATTTGTATTTTTTGGCTTTTCTTTGCAGGCGAACAAAATGGATGTAAGCGCAATTAATGTAAGTTGGATCTTCTTCATGATATTTATTGTAGGTTAAAGCTGGCATTCGCACGCTCAATTGCCGTGAACGATATCCAGGTATCAAATAATGCGATGTTGGACTGTAGCTGGGCGTTTACCCACTGGTTCTGTGCATCGAGCAGCTCAATATAGATGGCCATCCCCTCCTTGTAGAGTTTGGTCATGTCGTTATAATAGGTCTGGCTGGTCTTCAGCTGCGACTGTGCCGCCTTATACTGTGCGACAGCGCTTTGCAGATTTGCCCTGCGCACATTCAGTTCGGTAAGCAGTTGTTGTGTCACGTGATCGGTCTGTGCCGATATGGCCTGCTGGTTGGCAATGGACTGTTTGATCTTATAATTGTTTCGTCCTGAGGAGAACAGGTTCCATTCCAATGAAACCCCCAGCAGATAATATCGGCTCCTGTCGTTAAACTTCCAGTCGAAACCCTGCGATCCCAGGTCCAGCGAGGTACCGATCTTGGGTATGAGGTAGGACTTGGCAAGACCGGTAAGGTTTTGATTGATCCCCTTGGCGATCTCAAGTTTTGCTAGTTCCTCACGGCTGCTTACATCACCTAGGGGTAGGTTGTCCTGTGCCGGCAATGATGGAACATCATCGATCAGTATTGCATCGGTCAAGGGTCTGTTCAAAAGGAAATTGAAGTAGTAACGGGCAGCTTCCTCTGCTTTTTTGGCAGCGGTAAGTGATGCATTTATCTTTGACACCTCGTTCTGGCTACGGATTACCGCTGTACGGTTGATCTTGTTGTTGTTGAACAAGCTCTGGTTAACCCTTTCACCCTCTTCCAGCAATTTCAGAAATGACTGATAGATTCTGATCGCATTGGTAGCCTTTATGTAATTGTAGTAAGCGGTTTTGATTTCCTTGACCAATTCACGTTTGTACATGAGCACTTCTGCTTTCTGGATATCCACCTGTTGAGACTTGATCCTTTTGTTGTACACAAGCTCTGCATTTAGGATGGGAAGGCTCGTGCGGATCTTGGCATCGTAAAAGTTATCGGGGTTCAGTAGTATGCTCTGGTTCTGGAGCTGTGGAAAGGAGTTGCTCCCGGTAAGCTGGTTCAGTGTGGCATAGGCTGCATTAAAAAGATCACCTGTTGGGAACTCGATAGTCCTTCCCCCATCGGCCTTTGTATAGGTAGTCGAGAAGGTTACACTTGGAAGAAACATGCTTTTTGCCTCATGGAGCGCATATACGCTCCTACTCAGAAGAAATTCCTGCTCTTTGATGCTTTCATTTGAAACTAGTCCCTGTTGGACATAGCTGTTCAATTGCTCCTGTGCGCTTGATTGTTTGGCGATGAAAACTACACAAAATAGCAACAGGCAGTAAGTTTTCTTGTTTTGTAGAAATTCGAATGTATTAATCATTGTAATAAAATATAACAGTGTTCAATTTTATGGCAAAAAAAAGGCTACCCTTTTTCTAGCAGGGCAACAAAGCACGCGTAACCGTTCTCCATCAGTTCCTCGTTGGTCTTGTTTTCGAAACTCATCGTCTTGTCCTTACAGAACAGGGCGCAGATGCCGTGCATGGCAGACAGGATCATAAAGGTCAGATACTCCGGATCCATATTTTTGAAGCGGCCAGTATGCTGGCACTCTATGACCAGATCACGCAAATACTTCAATGCTTCGTCTGCAATCTGGAAACCGTTTTCCTCTGATTTTTTCATGGGTTCTTCTACAAGGAACATCAGATTATAGTAATCTTTTTGATCTTGGGCGAATTTAATGACCACCATGCCCAAGGCTTTTAGGCGCTCAAAAGGATCTTTGACGGAATCGAGTACCCGAAACTGTTTGAGCAATAAAGCAAATCCTTCGTTATGAAGCTCTTGGAAGATTTCGCTCTTATCCTTGAAATGGAAATAGATCACTCCAGCACTATAGCTGATCTCAGTAGCAATATTACGCATACTGGTCTGCTGATAGCCATTTTGAAGAAATACTTTTCTCGCACCGTTCAGGATGCGTTTTCGCATTTCCTGTTTCTCTTTCTGCTTTCTCTCTATTATACCCATGGATAAAATGATTTTTAAAGATAGGGATCGAAACTAATAAATCCCTCCTTTTATCTTCAACATGTCAAATGAATTGACACCACAAACATATTGAACACTGTTCAATAAAACAAAATTTAGTTTATAACTATATTGTATTTTACGAAATCTTGACAAATCGCTCCATTTATAAATCTCATATAATACAGAAACCCAAGTATTTATTCCATGGTGATTAATTTATGGCGAGTATATATTTAAGAAAACGTTTGGGGAGCACCTTAGTACTGATTCTTTAATGGAACAAATAATGCATTTACAGCCAAAGCAGTCATTCAACCAACACCGTTAAATGACTGCTATACTCTAATGCTAAAGCAAAAAAATCAAAACACTAATAATCAATTAATTAAATCAGCAACAAATCGAAACTCATTAATTTTCTTACAATTTTAGCACTCAAAATCTGCAAAAATCACAAAACCACTAAACCATTGACTATCAAGTGCATGAATAAAAAAAAGAGGGAATCTCATTGCTGAAATTCCCTCTTTCTGATGTGCCCTTTACTGGACTATTCTCGAACCAGTTTTTAGATGATTTGAAGAAAATTGCAAACTTGGACACACTATTTCATAGTGAGCCCCTTAGTAGAGATTTCAAACTTCGGTACAAACGATGTTACACCAATCAGGAAAGGAGAGATAAGCCTTTAACGCAAGTATGGGCAGAAAGTGGGTTTACAAAATACAAGACTGACTAATCTACAAAATTCGTTTTTTGTCTAAATGGGATGATTTTGCTAGTGATGAAATCTCAAAATCATCCCTACTAATGATGAGTGATTTTCAGAACGTCACCAGTAGAGATATGAAATTCATAAGCAGTAGCCGGAATTAGAATGATTATACATGTCGCAATAATCTTTATTTTATGTCAATGTATCCATCCCGTTCGACAAAAGGAGTACCATTTATTTTATAACCCATGCCTACCAGATGATCCGTATCCTCACTGTTGATTATCAAACACAACCGATTGCTATCGAACAGCCTTTAGACTTATCTGTACCTGAAAGTAAGACTATATTAGCTATTTACTTATCCATGCCCGAAGTAGAAAATGACAGGAGAGCTTGTGTGGATGAAAGCCAGGGAAATGGGGCTGAAGTGTAGCCGCAGTAGTTTTTGGGATTATATCCGTAACCCAGGCTATTGTTGCTCCCATGTCTACTACATTTTATACTAAAGAAGGGATAACGGGCAGCTGGCTGTATTGATCTTTCGACACGGCATAGACAAATAAAAAGGCGATAAAAAATATATTCTTCATTCTAAATTATTTTTTGTTTTTCGCAACAGTTATATTCTGCATCGGATTCCAGCCTGATAAAACAACTTCCATTGTATAACTTTTAGCTTCCTCAGCAGAAATTTCCCGTAGCCCAACCCATTTTGCCCTTAAACTCATATCAGCACCTTTCCCGGTATTGTTGTATTCATACAAATGAAGCTTATCACTCGCAGGTGCATAGGCCATATTCCACGTGGTTGGCCAACCTTGCGGGTGCATTTGCTCACACATTTCGGAATTTAATATAGCTACCTTAGGGTAATTGTGCCATGGACGCCCAATTGCGATCTTAGCACCATCATCTCCTTTTCTTGGGCTATTGCCAACATAGGTAAAATTACATTTATTAAAGACGTATCCATACAACTGATTTTCTGGTGTAGAAGGAGCAGTAACCCAGCCACCTCCATAACTACGGATTTCGCATGACTGAAAATAACCAATACCACCACCATAGATGTAGTCCGTACGTCCTAAAATTAAACATCCTACGAAATAATTGAGCATACCATCTTTACCCAATAAAATCGTGTCTTGATAACCCAGAATATTGCAATTGTTAAAGATTAGTCTATCACCACGCAAAGTCAAAGCCAATGCTTGTCCTACCGGCCCGGCAGTATTCGATATGGTTAGGTTCTCTGCGATGAAATTATTACCCAGTACAGTTAATGTTGCAGAAGTCCTGATCAGGTCTTTGTTGTCTTTCCACAACGCCCAGGACTCAGCCGGGCATTTGTTAGAAGACGTTTCGCTTTTACAATCGTAAAGGTGATAACTTACAATCGTTTTTTCGCGCGACTCACCCAAAATCGTAAGGTTAATCTTACTGGCTGGAACAATTAGTTTCTCCGTATTATAAGTGCCATTTTTGATGAGAATGACGGTTCTTTTTGAGTTGTTGTCAAGTACTGCATCAATAGCTTCCTGAATTGATTTATATTGTCCGCTCCCATCCAATGCTACAATGATATCCGCTTTAGGCAATTTCTGTGCGACAGCGAGCTGACAAGTAATAAGACTAATGAATGTCAAAATTAATATATGATTTCGCAATTGCTTCATGTTTTTTAATCTGTTCTAATTAATTTTATAAGTTATTTTTGAGCCTATCAGGCGATTGGATCAGCTAGCATTCTTAAATGTATAAACTCCTCCAGCAGTTGTATTCAAATCATACTCAAATGCCTTGTTAACATTAGTCCCATTTAATGATGCTTTACTTGAAATTAAAGGCTTCGCAGTTGGCTGTCGTTTAAAAAATGGATTTAAATTCTCCCCCTTAGCCAGCTTCAAATCATTACCTGCGAGTTTATTGTTACTCCGCAAACGTAAATCACCACCGATGGAGGATTTAATCGTAATCGACGATAATTTTCCTTTTTTCCATTCCATATTTACAATTTCAAAACCACCACGTGCCCGAAGTCCTTTTATGCTCCCGTTTGCCCAGACATCCGGTAATGCAGGCAATAAACTAACTGCTCCATCGTGACTTTGAAGCAGCATTTCAGCAATTCCTGCAGTACAACCGAAATTACCATCAATTTGGAATGGCGGATGAGCATCAAACATATTCGTATAGGTACCTCCATCTGGGTCTCTAAGTGTAGCAGAGGCAGGTTTAAGCTTCAATTGATTTTGAATCAATTTATAAGCATGATTTCCATCAAGAAATCTCGCCCATAAGCAAACTTTCCAGCCCATAGACCAACCACGACTAGCGTCTCCGCGACCAATCAACGAATTTTTAGAAGCTTCAAATAATTCTGGATTTGCAAAAGGTGAAATTTCCCTGCCCGGATAAACACCCCAAAGATGGGATACATGCCGATGTGAATCCGTTTTTTTGTCCCAATCCTCTAACCATTCCTGCAGTTGCGCGTATTGTCCGATTTGCATTGGTGGAAGCTGACTTCGTAATTTGAATAAATCGGCACTGAACTTCTTATCCATATTTAACACTTGAGCAGCATCAATAGTATTGCTCAACAAATCGAAAATCATTTGATTATCCATGGTAATACCAGAGAAAGTAGAAGTACGTTCTTTGACTACCGATCCATCAGGTTTGGTGTAATCATAGCTTTCTCTCCCCGGAGTATGTTCAGGAGATATAGAGGGCGACACTACCATATATCCGGTTTTAGCATCTTTCACCAAAAAATCCTGGTAAAATTCACAAGCACTTTTTAAAATGGGGTAGATTTCCTTTAAATAAACCTTATCTCCTGAATACAGATATTTTTCCCACAGATGCGCAGCAAACCAGGCATTACATGTTGGCCAGATCCCTGCAGTAGCATCCACGGCTCCAGTCATTCTCCATAAATCTGTATTGTGATGAAGTGTCCATCCCCTAGCCCCATACATTTCCAATGCAGATTTTTTACCCGTTTCACTTACATCTTTGATTAATTGTATAAAAGGTTCATGGCATTCACTTAAGTTGGTAACTTCTGCAGGCCAATAATTCATCTCCACATTTATATTGGTCGTGTACTTGCTATCCCAGGCAGGGTATTGTCCTGAATTTGGATTCCATATCCCTTGCAAGTTGGCTGGTTGTGTACCTGGCTGAGAAGAAGAAATAAGCAGATATCTACCAAACTGAAAATACATAGCAGCCAAAGACGGATCATTAACCGTAGAAAACTCCGTAATACGCTGATCAGTTGGCTTATTAACTTGTTCACTTTGCCCTAAATTGAGTTGAACACGCTGAAACTGCTTTTGGTAAGCGGCAACATGGTCTGATTTAGCTTTTTCATAACTTTTCGAGAACTTATCCAAATAGCTTTTCGATTTTTCTTCCGCGTTTCCGGAGATATTCTTATAATTTTCAAAGTTGGTTGCAACTGAAACATATATCGTAACCGCAGTCGCATTTGTAACTCCAATAGAATTCGCTGTCGTTGTTATCGATCCTCCATCATTAACCACTTTAACCCGACCATTGAAATTTAGCAGGTTTGGTATGTTTTCTTCCTTTTCCCTTGCACATTTACCTGTGACAATCATCACGTTATCTCCCTGTGTTGGCACAATGCTGATTGTTTGTACCATGTTCTTTTTTAAAGGCCCAACAAAAGAGGTGTTAAAGCTAATACTACTGTTCTTATTAGCCGTAATCCGAATGATAATCAATTGATCCGGCAAAGAGGTAAATGTTTCCCGTTTATACTCAACACCATTTACAGTATATCGTGTAGTGGCAACTGCAGTATTCAAATCCAGTTCGCGATAATATTTAGTGTAGTTTGCATGATCAGAAAAAGTTAGCACCAAATTTCCAATAGATTGGTAAGTTTGACCATGAGAAGTAATTTTACGATCAGCGATAATGTTTGCTAAGGAAAGCTTTTGTGCCTCTATATAATTTCCCTGATCAATTAATTGCTGGATTTCCTTTAGCTTAATTTTAGCATTTGGATTTATGTTTTGATACGGGCTACCAGACCAAAAAGTATCCTCATTAACTTGAATAGTATCCGATTGTGGAATACCATAAACCATCGCCCCCAACCGTCCATTCCCAAGCGGCAAAGCATCAGTCCATGATTTTGAAGGTTGGTTATACCAAAGTTTAAGGTCATTTTGAGCATAACCCGAATAATACATGCTTAATATAAGTATTAGGGCCGCAAATTGTTTTTTATACATAAAGTTATATATTATTATTTTCTGAGGTACTAACCGAATTACTTTCCGCTTAATAAATTCCATTCGGATAGTTGTAAAGGACCACCTGCAGTCTCCGTAACCTTAAGTCGATAATGCTTATAGGCTATTTTATTTTCAAAGGCATAAGTTTTAGACATCTGTCGTTCAGGAAAGCTCTCTTCAGACTTGGTATCCAGATCTACCCATTTCTTTCCGTCCGTAGAGCCTTGTAAAATCCAATTTTTAGGATCCCTTTTTGGTACATCATTCGCAGATCCAATTATATATTGGCTGTATACAATTGGTTTTTCAAATTCATATTGGAACCACTGGCCCTTGTACTGTTCATTAAAATACTTTGTCTTGGTATTTTTATCGTTCAATTTGGTAGCATCTTCATTCGGATTTGATGAAGGAAATTCGGTTGTGATTACTGGTAAAATATTTAATTGCTGCGCAATAGAGGGAGTCGCCAAGCATATACCAGCAGCGATTAAGAATGAAGAGAATAAAACTTTCATAAATTATGAATTAAAATAAGATAAATTAATAGGCCCAGCGTGGGTCACCAACAGTACTTCCATTTGAGCTGGCCGAAAACACTTTACTAAACTCTAGGGCATCAACCAGTTTAAAATTGGTGGTGGCTGCCGTCCATCCCAAATCTATACTGATGTCATTTGCTTGTGCAAGTCCCGTTAAAGTCACTGCCGCACCTCCAGATGTAAGTCTTAGGTTAAAATAATTGTTATTGGAAAAAGCCAGCACATTACCACTTGCAGAGGCTCTGAAAGCGGCGGCTTGAATGGTACCCGATATAGGTGTATTGGCTACAATACTGTTATTGAAAGTATAAACAATTTTATTAGCATTGGCATCGATAAATAGATATTTGTTACCACCACCAAAATTGTTAAAAGTGCAATAATCGAGGCTAATTGCAGGAACAATGGTACTGCTTAGATTGGTACCCATATTGATCATTCCCTGGCCTAAATTGTAAAATGTAGACTTGGTAAAGCTCAATTTACTGATCAATAGCTTTTCGAGCGAAAACATATAATATCCCTGGGCATTGGCTTGGTCAACATTATAAATTCTAGAATTATTTATGGATACACTTTCAATCTTCTGATCATTGGCGGCAGCGCCATAATTACCCCTCAAAATACATCTCAGGTAATCGTGAATAATACAATTTTCTATTTTAATAGCTTTAAATGCGGCTTTTGTACCAGTTGCAGCCTGAGTTCCCATCAGTTGCATAAATGCTGTACCGTAAGAAGTTCCGGAATAATTGCCGTCAAAATCAATACCAGCAAGAGAAACCCCAGCCGAATCTCCTACAAGATTGATTTCACGGGATTTAATTTTTGTAGTTCCCGGATCATTTGCCACAGAACGAATGGTGATCGACTTTTGGGTGATGTATGTAATCCCCGTAAGGTTATAAGTTCCCGGATTTAACCCGATTACATCACCATTAGCTGCAGCGGTAATGGCTGTGGCCAAATTATCTGTAGGAGAAAGAACTGTGGTAAAAACAACCGGCTTGGCCGTTGTAATATTTAGTATGCCTTTACTTTTGTTACCCGCAAAAAGTTGTACCGTATATCTCATATCAGGAGTAAGTCCGACAATGTTTTTCATTCCCGCAGCGATATCACTACCTGTAATTTCAGCGGTGATTGCGCTTGAATTCGTAAGGCTTGGCGTGAGTACAATTTTAGTCAAACCAGCAGTATTTGTATTTTGAAACCAGTGAAACAATGCTGTATTTTCAGTGATTTCAAAATCCCGGATCACCCGAAAATACTGTTGCCCGGTTAAACGGAAAGCCGTTGATGAATTCAAGTACATGGATGCTGCAGTCCCCTTATATTCATTGACTTTAACCCTGTAAAAATAACGGGTATTAAGTTCAATCTCGGGATCCAAAACTACAGCTCCCGTAGTGTCGGCAATCCTGGTATAATCGATGGTGGAGAACAAGGAGTCTTTAGCCAATTCCAAAGTGTATTTTAAAGCCTTTCCATTTCCATACACTGGCATATTCCACTTAAATATAGCGGAGTCTTTGACCGTCCTCACACTTAAGCCTGAAGGTGTAAAAGCACGGTTTAAAGCTGCATCTTCAATTCCACCCATTGGCTTTTCGCAAGCTGATAAGCACAACACCAGTGCGGAGCACAATGCTGTCCATTGAATTATTTTCTTGTATTTAGATATAAAATTCATCGCAATTGAATAAATAGTTAAGGATTTTGTTAGTAGCCAAAATTCTGAGTGATAGCGCCCCGGTGCTCAGAAATTACACGATCCGAGTAAGGCAATAATTCTCTGCTATTCGCTTTAAATTTGCAGACATAACCAGTATTTGGATCATTTAAAAATGTAGAGGTCAATACACCCGCTGCATCATAAGAACCGGCCTCCTGACGCCAATACCTTCTATCAGGATGCGTGGAAGGTGCTGTCGTAACAGTCATCGGTGTAAAATAAACTACATTCGGTACCCCACCATACAAGTTCAAAGAAGCCGCTTCGGTATTCAGATTTCCATTGGTAAATGTGGTTTTACTTGAATATATGTATTCCGGTGCATTGTTGTAAGGATTATTGGCGGTGGGAGCCTTAGAAGCAAACTGGGCAATCTTTCTCCTGGTTTCGGCGATCTTACTGGCCAGCAGATTCCATCTGATCAAATCGTATTTTCTGATCCCCTCACCCCCAAATTCCAACAAACGTTCTTTCACGATTGCCTCAAAAAAGCCTGTTTTATCTGTCGGTGTTACCGGGATAGTATTGGAACCATAAGCTCTTTTTTGCACCTGTTGCAAGGCATCTAGTGGTGTGATACTTCCGTTAAGCCCCAACTCATTTCCTGCCTCTGCATACATCAACAATACATCAGCATAGCGGATTACCGGCCAGTTTACTCCATAGGTACCAGTTACGGTGCCATTAAAGGCTGTCCATGATTTCCTAAACTTAGCGATATTCATATTGATGGCGCTCACCGCGTCTTTTCGGTCCACCGCATAATTCGTTGCTGCATCGCCAACAACTTTATAGGTAGACATGGTAACATCCCTGCGCACATCTTTTCCATTTTCAAATTCATAAAAATAAGTCATCACAGCTATACTCCGCCCTCCTGCTCCGCCCCAGGAAGGAGAATCTGCGAAATTCAAACCAAAGGCGCTACCAATATTACTGTCATTAATCTGACCCCACATGGCAACCTCAAACATCAGTTCACGCTGATCATCATATCTGGCCGGTGCACTATGCAGTGTCTTAAAAATATTCTCGTACACAGGGTTTAAGGCATGTTTTTTTGAATCAATGATATCTCTGCACTCCTCAAATGCGATTTGATAGTATTTTTGATAATCAGAACGACGCTGCATGATCCTGCTGTCATTTCTAAGTGAATACCCCCCTCTTGCCAACGCAATTCTAGCCCTTAAAGCCTTAATTGCCCCCTTAGTAAAACGAAAATCTACATAATCTGGCAGTTCGTCACGCCAGGGTACAAGCTCTGCAGCCATCCTTAGGTCGTCTATAATATGATCGTAAGTACTATCGCGGTCTGTATTTCCCAGGTACTGATTTTTCACATCTGCTGCAGGTACAAAAGTTCCGGGTACATCTCCCCAATTTCTAATCAATTCAGAATAATAGAGTGCCCGTAGTGACAAAGCCTCCCCATAATATCTTTTCATCTTAGCCTTATCAGCTGCCGAACCATTTTTATAGAGATTTGAGTTTGGGATATACTTGCAGGCAATATTGGCCCGCTCTATGCCATCGTACAACTGCACATAAACATTATACATCGGGTTACTTGCGGGGGTAACGCCATAATTGGCTACCGCATAATCTGCACCACCATCAAAAGCCGCATTGCCCCGGTACATAAAATCGTCAGCGCCCAAGCCAAAATAAGCAGAGAGCTGGTTCCCGTAGCCGTTGCCACCAGCAAGTTTGGTATAGATTCCTATCACCTGGCTATTGGTATAATTCACATCCTCAAAGGTTTGTTCTAAATTTAGTTTTGAAGGTGAATTGTAATCCAGATATTTTTTACAAGAAGACAGTGTTAGCAAAGCAGTAGCTGCCAACAACATCATTATATTTTTAAAATTAGTGTTCATGACCTAAAAGATTTACTATCAAAAAATGAGGTTAATTCCCGCCAGAATGTATCTATTTCGCGGATAGGCAGAATAATCCACTCCCGGTGTCAATGGATTACTTCTTCGGGTATTCGCCTCAGGGTCAAAACCGCTGTACCGGGTAAAGGTGTACAGGTTATTCACCGTAGCAAAAACCCGTAATTTCGAAATGGTCCTAATCCGTTGCATAATGCTTGAGGGCAGGGAATAGCCTAATGTAACATTAGAAATCCTTATAAAAGAAGCATCTTCAATCGCATCTGAGTACACCTGATATGAACCCCGTGTTGGCATATAAATCTTCGCATCCTTATTTGCTGCTGCCATCTGATCCCAATCAGTTATCAAAACTCCATTATTGTCAAAAGATTTCCAGCGATCAGTAAACTTTGCCAGTAAATTGTTTCCATTTGCCTGATAAGCAGAACTAAATTCGATGGTATTGGCGTTATAGGTTTTATTTCCATAAGAAAAGTTCACAAACACACTCATGTCAAAGTTTTTATAAGAAAACTGGTTATTCCAGCCACCATAAAACAGGGGCTGAACATTACCCAAAACCGTTTTGTCTTTAGTGGTAATTACAGAATCTCCCTCAAGAGAAGTCTTTTTCAGTTTCATCACGCCTGGATATACCTGGCTTTGTCCAAGTATAGCTGCAGCATTGGCTGTACCAGGCTTCAAAACCCATACGTTTCCAGCAGGATTCGATTTTGTCCGGTCAAAATCATCAAGTGTGTAAAAGCCATCCGTTACGTAGCCGTAAAACTGTCCTACCGGTTTACCTACTGCTACATAAAAATCCTCTCCACTCTGGCCCCAACCAGAAGAAACGGCATACCCCATACTTCCGTCCTGCAGCGATAAGATTGTATTTTTATTCATTGATATATTGAAACTGCTGTTATAGGTAAAGCTTTTACGGTTTACAATAACACCGCTTAGCTGAACTTCAATCCCTTTATTCCGCGTAGAGCCCACATTTTTATATTGCTGGGTATAACCTAACGACTGAGGTACATTGGCCTGTAACAACAGGTCATTTGTACGATTCACATAAGCGTCTACCGATGCGGTAAAACGCCCTTTAAATAAACTGAAATCCAGTCCAATATTTCTCGATATCGTAGTTTCCCATTTAAGATCAGCATTGGCCAGGTTTGCAGAATATAAACCTGCAGTTTGTGAATTGTCTGTTGCGGCGTATCCTGCCGAATTCGAACTTGTTGTGAAAATTGTGGCAAACAAACGATCACTGCTTACCCTGTTGTTCCCTGCAGTACCATAACTTGCCCTAAATTTCAGGTTATCTAGCCATAACAAGTTCAGTTTTTTCATGAATTGTTCCTCAGATACCCGCCAGGCAAACTGAGCGGAAGGAAATGTTCCCCAGCGATGCTCAGGACCGAACTTCGACGATCCGTCACGTCTCAACATCAGGTTTAAATTATATTTACTTTTATAGGAGTACATCATTCTTCCAAAAAAGGAAAATAAGCGATCACCACCTACTTCGGTAGTTGGTGATGGCTGAATGGCTCCTGCGGGCGGATTTGCCTGCTGGATGTTGGCGAATGCCTGTTCCGCTGTAACAGCTGCAGGGAAATACTTAATGGTCTGATTAAATGATTTGGAATTACTTTGATTGATTTCCTGCCCGAGCAAAATATCTAAAGTGTTATCTTTGTTTATTTTAGGGTTAAAACTTACCGTATTGCTATTGGTGATGTTGTTGCCGTTACCAGTATTTAAACTGACATAAGGCTGACTGGCGTACTGACTCGATGAGTTTCTGCTGGAAACGGAGTAATTGGCAATCCCTGAGAAGTTATCATTTTTAGAATCATTTGCCGTATAGCCAACCACGCTTCGGAACGTTAACCGCTGTATCGGGGTATAAGCAAGCTGCGCACTGGTGATCAAAGCATTATTATAAGCGTTTCTCACATCTGTTAATGCAGAAGTTAAGGGATTGCTCAAATTGATGGTATTGTCAAAAATTGCATTTGGATCATATTCTTCAAAACTGATGATACCTTCATAAGGTTGAAAGCGGACCGAATATTTCAATCTGTTGTTAGATGAACTCCCAGTACTTGAAGTACCTGCGCCATCAACCCTTTGCCTGCTGTAACGTACATTTAATCCTAATCTGAGCTTACTGGAGATTTTATTGTCAAATCGAAAAGAGGCAAAAGTTCTTTTTAGGCCAGAATTTAACATTACCCCTTGCTCGCTGGTATTGTTCAATGTAAAATTATAAGTTGTAGCATCCGTACCGCCAGTTACATTTAGGATTTGTGTATTTGACAAAGCATTTCTGCCAAAAATTTTATCCTGCCAGTTGACCATTGGAAAACTCTTATAAATCTCCAGGTCCGACCATTTTCCATAATTCCGGTCAAATCCATTTAAAGCCGCAGTATCTGTAATGGCAAAACCATTGTAGTGGCGGTGTGCCAACTCATATTGAAAATTCACAAAATCATAGGGTGCTAAAACTTTGATCTCATTTACAATATTTCTTGAACCTGCAAAAGCGTCAAATGAAACAATAGTTCGGCCCTTCCTGCCCGATTTTGTTGTAATCAGGACTACACCATTGGCACCTCTTGCGCCGTATATTGCCGTAGAGGCTACATCTTTCAATACATCAATGGTTTCTATTTCGTTTGGTGATATAATTGATAATGCTCTTTCTAGTGGAACGCCATCCACAATATACAAAGGTGCATTATCCTGGGTCAGAGAAGTTCCACCACGTACAATAATCTGAATATCAGAACCAGGTGCTCCCTCTGTGGCTTTCACAGAAACACCGGCAAGTTTACCTGCCAGCGCTTCGGCGGCAGTACCTACCGGAAAATCAGCAATATCCTTCGCGCTGACACTGGAGACAGCCGAGGCCAGCTTATCCCTCGAAATTGATTTGCCATAGCCTACGTTTACCACAACTTCCTGTAAGGCATTGCTGGATGGAGACAATTGAACGGTAATTGAACCGCTGCCATTGACATTTATTTCTTTACTAGTATAGCCAATATATTTAAAAACAAGTACCTGAGCACCCGCAGTGATATTTACCTTAAAAGCGCCGTTGTTATCGGTCATCGTCGACGTTTTAGTGCCTTTCAAAGTTACACTTACCCCAACCATGCTCTGTTTGGTATCGTTATCCAGTACTTTTCCCGTTACCAAAAGTTTAGGGGCCTGTGCCCTGCTACTGATACAGAACAAGAGAAAAAGAAACTGTAGTAGTATAATTTTCTTCATATTTTTTTACGCTGTAATTCTAAAAAATTCATCTTTTTATAGGCATGATCCCAAAATGCCTGGAGTCAATTCAAGGGCTTTCAATTCGCTTTCAGGTATTTATTTAAAGGGCAGCTTTTTATTTCTTTTAATCCCTCAATAACACATTTAGCATTCAGTTCAGCACCTTGCAGATTGGTATGTGTACCATCCACGGGAAAAAAAGATTTAACCCCTTTGGGCCCTATCACAACCCAATGTTTCGCTACTATTCGATTTAAATTGATAAAATAAGTACCTTCTTTTTTAGCGACAGATTGAGCCCATTCCGGGTATTCCGCTTCTTTTACCACCTCTCCATTTTCCCATTTATTACGTGGTACCAGGGAACAAATGATTGGGATCGCGCCCTTTTCCTTTGCCTCGCTCACAAATTTGTTAAGGTACCAGCCATAGGTATGTACAATCTCCTTCTGATGTGTGCGAATACTAATGATCTCCTTCGTCTCTGGTCCAATGCCGAGTAAAGATCCTTTCTGTTTGGTGCTATCGTCTACCCCCGCATGGTCATTGTGTCCAAATTGCATCATCACCATGTCTCCCTTTTTCAACCTGGCTAAAATCTTTTCCCATCTGCCATCCAGAATAAAGGTCCGCGTACTGGTTCCGGCTTTAGCATGGTTTCGAATGGCCACTTGATTCGTATCCAGATATGGATATAGCAAGCTACCCCATCCCCAGTATTCATTCTTTCCATTTCCATCACTATTTTGTACTGTAGAATCCCCTATAATGTACAGAACCGGTCTATCTACTGGTTTAAATGCAATGACGGCCAGCAATGTAAATGCAAAGCAAATGCCCCCTTTAATCATCTTAATTACGTTCATATTTATATTATTTGGTTAGTTTAATCTGTTATTTTTTAAAGGAAGCTTCCCTTGCTCCATGATTGAATACGGCTTTTATGGCTTCCTTTCCAAGATCTGTATTTTTGATTTTAATGTTTTCGATAGCTTCCCCATTGAGGTCAAATAAAACTCCTGCCCCCGGATTAAACTTAACACCATCCAAATTGATATTTTTACTACTTTCTATATAAACCACTGGCATTTTTTCCTTGGTTAAGCACACAGAATTTGTGATTTCAATGCCGTTTGCATCTTTAATCTGTATGGCTTTATTGGCATTCAGGAATAAGTTTCGCATGTGGATGTTGCTTACCGGCATTTCAGGGATGCCGCGAATAAAAACACCTATATTGGCACTGTTACAAATGATGTTGTCGATAAATATGTCTCTAAACTGTGGGGTTTCAACACTAACTTTCGGTACTTCCTGTTTTTGATTGGCCTCGGGTGATTTGGTCCAGTAATACATGTCAAAAAATATCGCTTCATCCACAATGTTAAACATGTTGAGATTCCTGATGTAAATCTTCTCCACGATACCACCACGTCCACGCGTGGTTTTAAAACGAATCCCCTTATCCGTTCCCATAAAAGAGCAATCGGTAACAAATATATTTCTCGCTCCACCAGACATTTCGCTGCCTACCACAAATCCACCATGTCCTGCATATATTTTATTGTTACGAACAATTACATTTTCTGTTGGTACATTTCTTTTTCTTCCTTCCGCATCTTTACCCGATTTGATACAGATCGCATCATCCCCAACGTCAAATACAGAACCTTCGATCAATACATTTCTACAGGATTCCACATCCACTCCATCTCCATTTTGTGCATAATCGGGGTTTTTAACGACAATATCCCTCAATGTCAGGTCAGTACAAAGCAGCGGATGAATGTTCCAGGCTGGTGAATTCTGAAAAGTTACCCCTTGCAAAAGCACTTTACTGCAATTGGTCAATACGATAAGATTTGGTCTGAGGTAATCTTTAATGTCTTCAAAATCTGATAGTTTTTTACCGGTCTCCAATAAAACAGACCGCTTTTCCAAATGTGCCTTTTTCGTTTTTCCAGTAGGAAACCAGGTCTTTCCATCCTCACTCAGCAAACCTCCGGATGCTAACTTCTTTTTCCATTCGTCTTCAGTGAGTTTATCCTTACCTACCATTCTCCAGGCATCACCGTTACCATCAATGGTGCCAGCCCCTGTGATCGCTACGTTTTCCAGATCGATTCCCATAATCGGCGATTGGTTACGAGCAGAAGGCTTACCTTCATAATTTCCTGCTATAATTTTGTATTGATTAAAATCACTGGAAAATTGCAGTAAGGCATTCTTTTCCAAATGTAGGTTAACATTACTTTTTAATTCGACCGGTCCGGTAAGCCAGTAACCAGAAGGAATCAAGACTACACCACCACCGCTCTTGCTACAGGTAATGATTGCCTGATTGATACTTTTGGTATTTAAAGTATTACCATTTGCAACCGCACCAAATTTGGCAATATTAAAGGTATCGGTTTTGAAAACAGGTTGTTTGATTTTTGGAAGGTTATCCCAGGGATCAGCTCTTGTTTGTGCAGTTGTACAAAAAGCATAGGCATTAAACAAAAGGGCAAAAAGCCAAAAGTGCAATTTCATCTAAACGGGTGTGCTAAGGTTTTATATTTGGTTGTTCGTTAAAACAAACCTAGATAACCCACATCATTTAGAGGAGTAAATTTTGGTTAAATAGGAGCAAATATTGTTTTCTGACCAAATTTGGCCACAATTGTCGATTTAGGGCTATTAAATAATAGTCAGCCATATTTTATTTTTTTCGACCTTTCAAATACTCGGATGGTGAAATCCCATAGTCTTCTTTAAAGCAGCGGCCAAAATATTTAGCGTTGTTGAAACCAACAGCGTAGGCAATTTCGGAGACATTATGTTCGCCGGTATCTAAAAATTGTTTTGCTCTTTTAAGTCGCATCTGACGAACGAATTCAACAGGAGTCAAATTGGTGAGACTTTTAAATTTTTTGTAAAACGTGGTTCTACTCATCCCTATAGATTCCGCAACAAGCTCGATATTAAAATCAGGATCAACCATCCCCTTTTCAACAATTGCTATAATATCTTTTAGAAAAACCTCGTCCTTCGAGGTGATACAAATTTCGCCCGGACTTAGCGCTATTATTTTGTGATCAGGCAATAAAGACTCAAAAACTTTTTGTCGTTGCTTTAACAGGTTAGCTATTGAAGCCAGTATAAATGCAGTCTGAAAGGGTTTAACAATATAATAATCGGCCCCATAGCTGAGCCCCTCTATTTGGTTTTCTACAGAAGATTTGGCAGTTAGCAGGATCACCGGAATATGGCTCGTATTTTCATTAGTCTTTAAATGATCCAGCATTTGTATTCCATCCATTATCGGCATCATCACATCACTCAAGATAAGGTCCGGAATCAATTCCACAGCTATTTTCAACCCCTGCTTTCCATCAGCTGCTTCCAATACATGATAAAATTCGCTCAGCTGATCGGCCAGAAATTGTCTCAGTTCCCCATTATCATCCACAATCAGGACTACAGGGCGATTTGCATGGGCCTGATTTATAGAACGCTCCACTGTCGGAACTGCGACCACTTGTTGATGAACATGGGTAACTACATCATCAAAAACAGCATCAGAAATGTTTTCAGCATTTTTAAAATGTGCTTTCCCCAATTTCAGCGTTACTTTTACGCCGAGTCCCTTATCCGGGTTATTCTGAGCTTCAATCTTACCATGGTGAAGCAGAACGATCTCTTTACAAAGTGCCAGTCCAATACCTGTACCCTCCAGGTTATTGCCAGGATCTTTATCCAGTTCATAGTACAGTTCGAAAATATCTTCTAGTTTATCCTCAGGAACACCGGGCCCCTGGTCAATGACATGAATCGTAAAAAGATCTTCAGATTGGTTTTCATCAATTTTAATCCTGACTATCGAGTTTTTTGATGTAAATTTAAGTGCATTCGCCAATAGGTTGTAAATCACTATATCAATTTTTTCTGTATCTACCCATGCATACAAGTCTTTAACCTTTGCGATAACCAATACCTCAATTTGTTTTTCCTTCGCCAATTCTAAAAAATGCCCCACAATATGATGAACTAAACCAATGATATCTGTATGGCTTATTTTAAGGCTCATTTTTCCACTTTGCGTTTTTCTAAAATACAGGAGTTGATTGATGAAACGCACCATACGGTCCGCATTACGCATAACCACATTAATGTAGTCGCGTCCCCTTACTGACAAAATCTCGTGGCGGGAAATCTCTTCGATCGGGTTTACAATCAATGCTAAAGGCGTTCTAAGCTCATGAGAAATATTAGTAAAAAAACGCAGTTTTAGTTCGGTAAGCCGTTGTTCTAGTGCAATCTTATTACGCAACCTGATCACTGTAAATGTGATCCTTCGTGCTATTTCTATTAAAACTCCCAATAGAACGACATACAAAATATAAGCCCATGCAGTACGCCATGGTGGCGGAGCAATATGGATTGCCAGCTTTTTAGCAGGCAAGCTTTCGTACAGATCAGCATTCATACTTTTTACCTCAAAAAGGTAATTTCCGGGTGGCAGGTTTGTATAGGTGGCTCTGCGCTGATTTTTAACACTCTGCCATTCCGTATCAAATCCATTTAAGCGGTAAGCATATTGTAGTTTGTTGCCGGAACGGTAATCAAGAACAGCAAAATCAATACTGATGATGTTCTCATTGTAGTTCAGGTCAATCTGCTTAACCTCGTTGATATCAATATTTAAATTGGGCCTTTTTCCGTTTAGATTGACTTCCTTATTGTTAATCTGAAAATTGGTCAATGCCATTTTTGCGCTAATCTTCTGATCAGTAATTGCCGCTGGATTAAAAGTAATGTACCCATTGATGCAGCCAAAGAAGAGCTCCCCGTCGGGAAGTTTTAAACTGGCAGCTTCCGAAAATCCTGTTTTTGGCAGACCATCATAAGAGTCGTAACTCCTGAAAGTCTCATGTACCGTGTTTAGTCTGGCAATGCCATTTTCCGTTGCTAGCCACAAGTTTTGCATGTTGTCTTCTACAATGCTGAGCACATAATCACTGGGCAACCCATTTTCCTTTGTAAAAACTTTAACTTTCAGCTTCTTGTCAGATACAGCGGTAACCATATTCAAACCACCACCCGAGGTCCCCAGCCACATCCTGTTTCTCGTGTCCCTATAAATGTACTGGACATCATTATTCCCCAGACTTTCCTGATCACCAGCTATTTTGCCATAGGTATTAAAAATGTAATTCGCGGTTGCTTTCCCTTTAGGATTAAAAATTACCAGCCCATTTGTCGTAGCCAACCAGATCTTCCCCACTTTATCTTCTGCCAAATGTCTTACTTTTAGGGAGCCCGAGGGATAATTTTTAAATGAATTGAAAACATTTACAAAGCGGGCATTTCCTCCTGCATCACTGATCAAATTAATTCCCTGCTCATAGGTTGCCACCCAAATCCGGCCTGATTTATCTTCCAGCAGGGCGTAAATCAGATCGCTGCTCAAACTGTTTACATCTCTTCGATCAGCACGATAATGCGTAAGTTTATATTGATTTGCAGCCCCGTCAATTGGAACCGCTCTAAACAGACCATTTCCCTTGGTTCCCAACCACATTATCCCATTGCGATCCTCCATAAAGGTATAGATCAAACCAAATCCGGCAGCCGGCATATTAACAAAAATATTTTTTAATGGCTTGCCCTTGTCATAAACATATAAGCGCCCAGATTTAACACCAATCCAAAGGCGTTTTTTCCGGTCACTGTAAACACCCCGGACTTCGTTATCGGATTTATTAGCCGTATTTTCCTCCAGCAGCCAATGTTTAAAATCATTCTTCTGGAAGATGATCTTTTCTAAGCCCCTGTCCCTTGTACTAAGCCACAGTATACCTGCTGGGTCAAAATAACTGTTCCCTACAATATTAGAAAACTTATGATCAGTAGACCTGGGTTTATTAAAAAAATACTCAATCACCTCATTAACAGGATCATAATAACCAAACCCACCACCTTTCATAGATGTCCAAATGCGCCCGGTATGGTCCTCAAAAACCTTATAATCCTTTGCACTATTGAAAAAATTAGCGTCGTTTTCCTGAAAAAAATATTTAAAAGTTTCCTTTTTAGGGTCGTACTTAATTAAACCATGTTTTTCAGGCTCAATCCATAACAACCCAGATTTATCCTCATAAATAGACAACATCAGGTACGTACCAAATAGTTCTGCTTTAGCAATTCGCTGGCCCGATAAGTTTGCTGTAAGCAGTGTATTCCCAGCAGTTATATATAGGCATTTACCATTTTTTGAAGGCAAAATTTTATTCAATCTGTTTGGTGATATCTTTTCTTTTGAAAATCGATGTGAAGATTTTTCATAACGGATCAGCCAGCCTTCAGCCGTACCATACCAAATATTAAATTGATCCTCAGCAATACAAGTATATGCATCCGTTTGAAGTAAACCAGAACTGATGCGGCTACTCCTGTAAATCCCCGAAGCATCTAAACGCAGTAAACTCAAACCATTTTCAGTACCAACCCATAATTGATCCTGCTGGTCGGCATGTAGAAAATTAATACGGTTTGAAGGAAGCTGAAAGCCTTGTCCAATGTCCGAACCATATCTATTGATTTTCAACTGATCACCCTCCGCATTTTTCACTATAAATATACCTTGATTTAAAGTGGAAAGACAGATATAGCCATTTTCAGCAAGCGAAATACCATTAAATAAAATCTTATTTATTTTTTTTTCTGCCAAAATACCGCCCACCGAAAGGAACTTCTTATTGCGTTTATCAAACCGATATACCTGGTTGTCGTAAACTTCAAGCCAGAGATAACCATCCTTGTCTTCTACAATATTATCAACCCTGTTCAATTTTAAATTGGAACTATCTCCCGGACGTGTTTTATAGTTGACAAAATTTTCGCCGTCAAATCTGTTTATGCCATCCCAAGTGCCAAACCAGATAAACCCATCACTATCTTTAATTATGGTCGTTATTCCATCATGGGATAAACCATCTTCGGTTGAATAGTGCTCAATCTTACACTTGAGCTGAGCTACAGTGTTTACTGTTAAAAATAACAATAGTATAAAACAGCACACTACTTTTCCCTTATGCAAGATACAAAATTGACTCATGCCTCATTTTATTCGGTTTAGCAGCAAGATTAAACACTAAGTATTAATAAAAAAAATATATGTGACTAAAACTATGCAATCGATTTCACACTTTGATGTTCTAAAATATTTTTTGTGGAATGTCCATGGCATATTCAGGGAATGATTATACCAATAAAGCAATGTAATTTATGATATGTGACGCGCCAAGAAATAATGTAGATGAATGGGACTAGTGCCGTTTGATCATGAAGTAGTAGATGCTCATCATGTAAGGATGAGCCTATTTTCTTTACATGATTTTATGTAGTTAAATACTTGCCTTAAAAAGGCTTAAGTCAACTGCCCAACTCCATTTGGAATTCATCCGTAAACGATTCGTAACCTAAAATCAAAAAAGCCCCTAGTTTTCACTAGAAGCTTTTGAAGTGCACTTGTAGGGATTCGAACCCCAAACCTTCTCATCCGTAGTGAGATGCTCTATCCAATTGAGCTACAAATGCATTTTTTTTTAAAGTACTTCCGTTTCGTTAACGGACTGCAAAAGTAATGCTTGAAATTGATTTTACCAACTTTTTTGTAAAATAATCTCAAGCATTTCTTCCTAAGTTTAAAACTATGCTTCTACCACTTTTCTAATTGCATCAAAATCAGGCATATTACCTGCATCTTCTAAAACTTCAGCATGAATAATTTTTCCGTCTTCGTCGATTACAAAAGCAGATCTTTTAGATACCCCTCTTAAATTAAAGACAAATTCATCATAAAATGCACCATAAGCCTGAGATACTTCTTTATTAAAATCAGACAATAAAGGGAACTGATAAGCATTTTCTTCTTTAAATTTTGCCAATGTAAAAGGTGAATCCACTGAAATACCAACAACCTCAGCATTCATTCCCTGGTAATAGCCAAAACTATCTCTCATGGTACATAATTGTGTAGTACATACACCCGTAAACGCCATTGGGAAAAAATGTACAACTAATTTTTTTCCCTTATAGTCTGAAAGAGACACTTCTTTCAAATCAGAATTGAATAATTTAAAGTCTGGGGCTTTTTCGCCAACTTGTAATGCCATATCAATATATTTTTTTGTGTACTATTAATTGTATTCCCAAACTTAAAGAATTATTGACAGTTTGTTTGCAGAATTTTCAGTTTTGCACTGCTCAGCCAAGGAGATGACTCCAACTATAGTCCAACTATACTCCAACTTGACACCGACTTTCCCAAGGAATAGTTGGAGTCAAGTTGGAATTTAGTCACTTTATAATTGCTATTTTACCAAAGGCTAGCCTAGCTTAAAGCTCGCGCTCTTTCAATTGCTGATCAACAACCGCTAGACCTTCTTCAAAACTATGAGGCTTATACCCCAATTCCGAAATAGTCTTATCTAAAATAAAACCTGTCTTTACAGGCCTCTTTGCAGTTTGATTTAATGACTCTGAACTAATCTCACTAATCAGAGATTTATCAAGATGCCAGAAATCGGCTACCCTTTCAACCAGCTCCGATATACTCATCATGTCTTTTCCCGAAGCATTAAATACACCTCTTGCATCTTTTTCCACCGCCAATAAACAGCAATCAGCCAAATCCTCAGCAAGAGTAGGCATTCTCCACTGGTCGTTTACCACATTGATAGGGTTCCCCTTTTCAAGCGCACCTTTAGCCCAAAGTACAATATTCGATCTGCTCATATCGCTAACAATACCATACACAATAATAGTACGTAGAATAGCCCAACGACAAGTTGAACTTTTAATCACCTCTTCCGCCTCTAGCTTGGTAATACCATAATAACTTAAAGGACTTGGTGCAGCTAGTTCATCGTAAGGACCATTGGCACCATCAAAGATAAAGTCTGTTGATAGATGAATCAATTGAATATTATGCTGTTCACAAAGTGATACCAATGTCTTAACAGCTTCAACATTTAATTGATGAGCGAGGTCCTTTTCCGACTCGCAAGTATCCACATTAGTCATTGCTGCGGTATGAATAATCGCATCTGGCTGAAACTTTTCCACAATGCTTTTCACATTTTCAGGATCGAGAATATCCATTTCTGCATATGCATAACCTTGCTTAACAGGAAAACGATTTGCACCTTTTGATGTGGCAATTAAGTTAAATTGATTCGTTTTCAGTAAACGTTCAGTGATTTTCTGCCCCAAAAGGCCATTGCTACCAGTAACAAGTATAGATTTCATTAGCGTAATTTTCTTAATAGAACAGCCAACAAAGCCACAAAACCCTGTGTTTTTCGACTGCTTTTGTATCCGCTAAAATACCATTTTAAAAACTGTTGAAAAACTTTTTATTTATATGTGCAATTCTTGTATAAAAATTTTAACTTTGCAAACCGAATTGCGAGCTTATAAAAGGCCCTTTAACAATTTGATATTTATAATTTTACCCAAAACAATATATGCCTAACATTGGAAAAATAGCGCAGATTATAGGACCGGTAGTTGACGTGAGTTTTGCTGACGATGCTCATTTACCTCAAATCTTCTCTGCATTAGAGATTGAAAAAGAAAACGGACAGAAAGTCGTTTTAGAAGTTCAACAACATCTTGGTGAAGACCGCGTACGTGCAATTGCAATGGACTCGACCGATGGTTTGGTTCGTGGCATGAAAGCATTGGATACTGGTTCTCCTATCAAAATGCCGATTGGTGATCAAATTAAAGGTCGCTTATTCAATGTTGTTGGTGAAGCTATTGATGGAATCAACACAGTTGATAAAACTGATGGTCGTCCGATCCACAATGCTCCTCCTAGATTCGAAGACTTGTCAACAGAAACTGAAGTACTTTTCACAGGTATTAAAGTTATTGACTTGTTAGAGCCTTATGCTAAAGGTGGTAAAATCGGATTGTTTGGTGGTGCGGGTGTTGGTAAAACAGTATTGATCATGGAATTGGTAAATAACATTGCGAAAGCATATGCTGGTTTATCTGTATTCGCTGGTGTAGGTGAACGTACTCGTGAAGGTAATGACCTTTTACGTGAGTTCATTGAGTCTGGTGTAATCAACTATGGCGATGACTTCCTTCATTCAATGGAAAAAGGTGGATGGGATTTAAAAACTGTTGACACTGAAAAATTAAAAGAATCTAAAGCAACATTGGTATTCGGTCAAATGAACGAGCCTCCTGGTGCACGTGCTCGTGTAGCTTTATCAGGATTAACTGTTGCTGAATACTTCCGTGATGGCGATGGTGAAGGCGCTGGAAAAGATATTCTTTTCTTCGTTGATAACATCTTCCGTTTTACTCAGGCAGGTTCTGAGGTATCGGCACTATTAGGCCGTATGCCTTCTGCAGTAGGTTACCAACCTACATTAGCAACTGAGATGGGTTTGATGCAAGAGCGTATTACTTCAACTAAACGTGGTTCAATCACATCTGTACAAGCGGTTTACGTACCTGCGGATGATTTAACTGACCCGGCTCCGGCTACAACATTTGCCCACTTAGATGCAACTACTGTATTGTCACGTAAAATTGCTGAGTTAGGTATCTATCCTGCAGTGGATCCATTGGATTCTACTTCACGTATCCTTTCTCCTGCTGTATTAGGTGATGAGCACTATAATACTGCTCAACGCGTAAAAGAAACTTTACAACGTTATAAAGAACTTCAGGATATTATCGCCATCTTAGGTATGGATGAGTTATCTGAAGAAGATAAATTGGTTGTTTCACGTGCACGTCGTGTTCAGCGTTTCTTATCTCAGCCGTTCCACGTTGCTGAGCAGTTCACTGGATTAAAAGGTGTATTGGTTGACATTAAAGATACCATCAAAGGATTTAACATGATCATGGATGGTGAAGTTGATGAATATCCTGAAGCTGCATTTAACCTTGTAGGTAGTATCGAAGAAGCTATTGAAAAAGGTAAAAAATTATTGGCTGAAGCGAACTAGTATATAGTATTAGTACTTAGGATATAGATCTGATCTCTAGCCTAAGTACTTATATCTAACTGCTACATACTAATAGCTAACGACTAAATACTAAAAGAATGACACTAGAAATATTAACACCAGATAAGAAAGTTTTTGAAGGCGAAGTAACTGCGGTTACTGTGCCAGGAACAATGGGCTCATTCCAGATTTTGCATGACCATGCTCCTATTATTTCGACTTTGGAAGATGGTCCCGTGATTATTAAAAGCAAGACCGGCGATAATACCTTTATTATTAAAGGTGGTGTGGTTGAGGTCCTAAAAAACAAAATTATTGTTTTAGCCGAAGGGGTTGCTTAATATTTTATCATACAATATTAGAAAGCCCTTTGAAAATTTCAAAGGGCTTTTTTTATACCTTTTTTTTCAACATTTCATCACAATGATCTTGAAAATTATGAAAAGCTAATCAAGCTTCTGTTAATTAAAACAAATCAAATATGAGCCAGTTAAAAACATGATTTTGATCAACTTTTTTGATGAGTCGGGCCATTTTAAGAAGAAATTCACAAAAATTGCAATGCTCGCATAACATCAATACCGAATACCGAAATCATATTTGGTATACCGACCACCAATTAACATACCACATACAATACTTTTACAGAATTTAATACCTACATTTAAAAACAATGAAGAATTAAATTTTTTTTCAAATATTTTTGTCCAGCTATTGATAGTTTAGAAAGCAACCAGTAAATTGGATTTATAAAGCAATAACAAATAAATAAGATAATGAACCTTTCAATTACAGCATTATATAATGTCATTATTAACCTAATTATTCTTCTGATTCTTCAGAAGGACAAGGCGCTGTAAATGAATTTTTAATAAAAAAATATACGCAAGCGCCCCCTAAAGTGGCGCTTTTTTAATGAAATAAAACGAGATAAAAAACAGATCAATAGAAAATGCAATATTTCAACTCAAATACAGTGCTTTTTTTGAACGGACAGTTTCAAAAAGCATCTAACACGACAGCCGATATATATGGTCAGTCATTACATTATGGCTATGCTGTATTTGAAGGAATAAGAGCATATAGCACTCATAATGGAACCAGGATTTTTAAAGCCAGAGAACATTTTGAACGATTAAAGCGTTCAGCAGAGCTGGTACATATTCCATTTCCATGGAAAGTTGCTGATCTGATTAAGCAAACTTATAAATTATTGGAGATCAATAATCTGAAAAATGCCTACATCCGACCCTTAATTTATTGCGCACCTAATATGTCATTAATAGGTGGCACAAAACCATCCATCATGATTTGTGCGTGGGAATGGGGAGCTTATCTTGGTCATGAACAATTGAAAGTCTGCATCTCGAGTTATGAAAGACCAAATCCTAAATCAATTCCAATAGAAGCTAAAGTAAGTGGAAACTATGTTAACTCTATCTTAGCAACAACGGAAGCAAAAAATAAAGGTTTTGACGAAGCCTTATTGCTTGACATGAACCAGAATATTGCTGAGGCGCCAGGAGCTAATATTTTCATTGAAAAGAATGGCAAGCTATATACACCTCCTCTAGGAAATATTTTACCTGGAATAACCCGGGCTACAGTAATAGAGTTATGTAAAATCCTGGAAATTGAAGTTACAGAAAAACACCTATCAGTAACTGATCTGAAACATGTAGATAGTGCCTTTTTCTGTGGAACGGCTTCAGAAATTGCTGGCATAGCTTCAATAGATGAATATAGTTTTCCAATCAAGTGGACAGATAGCATCGGTTCTACATTACAACGCACCTATAAATGCCTGGTTCTGGAAAAGCAAAACTATGAAGTCATTATATAGAGCAAAATTTAAAGAATTAAATATTAAATAAAACTATAATACCTAATATATATACCGAACTAAAATATGTCACAAACACCTGAAATTAACAGATACAGCAAAACCTTTACACAAGATCCTACTCAACCAGCTGCACAGGCAATGCTATATGGAATTGGTTTGACCAAAGAAGATATGGACAAGGCTCAAGTGGGTATTGCCAGCATGGGTTACGATGGTAACACTTGCAACATGCACTTGAACGATTTGGCTAAAATTGTAAAAGAAGGTGTCTGGAAAAATGATATGGTTGGTTTAACCTTTGGTACTATCGGGGTAAGTGATGGTATGTCAAACGGAACTGATGGTATGCGCTACTCTTTAATATCAAGAGATGTAATTGCAGATTCAATTGAAACTATTTGTGGTGGACAATATTATGATGGTCTGATCACTGTGCCTGGTTGCGATAAAAACATGCCAGGATCTATCATGGCAATGGGTCGTTTAAACCGCCCTTCAATTATGGTATACGGTGGAAGTATCCACTCTGGGAAATATAAAGGGGCCTCTTTAAATATTGTATCAGCTTTTGAAGCTTTAGGACAAAAGTTAGCTGGTAATTTAGAAGAAGAAGATTTCCAGGGCGTAATCAAAAATGCTTGCCCGGGAGCTGGTGCATGTGGTGGTATGTATACTGCAAACACAATGGCTTCGGCAATTGAGGCATTGGGTATGAGTTTGCCTTATAGCTCTTCGTATCCTGCTACCAGCGATGAGAAAAAACAAGAATGTACAGATGCAGGAAAATACATCCGTATCCTTTTAGAAAGAAATATACTTCCTTCTGATATCATGACCGACAAAGCATTCCACAATGCTATTGTAACTGTAATGGTGTTAGGTGGTTCTACCAATGCGGTATTGCACTTAATTGCAATGGCTAAATCTGTTGGCCTGAACTTAAAATTGGAAAATTTCCAAAAAATTAGTGACAGCACACCAGTATTGGGCGACTTAAAGCCTAGTGGAACTTACATGATGGAAGATCTGCATAACATAGGTGGTGTACCAGCAGTACTAAAATATCTATTGAAAGTTGGATTGATCCATGGCGACTGTATTACTGTTACTGGTAAAACTTTAGCAGAGAATGTTGCTGACGCAGTAGATTTAGACTTTGATACGCAAAAGATCATCTTCCCAATAGAAAATCCCATTAAAGAAACTGGTCACTTGCAAATGCTATATGGTAATCTTGCAACGGAAGGTTCAGTAGCTAAAATCAGTGGTAAAGAAGGAGAGAAATTTACTGGTCCTGCACGTGTATTTGACGGTGAGAAATCACTTATGGCTGGTATCCAAAGTGGAAGGGTAAAAAGCGGAGATGTTGTAGTGATCAGACAAGTTGGACCTAAAGGTGCGCCTGGTATGCCAGAAATGCTTAAACCTACTTCGCTAATTATTGGAGCAGGCTTAGGAAAATCAGTAGCCTTAATTACAGATGGTCGTTTTTCTGGTGGTACACATGGTTTTGTGGTAGGTCACATTACTCCTGAAGGCTGGGATGGTGGAAACATCGCACTAGTTCATGATGATGATATCATCACAATTGATGCAGTAAACAATTCAATTGATGTTCACCTTACAGATGAGCAACTGGCTACACGTCGTGCGGTCTGGAAACAACTTCCTCCACCGGTCACCAAAGGCGTGCTTTACAAATACATTAAACAAGTAAGCAGCGCCAGTGAAGGATGCGTAACAGACGCTTATAATGATTAAACAATTTTAAAAACCTCATTACCTTAAATATAAAACAATGAATACAGCACAAGAGGAAGCAACCACCTTAACGGAACCCAAGAAGACAGTAAGTATTTCTGGTTCGGTAGCTTTATTGGAAGGATTAATTGCCGAAGGTACGGATACCATTTTTGGTTATCCTGGTGGTGCCATCATGCCGATTTATGATGCACTGTACGATTATAAAGATAAATTAAAACATATCCTGGTACGCCATGAGCAAGGCGGAACACATGCTGGTCAGGGCTATGCACGTACTTCAGGAAAAGTAGGTGTGGTATTCGGAACAAGCGGTCCGGGTGCAACCAACCTGGTTACAGGCTTAGCTGATGCTCAGATTGACAGTACTCCTATGGTATGTATAACCGGACAGGTGTTTGCACACTTGCTCGGAACTGATGCTTTTCAGGAAACTGACGTAATCAACATCACTACCCCGGTAACTAAATGGAATTATCAGATTACTGATGCTACAGAAATACCAAGTGTATTAGCTAAAGCATTTTATATTGCCCGCAGTGGCAGACCTGGTCCTGTATTGATTGACATTACGAAAAATGCACAGTTGCAAATGTTCGATTACGAAGGTTACACCCCTTGTGATCATGTACGTAGCTACCGTCCGAAACCATTAATCAGACAAGAGTATATCCAGCAGGCTGCTGAGATGATCAATTCGGCTAAAAAACCTTTTATATTATTCGGACAAGGTGTATTACTTGGGAATGCAGAACAAGAGTTTAAAACTTTTGTAGAGAAAAGTGGTATCCCTGCAGCATGGACTATTATGGGTGCTGGTGCAATTCCTACAGATCACCCATTAAATGTTGGGATGTTGGGTATGCATGGTAACTATGGCCCGAACGTACAAACCAATGCCTGCGATGTAATGATCGCTATAGGTATGCGTTTTGATGACCGTGTAACTGGTCGTTTAGATAAATATGCGAAACAAGCTAAAGTTATCCACCTGGATATTGATCCGGCTGAAATAGATAAAAACGTAAAAGCCGATGTTCCTGTTTGGGGAGATTGTAAAGAAACATTGCCTCTATTAACAGCTTTGATTGAGGAAAAAGAACATACAGATTGGTTAGCTGAATTCAGAGCTTTTGATAAAACAGAGCAAGAGGTTGTCATTCAATCTGAATTACATCCTGCAAGTGGTGAAATGACCATGGGAGAGGTAATTAACCAATTGAATGAGTTAACTAAAGGTGATGCTGTAATTGTGACTGACGTTGGTCAGCATCAGATGGTGGCTTGTCGCTATGCTAAGTTTAACCAAACAAGAAGTAATATTACCAGTGGTGGTTTAGGAACTATGGGTTTTGGTTTACCTGCTGCTATAGGTGCTAAATTTGGCGCTCCTGACCGTACAGTTGTTGCCGTAATTGGTGATGGTGGTTTCCAGATGACTTTACAGGAATTAGGTACCATTATGCAAAGTGGTATTGATGTAAAAATAATGATCCTGAACAACAGGTTCCTGGGTATGGTTCGTCAGTGGCAGCAATTGTTCCATGAGAAACGTTACTCTTTTGTTGACATCACGAGTCCTGACTTTGTAAAACTTGCTGATTCTTATTCTATTGCAGGTAGAAAAATCTCTGAACGTGAAGATCTGACAAGTGCTTTAACAGACATGCTGAACCATAAAGGTTCTTATCTTTTAGAGGTAATGGTACTACAGGAGCACAATGTGTTCCCGATGGTTCCTCAAGGTAGTAGTGTTAGTGAAATCAGACTTAAATAATTAAAGATCATGAGTAAAGCCCAGGATACAGAAATAAATGGAAGACAGGAATTTACGATTACTGTTTATACCGAAAATCAAATCGGTATATTGAATCGTATTGCCATCATATTTTCCAGAAGAAAAATAAATATTGAAAGTTTAAATACCTCTCCTTCTGAGATTGAACACATACACCGTTTCAATATCGTAATCCACGAAACAGAAGAAGTAGTACGCAAACTTTGTCGCCAGATAGAAAAACAGGTTGAAGTTTTAAAGGTGTATTATAACACGAACGAAGACATCATCTGGCAGGAAATGGCACTTTACAAAGTGCCTACTGATACCATTGCAGAGCGTGCTCCGGTTGAAAGATTGCTTCGTGAGTTTGGTGCCCGTGCTGTTGTGATCCGTAAAGATTATACAGTTTTTGAAACCACCGGACATAGAGAAGAGACGGATAAACTGATTGAAGTTTTGCAACCTTACGGTTTGATTGAATTTGTAAGAAGTGCAAGGGTAGCAATCATAAAAGACAGTGAAGGCTTTAATGCTAAACTGAGAGAGTTTGAGCGCAGAGAACCAGGACAAGACGTGATTGAAAACGAATACCTGGATAAAGAGAAGAACGTATTTAGCATGTAATTCTGATTAAGATGGAATACCTTTTAAATGTTACAAGACAAACGCGCGAGAACTTCATCAAGTTAATTGAATCATCAACTGTTGAAGAACTGAATGCAATTCCACAAGGTTTTAACAATAATATCATCTGGAATTTCGCTCATATCGTGGCTAGTCAGCAAGGTTTATGTTATTTGCTTGCAAATGCTGAACCTATCATTGAAAGCCAGTTTATAGCGCCTTTCAGGAAGGGGACCAAACCTGAAAAGTTTATGGAAGCTGAAGAAATAAATACCATCAAAGAATTAATGCGCAGTACCATCGATCAACTGGAACAGGATCTGAAAAGTGATAAGTTTTTAAACTTCACCCCTTTTAAAACTCACTATGGTGTAGAGATAAAAAATGCAGATGAAGCTGCTCAGTTCTTTGTAGTACATGATGCCCTGCATTATGGTATTGCATCAGCAATGAAGCGAGTAATCATTCACAACGAAAAATAAATATTAAACGAACCTTAAAAATCTAAAAAAAATAGAAAAGATGTCAAATTACTTTAACACATTACCTCTTAGAGAACAACTAAACCAATTGGGCGTTTGCGACTTTATGGACAGTGCAGAATTTCTGGACGGCATAAATGTATTGAAAGGCAAAAAACTGGTAATTGTAGGCTGTGGAGCACAGGGCTTAAACCAGGGTTTAAACTTAAGAGATAGTGGTTTAGATGTTTCTTATACTTTACGTAAGGAAGCTATTGAAGGCAAAAGAGATTCATGGAAAAATGCTACTGACAACAACTTTACTGTTGGTACTTATGAAGAATTGATTCCTAGTGCTGATGTAGTGATTAACCTTACTCCTGATAAACAACATACTGCTGTTGTAAATGCTGTAATGCCTTTAATGAAAAAAGGTGCTACATTATTGTATTCGCATGGCTTCAACATTGTTGAAGAAGGTATGCAGGTTCGTAAAGACATTACTGTAATTATGGTTGCTCCAAAATGTCCAGGTAGTGAAGTAAGAGCTGAATATGTAAGAGGTTTTGGTGTACCTACCTTAATTGCTGTTCACCCAGAGAATGATCCGGAAGGAAAAGGTTTAGCACAAGCAAAAGCTTATTGTGTTGGAACAGGTGGCCACAGAGCTGGTGTTTTAAGATCTTCTTTCGTTGCTGAAGTAAAATCTGACTTAATGGGCGAGCAAACCATTTTATGTGGTTTATTGCAAACAGGATCTATCCTATCTTTCGACAAAATGATTGAAAAAGGTATTGATGCTGGCTATGCTTCGAAATTGGTTCAGTATGGTGTAGAAGTTATCACTGAAGCCCTTAAACATGGTGGTGTTAGCGGCATGATGGACAGATTAAGCAATCCTGCAAAAATCAAAGCTTTTGAAATTTCAGAAGAATTGAAAAACATTATGCGTCCATTGTTCCAGAAACATCAGGATGATATCATGAGCGGTGAGTTTAGCAGCACGATGATGGCTGACTGGGCTAATGGTGATAAAAACCTTTTAGCCTGGAGAGCTGAAACTGGCGAAACTGCTTTCGAAAAAACTCCAGCTGGTGATGTTAAAATTGCTGAGCAGGAATATTTCGACAACTATACTCTAATGGTTGCTTTTGTTAGAGCTGGTGTAGAATTGGCTTTCGAAACTATGGTTCAAGCTGGTATCAAACCTGAGTCTGCCTACTATGAGTCGTTACACGAAACTCCACTTATTGCAAATACAATTGCACGTAAGAAATTGTTTGAAATGAACCGTGTAATTTCTGACACTGCTGAATACGGTTGCTATTTATTTGACCAGGCTTGTAAACCATTATTAGCTGATTTTATGACTAAGGTTGATACTGACCTTGTAGGTAAAAACTTTAATGAAGGTAAAGATGCTGGTGTAGATAACAGAACCCTGATTGCAGTAAACGAAGCACTTCGTTCGCATGAGGTAGAGATTATTGGTTCTACGCTTAGAAAAGCAATGACTGCCATGAAATCTATTAAAACAGCATAAATAAAAATAAAGCCGCTGCATCTTCCATGTTTTGATGTAGCGGCTTATAAAAACACGAAATATGTCACAACCCGTCGTCCAAATCGCCAATCTCAATTTGAAGTACCAGCACAAGCCTGTATTGCAGGGTTTGAACTGGACTATAAATCGGAATGAGCATTGGTTATTATGCGGCGAAAGCGGAAGTGGCAAAACTTCATTGGCTAAGGCCATTGCTGGTCTGACTCATAGTTACGGAAATATCGAAATCGGTTTTGATCCTAAAAGCAGCTTGCCTGCTATGGTCTATTACGTAGCCAACTGGTTCCAGTTCAAAGACCTGGAAGGCCAGTCTAATTTCTATTATCAACAACGTTACAATAAACAATCTACAGAAACCACTGCCAGTGTAAAAGCTGAGTTGGAGAGCTTCGGTAAAAAACACGGTTTGCTTTATCATGAAGCGGAACCAATTTTAGCGGCTTTAGGGTTTTCGGGATTGGTGAATGCTACACTCATACAGTTATCAAGCGGAGAACATAAAAAATTACAATTGGTGAAAGCCTTATGGTTAAAACCCCAATTGTTGATTTTAGATCTTCCTTACAACGGACTGGATACACTTTCCCGTCAGAATTTAAATGCTTTATTAGAAGAAATTACCGAGGCTGGAACACAGCTGATTTTAATCAGTAATGAAACTGAATTGCCTGCTTGCATTAATCGCATTGCGAAGATTGAAGTCGGTCAACTGGTAGAGATTTCTGCTGATGAACGCAGCTTAAAGGAAATTGAAGTAAGTGGCATGGCTGTTCCTAAATTCTTAACAGAAGACATCTCTGCTTCTACATCCTCCGAGATCATTAAAATGGTAGATGTAAACATCAGTTATGGTGAGAAAAAAGTATTAAAAAATATAAACTGGGAAGTTAAACCAGGTGAAAAGTGGGTATTGCATGGTCACAATGGCTCTGGAAAATCAACCTTACTGAGTTTAATCTGCGGTGATCATCCACAGGCCTATGCCAACAACTTTTACCTTTTCGGAAATAAGAGAGGTAGTGGCGAAAGTATTTGGGAGATTAAGGAACGGATTGGTTTGATTTCTCCTGAATTACACTGGTACTTTGACCCGTCGGCAACTGTATGGCAAAGTATTGCATCTGGTTTTTATGACAGCTCTGGTTTGTTCTGCGATCCTGGATATTCTAAAAAAGTACAAACTGATGAACTGATCAGTTATTTCGGTTTGAACGAATATAAAGATTCCCTGATGAATGAACTTCCTTTAGGTAAACAGCGACTGGCTATGCTAGCCAGAACGATTGTTAAAAACCCGGAAATATTAATCCTGGATGAACCTTGCCAGGGTTTAGATCAGCAGCAGACGATACACTTTAATAAGCTTGTTGATGAGTTATGTAAAAATGGAACTACATTGATTTATGTTGGTCATTTTGAAGCCCAGATACCAAACTGCATTGAAAAGAGAATATTATTAGAAAATGGCGAAGTAAAATCTATAGAAACCCTTATTGAGTATGCTATGGAACATACCTACACAAACTAAAAAAGAAAATTATGTTACACGATCCGAATAGAGTTTATGTATTTGACACCACATTACGTGATGGTGAGCAAGTGCCGGGTTGCCAATTGACGACTCCGGAAAAGATTGAGATTGCGAAAGAGCTGGAAGCACTTGGCGTGGATGTTATTGAAGCAGGATTCCCTATATCAAGCCCTGGCGATTTCCAAAGTGTGGTTGAGCTTTCAAAAGCAGTATCTGAACCTATTATATGTGCCTTAACCCGTGCAAATAAAGGTGATATTGATTCCGCTGTTGCTGCACTACAATTTGCAAAACGTCCACGGATCCATACAGGAATCGGTTCGTCTGACATGCACATTAAAAATAAATTCAACAGTACTCGTGAAGAGATATTGGAACGTGCTGTTGAAGCTGTTAAATACGCAAAAAGATCAGTTGAAGATATTGAGTTTTATGCAGAAGACGCTGGTCGTGCCGACGTTCGTTTCCTTGCACAAATGGTTGAAGCTGTAATTGCTGCTGGTGCAACAGTAGTGAATATCCCTGACACCAATGGTTATTGCTTGCCCGATCAATATGGCAGCAAAATCAAGTTCTTGAAAGAAAACGTAAAAAACATAGATCAAGCAATTATTTCCGTGCATTGCCACAATGACCTGGGCTTAGCTACAGCAAATTCAATTGCAGGATTACAAAATGGTGCACGCCAGATTGAAGGTACCATTAATGGTATTGGCGAACGTGCTGGTAACACTTCTATTGAAGAAGTGGTCATGATTTTAAAAACACACCAGGTATTGGGGTTACATACCAATATCAATACAAAGAATTTTTATGAGTTGAGCCGTATGGTAAGCTCACAAATGCGCATGCCAGTACAGCCAAACAAGGCTATTGTTGGCAGCAATGCTTTTGCACATAGCTCTGGCATCCATCAGGATGGTTTCCTGAAAAACCGCGAGAATTATGAGATTATCCGCCCGGAAGATGTAGGTTTTCCTGATGCGAGTATTGTATTGACCGCACGCAGTGGCAGACATGCTTTGAAGTTCCATTTAGAGCGTTTAGGCTTTAATTTGAGTAAAGAAGAATTGGCTGAAGTTTATCACCGTTTCCTTACTGTTGCTGACCAGAAATTAGATATTAATGACCAGGATCTTTTGTTGATGATGGGCAAACAACAAATGGCATAGCCCTTTTTACAACATTGAATTTATAATAAAAACAAAAAAATGAGCAAGACATTATTTGATAAGGTGTGGGACACTCACGTAGTACGTAAGATAGAAGGTGGCCCTGATGTGCTTTTTATTGATCGCCATCTTATTCACGAAGTGACCAGCCCTGTTGCCTTTTTAGGTTTAAAAAGCAGAGGCATAAGTGTATTATATCCAGAGCGTACTTTTGCTACGGCAGATCACAATACGCCAACGATTAATCAACATTTACCAGTTGCAGATCCACTTTCTGCAAACCAATTGAAGGCATTGGAGTCTAACTCTAATGAATATGGTATCAGTCACTGGGGCTTAGGTCACCAGAAAAATGGTATCGTTCACGTTGTAGGTCCGGAGTATGGTATTACCCAACCTGGTGCTACAATTGTTTGCGGTGACTCACACACGTCTACACATGGTGCTTTTGGTGCTATCGCTTTTGGTATTGGTACTTCTGAAGTAGAAATGGTACTTTCTACGCAGTGTATTATGCAGCCAAAACCTAAGAAAATGCGTATCAACGTGAACGGAAAATTAGGTGTAGGTGTTACTCCAAAAGACGTTGCATTGTTTATCATTTCTAAGCTGACTACTTCTGGTGCTACCGGATATTTTGTAGAATATGCTGGTGATGTTTTTGAAAACATGACTATGGAAGGCCGTATGACGGTTTGTAACTTGAGTATTGAAATGGGTGCCCGTGGTGGTATGATTGCTCCGGATGAAACTACAATCAACTACGTAAAAGGTCGTGAGTTTAGCCCTAAAGGTGAAGCTTGGGATAAAGCATTAGCGTATTACAAAACCTTAAAAACTGACGAAGGTGCTGTTTTTGATAAAGAATTAACATTTGATGGTTCTTCTATTGAACCAATGATCACTTACGGTACTAACCCTGGAATGGGTATTGGTATTTCTCAGGACATTCCTGATGCTGATCAGGTTGAAGGTGGTGCAGAGACTTATGCTAAATCTTTAAACTACATGGGCTTCTCTGAAGGAGATCATATGATCGGTAAGCCAGTTGATTTTGTATTTGTTGGTAGCTGTACTAATGGTCGTATTGAAGATTTCAGAGCCTTTGCTTCTATCGTGAAAGGCAAACATAAAGCTGATCATGTTACGGCATGGTTGGTTCCGGGTTCTCATATTGTAGAATCACAGATTAAAGAAGAAGGTATACTTGATATTTTAACTGAAGCAGGATTTACGCTTCGTCAGCCAGGTTGTTCTGCTTGTTTAGCAATGAATGATGATAAGATTCCTGCAGGTAAATATGCGGTAAGTACTTCAAACAGAAACTTTGAAGGCAGACAAGGTCCAGGTTCCAGAACCATGCTGGCTAGTCCGCTTGTTGCTGCTGCTGCTGCTGTTACGGGGGTAGTTACAGACCCAAGAACATTAATAGAGAGCATTAAAGAACTTGTCTAACACAAATTATTAAAGATTAAAAATGGCTTACGATAAATTTAATACCTTAAGAAGCACTGCGGTTCCGCTTCCTATTGAGAATGTTGATACCGACCAATTGATTCCTGCACGCTTTTTAAAAGCTACGGAACGTGTTGGTTTTGGTGATAACCTTTTCCGCGACTGGAGATACAATGCTGATAATACGCCAAAAGCAGATTTCGTATTGAACAATCCAATTTACAGTGGTAAAATATTAGTTGGTGGTAAAAACTTCGGTTCAGGTTCATCAAGAGAACACGCTGCATGGGCTGTTTATGACTATGGATTCAGATGTGTAGTATCAAGCTTTTTTGCTGATATTTTTAGAAACAACTGTCTGAATATTGGCGTACTACCTGTTCAGGTTAGCCCTGAATTTGCTGAAAAGATTTTCACTGCAATTTTTGCTGATCCTAATACTGAATTGGAAGTAAATCTGCCTGAGCAGACTATCACATTATTAGCAACTGGTGAAAAAGAAACTTTCGACATCAGTTCTTATAAAAAGGACAACATGATGAATGGCTTTGATGATATAGATTATTTACAAAGCATCAAACCAGAAATTGAGGAATTCGCTAAGCATCTTCCGCTTTAGTAGAAAGAAAATATCAACCAAACTAAATGGAAAAAAGGAAAATAGAGATAATGGATACTACACTCCGCGATGGTGAACAAACATCGGGAGTGTCATTCTCCATTTCAGAAAAGTTAACCATAACCCAATTGCTATTAGAGGAACTCCATGTAGACAGAGTTGAAATTGCATCTGCACGTGTATCTGATGGAGAATTTCAGGCTGTGAAGTCTATTCTTAACTGGGCAGAGCTAAATGGTTATGCTGATCGGATTGAAGTATTGTCGTTCGTTGATAATGGTGTTTCCATCGATTGGATGATCAACGCCGGGGTTAAAGTTCAGAATCTGTTAACCAAAGGTTCTTTAAATCACTTAACACATCAGCTTAAAAAAACTCCTGAACAGCATTTTGCAGAGATTAAACATGTTGTTGATCTTGCTGCTTCTAAAGGGATTTCTACAAATGTTTACCTGGAAGACTGGAGCAATGGTATGCGCAACTCTCCGGAGTATGTAATTCAGTACCTTGACTTTTTATCGACCCAGCCTGTAAAAAGAATTTTATTACCTGATACACTGGGTGTGTTAACACCAGGTGAGACCTATAAGTTTATTGCAGAACTGAAATCAAAATATCCAACTATCCATTTTGATTTCCATGCACATAATGATTATGATCTGGGAACAGCGAATGTTCTGGAAGCCGTAAAAGCTGGGATAAGTGGCTTACACTTAACCGTAAACGGCATGGGTGAAAGAGCAGGAAATGCAGCATTAGCAAGTGCTGTAGCAGTAATTAAAGACTTTACGCCAGAGGTTGATATTCAGATTAAAGAGTCTTCAATTTTCAAGGTTAGTAAACTGGTAGAAACATTTTCAGGAGTAAGAATTCCTTCTAACAAACCTATCGTTGGTGATCACGTATTTACCCAAACTGCGGGAATACATGCAGATGGCGACAATAAAAATAATTTATATTTTAATGATCTGTTACCTGAACGTTTTGGAAGAAAACGTAGCTATGCTTTAGGAAAAACTTCCGGTAAAGCTAATATTGAAAAAAACCTGCAGGAACTAGGTCTGAAGTTAAATGATGAGGATCTGAAAAAGGTAACACAAAGGGTTATTGAACTAGGAGATAAAAAGGAAACAGTTACTAAAGAAGACCTTCCTTATATCATTTCTGATGTATTAGACAGTAGTCTATATGAAGAACACGTTGTTGTACAGTCATACGTACTGACAAACTCAATGGGTCTTCGTCCCTCTGCAACGATTTCTGTTTTAATTGACGGAAACCTGTTTGAAGAGCATGCACAAGGTGACGGACAATTTGATGCTTTTATGAATGCTTTAACAAAGGTTTATAACAAGCAGCAAAAAGATCTGCCTAAATTGATCGACTATGCAGTAAGGATTGCACCTGGTAGTAACTCTGACGCCCTTTGTGAAACTATCATTACCTGGGAAACAGATCAGAAGGTATTTATCACACGTGGGCTAGACTCAGATCAGACTGTTTGTGCGATTAAAGCAACTCAGAAAATGTTAAACATCATTTAAGGTTGTATTTTAGCGCAATCAAAAAACAATTTTAAACCAAGAATATTTGAGCCTGGAATGAATAATTAAAGGCTGAATTTAACAACTAAAAAAGATAAAAGATGAAACTTAATATTGCTCTGTTAGCAGGAGATGGAATTGGCCCAGAGGTTATTGACCAGGCTGTTAAAGTATCGAATGCGGTAGCAAAGAAATTTAACCACGAGATTGTATGGACTTCAGGTATTACCGGTGCTGCGGCGATTGATGCTGTTGGTGAACCATATCCGGATGCGACTCACGAAATCTGTATGGCTGCTGATGCAGTATTGTTTGGTGCGATAGGTGATCCACGTTTTGACAATGATCCTAAAGCTACTGTTCGTCCTGAGCAAGGCTTATTAAAAATGCGTCAGAAATTAGGCTTATTTGCAAACGTACGTCCTACTTTCACATTCCCTTCATTAATTGACAACTCTCCTTTAAAAAGAGAGCGTATTGAAGGTACAGATTTGATTATCCTTCGTGAATTAACAGGTGGTATTTATTTCGGTGAAAGAGGTAGAAAAGACGATGGTAACACTGCTTTTGATACTTGTACTTATACCAGAGCTGAGATTCAGCGTTTAGCTAAATTAGGTTTTGAAATGGCTATGACCCGTAGCAAAAAACTTTGCTGCGTAGATAAAGCCAACGTTTTGGAATCATCACGTTTATGGAGAGAAACTGTACAGGATATGGAAAAAGACTATCCTGAGGTTACTGTAAGCTATGAATTTGTAGATGCAGTTGCAATGCGTTTGGTACAATGGCCAAGTTCTTATGATGTAATGATTACTGAAAACCTTTTTGGTGATATTTTAACTGACGAAGCTTCTGTAATTTCTGGCTCTATGGGTCTGATGCCTTCGGCTTCTATTGGTGTTCATACTTCTTTATTTGAGCCAATTCATGGTTCTTATCCACAAGCTGCTGGTAAAGATATTGCAAACCCTTTGGCTACTGTATTATCGGCTGCTATGATGTTTGAAGATGCTTTCGGATTAAAAGAAGAAGCAGAATTGATCAGAACAGTAGTAAACAAATCACTTGCAGAAGGTATTGTAACAGAGGATTTATCTGGAACAAACAAAGCATACAAAACCAGCGAAGTAGGCGATTGGTTGGCTGCTAACATATAACTATCTTTGTATATCCTTAGGATATACAAATAAAAAGGTTATCCGAAAGATATGTCCGTTGTGCAATTTCTACGCTTCGTCTACCTTTCAGATAACCTTTTATATTTTTCATAAAAAATGACTGACTTTAATCATAAATTAGACTTCAAAGCTGCTGCTCAGCGCTTGGCACAGGTTGTAAAGCATACCCCACTTATTTACAACGCAAAATTATCTGAAGCTTACGATTGTGAAATTTACCTGAAACGTGAAGATTTACAGGTAGTACGCTCTTACAAACTACGCGGAGCTTACAATATGATTAGTCGCTTAAGTCCAGAAGAACTAAGTAGAGGAATTGTATGTGCAAGTGCGGGTAACCATGCTCAAGGTGTTGCATTTTCTTGTAATAAGCTAGGAACAAAGGGTGTAATATTTATGCCAGAGATTACCCCTAAGCAAAAGGTAAAACAAACAGAAATGTTTGGAAATGGCAGCGTGGAGCTTGTTTTAGTTGGTGATACCTTTGATGATTGTTTAAAGGAAGCATTGGCATATACCCAAGAACACAATATGACTTTTATCCCTCCTTTTGATAATTATAGTATCATTGAAGGCCAGGGGACAGTTGGCGTAGAAATTCTGGAAGATTTACCTGGTGTTGAGGTAGTGATTATGCCTGTTGGCGGTGGTGGTCTTTCGGCTGGTGTCGGGCAATATCTAAAAACTGAAAAGCCCGGGATTTTACTTGCAGGTGTTGAACCTGAAGGTGCTCCTTCCATGCTAAAGGCTTTTGAACTTGGTGGTCCGGTTACCTTACCAGAAATCAACCGTTTTGTGGATGGCGCTTCTGTAAAATGTGTTGGAAAGCTTACCTACGAGATTTGTACTAAAGTACTGGATGATGTATTACTGGTAGCCGAGGGTAAAGTATGTACAACGATCTTAAAATTATATAATGAGGATGCAATTGTTGTAGAACCTGCAGGTGCTTTATCTGTTGCTGTACTTGATGCTTACCGCGATAAAATAAAGGGCAAAAAGGTAGTTTGTGTAATCAGTGGAGGGAATAACGACATTGAGCGCATGCAAGAGATCAAAGAGAAATCTTTATTATATGAAGGTCTTAAACATTACTTTATTGTTCGTTTCCCACAAAGACCAGGTGCGTTAAAACTATTTGTAAACAATGTATTAGGTCCGCATGATGACATTACCCGTTTTGAATTCATTAAAAAAACGAATAAAGAAAATGGCCCGGCATTGGTAGGTATTGAATTGGCTAACCGTACTGATTATGATTCATTGGTAAAAAGAATGAAAGAGTTTAAGTTTGAAATCATTGAACTGAACAACGATCAGACTTTATTTGAATATTTAGTCTGATAAGATCATGAAGATATTAATTGTAAATAATAGCCAGATTCCGGCGATAAAATATGGCGGTACTGAAAGAGTGATCTGGTGGCTCGGGAAGGAACTGAGCAGATTAGGACATCAAATTACCTATCTGGTATCTGCTGGATCCAGCTGTCCATTTGCCAGGGTTTTAGTTTATGACCCTGGTTTAGACATGAACAAACAAGTACCCGATGATATAGATGTTGTTCATTTTAATTACCAAGTAAATGGCTTTAACAAGAAGCCATACCTCATAACTGTCCACGGCAATCCAGCTTATGGTGAGCAACTGGATAAAAACTCTGTATTTGTTTCCGGTAACCATGCTAGTCGCCATGGTGCTGTAGCCTTTGTACATCATGGCCTTGATCCGGATGATTATCCGAAACCCGATTTATCACAAAAACGCCTGCACATGCATTTCCTTGCTAAGGCTGCATGGCGCATTAAAAATGTAAAAGCTGCAATTGACATGGCGAGTCAGAGCAATAACAAGCTGGTAGTTTTAGGTGGTAGTCGTTTAAACTTAAAAATGGGCTTTCGTTTTACTCCTAATTTAAATGTCCGATTTAAAGGAATGGTAAATAATGAGCAGAAAGCGGCTGTAATGCAGCAGTCTAAAGCGCTTCTTTTTCCGGTTTTATGGCATGAACCTTTTGGAATTGCGATTATCGAGAGTCTATATTATGGCTGCCCGGTTTTTGCCACACCTTATGGCTCTTTACCCGAATTGGTGAGCACTGAAGTGGGTTTGTTGAGTGATGATAAATCGGTGCTTGTGGAAGGGCTTCGAGAGGTAAATCAGTTTAACAATCGCTTTTGCCATGATTATGTAATGGATAATTTTAGTCTGCAAAAAATGGCTAACAATTACCTGGAGCTTTATGAAAAGGTATTGAATAAGGAAGAAATACACTCTATCCAACCTACACTACAAAGTGTTACGGATAAATACTTACCTTTAAGATAGTAATTGAGAAGCCGAATAAGAATTAAGCATATTTTTGTGGCAATAAATTTGCTATAAGAAATGCAAACACACAACACATGAAAAAACTTATATTATTATTGTTATGCACGGCCACGCTAGGTCTGGTATCGTGTAAGAAGGATAACTATGTGCCTCAAATATATCCGAGAACTATCCTATATGACATTCCAACTAGCGCCTGGAAAACTACAGATGATGGATACACTTATTCTACTACTATAAATGTACCTGAAAATGATGAAAACTTCAATCAATCGGGTGGAGTGATTGCATCGTTATCTTTTGATCCACAAAGAAAAGTTTATGATGCACTACCAAACGTTGTGCAAGGTATATCTTACAATTTCACTTCTGAACCAGGATATGTAGTTATATTTATTGAAGACGCACTTGGAGCTAAAATCAACCCACCTGTAGGAACAATCAGAGCGAAAATCGTATTGGTTGATTCAGAGATAATTGACTAAACACATTAAATTAAAAAGGCTAGGAATTATATAATTCCTAACCTTTTTTTTAATCGGCCAACACGCCAAATTTACCTTGGTTAAAATCTGCAATAGCCTGATTGATTTCCTCTTCAGTATTCATTACAAATGGTCCGTAGCTAACAATCGGTTCATTTAATGGCTCACCACTTAAAATCAACACCACACTTTTTTGGTTCGCTTTAATGTGAATTTCTTCACCTTCATTTGCAAACAATACAAAATTGTGTTCTCCTGCTATTTCTCCATTTACTTGAATACTACCGTTTACAACCAATAAAGCAGTATTATGGCCCGATTGGATTGAAGTAGTTACTTCTGCTCCTTCATTTAGCTTAAGGTCGAACAAGTTTACGGGACTATAAGTCTCAGCAGGACCAGCAACACCATTAAAGTTACCAGCAATTACATTTACTACTCCCCCATTTTCAGGCAGTTCTACTTTACCCATTCCAGCAGCGGCTAACTCCTGATAATGTGGTGCTGTAGATTTATCTTTTTTAGGAAGGTTAACCCATAACTGGACCATTTCAAAAGGTCCTCCTCTTTTAGAGAACTCTTGCTCATGGTACTCTTTATGAAGTATACCACTTCCAGCTGTCATCCATTGCACATCACCTGATTTAATTATTCCGTGGCTACCAGTGCTATCATGGTGAGCAACACTTCCTTTATACGCAATAGTTACAGTTTCAAAACCTTTATGAGGATGCACTCCTACTCCTCTTAAATGGTCTGATGGGCCAAAATCATACTCAGGATTAAAGTCCAACAGTAAAAATGGACTTATCCTCTCCTGTGGAATGCCTGCTCCTGGTATTAAATTAAATACCCTGAAACCATCACCAACCATATGAGGTCGGCCAGAATTTGTCACGATTTTTTCGATTAACTTTTTCATAATTGTACACTTTCTTTTTAATGGCTATGAAACTTACAAAGCAATGCTTGTGCAGGTTTCATAATATTCTTTTTTTTAAGTATACAAATATACCGAGGTTAACAGTGTTAACAATTGATGTAGGATAAGAAGTATTTTGTCGATTTGTAGCGTTTTAATGATTTGTCCCGTTTTAACCTAAAACCAACAAATTATGAAAAAAATACTATTTGCGATTTTAATGACTACCATTTTCCTTTCCTGTAAAAAAAAGACACCTGAATCAGAATGTGGAAATATGGTCTGTACTGAACAATTTGTCTCCTTATATATAAAATTTGTAGATAATAAAGGTGTTGGTACAGAAGTCAAAGACTTTTCCGTAGTTAACCAAAGAACAGGAGATAAAAAATATCCTACAATAACCGGATATCTAACTGTAGAAAGAGGGACTTATATATTTGCAGATGATGGAAATACTAAAAGTCTCTCTGAAGAAGGAGATGATCTAAAAATAACTGCCACATCAGTAGCAACCAACCAGACTAAATCTGTCGTAGTCAATGTTAAGGGTGGCAAATGCGCCTGTCATATTAGTAAAGTCTCCGGACCTGATCAGGTTGCCTTCGATTAGTATCGAAGGCTAAAAAGGTTTAGCACTTTCATCTAACACCCGCTCCCATTCAGGATGTCGCTTCAGATATGCTGCAACAAATGGGCACAATGGAATCAGTTTATATCCCTTATCTTCTATATAAGTTAAGGTTTTCTCTATTATAGCAGTTGCAGCACCTCTTCCTTTCAATTCCTCAGGTGCTTCGGTATGGATTAGCCATATCTTCTTGCCATGCTCTTTAAAGTCAATAAAAGCAGTATAACCATCAACTTTTAATTCAAAACGCATATCTACCTGATTTTTCATCAATGGTAGCTTAAGATACTCTTCATTCATAGCTGTTCAATTAGAATAAAAATTACACCACTAATTTACCTGAATAAATTGATAGTATTACCTGGAATATTAAAAATCAAACTTTACCCTTGCACGAATACCCCAGCTTGAAACATTAGGATTTTCAAGGTAGCTGAAACGCTTAACAGCATCTACCCTAAGCACTTTAAAAATATTTCCTATACCAACGCTTCCTTCCATATATGGACCTCTGTCTAAGGCATAGGTAATAGGCTGTCCGTCGTCATTACGCACAAATTGCATGGCATCAAGGTTCTTATCAGGATTGTTTTCATTTCTTAACCCGCCATATAGTGCTTTAAATGACATTACCTCCCTTAATTTTAAATGTTGCAACAAAGGGATCTTATTAAAGAAGAACCCATTAAAATTCTGATCGATATTGATACTAGCATAATGATCACTTACAAACTCAAGAAAGTTCATCAGATTATAGGATTGCAGCTGATAAGCATAAGTCTGGTTCGCACGGTGAATAGACAATAATGGGAAAGGTATCTTTCCTACATTATAGCCACCTTCAACAGTTACATCAGTATATCCTAATTGTGATAAATAAAAACGTTTATCTACACTACCCATAAAATTATGGTAATTATAATCACCACCTAAAACCCCTTTCAATCCAGCTGTATAACGCAGGTTAAATATAGGATACTTATCCACCAAAGGAGTGCGATAAATTTTACCCTGGTAGAACTTCTCATTCGGAGCATACCTCAAATTCACACTAACCTCAGATGTATTGATCTGATTTGTTCTTGAGAAAAGATTTTGTGCTGAATTATTGAAGTATAAAGATCCACCTGGAGTTTGGCTCCATTTGCGTAAACCTACGCTATAAGAGAAGTGATTCTCATACTCACGTACATAGTCGAACCTATAAAAATCATTATACAATAGCATATCATTCTCCCCCCTTTTAAAAGACAAAAGGAAATTATCTTCCTGAACAAATTGTAACTCCTGTCCTGGAATCTTAGTATCACGCTGAAAACTTGCACGCAAATAGTTCTGAGGAAAAGAATAAATAGATTTATTGTTTAAAGAATAAGTACCACTTAAAAAGTATTTCCACTTCTGATCGTCAAAACCATAGGCAGCATACGTTTCAAAATAATACCTTTTACTAAGTTTTGTTGTAGTCCTTCCTCCCAGTCTTGCGCGAAATCCTTCAACACTGTTAAAACTATAAAAAGTGTTTACAGGCCCCATCTCAAAAGGTCCGAAATCTTTATAACCAGCAACAAATAAAGTAACAATATCCATAGTTCTTTTGAAAGAAGGTATGGTCTGCAAAGTATCTAAATTGTGATAGATTTTAGTACTGCTTTCATTAACTGATTCTGGTCTGATGCTTGCCCAGTATTGTTCATTTTTTTTAGTAGCATCTGGAACTACAACTAATGCCTCTGCACCTTTATAAACATTTTCTGATGGAGGTTGATTAACTGTATAATCCTTAAAAGTCACTGTACGTTCGCCAGTAAATCCGGTTCCACCTTTTTTAAGGATTCCAAAATCAACAATCAGATTACTTTTGCTCAGGTGATAACGCTGATCAGGATTCTGTTCAAATTCAAGCTTAGCTTCAAGACCTCTGACAAAATTAAGATTGATATGTTTGTTTACGGTCAGATATGCATTCTGTACAGCATAATTACCGTCCATCGTAACATATAGTTTCCCCTCAAACAACATATCCATTTTGTTTCTCGGCGTAAAAGATAATTCGATTAACTGCGGCTGATGAGTTCTGATAGTATCTGTAATAAAGAACTTGTAAAAGCCTGGCGCGCCATCTGCTATAGGGCTTAACAAAAGATTACTTACTACAGAAATGTTATTATCATAAATATCAATATCCTGATACATCCTGTCGAAATAAGAAGTCAATCCCTTATTATCAATAAAACGTTCATCAAAGTTCACCTGCTTATCAGCAACTACCACCGTTTTCATTTTCTCAGGATGTTTACGATAGTAATTTTCAGAAAGCTTTTCCTGCTGGAATACAGGCAAAAGATTTTTACCACCAATCTTTGTAGAATCCTGTTCCTCAAAAAGAAACTGATAATTGCGGAATACCTTTTTGTTTTTAAACTTATCTGAAAGATTGCTCATAGAAAACAACATTCTTTCATACTTTTTATATTCCACGTAATCATAGCTTTCCATCCGGTTTTTCGGCTTATTAGCAATTACTTTACGGATTAACTCTACTGCAGGATTGTCTTTATTACGGTAAGGGGCCTTTTTACTTCCTTTAATAACCACTTCATTCATTTGCATCGCTTCATTTTGAAGCTGCACATTAACTACTTGTGTAATTCCCGCTTTTACAGTCTTAACTTGAGTTTTATAACCTACATAGCTAAACTGCAGTTGGGTATAACTCCCTTCGATGGTAATATTATAACGCCCATCAATATCGGTTCGGCCACCTTTACTAGTCCCTACTATCATAAATGAGGCATAGGGTATGGTTTCTTTAGTAACAGCATCTGTTACCACTCCCTTTACTGCTGTTTGTTGCGCAAAAGTAGGCAATGCCGTTAAAGTAAGGAGAAATATAAAAATATATCTAAATATAGAATATGGATGCGGTTGATACATCTGCTGCTTTGCTTTAATTATTTGCTTAAAACTTATTAAGCACTGCAAAGTTAATACTCAACTTCTGAATATTTAAGTAATAAAGTCAGGAAAAAGCAAATGTATATGTGTTATGACACGAATATGAAAAATGACTTTTATTGATTGATTTTTATGTAGTTATAATGACAAAAATCGGGTGACATTTGCCTGTACATGATCATTCTTTTTATGTTCTCCACGATTTAACTGAATGGCTCTGATCATCACACCATTTCTCTCCAGCAATAATTCTTCATAAAAACCTTTATAGTAAACATCTTTGACCTCAAAACGCCTGCTATTCCATGAACTTTTCAATTCTACCCATTCCGGATAAAAAACCGCAGTTCCGGTTTTTATATCTAAGCCTAGCTTTTCTGCATCAATTATATTAACCGTTACCGCATTACCCAAAAGCTGGGCGGTATAAATATCATCAGGATGATTGTATACGTGGGCAGGTGCTCCAGATTGTAATAACTTACCATCTTTTAAAATCAATAATTCATCTGCCAGGAACAATCCATCTGCAGGATCATGAGACACCATAATGACGGTAACACCTGTTTCTGCAGCAATTCTTTTAATATCAGCACGTAACTGATTTTTTAATAAAGCATCAACCTGGCTAAACGGTTCATCAAGCAACAATACGGTTGTATCACTCACCATTGCTTTAGCGATGGCTACACGTTGCTGCTCTCCCCCGCTGAGCTGAGTGATCTTCTTATCCTTAAGATGCTCAATACGCAAATGCCGCATGATTTCAAACGTCTTTTCCTGCTTAACCTGAACATTAGTATTAGAAAGCATGGAAGCAATGTTATCATACACCTTAGCATAGATATTCAGTGAAAAGTCTTGCGTAACCATCTTCATTTCCTTGTGACCAGGAATCAGTTGCTCATCTGGTCCTGGAATACGCTTCCCTTTAAAAGAAACTAGTCCTTCATCAACTTTAAGCAAGCCATAAATACACTTAAGCAGAGTAGATTTGCCACTCCCACTTTCACCAAGAATGGCAACTACATTACCATTTTTAATGTCAAAGCTAATGTTACTAACTCCTGATGCTTGTTCTGCCTGATGTTGTTTTGTTAAGTTCTTTACAGATATGATAGGTTCTTCCACATTGGCAAAGATAGCAGAAAATGGGATTTTAATTTAATCCAAAGGTTATACCAAACGACATGTTTTTTAAACCTGCCTGTGGAGCACTGTCAAACATATCATTGAAATAATATTTACTGAAAAGGCCAATCCAGCCATAACCTAATCGCACTGAACCACCCAAACGAACAGGCTCGAAGTTATAGTCATCTCTAAATTTCTGTTTGCCATTTTCCTCGCTTTTCTGTTTTACTTTTCCGTTGATCAGAAAACTTACTTCAGGACTTACAACAAAATAAAAGCGCTTACCATTAGCATTTTCATTTGTTCTAAACTGAAATCCTAAAGGTATATGCACATAAAAGCTGGAAAACCTATTTTTAGAAAATTCAATACCAGATTCTGGATCGTAATCTAATACATCAGTATTTCTTTTTATGGTAATATTCCTTTTTAACCGGAGCATTGTCCAGTCTAACCCTGCAGCAAGATATACCTTAAAGTTAGAATTGAACCTATATCCATAATCCAATACATCAAAAGAAACTGTGCTTGATTTAAATTCTTTATAATCTAGAAAATCATTAGCTGGAGATAGCGTGAAACTACCATTATCTACCATACGAGTAAAGCCAATATCGAAACGTGTAAAGGTAATTCCTCCTACTAAATACCCTTTAGGATTGGCATTAGTCTCGCTTGCTTTAACACTATCCTGTTGAGCAAATGTATTAAATGAAATTACTATTGCCAGTACTCCGGTTAACAGGGCTGTTAAACAATTACACCTCATTATCTTTTAATTTTAAATACCAGATGAAACGCTATTCATAATGTCAGGTTTACATTATAAAGATAGATTATTTTTAGCAATCATGCTTCTTTCTATAGTGTTTATACCACTTTACAGCCATCATAATCACCACAGCAAAAACGATAAGCCCAATAAGACCATATACCCAATCAACTGCACTTTTTAAAATAACAGTGAAAACAATAGCGACTAACAAAATGGTGGCCACCTCATTCCATAGTCTAAGCTTAAAGGAACTGAGCCTACATGTACCCATTTTCAGCTGGTTCATAATACGCTGACAAATAAAATGATAAGCCAAAAGCCCCAATACAAACCCTAACTTTACATGAAACCAAGGCAATTGTAAGAGCCATGGTCTGATGCAAACCATCGATACACCTGCAAGCACAGTTAATGCCATTGCAGGTGTAGTAATGATATACCAGAGCTTACGCTCCATTTTTTCGTATTCCTTTTGTAAGATATTTCGTTCAATCTCAGGCCTGTCATTGGCCTCAGTATGATAAATAAACAAACGTACACTATAAAACAGACCTGCCATCCAGCTTACCACAAAGATAATATGAACAGAAAGGACGTATAAATAGTATTGATCCATTGAACTAGTATCTGAATTCCTTGATTGTTTCTATTGCGTATTTCACGTTATCAAAAGGAATGTCAGGCATGATACCATGACCAAGATTACAGATAAAGCCATTCTGACCGCGCATACGCTCAAATAAACGAAGAATCTCTTTCTTAATTACTGCTTTTTCAGCATATAAAATATGAGGATCTAAGTTTCCCTGAACTGCCATACCTGCAGGTAAAATGTTCTTGATATTTAAAAGATCTGCATTCCAGTCTACCGATACTACATCCGGATTCGCTTCAGCCATAATTGGAGCAAACACAGAACTACCTTTACAGAAAGAAATTACAGGAACATCTTTCCTATTCAATCCAGCAATAATCTCTTTATTATAACGGTGCGAAAACTCCTGATAATCGTTCCATGATAAAGCCAGTGCCCAGCTATCAAATAGCTGTACAGCATTTACGCCAGCAGCGATCTGCAGATTTAGATAATCAACAGTAACCTTTGCAATTTTAGCCAGTAATTTATGAGCAATTTCCGGATGGTTATGAATTAACAACTTGGTTAATTTAAAATCTTTTGATGAACCACCTTCTACCAGGTAACTCATTACTGTAAATGGAGCACCAGCAAAACCGATTAATGGAATACTTCCATTTAAGCGCTGCTGTATCACTTTAATTGCATCAGCAACATATTGTAACCTATCCAAAACATCAACCTCAAGGGCATCAACATCCTGCATAGTACGCACCGGATTGGCAAACTTCGGACCAACACCTTGAGTAAAACTAAGGTCACCACCCATCGCCTCGCCTGTTACCAAAATATCTGAAAACAGGATGGCCGCATCAATGCCTAACAAATCAACAGGCAGCATCGTTACATCAGCAGCAATTTCAGGTGTTTTACACATCTCCAGAAAGGAATATTTGTTTTTGATTTCCCAATATTCTGGCATAAAACGACCTGCCTGACGCATCATCCATACCGGTGGACGTTCTGTTTGCTTTGAAAATGCCGCATCTAAAAATAACGTGTTCTTCACTTCTTAATTTCTCCTCTATTCTTTTATAAACTGTTTACTTCTTTTTCTATTTTAATAATTATTTCTTGTGCTTTGGGCGTAACTGCAAGCTCTTTAGCTTTTTCAAGATAAGCATTGCTACGTACCTTATCTTTCTTTCTTAATGCCAGATTAGCTAAATGGATCATTACAAAAGCTTTATCATTCTTTCCGCCTAAGGGAAATCTGCTGGCTATTTGAAAATGAAATTCAGCAGCGGCATAATCTTCCTTTTTTAAAGCAATGTTTGCCCGCATAAACTCATAATACCCACGTCTGTTTTTTGCTAGCCTGTCTGCATTCGGCACCTCATTCAACAGCTCTTCAGCTCTTTCATGATCACCATTTTTAAAGTATTTAGAAGCTAACAATACCGAGCTATGTCTAAAATGGCTCCATAAAATAAAGCCAAACAAAAAGCCGGCAAAGGATGCCAGCTGGTATTGCGCATAAAAAAGACATACCAACGCTGCAACAGTAAAAACTGCCATCAGGGCATATCTGCCTTTTGAATTATACATTAATGAATATCAGTGAATTTATAACCAACTCCTCTGATAGAATGAAAATATACAGGATTTTTCTGATCTGGTTCAAAGTACTTACGGAAAGTCAAGATAAAGTTATCTATCGTTCTTGTAGAAGGATACACATCATAGTTCCAAACTGTTTCCAGAATCTGCTCACGTGAAACCGCTTCATTCTTACGTTCAATAAGTAATTTCAGCAACATGGTTTCTTTTTTAGTAAGCGGCACAATAACACCATCATCTTGTTTCAATTCAAATGAATTGAAATAAATAGTTTTATCACCAATTTTATAAGAATTGATTTCTTTTAAATCATCAGCTTTCATGCTACGTTTAACCAGGATACCAACCCTTAATATTAACTCTTCAAGATTAAATGGTTTTACAAGGTAATCGTCAGCACCCTTTTTAAGTCCCATTACTCTGTCTTCACTCGTGTTTTTTGCAGTTAAGAAAAGTATCGGCACTTCAGTATTTTCTAACCTGATGGTTTCACAAACCTGGAATCCATCCATTTCAGGAAGCATTACATCCAGAATAATCAAGTTAAAACGTTCTTCCTTAAAAACTTTCAGGGCCGTTTTGCCATCTTTAACGGCATGAACTTTATAGCCCTCAAGCTCAAGATTTAATTTAATAGCGTCTAATAAATGGTCTTCATCTTCAACCAGCAGTATTCTTAATTTCTGTTGCATAATCAACTAAATGTTATTTCAAAAATAGCACCTTGCGGTACGTTATCTCTAACGCTGATATCAGCGTCGTGGCTTTGTAATACTTCCTTAACAATAAACAGGCCCAATCCTGTTCCTTTTGATTTTCTGACATTCTCATCACCAACCCTGTAGAATTTATCGAAAATAAGCATCTTTTCAGCATCAGGAATACCTGGCCCTTTGTCAGACACCCGCAAAAAGGCATGACCATCTTTCTCTGTCAGTTCAACAGCAACATCCGCACAAGGTCCTGAATATTTCACTGCATTTTCAACCAGATTGGTTACTACAGAAGAAAGCGCAAACTGATCCCCCATTACCTTAATACCTGGCTTGATTACCGGAGTAATCAATTGCTCACAACCACATGAATGTACTTGTAGTCTGTCTGTTATTTTAGTCACCAGTTCAGAAAAATCAAATTCCTCCTTAGGGAACGAATAAGAGCGGTTTTCTATCTTTGTAGCCAATAACATATTCTCTACCAGGTCATCTAAGCGCTCAATATCTTTCAAAGAATTACTCAATAAAGAAGTCTGTCTCGCCTTATCCAGGTCGCGCTTTACAATCGTCTGAATAGACAATTTAATCGCAGCTAAAGGAGACTTTAATTCATGCGTTACAGATAGTAAAAAATTTTGCTGTTGTTCACGAAGACGTACTTCTTTTTTAATAGACTGATGCAAAAAATAAGCACCTATACAAAGTAAAAATAAAAACACTGATCCTTCTCCCATAACCATTGCCATTCTGGCAGGTTCAAGCCTTACTACCAAAGTTCCCCAAGAGATCAGTTGTACTAAAGCATAAAGGAGCATGAAATAAAATATAACTATCGACTTCTTCAAGGTTATCAGTATTTTACTTTATAAATATACCATTATTTACTTGTTCCTGAAAACAACATCAAGGCTATCAAATATAGCTCTCTTTGCTTTTTCAAGTTCTATTTTTGTGTGTGCAGCAGATACAAAACCCACCTCATAACCTGAAGGGCCCATATAAATACCTCTGTTCAATAATTCGCGGTGCATTACCTTAAACTTCTCCATACTGTTATGATCGATATCATCGGCAGTCTGAATTTTATCCTTATCTGTAAAAGCAATCCAGAAGATTGAGCCTACATAAAACACCTTCACTTTATAATTCCTTGCAGTTGCAAATCGCTGAATACTTTCTGCAAACTCGCTAGTCTTATTGTTCAGTTCTTTATAAAAACCAGAACGCAGCAATTCTGTCAGCTGAGCAATACCTGCAGCCATAGCTACAGGGTTACCCGAAAGCGTTCCTGCCTGGTAAACCCCACCATCAGGAGAGATATGTCCCATGATCTCAGCAGAAGCACCATACATCCCTACTGGTAAACCACCACCTATAATCTTACCATAGGTAACAATATCTGGTTTAATGCCATAATGTGCAGCAGCACCTTCAAAACCTACCCTGAAACCGGTAATCACCTCATCAAAAATCAACAATGCTTTGTTCTCTTTACAGATTGCCTGTAAAAACTCAATATATTCAGCATCCTGCATTAACAAACCGTTATTAGCCGGTATACCTTCAATAATAACTGCCGCCACCTGATCTTTGAACTGTTCAAATGCCTGTTTTAAAGCTTCCGTATCATTTAATGGCAATACAATCGTTTCCTGAGCAAAAGCTTTAGGCACACCTGCGGATGAAGTTTCTCCAAAAGTAACCAATCCGGAACCAGCCTTTACCAGTAACGAATCACTGTGTCCATGATAACAACCTTCAAATTTGATAATCTTATCTCTGCTGGTATAACCACGGGCAAGTCTAATGGCCGACATTACCGCTTCCGTTCCAGAACTGGTAAAACGGATTTTTTCAACCATTTTATTGTTCTTAATGATCAGCTCTGCCAGTTCATTTTCCAATGCTGTCGGAGCACCGAAGCTCATACCATTTTGCATCACTTCAGTAACTTTCTCTCTTACCTTGGCATTATTATGCCCCAGAATAAGCGGTCCCCAGCTAGCACAAAAATCTATAAATTGATTACCATCGGCATCCCATACAAAGCAGCCATCACCTTTTTGAATAAAAAGAGGAGTACCATAAACAGACTTAAAAGCCCTTACTGGTGAGTTTACCCCACCTGGAAAATAGTTCTTTGCTTTTTCGTATAACTCCGCCGACTTTTCTCTGGAAATATCTGGTTTACTACCTGTATTTACAGGCACATCGCCCTCATTTCCTGAAAACATTTTTTTTAAAGATCCTAACATATGCTTATTTCAATTCTGTGTGCATTGTTGTTTACAACAAAACACGTCTTACTACATCCAGTTTTTCTCAACAATATCCCTAATATGGTAAGTGGTAATGATACTTGCTCCTGCACGCGCAAAAGCATGCATGGTTTCCATTACTACTTTCTGCTCATCTATCCAGCCTTTTTGTGCCGCAGCCTTAACCATCGAGTACTCTCCTGACACATTATAACAGGCAATGGGTAAATCTGTATGTTGCTTCAGGTTATGCATAATATCCAGATAAGCCAAGGCAGGCTTCACCATCAATACATCAGCACCCTCACTTTCGTCCAGCAAAGCTTCGCGTAATGCTTCATTACCATTTCTAAAATCCATTTGGTAGGCTTTCCTGTCTCCTTTACTAGGCGCGCAGTCGGCAGCCTCTCTAAAAGGACCATAGTAAGCAGAAGCAAATTTAGTTGCGTGAGACATAATTGCTGCATTCACATAGCCGGCACCATCCAATACACTTCTCATCACAGCTACCCGACCATCCATCATATCTGATGGGGCTAGCATATCTGCACCAGCTTGTGCATGTGTAAGCGCCATCTTTGCAATAACCTCTACTGTTTCATCATTCTGCACATAATCATCCTTCAATATACCGCAGTGACCATGAGTTGTATAAGAACAAACACAAACATCAGTCACAATATAAAGGTCATCACCAAAATTCTTTTTTAATAAGCGTACAGCAGAAGGGACTAAAGAATGATCATGATAGGCAGAAGCTGCATTTTCACTCTTCTCATCGCCAACACCAAAAAGCATGATCTTGTTCACCCCCAGCTTCAATCCTTTCTCCACGTCCCTTACTAGTGTATCTTCAGAAAAATGGCTAATGCCAGGCATAGCTTCCAGTGGATGAACCACATCTTTCCCCGGCACAACAAAGTACGGGTAAACAAACATGTCTTTAGATAACCTCGTTTCGGCTACCATCTCTCTCACAACTGGATTTTTCCTTAATCTACGCGGACGGTGTAACATATTTTCTTTTATTTTATTTCAATTCCAAAAACAGCTTCTGCAAGGCTAATTTCATCCGGAGCATAAGGCAATATATATTTCACTCCCATTTCATCAAATACTTTAGCCGTAGAATTACCAATTGCAATAACCTGTTGTCCAGGCTCTAACAGGTTATCTACAAAATAAGCTTCAACATTTGATGGGCTAGTAAAAATCAGCACCTCTGCTTCGGTTCGATCAACATCTTCTTCGATAACCGTTTCATAAATTGGTAGATCAACTACTTTTGTCTCAGGTTTCAAAGCTTTTTGAATACTCAATAAAGAGTCCTGCGCTCTTGGAAACAACACTGTTTTTCCAACAACCATTTCAGCAAACAAGTTTGCTACCTCATCAATATCCCCACCTTCACCAACATAGTCGGCCAGATGGCCTAATTTCCTTAATGAATCTTCAGATCCTTTCCCGGCAACACCAAACTTCACGTGTTTAGTCAGTGTCGGTTTCAGTTTAAAGAAATATTCAACACTGTTCCTGCTGCTAAAAAAAATCCAATCTACATGTTTCAAATAAAATGGATCAAGTACAGTTACAATTGGGAAAGTACGGATCAATGATCTCGCATCAATTTCTATATGATGTTTTTCAAGTGCTTTTCTAAAGTAATTATGCTCGCTAACTTCTCTTGAAATAAACACCTTGGAAGGAAACTTTCTATCGGCACTAAATTTAGCAACGATTTTTTCTGCCAGTCCATCCAGGCTATCTACCCTATAGAATAAACGATCTGGAAAGTCTTCATTGGTTTCAGCTTTTGAAGTCCATACCTCATATTGTCCATCTTCTTTCTTGCAATAACAGCCTAAAGGCATATGGCAGCCACCCTCAAAAAGGTTAAGCACCTTACGTTCCACGCCAATTTCATCTGCCGTTTCCTGGTGATGAATCTTTTGCAGCACTTCAAACAATTCTGAGTCGTTTTCCCTGATCTGTATAGCCAATGCCCCTTGTGCCGGTGCCGGTACCACATCAGTTGTATCAATTACCTCTACATGAAATTCGGAAAGATCAATATTCAGACGGTTAACTCCAGCTTTGGCAATCACGATCGCATCGTAATCCTCATCTCTTAGCTTTTGTATACGAGTGGGCACATTCCCTCTTAAATCTTCAATATTTAAGTCAGGACGGATTGCAAGTAATTGAGCTTTACGTCTGTTTGATGAAGTTCCTACCATTGCCCCTTTTTTAAGAGAAAGTTTATGGGAAACGCTTACACAATCTTTAAGAATCAACAATAATTCAGAAGGATCCTCGCGTTCGGTCACAGCAGCGATTGTTAAGCCAGCAGGATGAACTGTTGGCAAATCTTTATGCGAATGAACAGCAATATCAATTGTACCACCTAAAAGTTCTTCTTCAAGCTCTTTAGTAAAGAAACCCTTACCTTCCAACTTATCAAGTCTAAGATTTAAAATCTTGTCGCCCTGAGTTTTGATAATTTTTAATTCAGCTTCAACACCTATAGCTGTTAATTTATCTTTAATGAAATTGGCTTGCCATAAAGCCAGGTCGCTACCTCTTGTACCTATAATAAGTCTTTTCACGTTGATTGCTAATTTTTTGGCAAATCTAGCTATTCTTTACCAATATCTCCTTAGCCATAACCATTGGAACGCTGATGTATTTCTTTTCCATGTAATTCATCACTTTTTCCAACACTAATCTAGAGTTCTCATCCAGACCATTGATTTCATCGGCAAAGATCCCATTGATAGCAGTATGCTTGATCTCCTTAATTTTCTGTGGAACGCAGCTCATAGCGATTTCAATTTTACGCTGACGTAATACTGATTCAAAATCTTTGATATTTTCTTCGATGATGTGCTCGGCATTAACCAGCTCATCATAGCGTTCCTGAATATTTTTACGAGCTGTCTCTTTTAAGGATTCAACTTCTATGTAGTGTATTGGGAAGTTTCTAACCACTTCAGCAGCGGTATCATTAGGGATAGCTAAATCAACGATAACCTTTTTACCAGTTTCGCCATTCAGCAATTTTGTATAAATTTCCTCAGTAATAATTGGCTCTGTTGCACCTGTACAGGTAATAATAACATCAAATCCCTGATTGAAGTTTTCCAGTTCCGAAAGAGGATAAGCTGTACCATTTAAATCTTTAGCCAGCAATTCTGCATTTTCTAATGTCCTGTTAAAAACAGAAAAATTAGAGTATTTATGCTTTTTAAGATATTGTGCTATGTTTTTATTAGTTTCCCCGGCACCTATAATGAGTAATCTGGAGTTCGCACACATTTTAAGGTCACGCAATTTGCGATAAGCCAATGATACAACTGATACAGGGTTTTTAGAAATATTGGTATGTGTATAAACCTCTTTTGCTGTTTTCACAACCCGATTCATAATCATCCGCATATAATCTCCGGTAAAGCCGGAAACACGACAAGCTTCATAAGCTTTCCGAATTTGAGCCAGAATCTCTTTTTCTCCAACAACAAGACTTTCCAGTGAACATGAAGTACGAAGCAAATGATTAAAAGCATCTAATTGTTCGTACGCAGATACATTTTCTATAAACTGCTCCATGTATTGCTGAGGCAAGCCCATATCAAGCACAGTTAAAAAACGAAGAATGAAGTCTTTATCTAAATTATTCGCAGAAGTGAATACGAATTCGACCCTATTGCACGTTCCTACATAGAATATCTCTTTTACACCTAACTCGGATTGGATGTTCCTCAACCTGTCGTCCAATGTTTGCTCACATATCACTAACTTACCTAAAGACTTTAGATCAATTTGTTTATGCGTAAAAGCAATGATTTTTAAATATTCCAAAATAGTATTACCCTGTTTATTTTTAGCGTAACAAAAGTAATAACACAAGGCTATACCACTGTCATTATGCTGTAATTAAGAGCTATTTAGAAAGATTTTAAATAAAAACCAACATCTAAACATCTGCAATTATATTTTGTTATACTTCTTAAACACCATATATGTAGTCAGATATGATTAAAACAGACTCTTTTACCTTACATGGCGCAGAAGGAAAACCAATCTTTGGAGATAGTACGTATGACGATAAACTCACAAATTCAGGCACCATAATTTTTATCCACGGCTTCAAAGGGTTTAAAGATTGGGGAGCTCACCATTTAACAGCTGCTTTTTTTGCCTCATATGGTTACAGATTTATCAAATTTAACCTTTCTCATAGTGGGGTAACTAAAAACAACATCAATGATGTGACTGATTTTGAAGATTTTGCATCAAACACCATTAGTTTTGAGTTAGCAGATGTTGAGATAGTGGTTACTTATGCTCATAAAACCTTTCCCTCCTCTGCAATTACTCTGATAGGTCATAGTCGTGGAGGTGGTCTTGCAATTATCCAGGCAGTAAAGGATAGTCGCATCAGCAAGCTAATTACCTGGTCTGCTATTTCAGATTTTTCCAGTTTGTGGAAAGAAGAGCAGGAAGAAGACTGGATTAAAACAGGAAAAATTTTTGTCGAAAATGCACGAACTAAAGAGAAAATGCCTCTAAACAGCAGCTTACTTGAAGACTTTATAGCGCATAAAGAGGCTTTTGATATTAAAAAAGCTGCTAAGCTTATAAATATTCCATGGTTAATCCTGCATGGGGATAACGATGTTAATGTTGCTTTCAGCGTAGCACAAAAATTGGCGCAGCAACAATTAAGTGCAAAAATACAGAAGATTGAAGGAGCGAACCATGTTTATGGAGCTTCACACCCTTATGCATCTGCAGAATTACCAGATCAATTAAAAGAAGTAGTCAAAAAAACGCTTGCGTTTATTTCACTTGAAACGAAATAAATCAACATCTTTCCAAGCTATATAACCTAGACTTGCACATTTTTGTGCAACCATATTATGAATACGACCTGGCACATCAGATACTATTGTCCAACGAACAGCATAACTGCTGTTGTAACTCATGTAAATGACCAGATTATTAAATGTTTGATCATCTTTCAATTCAAGATCCAGGCAATTTTGTAGTTCGATTGCAAAACGATTTAGTCTTTCACTCATCACTTTAGTCAATGGTGCACATGGTTTCTTATCAAAATCAATAATAGCGAGCACTGTCACATTAGGAGTCATCAAATATGTTTTAATTTTTCAGTAGGTATTAAACTATAAACAATTGTAATGCCAGCCAAGAAAGATCCAAAAAAATATTCCATTTGAAATCAGACTGCCATAGGGTTGTCAGGGATACCTATTTTCTTTGTATCAGCAAATAGAAAATTTCAAACACTTAAACCTTTAATCATGACAACTCAAAACACAAACACCATTGCAACTGAAACTATTTATTTCGCATCATCAGAAAACATTTTAGATCAATGGATGGGACACCGTCGACTTACCCGTCGTGTAATTGAAGCTTTTCCTGATGACAAATTATTTGATTATAGTATAGGGGGAATGCGCACCTTCGGAGATATGATCAAAGAAATCATCGACATTGCTGGCCCAGGCATAAGAGGAATTGCAACTGACAATTGGGAAAACACTGGCGGTTTTAGTGAACATACTGTTGATGAAGCTCATCGCTCAAAAGAAGGATTACTAAAATTATTTGATCAGGGAACTGAGGAGATCAATACTTATTGGCCACAGATTACACAAGAGCGTTTTCAGGAAAACACAGTAGTTTTTGGTCAGTATGAAGGGCAGGTTTTTTCTTCTATCTTATATTTCATCGACAATGAAATTCACCACCGTGCACAAGGAACTGTATACCTTCGCAGTTTAGGAGTGGAACCACCTGCATTCTGGAACAGAGACTAAATATCTTTACCTGATACTTTACAATTAATTCAATTTTTATACGGTATTCTCAACATCTTGTAACAATTAATTTCCCTTCCTTATTAAATTGATAAAAATATAATTTTATAGGTGTATTTTTTTGATTATGTTAAATAACATAGCGAGATTTGCCGAATGAATTCAAATTTCGCAAAAGACTTTATGATCTTAGCCCCGAATCGCTTCACATCAATTTTTAGATTCGGGGTCTAATCTTATTTACATCAAAACATATATCAGCTACCCCACTTGGGGCTTTTACCGCTATTTTGTTAGATCATCACATAGCTACACCATTATCAAATTATGGAAAATCACCAAATTCGTTCAATTATCGGAAAGACATTGCTTTGGATTGCTTTATCAGGAACAGTTGCACTTATTATAGCTGCTTTTTATCAGGCATCTTCATTTTACCTTTTAATAGCACTCCCATTAATCCTTATTACTGCAGTAGGTTATGATCGTTTTCAATCTAAACATGCTGTTTTACGTAATTACCCGATTGTAGGCCGACTCCGTTACTTCTTTGAAGCCATCAGGCCTGAAATGCGTCAATATTTCTTTGAATCAGAGCTAGATGGAAAACCATTTAACAGAAGACAACGATCAATCGTTTACCAGAGAGCAAAAAATGAGCGGGAAACTGTAGCTTTCGGAATGCAGGTGGACCCCTATTTACAAGGGTACGAATGGGTATCACATAGTATTTATCCTAAAAAACTGGCTAAAACTGATTTGAGGGTTAAAGTTGGGAATAAAGATTGTACACAACCTTATGACATGAGCATTCTCAACATTGGAGCTATGAGTTTTGGTGCGCTGAGTAAAACAGCGATCATGTCTTTAAGTCATGGTGCTAAATTGAATGGTTTTGCACATAATACTGGTGAAGGTGGCATCAGCCCACATCATGTTAAGGGGGGTGGTGACCTGATTTGGCAAATTGGAACCGGTTACTTTGGATGCAGAGACAATGATGGAAATTTCGATGCGTCGTTGTTTCAGAAAAACTCCAGACGAGCCTATGTAAAAATGATCGAAATCAAGCTTTCACAAGGTGCCAAACCGGGTCATGGAGGAATTTTACCTGCTGCTAAAAACACACCGGAAATAGCCGAAATAAGAAACGTGGTAGCTGGTACAACAGTGATATCCCCACCCGCACACAGCACTTTTAATGACGCTTTAGGCTTAATGCATTTTGTAGAGCAATTACGCAAATTATCAGATGGTAAACCTGTTGGATTTAAATTGTGTATCGGAAGTAAAAATGAGTTTACCGATATCTGTAAAGCTATGATTGAAACAGGTATTGCACCTGATTTCATCACCATTGATGGAGCTGAAGGTGGAACTGGTGCTGCACCTTTGGAATATACAGATTATGTAGGTATGCCATTAATGGACGCCCTGGCTTTTGTAAGTGAGTCGTTAACTAAATTCGGATTAAGAAATCAGATTAAAATAATGGCTTCAGGAAAGATCATCACTGGTTTTGATATTATGAAAGCTTTAGCTCTGGGAGCTGATGCCTGTTATAGTGCCAGAGGGATGATGATGGCTTTAGGCTGCATACAAGCATTAAAGTGTGACAGTGGAAAATGTCCTGTAGGTATTGCTACCCAAGACAAGAGCTTGTTTAAAGGTATTGATGTGACTGATAAGAAGCACAGGGTAGCCAACTTCCATAAAAACACAATTCATGCAACAGTAGAGCTGATGGAAGCTTGTGGTTTTGCAACGCCTGAACATATTAATCCTGAATCATTCCATAGAAGAATTGACACTACTAAAACCATGAATTTTAAGGAAATTTATTTCAATAGTTCTAAAGAACAAGGCTTAAAAAACAATGTTCCAGCATTAAAGAATAATGAACAGGAATCAATGAGCAAAGAACAAGAATTAATGTTTAGCGCTTAAAACGAGCAAAAAAGCAAAAAGCCGGAATACATTTTCAAAATCTATTCCGGCTTTTTATTTTTGCACCCAGTTACCGTCTTCCTTAATCAACTCGATTAAATCATCCAGCGCACGTGCGGCATTTACATTTTTCTTTACGACTTCCTTACCTCTATAGAGTGTAATCTTATCAGGACCCGTTCCTACATAGCCATAATCGGCATCCGCCATTTCTCCTGGCCCATTTACTATACAACCCATAATACCTATCTTGATACCTTTTAAATGATCAGTACGTGACCGGATCATTTGCGTAGTTTCCTGCAGGTCAAACAAGGTACGTCCGCAACTTGGACAAGAAATATATTCAGTTTTAGAAATACGGGTACGTGTTGCTTGTAAAATACCAAAACTTGTAGAATTGATTAATGACAATCCTATTGTTTTATCAGTACTAATCCAAATGCCATCACCAAATCCATCAGTAAGTAAAGCACCTAAATCACTGGCAGCATACAGCATAAGGTCATCTGCATTTAGCCCTTCATAAGTTCTTTTGATAATCACAGGAACCTGAATATTGTTTTTCACCAGATCGATAAAAAAGGACCTTTGTGCTGCCATACCATGAGCTACGTTGGTTTCTAACAACAGGACAACATTTCCTTTAAGCAATGAAAGGTCACCCCCCTCAGTGGCATCAACTTTAACCAGGTTCAGATGGTCATCTTTAAGCTCAACATCTAGATATTCCTTATAGCTAAGTAGCGGATGGCAATTGTTTTTATCTTTTAATGAAATCCATGTAGCATAATTATAAACCTGTTTCAAGTTCCCTGGAAAAGAAAATGATGGCAGCTGATCCCCAAGATATACAATATCACAAGTCTGATCTGCCATATTATATTTATCAAGCCCGGCATTATATGAATATCCAACGGCCGATAGAAAATAAGGATCTTTTAAGTTCTCGGAACTCACATCAAGCATCACTACCGGATGGTGATGTCCTCCAATATGTTGTACTGAAGCACTTTGTCTACGGCTATATTCATATGGACTGTACGGAAGATCTTTAATATCAATCCCGGTTTCATCATTAAGGCGTTCCCTCTGCTCAGACGATGCAGATCGCTTTTCATATCTTAGAGCAAGCGCCTTTGCTACTGGTGCTTCAAACTCCGGATCTTCGGTTAAAGAAACCCTTATGGTATCTCCCAATCCATCTTCAAGTAAAGTGCCAATACCTACAGCCGATTTTATCCTGCCATCTTCACCATCACCGGCCTCCGTCACGCCGAGATGCAAAGGATAGTTCATTCCCTCCTTCACCATGGTTTCCACAAGCAAACGGTAAGCTTGTACCATTACCTGAGTATTACTGGCTTTCATAGAGATCACCAGGTTATAATAATTCAGGTCTTCGCACATTCGGATAAACTCCATTGCAGACTCTACCATCCCACGCGGGGTATCGCCATAATGACTCATGATCCGGTCTGATAGTGAACCATGATTAGTTCCTATTCGCATGGCTGTACCATATTCCTTACAGATCTTTACTAAAGGAGTAAATTTCTTATATATGCGATCCAGTTCAGCTTGATAGGCCTGTTGGGTATATTCTATATTTTCGAATCTTTTTTTATCGGCGTAATTGCCTGGATTCACCCTAACTTTTTCAACAATACGAGCTGCTGCTTCAGCTGCATTTGGCGTAAAGTGGATGTCTGCCACCAAAGGAACATTATAGCCTCGTAAGCGCAGTTCCTTTTTAATATTAGCCAGATTATCGGCTTCTTTCATGCTTGGAGCTGTAATACGTACATATTCACAGCCAGAGTTAACCATTCTTATGGTTTGCTCTACAGTACCGATGGTATCCATGGTATCAGTAGTGGTCATAGATTGTATCCGGATTGGATTAAAGCCACCCATAGGTACATCTCCAATGGAAACCTCCCTTGTCAAGAACCTGGAATACTTTGTTAAACTGTTACAGTATCCACCTTGTAATACATTTTTTAGTGCTTGTTGACCAACTACTTCTTCCATCATTTGTAAATCTGACACAAAGATAAAGATTATGTTTATAACTGTAACGTCAGATGAGGCGCTCTTTTACAACTAAAGTATTAGCAATGATATCATGAAAGCATTGTTGTTTTTTATTTAGAAAGCAATAGAGATAACCAATAAACAGTGGCAATATTGAAATAATCTTAGCCGTATTCCTTCCAAAGGATTTCCCCACCGTAATTCTCCGACCTTCCATATCAGTAATTTTTATATGAAGTAATATTTTGCCTATCGTCCCTTGTTTTTCAGATGATTCGGCAAAACTACCATAAATGTATTTTGCAATAGGAAGGAGAGGTAGCCCAGAGAATGCCAACATTATACGCTGTTCTTTTTCTTCTATTACAATAAAGCTTAACAATGCAAGCAACACGTAGGCACAGAGCAATAAAAAATAATCAATAACTGATGCCAGCAATCGCTGATCAAATGAAGCAAAATACTGTGGTGCCGTAACCTGATGAGCAAAACCAAGAAGCTCACGCAGTTCAGGTACCTCGTGAGCTTCTTTATAATCATCCATTCCTGGCTTCCTTATAAAGGTTCCAGGTTGGATATTTAGTCTTGTTAATTCTTCTAATTGATATGGTCCTTCAGGTTTACCATTTACAACAATTGTGTATTTAATACTATTATCCATATCTATGTAGTTCGTCGTGTTCCGACCAGAGGTTTAATATCTATTTACCTCAAAACTACTCAGTCCACCATCAAAATTAATAAATATTTTATTCTTTGATGCTGCATAATTTGGAGTCTCGTACGTGTTATCACTCAACTTAACGAAACCAGGAAACTCTTTAGCAGACAAACCTGTTTTTGCTCTGATCTGACAGCCCGATTCTGAAGGGATTTTAATTTTCACTTCAGCAACTCCAGTTTTAACATTCACATCTGTAACTGGAAGCAAAGCCCCTAACTTCACATCAAGTGCAGCTGCCCCTCCGTCGAAATTAAACTCCCGAACCTTGTAATCTCTCAGATCAAAATCAATCTCTCCGGCTCCCATATTTACATGAAACTCCCAAATTGGTTTAGGATTTAATTTAATATCCACATTATTCCCACCACCATTCCATTTACCTTTCCTGGCCATTTTCAGGTCTAATATGTTTACACTATCTTTAGTGAAATTATTTACCAGTAAAAACTTTTCACCTGGAGGGCTTATTCTCGCTGAAATCAAGCTATCTGTACTTCCCTTAAGATCAAAAGATGTACCTCCGCCCGAAATATTAAGGACAGTTCGCTTTGCAGTGGAATCATTAGCATAAGGCAAATACAAATGTTGCTCATTAGCATCTTCAGTTTCCTGCGACTCTATCCTTTCTTCAAAACGTTCAGTTACTCTATTTTTATATCCTGGCGTCTGTTGCCCTTTAAAAAACAGGAGAATCAGTGTAATAATTAATATGGCAATGGATACAATCCCACCTATCTGAGACTTATTTTTATTAAATAAGATATTAACCCCAGCTATGATCAGAAATATAGGCCAAAAACGCCACACACTACGCCAATAAAAATCGATGACATTAAAATTCTCCAATAAAAGTACCCCTCCTATAAAAAGCAGGACTATACCCCACATTATTCTATCCAATTTCATAACTATATGTCTTTTTTAGTTAACGGATCATTTGTCTCATTGTCCGCAGCCTGATCTGACGAAGTATCGGGTGCAGCAGAGCTTTCCGGCGTAACCGGTTCTACCGGTTTTTCAGCACTTGCGACAGGATTACTTTCTGGGTTTACCGGCTGTTGCGTATTTTGCTCTTTCCAATTTTCCCAGGCATTTTTGTTTTTAGATTTAAGGATAAAACTGACCCCGATTGCAACAAATAAAAGTGGCCATAATTTAGTTAGCTGAAACCAAAATGGAATCATACCAAATTCATTCATCAGAAAATACAATCCAATTACTAATAGAAACAATCCTGCAACGGTACGCCCTGTTTCATTATTTTTTTGATAAGGTTTAAATTCACCAGTTTGTTTCCAGCTCTCAAAATTATCCTCTTTAACTGTCGATGAAGTCCAATTTTGATATGGCTTTGTACTTTCTGTTGTACTCTTCTGGCTGCCAAATGGTTTCGGTGCTTGAAAAGGATTACTCTGATCTTTGAAATAATCGTTAAACTTTGATAATCTCGCTGCGGGATCATTGTTTACAGGCACTACAATCCACATTATAATATACACTAATATCCCCGTTCCCACCAAAAATATAGTCGAAAGTACAAATAGCAATCTGATGATGGTTACGTCCACCTCCATGTACTCAGCTATGCCCGACGATACGCCGGATATCACTTTGTCATGCTCATTTCTAAATAATCTCTTTTCCATGATAATTTCCCTCCTGTTAATTTAAAACTGTAATGGCTTCAAAACTATCTCATCAACATTTACACCTGCACTTAAGTTTAAAATAGTGTGTAATGAATTGGCTATGTCTTCTGGTTGTACAAAACGCTCAGCTGGGATATCTGTTCCTTCCCAGGAAGAAGTCAAAGTAGAACCTGGCAATATAGCCGTTACTTTTACATTGTATTTTGATAGTTCTGCTCTCAATACATCATTAAGACTTAACAAAGCCGATTTAGTTACAGAGTAACTTCCTCCATTTTCTACAACAGCTTTAGCAGCAATAGAACAGATATTAAAAATATGCCCTGATTTACGCTCACGCATCATTTTCCCAAAATATTTGGAAAAGTAATAAGCTGCATTCAGGTTTAAGTCCAATTGTTTCTGAAGAATATCATCCGTTTCATCCAGCAAACTTCCAGGTAAATATGTCCCAGCATTATTCACGAGCACATCAATGGTCCCCATTTGTCCTTTTACCTCATCACAAAAGCCATATACTTCTTGCTTAACACTACAATCGGCTTGCAACGCAATTATCTTTACCCCGGTATAATTCAGCTCCTGAGTAAAAAGTTCCATATCATATTTACTTCTTGAACATATTGCTAAATTGTAACCACTTTCGGCCAATTTAATCGCGATGGCCCTTCCTATGCCCTTAGTTGCTCCGGTTATAATTGCATTCATTTGTCAAAACCTTTTAATGTATCGCAATAATACAAAAAAGGTCATCCCCCGAAAACTTTGTGGCAAAAGATTTGATAGTTTCCTTATTAAATCCGTTTGTACAAGGCAAACTTATCAGGTTTCGACTTTTTGTTGTTTCTTTGTGTTATTATTGCGTAAATACTACAGTTAATTTTTCATTGCATGAATTTCACCAATTTTGGCAGATACCTTCTTTTATTAAAGGCTGTATTTAGAAGACCTGAAAAATTTAAAATATACTTACAAGCCATCTTTAAACAAATGGACTTTATTGGCGTTGGTTCTATAGGGCTAATCGCTATTATATCTACTTTTATCGGGGCGGTGATGACTTTACAGATTGCTTTCCAGTTGGTAAGTGATTTAATTCCAAAAACCATAATTGGTTCGGTTAACCGCGACTCCAGTATTCTTGAGTTAAGTCCAACCATCACGGCTATTGTACTTGCAGGTAAAATAGGTTCCGCTATTTCTTCTGAGATTGGAACCATGCGTGTAAGCGAGCAAATTGACGCATTGGAAATTATGGGGATCAATTCACCAGGTTACTTAATACTTCCTAAAATTCTTGCAGGGATTACTATGGTACCATTCCTGGTTATAATGTCTATGTTTTTAAGTATTTCAGGTGGTTATCTTGGTGGAACCTTATCTGGTGCTGTAACCCCTGCCGAATATATACAAGGTATCACGACCGATTTTAACCCATATACAATTGTTGTTGCTTTAGTTAAGGCATTTGTATTTGGTTTTATCATCACATCAGTCCCGGCTTACGAAGGTTTTTATGTAAAAGGTGGAGCCCTCGAAGTTGCTCAGGCAAGCACAAGAGCAGTAGTTGTGAGTTGTATATCCATTCTTGCCTGTGATTACCTTATAACCCAGTTATTACTATGATCGAAATCAAGGACATCTATAAATCTTTTGGAGACAACGAAGTATTAAAAGGTATCTCAGGTAAATTCGAAGCCGGAGTAACTAATTTGATCATTGGTGGGTCTGGATCTGGAAAAACTACCCTTCTAAAATGTATGATCGGCCTGCATCACCCTGAAAAAGGAGGTGTAGAATACGATGGAAGGGAATTTACCAATATGAATTTTGAGGAAAAGATCGAGATCAGAAAAGAGATCGGCATGCTTTTTCAAGGTTCTGCCCTATTTGACTCTATGACTGTTGAGGAGAATATCATGTTCCCCTTAAATATGTTTACTGAACAAAGCCGCAAAGAAAAAATGGAAAGGGTAAACTTTTGCCTTGAAAGAGTAAACCTGGAAGGGAAAAACAAATTATTCCCGGCAGAACTTTCTGGTGGTATGAAAAAAAGGGTTGGTATTGCACGTGCCATTGCCATGAACCCAAAATATCTTTTTGTTGATGAACCCAATTCAGGGCTCGACCCAAAAACATCAATTGTAATTGATGAGCTGATTAAGGAATTAACCGAAGAATACAACACCACAACAATTGTAGTTACCCACGATATGAACTCGGTAATGGGTATTGGCGATTATATATTGTTCCTCCACGAAGGCAAAAAATTCTGGGAAGGTTCTAACAAAGAAATAGCCCATACTGATGTTCAAGAACTAAACGACTTTGTTTTTGCGAGCCGCTTTATGAAGGCTGCAAAAGGAAAATTTTAATATACTTTTTTATGATAAGCCTGCTAACCCCCACTCATTGGAAAGATTATGAGTTAATTGATTGTGGTGATTTTGAGAAATTAGAACGTTTTGGCAATTTAGTTTTGTCCCGACCAGAGCCACAAGCTGTTTGGAAAAAAACACTATCGGATTCTGAATGGAAAAAACAAACGCACATCCGGTTTAAAGGCCGATCAGCTACTTCTGGCGAATGGATCAAAAGTGCAAACCAAATCCCAGACAGGTGGAATGTACAATATACTAATGATGATGTGACCATTAGCTTGCGCCTTGGATTAACATCTTTTAAACATGTTGGTGTATTCCCTGAACAAGCTGTAAACTGGGATTATATTTCTTCTTGTGTTAAAAAAATTAAAACACCTAGTCCTAAAGTATTAAACCTCTTTGCCTATACTGGTGCTGCATCATTAGTAGCTAAAGCCGCTGGAGCAGACACCACTCACGTAGATTCTATAAAACAAGTTATAAACTGGGCCAATGAGAACCAGGAACTTTCAAACCTTAAGGATGTTCGCTGGGTATTGGAAGATGCCTTAAAATTTGTAAAGAGAGAATTAAAAAGAGGAAAAAAATATAATGGGATCATTTTAGATCCTCCTGCATTTGGACATGGCCCTAATGGTGAGAAATGGAAACTTGAAGACCATATCCAAGAAATGATGCATGATGTAGTTCAATTGTTGGATGAAGAAGAACACTTTTTAATCCTAAACACTTATTCTTTAGGATTCTCTTCTGTAATAGTAGAAAACTTAATTAGAACATCATTCCCTCAGGTAAAAAACCTGGAAACAGGTGAACTCTATCTTCAAGCCACATCTGGTGTTAAGTTACCTCTTGGTGTTTTTGGCAAGTTCAATAGTTTTAAATAAAACAAATATTTACATTCACATTTTTATTCATTTAGCTAATATAACACCTATGAAAATAACACGCCTCGCAGGCATTCTTTTAATTAGCACAACTGCATTAGGCATATTGGCCAGCTGTGCTTCCGATACAAAAAAAGCTAATGGACAGACTAAAGTAAACGCCGATGGCGACACGGTTGCGGTTGAGACAGAAAACCCTATAGATACAAGTCGTACTCCAGTTGACACAGCAAAATACAATGCCCTGTTAACAAAACTTACTAACGGAGACACTACCGGCAAATGGCCGGTAAAAAACCAGCCTTATCCATTAGCTGGAGCTATTCTTCCATTTAAACGTATTGTGGTTTATTATGGCAATTTACACTCTAAGAAAATGGGTGCACTTGGCGAATATGCCCCTAAAGAAATGTGGAGTAAGCTAAATGCAGAAATTAAGCATTGGGAAAAGGCAGATCCTTCTACCCCTGTACAAGCTGGTCTGCACTATATAGCAGCCGTAGCAAGCGGCACTCCTGGTAGAGACGGAAAATACATCAACAGGATGGCTAATAGCCAGATTGATTCGGTTTTAGCAATTTCTAAAATGCGTCCTAATACTATTGTATTTTTAGATCTTCAGGTTGCATTGAGTAATATAAAAGCTGAGTTGCCTCATATTGAAAAGTATCTCCAATTACCTTATGTACATTTAGGGATTGATCCGGAATTCTCCATGAAAGATGGTACTATACCTGGACGCAAAATTGGAACTTATGATGCTGCAGACATTAATTATGTTTCGAAATATCTTGCTGATATGGTTAAAAAACACAATTTACCTCCTAAGGTATTTGTAATACACCGTTTTACAAGGAAAATGGTAACAAACTATCAGAACATAAAACTACGTCCTGAAGTACAAATTGTAATGCACATGGATGGATGGGGAGAACCTGAACTGAAAAAAGGAACTTACCGCCATTTTATCCACTCAGAACCTGTTCAATTTACAGGCTTTAAATTATTCTATAAAAACGATCTTAAGAAAGCTCCAAATCGTTTAATGACACCAGAAGAATTATTAAAGTTGAAACCTGCACCAATATACATTCAATACCAATAAGAAATTCCAGGTTAGAACTTCTTATCAAAATGAAAGAGAAAGGGCTGTTCGAATGAACAGCCCTTTCTCTTTTTGGATATAACTCTAGCAGGGTAAGAGACATATATTTTGTTCGATATTTCTTTTGCTATCCTTTTGCTATTGTTTTGCTATTCTTTTGCTATCCTTTTGCTCAGACCAATAGAATAGCATAATCAATGCATATTAATTGCTGAGGAAAATAAAATTCACTTCTTTTTTAGGATTATCCAGTTTAGTACTTTTCCTTTTACCATCAACTATTGCATGGATCATATTACTCTGTGATGAATGCTGCTCAAATAGAATATCATTCTCAACATACAATTCCTTTATAACTTTGACTTTTGGAGTTTCAAAGTAGCACCAAGCGGCATCTTCTTCTATTTCATAACCCTGAAATTTTAAATCAAGTACTTTTCCGTTTACCTTAATTTTTAAATGGTTTTTAATGTATAATGTGATAAGAGCTTCTAATTCTTCTCTATTGGATGGCTTTAAGATATTCACTTTCTTCTTGTACTTATTCTCTAATGCTTTTTCAAAGTCATCAAAGAAAACCCTTACACTAACCTGTACATTACCTGTGTTTTTATGATGTACAATCTCCGTAACACTTACGTAAAAAGGATGAAAAATATTTAACCAAAAAAGTAAGAGTAATTGCGGCATTTTGCTTTTATTAATTATAATAAGGATATTGCTTTAATAATTAGCGAATTTACAAAAATATTCAATGCAGGACTTTCCCCTATATTTTCAGTTAGGCTGGCAACATATTTTAGATTGGCAAGGTTATGATCACATCTTATTTGTAATTGTACTTTGCGGTATGTATACAATTTCTGACTGGAAAAAAGTATTAATATTGGTAACTGCTTTTACTATTGGTCACAGTATTACATTGGCCTTAAGTATATTTAAGATCATTAGTGTAAATACACCGTTAATCGAATTTCTTATTCCAGTTACCATCCTCATTACTGCCGTATCAAATATTATTAGTAAAAGACAAAAACCAAAAGGTCAAAACTTTAAATACTCAATGGCTTTATTTTTTGGCTTGATACATGGCCTGGGATTTTCTAATTACTTAAAAAGCCTTCTTGGAAAAAGTGGCAATATAACTGCCGAACTATTCGCTTTTAATATAGGCCTGGAATTCGGTCAGCTTCTTATTGTAGTGGTAGTTCTTATAATATCCTTCATTATGCTCTGGATTGTAAAAATTAAGCGATGGGATTATAATTTCTTTCTTTCATCGGCTATATTTGGAATTTCGTTCGTTATGGCGGCAGAAAGATTAGCCGGGCTAATTTCGTAATCAGATAAATACCTAACATTCCTATGAATAAAAATCTTGTATTTTTTATTGCTTTTATATTTAGTACAAATGCTTTCGCTCAGCATATAAACAATCCGGGATCCAATCATGGGAACAAATTTGAACAACTCGGCACCATTATATCCGACCCAAACATTTACAGATCTGCATCCGGAGCACCAGGGCCTGGGTACTGGCAGCAAAGGGCTGATTACGAAATCGATGCAGAACTGGATGAAAAAAACCTACGCTTAAATGGCTCTGAAACCATTACCTACTACAATAACTCTCCTGACCCATTAAGCTATTTATGGGTACAACTAGATGAAAATCAACATAAAGCCGGTAGTGATAACAAATTGACGGAAAGAAGTAAAATGTCCACACAAATGGATTACCAAGCTTTAACCAATATCATTAATCCAGAAAACAAACTCGGAGTTCAAATATTAAAAGTAACAGACGAAAAGGGAACAGCTTTACCATATACCATTAATAATACCATGATGCGTATTGACCTGCCTGCTACTTTACAACCCAAACAAAAATATAAACTAAGAATAATCTGGAATTACAATATTGCTAACCGTATGATTGATGGTGGCAGAGGAGGTTATGAATATTTTGCTGAGGACGACAATTATCTATTCACCATAACGCAGTGGTTTCCAAGGATGGCTGTTTATTCTGATTTCCAGGGATGGCAAAATAAACAGTTCGAAGGACGTGGTGAATTTGCCCTGGCCTTTGGCAATTATAAAGTTAATATGACTGTTCCTGCCGATCATGTTGTAGGCGCAACCGGTGAATGTCAGAATTATGCTCAGGTACTTAGCTCAACAAGTCTAAAAAGGTGGAATGCAGCACAAACAACAAAAGCACCTATAGAAATTATTAATCTTTCAGAAGTTCAATCTGCTATAAGCAAAAAATCATCTGCAAAGAAAACATGGACATACACAGCTGAGAATGTGAGAGATTTTGCCTGGGTATCATCACGTAGATTGGTTTGGGATGCTATGGCTACACATATCAATGGAAAAAAGATCATGTCCATGTCGTACTATGGCCCTGAAGCTTACCCGCTTTACAATAAGTACTCTACTAAGGTTGTTGATCATACTTTAAAAGAATACTCTAAACATACCATACCTTATCCATATCCAGTTGCCATATCTGTAGAAGCGGCAAATGGCATGGAGTATCCAATGATTTGTTTTAACTATGGCCGCGCTGAAAAGGACGGTACTTACACCGAAGCTATAAAGTATGGAATGATCAGTGTAATTATTCATGAAGTTGGGCATAACTTTTTCCCTATGATCGTAAATTCGGATGAGAGACAATGGTCCTGGATGGATGAAGGATTAAATACATTTTGTCAATACCTGACTGAACAAGCCTGGGATAATAACTACCCATCTCAACGTGGCCCGGCTCATAAGATTACTGATTATATGAAGATGCCTAAGGATCAGCTGGAACCTATCATGACCAATTCCGAAAACATCATCAACTTTGGGCCCAACGCCTACGCTAAACCTGCTACTGCTTTAAATATTTTAAGAGAAACGGTGATGGGCAGAACACTTTTTGATTATGCATTTAAAGAATATGCAAAGCGATGGGCTTTTAAACACCCTACCCCAGCTGATCTTTTCAGAACAATGGAAGATGCATCAGCTGTTGACCTTGACTGGTTTTGGAGAGGATGGTTTTTTGGAACAGATCCGGTTGATATTTCTTTAAATGATGTTCGTTATTACAGAATGAATAGCATGAATGCCACTACTGAAAACAAAGAGAAGAAAAAGGCCTATGATAAAGATCAGTACAACATAGGCCGTGAACGTAATCGTAAAGAGGGCATAAAATTCGCTGTTGAACAGGATACAAGCTTAAATGATTTTTATAATAAATTTAACCGTTTTGAAGTCGGCAAATCTGCAGATCAGGAATTTCAAAGTTACTTGAATAGTCTGTCTGATGACGAACGTAAGCTATATGAAAGCAAAAAGAATTTTTACGAACTTGACTTATCCAATATTGGTGGATTAGTGATGCCTATTATCATTGAATGGACATTCATCGATGGAAGTAAAGAAATTGACCGCATTCCTGCTTATATATGGAGAAAGGACGAGAATAAAGTTACTAAGGTATTTGCGAAGGATAAAGAAGTAAGATCAGTTCAGATAGACCCTTATCGTGAAACCGCTGATATTGATGAGGGCAATAATTCATGGCCAAGACAAAGTCAACCGACAAGATTTGAGTTATTTAAAAAGCAACAAGCGCCGCGTGGATCATCTGCTGGGACAAACCCTATGCAACAATCCAGGCAACGCTAGTTTATTAAATTACCTGTTACTAAAAGAATCCCAACTGACCCTTATCATCAATCTTAATGTCATCAGGATTGGTGATTTCAAAATCTATTTTCTTAACTGGTTTCTCTTCTTTTTTTGGTTCCTCTTTCTTCGGCTCTGATTTTACGACCCGCTTCGTCTTTTCAGGCTCAACAGGAATAGTTTTAGCTGGTGTAGGCTCAACAGGCTTAATCGACGTAGCTTCAACCTTTTCTGCAGCAGGTTTCTCAGAGGCCGGACTTCCCCAAGCCTTTTTAGGCTTTTCTGGAGTTAACGGCGCTTCAGGAACGACTGGTTTTTCAACAGCTGGAGCTTCTTGTTCATGCTCAGCTTCAACCTCCTGCTCAGATTCTATCACTTTTTTAACAGTAGGTTTCACCTCAAATGCCTTTTTAACTTTTGACTCAGGCTTTTCATCATCAGGTTCTGGCAAAGAAACAATCCCGGGGTCTGTTTTTTCTACATTTAGCTCAATAGATGCTTCCTCACTTGAAAGCATAACCTCGTCTTGAAAATCATCTGCCGCCTCAGAATTCACCCCATCAACAGCAGCAACTTTAACCTCTTCAGTTGGTTCTATTTCTTTATTATTGGAGATGGTTATCTTTTTAACATCATGGGCACTCAGTCTGTTCCCATTAGCTTTAATTCCTTTCACGTCTATAAACTCAGACAACACTATTTCAATGGTCTCAGGAATCTGAGTTTTACCTTTCAACACATCAACAGTAAGCATTGCGGCAGGGTTACTGGTCAGATGTAAAAATCTAGAACCACTCTCTTCACTGATTAAGCTTTGCTTCTTTCCTACCCCAATAAGTTCAAAAACAAATCGCTTTATAAAATAGTTTTTCGCTTTACCTTCAAATTGTACTACGGCAAAAGGTTTTTCAGGATCAAACTTTTGAATCAAAATCAGATCGGCATCAAAGTGATTGCTCAGTTCAAAAGTACTCAGCTCATACCAACCCTCTTTATGTACTTGCAAGATCTTATCATCACCATCAAATTCCCCAAGATATTTACCGCGTCCATCAACATTTAGCCTTCTTAAAAGATCATCATACCAAATCTTTAATCCAGACAATGTAGAAACACCTTTACTCTTCAGAAGGATCTTTTTAATAGGGTATTTAGACACAATATTTCCTTGAGACCCTCGACCTTTAATAGCGATCTCAGCAAAATCAAGGTCAAATTGCAATTTCTTTAACTTTGTATGGGGTTTAAGCTGAACTGTTATAATCTCGGCCTCTCCATTAGGATTTGCAGTAAAATATAGCACCTTTGAACCCTTACTACCTTTAGTTAAATCGTATTCTTTATCACGTGTAACACCTACTACAGCAAAACGTTTGATATAAGAGATTCCGCTGGCACCATCTTTATAAATCATATTATAAATGGTACGTTCATCTCCTTTCTTAAACACCTGAGCATGTAAAATTCCTTTACCTACAAAGGTTTTATCTGCGACCTTAGTGATAATACACTTTCCGTCTTCTCTAAAAACAATGATCTCGTCTATATCAGAGCAATCAGCAACAAACTCATCCTTACGAAGGCCTGTGCCAATAAATCCATCCTCACGATTTAAGTATAATTTCACGTTGGCAAGTGCCACTTTAGAAGCCTCTACACGATCAAACAAGCGAATCTCAGTTTTACGTTCTCTTCCTTTACCGTATTTATCCTTTAATTTTTGAAACCAGGCAATGGCATACTCAGTTAGATGACGTAAGTGGTTTTTAACTACTTTAATCTCATCTGAAAGTGCCTTCATCTGATCGTCAGCTTTCTTAACGTCAAAACGAGTGATACTACTCATTGGTTTATCAATCAGCTTCTTGAAATCTTCCGGTAAAATTTCTCTGTATAGACTAGATTTAAAAGGATCAAATAATTTATTTAATACTTCTACAACTATTTCAAAATTACCTGAATTCTCATACTCTGCATTTTTATACATCCCTTCCTGGATGAATATTTTTAACAGGGAACTAAAGAATATCTTTTCCTGTAACTCATGTAATTTGATTTCTAGTTCCTTCTTCAACAGGGCTTTTGTATGCAAGGCATTCTGGATTAGAATGTCATTTACACTTAAAAACTGTGGTTTCTCATCTTTAATGATACAAGTATTCGGAGAAATAGAAACCTCACAAGAAGTAAAAGCATACAACGCATCAATGGTTACATCGGGAGAAATCCCTGGTGCTAGTTGGATAACAATTTCTACATGTGCAGCTGTATTATCTTCGATCTTCTTGATCTTGATTTTACCTTTATCATTTGCAGATAAAATACTGTCAATAACAGATCCCGTAGTTGTACTGAAAGGGATTTCAGTGATGACTAAAGTTTTCTTATCTTTTTCTGTAATCTTCGCCCGAACACGAATTCTTCCTCCACGCATTCCCTCATTATAGGCTGAAAAATCAGCCATCCCACCCGTAAAGAAATCTGGTAAAATATTTGGACGTTGCCCCTGTAACGATTCTATTGAAGCATCCAGCAACTCAATAAAATTATGGGGCATAACCTTGGTCGCCAAACCTACAGCAATCCCCTCGGCACCCTGTGCTAATAACAAAGGAAATTTAACGGGTAAGGTAACTGGCTCATTGTTACGACCATCATAACTCAATTGCCAAATAGTAGTGTCACCATTGAAGACAACTTCATTTGCAAATTTAGATAAACGGGCTTCAATGTAACGAGGAGCTGCCGCATTATCACCAGTAATTGGGTCGCCCCAGTTACCCTGGCAATCGATCAGTAAATCTTTCTGGCCTATCTGCACCATTGCATCACCAATAGATGCATCACCATGCGGGTGATACTTCATCGTATTGCCGATCACGTTGGCGGCCTTGTTAAAACGACCATCATCCATCTCTTTTAAAGAATGCATGATACGTCGCTGTACCGGCTTCAAGCCATCATTGATGTGTGGTACAGCGCGATCCAGAATTACATAGGAAGCATAATCGAGGAACCAGTTTTCGTAAAGCCCGTTAATTGGAATTACGGTATGTTTGTTTTCTTCGTTTATGTTGTTTTCTATTTCTTCGCTCATCAAAAAGGATTGTTATGCTGTAAATATAAGGGTTGAAAACGAATTTCCAGAACTGAGTTCTTAACAGTTCTTATTTTTGTATTTATTCTTTTAAATAGAAGTTTTACCTGTTTTCGCTTACAAAGTTATAAAACATACAACTTATTTATACTTTAAACAATTATTTCAATTGCTTGTAGTATATTAATAAAAACAAACAGTGCCAGGTGGCATGGTTTTAGTGAATATTTTACATAATAAACTTTTAATCCAGTCCCTTGAACATATATATACGAAAAAGTCTCAAAATTTTAATGTGGATTATTACCGGCATTTTTTTGCTTGTGATCCTGATTGCCTTATCTCTAAATATTCCTGCTGTTCAAAATTTCGTTAAAGACAAGGCAATTTCATATCTTAAAAATAAGACCAAGACTGAAATCAGTCTTGAAAGTATAAAGATTGGCCTACCTAAAGACATTATACTTAACAAATTTTATATTGAAGACAAAAAGGGGGACACTTTACTTTATGCCCAAAAATTGGCAATTGACATTAGTTTGTTCAAACTTTTAAACAATAAAGTTGAGATAAATAACATCACATTACAAAAAATAAGGGCAAACGTAACACGTATTGACCCCGACACATCTTTCAACTTCTCTTTTTTAGTGGACGCTTTTATGTCTGAGCAAACTAAACCCGAAGAGCAAGTTCAGAAAGATACTACATCTACCCTAAAATTTTCCATAAATAAGATTAACCTGGAAGATATAGGAATTGTTTATCGCGACGATGTAGCAGGCAACGATATGCGGTTATCCCTAGGCGAGTTTAAAGCCAACATTAAAGATTTTGATCTTGATAATCAGCATTACGTAATCAAAAAACTGTCTTTAAACAATACTTCGGTTAAGTACTTGCAGCAAAAACCGCTAACACAATTAAAGAATCACATTGAAAAAAGCATTGACACTTCAAAGACTGAATCTGGTAAACTCCCATTGGTAGAAATACAAGATGTTGCCTTTAATAAAATAAAAATTGGATTTGATGACAGGCTGTCGAAAACCAGTGCAGATGTTGATTTAAATAACCTGATACTAACAAAGCTATTTGTAGACTTGACCAATAGCCAGTATAAAGTTGAGGATGGAAAAATTAATGATAGTAAAGTCGACTTTAAAACCTCAGCTTCAGAAATGAATGCTAAAGTCAACCTTAAAGAATTTAGCTTATCAAAGCTTATTGCAGATGTAAAGAACAGTAAATACCAACTAGATCAAGCATCTTTAAACCGATCTGATGTACAGTTTGCTTTTAAGCCTGTTCCACCTTCAAAAGCAGAAGTTAAAACCGATACAGGAACAACGGAACAAGGAATTTCATTGTTACTAAACAGCCTAAACCTGGCAGATAACAATATCGTCTTCGATAATCTTGCAGAGAAACCAGTCAAAGGGATGGATTTTAACCACCTTAATATTAAACAACTGGGCTTGCAGGCAGAAAAAATCGCTTATAGCGATGCTGGAATCCTGGTAAACGTAAAATCTGGCAAACTAAAAGAAAAGAGTGGCTTTGAATTATTAAAACTACAAGGTGATATATCCTATACTCAAAAACAAACAAAAATAAATAACCTTATAGTAAGAACCCCCAATACCAATATTGAAAACAGCACTCAACTGGACTATACCTCAATGGAGGATCTAACTAAGCATCCAGAACGTGTTAAAGTATATGCTCAGTTAAAGAATACGACCCTAGGTCTTAAAGACGCAGCCTATTTTAGTGATGCTGTACCAGAGAACTATCGAAATGAAAAAATAAAGGTAACAGCACAGGCTCATGGTTATATGAACAACCTTGTGATACCTAAATTACAGATTGATGGATTAAAGAGTACTCATATCGATGTTAGTGGAACTGCGAAGGGTTTACCAGATGTTAATAAAGCTGTACTTGATTTAAACATCAAGCGATTCTCTTTAACCAAGGGTGATTTGCTTGTTGTTATTCCAAAGACTGCTCTTCCAAGTAATATTACCTTACCAAATACCATTAATGCGAATGGTAAGTTTAAAGGATCCATGACTAATTTTAATACCGGATTTAATATCAATACAGATATGGGTTCAGCAAAATTAATTGCTGACATGAAAGGTCCAAAAGGTAAAGAGCGTTATACAGCCAATATTAATTTAAACAATTTTAACGTTGGAAAGCTGTTAAAAATGGAACCGCAGCTAGGCAGAATTACTGTAAAAGCTAATGTTAAAGGTACAGGTCTTGATGCGAAGAAAGCTTCTGCAACAGTTAATGGACAAGTTGTTAGCGCCTACTATAACAAATACACATACAGAAATTTAACTTTAAACGGGACATATGCCAATCAGAAATTAGATTTGAAGAGCAACATGGCCGACACCAATGCCAATTTTGCATTGGCTGCACATGTAGATATATCTGGCAAATACCCTGCTGTAAAAGGCAATGTGGACCTAAAACAAATAGATTTGCAAAAGTTAAACTTTAGCACCACTGAGTTTAAATTAGCCGGGTTGATAAAAGCAGATATAAAAACGGCCGACCCGGATTACCTGAACGGGGACATTACGGTAAATGGAATGCAGGTAGTGAAAGAAGGACAACAATTTAATGTAGACACTATCATTGTACATTCAGAAGCATCTGCAGACCATAATTTACTCACTCTAAAATCAGAATTTCTAAGGGCAAAAATTGATGGGAAATACCAACTAACCAATTTAGGTAGTGCAGTGATTAATCAAATTAACAAATACTATCAGTTTGGAGCCATTACCAAAATCCCTGACCAGCGTTTTAGGTTTTATGTAAACTTTTACAATCCCAAAATCCTAAAAAATCTGGTTCCAGAACTAAGTAACTTCGCTCCCTCCCGAATGCGAGGTTTGTTAGACACGAAAAAAGATAGCATGAACATCGATGCCGTTTTTCCACAAGTCACATATGGAAGCTACCGTGTTGATAGCACTAGACTGAACATTAATAATGATAATCAAAAATTAAATTACAAGCTAAATATCAAAAGCCTGCAAAGTCCATCATTAGCTTTTTTTAACAATGAAATAAGTGGAGCAGCTGTAAATAACCTACTTGATCTCAATATATTTTTGAGGGATAGAAAGCGTAAAGACAAATATGTTTTAGGTGGGCAATTCAGTTCTATGAATAAAGATTTCAGATTCAGTTTTGACCCACAAAAGGTATTGTTAAATTATGAAAAATGGACCGTGGCTCCCGAGAACTATTTCCAGTTTGGAGAATCAGGCATATTGGCGAACCAATTTAACCTAAGTAATGGAGGTCAATTATTGAGCATTAACAGCGAAAGCAATACTCCTAATGCTCCCCTTAAAATAGATTTTAAAAACTTCAGAATAGAGACACTAACACGATTTGCTGAAGCTGATAGCGCTTTAGCCGGCGGAGCTATTAATGGAACTGTTCAGGTAAAAGAACTGACAGGCTCACCTAAATTTGAAGCCAATCTGACTATAGACCAGTTGCGCTATCAGAAAGACATGTTAGGAACATTACGCATTGCGGTTAACAACAATACGGAAAATGCTTTTGAAACCAATATTGCCTTATCGGGTGTTCATGAATTAAGAGCAAGTGGCTTTTATTATACGGCTCCTGAAAGTGCGTTGGATTTGACTTTGAATATCGACAAAATAGATTTAAAGGCTATCGAAAGTCTTTCAATGGGGCAAATTAAAAATGGTACAGGAACCATCAGCGGTCAGTTATCGGTAAAAGGGAGTCTAGATGCACCTAAAGTATTGGGAGATGTGAAATTTAATCAGGCAGGTTTCAATGTAGCTTATGTTAATTCATTTTTCAGGATGCCCAACGAGACCATCAGTTTTACAGATAGTGGGATCAATCTTAATAAGTTTACAATCCTGGACTCTCTGAACCAAAAAGCTGTAATTACAGGAGGAATTTTAACCAAAGATTATAGGGATTTTAAATTTAACATGGACATCCGTACCAATAATTTCAGAGCTTTAAACTCAACTGCTGAAGACAATGAAATGATCTATGGAACGGTCTTTTTAACCAGTACCATTAAAGTTCGTGGAGATTTGAATCAACCTAGTGTTGACATGAATGTTCGCGTAGAGGATAAAACTAAATTCTTCTTTGCCATGCCTCCCGATGATCCCTCAGTTATTGATCAGGAAGGAATTGTACAATACATAGATTTCAGTGCTCCCCCTTATGATGGTAGAAAAGCATTAACAACAGCAGACTCCATCAGTAAAGCCCCAATAAAAGGTTTTAATTTAAGCGCAACCATCAATATAGACGAAAATGCAGAATTAAATGTGGTTGTTGACCCTACTAACGGTGATGCGTTAAAAGTAAAAGGTCAGGCCACATTGGCGGCGACGATGGATCCTAGTGGCAAAACGAGCTTAACAGGAAGATATGAAATTTCAGATGGCAGCTATAACTTAACTGTTGGTCCGGTAAAAAGATCCTTTAAGCTACAACAAGGAAGCAATATTGTCTGGACAGGTGAACCCACCGCAGCTAACGTAAACCTAACCGCTCTGTATAATGTGAATGCTGCGCCGATAGATTTGTTGAATGATCCAAGCCAGGAAATAGCAAAAACTAAGCTCCCTTTCCAGGTATACTTAATGATGACAGGGGAATTAATGAAGCCAATCATCAAATTTAAGCTAGACCTCCCGGAAAATGAACGTGGCGCACTGGGTGGTTCAGTTTATACGAAGTTACAACAGGTAAATACGGATGAGGGAGAACTGAACAAACAGGTATTTGCCTTACTTGTTCTGGAACGCTTTATTGCCGACAACCCATTCCAAAGTCTGGCAGGTGGCGGTGGTGGAATCTCTACTATTGCAAGATCAAGTGTAAGTAAACTACTTACAGAGCAATTGAATAATCTTACTTCAAGCCTGGTGAAAGGAGTCGATATTAATTTCAATCTGAATTCTTCAGAGGATTATTCAAGTGGACAAATGCAGCAAAAGACTGATCTGGAAATTGGATTATCGAAAAAATTATTGAGTGACAGACTGATTGTAACTGTAGGTAGCTCATTTGGGCTGGAAGGTGCAGAACAGCAAGGACAAAACTCAACCAATATTGCAGGAAATGTGAATATTGAATACCTCCTGTCCAGAGACGGCAGATATAGATTAAGGGCTTATCGCCGAAATCAGAATGAAGGCGTAATTGAAGGCCAGATTATTGAAACAGGACTAGGCTTTGCACTGGTGGTAGATTACAATAAATTTAGAGAGGTATTCCAGAAATTCTCCAAAAAGAAAAGAATAAGATTAGAACAAAAGGCTAAAGATGAAACAACTAACTAGATCCGGTTTATTTATAATTACATGCTTAATCTGGGCTGGCTGTAGTACTACTAAGAGCCTAAAGCCAGGTCAATATTTATACACTGGGGCAGATATCAAAATAAATCCAGACTCTGCAGCGAAGATTGATAATCAGAAAGCAGTAAAAGAAGAGTTAGAAAGCAAAACCCGCCCTAGACCTAATAAATCATTATTGGGAATAAAGTTTAAACTCGGCATTTATAATCTGGCCGGTGAACCTACAAAGCCGAAAGGTGGAATACGCAATTGGCTTAGGAAAAATGGCGAACCACCTGTATTACTCAGTGAAGTTAAAATTCCCTACAACAATGCGGTATTAAAAAGCTACCTCATCAGTCAAGGCTATCTTCAATCTGAAGTAACTGGTGATACCGTGATTAAAGGCAAGAAAGGAAAAGCCGTATATACGGCAAAAACAGGTGAAAGATACAAAATCAACAGTGTTACTTTTCCTAAAGACAGCTCTGGCGTTGGGAGCATAGTGAACGAGAACAAAGACAAAACACTATTAAAGGTTGGCAACAATTATGATCTAGATGTATTTAAAGACGAACGGATTCGTATAGACAACGATCTGAAAGAAAAGGGGTATTTTTATTTTAATCCCGACTACCTAATTTTACAGGTAGATAGCACTATTGGAAATCATCTGGTAGATATCAGAATTAAAGTAAAAGATATTGCCCCTGATGCCAGCCTGAAGCCATATAGCGTAAATAATATTAATATATTTCCAAATTACAATTTAAGAAGAGACAGTGCATTAAGAAATTCTACACCTGTAAAATACAGCGATTTTAGCATCTACGATCCAAGAAACACCTTTAAACCTGGTTTGTTTGATCGTCTGGTCTTCTTTAAAAAAGGTGAGTTTTACAATAGAACAGACCATAACAAATCCTTGAACCGAATGGTTAACATCGGCGTTTTTCAAGCAGTAAAAGCAGAGTTTCTGCCAATAGATAGTTTTAAAAACAATCAGTTGGATCTGAATATTTATTTGACCCCCTTAAAGAAAAACTCCCTTACTTTCTCTGCTACGGGCACGAGTAAATCAAACAACTTTGTAGGCTCTGAACTTAAGCTAACACAAACTACACGTAATCTATTCAGAGGAGCAGAACAATTAGATGTGAGTGTCAGCGGAGGTTTTGAAACCCAGGTAAGTGGTGTGGCCAAAGGGTTAAACTCTTACTCCTTTACCACTGAAGCAAAACTGACTTTTCCAAGGTTTATTACACCTTTCAAAGGCCTGAATAGCACAAACAACTTCATTCCAAAAACTATAGCATCCATATCCTATCAATTATTGAGCAGAGGGTCTTCCTATAACCTTAGTTCTTTTAAAACCGAATTTGGATACAACTGGAAAGAAAACCAATACAAAGAACATACGTTTAATCCCATTTCGGTTAACTATGTAACCTCTAAAGTTACAGCAAGAAATAGAGATAGTCTTTTCGATGCAAACCCAGGACTAAAGAAAAATCTTGAAAGACAATTTATCATTGGAAGCAATTATAACTTTACCTATAGTGATCAAATGAATTCCTCGCAGAGAAACAACATTTATTTTAATGGTGGTTTAGAATTGGGGGGAAATGTATGGGGACTTCTCGCTTCTAAGAACAGTGCAGGAAAGAACTCTGTTTTTGGCATTCCTATCAACCAGTTTGTTCGTTTAGAGTTAGATTTAAGGGATTACTTTAAGGTTACCAAGAATGTAATATGGGCAAACCGCTTAAACCTTGGTTATGGTTATTCTTATGGAAATAGTTCTTCCTTACCATTCGTTCGTCAATTCTTTGCTGGAGGAACTAATGATATCCGTGCATTTCCCGCACGCTCATTAGGCCCTGGTACGTATAACTATAGAGATCACCTCACGCCCGGCCAAGACGCCACCTATACAGATCAGAGTGGAGATATAAAGGCCATGTTAAATACTGAGCTTCGATTTAAATTAGTCAGCATTTTATATGGGGCCTTATTTGCTGATGCTGGCAACGTATGGCTTAGAAAGGAAGATATGGGTACACCTTCTAGTGATGATGATCCAAAGGGGAGCCTAGCCCGTCCTGGATCAGGATTCAAGCTCAAGAATGCATTTAAAGAAATGGCCGTTGGTACGGGTGCTGGTCTTCGTCTAGACGCTACTATTTTTGTTATTCGCTTAGATGTTGCTTTCCCAGTTCGTAAGCCTTACCTTCCAGAAGGAAAAAGATGGGTAATTGATCAGGTAGATTTTGGGGATAAAGGATGGCGTAAAGAAAATTTAATTTATAACATTGGAATAGGATATCCATTTTAACATGACACTTTTTAGAAAAGCAAAACATTTTGTAAAGGCTACTATTCATTTATTTATTGCTGCTGGTAAAGGCTTTATGGAAGACCGGGTAATGAAGCTCAGTGCTGCTCTGGCTTATTACACTATTTTTTCACTAACTCCACTTATTATTATTGTGATCTCAGCAGCTAGTTTATTTCTTGGAACTCCTGACCCTAACAGTGTCGAAATTAATCCAAGAGAAGAACTGTTTTCTGAAATTGGTGAACTTGTCGGAGCAGACGCCGCTGCCCAACTCCAGACGTTTGTAAACAATGCTAACACTACTGGAAAAAGTACAATAGGACTAATCATCGGTATCGTTACACTAATAATTGGGTCTACAGCGATCTTCACGGAGATTCAGGATAGTATCAACCTGATCTGGAAAGTAAAAGCGGTTCCCAAAAAAGGCTGGCTAAAATTAATTGTCAACAGATTACTTTCCTTTTCGCTAATTGTCTCACTTGGATTTTTATTACTGGTATCACTGGTCATCAACAGTATTGTAGTAGCCATTGGTGATCGGTTGGGTTATCTTATTTCTAATAGCAAAATAAGCGAATACTTTCCTGTAGTAGATAGTACCACTACCCTTCTCATTAGCATTTTAAATAATGCAATTACGCTGATTGCAGTAACGGCAGTCTTCACCATAATTTTCAAAGTACTACCTGATGTTAAACTTAAATGGAAACCAGCAATTGTCGGCGCTTTATTTACGGCCTTATTATTTAGCTTGGGTAAATACCTGATTGGCATTTACATTGAAAAAGGAAATCCAGGTTCTGCCTTTGGAGCTGCAAGCTCACTAATTGTAATTCTCTTATGGGTTTACTACACCGCTATCATATTATATTTTGGTGCTGAATTTACTCAGGCCTATGCAGAACGTTATGCAAAAGGTATTATGCCTAGTAAATATGCGGTCCACACTAAAATTGTTGTAATCGAAAAAGATGTTAAGGTATTGCCTCCTCAACACCCCCAAGACACTAAAATATAACCCTTTATATGTATTTAGTGATTTTATCAATTAATTCCTGTTCAAGAAAGGGCTTTAATACCAGGTCGTTCATTCCTGCTTTCAGATAAGCTTCCCGATCCTCTTGCAGCACATGGGCAGTGATGCCCAAAATAGGTATTTTGGACTTACTAAAATCTCCATTATACCTTACTTCATGAGTAAGTTCCACCCCTCCCATTACAGGCATTTGAATATCTGTGAGAATTAGATCATACTCATTCTTTTTAAATAATTCCAGTGCTTCTTTCCCATCATAAGCACAATCAAAATCCATTTCCCATTTTTTTAATACCGTTTGTGCAAGCAGGACATTCATTTTATTATCATCAACCAACAAAATATGTTTCCCTGTAAGCTTACCCTTCGTTACGGGCTCAACTCCCACCACTATTGGTATATTCTCTTTTACTTTAGCATATTCATAAGGAATCTCAAAACTGAACACAGACCCTTTTCCAAGCACACTGGTTACATCTATTTTACCTCCCTGAAGCTCTACAATCTTTTTACAAATAGCCAATCCCAAACCTGTTCCTTGTTTAGTTGAGGAGTATACCTGCGAAAATTCATCAAAAATAAACTCCAGATCTTCCGCAGCAATTCCAATCCCTGTATCCTCAACCTGTACCTTCAGAACAGCATTCTTTTTACCATGTGAAATCAGATTTACTTTTAAAGTTACCTTACCGCTCATTGTAAACTTAATAGCATTGGTTAATAAATTCATGACCAATTGTTTTAAACGTAAGCGATCTCCCATTAACAGTACATCTTTTTCTAATGAGATCTTGTTCTCCAGTTCAAGGTTTTTATTTACTGCCAGAACATTCATACTATTAAACACTTCCATTATTTCCTCTGCTGGTAAAAAAGAGGTGTTTTCAAGATTTATTTTTCCGACCTCATATTTAGAAAAATCGAGAATCTCATTAACCAGGGCTAGTAACATCTCTGAAGAATTACGAATCGCATTAACCTGATCAAGCTGTTCTTCTGTCAGTTTGCTTTGACTTAATTGCTCTGAAAAACCAACTACAGAGTTGAGGGGAGTCCGTATTTCATGACTCATATTGGCGAGAAACCGACTTTTTGAGTGAGACTCCTGAGAAGCACGTTTTCCAAGATTAATCAGCACCTTTTCATTTTTATACAGTTTTGTAATATTGTATAAAATTATCACAACCAGACTCACCAGTAAAAGTATATTAATTGTTGTGATCCAATCTAATGACTTTATATCTGCTAGCAGCTCATTCCCCAATAATGTTTTAGTATCAATCATATAAGAAATCTCTTCATTCTTATAGGTTTGCAATATGCCAATGATTTCTGCAACCAACTTATTATTTAATAACAAAATGGCTTTTTCATCACTTCTTAATTTATTTGCATTGGCATAGAGATGCTTATAATATGCTTCTATTTTTTTTATCTGTTCTTTGTTGAAGCTTCTTACATCTTGATTAACAACAATATTTCGCTCTGTTTTGATAATTGTTAAAGAAGTATCCTTTTTCTTTGAAGAGAAAGCATCTGCAATCCTGCCAAAAAACTTCTTATTAGGAGCTGGTTGATGTTTGATTGTATCAAAACTGGTAACTGTTTTAAACTGTTTTTTGGCAACAGGGAGATCTATTTTAGCTTCAGCCTCCCTTTCTACAAGTCCAAGTTGAGAAAAGCCAATAACAAGACTATCGGTAAGCTTCCTTAGCTTCAAATAGCCTTCTGTTTTTTGACGTTTTTGCTTCAGCATGCCTTTAAGATCTGGAGTCAGTACATTTTCATCAACATTTATGTTTAACTCTCCTAAATAAGTTGAAACCTTCTGAATTTGTGAGGAAAACTTTTTGATGTAATCTCTGTCGGCCGTTACAGCATACAAGCGAGAATTGTTCTCAGCCTGATACAGCGTATAAATACAACTATCCATTTTTGAATAGTCTTCTTTAAGTTGAATAAGTAATGAAGTATTACGCTTCAGCTCATTCATCTTATGATACCTTAGATATAAAAAAAAGGCAAAAAGAAATAGAATCAATATTAAAAATACGATTAGAAAATAACGTATCGGAGATCTTTTTGTAGCACTAAGAGACATAATTTTTTTTTTGACCACAGCTACACTGCAGAACTTATTAAACTAATGTATCAATAGGGGATCGATCAGTTTACAAGTATAATTCAAAAAAATTAGAATTCGTCTATATATAATGTTAAATATTAAGCTACATCAACAGCACCTTCAACCTCTTCTTCCTCCGAAGAATCAATGATGGCATCTTCTTTACTTACTTCGTCTTTCTCTATCCGAAGATTTCTAATGATATGTTGTTGTCTATCCGGCGTATTTTTGCCCATATAATATTCAAGAAGACTCTTAATTGTCTGATCTTTTAGTATCACAGGATCAAGTCTGATGTCCTTTCCAATAAACAGTCCGAATTCATCAGGAGAGATCTCTCCTAAACCTTTAAATCTGGTTATTTCAGGCTTATTCCCCAACTTTTCTATTGCTTTCCTACGTTCATCATCGCTATAGCAATAAATGGTTTCTTTTTTATTCCGAACCCTAAAAAGAGGAGTTTGTAAAATGTAAACATGTCCTGCACGAACTAAGTCAGGAAAAAACTGCAGGAAGAAGGTCATCATCAATAAACGAATGTGCATTCCGTCCACATCGGCATCTGTAGCAATAACGATATTATTATAATGCAAACCATCCAATCCGTCTTCAATATTTAAAGCATGTTGTAAAAGATTAAACTCTTCATTTTCATAAACAACTTTTTTAGTTAGCTCATAACAATTCAAAGGTTTTCCTTTTAAACTAAATACTGCCTGACAATCTACATCTCTTGATTTTGTAATTGAGCCAGATGCAGAATCCCCCTCAGTTATAAACAACGTAGTTTCATAACGTTTATCATGTGTACTATTAAAATGAACCTTACAGTCTCTTAATTTTTTATTATGTAGGGATGCCTTTTTTGCTCTATCATTTGCCAGCTTTTTTATACCAGCAATATCCTTACGTTCACGTTCAGATTGCAGAATTCTTTTCAGCAAAGCATCTGCTACATCAGAATGCTTATGGAGATAATCATCAAGCTCTTTCTTAACAAAATCATTAATGAAGGTACGCACAGATGGTCCATCAGGCCCCATATTCTGAGAGCCCAATTTGGTCTTTGTCTGTGATTCAAATACAGGCTCCTGTACACGTACAGAAATTGCAGCAATTATAGATGACCTGATATCCGAAGCGTCATACTCCTTTTTGTAAAACTCTCTGATTGTCTTAACCACTGCCTCCCTAAATGCTGCCTGGTGCGTCCCTCCCTGTGTCGTATGCTGACCATTTACAAAGGAATGGTAATCTTCGCCATATTGCTGTCCATGAGTCATGGCTATTTCTATATCATTTCCAACAAGGTGAATAATAGGATAGCGCACACTCTCTACATCCGCATGTTTATGTAACAGATCATAAAGTCCTCTTTCTGAAAAATACTTTTGACCATTAAAATTAATTGTCAGACCTGCATTAAGGAAAACATAATTCCAGATCATACTTTCCACAAAATCCGGGATGTAATGATAATTTCTGAAAATAGTTTCATCAGGATAAAAGGTTATTGCAGTTCCATTCCGTTGCGTTGTATCAATGATATCGTTTTCAAGAACGATCTCACCTTTAGAGAACTCTACTTTCTTTGTTTTGTTATCACGATAAGACTGTACAACGAAATTTGTAGATAATGCATTTACAGCTTTGGTACCGACCCCATTTAATCCAACTGATTTCTGAAAAGCTTTACTATCGTATTTACCCCCTGTATTAATTTTAGAAACACAATCAATTACTTTTCCCAGAGGTATCCCACGTCCGTAATCTCTTACATTTACTTTTTGGTCTGAAACGGTAATCTCTATTGTACGACCAGAGCCCATTACAAACTCATCAATGGAGTTATCTACAATCTCCTTAAGTAATACATAGATACCATCATCCTGAGCAGAACCATCGCCCAGTTTCCCAATATACATACCGGGACGTAATCTGATGTGTTCTTTCCAATCAAGAGAGCGTATACTATCTTCGTTATAATTCGGTTCTGCCATGATGTATCTGAGTAGAGTAGAATTACAAATTTAAGCTAATATGCATGTCAATCAACCACAAAGTTTCAACAAATACACATTTTAGCGTAAAAATAGCCAATAAGTAAAAGCCGAAACTTATATGTACATTTGCATAAAAACACAACTTTAAGTTGTCATAAATTTTAAATTAAAATACAAAAATATTGTTATTCAACGAATTAAACCTGATTGAGCCCATTCTAAATGCGCTACAAACAGAAGGTTATACTCAACCTACCCCAATACAAGAACAATCCATTCCATCTATATTACAAGGCAAAGATTTACTAGGTTGTGCACAAACAGGAACAGGGAAAACAGCAGCTTTTGCTATTCCTATGCTTCAGTTATTAAGTAAACCTCATACCAATACAAAGGTCCATAAGTCGATTAAAGCATTAATCCTAACTCCTACCCGTGAGCTGGCTATACAAATAGAGGAAAGCTTTAAGGCCTATGGTAGAAACCTTCCATTAAAACATCTGGTTATTTTTGGTGGTGTAGGTCAAAAAGCACAAACTGATGCACTACATAAAGGTGTAGACATTCTTGTTGCTACACCGGGAAGATTATTAGATCTGATGAACCAAGGTTTTATTAACTTAAAGGACATTGAGATCTTTGTACTTGATGAGGCAGACAGGATGCTGGATATGGGCTTCATTCATGATGTAAAGAAAGTAATTACCAAGTTACCTGTTAAAAGACAAACATTATTCTTCTCGGCTACTATGCCTAAAGAAATTCAGTCTTTGGCCAATACCATTCTGACCGATCCTGTTAAAGTTGAAGTAACTCCGGTATCTTCAACCGCTGAAAAAATCCAGCAACAGATTTTCTTTGTAGAAAAGAATGACAAAAGAGGTCTTTTAATGCATATTTTGAAAGACAAAACCATAGAAACAGCATTGGTGTTTGCAAGAACTAAACATGGATCAGATCGTATTGTTAAAGACTTGATTAAAGCAGGTATAAAAGCAGAAGCGATTCATGGTAACAAATCTCAAAATGCAAGACAAAGGGCATTGACAAACTTCAAAGCAAAAACAACCCGTATTTTAGTCGCAACTGACATAGCGGCCCGTGGTATTGATGTAGACGAACTGGCACACGTAATCAATTACGAATTACCAAACATCCCTGAAACTTATGTACACCGTATTGGCCGTACTGGTAGAGCAGGATTAAGTGGTACAGCCTTTTCATTCTGCGATCCTGAGGAAAAAGAGTTTCTGGATGATATCGAAAAGCTGATCGGTCTAAAAATCCCTGTAACAGAGGATCATCCTTACGCAATGAGCTGGCAAAGTCTGATGTCTGGCGCTGCAGCAGCAAAAAGCAAAGGGAAAGCAAAACCTTCAAGAGGCGCACGTCCTGAAAGAGGGCCTCGTAATGAAAGAACTGAACGTCAGCCTAATCTTAGTGGAGCAAAAAAGACACCTCAGGGAGGAAGAAAATGGTCTAAAAAATAAACCTATTTTCAAAATTAAAGATACCACAGCTTGTAAGTGGTTTCTTTAATTTTGAAAATACTCTATCATCATATTAATTTCACCAAACTTCTTTAAAGTATCAATAGCCTTGTTTCGTAATTGTCTAACCCGCTCAGGAGTTAATCGCACTTTAAACGCAATATCGTCAAAACTTAACTGAGGGAAACCACCAATTCCATAGAAGTATTTTATAATTATCTCCTGTTTTTGAGGCAATCGATTCAACATTCTAATCATATCTATAGATAAAGAATCTCTATATAATTGATTTATTGGATTTAATGAATTTTGATTAGCCAACACATCGAGAAGCGTTGTTTCCGCACTTAAACCACATGGAACATCTACAGATACGGCACTGCTACCGCTACACAAAATATCAGCGACCTTTTCTTCAGAGAGTTCAAGAGTTTCAGCAAGCTCAGCTAAAGTAGGTGTACGCTCCAGATGCTGTTCAAGTTTAATCATTGCCTTTGATACTTTCTGCATATCGTTGATCTGATTGCCTGGTAATCTCACCACACGCTTTTGATCAGATATTGCTTGAATAATACCTTGCCTGATCCAGTAAACTGCAAATGAGATAAATTTAAATCCCTTAGTATAATCAAAGCGCTGCGCTGCTTTAATCAATCCTAAATTCCCTTCACTAATCAGATCCGAAAGTGCCATACCTTTATTTTGGTATTGTTTTGCAACTGAAACAACAAACCTAAGATTAGTCTTAACTAACTTTTCCATAGCTTGCGTATCACCATCCTGAATCATTTTTGCCAGACTTACTTCTTCTTCCTGCTGAAGTAATTCAATTTGAGCGATATCCATAAGATACCTGGAAATACTATCCTCAGTACGGTTTGTAATGCTTTGAGCGATCTTTAATTGTCTCATAATATTTGATAACGTTAATCTATACTTATCAAAGCTAGACAGGTATTTTCTATAATCGTTAATCAAATAAATAATCAGGGAACAACGCAGTTTTGACACTTCTTCTCAGAATAACATTCCGTTAGTGCTAATAAATTTACTGCTAACAGAATATAATTTCAATTCATCATTTAATGAAATATCTTTCGACGGCAAAAGATTATAATTTCTGCATATTATTTTAATAGAACTTGTTGTTTTTTTTTGATAACTTGTAGTATATTAACGAATTAACGTTAATCGTCAAAACCTACTTCAACTATGAAAAAAATCACAAGCAAATTGATCGCTGCTATAATCGTGCTTTCAGTTATGACAGCGACTTTAACAGGCTGCAAAAATAAGCCAAAGGATGCTGACTTAAAAGCTGCTATTGAAACGCTCCTGCAGACCAAACCTTCGGCCTTAGGAACAACTGTCACAGTTGACAAAGGCGTAGCCACATTAACAGGTGAAGTTGCTGATGAAGCTACTAAAAATGATCTTGAAAAAGCCACCGCTGGCATTATCGGAGTAAAATCAGTAGTAAATAACCTGACTATAACACCTGCAGCTCCAGTATCTATTGCTCTGGACGACCCACTAACAGCAGCTGTTAAGGATGCAACAAAAGACTTTCCTACCGTTAGCTCAACTGTATCTAATGGAGTAATTACTTTAAAAGGTGAAATTCAAAAGGCCAACCTTCAGAAACTGATGATGGCATTACAAGCTTTAAAACCTAAAAAAGTTGACAATACACAATTGGTAATCAAATAATCAAGGAGGAATAAAAGATGGCTTTACAAGATAAATACAAAGAACTGATTGATACTGCTACTTCTGCAGGCGTGAACGACTTAAATGTACGCGAGCAGGATGGTGTATTGTATATAGATGGCGCTACGAATGGCACAATAAAACAACAGTTATGGGATACATACGAACGCTTAGATCCAAACTATGCCTCAGGAGATGTAGTAATGAACATCAATAGCGTTGCCGGTATATCTGAAGGGACAAAACTTAAAGTAACTACCAATAGCTCTAACCTGAATATAAGAAAAGGCCCAAGTACCAGCGATGAAATTGTTGGTAAAGCGGCCAGAAACGAAGTAGTAACGCTGGTAAGCAAAGCAAATGATCAGTGGTGGATGATTAAAACTGATCAAGGAGAAGAAGGCTATTCATACACCCAGTATCTAACTCCACTCAGCTAAAAACACATTAGAAAGACATAAAGAAGGAGGGTAAATTTACCCTCCTTCTTTATGTCTTTCTGATTTTAATAATTCTCATCCAATGCATTATTTTCATCAAGGGATAAGTAGGATCAAATTCGAACCATCTCGAAGCAAAATTTGGACTATTTGGCTTTTTGTGATGGTTGTTCTGAAACAGCTCACCAAGCATTAAAAAATCAAGAGGTAAAGAATTTTTACTATGATCATTATTATCATGGTTCGAATATCCATATTTATGACCGCACCAGTTTACAATTGCACCATGTAACGGTCCCATTAAAAAATGAATTGGCAGCAATAAAAACATCCACCATGCCGTAGCGAAAGTCGCATAAAACCAAACATAAAAACTGATAAAAACAAACCGTGTTATCCACGAATCACCAATTTTATCAATTAACGGCCAGGAAGGATAGTTATCCCTAAATTGCTCTTCTGGTTCAACATTGTATTTAGCATAATTCAGATAAATATTTTTAGTCTGAATCATCATACCCCAAACATCCTTTACAAAATGTGGAGAATGTGGATCTTTTTCTGTGTCACTAAACGCATGATGCATACGATGTAATATGGCATAAGCCCTGGGATTTAAAAAAGAAGAGCCCTGGGACAAGAAAGTAATGAGATAAAAGAATTTTTCCCAAAAAGAATTCATCTTAAACATCTTATGCGATGCATAACGATGAAGAAAGAAAGTCTGGGAAAAAAGGGAGAGAAACCAATGTAAAAGAAAAAATATTAAAATAGTCATATAAAGGTTAACGAATATCGTTTGTAAATAGCTTAGGTAAAAGATAGAAATGACTTTGAAATGCCTTAACGTCCAAAATCATCTTGAACCCTAACAATATCATCCTCATCAGAAGGCATATTTAAATCAGTATGTTGCCATATCTCTGAAACAATGCCCCAATCCTCTAAGCCAATTAAGCGATGACGCTCTCCTTGTTTTAATTTTATCGTTTGTCCAGGTACAAGTTGCTGTACTTCTCCCTGTTCATCTGTATCACTTACACTAACTCCTACTGTTCCATTTACAACTCTCCATATTTCAGCACGACGATGATGGTATTGCCATGAAAGCCTTGTGTTTGGTGCAACTATTAAAATTTTCGGACTTAGTTTACCAGATATTTTTAATTCATCTACATTTAATTTATCAAAGTAAATATTGGCAAATTGTTGAGCTTGTTCTTCATCAATAACAAAAAAACCGCCCCATGGACGAGTTTCATCACGGTTAACAACATTAAACCCCTCGATTTTCAAACGTTGTGCTACACTATCGAATATTTCTTTTTTTTGATCTGACATTTTATTTTGGTATTTAGAATTGCCAAAGATAATAATATCAATTAAATACAAGACTCATTAAGGTAAACGGTCTATATCAAGCAGATCTAAATTCAAATCTGCGATAAGGTCATATAACAATGCTACATTTTTATCATTCGCATAAACTTTCTGTTCCAGCAGCTCTTCGTACTTATCCAGAAATTCATCATCGTAAAATTCATCAGGCAATTCAATTTCATTACGTCTCAATTGGCTTGCAGTATGGTAAAGTAACCTCGCGATGGTAAAATATACTGCATTTAAGTTAATCAGTACATCCTGATAGCTCTTGTTTTCCCAATCAAAAATATAAATGTGGTAATTGTCAGACGCAAGTTGGTTATACTCATCATCCTCCATTACTTCAAGCTCATCAAGATTATTGATTAGAAAAAAAGTTTTTGAACAATTGATCACCTTGTCTATTGAGCGTAGTAATAATTTTACAGCAGGGTCATCAACAACCTCAAGCAATTCAAAATCTTCAGACGAAATAGAATCAGGTTTAACAAGGCCTTTCAAATCGGACAAATCTCTCTCATAAGCTAGTAAAAAACCATACTTGCAATACTCACTGACAATAAAACTCAAAACATGGGGAACAAGTCCCTTTATAGCATCTTCCAATCTGATATATGTTAATCCAGATAATGAAGTTAATTACATCAGTTGACTTTACAAAATACAAATCATTATACTGGCATAATTCAAAAAGATGTTTACTTTTATGATTAAACCAAATTATTCGCTTTTCATGAAAAAAATAATCATTCTCAATTTCTTTATCCTCTTAGTATTTGAATCAGCATTCTCTCAAACAAAAAAAATTGACGACCTATATTTTGACTATACACAATTTAGGAATTCACCTAACAGAAAAGAAGCCAAAACTAAAGCCTTAGCCCTGTTTGAACGTAGTGCTGAATTGAATGAAAAACAAATCGCTAATATAAACTTTCATTTAGGCAGTATATATGAAGAAGATAAACAACCAGAACTGGCAATACCACATTATCAAAAAGTAATTAAAACAGTCCCAGGACACTATGTTACACATCGTGCATTAGCCTTTATTTATTTAAGACAAAGTGATGCTTTAGGTAAAAAAGTAACAGCGGCGGCACAATTAAAAAACGCCACATTACATGCCGAAGCTTTTAAAAACTATAAAAAACAAGTGCTGCTTACTCTTCCTTATTTTGAAAAATCACAAGCATGTGACCCTGATGAAAACACTTTAAATATTATAAATAACCTTTATAAAACCATTAAGGAACCACAACAATTAACCACTCTGAATTCCAGGTTAAAAACGCTCGCTAATGACTGTGTTTCTTTACTTGATGAATAATCAAGCTAATTTTGGAGCTGCTTCATTAAAGTGCAGCAGCTCCAAACATTAATACCAATTTATTATTCTGATAAAGATTTAAAGTTTGGTCAGCAACATCGAATTTAAAAGTTTTATCGCCTAACAAGCTTAGAAATTGATGTTCTAACTTATTTAGATCTTCACTGCAAGCCATCCTTGTTCCTGCCATTTGTTTGAAAACAAGCGTCTCCTCACTTTTATCATAACCACCGAAAAAATTATTACATCCTGATTTTCCCGTCACACGTTTCTTTTCTCCATCAAACGTCATGTAAACTGGAGAGGTCGTTTGTGTCACTCCATTCATTTGGATTAACTTCCATTTATGTTTCAGAACATAATCCCATGCCGTATTTGTCTTTACTTTAACCTTTGTTTTTTGTACAATCCTTTTAAGTTTGTATTCATATAAAGAGGCATCTGCAGGAACATTTTTCCTTTTGGTACGATCAACAAGTATAACATAACGATATCCCGGTTTATGCTTAAATCCAGAGATCTGATTATAAAACAGCTCCCAATTTTTACTGTTTTTATATTTCACCTGCATACAGGTCATAGGCGCCACTCCTGTACAACTGGCCAGATCTTCTTTAATTACCATTTTAATTATTTCTGATTTAGACGCAAGAGAAAATCCAAACATTAAAACGAGCGTTAAAATCATTCTAGAATTGATACTTTTAATCATATTAAATTTCATTTAATTGTGTAATACAAATATGATGCAACAATTTCTTGAATTCCACAAAAGCTGTTATGATTAGATTTTACTATTTAAAAGCTTCAAATTAAGTTCACCATGCTCATCCAGACTAAACATGGTGATAGAAGAATTCTCCTGTACTATGCGTCTATAATACTTCAAAGACATCCCGAGCTTATGTGCAAGGTAGAGTCTGTTTATCCCATTATGGCCAACTACCAGAATATTTCCGTCCGGATATTTATCTAACATTTCCTTGTAAAAATCATCTACCCTTGAAACTACATTTGCGCCCGTTTCTCCAGTACCACCTGCCCTTGTATGTTCCGGATCATTCATCCAATAAGTCCATAGACTAGCCTTTTCTTCAATAAACTCTTCCTTTGTTTTACCTTCCCATTCACCAAAATCTACTTCAATGAGCCGAACATCTGTTTGGACCGTTTTTAAACCAGAAGCAATCTCTGCAGTATACAAAGCCCGTTTTAACGGAGAAGAATAAACTGCATCAAACGACATCCCCTTAAGCTGGTTATTTACCAAATTAGCCTGTAGAATACCCTTTTGGGTTAGTTCAATATCTGTCCTACCACAATAACGATTGCCATCTGCATTGTATGCAGTCTCCCCATGGCGTAATAAATAAACATTAAGCATGTATCTCTTCTTTTTTAATATATCCCTTTTCTAACAGCAACCTTAAAAAACGATGGTAACTCTCCTCGTACCTCGCAACCAGATCTGGTTGTGGTCTAACCTCTTTCTCTATCACAGTTAATGACTTCACTGCATTTTCAAGTGATGAAAAGCAAGTATTAGAAGCTGCTAAAATTGCAGCGCCAACTGCCCCCGACACCTCTTTCATTTTATAAATAGGCAAATTCAATACGTTACTGCGTATTTTAAGCCACACTTCACTATTACTTCCACCACCAGCAGTAAAAACAGCATTTACTTTTTCATTAGCGAAAACCTGAATCAATTCAAAAGCAAACCGTTCCAGATAAGCTACCCCTTCCATATTGGCAGTGAACCTCTCTTCCATTGAAAGTCCCTCCTCTTCAAAACCAATTGCCTGTGGGGCAAGCATAGGAAAACGCTCCCCCTTTTGTCGTAATGGGTATGAAAGCAAACCAGTAGGCATTAAATGCTCAGCTGCCTTGTTTAACGATTCCAATTGCCCACCAAATTCATTAGTCACCCAATCCGCTCCCGTATTACTCGCCCCTCCAGGCATCCAATAACCCGAAGGATGTCTATGGCTATAAATACGCCCTTTATTATCCACTACTTCATTTTTAGTGACTCCTTTAATCACCATTGTAGTACCAATTGTTGTATTCCAATCGCCCGGATTTACGGCACCCGAGGCGATTTGTGATGCGCAGCCATCTGTTATACCGACGGTAACCTTAATATGTTCAGGAAGCCCAAGTGTTGTTGCAATCTCTTTATTCAAAGTTCCTATCACTGTTCCTGAAGGAAAAACTTCTGGGAGCCATTCTTTTTTTAAGGGTAATTGAGTAAACAAGTAATCAGGCCATTCATAATTACTCACATCATAGCCTGTTTTAAAAGCATTAGTATAATCCGTTACTCCCCATTTCCCTGTTAACATCCCGGTAATATAATCGGCAGCATGAATCCATTTGTGAATTTTAACTACTTTACCTGGATAAGTGTCTCCAAACCAAACTATTTTAGCAAGTGCACTTGAAGTGTTAAAACCTGTAAAGCCAGAATGATGATATTTCAAAGCTGCCAAAGTGCATTTTTCTGCCTGCTCCACAGACCGCTTATCACTATACATCAAAGCATTATGCAAAGGGACATTGTTACTATCAAGTGGAATAACCGTACCAGATGTCGAAGTCACAGCCATTGCAACAATCTCATTAAAATCCAGTTCCCCTCTAACAGCATCAGTCAATTCCTTGAAACAGGCTAAACAAGCTTTCCACCAAAGACCAGGCGACTGCTCCTCTCTAGATTGCTCATCAAGCGCAAAAACCTTTGCGGATGCTGATACAACGCCCCCATTAGAGTCCAGCAATACGATCCTTGCTCCCTGAGTACCAATATCTATTCCTATAAAATATGGAGCCATAACTAACTGAATATTTCTGTGAATGAAGCTCTGGTCTTCTTCCATTCCTTATATAACCTTTGATGCTCTTCGTTACCCTGTGGCAATACTTCCTCTTGCACAAATGGTTCAATAAATGGTTTTCCTAAAGCTTTATTACAAATGTACACACCACCAATAACAGACGATTGCCGATAACTTTTGCGGATAATTACTCTTTTTTGAATTAGATTGGCAATGAACTGTCTCAATGTCCGGCTTTGTACACCACCTCCACAAACCCAAATATAATCTTGATCATGGTTAGTTACTTCGCAAAGACTTTTGTAATTCTCCCTGATACTGCAGGCTATATCCCATAAAGTTGCCCATACGAAACTACCACGTGTTAGCAGATGGGAAACTGGCGCATCAAAAATGAAACCTCCACGTGTTAAAGGAGTTTTTTCATCAGCCAGTAGCGAACCCAATGAAGCCAGACACTGAAAATGTGTAATTTCCTGCAATTCATTTTCAATCACATCATACCCTTCTTTTGGGTAAAAGATTTCTTTTAGACGTTGATAGTTTAAACCAGTCACTCCAGCATTTGCTTCTAAAATAAAACTATGTTCATCAATGTGTCTGTTGGTCCAGGTACGCTCCTGATCATCTGTAATATATTCGCTTGTAATTTTAATAATTGGCGTAGTTGTTCCTGAAACAATAACAACATCATTCTCTAAAGGCTGTGTACTGATAATTGCCAATTGAGTATCAGCACCTCCAACAATTATCCAGGCATCCGAATCAATATTAAATGCAGCAGCCTCAATAGGAATAATAGGTCCGAGTACTGTTCCGGATAATGTTAATTTTGGCAAAACCGCAGGGTCGATTTCAAAAATTTCACATAATCTATCGGACCAATCATGTTTTTCAACATCATATAACATCGTCTCAGATGCCTGGGAATGCTCATAATGCAACACACCACTTAACTTATATTCAACCCAATCACTGATACTTAAGAATGTAGCAAACTCGCCCCACAAATCAGGTAGCCGGTTTTTTACACCTACAATTTTTAATGCAGAAAATAAAGAAGTAGGATAACGGCCCGTAAGCTGATAAACCTCACTTTTGTCCATAATCATATCCTCCCATTCTCTACCCCTATGATCAATATTTGGGAGGCCAATCAGTGATTCTCCATTTTTACCAATCAGCACTATCCCTTCCCGCTGACTTGTAGCGGTTAAAGCAAGAATTCTTATTTTAGGTATTTCAGCCAACGCCTTCCTGGTCAGCCTTACGATCTGCTCCCACAAGTCATCAGTACTAAAGAAAAGAGCTTCTGGATAATTGTAGTCCTTTTGATTTTGCAGGTTTTCACGTGCTATGCTGAGGATTTCACCAGAGGTTGTGGCTACGGCTACTCTTACATTTCCTGTACCAATATCAATTACTATATATGCTTCTTGATTTGTCATCCTTGATTTAATCTATACTTTATCTAACCTAATTTACTTTTTCCTGAGCAAACCAACTAAGAACTTTTTCGTTCATAATTGCAACATGATGATCTTCTACCTCATGTGTAGCCCCTGCTATGTGTGGGGTAGCCAGAACATTTGGCAAATTGATAATCTTATAATCCTTTTCATCAGGTGGTTCATGATCAAATACATCCAATACGGCCCCACGAATAAGTTTATTTTCTAACGCATATAAAAGATCATTACGTTTAACAACACTAGCCCTAGCTGTATTTACAAATACGGCATCTCTTCTCATTTTTGATATTAAAGCTTTATCGATCATACCTATTGTATATTCATTAACTGGCAGATGGATAGAAACGATCTCGCTACTCTCAAATACATCTTCCAATGAGGTTTTAATGTACTTAGGATCATAACTTTCCAAATATGGATCATAAAATTTTATAGCACATGGAAAATTCTCAACCATACTGGCGATACGTTGTCCAACTGCGCCAAAACCAACCATACCAATGGTTTTACCTGCCATTTCGTTTCCCTTAAATTGAAGATACGAAGTGTGGGCATCATCAGTCCAGGCTTTACTTTTCAACCACTCCACGCCTGCATAAGTATTTCTTAAAAGATCAATTACCGTAGCGAGAAACAACTCTGCAACAGCTTGTGCATTTCTCGCAGGTGTATGAAACACGGCTATTCCCATTTCCTTCGCCGTTTCTAATGATACATTTGAAGGTGTTCCTCTGCATACACCAATAAATTGGAGTTGCGGATTTGCCTCTATAACTTTAGCTGTAACGTGATCATGTTCAGTAATTAGTGCTTGTGCATTGGTTTCATGAAGAAGAGAGAGCAATTCATCCTCATTATAAGCCCTTCCTAAATCTTTCCAGGGCTTATAAACTACTTCACCTATTCTTTCTGCCAATAATTGCCTCCCCTCTTCATGATAAGGGGCCGTAATTAGTATTCTCATATGTATTTTATTTATGTGTTTTCTTTTGTAATCTTATTCTCAGACATCAATGATCAGGCTGTTAATGTAACTTCCAGATTTGGTTCAGTATGTAGAATTTTGGCATTATCAGGGAGTGTGATGAACCTGGTTAATATGGCACTAACAACATATAATCCTGCAAGAATCCAAACCACACCTTCATTACCTAAACTGCCTATAAATAACCCTACAATGGCTGGACCAACAAATACGGCTAGACCTGCACCAAAGTTTAGAACAGCCATAGCTGCACCTTTATCTTTATTAACTAGTGAAGGAATAAGGGCTGATAATGGCACATAACCAGCAAGGAAAGCACCCCACAGTACTCCACAAAACATAACCATCCAAAAGCTTCCCTCAAAAATTACCGGTGAATAAAAGAATAATAGTGTACTCAATGCACACCCCACCCCTCCAAACCACATTACTGTATTTCGCCATCCAAAACGATCTCCAACAAATCCAAACATTAGATTAAATGCAATATTCGCGATGAATATTGTACCCCAGATCTGCAACCATTCTGTAGTACTAAATCCGTGAGAAGCCATGTATATAGGCATAAAGACAGGAAATGCAAACTGAGCAGTAGTATTAATAATACGCACAATACCACCCAGCAATACTTTTGGCTCTTCTCTCATGATAACAATGCCCTTAAGCAATTCTTCAGACTTAGATAATTTGTTTTCACCTGCTACAGCCTGAAATTTATCTCTTACCAAAATCAAGGCAAAAAAGGCACCTATCAACACCCAGAAAATAGAACTCCAAAGTGTATCCAGATATCCTAAATGTTGTATTGCCCAACTCGAATAATAAGCACCAAAAACATTTAAGCCTCCTGTAAACACAAACCAGAACCATCCCACAGCAGCTCCCAACTTCTTCCCTGGACTACGATAAGTAACCCATACCAAAAATGAATAAGCAAATAGTGGATAACCAAAACCTCTTATTGCATAGGTAATCAACATTAAACCATAATCAAGATCAGGCAGAGCAAATCCAACAAACCCTACCGTCCCTAAAATATAAAGGAGCAAGCCCATCAGCATTGTTTTTTTCGGTCCAAAACCTTCAGTTAAAACACCTGAGAACCATGAGGAAATTGCAATGGTTATACCGTATACTATAAACATATTGGCAGACTGCTCCATAGTCATTCCTCTTCCAATAAGATAAGGACTAAGCCATCCTTGCTCAACTCCATCGCCCATCATAAAAATCATAATTCCCAGATAGCCCCAGGCTAACTGTTTTGGTATCCCCATCTTATCCATCAGGGAATTGTTTAAATTCAATTCGTGTTTCATATTTGGTTAAATATTTGGTTTTGTTGCTTCTTTTCGTTCCACAAACTTTTAAAATGTTACATTTTGCTTATTAAAATTCCTATTGCATTTATAATTATTAAACAAAATAAAAACTCTGAATTACTTTAAATATTAATGCCATGTTATATTTACATCAGGATTTTCCTACGTAAAAATATTATTTGATAGACTTACCATAAAAATGCTTCAATAACATAGTAATGGATTTATCACGACATTAGTTTAAATTTTAACATTAAAACAAACACAAGTAAAGCAAATTAAAACAATATTAAACCAAATTAAACAAAATTAAGACAATTAAAGAAACACAAATGATTATTTTTACAAAAAAATAAATTCAACAATAGCCTATATTTATAAATACGTCTTCGATTTAATATATTTACAGCAATTAACACCCCAGGTATCTTATGAAAAACATAACAGAGAGACATCAGCTTATTCTTCAGAAACTAAAAGAACAAGGCCGAGTTGGCATTCAAGAACTTAGCGACCTCATGGAGGTATCTGGCGTTACCATAAGAAAGGACTTAAAACTATTAGAAGATAAAAATCTTTTATTCAGAACACGTGGTGGGGGATCTATTACCAATCCTTACGCTGTTGACAGACCAATAAATGAAAAGGAATTCATTAATTCAGAAGACAAGCAAAAAATAGCAAAATCAGCTGCCACACTGATCAAACAAAGTGATTCCATTATGATTGGATCTGGCACGACTGTTTTCGAACTTGCACGTTGCCTTCATCCAACCAAGCTTCTTACTGTAATAACACCAGCTTTAAAGGTGGGTCTCGAATTAAGTAATAGAAGCAATGTAGAGGTTCTCCAACTTGGAGGACTCATTCGTCCAAATTCATCTTCTGTAGCCGGCAGTCACGCCATGAGAGTACTTGACGAAATTTCGTGTGAAATCTTGTTCTTGGGAGTAGATGGAATTGAGCTGGACTTTGGCTTCTCTATCACCAATATTGCAGAAGCTACTTTAAATCAAAAAATGATCGAAACTGCTCAAACCTTAGTTATCATGGCAGATAGCACTAAATTTGGACGTAGAGGCCTCGGAAAAATCTGCGGATTTGATCAGGTACAGTATATTGTTACAGACAACAAAGTATCCGACCAAACTGTAAAAATGATAGAAGACAGAGGAGTAAAAGTTATTATTGCCTAAAACTTACTAATAATCTAAGCTAATAACTTATTAATACGAGTTACAATATAATCTATGTCAAAGGGCTTGCTTATATAAGCATCAGCACCTGCAGCAATGCTTTTCTTTTTATTATTATCATTAGCTGACATTACAATAATTGGTATATGCCTGGTGAAGGCATCTGTTTTCAGATCAGTACATATATCAGTCCCATCACCATCTGGCAACATTACATCTAATATGAATAAGTCGGGAACAGAATCCTTCAGCTTACCTTTGAGTTCTTCAAAAGATGATGAAAGTTGTAACTCGTAACCCTCATCTTTTAATAAAACACCAATAATATACCTGATATCCTCATCATCTTCAAGAACATGAACCCTTTTAATCATAATTAATGCTGTTTTACATTTAAAACTAAATCATTTTTTAAACTACAACAATGCTGCCAGTAATATCACATGAAGATTTTCTAAAAATCTATCATCCAATTTGAACGTTGCCCGGTCTCTAGATTCAAGTACTCAAAACGCCTATAATCACAATATGAGCCCATATCTACATCTCCGTTAACAAAAACACCCCCCGCAATAATAAGATGTTTACAAGGATAATCTGTTTTAGAAATCAAAATATTAATTCTTTGTTCTATTGCCTCATACATTACTTCTGTCGCTTCAAAAACTGCATTTTCTGCACCTTTTATACGTTTTTCATTTCGCAACAGAATCTGTTCAATGGCATTCAACTGGTAATCCAAAGCAGTAATGTCATCTTGTAGAATTTCATTAGCCATAAGCTTATCTAAAGCACCTTTAGCAGCACCGCAACAAGGGGAATTAGTTAATTGTCCGATGCGATGAATCTCACCTACCTCACCATTTTTAGTAATACCAATGTGTGGTGCATAAAAAATAACAACCGCGCCATCTACAGGAACATGATTGGCAAAAGCATTCATTCCTGCAATTCCAGCAAAAGGGAAACCGCTTAATCCACCCATTTTAAATGGCCCAAGCATCTCATAAGCTCTTTCAGGATATTGAATAATATTAACATCATCACAACAAATGCTATCAGCATACATCAACTGATCAGGCCTTAGTCCTAATTGTTTTTCTACTACATCTAATAGTCTATCCATCGCAACTTCAGTTGCATATGCTCCAGGATAAAATTTACGAACGATTTTTAAATACTGTCGATTCATGTCTATTTCTACTTAAACACTTCAAAGCTATACTGTGCATTACTCCAAAATTCATCCAGCGCAATTATTCTGGGCTTTAAGAATGATATTAAGGTTGGCCAATCTTCTTTTTTAAAAATACTTACATCAGGTAAAACTTTGTAAATTCTACTGATTTTTTTTCCATACTCATCATAACTATCCAACTCCCATTCCCATTTTTCCTGCAACTGCTCTTCAAACAGTTTTTTAAATTCAGTAAACTGCTCAAATACCAATTCCCTAATCTCCTCATCAGGATGCGTAAGTTCTATAGCTATTGATACCTGCCGTTTATCTGCATGCATTTTAAAAAACAGATGTTTTATGCCTGTTTTATAGTTAATCCAATTTATTTTCAACCCTTCTGACGATAGATGCGGAGCAATATATTGCCCGAAGCTTGTCCAAAACTCCTGTTTTAATTGAGACGCCTGATCTTTTGAATACAATTTACAATCGTGTTTAAAATGGTAAAACCTACCCATTAACATGAAAAATGGGTTTACGGTTCAAAAATACGCAACAAACAAGCATTAGACGTACACTATTTTCAATATTTAATTTGCAGGATTTCTAAATTTAGTTACTTTTGCCCCACACTAATGATTCTTACCATTAGTAAAACGGGGGATTAGCTCATTTGGCTAGAGCGCTTCGCTGGCAGTGAAGAGGTGATCGGTTCGAATCCGATATTCTCCACCCTTAAAAGGCTTCAGAAAACCTGAAGCCTTTTGAAAATATTGTAAGTTGGGGGGATACCAGAGTGGCCAAATGGGACAGACTGTAACTCTGTTGTCGCAAGACTTCGAAGGTTCGAATCCTTCTCCCCCCACAACAATTTCCCAAAAATCTTTTTCTTAAAGCTTCTTTCTCCTGTAATCCTCCGAGAATCGTTATAGCAACCTTAATGACTCATATTACCCTCATACTGCTCTCATACTAACCTCATACTAATATGGTACTACCTAAACAGTATCAAATAAATACAATAGCAGTAATTCGTCAGCAGCATTTATTACCGATCGAATTTCCATTGCTAACTAATGATTTTATTTGCTATTTTTAAAAAGATGGTTCAAAAATTGTAATGAAATTTCAACTGGTTCTATTAAATCATAGATGATATTCTCAAATCTTTTTAAGGCATGATACACGCTAACCTGCTTTTAATACTGGCTCTATTTTTTGCAATGGCCTTACTTTTTCTGCTGAGTCAGCGTTGGAAGATCTCTTACCCCATTTTCCTTGTTATTGGTGGATTGGGCATCAGCTTCATTCCGGGCATGCCTGTAATTAATATCAATCCTGATATTGTATTTCTTATTTTCCTGCCCCCTCTTTTATTTGAAGCGGCCTGGTATACCTCCTGGAATGAATTCTGGAAATGGAGGCGGTCTATCTTTTCGTTAGGCTTTGCCCTAGTCTTAATTACATCATTGGCCGTCGCCTATTTTTCTGTCAGCATAATTCCGGGTTTTACTTTAGCCCTTGGGTTTTTACTTGGAGGCATCATATCCCCTCCTGATGCCGTTGCCGCTACCTCCGTACTAAAAGGTGTGAACATGCCAAAAAGAGGATTAACCATATTGGAAGGAGAAAGTCTGGTTAATGACGCTGCATCCCTAACTGTATTCAGATTTGCATTAGCTGCCATACTTACGGGGAAATTTATATTACAGGACGCCGCAACTGATTTTTTGATTCTCGCCGTAATGGGGGTAGTAGTGGGTCTTGTAATTGCACACCTCCTCTATTTTGTACTCAGGTATTGGGCAAAATCTTCAAGTATCACTACTCCGATTACCCTTATCGCTCCCTACCTAATGTATATTGTAGCCGAGGAATTTCATTGGTCGGGCGTATTGGCCGTTGTTAGTGGTGGATTATTTTTATCATTCCGGTCAGCAGATTTTCTCAATTACCATACACGCATACAAGCAAAAGAAGTATGGGCAACTGTAGGCTTTCTTTTAAATGGTTTTGTATTTATTCTTATTGGCTTAGAACTGCCTGTTATCGTAGATGGCCTGGAGGGTTACTCAATGGAGGAAGCCATCAAATATGCGCTAATTATCAGTGCAATCGTAATTATACTTCGTATTGTACTGGTTTATGCCTCGGCATTTATTCCCAGACTTTTAAGTCCAGGAATTAGAAAAAAAGAAAAGACCCCGGGTTTCAAACTCCCTTTCATTATTGGATGGGCTGGTATGCGTGGTGTGGTTTCTCTTGCTTCGGCATTGGCAATTCCATTAACACTAGATACTGGCGAGCCTTTTCCTCATCGTAACATGATTCTTTTTATCACCTTTATTGTGATATTGGTTACATTGGTATTTCAGGGGTTAACCTTACCTATTTTCCTAAAATTATTAAAGGTAGAAGAGGTAGATGAACATGTCCCTGAAGACGAACAAATAGAGTCGATCCGATTACAACTAGCCAAAGAATGTGTGAGCTATCTTAATGATAATTATAGCGTGGAAATGAGCCAACATGAGACGATTTCACGTATTAAGGAACAACTTGAAAGGAGCATAAAAGCAACGGAAAGAACCCTAATTGAACAAACACAAAAAGAAGAGGTCGTTTCTGTCCGAAAGCTTTACAGAGAAATTATGCTCGAGCTAATAGCACTTAGGAGAAGAGGATTAAAGAAAATCAGGGCATCTAAAAAATATGATCATGAAGTGATGAGGAATATGGAGGACAATCTTGATCTTGAAGAAGCCAGGCTAAATAAACATTAATATATTCAACACTTCGACCATATGAATAAACCAGACCAAGCGGATCAATCAGACTCAACAAAAAACTACAAACCAGTCAGTTATTCTGAAACCATTTTAACAGAATTAATGATACCTGCATATGCTAATTTCGGTGGAAAAATACATGGAGGTACTCTGCTCTCACTGATGGACAAAGTTGCTTATGTTTGCGCAGCAAAACATGCTGGAAATTATTGTGTGACTGCCTCTATCGATACCGTGAACTTTCTGGCACCTGTTGAAGTAGGAGAATTGGTTTCTTTAATGGCTTCCATCAATTATGTTGGAAACACCTCTGTTGTGGTTGGCATAAGGGTTGTTTCAGAAAACATAAAAACCAATCAGGTTAAACACACCAATACTTGTTACTTTACCATGGTTGCCAAAGATGATCAAAATTCACCAATACAGGTTCCGGGGTTAATTCTGGAGAATAAAGAACAGGTAAGACGTTTTATTGAGGCCAAAGAACGAAAAGATCTCAGACGTCAATATCAGAAAGAACTGGCTCAAGTCAATATTCCTGAAAAAGATGAGCAGTGCAGAAATCTGCTTGCAGGTGAACGTTGTATAATGATATAACAGTAACTAGTTTTTCAAATAAGTAAGAATAAGTTTAGCAGTTCGTTCTGAAGCTCCAGCCGTTCCCATTTTACCTGATAATTCTTTATAATCGTTCATCATCTGATTTCTTCCATCAGCACTTAAAACATGACTTAATTCCTGGATGATGTTCTTGGTATTGCAATCATTCTGAATAAGTTCGGTCACGACTCTCCTATCCATAATTAGGTTGACCAGAGATATAAACCTTATTTTCACTAGTGCTCTTGCTATAGCTACAGAAATAGCCCCACCACGATACACCACCACCTGGGGCACGTGAAACAAAGCAGTTTCCAGCGTTGCAGTACCAGAAGCCACAATTGCAGCTTTTGCTATTGTGAGCAGATTATAGGTCTGTGCAAATACCAGAGTAACATTGTCCGTCTTGATAAACTGCCGATAATAAGTTTCATCAAAACTTGGTGCTGCGGCTACTACAAAATGGTAATCAGGAAAATTAGTGGTAACACTCAACATATCGGGTAACAAACGCTCAATTTCCTGTTTACGACTCCCTGGTAGCAGCGCAATCACTTCTTTTTGCAAATTGTGTTTTGTTCGAAAATCTGAATCTGCAGTAAACTGAGCAATCTCATCTAACAACGGATTACCAACGTAATCTACGGTCATCCCCCACTGTTTGTAAAAGTCTACTTCAAAAGGTAAAATGCAAAACATTTGATCAACGATCCTTTTTATTTTAAGCACTCTTTTCTGGTTCCATGCCCAAACTTTTGGCGAAATATAATAGCAGACTTTTATGTCATTTGCTTTTGCAAACTCTGCTATCTTCAAATTAAATCCAGGAAAATCAATAAGTATGAGTACGTCTGGCTTATAAGCAAGTACCGCAGCCTTACAAGCCTTCATATTTTTAAAAATGGTCCGTAGATTCAATAACACTTCTGTGAATCCCATAAAAGCCATTTCAGAATAGTGTTTATCCAAAACACCACCCTGAGCTTTCATTTTGTCTCCACCGTAATACCTGAATTCTGCATTTCCGTCCTCTACTTTTAATGCCTTCATTAAGTTTGCCCCATGCAAATCTCCAGAAGCCTCTCCTGCAACTAAATAGTACCTCATGAACGGTTTATTTTATAAAAAAAGAATGCAAAGGCCCATAAAAAGGTAGCGCTAATAATACCCCGACCAATATTGTCCTTATTCAACTTAAAAAAATAATGCATAAATACAGCATTTACAGCAATACAACCAATCAGTAACAAATCAGCTTTTGCTAAATATTCAAACTTTTGCATTAGGTACCATACGATGGACAGTAATATCCCAGGCACCAATATCCCGATACCCAATCCTATAAATACAGAGTTTTTAACTGCTGCCAATCGGTGTTTAATCATATGTATTAACCAAGAGAAGGGCCATCAGGCGCCGCAGTTCTTTTTACATTATTCTTAGTTGATGAAATAGCTCCAGCAACATCAAAAGTCCAGCTGTTCAAAACGGGTATAGCATGATGAGCCGTAAGATCAAACTGAACCGGCACTACTGATACAAAGCCTTGTTCAAGTGCCCACACATCAGTATCTTCACCTTTGTCAAGATTCTGAAAAACACCAGTTAACCAATAGTAAGGACGTTCATATGGATCCTTACGTTCATCGAACTCTTCAGCCCATTTTGCATTTGCCTGTCTGCAGATCTTTATTCCTTTTAAATCCTCACCCTTCGGGAAGTTTACATTCAATAGAGTCGCCTGCGGCAATCCATGCTCTAAAACTTGCTCGGAAATAGTTTTGATATACTTCTTACAATGACTAAAGTCTGCCTGATGAGAAAAATCATCCAATGAAAAACCAATTGAAGGAATATTTTCAATGGCACCTTCTACTGCGGCCGACATGGTTCCTGAATAAATTACATTGATAGAATTATTCAAACCGTGATTAATCCCAGATACACAGAGATCAGGCTTTTTCCCTTTAAAAATCTTATTTACTGCAAGTTTCACACAATCAACAGGTGTACCCGAGCATTTGTACATTTCAACCCCAGGGTATAAATCCACCCGGTCAAAACGCAAGGGCTTACCAATAGTGATAGCATGCCCCATGCCCGATTGTGGACCATCTGGCGCAACCACCACGACATTACCAATCTCCATCATCACATCAATCAGGTTCTTAATACCTGGTGCTGTAATCCCATCATCATTCACGACCAAAATATTGGGTCTTGCATTTTGCTTCTTCATACACTTTCATTTTATACCACTATAACAACCTACTTGTTTTAAGTACAATTGTGCTGCATGGCATTTTGTAGCAGTAAAAGTACAAGAAATCGACTACAAAAATTAAGCAATCAGCTTATATTTGAACATCGGCATCTTTAATTTAATTGATTGTAACTTATTAACCTTACAAGGGTCGAAATACTACCGATATCTCAGGATATTGTTACCATTAAAAACTAACTAATTTATTTTAAATGAAACACAAATTACTATTGCTTGTCTGTTTCCTCATTGCAGGATCAAGTGTAATGGCACAATCCACCTACCAGTGGAAAACAGCCTCATCAGGTGGCTACACTTACAAATATGTTACTAATGACCCCACAAAAGCTCGTTTTTACACTTTAAAAAATGGCCTTACCGTAGCATTATCTCCAAACACAAAAGAACCAATAATTGAATTCCGTCTGGCTGTAAGGGCTGGCAGCAATACCGACCCAAAAAATGCTACAGGACTGGCACACTACCTTGAGCATATGCTATTTAAAGGGACTGATAAATTTGGCACAATGGATTACGCCAAAGAAAAGCCGTTACTAGATAAAATATCTGCGCTTTATGAGCAATACCGCAATACAACGGATCCTGCAAAACGCAAAGAGATTTATGCAGAGATTGATAAAACATCAGGAGAAGCATCAAATTATTCTATTGCCAATGAGTATGACAAGATGATGAAATCAATCGGTGGTCAATCTACCAATGCACATACCTGGTACGAAGAAACTGTTTACAAAGAAGATTTCCCTTCAAATGCGACAGATCAGTTCCTTGCTTTACAAGCTGAACGTTTCCGAAGCCCTGTTTTTAGAATTTTCCATACCGAGCTGGAAGCGGTTTATGAAGAAAAAAACCGTGGTTTAGACAACGATTCATGGAAAGTTTCTGAACTTACATCTGCAAAGTTATTTCCTACGCACAATTATGGTCAGCAAACCACTATCGGAACAATTGAACATTTAAAAAACCCATCATTGGTCGAGATCAGAAAATACTATAATAAGTATTATGTTCCTAACAATATGATCTTAGCACTTGCGGGTGACTTTAATCCTGATGAACTGATTAAAAAAATTGACAAGGCATTTGCCTACATGAAGCCCAAGCCTTTTGAACTTTACAATCCTGCTCCTGAAAAACCATTGACTGGAATTCAAAGAATTGATATCAATGGGCCAAGTGCAGAAAGCGTTAGAGTTTCTTACAGAGGTTATGCTGAAAACACTACCCAAAGCATGCTGCTAGATCTGATTTCCAGCATATTATCTAATGGAAAAGCTGGTTTAATAGACATTAACTTAAAACAACAACAAAAAGTTCAGGCTGCAGGTGCTTATTACCAACAAATGAAAGACTATGGAGTATTTGTCATCAATGCTCAGCCTAAACAAGGTCAAAGTTTAGAAGAAGCACAAAAACTCTTATTAGATCAAATCAACATTCTTAAAAAAGGTAATTTTGATGAAAGCCTTATTAAAGCAACTGTTGCAAACAGTAAACTTGGCCTGCTTGAAGCATTCGATAAAAATAGCTTCCGTGTTGAATCCATTACAAATGAATTTATACTTAACCGTGGCCAAAACTGGAATAAAAGTCTGAATATGCCAGATGCAATGGCTAAGGTTACGAAAAAACAAATTGTCGATTTCGCAAACCAATTCTTTAAAGACAATTATGTAGTTACGTACAAGCATAAAGGAGAGGATAAGAGCATCGCTAAAGTCGAGAAACCATCGATTACTCCGGTAAAAACCAATGCTACTGAAACATCTACCTTTGCTAAGAACTTATATGCTATGCAGGTAAAACCTATTGCACCTAAGTTTTTGGATTATAAAAAAGATTTAAACTTTGGTAAAGAAGGGATTGCCGATGTAATCACTGTTCAAAATAAGGACAACAGTATCTTTAGTCTGACTTACAAGTTTGACATTGGTAGCTGGAATAACCAGATGTTGCCTTATGCGGCTCAGTATCTTGCTTTTTTAAGTACGGATAAATATAGTACAGAAGAGATTAACAAACAGTTTTACAATATCGCCTGTAACTATAGCTTTAATGTAGGTAATGAAAATGCAACAATAACCATTAGTGGATTACAGGAAAATTTCGACAAAGCTGTAAGTCTAACCGAGCATATTTTTGCTAACTGTAAACCTAATGAACAGGCTCTATCAGAGCTTAAAAATAGAATTCTTAAAGGAAGAGACAACAATAAGCTAAACAAAGCCGCTATATTGGGTGGACTAACTACTTATGCTCAATATGGAGCTAACAACCCATTTAACTACACTTTAAGTAATGAAGCTGTTAAAAACATCACTTCAGAGCAATTGTTATCACTGATTCACAACATCAACAATTATAAGCACACCATAACCTATTATGGACCAAAAACATTAGAAGCTTTTACTGCTGAAATCAGCAAATTACATAAGCTGCCTAATGCTTTTACTCCTGCTACAGCAGCTAAAAAATTCACTTATACAAGCACAAATACAAACCAGGTGCTTTTTGCTGATTATGACATGGTACAATCAGAAGTAAGATGGTTACGCAATAGTGGAACTTATGATCCAGCTCAAGCTGCTAAAATAACATTGTTTAACAGCTATTTTGGTGGAGGTATGGGCTCTATTGTATTCCAAACCATTAGAGAGTCTAAAGCGCTTGCCTATTCAACATTCGCTGTTTTTTCATCTCCTGATAAAAAAAACAAAGAATATGCAATGGTAGCCTATGTAGGTAGCCAGGCTGATAAAATGAATGAGGCTATAGCAGGAATGAATGAACTTTTAAATAATCTTCCTCAAGCAGATAAATCATTTGACGTTTCAAAAGGAAATGCTTTAAATGCAATTGAAACAAATAGGATTACCAAAGAAGGGATTATAAATGCTTACTTTTCAGATCAAAAACTTGGCTTTGATCATGATTCTAGAATAGATGAATATATTGGTTTAAAACCCTTGACTTTTGCTGATATCAAAGCATTTCATGAGCAGAAAGTAGCTAACAAAACTTATAGCTATTGTATTGTTGCGTCTGAAAAGAATGTAAAAATGGATGATATGAAGAAATATGGCACTGTTACAAAGTTAACCCTTGAACAAATATTTGGTTATTAGTTTTAAAATGCTGAATAAAAAAACGGGAGAATCATATCAAATGATGCTCCCGTTTTTTTATGTTTGATAAACGGTTTATCAATGTCAAACAAATCCTACCTATTGCTATGCCTTTTATCACTATTCTTTCTGGTTGCATCCGGGCAACAAAGAAAATTTTTCACCCCCGATCCGTTTGAACAACAATTTCATCATTACAAATTGGCCAAACCCTCCAGAATGTTGTTCGTTCATTTTGACAAAAACATTTACACCAATAATGAAACAGTTTGGTTTACAGGCTACCTGTTAAATGAACGCTTTGCCGACATATCGAAGCATGATATTCTCTCTGTTGCATTAATCAGGGATATTGACAGCACAATAATTAAACAGCAGAAGTTTTTCATGGCCAATAGTGTAAGTTATGGAAGTATAGCTATGCCAGATTCTATACTTGCTGGAAACTATCATTTTCTGGTTACTACCAACAGAGTCAGCAATGGCATTCCTGATGTCAGTTACATCCAGCCTATCATTATAAAAACAAATAATACACTAAGCTTTAATGCCAGTGTAAAAATACTTGCTCCTGGCATCTCAGGTAAAAAACCAACTGACATACTTCTCAATGTAACTACTCCTGATGCACGTTTTTTACCTAAACCCGTAACGGTAAGATATCGATATGGTCAGCTCAATCAAAAAACTCAGACCAACAGTTCAGGCGAACTGATCTTAAAAATAAATGAGCAGAAAACCCTTACAGATCCTAATATATACTTCAAACTAACTTATGGAAAGGATAGCAGCTTTCTAAACCTGGCTTTGCCAATTGAAAAACAAAAAGCCAAAGTGACTTTTTATCCTGAAGGGGGAAATATGGTTAACTGGATTCCAGGAACGATTGGCTGGGAAGTTAAAGATCAGCAACTTGCTGTAATAGCGCTTAAGGCACAACTTTACCAGGATGATCACATTATAGACACTATTGAAACCAATAGTAATGGAATAGGAAGGTTTAATCTCATACCCAAAAAAGGCAGTATTTACAAAGTAAAGCTATTGCATTCGGGTATGGCTGACAGCACTTACTTTTTACCTTCAGCCCTAGACGAACACGGTTTAAGCCTTAAAGCCGCTAGGGCAGTCGTAACTGACACTTTAAAAGTTAGTCTTAAAACATTGCATACTACACCAATATTTATCAGGGTACATAATTTTCAAGAAACCTTTATTTATAACACCATAAATTTAAAAGCTCCCGGTGTCACTTTAATTCTAGCACTTCATGATGTTCCAAAAGGGCTTAACACCATAACCATATCAGATAGCCTCGGTCGTCCAATTGCTGAACGTCTGTTTTTTGCTCATTACAATCCAAAGCAAAAGATATCAGTCTCTACTGACAAACGGGTTTATGGACAGAGGGAAAAAGTAAGTATGTCTATCAATTTAACTAAACCAGACAGTCTTGCAATGGTTTCTATTGCTTGTGTTCAAGAAAACCGTTTCTCACAAAAACTATCTTCTGATATAGAAAGCTATAATTATTTAGCCAGCCATCTTACCGCGTTACCTCCATATAATAATAAAAGAGGATATGAAGACCTAGCCTACCTTGAAGATATTTTACTGGTAAAAGGCTGGAACAGGTATAGCTGGCCAGACCTGATGAAAACAACAGCCGCCGACACCCTAATTAAGTATGACAATACTTCAATAAGACTGAATCTTTCTGAACAAAAAAAAACAATCACTAAGCCTATTGAAATTGCTATACTAAAATCAACTGGTCTAAATATGTTTGTAACCGATCAACATGGAAATTTTGAATTCCCAAACAATAGTCTGGCAGTTAAAAAGGACAAGTCTATTTACTTACTCATTACAGATAAACGAAAAGATAAGTACCAGATTAAGGTAAACGATCCATATATAAAGCTTAATAAAAATTACCAGAAAGTACTATTAACAAACTTCAGATCGATACCTTCTGCTGTACAGAATAATCGGACACTTACTGTAAAAAGCAATGAAAGTGTATTTCAGCTTAAAGAAGTACAGATTAAAGCGAATGACAATGGGAATGAAAGTGGAATGGCTATGGGAGCTAATCGCTGTGGCGATTACGTCTGTACCTATAACATACTAAACTGCAGGAATCACATTGGAAGTCCACAAAACAAACATCCGATTCCTGGCAAAAGCTACTCCTCTGATCAAGGTATCATAATCTATTGGGCCTGTTCAGAACAAGAAGTTGTCCCCGGAATGACACCAATGGAAGGTATTTATACTAAAAAAGAATTTTACGTTAATGATTATCCAGATGCATTAGAGCCTGCATTTTTCTCAACACTTTATTGGAATTATGGAGAGCTTTTAACTGGAAAAACAAAGACAATTACATTTCACACGAGCGATATTACAGGGAAATTCAGAATTGTTGTGCAGGGCTTAAGTCCAGGGGGTGTACGCTATGGCGATTACACATTTGAAGTAAAAGGGAAGTGACATATGCACTTCCCTTTCTTTTATTATTTAATCTTTCCTGCTTTTTCTATTATCTCAGTCACTACTGCTGGATCTAACAAAGTCGAAACATCTCCAATCTGATCTGTTTCACCTTCAGCAATTTTTCTGAGTATACGACGCATAATTTTTCCAGAGCGCGTTTTAGGTAAACCAGATACAAATAATACTTTATCTGGTTTAGCTATTGCACCAATTACACGAGTTACTGTCTGAAGTATATCTTTACGGGTCAGATCTTCATCACTATGTACATTCGGGTTGATTACGAATGCATAAATCCCCTGTCCTTTTACTTCATGCGGATAACCAACCACTGCACTTTCTACAACACCGGCATGCATATTAATAGCATTTTCGACTTCTGCGGTACCAATTCTATGACCTGATACGTTGATTACATCATCTACCCTACCAGTAATTCTATAATAACCATCCTCATCTCTTAAACAGCCATCACCAGTAAAGTAAAGGTCTTTATAGGTAGAGAAATAGGTTAATTTACAACGTTCATGATCTCCGTAAGTAGTACGCAACATACCTGGCCATGGGAACTTGATACATAAATTACCATTTACTCCATTTCCTTCTATTACATTTCCTTGCTCATCTACCAATACAGGTTGTATACCTGGTAAAGGTAAAGTAGCAAAGCTTGGCTTAGTAGGGGTAACAGTAGCGATTGGAGAAATCATAATACCACCATTCTCTGTTTGCCACCAGGTATCTACAATTGGGCATTTACCTTTCCCTATATTCTCATCAAACCAGTGCCAAGCCTCTTCATTTATTGGCTCACCAACAGAACCTAAAACTCTTAATGAACTTAAATCCGCACCTTCCAATGGTTCCAGTCCAAAACTCATTAATGAGCGAATGGCAGTTGGTGCTGTATATAATATATTAACTTTATGCTTGTCTACCACCTGCCACATTCTCGATGCATCAGGATATGTAGGAATTCCCTCAAACATTACCGAAGTTGCTCCTTGAGATAACGGCCCATAAACAATATAAGAATGGCCTGTAATCCAACCGATATCGGCTGTACAAAAGAATACCTCATCTGGTTGGTAATTGAAGACATTACTAAATGTATAGCCTGTATATACCATATAACCTCCACAAGTATGTACAACTCCTTTTGGTTTTCCTGTTGACCCTGACGTATATAAAATGAATAACATATCCTCTGCATCCATTTCCTCTGCAGGGCAATTAGCATCTACCAGTTTAATTTCATCTTCCCACCATAAATCTCTTCCTTTCAGCATGGATACTGCTATACGTGTATGAGTAAGAACAATAACTTTTTCTACTGTAGGGCAACCGATCAGTGCGTCATCAATTACTTCTTTAAGCTGAATCTGTTTATTTCCTCTAAATGCGCCATCAGCAGTAATAACCACCTTACATTCTGCATCATTAATACGATCGGCAATTGATTTGGCCGAAAACCCTCCAAATACAACAGAGTGTACGGCACCGATCCGGGCACAAGCTAATACTGCTACAGCTAGTTCTGGAACCATTGGCATGTAAATACACACCCTATCTCCTTTTTTTACACCATTCTTTTTTAACACGTTACCAAAACGGCAAACCTGTTCATGTAATATTTTATAACTTAAAGTGATACTTTCCTTTTGAGGGTCATTTGGCTCCCAGATAATGGCCGGTTTATCTCCATTTTCTGCTAAATGCCTATCCAGACAGTTCTCTGTGATGTTTAGTTTTGCCCCTTCAAACCATTTAATATTAGGTTCAGAAAAATTCCAGGACAACACTTTGTTCCATTTCTTTTTCCATTGGAAATTGTTAGCAATGCCTTCCCAAAATTGTTCGGGATACTCTATACTATACTGATAAGTTTTTTGATACTCTTCAAATGATTTAATTTGCATGGTTTAATTTGATTGATTCGGTACTAAAGTTCAAATATAACTTTATTAAAAAGCTATCAAAACTTTTTGATAATGTTTTACAACAAGAATATTGATTTCAAATCAATGATTTTCTATTGTATATTTGTGTATTACATAGTAATCCGGCGCTCCAAGCCTATTATTAACATCCTGAAGATTTCGAATTAAAAATTCTTACCCAAAAAACCACCAATAATTTATTGGATATTTTGGAGAAGAATTACATTTTTTAACTAAAAGATAAAACCTAACTTGAAATATAGAGCCATATCTAGAGCTTAGGGAATAAGAAATAGCAACATGGAAACAACAGCAAGCAAAAAATCAATCCCGAAACTATCAGCAAGTACCAAAGAACATATTATAGATGCGGTAGTTTATTTGTTTATTATCCTTTTCATGTATACTGCTGCTAGTAAATTATTCACAATAAGTTCTTTTGCTTCTACTCTAGCCAAATCACCCTTAATCGGGAACATGAATTATGTAGTGGCCTGGGGAATTCCAATTATAGAAGTGATCATCAGTATTGTATTAATTTTTCCCTCTTTTAGAAGAGTCGGCTTGTATGCAGCTTTAACATTGATGGTGGCCTTTACCCTTTACCTTGCCTATATGATTTTATCTAACAGTAAGTTACCGTGCCATTGTGGTGGTGTAATCAGTACCATGACCTGGCAACAACATATCTGGTTTAACATGGGATTTATTGCACTTGCCACTACTGGGCTGGTCATCAACAAAAAATAAACTACATATGTATTTTGCAGGTAAATGTTGTAGCCTGCTAAAACAATTACAACTGGGGGATAATTAAATATACAAAAATGAACAAATTAAAAAAAACAGCATTGGGTGCTATTGTTGCTGGGCTGGCCTTTGGGCTAAGTGCATTTTCAACTTTGAAAACCAGCACAGTATTTACTTACTACAAAACAGACCTTAGCTATCCTGCGGCTGATTACCGTGGGTATGTCTATTATTCAGGAGATCGTTGTGAATCAGGGGGAGAGGTATGTTCTGCTCAATGGGATATAGGTCTTAATATTCCACCGACAAATGGCGCCCTCCTACCAGCTACTGGAGTGACTTTTCAAACAGGAACTGTAATTGATGGTCATTTTGATTAGAATAATTAATTGAATAAAGGGACTAAAGTTCTTTTATTCAATTAACGCTCATTTTGCTGTATTCCACTCAAACGAATTTCTTCAGCATCAATTGGAATAACATATCTTTTATCATTGGGCAACAAATTATAAGTAATATTACCAATTGTTCTTGCTAAAGTAACTGCAAACCGGCTATCCTTATTTAATCGTCTCAAATCAGTCCAGCGAATCCCTCTAAATGCCAATTCTTTCTGTCGCTCTTGTAATATAAGCTTAAGTATATTTAAAGGATTACTACCTGTCAAATCTTGATAATTGCTTTTCCATCTTTTCTTTCTTAAATGATTCAAATCAGCTAATGCAAGTTCTAATTGATTGTTTCGTACTCTTACTTCTGCCCGAATTAAATACAATTCGTCAGTTGCTAAACCACCGAATAAGTTCTTATCTCCATTATAACTACCTTTAAATGTCATTCCATATGCATTTTGAGTAAAATACAGATCTTTTCGACAATCATTATTTGAATAAGAGTCATACAATTCAGGTTCCACGATTAAACGGGAAGCATTAAAAATCCCATAAGAAAAAGAACTTTGAAAGATTACCTCAGCATTAAATCTTTCGAATGGATAAGAGGATCTGCTATTTAATGTTTTATAATCTAATAACTCTGATTGGATTTGCAAGGCAAGATCAACATAATATCCCGCCTCTTGATACTTTTCCATAACCAGGTAAACCCTTGCCAATAAAGCATAAACTGCTTGTTTAGATGGCCTCGTTTTATATGCAGGACTAGTCCCCAATAAATCAGCAGCCGTTAATAGATCTGCTATAATTCTATCATATGTCTGTTGTAAACTGCTGCGCTTTACTTTTACATTTATATCATATTCTATCCTTAATGGCAGACCTAAATCAGTACTTGCTGTACTCAAATCATAACCAATACAATATTCCTGTGCCAGATTAAAATAATCAAAAGCGCGAAAAAATAAGGCGCTCCCTTTAACATTATTCCAGGAATGCTGTTCATTTGCTTTTGGCCCCACTTTATTTATTCCATCCAAAATGGCATTCGCATTTAAAATTCTTTTATATCCAACCCCCCAATCTGTGCTCAGTTCAGCACCATAAAAACTTTCAGTTGGGGCCCATATATAAGCGGACTTTTCCTGTCGGGCAAATAACGATTCCCAAACCTCAAAAACCAAATAGAAATCTCCTGCTCCTATTTCTCCCATACCAATCGGCTGGCTATTATTAAAAAGAGCAGAATTATCAATTAACATTTGATAGTCTTCCACACTGTTAGGTACAATTAAAGACTTATCGGGTTTAACTTCAAGCCATTCCCTTCCACACGACTGAAATATAGTCAGCAATAACAATGCGCCAATTAAAATGCTTAAAGCTTTTTTATTACTCATAATAACATTCTAATTAAAAACTTGCTTTGACTCCAAAAGAAAAACTCCTTGGCAAGGGACTAGTAAACCTATCGCTTGGAATTGGAACAAAATCCGGATCTAACCCAAAATCATTTGCTTTCCATAAAACACCTAGGTTATTTGCATAAATAAATAATTGTAAATGGTTTACCGGAATACCTTTCCAATTTGATTTATCAAAATCATAACCTAAACTAATATCCTGTAACCTGATATGATCACCCTTAGCTACCGTGGCAGAAGAACCATTATAAAAACGGTCTCTTCCATTATCATTATTACTATAATTAGCCATGCTAGGAATATTGGTTATATTTTCATCCCCTGGTTTTTGCCATCTCCTTCCAAAATCATTATTCATATTGTTGCCCAAAATATCATTATACATATCATAATAATCAACAGATGGCTTTCTAAAAAAATACCCGAATTTATAAGTAAGATTAATAGCCAATGTAAAATTCTTAAAAGAGAGACTATTATTTAAAGCTCCAAATATTGTTGGGCGAGCCGGGCCATTGTACTCTAAATCATCGATATTTGTTTCTTCAAAAATACCTTTATAATTCTTACTAATTTCACCATTTAAATACCCCCTTGGATCACCATTTAAAGGATCTAATCCAGCCCATTCATAACTATAAATGCCAAAAACAGGTTTCCCCACTAGTGGACGACTACTATAATTACCTGTATAATACACATTATTTGGGTCCATTACTTCATATAATGTAACACGGTCGTGCACAATGGAAAACATAAAATTGGAATGCCATTTCACAGCTCCTCTTAAGTTATGTGAATTTAATGAAAGATCCATACCACAAGCTTCCATTTCAGAGTAGTTACCTCTTAACACTTTAATTCCCGTGCTGGCAGCAAAAGCCTTATCACCTAATATATCTGTACCTCTTTTAGTATAATACTCAATCTTACCACTAACAACCTGATCTTTAAAACCAAAGTCCAATCCGAAATTGGCAATCCCTATCTTTTCCCAGCGTAATTCCGGATTGCCTATATTAATAATACTCGCGTAGGGAAGGTTCGTATAATTAGCCAGTAAAGGAATTTTTTTAAAAGTTGTTATCCCTGTATATCTCTTATCAAGATTTCCGTTATAACCATAAGAAACTCTTAACTTCAAGGTTGGCAGCCAGTCTAATTTATAAAAGGATTCTCTATCCAAATGCCATAACCCACCTGCAGACCATAAGGGGATATTCTTTTGATTTGTTTTCACACCAAAATAATTTGAACCATCTATCCTGGCACTACCTGAAACGGTATACTTATTATCATAAGTATAGCCTAGATTAGCATATGCTGAGCGAATCCGATCTAAATTACCAAACATATTTTGATGAAGAGTAATTTTGCCTGTTCCAGATGGATACAGTGGAAATGTACGATTAGTATCTACGTCAACTGAGCTGCCGGTTTTTGTATTATACCCATAACGATTATAAACATCTAATTGTGTACTAAGCTGAGAAAGTTCATACCCTGCAATTGCAGAAATAGCATGCTCATTCCAATCTTTATTAAAATTCAACTGCCCCCTTATGTTCTTAACATCCATCGTTCTTCGCCTCCCAGTATAAGTCGCTCCTAATGGAATATTATAACCACTAACCTGCCCATTATCAATAATTGAATAACGATTGATCAAATCTCTTGTAGAAAAAGTTTCTAATCCTCTAATAATTGTAACCTCATTATCAACATATTGATACCTGGATTTAACCTCTACACTAAAGCCTGGCAGAACAGTATACTTTATTCCTGCTCTTAAATTGAGGTCGTTATTTATAAAAGCAGGTGGAGGTTGCTGCAATTCATCCAAAGGAACATATGACCAGTCCAGAAAACCCTTCGATAATGCTACTTTATTAAAATCAGAACTATACAGCTTGTCAAACGTTGTTGAATTACCTTTTGCATCTTTAAATTGATAATAAGGCGTAAAATTTGAACCGGAAGTATTGCCAATGACAGCACTATCTAAAGTCCCTGTATTGTGTATATAACTGATACCAAGATTTAATTCCAGCGTCTTCAGTAACTTAACCGTATTTTGGGTATTTATTGTAAGTCTCTTATCCTTATTATTCACAAGCCCTAAAATATTATGGTCATACCCTACAGATAGATAATGATTTGACTTAGCCGTCCCTTTACTGGCACTTAAGAAATGTTGTTGAAGTAAAGGTTTTTGATAGAAATACTTTAACTCCTCCTTTCTAATATCATTTTTCCTTAAAGCATCCAATTGTGCAGAAGTTTCGATAGCAGATTGCCCATTTCTTTGCTTATTTAATATTTGAACTACAGGAGAAATTACAGGATAATTTACTTTATCAGCTAATGCAGCATTATACTTTCCATTGTTAAATAGAAAAGTTTCTATATCTATAAAATCAGAAGAAGACAAATAATTCGGATTATAAAAAACATCTGGCTTACCAGAAACAGTTAGGGTACTTGAAAAGCTAAATTTCAAAGGCTGCTTGTATTTCCCTCTCTTTGTATTGATCACAATTACCCCATTCCCCGCCCTAACGCCCCAGATAGATGCGGCAGCAGCATCCTTTAATACCGTAATGTTTGCTACGTCATTGGGATTTATGCCATCAAAATCACCATTAAATGGAAAATCATCTAAAATGATCAAAGGCTGATCATTTGCGTAAATAGTACTCCGACCTCGTATAGAAAAATCCAAACTACCTGAACTAGAGATCATTGTATTCTTATTAAAAAGCAATCCACTGGTTATTCCTTCCAGTCTGCTAAAAATATCTTTACTTACTTTTCTATTTATTTGATTACTATCAACCAAAACAAAACTCCCTGAAGCACGTTCCTTAGGTATATGCTGGTAACCAGTACTTACAATCTCTACTGGTTTAAGATTAAATTCCCTTGGACGATTTTCTATAACTTTTTTGTCAGTTGATGCTATTTTTTCAGGAATAGGTGTAGGACCAATAGCCTTTGCTTTATTTTTCAACACAATATTCTGTCCTAAGATTGTATAAGTAATTAACAGCTTATCGGAGATTTTAACCATCACCGTTTTCAGTTCTTCATTCCTAAAAGCTACATCGATTTTTTGGTTAACATTGAACTCCTTTTCATTCCATATCACATTTACTCCAGTTTGCTTTCTTATCTCTTTAAAAAGTCTGATTAGCGAGACCTCTTTCTTCACATAAGTGAATTTTTGTGCCTTTAACGCTACACTAAATAAGGATAATATTAAAACAAATGCCCCCTCTTTTAACCACATTATTTCAATACCGTAATCTTTTTATTCCCTATTTTAAAGTGAATATTAGCTGTTACTCCCAACATTTCTAATACGTCATTCATTTTGGAAGATCTTGAAATAGCCCCGCCTAAAAGTACTTGTCCTGCTTTCTCGTCTTCATAAACTACTTCAACATCATACCATCTGCTTATGGTATGCATGACCGTTTCAAGGGACGCATTTCTAAATATATATTCACCATCTGTCCAGGCATAAGCTTCACTTCCATCAACAGCTTTTACCGAAATACGAGAGCCTGTTAAGGTAGATTCCTGACTAGGTTTAAGCAAAATAGCGTCACCATAAACTCTTTTACCATTTTCAACTTGCATAGGATCTAAGGATGATGGATCTAATATCCCCGGCAACTTACCCATTTGTATAACTGGTCTGAGACGTATGCTTCCTTCAACTAACGTAGTTTTTACACTCTTCTCATTGTCGTAAGCATATACATTGAAATTAGTACCCAAAACTTCTATTTCCTGTGTATTAGTAACGACTATGAAGGGCATTCTTTCTTCCTTTCCACCTTTCCCATGCGGTTTAAACATTACTTTCGCAATCTCAAAATAAGCTTCCCCACTTAATTCAACAATGCGTTTATCATCACCTTTAAAAGTTGCAGGAAACTTCAGTTTACTAGCTGCATTTAGCCAAACCCGACTTCCATCAGGCAAAACTACCCTATACATTCCTCCTGCTGGTACATTCAGAATCATTTGTTGTTCATTCTCAGGAATACTTAGCCAGCGATCTTTATATAGAATAGACTTATTTGAACTCTCAGGCTTTGGATAACTAATCATACTGCCATCGCTATAACTCAATTTTGAACCATCTACAACTAACCCTGTTTTAGTCTCATTTAAAACAATACTTTGACCATTGAACATCTTTAATACAACTTTACCAGTAGTGCTGACACTCATATCCTCTTTTTCCGCAGGTATAATCCTATCCTGAACAAAAAACAACCTGGTAATACTGATTAACAGGAATGATACAACAGCTACAGAACTCAAGCCTATAAACAGTTTTTTGGGGAAACTCATTTTCGGTTTAACATTCTCCTCCAGATCAACAGTAGACTTTTTTATAAAAAGCATAGCTGTTCTAATATCAAAGTTCATCTTATGCGCATAGACATCACCTGTCCCATCCTTATGATCTAAAAAAGACATCAATTCTGTATAAGTAATTTTACCAATAAACTGACCTTTGTCATAGACAGGCAAGGTATTTATTCCATTTGTACGCATAAGCGATACCGCTTCTGCGACTAATTGCTGGGCGTGTATTTTAATTTGATTCAATGTATTATCTGGGCTGAGTTAATTTAGCTTTACCTGTCCAACTTTTGTTCCAAAGTATATAAGTTTTCCGTCCCGAATTCTTCAAGGCAATATGTGATACTGTGCAGAATGCAAGTTTTAACACCCATTAACTTAGAAAAAAAGCGTTCTAGGATGTGAAAGATCGGAATAATAAACTAAATCGCAAAATCTTGTTCCTTTTATTCATTTATAATACATGAAGAATCAGACAGTTAACAAGTGGCTATTTAACCCCAAAATAGGACAAATTGTCCGACAGAAATATACAATACTATTATATTGATTAAAATTCTTAACCTCTACCCCTTTATCATTCGTATATTTGACTCTTGAAAACTAACTCGCTGGAAATAAATTAAAATATTTCTCTCAGTCTCTTGATGATTACAAATATTATATAGATATTTGCACACTCTTAAAAAAATTAAGAAAGTATATTTAACACTATAAATAAAGGCATGTCTAGAGTTTGTGATTTAACTGGAAAAATGGCAATGACAGGTTTTAATGTTTCTCACTCGAACGTTAAAACTAAACGTAAGTTTTATCCCAACTTACAACTTCAGAAATTTTATATTCCTGAGGAAGATCGTTGGATAACATTGAAGGTATCTACTTCAGCTATCAAAACCATCAATAAAATTGGTATTACAGAAGCGATCAGTCGTTTCGTGAAAAAAGGATATTTGTAAATAACATTGGTTGATGTGAATCAACCTTAATAGTATATAAAATGGCAAAAAAAGGTAACAGAGTACAAGTTATTCTAGAGTGTACAGAGCATAAGACTAGCGGCATGCCTGGTATGTCTAGATATATCTCTACTAAAAACCGTAAAAACACTACTGAGCGTTTAGAATTAAAAAAATTCAATCCGGTATTGAGAAAAGTAACGGTTCACAAAGAAATTAAGTAATATCATTTAGTATATAACTAAATATAATTCTATTAAAACATGGCAAAAAAGGTAGTTGCTACCCTTAAAACGGGTACTGGAAAAGAATATTCGAAAGTTATTACAATGACTAAATCACCTAAAGGTGCTTATTCTTTCAAAGAAGTTATTGTTCACAACGATCACGTTAAAGATGCTATTTCTGCATCTAAAAAATAATTTTAATATTTTATAATATTAAAGCCGTCCCTTTTTACCGGGAGGGCTTTTTTTGTTTTGTTATACATTCGTATGGGTTTATTTGATTTTTTCAAGAAAAAAGAAACTGCACCAGAAGCGCAAGAGGCTCTGGATAAGGGATTAGAAAAAACTAAAGAAGGCTTTTTCAGTAAAATCACCAAAGCTGTTGCTGGTAAATCTACCATTGATGATGATGTACTAGACAACCTTGAGGAAGTATTGGTTACTTCTGATGTTGGGGTAAGTACAACCTTAAAAATTATTGATCGTGTAGAGCAACGTGTAAGCAAAGACAAATACCTATCTACCTCCGAACTAAATCACCTGCTTCGTGACGAGATTCAATTATTACTAGCCGAAAACAACAGTAATGATTTCCGTAAATTTGAATACGGACAACAACATAAACCTTATGTGATTATGGTAGTTGGCGTAAATGGTGTCGGTAAAACTACCACCATTGGAAAGCTTGCTCATAAACTAAAGGCCGAAAACCTTAAAGTAGTCCTGGGCGCGGCTGATACATTTAGAGCAGCGGCCGTAGAACAGATCAAACTATGGGGAGAACGCGTAGGTGTACGTGTGGTTGCACAGGCAATGGGCTCAGATCCTGCTTCTGTAGCTTTCGACACCTTACAGTCTGCTGTAGCTAATGGCGAGGATGTAGTAATCATTGATACTGCTGGCCGTTTACACAACAAAATCGGTTTGATGAACGAGCTTGGCAAAATCAAAAATGTAATGGAAAAAGTAGTCCCTTCGGCACCACATGAAATATTGTTGGTTCTGGACGGATCTACAGGACAAAATGCTTTTGAACAATGTAAACAGTTTACCGAAGCAACTGATGTGAATGCATTAGCTATTACCAAACTGGACGGCACCGCTAAAGGTGGCGTAGTTATCGGCATTTCCGATCAATTTAAAATACCAGTAAAATACATAGGCGTTGGCGAAGGCATGAATGACCTGCAACTATTTGATAAAAAAGCATTCGTTGACAGCTTATTTAAATAAGCATAGAATAAATAAAAAAGAATACCCCCAATATAAAACATGAATACAAAAACCACTTCTAAGATAATCCCAGTAAAAAAACCTAAAATCAATGTTATTACTTTAGGCTGTTCCAAAAACACCTATGATTCTGAGGTTTTAATGGGACAACTACGCGGCAATAGCATGGATGTGGTTCATGAAGACAATAAAATGGGTAAAGATGATATCGTTGTCATCAATACTTGTGGTTTTATTGACAATGCAAAACAGGAATCTATTGATACCATCTTACAATACAGTCAGTTAAAAGAAGAAGGAAAAGTTGGGAAAGTATACGTAACAGGATGCCTATCTGAACGCTACAAGCCGGAACTGGAAGCTGAAATTACAAATGTAGATGCATACTTTGGTACTAATGATTTAAACAACTTATTACATTCACTGGGTGCGAATTATAAACATGAACTGATTGGTGAGCGTCTGCTTACTACTCCTTCTCATTTTGCATATTTTAAAATTGCAGAAGGTTGTAACCGTCCCTGCTCATTTTGTGCCATTCCATTAATGCGTGGTAAACACGTTTCGCGTGATATGCAGGAATTGGTAAATGAAGCGAAGATACTTGCAGCAGGTGGCACCAAAGAACTGATATTAATTGCCCAGGATCTTACTTACTATGGATTGGATATCTACGGAAAACGTAATTTAGATGAGTTGTTACGCCGCCTATCTGATGTAAATGGTATAGAATGGATCAGACTTCAATATGCTTATCCTTCTGGTTTCCCTATGGAAATTTTAGATGCCATGAACGAACGTGAAAACATTTGCAAGTATCTTGATATGCCTTTACAACATATAACTGATAATATGTTGAAGTCTATGAGACGTGGTATTACCAAACAAAAAACCATAGATATAGTAAATCAGATCAGAGATAAAGTACCTGGTATTGCTATGCGTACCACTTTAATCTGCGGTTATCCTGGTGAAACAGAACAGGATTTTGAAGAGATGATGAGCTGGGTTGAAGAAACCCGTTTTGACAGGCTTGGTTGTTTTACTTATTCTCATGAAGAGAAAACACATGCACATAGTCTTATAGATGATGTACCTGATGAAGTTAAACAAGAACGTGTTGATGCAATTATGGAATTGCAACAAGGTATTTCTTTCGACATTAACCAGGAAAAAGTGGGTCAGACCTACAAAGTTCTGGTCGACAGAAAAGAAGGTGACTTCTTTATCGGACGTACAGAATTCGATTCTCCTGAAGTTGATAATGAAGTCTTAATTGATGCCAGTACAGGTTATGCTGCTAACGGAAGCTTTGTTAAGGTTAAAATAGATAGAGCTGAAGACTTTGATCTATATGGACAGATTGTAAAATAAAAGCTGCGAATTAAGATTTATAGTTTATTACTTTAAATTCGTACCAATGCAGGCAAAATACATCTCTTATCAAGAAACGAATGCTTTCTCTGCCGTTGTACTGGATTACATCAGTGGAAAAGACCAATTAAAGTCTTTTTATAAATATACTCCCGATTTTAATGGCTTCGGTGAAGCCATTAAAAATAGGAAATTCAATGCAGACCGAACTGTGTTGGTAAATACTTTACAACGCCAGTATGCCAATGTAAAGACAACCCCAATGGTAACCGAGCATATCAAACGTCTTGGAGATAGCCGTACATTTACCATCACCACAGGCCACCAACTTAATATTTTCACAGGCCCTCTCTATTTTATTTATAAGATAGTGACAGCTATAAATCTGGCCAGAGAGTTAAAACAAAAATTTCCAGATTGTAACTTTGTTCCCGTTTATTGGATGGCAACTGAAGATCATGATTTCGAAGAGATCAATCATGTGAAAGTTGAAGACAGGCTCTTGACCTGGAACAAGCCTGCTGCTGGTGCGACTGGTCGATTGGCCACAAAAGATATTATTGAGACCCTTACTGCTTATAAAGGTTATCTTGGTATTGGTACAAAAGGCCTTATGCTATCCAGATTAGTGGAAGCTGCCTATACCAATAATAACAGATTGAGCGATGCTACACGTGAACTGGTTGATGCCTTATTTGGCGAATACGGATTAGTTTGTATTGATGCCGATGATCCTCTATTAAAAAAACAATTCTCTGAAGTAATATTTCAAGATATTACTGAGCAAAATAGCTTTAAGTTCATTTCGGAAAGCAATACAAAACTGGAAGAACTTGGTCATAAACCACAGGTAAATCCCAGAGAAATTAACTTCTTTTACATGACCGATAATCTGCGTGAACGTATAGTGGAAAAAGATGGCCGCTATAAAGTAATGCATACAGAAATTAGTTTCGGGAAAGAAGAACTTCAAACTGAAATCAATAATTTTCCAGAAAGGTTTAGTCCAAATGTAGTCATGCGCCCGATATATCAGGAAGTAATCTTACCAAACCTTGCTTATATCGGTGGGGGGGCTGAAGTGACTTACTGGTTGCAATTGAAATCGAACTTTGACCATTATAAAATTGATTTCCCCGTATTATTATTGCGTAATTCTGCAATGGTAATTGATAGAAGAAGTGAATTAAGAATGCAAATTCTTGGAATTAGTCATAAAGACCTATTTGCTAAAACCGAAACTTTAAAAAATGAATGGGTACGTGCTCATGTTAATTTGCATTTGTCTTTAAATGATGAAGAAAGAGCCATTAATGCTGTATTCGATCAGATTAAGCTAAATGCATATAAGATCGACAAAACGCTTTCTCAGTCAACTGACGCCGCTAAAAACAAGGCGCTGAAATTGATTGCCAGCTTAGAGAAAAAAATGTTGAGAGCTGAAAAGCGTAAACATAAAACCTCCCTGGCACAAATAGAAAGCCTGAAAGAAAAGCTCTTCCCAACAGGTGTCCTACAGGAAAGAGTTCTAAATATTGCACCCATGTATATTTTATATGGCGACGAGTTTATTGATTCCTTAGTCGCATTCTTTAAACCCCTGGATCACCAGTTTACTATATTATTTGACTGATTACCATGAAATTTCACACATTTACTGAAAACAATCTGCGTCATTTTACTGAAAATGTCTTCTTAATAATGGGTTGTCCCGAAGCAGATGCAAAACTTGCAGCTGATGTTTTGTTACGTTCTGACTTAAGAGGTATTGATTCTCATGGTGTAGCTCGTTTAAGTGGATATGTGAGGCTATGGGAGAAGAAAAGAATTAATCCAGTACCAGTGGTAAAAGTCGTTCATGAAACAGCTACAACGGCTACGGTAGACGGTGATGCTGGACTAGGGTTAGTTGTCGCTCCTTTTGCAATGAAAGTTGCAATAGAAAAAGCCAAAACTTATGGAAGCGGATGGGTTTCAGTGAAAAACTCTAACCATTTTGGTATCGCGGGTTATCATGCGTTATTAGCTGTAGAACAAGATATGATCGGAATAAGCATGACCAATGCAAGTCCATTGGTAGCCCCTACTTATTCAAGCGAAAGATTATTAGGGACTAACCCAATGTGTTATGCCTTTCCTGCAGGTAAATATCCACCTGTGGTGGTCGACATGGCAACTGCAGCTGCCGCAAATGGTAAACTTGAAATTGCACAAAGGGCCAATCATCCTGTTCCAGAAGGCTGGGTACAAGATTCGGCTGGGAATAATTCAACAAATCCACATCAACTGAAAGAAGGTGGCTCATTACTACCTTTAGGAAGTGATAAAGACCACGGAAGTCATAAAGGATATGGATTAGGTGCTACTGTTGATATTTTATCGGCGGTATTATCTGGTGCCAATTACGGACCCTGGGTCCCTCCTTTTGTCGCCTTCCTTGAACCACCAACTGATCCTGTTGGTGAAGGTATCGGTCACTTTTTTGGTGCGATGCGCGTAGACGGATTCCGTCCTGCACAGGACTTCAAAGATCACCTGGATAACTGGGTTGAGCGTTTTAAAAGTTCAAAAACTGTAGATCCAGAAAAAAGGGTAGTTATTCCGGGTGAACCAGAATATGAATTCGAAAACGAGCGCAAAAAAAACGGCATCCCTTTAATTGATGCCGTTGTAAATGATTTAAATGATCTTGCCCTTAAATTAGGCATTGCAGGTTTGTCTTAATGAATGCCACTAAGTAGCCTGCTCCATCTGATTTTACTAAAAAACTTCTTGTTAGTATCGTAACTCATCCAGATGAATAATGCTTTTCCGACAATATGATCTTCAGGTACAAACCCCCAATATCTTGAATCTAAAGAGCGATGTCTATTGTCACCCATCATCCAATAATAGTCCATTTTAAAGGTATAACTGTCGGCAGGTTTACCGTTAATCAACCATCCACTTCCTGATTTTTCCAGTTTATTCCCTTCATAAATTCGGATGCTTCTTTCATAAAGTGGCATGGTCGCACTATCCAATTTAACTGTCCAACCTTTCTTAGGAATAATGATTGGTCCAAAGTTATCTACATTCCAGTTTCTATTTTTATCAAAAGGAAAGATATCACCTTCACGTTCCCCTGGAACAGCAGTACTTTCTTTAACAGATTGTACAAAGTCAAGTTTTTTAACTTCTGCCATTAACTCTTCTGTACCATTAAATTCATATACGTTCTGAGTCATCGTACTTCTGATATCTTCAGCGATGTTAAAACCTAAATCTTCAAATACAGCTGGATTAAAGTCTGCAGTTTTAAACACTACATCATAACTGATTTCACCAGTATTTTTCAACTTTTCAGGCTTTCCATTTACAGAAACCAATCCATTGCTCATCGTAATGGTATCACCTGCAATGGCTATGCAACGTTTGATATAGTTTTCCCTTTTATCTACCGGTCTGCTCACAATCGTATACCTGCTGTTAATAGCCTGCCAGCCTTCGGCTCTTACCATCATATAATAATCCGCATCCTGCTGCTCCAGTGCTACGGTATCACCTTGTGGATAATTGAAAACAACAACATCATTCCTCTTGATCTCAGATAATCCCGGTAATCTACGGAAATCCCATTTAACTCCTTCCCAATATGCTTTTGTGCCTGTTATGGGCATAGTATGATGTGCGAAAGGAAACGCTACTGGCGTCATCGGTATCCTTGCACCATAATTCACTTTACTTACGAACAAGAAATCCCCCACTAACAACGATTTTTCCATTGATGCTGTAGGGATGGTATAAGCTTCAATAAAGAACACTCTTATAATTGTTGCGGCAATTACGGCAAAGATAATAGCATCAACCCATTCCCTGGTACGTGACTTTTTCTTCTTTGGCTTATCATCCTTGCTTTCTGTATTTTTTTGCCAGAATTTCCAATTCATATTCTACTATTTAAAATTAAATATATCAGCTATATTATAAAAGCCTTGTTTATTATTCAACCACTCTGCAGCAACTACAGCACCAAGTGCAAAGCCAGAACGGTTGTGTGCAGTATGCTTTAACTCTATTTCATCCACTTCAGAGCTGTATAAAACAGTATGCGTACCTGGCACATTCTCAATTCTGTGAGATTCAATCAGTAACTGTTCCTTTTTTACAACATCTTCAAATGGCGTACCTACTAATTCATTTACCCATTCATCTTTTCTGTCCAGCTGTTCAATAATCTCCTCTGCAAGTGTCATTGCCGTACCACTTGGTGAATCTAGTTTTTGCGTATGGTGTATTTCTTCAACCTGCACTTCGTAAGCAGGGAAATCGTTCATCAATTTCGCCATCATCTTACTGATATGAAAAAACAAGTTAACCCCTATACTAAAGTTTGATCCATAAAGCAAGGTATTGTTACGACTCAGACAATCGTTTTTCACTTGTTGCAATTCTCCATACCATCCTGTTGTACCTACTACTACAGGCAGATTTGCATCAAAGCAAGCATAAATATTACTTAAAGCTGCATCAGGTGCACTAAAGTCTATCGCAATATCAGCTTTAGAAAGATTCGCTGTTGTCAAATCTGCGGTATTGTCGATGCTTATTTTCAAGACAATCTCATGGCCTCTTTCCAGCGCAAACCGTTCAATGATCTGCCCCATTTTACCATAACCAAGTAAAGCTATTTTCATTTAGTTTGAATTTATTTTTTGGTGATGAAGCTTGCCATGCAGACTTCATTTAGTTTAGTTTATTTTTAAAAAGTAATTGCAATCTTCATTCCCGGAGCAATTGAATGATAACCATACATCTGATTAGCATTCATTAAATCCGGTCTTATTTTTATCCTTGTTACATCACCCACATCAAAATTTGCCAGACGGGCATCGATGTAAGCTTCTATAATATTAAGTAAATATAATCCTGCATAAGAGAAAATAATCACCTGTTTATTTCTTCTGTAAATATCTTTGGCAGAAATCAGGCGGTCAACCGGAGAGTTTGCATACAAACTTCCTGGAGGAGATGCTCCACCATTCTGAGTTCTGTATTCCAGTTCATGGACAAAAATATCGTATTGTTTAGAGTTGTCTATGTATGAAATGGTCAAAAAAGCAGCTCCAGTGTATATCCCTGCTACTTTTAAGCCTCTGTACAGATTAAAGCCATTTCTGATTTGTCCAAGTCCAGGTAACATTGCTGACCTGATCATTGCTCTTCGTCCAGCTATTTTACCTTGATTTACATAAGGTTTAACAGAGTCTGTAGCTACGCTATCTTTTTTCATGGTCACTTTTTCCTGAGCCCTTGCGTTGGCAAAAGTAAAGAACAAGCAAACCGACAATAGCAATACCTTATACATTACCAATCTAATAACTCTAAAATCCTATTCAGGTCATCATCAGACATAAATGGAATTTCGATAGCTCCTTTGCCATTATCACCAACCTTCAATTTCACTTTAGTAGCAAATTTAGAAGCAAGATCTTTCTGTAGTTTTTGATATTCAAAAGGTACAGACTTAGATTTCAGCTGAAACTTAGGTTTTACTTCTACACTATTGATACTCCTTACCAGTTCCTCTACCTTTCTAACAGAAAGTCCCTTATCAATAATTTCCTGATGAATAAACAGCTGTTTTTCTTCCTGTTCAACATTGATTAATGCACGTGCATGCCCCATCGATATTTTCTGATCACGAATAGAAATCTGTATTACCGGAGGTAATTTAAGCAAGCGCAGATAATTGGTTACTGTAGTACGGTTTTTCCCTACCCTTTCACCTAACTGTTCCTGTTTTAAATTACATTCATCAAGCATACGTTGAAAACTCAGTGCTACCTCAATCGCGTTAAGGTTTTCACGTTGTATATTTTCAATAAGTGCCATTTCCAGCATCTGCTGATCATTTGCACTACGTACATATGCAGGTATCTGAGTTAATCCGGCTAATTTAGAAGCTCTTAATCTACGTTCACCAGATATTAGTTGATAATGATTTACACCTTGTTTCCTAACCGTAATCGGCTGAATAAGGCCTTGCACTTTAATAGACTCCGATAATTCATTTAAGGCCACCTGATCAAATTCGGTTCGGGGCTGATATGGATTGGTTTCTATTTCAGAAATGTTAATTAATCCGATACTATTATTGTTACCCTGGCTGCTTTCCTGCCTTGTTTCACTTACCGGGTTAACCTCACTTCTAGGCGTATTAACGGATTCGCTATCATCCAAAAGCGCACTTAATCCTCTACCTAAACCTGTTTTTCGCTGAAAAGATGTCATTAAAAAATAATTAAATAATTGCCGTATTTACATCCTGCACTTCTTTTACCAATCCGTTTTTACGGACGATTTCACGTGCCAGGTTCAGATAATTGATAGCTCCTTTACAGTTTGCATCATGCATAATTACAGATACACCATAACTAGGGGCCTCGCTTAAGCGGGTATTTCGTTGAATAATAGTTTCAAATACAAGTTCCTGGAAATGTGTTTTAACTTCCTCAACTACCTGGTTTGACAAGCGTAAACGCACATCATACATGGTTAGTAAAATACCTTCAATTTCTAGCTCAGGATTTAAACGATTTTGAACAATTTTAATTGTGTTCAGCAATTTACCCAATCCTTCTAGTGCAAAATACTCGCACTGAACAGGGATGATTACAGAATCCGCAGCAGTTAAGGCATTAATGGTAATTAAACCCAAGGACGGTGAACAATCAATGATGATAAAATCATACTGATCTTTGATTTTCTCCATCACCGCTTTCATCTTATACTCTCTGTTGGTGAGGTTAATCATTTCGATCTCCGCTCCTACCAGATCAATATGTGCAGGCAACAGATCCAGATTAGGGGTTTCTGTTTTTTGTATGGCATCCATCGGTTCAATATCATTGATGATACATTCGTAGATGCTGTTTTTAATATTTCGTGGGTCAAAACCAATACCAGATGTTGAGTTGGCCTGAGGGTCTGCGTCGACCAGTAAAGTCCTGTATTCCAGTACAGCTAAACTTGCGGCTAAGTTTATAGATGAAGTCGTTTTACCTACACCACCCTTTTGATTTGCCAATGCAATAATTTTACTCATTTATCTTTTTAATAATTACGAATTATTTACTTAAGGCTTATTTTACATTGAAGTAAATCTATAAAAAATGCTATTTTTGTATCGTTTTAGGCATATTTTAACGATTAGCTAAGATACAAACTAAATGGCAAAACTAGCACTAATGATTTAAGTGTTTTACACATCTTATTAACAATTTCCGCATGATAACTATCGTATCAGGGACAAACAGACCTGCGAGTAATACCTTAAAAGTCGCAAAATATTATCAAAAAACACTGGCAGAAAAAGGGTTACAAACACATCTTTTTAACCTTGAAGATCTTCCTGAAAGTTTGATTGCTACCGATCTTTATGGCAAAAGAAGTCCAGAGTTCGAGCCAATTCAACAAATGATTGCCAATACAAGTAAATTTCTTTTCATCATTCCGGAGTATAACGGCAGTTTTCCAGGTGTCTTAAAAACATTCATTGATGCCTGCAATTTCCCTGAAAGCTTTTACGATAAAAAAGCAGCACTTGTTGGTGTATCATCTGGAAAATATGGCAATATCCGCGGAATAGATCATTTTGGTGGTGTTTGCAGTTACCTTCACCTACATGTACTCCCCTTAAGAATTCATATTTCGGCTATTAAAACCGAATTAGATGAAAATGGAGACCTGCTTAAGGAGGATACTATAAAATTCACCAACCAGCAGATGGACAAATTTATTGTGTTTTAAAACTCAACCAGTCTATCCCTTCGTTTCCAAATACAAAAAAACCAGGATAAAGCATTTCTGCAATATCTTCAAGGGCAGTTACCAGATCTTCAGCATCTGCGGTATCCAAATCCTGGCCATTCATTAAATAAACCCTGTTAAATTCTACTGCGGGCCAGCTTTTATCTAATAATGGAGGTACAATTCCCATCAATTCGAGCATGGTTTTACCCTTTTCCATATAGATCACCACTTTTGCAGAATGGGTAAAATCATACAATATGCCTCCTGCACTTAAGATAACCTCTTCCAATGCATAATTCAATTTATTATTGGTATCCAGACAGGCCACAGGAACCTTGTCCATAAATTTTATTTTATGTTCGATTATATCCTTACGATCCTGAAGTTGTTCCCTCACAACTTCATCCTTAACTTTATTTATAACCGAGTTTAAAAAAGACATATCAATTTATTTATTACTTTGTACAAAATTACTATTCCTGTAGCGATACGCCGTATGATAAACAATATTTTTTATGTCCTGTTGATTTTAACGTTTTTATCCTGTAAAAACAATTCATCCGACGCTGAAAAAAAAGTGTTTAACATGAATCTGGATCAAAATGTAACTTCTCTTGACCCAGCTTTTGCACGCAATCAAAATGCAATATGGATGATGAACCAGATTTTCAACGGCCTTGTTCAGGTAGATAGCAATCTCAATCCACTCCCCTGCATTGCTAAAACCTGGCAAACTTCAGCAGATAATCTAACCTATACTTTTAATCTGCGCAATGATGTTTACTTTCATGACGATCCTATTTTCCCAAATGGAAAAGGTCGCAAAGTGGTTGCAGCAGACTTTAAATATAGTTTTTACCGCTTAATTGACCCTAAAGTTGCTTCTTCTGGTGGTTGGATTTTTAACGACAAAGTAAAAGACATTAATAGTTTCATTGCTGTAAACGACAGCACTTTCCAGGTTAAACTCTCTACCCCTTTTCCTGCATTTATAAATTTGCTGACTACACTCTACTGCGTGGTCGTACCACACGAAATTGTAGAACACTATGGCAAAGATTTCAGAAGCCATCCTATTGGCACTGGCCCTTTCAAGTTTAAATACTGGAAAGAAGACGAAATATTAGTGATGCTGAAGAATGAAAAATACTGGGAAAAAGAGGATGGGCATCAGCTACCCTACCTAGATGCGGTAAAGGTGACCTTCATTAGTGATAAGCAAAGTGCCTTTATGAATTTTATAAAAAAAGACCTGGATTATTTCGATAAGGTAGATGGCAGTTACCGGGATGATATTTTAACCAAAAGTGGTCGGATGACCAGTAAATACAAAGGGAAGTTCCATTTAAGAAAAGGTCCTTACTTATGCACAGAATATGTAGGGATATTGGTAGACACCGCTAAATCTATTGTTAAAACTTCTCCTTTAAGATTTAAAAAGGTTCGTCAAGCCATCAATTATGCAATAGATAAACCGAAGCTGATCAAATACTTAAGAAACAGCATAGGCATCCCAGCAACATCTGGGTTCATTCCACATGGTATGCCGGGATTTGATAGTGTTGCAGTTAAAGGTTATCATTACGACCCCGACAAAGCGATCAAATTACTTGCAGAAGCAGGTTTCCCTAATGGAAAAGGCATGCCTCAGATTACTCTAAGTACCTCTACGACCTACAAAGACTTGATTGAATTTATACAAGGAGAACTAAATGCCATAGGCATTAAAGTTAAAGTTGATGTAAGTCCGAATGCTAGCTTAAGAGATCTCATTGCTAAAAACAGCGTCAACTTCTTTAGAGGTTCGTGGATTGCCGATTACCCGGATGCAGAGAATTTCCTGGCTATGTTCTATTCTAAAAACAAGGTACCAAACGGCCCCAATTATACGGGTTATTTTAATGATGAATTTGACCGTTTATTCGAACAGAGTTATTATGAAAATGACAATCAAAAACGTTTTCTCCTTTACCAGAAAATGGACAGAATGATTGTAGAATATGCAAATGTAGTTCCCATTCTTTATGACCAGTCATTGGTCATGACCCAAAACAATATTAGCGGGTACTCACTTAATGCCTTAAACTTGATGGTACTAAAAACGGTTAAAAAGGACTAGCATTACTAAAAAGAGTTAATTACCTATTCCACCTCCAACACCTTGTTGCTGCTCATCTTTTTTTAAGTCATCATTATTTACACCTTTTTTCTTTTTAGGCTGTGCATTAAAGTTCATTTTACCAAACTTATAACTAAAATTAAGTCCAAAAGAACGCAAAGGATAGTGGATATCTGTAAATTGTATTGAATTTGCCGTACGATTTTCAGTCTTGATATTTAAGTCGCGATTAAAAGGATTAAGAACATTCAGACCGATTGTTGCTTTTTGCTTTAAGATCTCTTTTTTCACCGTTGCTCCATAAAAATACATCTTTTCTGTCCTGCCCTGGAAAGTTCTTTTCGGAGAGTTCAGCACTCCCCATATTTCAGTTGTCCATCCTTTAGGCAAAGCGTAAGCAGAACGTGCAAAAGCCGTATAATTTAAAAATGTACCCGTATTCAGATTATCTTCTTCATTGTTAACCTCATAGGTATTTAAGCCTAGATTAGTCATTAGAGTCCATTTTGGCTTAGGATTGTAAGAACCAAATATATTAAAACCATAAGACTGACTCGTTCCAACATTCCGGTAAGTGGTCAGGTTTTTACTTACTCCATCTTCAACAATTGGCTGTATCGCGCTTTCAATTACATTACCAGTAGTCCGATAAAATACAGAAGCATTAATTACCGAACCTTTAATGAAAGTCGAGTAACCTAACTCTATATTATCCGTTAACTCAGGAGATAGTTTAGGATTACCCTCCATTGGATTATAAACATCACTTTCATTTCTAAAAGGGTTCAAATAAAACAAACTGGGACGTTGAATCCGACGATTATAACTCAACTTAACTGTCGTCATTGGTTTTAGCGTTTTAGAAATCAACATACTCGGAAACAGGTTAAAATAATCGTTATCAAAGTTCAAACTATTTCCAGCCAAACCATTAATCTTAGTATACTCTGCTCTTAAGCCAGCCTTAACAGAGATCTTTTTAGTCAGCTTAAATCCCATTACACCATAGGCCGAAGCAACATTCTGATCATAATCAAAATCCTGTTGTTGCTGATCATAATCACTCACAATATTTCTAAAGATGCCTTTCACTCCGGTCTCAAGAATTGTAGTCTTACTAAAAGGATATGTATAATCACTTTGCACAGTATACTCGTTGTTTTTTCCTGTATTATGTCCACGTATAACGACATCGTCCGGAACCCCTACTGTACTAAATGTATTGCTAAAATCACTACCATTTCTTCCGGTTGACAATTGTGCAGAAACACTAAACTCTTCACCTTCTTTCTTACTAGTCTTTCTGTAATCCACATTCCAATCCAGGTTATTGAAACTCATATCCATGTCTCTTAAATTAACAGATGACACGCCATTACGAACAATGTCTGAACGACCAGGTCCTCCATTTGAAAAGCGATTCATTTTGACTGTAGTGCTAATGTTATGATAGGCATTAAAATCATAATCCAGACCAAGGCTCCCGTTATAGCCAACTCTTGACCATTTGGAAAAACCATCTTGCGTAGTTGTATTTGTGATCCCATCTACAATTGCACTATTATAATTGAAAACTTTAGAATTTTGAGGATAAGCTTGGTTCAATCCAAGACTTCCATTCAAGGCCAACCGACCTGTTTTAGCATTTAAGTTAAAGGCCCCATTATTAGAACGGGTACCCACAGTTGTATTAACGCTACCGCTTACACCCTCTGCAGTTTTCTTTTTAGTAATGATATTAATAATCCCACCAGAACCCTCTGCATCATATTTAGCCGAAGGACTTGTGATGACTTCTACACTTTTTATTTGCTCAGCAGGAATCATTTTTAAAGCATCAGCTACACTGTTAGCCATAGTCCCAGATGGTTTACCATTAATCAAAACCCTAACCGAACTACCACGAAGCTGTACATTACCATTGATATCAACAGAAAGCATTGGCACCTTTCGCATCACATCTGTTGCATCGCCACCTGCATTGGTTATATCCTGCTCCGCATTATAAACAAGCTTATCCACCTTATTTTCTATCAATGCTTTTTGTCCGGTAATTTCAACTTCTTTTAAATTACCAGCAACAGTACTCAGATAAATTACCCCTGCATTATAATCAGGTTTTTCAGGAGTTGTTTTCAGAAATATGGTTTTTGTCTTATACCCAATAAAACCAATTGATAGCTTATAATCATCTGGAGATACATTTTGTATCACTACTTTCCCTTTTGAATCAGTAACAGCACCATTTACAGATTTACCATCTTTCGTGTTAAATAATGAAACACTGACATAATCAATTGGTTTTTTAGTCAGTGAATCCATGATTACAGCAACAATACGTCCTTTAACTGTCGATTTTGAATTTCCTCCAAGAGAAAACTGTGCTTTTACACTAAAGAATGGTGTAACGACAAGAATTAAGACTGCAAAACGTTTTAGATGGCTTTTCATAATCAATTAGTTGTCTAAAAGTAGATAATGTTACAAATAATAGGAAAAAAAACGTTCTACTCACAGTCTGAAATCTTTTGCCAGAAAAAGGCAAAATCCTTCTAAGTCTGTTCGCAGAATGTATTTTTTCTTTCAAGCAGGATGTAAAGGCCTCCCAAAACAGCTACACTGGTATTTTATTTCATAACCTTCCTAAACTTACTGGGGCAAATGTAACGGAAAGAAATAAGCTTAAAGTTAAGAGAGGCTATGTCGTTATTAAAGCCATATAAAAATCAAACAAGAGCGAGGGTTTTATTCCTTAATCTTTGTTCAAGAAAGCCTTTAATGCATTAGAAATTGCCTGATGTGAAATCGTGCCATGATCTTCTTCTGGTAAATAGTCAAAATAAACAGTTACATTTTTACTTTTCCCTGCCTTTAGCTTTTCGGCCAGCAGATTGGCATCAACTTCCATCACATGGGGGATTGCTCCAGGCGTAAGACCTTCTTTACCAACACCAATATAAATACTGGTCTTAGGTGAGAAGTTCTCCTTTAACAGATCGGATGTCTGTTTTAATAAAGAAGCATCGTCCCACCACAAACTTGGACTAATGATGATATATTTATTGAACAATTCAGGTCTTTTCAGTAAAATCTCGGTAGTTAATAATCCGCCCAGCGACTGCCCAATAATCGTTTTTGAACTATTGGTCTTATAATTCTTTACTATAAACGGTTGCAGTTCCTTTTCTAGAAAAGCAATGAAACGATCAGAATGACCCGTTGTCGGAAATGCTTTCTTTTGCTCCTTTATATTTGTTGGATATGTAAAATCTCTTTTCCGATCAACCGTTGCAATACCTACTATTATAGATTTAGGTACCCTGTTGATCCAAGAGAAACTATTAAACTGATAAAGCCCCGCAACATGAACAAAATCCTCATCAGCTGATCCATCCAGTAAATAAACCACTGGATAAGTCGTCGTATCACTTTCTTTATATCCTTCCGGCAAGTATATATTTAATATCCTTCTTTCACCCAATTGTACAGAGTTAAGCTCATCAACTACACCCAATACAAAAGGCTTTAGTGATTCGATCCTTTTACTTGTCTCTTTTTTTTGCCCAAATGATAAAAAACTGATCATTAAAAGGTTTAAAGCTATCGCTATTTGTCTCATATTTTGAATAAAAAATGAAGTGGTAAAGATAAAGTCTTTAAGAACAGACACATATAAAATCCAAAATTAAAATGGCCAATTATACAATATAACTGGCCATCCTGCTGAAAGAAAAAATTACCTTCTCTGACGAGCATTGGAACTTTTGTCTTACTTCAAGACAAAAGATTCCCGCGAGGAAGAGAACGGTTATTTTTTTCTCTTTATTATAAAACGATATTTACAATCCTTCCCTTCACCACAATCATCTTTTTAGGAGTTTTGCCATCCAGGTACTTCTGGACATCCTCATTAGCAAGCACAAGTTCTTCGATCTCCTTAGCTTCCAAAGTAAGGCTAATACTCAGGTTAAGTCTTGTTTTACCATTAAGCGAAATCGGATAACTAAACTCATCCTCTACCAGATGCTCAGGGTTAAAAGTTGGATAAGGAGTATAAGATAAAGTACCCTTCTCATTACCTAACAACGACCAAAGTTCCTCACAAACATGTGGTGCATATGGAGAAAGTACAACAACAAGATCTTCCAGCACCTGACGGTTTTTACATTTCAGATCTGTTAGTTCATTCACTGCAATCATAAAGCTAGATACCGAAGTATTAAACGAGAAGCGCTCAACATCATCCTGTACCTTTTTAATGATCTTATGTAAAGCTTTCAATTCAGCTTTAGTCGGCACAGAATCATTCACATGGAAAGTCATCGCTTCATTATGGAACAAACGCCAGAACTTACGCAAGAACTTAAACACCCCTTCAATACCATTGGTATTCCAAGGTTTACTCTGCTCCAACGGCCCTAAGAACATTTCATACATTCTTAAAGTATCAGCGCCATAGCTTTCGATCAGCATATCTGGGTTTACTACATTGTAATAAGATTTAGACATTTTTTCAACCTCTACACCACAGATATATTTGCCATTTTCAAGAATAAACTCAGCATTTTCAAACTCTGGCCTGAATAACTTAAACTTAGCAATATCTAAAATCTCATTCTCTACTATATTTACGTCAACATGTAGCGCAGAAGTTTTATAATCCTTTCTTAAACCATAAGAAACCAATTTATTGGTACCTTTTCCCTCTTCATCAATAACACGGTAAACAAAGTTACTTCGACCTTGAATCATACCTTGGTTGATTAGCTTTTTGAAAGGCTCCTCCTCTTGTACATAACCTAAATCTTTAAGGAACTTGTTCCAAAAACGGCTATACAAAAGGTGACCAGTAGCATGTTCAGAGCCACCAATATAAAGATCAACATCTTTCCAGTAAGCAATTGCATCCTTTGAAGCGAAATCTGAATCATTTTTCGCATCCATATAACGATACCAATACCAGCTAGAACCAGCCCAACCAGGCATAGTACTTAACTCATATTCATATTGATCTTCATACTTCCAACCTTCAGCTCTACCCAATGGAGGTTCACCAGTTTCAGTAGGTAAATATTTATCAATCTCCGGCAACATCAAAGGCAATTCTTCCTCATTTACCAGATAAGGCAAACCATCTTTAAAATAAACAGGAATAGGCTCTCCCCAATAACGCTGGCGACCAAATATAGCATCGCGCATGCGGTAATTGATTTTAGCTCTACCTACTTCTTTTTCCTCCAGCCAGGCATTTAAAGTTGCCGTAGCTTCAGTATAATTCATTCCGTTTATAAAACCAGAATTGATGTATTTTCCTTCTTTAGTTGCATCAGCCTGGTTTTCGATATCCTGCTGAGCATCTAAAATCTGTGTGATAGGCAAGTTAAAATGACGAGCAAATAACCAGTCGCGCTGATCGCCACTAGGTACCCCCATAACAGCACCAGTACCATAACCAGCAAGTACGTAATCAGCAATCCAAAGCTGGATACGTTCGCCACTCACCGGGTTAATCACATAGCTACCCGTAAAAGCACCCGATACCGTTTTGGTATCAGCCATACGATCCAATTCAGATTTCTTTTTAGTTTGAGCAATATAATTATTGATGTCATTTTGCTGTGCAGCTGTAGTTACCTGTGCAACCAGTTCATGCTCTGGCGCCAAGACCAGGTATGAAACACCAAATATCGTATCCACACGAGTGGTAAAAACTTCAATATAATCCTGACTAAGACCAGCAATCTCTTCAGAAGGTTCAATAGCAAACCTTACACTAGCTCCTACACTTTTACCAATCCAGTTACGTTGCATTTCTTTAACAGGCTCAGGCCAGTCGATGGTGTTTAAACCTTGCAATAATCTTTCAGCATAAGCAGAGATACGCATGCTCCATTGCATCATTTTCTTCTGCTCAACCGGATGTCCGCCACGCTCAGAGAAACCATCTTTCACCTCATCATTGGCCAATACTGTACCTAAAGCAGCACACCAGTTAACTGTACTTTCTTTCAAATAGGTTAAGCGGTATTTTAAAAGCTCTTCTTGCTTTTCTTCCTCGGTCATAGTCGCCCAATCGCTCGGCATAAAGCTTTTGGTATCCTCATCACAAACAGCTTTTACATCTGCAGAACCTGCAGCATTAAACTTTTCGATCAAGGTACTGATATCTTCCGCCCGATCATTTTCCAGGTTGTACCAAGAATTGAACAACTGCATAAAGATCCATTGTGTCCATTTGTAATACTCAGGATCACTGGTACGTACTTCTCTGCTCCAATCAAAAGAGAAACCGATACCATCCAATTGTTTACGGTATGTATTGATATTCGCTTCTGTGGTTAAAGCAGGATGCTGACCAGTTTGAATGGCATACTGCTCTGCGGGCAAGCCGAAAGAATCGTATCCCATAGGATGAAGTACATTAAAACCTTTCAGTCTTTTGTACCTTGAAAATATATCAGAAGCAATATAGCCAAGTGGGTGTCCAACATGTAAACCTGCTCCCGAAGGATATGGAAACATGTCCAGCACATAAAACTTAGGTTTTGCAGAATCAGTTTCTGCCTTAAACGTTTGATTCTGAGCCCAGAACTTCTGCCACTTTTGCTCTATTTCTTTAAATTGGTAATCCATTAATGCTATTCCTTTTATAGCGCGAAAATAATGAAATAAAGATGGTTAGCGAAACGGTTTGATAAAATATAAGGAAATGGAGGAATGTGCTAAGCAAAAAAACGTTTAATTGCTAACAACAATTCAGATTTCTAAATTAATGATGAACTTTGGAAAGTCTAATCCAAACAGAAGGGCTTTTATTTTTCCAAATATGCGTAGTTCGAAAAATCAAAGCAAACTTCAGGTACAACCTGAAATCACTCAGACTAAACAATCCAACAAAAAATGTACTTGTGGCGCTGCCTCGTCCAAACCAAAACTTCCGGCAGCAATGCGGCGGATCAAAATTCAACAAAAATTTGTTGCACAAGTAAGATCACATTCAACAGTGCCAGTTATAATGCTTACTGGCAAATGGTTGGAAAAACTAGGTTTTGATTATGACAACCATGTAATTGTTATGGAAAAGAAAGGACAACTAATATTAATCTTAAAGCCTGATTGATACAGCCCTTAGCTTTTTACTAAAATACACTTACAAAAGTTAATTCTCGATTTGCAAATTGCGAATAGAAAATTAACTTGCTCATCGACATCTTTAATATTCTGCAAAAACAAATATCATAAATACAAATCTAACATAAAATTCCCATAGTCAAGGGAACTTGTCTATAAAAATAGAATCTAAATTTTACTAAAATAAGAATACTTGATCTTGCCAAACAAGAAATGGCGTGGAGTTTTGTTTTCTGGCGCATTGTAAATACTATGACGACCTGAAATAAAGTAAGCAACAATACACGCGATCCCCACATATATTCCACATGAAACTCCAAAAAGTTCCAATGCCATAATGCAACACGCGATTGGTGTTTTGGCCGCACCAGCGAAAACAGCTACAAAACCCATTCCCGCTAATAGACCCACTGGCAATGGCAAAAACAAAGACAAGGCACTACCCAAAGTTGCACCAATAAAAAACAAGGGAGTAACCTCTCCTCCTTTAAAACCAGCCCCCAATGTAAGAGCCGTTAATAAAATTTTCCATGCAAAATCCTGACTTTGCGAAGCGGCATCAAATGATTCAAGGATAGTTGGAATACCCAATCCGGCATATTTGTAATTATCTGGCAATAACAACAGCAGCAATACAATAACACCACCAATAAACGGCCTTAATGGTGCATAAGATATCATTTTAAACAAATGAGAAACACCTTCCGTTAGTCTGACAAACAAAATTGCAGCAACTCCAAATGCCACTCCGGCCATTCCGCAGTATATCAAACCTCTGAACGATAATGCTGGCACCATGTTAATGTTATAAGGAGTATGTCCAACACCCCATAATTCGGTTACGTATGCTCCAATAAATGCTGTAGCAGTCGCCGAAATGATTACTTTAAACGGTATTTTGGAAATTAAAAGTACCTCGAAGCCAAAAATGATCCCCGCCCATGGTGTTCCGAAAACTGAAGCGAATCCCGCACTTAAACCTGCAATAAGCAAAATGCTCCGGTCGGCCGTCTCTAATTTAAAAGGCTTGTGTAATTGGTCGGCCGTAGCCCCAGCCATTTGCAAAGCTGTACCTTCTCTACCTGCTGAGCCTCCAAAAAGGTGGGTTACAATCGTCCCTAAAAGAACAAGAGGGACCATTTTAAAGGGAATGATATCTTTTGGATTATGTACAGTATCAAACACAAGGTTATTACCTCGCTCTATTCCTTTCCCCTTATGGTGATATAAAAACCCGACAAATAATCCTGCAAAAGGTAGCAGGTAAAGCATCCATTGATGTTGATCTCGAAAGTTAGTAGCAAGATTCAAAGTGGCTAAAAATGCAGCAGATAAAGTACCAGCTGCAATACCGACGATCAGAATAATAATACCCCATTTCAATATCTCGCCAGCAAATGTTGTTGGTTTATCTTGTCTAATCATTTTTTTCCTGAGCAGTCCTTTGTGGTTCAGATATGGGCAAATATAATGGAATTTTACACGCGCAAAAAAACAAGGCTGCCTGGATTTTACTCCAAACAGCCCTGCGCTTCAATTGTTGGTAATATTTTACTTAGTAAGGTAATATTTCTCGGTAACTACTGGCGATGATCCTGTTACAGTACCATTGAATTCCAGTTTTTGTGCATTTATAGTTGTTATATGGCCAGAACGATCTTTACCACTATAATTAAACTTGATGTCATTACCCGCCAGCACATAATAAGTACCAATGGTATTAATTCCATCCAGACTCACAACCATTTCATTTTCGTCGTTTCTGCGAAATTCAAAATAATCCGATGCTTTTCCTGTATAAGTTACTGTTGCAGATCCTGCAACTGAAGTTTCAACTTTAGTAACCTGCCATTTACCAGCAATATCTACATGTGCACCTTTTTCTTTTTTACAAGCAGTAAAAGCTGAAACTATCAATAATAAGGCTAGAGTAATTTGTGTTTTCATTTAGGAGTGATTTTTTAAGTTTTCAATAAGAATTTTCTGAAACTATAACGCATGAAAAATTCATTTGGTACAAAAATGTTACACAAATTATGCCAGTAACGCGACTAGCTTCTCTCTTAACAGGCTTCTTTAACTATCAGAATGGCTTATAACTACAGGACAATAACTATATAACTACTATGTAAATACAGGGTAGCGGAACCCACTTATCATACTGTGATTAGACTGTAGTTATATTGTACTCATTATGGTAATTAAAGCCATGGATTCCGTCTATAATGCACTGCAGAAAATAAATACTCTTGAAAATACGTTGTAGCTTTGTACTTTAGTGGCTTATATTTTTTATTTTCGCAGAATACAAAAACAATTACATGGAAGAATTTGAAGTTAGTGACGCTTCTAAGAAGACAAAAACCATATACATTTCAACAATATTTAGCATCGCATTGGTTTTATTGATGCTGGGAATGTTGGGCTTGATATTGGTGCATGCAAAAAACCTTTCTAACTACGTAAAAGAAAATATTGTACTGAATATCATTGTAGATGAAGGTGCTAAAGAAACTGCTGTATTGCAATTTCAAAAAGAATTGAATGCCAATGTTGCCATTAAAAACACCATTTATGTTAATAAAGAAATGGCAGCCAGGAACTTAACCAACGATCTTGGTGAAGATTTTGTAAACTTTTTAGGTTACAACCCTTTACTTTCTACTATTGATGTTTATTTAAAAGCTGATTATGCAAACAATAAAAGCATAGACACATTAAAAGCAAATATCGCTAAAAACCCTATTGTAAAAGAGGTGATCTACCAAAGCTCACTGATTGATATGGTAAATAAAAACATCAATACCATTGGCATAATAATCCTTGGTTTTGCGGCAATATTATTAATCATTTCTATTGCTCTAATTAATAATACCATTAGATTGGCCATTTACTCTCAGCGGTTTCTGATTAAAAGTATGCAGCTTGTTGGCGCAACCAGAAACTTTATACGCAAACCATTTATTCTTATTGCGGTTTTACATGGTCTGATTGCTGCATTTATAGCAATTCTGATTCTCCTGGGTATTTTATTCTATGCTCAAAAAGAAATTCCAGAAATGATTATCTTAAGGAATTACACTGAGTTTGGAATAGTATTGGGAAGCCTTATTGGAATTGGCATCTTTATAACAGCCATCAGTACTTCTTTTGCTGTTAGCAAATATTTAAAATTGAAAATTTACGATCTTTATAGATAATGACTGAGAAAAAAACATCTCCTGTAAATCAGGATAGAAAAAGTGAACTGGTATTTACTAAAAAGAATTACCAACTGTTATTGATCAGCATTGCCATTGTTGTTTTTGGCTTTATTTTGATGATTGGAACAACCGACATTTACGATTTCAGAAAAACCTTACTTGCTCCTATGGTAGTTCTGTTTGGTTTCGGTTTCGGAGTTTACGCAATCTTAAAGAAATAAAGGGTACCTGATGGATTATTTGCAAGCCTTTATTCTGGCTGTAATTGAGGGTTTAACAGAGTTTCTGCCTGTTTCATCAACAGGACATATGGTTATTGCCAGCTCATTTATGGGCATTGGGCATGATGATTTCGTTAAATTGTTTGAAGTCGCTATTCAATTAGGAGCTATTTTAGCTGTAGTTGTACTATACTGGAAAAAATTCTTTGATTTCAGCAAATGGCAGTTTTATTTAAAACTCATCATTGCTGTAATTCCAGCTTTGTTCTTCGGTTTTCTTTTAAATGATTTCATAGACAATACCTTAGGCAATCCTCTTTTTATTGCTGTAGTGTTGTTATTGGGGGGGATTGTATTGTTGTTTATCGACAAACTATTTAAAAATCAAACTATTGATCAGGAAAAAGATATCAGTAACATATCTGCTTTTAAAATAGGATTGTTCCAGGTTTTAGCGGTAGTATTTCCAGGACTGAGCCGAAGCGCTGCAACCATTATTGGTGGTATGCAACAAAAGCTAACCAGACATGCGGCAGCTGAGTTCTCTTTTTTCCTAGCTGTTCCCACCATGTGCGCGGCAACAGGATATAAATTATTAAAAGGCGTACATTTGCTAAATGCAGAAAACGTTAAGCTATTACTTTTCGGTAATCTTATCGCTTTTATTGTAGCCATCATAGCCATTAAATCGTTTATTGGCTTTTTATCTAAACACGGATTCCGAATTTTTGGCTGGTACAGGATAATAATAGGTGTAGTTTTAATTGCATTATATTATTCAGGGGTTGAAATGAATGTAATGTAATGACAGACCAACAAGAAGAATTATCAAAAAACATAGTATTTCCTGAATTTAATTTCGCTGAAGGAGAGTTATTACTCATTAATAAACCTTATAAGTGGACAAGTTTTGATGTTGTAGGAAAGATCAGAAATTCCTTGAAACCACAAAAACTAAAGGTAGGTCATGCTGGTACACTTGATCCGCTTGCTACTGGTTTACTGATCATCTGCACTGGAAAAATGACCAAGCAGATTGATTCCTTCCAGGCAGAAGAGAAGGAATATACCGGTACGATGGTACTTGGTGCCACAACTCCATCTTTTGATCTGGAAACTGTGGTGGATCAGGAGTTCTCTATTGACGGGATCACTGAAGAAGCTATTTATGCTGCTACGGCTCCTTTTACCGGAGATATTCAACAATATCCTCCTGCTCACTCTGCGGTAAAGGTAAATGGTGAACGCCTGTATGTTAAAGCACGACGTGGAGAGGAAACTGAATTACGCTTGCGTTTTGTTACTGTATCAGCATTTGAAATTACCCGTATTGCATTACCAGAAGTAGATTTCAGGATAGTTTGTAGTAAAGGAACATACATCAGGTCACTGATTTCGGATTTCGGAAAACAATTGAATAATGGAGCCTACCTCTCTGCACTTACAAGAACCAGAAGTGGTAACTTTTTATTGGAAAATGCCTTTGAAGTAAAGGATCTTGTTGATTACCTTAGGGCACAAAAAGCATAATTATGCGAGGGCATCCAAAATCATCGAAACTGAATTTCACCAAAAATGTATTCTTAATAATTTGTGGCGTCGTTTCAGCCTGTTTTGGATTAAAAAGCTTCCTGCTGCCAAGTGGCTTTATTGATGGGGGAGTAACCGGAATTTCTCTGCTAGTCAGCAATATCACAGGAATCAGACTCCCTTACCTTATCGTTCTGATTAATATTCCATTTGTAATTTTAGGATACAGACAGATTGGAAAAATTTTCGCTATTAAAACATCCGTTGCCATCATTGCTCTTGCTTTTTTATTGGTGGTTATACCTTTTGAATCTATTACGCATGACCGCTTATTAATTGCATTCTTTGGCGGGCTGTTTCTGGGTGGTGGGATCAGCCTGGCCATGAGAGGAGGGTGTGTGATTGATGGTACAGAGGTTTTAGCTTTATATATCAGTAAAAACAGTACATTAACTGTCGGTAACATTATTTTGATTCTGAATGTTATTATATTCTCATTTGCAGCCTTATTGCTAAGTATTGATACGGCTCTTTACGCAATCCTAACTTACCTTTCAGCCTCTAATACGGTTGATTATATTGTAAATGGCATTGAACAATACACCGGTGTAACAGTGATATCGGAGAAAAATGTACAAATTAAAAAGTTCATCATTAACCAGATGAAACGTGGCGTAACCATTTACAAAGGTGAAGGCGGTTACGGGGCTCAAAAGGATATTGATATTTTATATACTGTAGTAACCAAATTGGAAATGGGCAAACTACAAACTGCGATCAGACAAATTGATCCGGATGCTTTTGTAATACAACAGCAAATTGCTGATATAAAAGGTGGTGTGGTAAAACACAAGGCCTTACATTAATTTTATGAAGATATATAACCACTTTTCTGATTTTAAGAGATTAAAAAATGCAGTTGTTACTATTGGTACTTTTGATGGTGTTCATTATGGTCATCAGAAAATTATCAAAAGACTTTGTGAACTGGCCAAAGCTACTGGTGGCGAAAGTGTAATTCTTACATTTTTTCCTCATCCAAGACTGATCATTGATCCTGAGAATCAGGATTTAAAAATGATCAATACGATAGATGAAAAAGCAAAAATGTTAGCGGCTCTGGGAGTAGATCATTTGATCATTACCCCATTTACAAGAGACTTCTCTAATCTTAGTCCGAAGGAATATATTAAAAACATTTTGGTAGATACCATTGGCATCAAGCATTTAATTGTAGGTTATGATCATCGGTTTGGTAAAGACAGGGCAGGCGGTATGCCAGAACTGGAGGCAGAAGCTAAGGTTTATGATTATAAAATTGAAGTTATACCCGAACAGGATATTAACGATGTAGCGGTTAGTTCTACAAAAGTACGCAATGCACTTTTGAGTGGTAAAGTTGAGCTTGCTGCAAATTACCTGGGTTATCATTTCTCTATGTATGGAAGGGTTATTAAAGGTGATAAAATCGGTAGAACGATTGGCTTTCCTACGGCTAATATTTTCATTGAAGAAACGTATAAGCTTATCCCCTCTGATGGCATTTATGCCGTAACAGTAGATATGTCCGGCCAATCATTCAAAGGTATGGCTTACATTGGACAAAGGCCTACAATTAATGGTATGACCCGAAACATCGAAGTAAATATATTTGATTTTAATCAGGAAATTTATGGTCAGTATATCACCATGACCTTTCTCCAGTTTTTAAGAGAAGACGTTAAGTTTACTGGATTAGAAACATTAAAAATCCAACTTCAAAAAGACAAAGATGATACGCTAGCCTACTTTAAAACATTGTCATAAATTAAGTTTAAGCTATTTTTTTTAAGAAAAAAACTAGCTTTTTCTTTACATTTACGACAACCAGGCTTCATTTATCTATGATACATTTACCAGTATTAATTACTGATTTAGGGTTAATACTTGCTGCCGCAGGCATTACCACACTTTTGTTTAAGAAAATTAAACAGCCCTTGGTTTTAGGCTACATTCTAGCCGGATTGCTTGTTGGCCCTCATATTGATTTTATTCCTACTGTTACCGACCATGCCAGTATCCATATCTGGGCAGAGATTGGTGTAATCTTTCTATTGTTTAGCCTTGGTCTGGAGTTTAGTTTTAAAAAACTCGTCAAGGTTGGAGGCTCTGCATCTATTACCGCTATTGTAGAGGTCGTATTTATGCTGCTTATTGGCTTCGTTGCTGGAAAAGCTATGGGGTGGTCAACCATGGATAGCATCTTTTTAGGCGGTATATTATCTGTATCATCCACAACAATTATCATCAGGGCTTTTGAAGAACTAGGAGTTAAACATAAGAAGTTTGCCGGCCTGGTTTTCGGCGTACTCATTGTAGAAGATCTGGTAGCCATTTTATTATTGGTATTGCTATCCACCCTGGCACTAAGCCAGCAATTTGCCGGAGCGGAGATGCTGATCTCCATCATCAAACTTTGTTTCTTCCTCGTACTATGGTTTATAGGTGGCATATTCTTAGTTCCAACATTTTTAAAGGCGACTAAAAAGTTAATGAATGATGAGACCATGCTCATCGTATCACTTGCTTTATGTTTAATTATGGTATTGCTGGCAGTTAAAGTAGGTTTCTCTGCTGCCCTGGGTGCGTTTATTATGGGCTCTATTCTTGCTGAAACCACACAGGCAGAACGGATTGAACATTTAATAAAGTCAGTCAAAGATTTATTTGCAGCTATTTTCTTTGTTTCTGTGGGGATGCTGATTAATCCAAGTATTCTGGTTGATTATGCTGTACCTATTTTGATCATTACGTTAGCAACTATCTTAGGTAAATTTTTAAGTTCCGGACTTGGGGCATTAGTCTCTGGTCAGCCGCTTAAAACAGCCGTACAAACAGGTTTAAGTCTGGCACAAATCGGAGAGTTTTCTTTTATCATTGCTACTTTAGGGGTGTCTTTAAAGGTAACGAGCGACTTCCTCTATCCTATTGCCGTTGCGGTATCAGCAATTACTACATTTACGACACCTTATTTAATTAAATCTTCAGAGCCATTTTATTATTTTCTGGAAAGGAATCTACCTAAGAAATGGATAGAAGGACTAAACAGGTACACCTCAAGTACAGAAGGCATTACTACATTGAGCGACTGGAAAGTGCTGTTAAAATCCTATATGTTTAACATCATTATCCACTCTGTTATACTTATTTCCATTGCCATTTTAGGCTCAAGGTATTTACAGCCATTTATTACCACGTCGCTTATTAAGGGTAATCAGGGTATTATCATTAGTCTGGTAGTTACACTAATTATTATGACTCCTTTCTTATGGGCATTGGCTATCAGGAGAATCGAAAGAAAAGCTTATTCGCATTTGTGGCTAAATAAAAAATATACCAGAGGTCCGCTCATTTCTCTTGAAATTTTCCGTATTGGCCTCGCTATTTTCTTTGTCGGGTTTCTGATCTTCCAGTTTTACAATACCTGGATAGCGATTATCATCGCTCTGGTTATGATTGTTTCGGGTATGATTATTTTCTCAAGAAAACTGCAGAGTTTTTATAACCGATTGGAAAGTCGCTTTTTGTTAAACCTAAATGCAAGAGAAACCCAAAATGCTCAACCCGAGATTTTACCCTGGGATACTCACCTTGCAGAACTTACAGTAGCACCTGAGTCGTCATTGGTTGGACAGTCGCTAATAGATTTGTCTATCAGAGAAAAGTACGGTGTTAATATTGCCTTGATAGAACGTGGCAGGCTAATGATTCCAACACCTGGTAGAGATGAACGCCTTTACCCGAATGATAAAGTCATGGTATTTGGAACGGATGATCAGCTTGCTGTAATCAAAGAGCTTTTTGAGGGACGTCCGGATGTACCTTATGAAGAAACCAGTTTCCCTAAAAAGGACATGACTTTACAAAAGATTGTAATTAATACCAGTTCTCCTATCTACGGACAAAGCATACGTAGCTCTGGTATTAGAGAGACTACGCAAGGTCTGGTTGTTGGCATTGAGCGTAATGGACAACGCATATTAAACCCTGATTCCAATATGATATTTGAAAGCGATGATATCGTTTGGATCGTTGGAAACAATAAGAAAGTCCCTGAACTATTAAAGTAACCTACTTTATAAAGTGTATGTATATAATCTTAACAACGTGGTAAGCTGATAGAGCGAAGAAAAGTAATGCAATGCTCTTATTAACAATATAACTGCTCAACGCAAACTTCTCTTTGATATATACTGCAAAACGTGCAAAACCATACAGAGCAAGTCCTGCTCCGATACCTGAACCTATACTAAAAACAGATAACGACAAGTAACCAATATCAATCCATTCGTGTGAAATCAGGTAGGTACCAACAAATAACCAATAAGGGACCTGCATAGGGTTAAGTACGCCTAATAACATTCCATATTTGATACTGTCCTTATTCGAATAGTCGGCTTTAGGCATCTCCTTTCTTGATTTCCATGTGATGAAACCTAATATACCAAACATAAATATCATCACAATATCAATGGCATTTTCAAGGTTAATCTCGCTGGAAAGCCACTGTACAAAGCGCATCACTCCAAAGGTAAAAAGCACCTCTACTGCAGAAAAAGCTCCGATAAAATACAAGGCCTGACGAATACCCCTGGTAATTGTAATCTGAACTACTGTTAAGTTTATATTTCCCGGAGGGATATAGCCCAACATGTTTAGGACAACACCAAGAAAGAAGGTTAAAAATAGCATGGGCGAAGATACAATGATTTCACAGATTTTTTAAAGCAAATTACACTCATGCAACCTACATATGATCCTTTAAATATTTAGCTGTATATGATGCTTTTACACCCAAAAGATCTTCTGGTGTTCCCTCAAATACAACATTTCCTCCTTTGTCCCCTCCCTCCGGACCGATATCAATTACCCAGTCGGCCGATTTGATCATATCCATATTATGCTCAATAACCAGGATAGAATTACCTTGCTCTATTAAAGTATTCAAAGCGATCAAAAGCTTTTTGATATCGTGAAAATGGAGTCCGGTAGTCGGCTCATCAAAGATGAACATTGTTTTACTCGCATTATTCCCTTTAATCAGAAATGACGCGAGCTTAATCCGTTGTGCTTCACCACCTGACAGGGTATTGGACGACTGTCCCAGATGAACATAACCTAACCCTACATCTACCAGTGGTTGCAACTTGTTTAATATTTTAGTTTCCTTACCAAAGAATGCTACTGCCTCCTCAATTGTAAGATCTAATATATCTGCAACATTTTTATCCTGATATGTAATATCCAGTACCTGCTGTTTAAATCTTCTACCTCCACAAGTTTCACATGGCAAGTAAATATCTGCCATAAACTGCATTTCAATCTTAACTTCACCTTCACCCTGACAAACATCGCAACGGCCACCTTCAACGTTAAAAGAGAATGCTGCAGGTTTTAAACCTGCAGCTTTTGAAGCAGGTAAGGCAGCAAATAACGCACGTATATCATCCCAAGCCTTCACATAGGTAACAGGATTAGACCTGGATGAGCGCCCAATAGGGTTCTGATCAACCATTTCAACCTGACTCACCAATTCGTAATCGCCATAAATACCATCATATGATCCAGTTTGCTCGCCAGAATAATTACCTATAGCTTTCTGTAAAGCAGGATAGAAAATCTTCTTGATCAGACTTGTTTTTCCTGATCCTGACACTCCACTCACCACTGTAAATATACCCAAGGGTATTTTTACATCAATGTTTTTAAGATTGTTTTCCCTTGCACCTTTGATTAGAATATGGTCTTTCCAGTTTCTACGTCTGTCAGGAATAGCTATTTTCTCTTTTCCAGACAGGTATTGTCCGGTTAAACTATTTTTATCTTTGATGATCTCCTTATAGGTACCACTAAAAACAAGGTTTCCACCATGTGTTCCAGCTTCAGGACCAATATCTATAATATGATCTGCAGCCTTCATCATCTCTTCCTCATGTTCAACAACCAAAACGGTGTTCCCAACATTTCTGAGCGATAAAAGCACTTCAATAAGCTTATTGGTATCTCTTGGATGTAGTCCAATACTTGGCTCATCTAATACATAAATAGAGCCCACCAGGCTACTTCCTAATGAGGTAGCCAGATTTATCCTTTGCGACTCCCCACCTGAAAGTGTATTTGAAAGCCTGTTTAAGGTTAAATACCCCAAACCAACATTGTTCAAATACAATACCCTATTCTCAATCTCGGCAAGTAAACGCTTTGAAATCTTTTTATCAGTTTCTGACAGTTTTAAATTTTCAAAAAAATCCTGAATAGTTGCCAATGGCATTAACACCACATCTATAATAGATTTATCACCTATTTTAACATAAGATGCATCTTTACGTAAACGGGAACCTTTACAATCCGGACAGTTAGTTTTTCCTCTATACCTCGACAACATTACCCGGTATTGTATTTTATAAGTTTGTTCCTCAAGTTCTTTAAAGAAATCATCCAGTCCACCGAAATACTTATTACCTGTCCAGATTAACTGTTGCTCCTGCTCCGACAGATCATTATATGGGCGATGGATAGGAAACTTAAATTTATCTGCGCTGTGAATAAGCTTGTTTAACCATTCACGCATTTTTTCTCCACGCCAAGGTGCAATTGCATTGTCGTAAACACTTTTACTTTTATCAGGAATAACAAGATCCTCATCAATTCCAATCACATTCCCATATCCTTCACACCTTTTACAAGCGCCATAAGGATTATTGAAACTAAAGAAATTAGGTGTAGGTTCTTCAAAACGGATGCCGTCAAGTTCAAAACGATCACAGAAATGGTTTGATTTACCATCATGCTCAACATAACAGTCTCCTTTTCCTTCAAAAAAAGCAGTTTGTACAGAATCAGCAATGCGACTAAGTGTTTCTTCTTCATCGTTTACAACTATCCTGTCGATCAGAATTTGAACAGTGTTTTCATCAGCAAGCTCGAAATCTTTAAAGTCTTTATCCTCAAGTATGTCTTCAATTTTACGAATCTTGTTCTCGTATGATACCCTTAGAAAACCTTTCTGTAGCAAGACAGCAAGTTCTTCTTTCAGTGATCTGTTATTATGTGGGAACAGTGGGCAAAATATAGTAACCACACTTTCATTCCCCAAGGCAGAAATAAAATCAACAACTGTGCTTACAGTATCTTTCTTCACAATATTTCCTGAAACAGGCGAATAGGTTTTTCCGATCCTTGAAAAAAGCAATTTCAGATAATCATAAATTTCCGTTGATGTACCAACAGTAGAACGCGGATTTGAAGTAATCACCTTTTGTTCGATAGCAATAGCTGGTGCAATACCTTTTATATAATCTACATCGGGCTTATTCATCCTACCCATAAATTGACGGGCATATGATGATAAGCTCTCTACATAACGGCGTTGTCCCTCGGCATAAAGTGTATCAAAAGCCAGAGATGATTTACCAGAACCAGACATTCCGGTGATGACAACCAGCTTATTTTTGGGGATAGCTACATCAATATTCTTGAGATTGTGAACTCTGGCACCCTTTATGATTATATTTTTATGTGGATCTTTATCGATTTCGTTATTCATTGATTTCTTGCTAGAATAGTGCTAATATAACCCAAAAAACGCAATTTTGGTTTTTCTCAGCAGTGCAAAAATAAGGCTATCAATCCACTTTTATTTTTTTTTAACACTTTTTATATGGTTTTGTAATAAAAAAATGCTTCTTTTGAAATATTAATGCATCAAGCAAACCACTAACTAACAAACTAATAGGAGAACTCATATAGAAGAAAACATCTACTAAGTATTTTTTTTAGCAAGCAAGTAGCAAGGGAATTTAGTAAGGATACTCCTATGAAATTACAACAATCGAGTGATCAAGATTTAGTTAAGTTATATCTTAACGGGGAAGAAACCGTTTTAGAAGAACTGTTAAACAGACATAAGTCAAAAATTTATACATCTATATATTTATTGGTTAAAGACCAATATTTAGCGGAAGACATCTTTCAGGATGCTTTCATTAAGGTAGTCAACACCCTTAGATCTGGCAGGTACAATGAAGAAGGTAAATTTTTACCTTGGGTAATGCGTATTGCGCATAACCTGGTTATTGACCATTTCAGAAAGGAAAAGAGGGCCCCGACAATTACCAGTGCAGATGGAACAGATGTATTTAATCTGCTTCAATTTCATGAAGAAAGTGCGGAAGACAAGTTGTTAAGAGAGCAAACTCATTTCGATTTAAGGAAAATGATTCATTTATTGCCTGAAGATCAAAAAGAAGTACTGATTATGCGCCATTATGCAGATCTGAGTTTTAAAGAAATTGCAGACCTGACTGATGTGAGTATAAATACTGCTTTAGGGCGTATGAGGTATGCTTTGAACAACCTGCGTAAGATGATGAAAGTGAAAGAGATCTCTTAATCAGAGCTCCGTAAAGAACATGTTACAATTCATTAGCAATAAGGCGAAAATAAATCAGTGATAATAACGTTTTTTATTAAAACTAATTTGCGCTAGTGCTTATGATAGAAACTTTTACTTCAACTAACAATTTAAATTATCCCCAACACGAGCAGGAAAATGCCGAAGAAATTGAGGGACTGGAAAAGGTGTTTTATGAAAGCATCAAATCCCAATTGAATACGCTTAAAAAAGATCCTTCAGATGATTGCATCTCAAGAATCTTAGCCTATTCAAAAGCTAAATAATTTAAACCGACCTTAAGCTGCCGCGAAACCGGCAGCTTTTTTATTCATGAATAATTTTTCTAAGTTTGTCCATGCTCAAAAAAGAAAGATACCAACTTTTTGTGTCCCACTTTTCTGCGAGGCAGCCAAATGCTGAAACAGAACTTCATTATAACAATCCTTTTCAGTTGCTGGTGGCAGTTATTTTATCAGCTCAATGTACTGACAAACGTATTAACCAGGTTACTCCTGCCCTTTTTCAACGTTTTCCAAATGCGAAAGCACTCGCAGACACTACCCCAGATATTGTATTCGATTACATCAGAAGTGTAAGTTACCCAAACAACAAGGCTAAACACCTGGTGGGTATGGCGAACATGTTGCTGAATGAATTTAACAACGAGGTTCCCTCAGATATAGATCAGTTACAAAAAATGCCAGGTGTGGGTAGAAAGACAGCAAACGTTATTGCCTCTGTTATCTACAATGCTCCTGCGATGGCTGTAGACACCCATGTATTCAGAGTAGCCAACCGTATTGGCCTGACTTCAGGAAAGACACCTTTAGCGGTAGAGAAGGATTTGGTTAAAAATATACCAGAACATTTTATACATGTTGCACACCATTGGCTGATTTTACATGGCAGATATGTATGTGTAGCAAGATCGCCAAAATGCAGTATTTGCGAGATCACACATTTCTGTAAGTATTTCCAGAAAAACAATAAAATAACTAAAATAATTAGTGAACCAACTGGTCTCACAAAATAATTTTAACTTTATTTGGGTTTTTAAATTTTAATTACACTATATTTGCTAACATAATTAGCAAACAGATATTTATATCTTCTTCAAAGAATTATAATAAACATGAGCACAAACGCAGACAAATTAAAAGCGCTACAACTTACTTTAGATAAGTTAGAAAAATCATATGGTAAGGGTACCGTAATGAAACTTGGAGATAATGCTGTAGAACCTATCGAATCAATCTCGACAGGATCAATCAGCTTAGATATTGCGTTAGGCATTGGTGGTGTACCAAAAGGTCGTATTATTGAGATCTATGGTCCTGAATCATCAGGTAAAACTACTTTGGCTACACATATCATTGCAGAAGCACAAAAAAAGGGCGGAATTGCTGCTATTGTAGATGCTGAACATGCTTTTGATAAAGGTTATGCAAAAAAACTGGGTGTTGATGTAGACAACTTATTGATTTCTCAACCAGATAACGGGGAACAGGCTTTAGAAATTGCTGATAACCTGATCAGATCGGGTGCTATTGATGTAATTGTTATTGACTCTGTAGCTGCATTGGTACCTAAAGCTGAGATTGAAGGTGAAATGGGTGATTCTAAAATGGGATTACACGCACGTTTAATGTCTCAGGCATTACGTAAACTTACAGGTACAATCTCTAAAACAGGATGTTGCTGTATTTTCATTAACCAGTTACGTGAAAAAATAGGTGTGATGTTTGGTAATCCAGAAACTACTACTGGTGGTAATGCGCTTAAATTTTACGCTTCTGTACGTTTGGACATCCGTAGAACATCTCAGATTAAAGATTCTGACGAAGTTGCAGGTAACCGTGTTAAAGTGAAAATTATAAAGAATAAAGTTGCCCCTCCTTTCCGTATCGCCGAGTTTGATATCATGTTTGGGGAAGGTATTTCTAAAACAGGTGAGATTATTGACTTGGGTGTTGACTTTAATATCATTAAAAAAGCTGGCTCGTGGTTCTCTTACGGAGATACTAAATTGGGTCAGGGTAGAGATGCGGTTAAGCAACTGTTAATGGATAACCCAGAACTATCTGAAGAAATCGAAGCAAAAATACGCGCTGAAGTAACAGGAGAAAAATTAGAAGAGAAGTAGAATCGTAGTATTTAGATAAAAAAACGCCGTTGCAAATTGTATTTTGCAACGGCGTTTTTTTTATCTATATAAATCCCTTTCCTACCTATAACTTGGCATTTGAGATTTTGATTTTAGTTTTGACCCTTCTCCAGTTTCCATAAACTTAGAATCAAATTTGATGATAGCTACAAGTGCTATAATCGCCATTCCTACTAAAATAAATAAGGCCATGTAATTTCTTTCCTTATCTTTAGTTATAATCCAGGCCATAAAAACAACCAGTGGGATTAACATTAATCCAAAAAAAATATAACTCGCTGCACTCATAATCTCTCTATTTTATTTAATTTTTAATTCTCTATTCTTATTTTAAAATTCCATTCTTGAAAGAGGAGCAACATCCTGTCCAACAAAATCTCCTTTCAAATATTTATGGTAACCTGCAATAGCAATCATCCCTGCATTGTCTGTACAATACTGAAATGCTGGAATATAAACATTCCAATTTAACTCTGCAGCCAGATCTTGCAAAGATCCTCTTAACCCACTATTAGCCGAAACACCTCCTGCAATTGCAATATGTTTTATTCCGTATTGCCTGGCTGCCTTTTTGAGTTTGTTTAAAAGGATCTGAACAATACTATGTTGAACTGAGGCACAAATATCGGCTAAATTTTCGTCAATAAAATTCGGATTAACTTTCTCTTGTGCTCTTATGAAGTATAGAATAGAGGTTTTTAAACCACTAAAGCTATAATTCAAGTCTTTGATTTGCGGATCAGCAAATTTAAAAGCACTTGCATTCCCCTCCTTTGCATACTTGTCAATTAATGGTCCACCAGGATAAGGTAAGTTTAATATTTTGGCTGTTTTGTCAAATGCTTCACCAGCTGCATCATCCAACGTCTCACCTACGATCTCCATATCAAAATAATCCTTAACCAGAACAATTTGAGTGTGCCCCCCAGATACTGTCAGGCATAGAAATGGGAATTCAGGCTTTGGATCATCAATAAAATGCGCCAAAATATGTGCGTGCATATGATTTACTGAAACCAGTGGCAGATCAAGTGCCAATGCAAAAGATTTAGCAAAAGAAACACCTACTAATAAAGAACCCAATAAGCCTGGCCCTCTTGTAAAAGCAATAGCATTTAAATCCTTTTTATCTATTTTAGCATCAGTTAATGCCTGATGTATAACCGGAACAATATTTTGTTGATGTACCCTTGAAGCTAACTCAGGAATTACACCACCATAATTTTCATGAATTGTTTGGTTTGCAATAACATTGGCAGTAATTTTGCCGTTGTTACATATGGCAACTGAAGTTTCATCGCAAGAAGATTCTATAGCAAGTATTACAGACACAGTTATATATAATTAAGATACAAAACTATTAAAAAACTATTAAAAATACTTCTTTGGCTTGTTGCATCAGTAATTTTACTAGTTGCGATTCTCATTTTCGCCCTTCAGTTTAGGCCGGTGCAAACTTATGTAGCGAAAAAAGCGGCCAATTACCTTTCTAATGAACTAAATACAACGATATCTTTAAGTGGTATTTATATAAAACCCTTCAAATATATCGTAATTGAAGACCTGCTTGTTCTTGACCAGCAAAAGGATACCATATTAAATACGCCAAAATTCCTGGTAAACATTAACCAGTTCTCCTTAAAAAAGCGAATAATTGCTATTAATACGGTTCAAATCAACGACGGAGCTTTTTTCTTAAAATCGTATAAAGACAAATCAACGAATCTGGACTTCATCATAGATTATTTTGATTCAGGTCCTAAAACCGTTAAGAAAAAGCAAAGTAAACCTTATCAGATTTCCTTTGATAAAGTGATTCTGAATAATATTGACTTTAAGTACAAAAACTACAGAGTCGATACCGTAATGAAAAGTATAAACTTTGATGATGTTGCTTTAACTGATTTAAATGGCATTTTTGAAGGGTTTAATACCAAAGATCACATCCTGCAAACCAATATAAAAGATCTTACTTTCAAAGAAAAGAGCGGCTTTTATCTTAAAAACCTTTCTGCATTTACTACAATAGACAGCAATAATATTGAATTAAAGAATTTGTTGCTGGTCACCAATAGAACCAGGCTGACCGACTATTTCCAAATGAAGTTTAAAAGCTACAGCGACTTTAACGACTATATTAACAAAGTACGTATGAATGCAAACTTTGTTGATAGTCATATTTCATCCAGAGATGTTGCCTATTTTACTCCAGAACTTGACCACATGAACCTCGACATTGATGTTGATGGAAAAATTACTGGACTAGTAAATAACCTAAGAGCTAAATCTCTGGCCATTAAAGCAGGCAAAGCGACCTATATAAAAGGCGACTTCATACTAAAAGGTCTTCCCTATATTAAGGAAACCTTTATGGATCTCAAAATTGATATGGCGGGAACCAATAAAGCCGATCTGGATGAGATAGTCGCTGACATTACAGGTAAGAAAGGAGCCATAGTACCTAAAATTGTAGACAAATTTGGCAATGTCAATTTCAATGGATCATTTACAGGATTTAAAAATGATTTTATAGCCTTCGGTGAGTTTAAAACCAAACTAGGAAGACTAGTGTCGGATGTAAACATGAAGATTGATAAAAACGGCACCCCCTCATATACAGGTAGCGTTAAAACATATGACTTTGACTTGGGAACCCTGGTTAATGAGAAAACACTAGGCAGAATCACAGCATCATTAAACATAAAAGGAAGAGGTACAGAGATCAACAACTTATCTGAAAAACTGAACGGTGATATTAATTATATCGACTTCAATAATTACAGATACCATAATGTTAAAATTGATGGCACTTTTGACAAGAAATATTTTGATGGCAGATTAACAATTAACGATAAGAATGTTAAACTGGCTTTTGACGGAGGTGTAAATCTAAATCCTAAACTACCAGTATTTAACTTTAAGGCTACTATAAAAGATGCCAAATTAAAAGCACTTAAACTATATAAGGATTCTCTGAAAATAGATGCAATATTTAGTACAAATTTTTCCGGAACCAATTTAAACAATATTCAAGGTAATCTTCGTTTACAGGAAATAGTTCTGGATAATGTGAAAGGCATTTATCATATAGACTCTGTTGAGTTGCAAGCCAGCGGATTGGGTAAAGAACGTAGCTTAACTATTAAGTCTGATATTCTTGATGCCAGTATAAAGGGACAGTACGACTTAAATACTATCCCCTCTTATTACAAAGCACTTGCAAAGAAATATATCCCTTCATTAAAGGCCGACATTGTAAAATATAGCGATCAGGTTTTCCAGTTTAATCTTAATATTAAAAGATTTGAGCCAATAGCAGAACTCTTGGTACCTGGACTGGAATTGGAGGATCAGGCAATTTTTGTAGGTAACTTCGACTCTCCAAATAATACTGCTACCTTAAATGGGTATATAAAAAGATTAAAATACCAAGGGGTAGTTGTAAACAACATTATTGTCGACGAAAACACCAGCACAAACCAATTACAAGCAATTATTACATCCGACAGAGTTGACTTGAACGATAGCCTCTATATCAAAGACGTAGCTATTTCTAACATCCTACGAAATGACAGTTTAACTTTAAACGTTAAACTATCAAATGAAGATGATTTAAGTAAGCTGGATTTAAACGGTCTGGTAGAGTTTTCGAATGACACAACTGCCAGGATAAGCATTCTTCCATCCATTTTAATGGTATACAATGAGGAATGGAAAATTGAGGAACAGGTTAGGATTAATTTCCATGAAGGCAAAACGGAGATTAGTAATTTCGAACTTAGTAATGGAAAACAATTCCTAACACTAGATGGAACACTTTCCAGTAAACCTGAAGACATTATGCGTGTAGGCTTCAAAGACTTTAATCTTACAACCATAAATCCTTTTATAAAAACAACCGGACTTAAAATAAGTGGCAATGTAAACGGAAGCACCACTTTATCTAACATCCTTAAATCTCCCGAAATTCATGACAATCTTAAAATAGATTCACTCATTTTTAATGATACTTATATTGGATCTTTAACAGATACATCATCATACAGCAGATCGAAGAACATTGCAAATATTTATACAAATATTATATCTGGTGAAAGAGAAACATTGAGGGCCACCGGTAGTCTTGATCTTGAGAAAAAGGAAATTGATGTAGCGGTAAATCTTGATCAAACAGAACTGGTTGTTCTTGCTCCATTTGTTAAGCAACTGGTTTCAGACCTGAAAGGTAATGTTTCTTCAGACCTGACGATTAAAGGCTCTTTTAATAAACCCGGCATTAAAGGAACTGTAAAATTAGACAGTGCTGCCATGACCATTAATTATCTCAAGACAAGATATACCATATCTGATGAGGTTACAGTTAACAACAGTATTATTGATGTTGACGAGCTTACACTGCATGACATTGATGGTAATGAAGCTATAGCTATGGGTACTGTTGATTTAAATGACATTAATAATCCCACTCTTGATGTAAAAATATCTGCCAACAAGTTTATGGCACTGAATACCACTGAAAAAGACAATCCACTGTATTTCGGCCAGGCTTATGCTACAGGAACATTTGAATTTAGAGGCCCCACAAATAAAATGTTTATAGGCATTAAAGCCAAAACAGAAAAAGGAACAGTTTTCAATCTCCCATTAAACAGTTCTGAGACTGTGTCCAGCAAAGACTTCATAACCTTTGTAAGTAAAGACACCACTAATTTCGTAAAAAAACAAACCAGTTTTGATGGCCTGACCATGAGTTTAACCTTAGATGTTGATGCCAACAGCACTGCCAATATCTTTACCACTTTAGGTAATCTGAGCGGCAGAGGAAATTCTAAAAACCTAGTGCTGAATATCAATAGCCTTGGGGATTTCGAGATGTCGGGCGATTACATCATTGAATCCGGAAGTTTTGACTTTACAGCGCAGGAGGTAATTAATAAAAAGTTTAATATCAGGCAAGGAGGAACGATCAGGTGGACAGGCAACCCAACTGCTGCTCAAATCAATTTAAAAGCCATATACTCGCTTAGAGCTAGCCTCACTGACTTATACTCCGCCGCGAACCGGGAAAACAACTCAAACGAGAGAGTACTAACTGAAGTTGAAATGGGCTTAACGGGATTATTGTTGCAGCCAGATATTAAACTAGATGTATTTTTCCCTTCAAACCCTGCTATCCGTGAAGAAATGCAGTCGTACTTTAATGACGACAACAATAGAAACCTGCAAGCACTAAGCTTAATTATCAGGAGGAGTTTTGCACCAGGCTCAGGAAAAGAAGCCTTGGGCAAACAATTAACTTCCGGTGTAGCAAGTACAGCAACAGAGTTATTATTTAATCAGTTTAACAATGTCTTATCGTCTTTAAATCTTGACTTCGTTGACATCAACATCCGTTCGTTAAGTGAAGCAAATGCTTCCTTCCGCTTTTTCGAGGACAGGGTTATTTTAAACGCTGGTATTGTTGACAAACGAGTTAGTAATAGCGACTTATCCCCTATTGGTTTTGATCAAAATTCCGTGGGTGGTGAAGTAGAGGTGCTGGCATTAATTAAAAAGGATGGAACCTTGGTTGGTAAACTGGCCAACAAGCCTCCAACACAACAAAGCATTTTCAATACTGGCATTAACCAAAATACAAATGTTACTTCCGTTGGTCTGATTTATACTCAACAATTTGATAGTTTCAAAGAGTTCCTTCAGAAAATTACAGGAAAAAACCGAAGAGACGAAAAGAAGAAAAAAGAAGAGAGTAAAAAAAAGGCCGCTGAAGAGGAGAAAAAGTCTTCAACGGCTCCTATATCTGTTGGAAAAGACGCAGTCCTTAACGATCAGAAAAAGCTAAAAAAGAAATAACTATTTAGCCTTTCATGATCTGATGACCCATTTTATCACGTTTTGTTTTTAAATACTGTTCGTTGTGAACATTACTTTCTATTTCAATAGCAATATTCTCTACGATTTCTAATCCATAACCAATTAGTCCCGCTCTTTTTGTAGGGTTGTTAGACATTAACCTCATTTTAGTTACCCCTTGAGCTCTTAAGATCTGTGCACCTACACCATAATCGCGTTCATCACCTTTAAATCCTAATTTAATATTGGCTTCAACAGTATCAAATCCAGCATCCTGAAGATTATAAGAACGAAGCTTATTGATCAGTCCAATGCCACGGCCTTCCTGATTCATATAAACGACAACACCTTTTCCCTCTTTGTTAATCATTTCCATTGCTTTATGTAGCTGTGGCCCACAATCACAACGGCATGAACCAAAAATATCACCAGTAACACATGAGCTATGAACGCGTGCCAATACAGGCTCATCTGCAGCCCACTCTCCTTTACTAATGGCTAAGTGTGTTGCATTATTGTCTATCTGCGTATAAGCGGTCATATTAAAATCACCCCATTGCGTAGGTAAATTAATAGTAACCTCTTCTTTTATTAAAGACTCTTTACTTAATCTATATGCAATCAGATCTTTTATAGAAATGATTCTTAACTGATGTCTTTCAGCAATTTTAATCAAATCAGGTAGTCTGGCCATTTCTCCATCTTCTTTTAAGATTTCGACAAGTACACCTGCAGGTTTAAATCCCGCTAAGCGAGCTAAATCAACAGTAGCCTCTGTATGGCCAGAGCGACGCAATACGCCACCATCTTTAGATCTTAATGGGAATATATGCCCTGGTCTACCTAATTCAGACGGATCAATATTAGGATCAATTAGTGCCATAATAGTTTTTGACCTATCTGATGCAGAAATACCAGTTGTACAGCCGTATCCTTGTAGATCGACAGATACTGTAAAATTGGTTTCATACACAGCGGTATTCTTACCTACCATTGGCTCTAGCCCAAGTTCATCGCACCTTTGTTCCGTTAAAGGAGCGCAGATCAGTCCTCTACCATAGGTTGCCATAAAATTGATTACTTCAGGCGTAGCATTCTCTGCCGCAGTTAAGAAATCACCTTCATTTTCTCTGTCTTCATCATCTACAACGATGATAACTTTTCCTGCTTTTATATCTGCAATAGCATCTTCTATTGCATCGAGTTTAATTTCCATTTTTAAAGTTTATCGACTTCCTTATGCTGATATAACAACAATTGAATGTCTATTAAAATTACGTTACAAAGTTACAACCTTCGAATACAAATTTACGCCATAAAATATCATAAATAAGTAATGAATAAACAGTTGCAACTTTATTATTGATTAGCCTTCTTCCGCAGCCTTTTTCCTGTTAAATTTTTTAAGAAAGTTTAGGAATAACTGTTTAAAATAATTTATATCAAACAAAGCAGAGTCAACAGTTGCTTTGTAAGTCAAAAATGCTCCCAATGGAGACAATATGATAATGGCCAGCCACATCCCGAAAAAAGGAGTTAAAGATCCAGTTGTAGCAGACTTCTCTGACACTGTTGCGATAATATGGTATAGCAAGAAGAACACGATAGCAACCACTACAGGTAGTCCTAACCCACCCTTTCTAATAATAGCCCCCAATGGTGCTCCAATAAAAAATAGTAGTAAACAAGAAACGGCGAGTGTAAATTTCTTTTGATATTCAATTTGTACCTTAATAATAGCCTTTGTCCGATCAGCAAAATCAGCCATACGTCCAGAAGCAGTTTGCATTACTGAATTGGCCTGATCAAGCGCTCCCTGAACTACAGCTAATTTTTGATCTTTAGGAACTGTTTTTAAAACAGGTTCCTCAACAGGTTTTACTTTAGAGAGTTCTTTTGTATATCCTTTAGTATAGTTATTCTGCTTGTAATAACTACTAACATTCAATGCAGCAAATTTATTGACGCTATCTAATTCCCGTGATAAAGAGTCTTCTTTCTTTTGAAGTCCCTTTAGGTCGAGCATTTGAGTATTCCCCCTAAAGCCCTCTTCATCAGTCCGGTTCATTTTAAAACTGGAAATATCAAACTTCTGATCAGTTTCTTTAAACCGCATTCGGGTAAGCTCTTGTCGTGGATTATAAGATGTATTTTTCCCACTCGACTCTTCATATCTCACTCCATCATGAAGTTTAAGCAATAAATAATCATCGTCTTTGGACATTTTTCCTTCTTTGGCAATGATGATTTTAGCAATCCCATTGTTTCCTGTATGATCATAGATCATCACATTCTTCAATTCGCCATTATCATATTTCTTATCAACCCTGATGGAATATCCTGGTATACTATTATTAAAGACTCCTTCCTTAATCAGAAAGGATAGTTTTTTGTTTCTGATATCCCATAGCAAAGATCCAAATTTTAGATTCGCTTTGGGTAGCATATAGTCTGAAAAGATAAAGGAGCTAATAGCAAGACCAATGATTACCACTAATAATGGCATCATTGCCTTTTGCAATGAGATACCTGCTGATTTAATTGCAACAAGCTCGTAATTTTCTCCCAGCGTACCGAAAGTCATGATTGAAGAAAGCAAAATGGACAGCGGGAGTGCCATTGAAACATTTGCTGCAGATGCATAGTACATTAATTCAAGTATGACATACCATTCAAAACCTTTTCCGATCAGATCGTCAACATACTTAAATAAAAAGAGCATCAATAGTATAAACATCACTATAAAAAAAGTGACGAAGAAAGGCCTTATAAATGCTTTGACAAGTAGTAAATGTATCTTTTTCAATATACAAATGTAGGCAAAGCCAACGGAAAATTAAGCACCTAATACACTATGCAGGTAGTTTATTTGATTATCCCAGATTAATGTACGTTCGGCAAGGGTATCTTCTGTAGCAAAGTCGGTAATAGAAAGTGCTACATCATTTGTTAATTCATCCTGTACTATTTCCATTTCGAAATAACAATGAGGTTCATCATCCAGCCATTTGAATTTTACAAGTTTGTTTTCTTTTATACTTAAAAGCTTTGCTTTTTGTATTTCATCATCCCAGGTGAATGTATAAAGCTGGTCACGGAAAATCACGTCATCGGCAAACCACTGAGATAAACCATTAGGCTCACTAATGAAGCTGAACAAAATACGTGGAGACGATCTCAACTCATATTCCAGGGTAAATTTTTTCTTTTCTGACATCGTTGACACTTATTTTCTATTTATTGTATAACACTGATTTCTAAAGAAAAGTAATTTATTCTATATTTGCAACTCTTTAGAAAATCACTCTGATTTTTTATTACACAAAAGGTCATACGCTTCAATCAGGCATTTATATAAATTAAGATATTTACGGCTTCAAATAGTTATAGTGAGCTTTGTTCAGTATAATCATAAATTAAAAATAAGTAGCTTAGTATCACCACAAAAACAGTATTAAAAATCATATTGCATATTTATTTTTCATTATTTGAATTCATTCTCCTATATTTGCAGCTCTAAAAATAATACAACCAATACAATATGTATTATTTTAAAGCCCGGCGGGGTAGCTCAGATGGTTAGAGCGCAGGATTCATAACCCTGAGGTCGGCAGTTCGATCCTGCTCCCCGCTACTGAAAGAAAGCTCAACGAAAGTTGGGCTTTTTTACGTTTAAGGCTATTTAAACAATGTTTTTATTTATAAATTGAGCTCTCGTGTGCTTATTTCAAATGTAAGTAATTTCGTTCAGGAAATAGCCATTTTGGTCAATATTTAGAAGGATTTGGCGCATCCTTTGGCGCACGAAATTAAGCAGTAATCTTCCGAATCCAATCAAATATCATAGCATTGAAAGAGCTATAAAGCAATATCCAAAATTTAAACATCCCCCTTAAATAAAAGAATTAGACTTAATTTTGGATATTGCTAAAGTTTCACCCTCATATATAATATGTCAGATTTTAAACTAGACCTCAATTTCGACAGGTTAAAAGACTACTTCCCTAATATCACAGAAGAACAAAAAGCTAGGATAAAACAACAAGGTGGACTAGTACCTAATCTAGAATGGGATTATGCCGATAATGCTGTTCATTTTGAAATGTTTAATGCTCTATTGGTCATATTAAAACGTTACCATCTCGAGGATCACATCAATGAATTGTACTACACTATTATAATATTAAATGATAACTGCCAAGTGGCACAAGAAATAGAAGATGAAGCTTATAATAATTCTCAGACAACAAAAGAAGTGGCTCAGTTTCTTCTGACACACAAAACAGCTAATCCAAATCAAGCATTTCAACTTGTGGCTAAATCAGCAACAAATACTGCCCCTATTAAAAATACAGAGGTAGCTCAATGGATGTGTGAGTTGATTTATGCAGCAATAGAATCAAAACAATTCCCTATGTACCTCTTAGGTGAACATTTTATATCTAACGTATTTGGAACGGAAATTTCTAATGACTCTCCTATTTCAATGGAAAGACTAGAAGTAGCATCAAATTTGAAGATTAAAAAGCCAAGCAATAAAAGTATGCTTGTTAGCTTTTGCCTTCAACTAAGGACTTATCTAAATGCACACACGCAATTATCAACACCCTCAGATATTTTAATAACCAATGCACAAGCTAATTTCTTTTTTGATGTACTGGAATTGTACGGATACTTAAATAGAAACAAGATCGAATCCGAACCAAAGGATTATATCCATGCTTTGCTTAGAAATCATCTGATAAAAGTAACCCCCTCATAATAAAGGCAATAAAACTTTTTAAAACTCGATATTTTCTATTGCCCCTAGCGTTTTCATCTCTATGCACATTTGTACTACAGCAATGGTGCTGAACATATTATAATGAGATGAAAACAAACATTTTTAAAGCAGTGACAACTACCGAAAACACTAGTACCGCACGTAAAGTATCCGCGACGCAATTCTTTAAAGAGAATGATGATAACGGTTATTTTGGAAAATCAGAATTTGAGGATTATGCTCGCGGTATGGTTCGTAATGAACCTGAACAATTCATTGGCTTTATCGACCAAATGAAAAACGGGGTAAAATTAAACCTTAAACTTCAAACTAGGGAGGATAAAAGCGGACGTAAATACACTTGGGTAGAGTTTATGTACGCAAGAGCTACAAGTGGTTTTAAAGTGATTGTTGAAGGTGATATTCTTCGTTTTATTGAAGATTATGCAACAGGTAAAATCAATGTAACCTTCACAGCAGAAGAATTGCTTGATGTAGCTTTAAATAGCTAAAATAAATACTGGCGTAGGGTTTACAAGACCTTACGCCTTTTTCTTTTTTTACCCACCTACATTAAAACCACATGAACACATTAGAAACTGAACACCTTCCTATAAATAAAGACCAATGGCTTTCCGATACAGAGAAGTTCAAAAATGGCACTCCAAGCAACTACATTATATTTAAGGTTTTGCCCGGAAAGGGGGCTACTCACTGGGAGTGTCTATATAAAGAGCGTAATTCGATCATATTAGAATTTAATACACCAGTACTCGAAGGTAAAAGAGATGCATTACACAATGATGCAACAACTAAAATGTACCCAAACATATTATCAGTGTTTCAAGGAGTAGAGGAAATTGACGTGATCAAATATTTGAAAAGTGAAATATCACCAAAGAAAATACTTTGCACCCCACATGCCTATATAGAAAAAGTAAAACCAGCAATAGAGAAGTCTGGCTTCAATTTATATGAAGATTTCTTTATGCTAATCGATGAATGTGATAAATTGACCACAGATAGCGACTTTAGAACTGATATAACCTTACCCATTGATGATTTTTTCAACTTCAATACTAAAGCAATGATTTCTGCAACAGCAATGAATCCGTCAGATCCAAGATTTTCACTAAATGGATTTAAGATCTTAAAGATTCAGCCTTCTTATGATTATAAAAAGAAGATAACCCTCATAAACACAAATAATGTTATCTATGCACTTGTCAAAAAGCTATTAGAATTAAAAGATAATAAGGTTTTTATCTTTCTAAATTCCACAGATTTAATTCATGAAATTATTAATGTTTTAGGTATTCATGACCATAGTAAGGTTCATTGCGCTGAAAATAGTGTAGTTAAATTAAGAAAAATGAGCTATCGCAAATCAAGCACAACATTAGGAGAATTTGCACAATACAATTTCTTTACGTCTAGATTTTTCAGTGCGGTAGATATTAAAATTGATGATAAGCCAGATGTCATATTAGTCTCTCACATTTATAGAGCTTCGTTTACAATGCTAGACCCATATACTGATTCTGTACAAATTGAAGGTAGACTTAGAAATGGAATATCAAGCATTACACACATTTCAAATTTTAATTCAAAAATTGAATCTAAGAATGAAATGGATGCCCGGAAAGCTATAGCTGATAAAATACAAGGCTACAGAGATGTAAAACAAGCCAGGGATAAAGCACTCTTAGAACCAGATAGAGAAGTTACAGTATTTGATCAGCTTTTAGAAAACAGTGATTATAGTAAATACATTAAGTACAATGGCGAAACAAATTATTTTATGTTGGATAATTTCATCTTAGATGAAAAGATAAAGGGCTATTACCTAGGAAAAGATGAATTAGAGGAAGCTTATATAAAAACTGAATATTTTATCCCCATTCGTGACGATCAAGATTTCCTTTATACAGATAACGAAATCTTTTCAGAACAACGACAATTGAGCAAAAAGGAATTAAACAAAAAAATTGCGACGGGTTTATATAATGCTGAATGTTCAAGACGCAACGGCTTGATATCTTTTGATTTCGATAATAACCCTTATGACCTAAGAAGGCAGCATCCTGAATTTTCAAAAATATATGACACTCTAGGATTTCAAAAAATTGAAGCTTTGGGTTTTGAGGATTCTAAATTAAAAGCGGAATACAAAAAGGTGAAAGAAAAGCAAGCGCTGAAGAATACTGAATTTTTAGCTGAAATAACATCCTTATATGTTATAGGCGATCGACCTCTTAAAAGTGATTTTCTAAAGAAAACTGAGGAACTGTACAAAAAATATAATATTCAGAAGAAGCCAAAGGCTAGCGATATATCAGAATATTATGATGCATATGAATCAACAACCTCAACTCAGGATAGCAAATTGAAAATATGGGTAATTACAGGAATAAAGGAGATTTAGGAATATCCAAAATTCAATCAATTTATCTAATTTAAGGGGGAACTTTTGATTTTGGATATTGATAAATTAAAGCACCAGTTTTTATTGGTGCTTTTTTATTTGTTACCCCTCATAAAAAGAAAGGGATGATTCCGGTAAAAAAATTCAAAAATAAAAAATTTTAAAATCGATATATGTGATCCCCTCCCCCCGGGACTATAGTATTCAGCCCCTCCCGTTGTGTTGATGTGAAGTGAATTTCCTCCTTACTTTTTATGAGGGGAAACTTTACAGAATAAATTTCCAATCACTTTTATTCTTAATCATGAAAACGCAAAGAAAAACCAAAATTACAAATGAACAATTTCAGATCATTAACCAAAAGGTAGAATCCATCTACACTTTAATTGTTAGCAACGCTATCGATCTACTCAAAAACCTTAAGTCTTTTGAATTAAGAACTTACTGTGAAATGGAACATACAAAGAATGACCTCAATGCTAATTTGATCAGAGAATTTCTTTGTCAGTTTTGGAATATCACCCTAACAGAAAGCCCAAAAGATCATAGATACTGCATAATTATTGATCTTAGTAAAGAAGCACTTAAAAAGTACGGGAGTGATTTAACAAATACGCTCATTTTAAAAATATATTCTGTTATCTGCTCGAATGAGGAGACCACAGACATCCTATATTCAGTAAAGATCAATTTTATGCCAATTGAGTTGCTAAACTACTTCAATAGCACTATAGCCCAAGGTGAAACAAATTATATCTCGATCACCACAATTGAGGCATCGTTAAGCCTAAAAGACGAGTGTAAATCACACTATCTTTATTAAAATTTGCTACTTTTGGTTAGTAAATAACAAAAAACGGAGGTGCAATAGGCATTAATTTATAAAATAGAGTTCAATTTAATTAAAATATAAGCGTTAGCTAAAGTTCTTGTAACAGAGGAAACCTAGGAAATTTTCAAGTACACAAACAAGGACAGTTAGAGTAACGTCTCATGCAATAAGCGTGGGGCGTAACCTATCTGTTTGTGTACGGGCTCTCCTAGGTGCCTCTCTCATTCGGATTTTGGTTACTGTCCTGCGCTTATTGCATTTATAACCAATCGAATTAGGGACTTTCGATTTTAACAACGAACAAACAGAATGAAGAAAGTTCTAATTTTAATGCTCTCAGTTTCTTTACTGATCGTAGCGTCATGCAAAAAATCCAATCCCACAGAAGAGGATAAACAGCCGAATTGTCAATTGACAGAAGTATCATGGTCTAATGATGATGCTAAAACTATTTACAGCTATAATCCTGATGGAACAGTATCTAATTCCAAATTTACTGACGACTCATATAGTGAGGTCTTTACCTATTCTAAAAATCAAATCATAGTCATTGAAAAAGATTGGCACAATACTGCAGGTTTAACACATAAATATGATTTAGATCCTCAAGGTAGAGTAACAAAACATACTAAAGGTTATAATGGAACTTCAAGCGTTACTACTACAACCTACATTTATAATTTAGAGGGCTATTTAATAGAAGAAAATGAGGTTGAGGGTATTACTTCAAAAATAACAAAACACACCTATTCTAACGGAAATTTAGTCTCCTCAAATGATGGAACATACACTACTACATTCACTTATAATAATGACTTAGCATTAGAGAACTTTTATCATGATTACATGGGTAGAGGCTTACCAAAGTTTTATGATAGCCCGTTACAAAAATATTTCGGAAAGCTTTCTAAAAATCAACTATCCAAAACGACTTATAGTATCGACCATTATGTTGAATACACTTATGAGAAAGATGATATGGGAAATGTGGTTAAAGTGAAAAGGAAAGACTTTAATCCTAATGGAGGTGATTCCAGTTACATTGCGACTAACAAATATAGCTGTAAATAAAATTTTAAGGATAACATAAGAATGGAAATTATAACAGATGTGATACTTGCTTTTGCAATCGTTATAGCATTCGGATATATCGCAGGAAAAGTATTTAAGAGGAAATAGCTAATTAACCATTGGAATTATGACAGATGAATCTCTAAAATTATTATTTGGTGTTCTGCTTATACTATTATTTGCTGGAATAGCGTACCTAAATAAAATAAGACATAGATAAAACCTATTTGCATCCTAAAAATCTCCCCTCTCTCTTTTGGTGCTTACAAGGAGAAAGGGGAGTTTTAGTCTTTGATTGGTGCTGATATAAACTGATGTGCTTCTTTTAGGAGGGACAATGCTGAAAATTCGTGCTATTAAGAGCCTGTAGAGTTATGAAAGCAAGACGCAGGAAATATGGTATTCGCAACTACTAAGCTAGCCATAAAATAACGCCAGATGTCGTTCGTTTGATAAGCTTTACAAGCACATCTTTACTTCACTTGCCCCAACGCACACAGCTAGGCTTTTTCAGCCTGGCTTAATCTACCCACTTGCAATCTGTCATCATTTTTGGCTTTTAGCAAGAGGCGTTGCTCATGAAAAGCTACTCTATCTTTATTAAACACATACGTGACTAATAAAGCTATCGCTTTTCTCAGTGTGGCTCACCTGCGGGTCTCTCAGGCTTTGGTTTGTCACAATTGTTGATAAAGCAATGCTCAAGGCCAACAGATCAACAATTCCGCCAATCCTTGTGTTTCTGCGAAACATATCACTGGATTGCTATTCCATAGCTTTACTCCAGTGACCCTCGTTCCATTCGCAGGCGGTGAGCACAAATATTTATTGAAAAGAAATATATAATATGGTCTTATTTCCAAATAATTGGAATTATAAACAGAAAAGTTATATTTGGTTCAATTAATTGCTCATTATGGTATATTTCTCTAACATTTTCAATATTGACAGTTCTCTTCTAGAGCACTACGGTGCGTTAGATGTTTCTCTAGTAAATGATCTGCCTCTCTTTATCGACCCATTTTTACTGTTTGGCAGTACCAAAGAGGAATATAAAAAATTGCATTCAAATATTCTTGATTATGTTGCCTTTCTTAAATCTAAATCATCTAATCTTTCAAAGGGTGAACTAGAAGCATGGTACATGTTTCCAGAAATAAAGCAAAATTGGCTTGGGTATAGTGTCGTTGGGAATGGAGGAAGAGGTCTAGGTAAAGATTTTGCAAGTGCATTTAGTAAAAATTTAGATATTATATTTAATGACCTAGGCAAAGAGACAATAACTGCATCTAGTCATATTGAAAAGGCTTGCTTGTTCAATGTAGGGGTAGGAAGAGATAATATAAGCGATTTCACTACTAATTTAATTTACTCCTTCCTCCTAGAATATACTCAGACATTTGCCCTTCAATACTTAAATGATACACAAAGGTTAAAGATACCAGTAGCTAAAGCCTATTTCGACTATAGATTAGAGCGATGGATGCCAAAGGCGTACACTCTACCCTACTTCAACGAAGACTTTATATTATTAACGCCTAAAGACATCTTGACTAAAGATGATAGTTGGCTTAATAGAAATGATCTAACAAAAAGATTTAGAGATTCCGTTGAAGGAATTCCAAATGAGAGATTAAGAGCAGAAATCAATAATTATTTTATATCAAATTTACCTGCGCCAACGAAAAAAAAACCAAAAGCAACAGCAAAAGAAAAGGCCTATGCTATCTCAAAGGCATTAATAAAGTTTCCGGAGATTATTAACTACTATATTAAATTAAAGGAGAATACAACAATTTCAGCTAAGGCTTCGGCAATTACAAATGTTTCAGAAATACAAAATATATTTATTAAAAATGTATCTGATCTTATTGAGAGTCTTGCAGAAAATACTGATTATTTTGAAAAAGTAAAAGATCAAGATTCTTATGACGCTTCGTTAAAGAGAGTTCTATTTCTAAAAAAAGTTATAGAAAATAATGATGGATATAGATTGTTTTACTATAAAAATCAACCAATTAAGAGAGAGTCTGACATTCAAGTTATCTTCAGACTTACTTGGTATTCAACAGAATTTGATGTCAATAGTGAGACCAACAATGGAAGGGGGCCAGTTGATTACAAGATATCGAAAGGATCAAGAGACAAAACATTAGTAGAATTTAAACTAGCATCCAATTCAAAATTAAAACAAAATTTGGCCAAACAAGTTGAAATTTATCAGCAGGCCAATGACACAAAAAAAAGTATAAAAGTAATTCTATACTTTGATGCAATTGAACTTTCAAATGTCAAGAATATACTAAAGAGTCTGAAGATTGACAGTGAAGAGAGTATTGTTTTGATTGATGCAAGTAAGAGTAATAAACAATCTGCGTCTAATGTGAAAATATAGTTAGGGCGAGTTTTTTAAGATCACTAGGGAGAATTTAGAGAAATATTTAAATGGCTTATATTACAAAATCAAATGCAAGTAGAATTATAAGAGAAATAGATTTTGGGAAAATAAAAAATTTTGAAGGAGATGTTTACGGTCAGAGAATTAATCTGTTCAGTCTCAAAGACAAAAATATTCTCTTAGCAATTAGTAAACTTTACTCAAATCCTGATGAATTTGTCAATAGTAAATATGAAAAAATTGAAAATATTGATACATTAAGTTATGTTTTCGAAGGAGGTCAACCGGCGTATCATGCTAAGCTCGACTGTCCAAAGCTTATTTCTACCTTTCGGAATTACGAGATTCCCCAAGAAATAAAGGATAAAGGAAAAGAAGAAGTTTTGAGATTCCGTAAATGGTTCAACGAAAATAAATCCTTATTGGAAAAGCCAGATACTTATGTTATGAGACTTCAAGCAGCCTTTGGGATTAAAAGAAGTGCAGAGGAATTTGAAGTCGGTAATTCTGGGGTTCAAGAGAATGAAAATTTAGATCTTGAAGACCTTACACTAAAAATAGACACCTTGTTGGCAGAGATTCAAGAATACTACAATAAGGCAAGTGATTATAAGAAATACGTAATAGATAATTTTATAAAGTCGACATCAATGGCTTATACAAGCTATTCATTCAAGAACAATTCGACAAAGTATACGGACGAAGTTTTAAAAAAATTCCTGAAACAATATGACAAAGCTTTTAAAAGACCGCTAAAAAAATTGCTTCGTAATTATTACAGGGTTAAGTTTAATCCAAACCTAAAATTTGAAGGGGCCATTTTAGAACAATTGGGCTTTAAAAAATGTGCACATTGCCATGGAGAAGAAATCTTAGAAGGTGCAGATCAAAATTAATCTTAGTAAAGATGAGTTCTCTATTAGCATTCTTTCTTTTTATAAGGGCAATATCCAAAAAATAAACCTACCCATTAAAATAGAAAATAGATCAAATTTTGGATATTGATTTTACCTAATCATTATTATTTGAATTGTAAATCCAAATTGTAATCCCAATAAAAATGATCCATAGCCACCAAGGAATACTTGCTAGTAAATTAATAAATTGTTGGTAGATGGCAGAAACTATAAATAATGCGATAATAACTCCGATGATTGAGAGTGCTGTTTTCATGCTTGAATATAGTTAAAAAATTTAGTTTTACAATTCTGGCAACACATCCCTTAAACGCTCATCATTAATCTCTCCTAAGCCCCTCAAATAGTTCAAGGTTACAATCATATTAGAATGCTGTAAAAGTTGCTGTAAGATGTGCAAATCCTTGGTTTTTCGATATACATTAATGGCAGCAGTATGTCGGAAAGAATAAAGGGTTTGCCCCTTTCTAATCAAGCCTGATTTAAGCATTTCCACTTTTGCTCTTGACCATTGCGTTTTAAAATAATCTTCGTTAAAAGCACATTCGTCAAGAGTAAAAATATTAAACTCCATATTATCACATGCTTCCAATCGCACTCTCAATATTTCCGAGATATATCCCGGGATGTAAACCGTTCTAATTCTACCACTCTTATTTTCACTACCCGATAAATGAATCTCACTAAAATTATCGTTGATATGCTTCCTTTTCAATAGCCTTATTTCTTGATGAGGACGAAGTAAACATCCATATGTAAGCATGCAGCACAAATGGAGGTTTGGAAAATCTACACTAAGAAATTCAAGTACACTTTTTAACTCCTCTTTCTTATATGGCGTATGAAGAACTGATTTGGCTTTTAAGCTACTCGTATTTAAAACAATATTTTTATTAGCGTATCCCCTCTTTACCATTTCAGAGAAGAAAACTGACAATGATCTTCTCTTATTCATATAGTGACGATTAGAACTTTTAAACTGACATAAAAAATCCTCAATATAGGAGGGGTCAACATTATCAACAAACTGATTTAAGATCGATTTAGGAATAAAAGATGTAAATTGATCAAAGACTTTATTTAAATCACGTTTATAAGTTTTACTATAGCCTGAACTTAATTTTTCATTAAGAACATTGTTCATCGCTTCCTTTAGCGAAACACTTTTGTTAAGATCAACTTGTAAAGGTGACCATCCTGAGTTTAGTGCCTTTTTAAACTCAAACTGCAATTTTGCTAAAAGTCTTTTCTTATCACTATAAGTTTTTGCAAAATTAGGATTGATGTCCGCATTTAACTTTTTTGCATTATACTCTCGGATTCTTTTTCCATCAAAATAATAAGTAATGTAACCTCTTACATTAAGGTCTTCTGTTAAAACAATCTTAGGATCAGTAAACATGATTTGGCGCATTAAATGGCGCACATACCAAATTCAAATTATAACAAACTCATTTCCAGCAGCTCAGATGGTTAGAGCGCAGGATTCATAACCCTGAGGTCGGCAGTTCGATCCTGCTCCCCGCTACTGAAAGAAAGCTCAACGAAAGTTGGGCTTTTTTACGTTTAAAGCGAAACATTCAGTACTTGTATAATCCAAAGAAATTCATACTCATCAAATCATATATAGGTTACCTATATACTCCTGAGCAAATTAAACCGAAATTATTGGGATGACGAGATACAATCTTATAAAAGCACTTCAACAAAATGCTCAAATAAACATGTTAATTCTAATATCGCGATAGATTATGCATTCCGATTAGCCATCTGTCAATGCAGACTTGCAATTGGTCAAATCATTTTGAAGAGGAACGCAGAATTCCACTCTTTTGTGGAAAATAATAAAAATGGAAACACAATTAAAATTGAAAAATCTGGCAATGTTACTCCTTATAGGTATGACGTTCATGGCCAATGAGGTGAAATCACAAAGCAAAATGCCAATACACATTGGCTTTAAGGGAGGAGCAAATTTCTCTAACCTTTCTTTATCGAATAGCAAATTAGACTCCAAATATTCCCTGGGATACCATGGAGGGATGTTCACGCGAATAGATATTTCAAAGTTGTATGTACAGGCTGAGCTATTGTATTCTCAGAAAAAATCGAAAGTAGAAAATAGCACTATCAGCGCTAAACAAGCCAAATGGAACAGTATAGAAGTTCCGGTACTGGTTGGCTACAAGTTACTACAGTCGGATAATGTAAACTTTAGAATTTTTGGTGGCGGTGTCTATTCTTATGTATTGAATGATAAAACCTCAACTTTGAAACAGATATCTCAATCTTTTCAGAAATTCGACAAATCTAATATTGGTTATCAGGTAGGAGCCGGTGTAGATATTGGAAAATTAACCCTCGATTTAAGATATGAAGGTGCATTGAATAACATAAGTAAAGAATTTAAGGCAAGACCTAATTCCTTCCAGGCCAGCATCGGCTTCATGATCTTATAAAATTCTTCATACTTTTACAACCTATTTCAAACTGTCCGAACGGAACGGCTCTCTATGAACTGTTGCCTTTCGGACAGTCTATCTTATATATGAAAAAGAGTCTACTCAATAAACACTGGCTTTTTATCTGCTTTTACTGGTTACTCCTGGGTATATCCATTTGGGCACAAATGATAAAAGATTTTCAGCTGGTTCCTTCAATTTTGCTATCAATCTCGTTTGTAACAGCAGCCATTATTGTAGCCCATACAGTTAGTGATATTCTACTGCCAAATGCACTTGTTAATGGAAAAATGAGGTTATTTGTAGGTCAAAGCCTTTTAATGACCTTGCTTCTAGCTTTTATATTAACAGTTATCCCATTGTGGTTTTATAAACATTATGTAATGGGGACTGTTTTTGATACTCCTGAAAGAATAGAAGCCTATAGCGAATCTCTGCTCAGGTTTTACAGCAACCTTCCCTCTGCAATTCTAATCAATGCCACGGCTTGCGGCCTGCGGTTTTACCAGGAGCATAGCCTCATGGAGAAAAGTCATGAGCAATTACTTAAAGTACATCTGGAAGCACAACTTAGGATTTTACAGGATCAGATCAATCCGCACCTGATGTTCAATGTGCTTAATCACATACATATCCTTATGCAGAAAGACATTGACCGCGCTTCTGTATTGTTAATCCGCTTTTCAGATATTCTCAGGTATCAATTGTACGAGTGTAACCGTGAATTTGTGACACTGGAAAAGGAACTGAAATACTTGAAAGATTTGGTTGCAATAGAACAAATCAGATGGGCTGATGAACTTGAAGTGAAATATTCCTGGACCATTCAGAATGGCAAAAGTGAAATATCTCCATTATTGTTGGTACCCTTTATAGAAAATGCATTTAAACATGTATCCCGTTTACCTACAGAAAAGGGCTATGTACATTTGGTATTAAAACAATCGGGCGAAATACTTGAACTGAACATTGAAAACTCCAATTCAGCACAACAGCCACGCAAGCAAGACACTGGAGGTATAGGTTTAACTAATGTTCAAAAAAGATTGGAAATCCTATACCCGGAAAGGCACAAACTAGATATTGAAAAAACAGAATCAAGCTTTAAGGTTCATTTGCGCTTACAATTAAACCCATCAAACTCATGACCACGACACTTAACTCAAACTCTTTACAGACTGAACCTGTTATGCAGTGTCTGGTTATTGATGATGAGCCCCTGGCGAGGGCTGGAATTATTGATTTCATTGAAAAGTTAGACTTTTTAACTGTTGCAGGCTCCTGTTCTTCAGCAATGGAAGCTTCTGAATACATAAGAAAAGGAAGTATTGATCTTCTTTTTCTGGACATTAACATGCCTTATTTATCCGGGCTCGATTTTCTAGAATCGTTGGAACATCCACCACTTACAATCATAACCACGGCTTATTCGGAACATGCGTTAGAGGGTTTCAGACTTCAGATCGTAGATTATTTATTGAAACCAATCCCATTTAAGCGTTTTTACCAAGCTACTCTGAAAGCTAGACAGCTGTATATGATGAGCATAAGCACCCGAAACCCACAACCTGTAGATACATTTTTATACATTAGGCAAGGTGATAGCTTCCGAAAGATATCCTGGGTTGATATCCTATATATTGAAGGCATGCAGAATTATGCTAAACTCCATTTTAAAAATCAGGAACTGGTGATTCACCAAACGATGATATCCCTGGAAGAAACACTTCCAAGGGATAACTTTTTTAGAATTCATAAATCTTATCTAATCAACATTGCTCATATAGACCAGATATCTGGAGGTCGGATTTTCATCAATGGACAGGAACTTCCAATTTCCAGAACCCGTAGGGAGGATTTATTAAATGAGGTGGTTTACAATAAACTTTTGAGCCGCTAGCGTTTGGAAAAATTCCATGACAACCCAGCAGATCCATAAAAAGTAGTAGTAAATCGAGGGTCTGCTTCATCCTTCATCTTAAAGAAATCCTTTAATCTTCTACTTGTCAAACTAAAAGAACGGGCAAGTGATGTACCAGCAGTCAATTGCATAGAAAGTGATTTACTCAATTTAATTTCAGGACGTAAACCAGCAACAACCTGTTGGTAGCCTAAAAGCATTGAAGTATTATTACGGTTAACTTCAGCAGTCATACCACTCAGTTCCACTACAGTTTTAAGTTCTACTGCATCGCTCAATTTTGCACCAAACTCGATCCCATTCGGGAAATTAATTTGTAGCTTGTACCGTCCCTGTGTAGACCAATTGAAATATAAACCCGGCATAACCATAGGGACACCAAAGGTATTGGTTAATACAGGACCTACACCTAGTGCCAATCTAGGATTGAAATGCTTAATGAACAAAACACCCCCCTGGGCAAGCAGGTCCTTAGAAGAAATTTCTTCCATATCAGTATAAACTCCTACAGAAGCCATCGCCATAATTGACCAGGTTTTACTGATGTGCCTGGAATGGATTAAACCAATCTGTGCATTGAGCATCTCTGAAGGAAATAATGATTCCTCGTAATTACGATTTTCCATTTTAGCATAAGAGCCTTCGACACCAACAGCCCATATTCTTGGTCTTCCAAGTTCATCTAATGTTGTTGAAATGGGAATACTAAAAGCAGTCTGAATTCGCTTAAAATCACTAGTAGATCCCGTTTTAAGACTATCTATTGGTCTTACATAATTGGAGAAAGGAACATATTCAGCCTTAATTTTTCCTGAGAATCCAGTTTGAGCAAATAGAGAGGATCCGAAAGTTATACCGGATATCGTAAAAAAATAACGTAATGTTTTCATGTTTTGTATCTAATCTGTATATCAGACACGAAGAACGGGAGTCAGATTTTAAAGAGAAAAGATTATTGACGACTGGCTGCCTGTGTATGACCAAATGCAAGTAGATAGACTTATTTACATCCTAAATAAAATACTAAAAAGATAGAATCTGCTATTTTTCAAGCAGATTATCCATTGACGAAATAATTTCCGGAGCCATATAATCTCTGCCTCCTTCTATCCTTGCAACCATCTTACCCATTTTATCGAGAATAACTGTAGTCGGAATAGAATTGCCTAAAAAGCGTGATGGAATTTCACCATTAGGCATATAAAGTGGAAGGTCTAAATTGTTCTTCTCCATAAACCTTTTTGACACATCGTAATTTCCATCAACATCAACCATTAGAAAAACTAAATCCTTATTCTTATAGTGTTTCTTTAAATTGTTGATAGATGGCATTTCACGAACGCATGGAGGACACCAGGTAGCCCAAAAGTTGATGAATACAACTTTTCCCTTAAGGTCATTCAAAGTGACAGCTTTTTTATGCTCATCTAAAAAGGATATCCCATCGTTTGTAGGTTCATTTTCAACAACAGGTGTTGCGGGAGTTTCAGGAGTTGCTACTTCCGACTTTGCACTATCATTAGCTTTTCCATTACCATTGGAGCATGCCAATACAGATAAAGTAATGGCCATCATTATACTGAATATTGTTATTGTTTTAAAGTTCATATTGTGTTTCATTTATTTATTTTTTCTTTAGTTTAATTTTCCTACTTCAAGTTCTTCTGATGGATTTTTTAATACTTGTTCTTGAGCACTAATATCACCAAAAACTTCTACAAGACTATCCAAACGAACACCTTCTTTAACTAGAATCCGTTTAATTTCATTATTATTCAGAGCCATAATAAATGTACCTGATTGTGCATTGATAATACTTTTAGGTGCAACCCAATAAGATGGTGACTTCCTTTGTAAGTTTAGTTTTACTTGTGCATATTCTCCTCCCTGAAGTTTTTTATCGGAATTATCTACGTCAAACTCAAGTGTTAAAGAGCGATTTTGCACATTTAAGAATCCAGATGTTCTTGATAATTTTGCTTCAAATACATCTCCAGGATGAGAACTAACTGTAAATTTTGCTTTCATACCATCTTTAACAGATGCAGTATGTTTTTCAGGCATAGATAAAGTTAAACGTAACTTGTTCCCTTGTGCAATATTGAACAAGGGCTGATTTGAACCTGGTCCTACCAAAGCGCCCAAAGAAACATTTTTCTTAGTTATCACCCCATCAAATGGAGCAACAATACGCAAATATTGTTTTAATTGAGAAGCATGTGCAGTACCTGCTTTAGAAGATTCATAAGCAGATTTAGCACCTTGCATCATACTTTTTGCTCTGTCTAGCTCAATCTTTGCAACTGCTCCGTCAGTTGACGAAGCCTCCAGTAAACGTTCATAGTTCTGTTTTGTAAAAAGGTAATCACTGTGCATTTTTTCTTGTTTAGACTTATCTGATAAGTACTGTTGATCCATTTCTGGAGCTTCTAAAACGGCGAGTAGCTGATTTTTGCGAACATAGGTACCTCTGTCTACATACATTTTCTGAATGAAGCCATTGACCTTCGCATAAACCTGTACCTCATCATAAGGTTCCAATTCACCCGGGATTGATATGGTATATGTAGGGTTGATAAATTGAACTTGTTCAGTTTCTACAGAAACTGGTGCTTTCTTATTAACCTGTTTATCTTCTTTTTTTTCCTCAGGCTTTGCTGAACATGATAAAAGAGTACTGATGGAGATTAAACTACAAATAATATATAAACTTATTTTCTTTAATTGTTTCATAACATTAATGAATTTGTTTTTAGTTTGTTACGCTTTTTGGGTTGAATAATATTGACTTTTCTCATCGTCTGGATCCAGAGATGGGTTCACTATGGAAGCCTTAGACATCACAGATGCAAAGAAATGAGGCACCAATAATAAGATTGTAAAGGTTGAAGCTAACAACCCTCCTATCACTGCTCTTCCTAAAGGGGCAACTTGTTCAGCACCATCCCCCATTCCTATTGCCATGGGCAACATACCTGCAAACATCGCTGCAGCAGTCATTAATACAGGCCTTAAACGTGATGCAGCAGCCATCCGTGCCGCATGAATAGGCCTAAGAGCATAGTGCTTTCTGTAATATTCTGCCTGGTTGACTAACAAAACAGCATTGGAAACCGAAACACCGATGGACATGATAATACCCATATAGGATTGTAAGTTGAGGGTACTTCCTGTTAAGAAAAGTATAATCAAACTCCCAGCTATAACAGATGGTACTACTGATAAAATAACCAATGGCACTCTAAAGGATTGATAAAAGGCAGCTAACATCAGGAATATTGCAATAACAGCTACACCAAGTCCGATGATCAGACTATCTAATGTATCATCCAAAAGCTGCAATGTTCCCTCAGTCCAAACTGTGGTACCTTTAGGCGGAACTCCTGCATCCTTAATAGCTGCTTTTACAGCTTTTGACGCAGTACCAAGGTCTTTATTATACATATTTGCAACCAACGTGACGTATCGGTGAGGTCCTTTACGATTAATTTGTGCTGCTGCAGGCGCTCTTTTTATAGTGGCAACATCTTCCAAAACTGGTCTTAAACTCCCTTTCTTTAAAGGTATTGAACGTAACATTTCTTCGGTGGCCATGATCTCTTCAGGTATTTGAACCTGGGTCTGGAATACAAGTCCCGATTTAGGATCAATCCAAAGATTTTTATCGGTGTAACGTGTTGACGAAGTTACAGCAACCATACTACGTGTAACATCTTGCATTGTCAGTCCAAATTGTGCAGCCAGGTTTCGGTCTACATCTATCTGCAAAGTGGGATAGTTTAATGACTCAGCTATGCGTACATCCCGCAGATAGGGAATTTCCTTTAGCTTCTCCTCAATCTTTCTAGCATGCTTTTCAGCAACTTTTAACTGATTTGCTCCAACTTTAACTTCAATAGGTGTCATTGCCCCCTGTCCCATAATCTTTTCGGTCAGGTCCATAGCTTCAAAATTAATTCTAGCTTCGGGATGGTTTTTCGCAACAACTTTTCTCAGATTCTCCTTTAATTCTTCAATAGACCCTTTGTAAATTTCCTGATCAATAGAAATCTGTAATACAGCTTCATTTGAAGAACTGGTAAATAAAAAGATAGGATTAATTGGCGTTGATGCCGGATGCATACCTATATAAGCAGAACTGATGGATAGACCATTTTCTGGTACCTGCCCTTTTACATCTTCTATAATGCGCTTAACTAAAGCTTCCGTTTTTTCAATTCTGCTACCTTGAGGAGCAACTACTCTAACTTGAAAATCGCCACTATTTGAAACAGGCATAACATCTGTTCCTACGACTCTTAAAACTAATGCAATAATTCCCCCCGCTAATACAACATAGGAAGCAAATAAAACCACAGATCTTCCTGACCATTTTCTTAATTGAAATGCATAGCGGGTTCTGAATTTATTAAACAAGCTTTTCTTTCTACCCAATTGTTTATCAACTGACTCATGCTTATTCTTCATCATCCAGTTGGCTAAAATTGGCACAAAAGTTTGTGATGCCAGGAAGGATGCAATCATAGCAAAAGCAACTGCCATAGATAATGGAAGGAACATATCTTTAGGGATCCCAGTCATAATAAAGGCTGGTGTCAGTACCGTAAGGATACATAGCATGATCAACAATTTAGGGATAGAGATTTCCAGTAGTGCATCTATAATTGCACGCTGTTTTTTCTTACCCATTTCCATATGCTGGTGTATATTTTCAATGGTTACTGTGGCCTCGTCAACCAATATGCCAATGGAAAGCGCCAGGCCACTCAAAGTCATCATGTTAATCGTATACCCCAGCATATACAGTGCACATACGGCTGATAAAATTGCAATAGGAATGGTCAGCACAACAATAATTGCTCCGCGTGTATCTCCCAAAAACAGCAGGATAACTAAACCAGTAAATACAGCTCCTAGTACGCCTTCGTGAACCAAGTTAGTTAATGAGCGTTCGATGTACTTAGATTGGTCAAATTCATACCGAATATTAACATCTTCTGGCAACTGGTCTTTTAGTGTTGGCAATGCTAATTTTAAATTTTCGACTGCATCCAGTGTAGAAGCATCTGCTTTCTTGATGACGGGTAGGTAAACAGATCTTTTACCGTTTACCAGAGCATAACCAACAGTCTGATCGGCACCATCCTGAACACTTGCAACATCACCAACATAAATAGTACGTCCGTCAATAGTTTTAACGGGAGTCTTTAAAAATTCTGTTGGGTTCTTTGCAATGGAATTAATAGGTGCCATGAAGTTCTCATCACCAATTCGGATATTACCGGCAGGTGATGGATGACTATTTTTGGTAATTGCTAAAGTGATTTCTTCTGGACTTAATCCATTCGCCTGCATGGCCATCGGATCAATGTTGATCAGTATGGTACGGTTATTTCCTCCAAACGGAGCGGGCGCTGTAATCCCAGGTATAGTCACAAACATAGGGCGTATTTTAGTCAACACCAATGTCTGTATCTCTGTAATAGAACGTTGCGGACTTTCAAAGACCAATTGTCCTACTGGCAAGGAATTTCCATCAAAACGAACTACCATTGGAGGCACAGCTCCAGGAGGTAAGAAACCCATAGCTCTGTTGACCTGTGTAGAGACCTCTCCAGCAGCCTGCGCCATATCTGTCCCCGGATAAAAAGTAAGCTTCATCATGGTCAGCCCTTGTATACTTTTGAAATCGATGTTTTTTACACCTGCCACAAAAAGTAAAACCTTTTGGAATTCATTAGCCATAAAGCCATCCATATATGCAGGAGAGAGTCCTCCATAAGGCATAGAAATGTACATTGCCGGAAGTTCTACTTCAGGAAAAATGTCAACTTTTATATTTTTAATGGTATTAAAAGAAAAGACACCAATTACCATGACAAGCACCATCACAGCAATCGGTTTTCTTAAAGCCAAACGTATAAGATTCATTTGCTAAGATTTAAAGGTTATTAAATAAAAAGTCGAAATTATTTGTGAGTTCAGCTTCATTAACCAATTGCAGCCAGTAGCTGCGAGAGGCTTCGATATGGTTATTTTCAGCTTGTTCTAGTAGCATGCGTATTTGCAATAATTCGGTTAATGTGATCAGACCACTTTTATACCGTGCCATATACATATTGTAAGCATCTAAAACATGCTTTACAGCATCAGCAGTCTTGGTCAATTGCTTTTGCTGCTCACCTAATTTACTTTTTGCAGCCCCTAAATTTGCTGTCATTTGTAATTCAAATTGGCCTTGCATAAATTTTGTTTTTTCAGCCTTTTTAAACTGCGCATTTGCCTTTAACCTGTTACTATATAAGTTGGTCAGATTCCAGGAGAGTCCAAGTCCTACTAAAACATTATTGGTACTGTTTGAAAATCCATCTTTCCAATTACCCGAAACAGAACCTGTCGAACCAATTCCTGTTCCTCTATAAGCATATCCACCAAGGAGCTTTATAGATGGTAGAGCAGATCTTTTCTCAGCAATTCCATTTAATTCATGATAAGATGATTGTTTATCAAATGTCTCAAGAAATGGATGTAAGGGATTTATTGATGCAGGATTCGAATTACTAAATGTAGGTTTGATAAATCCGGCTTCTGAATAAGAATAATCCGATACATCTTGAACATGAAGTTCTTTTAAAAGTTGTGTAGATGCGCTTTTATTACCTGCCAGATTGTCTCTTTCAGCTAAAGCCTGGATATATGACGAATAAGCTAAAAGACTATCAGCAGCAGGTTTAATTCCAGATCGGGCTAATCCAGCGGCTGACTTTTTGATGTCATAAAGACGAGCTGCATTCTGATCTATCCATTTCAACTTGACGTTATTATAAATAAGCTGGATATACCGAGTTGAAAGTTCTTTTTTCAAGCTAACCAAATAGGCTTCTTTATCGGCAGAACTAAGTGCGGTCAGCATTTCAGTAGCTTTATTTTCTGCCTGCTGTCTTCCAAAAGCAAATAATTCAAATTCCAATGTTGCAGAACCAAAAGTACTTGCTGCGGTAGAAGAGCCACTTAACCCTTTGGCACCATTTACATTAAATAGTCCGGGTTGCTGAAAAAAACCTCCAGTACTTGCTTCGTAAGTACCATAGTTATTTTGCATCTGCATTTTGCCTTGTGGTAAAGCATTACTTTTTGTAGCTCTTTCAGAATACTTTGCAGATTCAATGTCTGATTGCTTAGCCATAATCCCAGGGTAGTTTTTCTCTACCAATGACCATAAGTCTCCCAATGTATGTTGCTTTTGCTGCGCATAAAGAGCTGGTGCAGCCAATGTCAGCCAAAAGAAAATACTGGCCGACAAGAAAAATCTTATCATGTTTAAAAATTATTTAATACCAAAAAGTATTCGGTATGGTTTATTGAAATAAACTACATAGAGAATTGCACACGCTTAAAAAGCTGTGTATAAATACTGGTATTATATGATAAGTTTGCGATACTGAAGAAAGATAGGCAGGGAGCCTGAAATCTGACCGCTATTATAAAATGGGTGCTTATTCTGTTTCTGTAAAAGATGGAAACCAAATAAGAATGAAAAAGTACAAAATGCTAAAATTGCTATGGAAGCACCACTTAACTTAATATCAGGTTTCTGAATATTAAAAACCTTTGCATCGGCAGCATAAAGACAGTCCGTTGCAGAAGAAGAAATAAAAGATTTACCTTGATTATTTAAGCCATTTTTCTGAGCAGCAGTATGCTGAACTCCTAATTGACTTTTGATACTTGACTTGATTGCACAAGAGGATAAAATAACACAAAAGATAGCAATAATACCAATAATTGGCCGCCATTTAATTGTATTAAGATATGTTTTGTTTAACCTCATCAATTGCAAAAGTACTGATTTTATTTGTGTTGGACAAAAGTTACTGAATACGGGCAGTTCATTTAGTCGCTTCATCCCAGCCAGTTCTTGCGAGTTGGGCAATGATCTGATCAATTCTCTGCTCGCTTTCTTTAGACATAGATACAAAAATTGAAACCAGCATTTTATTCCCATTCGGAAGAGTAATAATGCCAATGTCATTGGAAGCAGTCATCACTCCCACTTTATTTATTCCTGAATTTCCTGTTTTATGAGCGACAGCGGTACCTTCAGGCAATAACCCCTTAATTTTATTTGGACCTGAAACAGTTCCCTCCATTGTTTTCATCAAAAAATCAGTGGTAGCCTTTTCAAGCACCTGTCCTTTACAAAACTTTAACATTAGTGCATTTGCCGCATTTGGTGTTGTCCAATTTCTAAACTGCATCTCCTCATCCTCGTGCATTTCTTCTTCGGTTCCCACTATAGCACAATCTTTAATTCCTAGTTTCCCGATATATTCATGTACCTTATTTGTACCTCCAACTAAGCGAAACAATATATCACAACCATTATTATCACTCTCCGCCACAGTAACTCGAATGATTTCGGACAAGGGTAATGTTACATTTCCATTTGGGTATTTATCTCTTAACGGACTCCATGTATTTGGTAACAAATCACTCTTTTTAACAAGAATTCCCTGCTCTAGTTTAAACGCTCCCTTATCAACCTGATCTAGCACAGCAAGAGCAAGGTGAAATTTGTACACACTTTGCATAGGATAATGTTTATCTCCATTTACTGAAACAGATCTTCCATCTTCTAAAAATAATACAGAGACACCAACATCGGCTTTTTGACCATTAATGACAGTCTCCATTTTATGTTGAAATTTGTCATTTTTTGCACAACCGATAAATGAAAAAATGAAGGTTATAAATATTAAAACAATGGGATAGATGTTCTTCATAAAACAAATTTAAGAAATTACTTAGCTGCTCATTATAAATCCATTTTTAAAAGTAAATGATAAAATAGTATATATCATAAAATTGTCAATACTCGGTTTTGTAGAAAATTAGCCTTCGCAAAAAATTATCTTTGGCCCATATGTTTATTAAGCTGTTTCATTTCTTATCGCTCTTCGCGTATTTGAACACCATCACTTATGAAGGTGGAGAAACTTCTGTAAAAAACATATTTGCAGGTGACTCATTTATTGAATTTGTACTCGATGATGTCATGAATATCCCAATGGATAATCTGGTCGATGACATAGAAATTCCTAATGAAAGTTACAGACTCTTCAATTCAATCATTCATATCATGCCAGCTATTTTGCTGGTTCTTTCCTTCTTTCTGGCAAGACAAATAGGAAAGGTTATTGTTATTGAACATCCTTTTTATAAAACAAAAAGCGTCTGTTTACCCAGTTATTACTCACACTTGTTTAGGTTCAAACCTTTCTAGTTGTTCTATTTATTTGTTTAAGAATTGATTTTCAAGCTTTAAAACTACAGGCAGATCTTTAGATAGTGCCCCTGCTTTTTTTTGCCCGGAATCAGAATCAAAGGAAACCACATTCTGGTGCCCTCTCCTTTTCATTATTCTTACTCAATCACATCTAACATCCCTGATTAAAATCTTGAATACCATGGATGTAAACTGCATCCATTAAAATTAATAAACACTATGAAACTTAATCATTTAGCGTATTTACCATTTTTTGTTGCAATTACAATTGCTGGCTGTACCTCCCAAAGTAAAGAGAAGACTATCGAAGAAACCAGATCTGTGCCTGTTGCACTGGTTAGTACTTTAGATACTGTAATCCATAAAGAATATATTGCAGATATACAGGCTGTAAAAAATGTGGAAGTAAGATCAAGACTATCTGGCTTCTTAGAAAAGATATATGTTGAAGAGGGTGCTGCAGTGAAAAAAGGTCAGGTTCTATTTAAAATTAATGATGAAGAATATAAAACAGACTTAAGCAAAGCAGAAGCTGCATTAAATAATGCAATTGCAGATGCAAAAACTGTTGAGCTGGAACAGCATAGAACTAAAATACTGGTTAAAAACAATGTGGTTTCCAAATCTGAATTAGACTTAGGTGCTGCAAAACTTAAAGCTGCAGAATCTCGTATTGCCGAAGCTAAATCTGTAGCCCAATATGCTAAATCACGATTGGCACATACACTGATTAAATCTCCATTTAGCGGTCGAATTGATCGCTTACCTTTAAAAGCGGGTAGTTTGCTCGAAGAAGGTTCGCTCCTAACTTCTGTGTCTGACCTTAGCGCAGTAAACGTTTACTTCGCCATTACAGAAAGAGAATACCTCGCCATTGCAAATGACTCTGCCTATTCTAAAAGCAGATTCAAAAAACAGGTTAAACTTACCTTGGCAAATGGTGAAGAATACCCATTTAAAGGTAGTGCAAGCTTTGCAGAAAGTGAATTTGCAAGTCAAACTGGCTCATTGTCTTTAAAAGCTACCTTCCCAAATCCTAATGGACTACTAAAACATGGTGCCTCCGGAAAAATTAGTGTGCCCGCAAAAACAGGAAAAATTCTTGTTGTACATCAGAAATCTGTTTTTGAGATACAAGACAGAACCTATGTATATCTTTTAACTGAAGATAATAAGTTAAAGATGACACCTTTTAAAGCAGGCCAACGTGTTGGACACTATTATATCGTTGATTCTGGACTGAGTAGCTCAGATAAAATTGTATTTGAAGGTACCCAAAGTTTAAGAGATGGTCTGCAGGTAAAACCTACTGATATCAGCATCAATGCAATGAATACGGTAGCAAAAAATTAATCATTATGTTTGAACAATTTATAAAACGACCAGTATTATCACTGGTCATTTCGCTATTTATAACGCTCTTGGGACTACTGGCTCTTTTTACATTGCCAGTGACCCAATTTCCTGATATTGTTCCACCTTCAGTCGTAGTAACTGCAAATTATACTGGCGCAAATGCAGAAGTAAGTACTGATGCCGTTGCAATTCCTTTGGAAAGAGCTATTAATGGTGTTGCCGGTATGACTTACATGAGTTCGGTATCAACAAACAATGGAACAACGTTAATACAGGTATTCTTTAAAGTAGGTACAGACCCTGATATTGCAGCTGTAAATGTACAGAACAGGGTGACGACTGTATTGGATGAATTGCCAGAAGAGGTAATTAAAGCTGGTGTCACCACAGAAAAAGAGGTGAACAGTATGTTAATGTACCTCAACATCTATAGTGAAGATCAATCGGCCGATGAACGTTTCATTTACAACTTTACAGATATCAATATCCTGAAAGAACTGAAACGTATTGAAGGTGTTGGTTTTGCCCAGATTATGGGTTTACGGGATTATGCGATGCGTGTCTGGCTTAAACCTGATCGTTTGGCTGCTTATCAAATTTCAAGTGAGGATGTAATCGCAGCATTAAGAAAACAAAACGTAGAAGCTGCTCCCGGGCAAACCGGAATAGGCTCCGACAAATCCATAAATATGCAGCAATATGTTTTGCGATATCCTGGTAAATTCTCTGATGCGGAAGAATACAAAAATATCCCTATCAGGGCTAATTCAGACGGTTCAATTATCAGGATAAAGGATATTGCAGATGTAGAATTCGGTTCACTGGATTACGAAATGGTGTCAAAAACAGATGGCAGACCATCAGCTTCTATAATGATGAAGCAATTGCCTGGGTCAAATGCACAGGAAGTAATTAAAAATGTAAAGGAACGAATGGCGGCTTTGCAAAAAAGTTCATTCCCTCCTGGAATGAAGTACACCATGGGCTATGATGTATCTCGCTTCCTTGATGCATCTATATCAAGTGTTTTGATCACATTGCTCGAGGCATTTATCCTGGTTTTTATTGTTGTATATATCTTCTTACAAGATTTCCGATCCACATTAATCCCAGCCCTTGCTGTACCTGTATGTTTAATAGGAGCATTGTTCTTTATGCAAATGCTAGGATTCTCTATTAACCTTCTGACTCTTTTTGCGCTTGTATTAGCTATAGGTATAGTGGTCGACAACGCCATAGTTGTGGTAGAAGCAGTATATGCTAAAATGGAAGAGGAACATTTACAGCCCATGGAAGCAACACTTGCTGCTATGAAAGAAGTAGGTAAACCGGTAATTGCCATTACCATGGTTATGTCAGCCGTTTTTATTCCTGTAGCCTTCCTTTCAGGACCCGTTGGGATTTTCTACAGACAGTTTTCACTGACACTCGCTTCGGCAATCATCATCTCCGGAATAAATGCATTAACACTTACACCTGCCCTTTGTGCGATCATACTTCGCTCTCCTCATGATAAACCTGCATCAAAGGGGATTATCTCTCGTTTCTTCGGCAGATTCAATAAAGGCTATAACAAAATGGCTAATGGATACAAAGGTTTACTGAGCCGTATTGCTGGTCGTAGAATTCTAACTTTTGGGTTATTAATTGTGTTCTTTATCACCACTTGGGGAATGAGCAGTATTCTTCCATCTGGATTTATCCCAACTGAAGATCAGGGAATGATCTATGTGAATGTCACGACTCCACCGGGTGCTACAGTAGATCGAACTGAAGTTGTACTGAACGAAATTGATGAAATAAGCAGAAAGATGTCTTCCGTAGAAACGGTGTCTACGCTTGCAGGATATAGCCTTGTAAATGAGGTTTCTGGTGCTTCTTATGGAATGGGAATGATCAACCTCGTTGCCTGGGACAACAGGAACGAATCTGTTACAGATGTTATTAATGCTTTAAAAAAGGCGACGGCACATATCATGGATGCTGAAATAGAGTTTTTCCCACCGCCAACTGTTCCTGGTTTTGGTAACTCTGCAGGATTCGAATTACGCGTGCTGGACAAGACGGGTAATGATGATTTAAATAAGACGTCGGAAGTACTGACAAAGTTCATTAAAGATTTAAAAGCGGCTCCAGAAATAGAAAATGTATTTACCACATTCGACGTAAGCTTCCCTCAATATTTGCTTAAGGTAGATTATGACCTTGCCGCTAAAAAAGGTGTCAGTGTAGAAAATGCAATGAATACCCTACAAACCTTAATGGGGAGCTTTTATGCAACCAACTTTATTCGTTATGGACAAATGTATAAGGTTATGGTGCAAGCAGGGCCAAGCTATCGGGAAAAACCTGAAGATGTACTCAATCTTTTCATTAAGAATGATAAAGATGAAATGTTACCATTCTCTTCTTTCATAACAATGGAACGGGTATATGGTCCTGAACAGATTACCCGATATAATATGTTCTCTTCGGCCATGTTAAATGGTGATGCAACACCCGGTTTTAGTAGTGGTCAAGCAATTGAAGCTGTTGAGAAAGCTGCTAAAAATCTTCCCACAGGATATGAAATTGAATGGTCTGGTATGACGCGTGAACAAATCCTTTCGGGAAATCAAGCTGTATATATCTTCGCCTTATGTTTATTATTCGTATACCTGATTCTGGCCGCACAGTATGAAAGTTTCCTTTTACCCCTACCTGTACTTCTTTCTTTACCAGCAGGAATATTTGGAGCTTTCTTATTCTTATGGGCATTTGGACTTGAAAACAATATTTACGCACAGGTAGCACTGGTCATGCTCATCGGTTTGCTAGGAAAGAATGCAATCCTTATTGTAGAATATGCCTTAATTAAACAAAAAGAAGGCATGGGCTTTTTACAAGCTGCAATTGAAGGATCAGTAGCTCGTCTACGTCCAATATTAATGACATCCTTTGCTTTTGCAGCTGGTTTGATTCCTTTGATGATTGCCAGTGGTGCAGGTGCATTAGGAAACAGATCAATAGGTACAGCTGCAGTTGGTGGTATGATTATCGGCACAATAGTCGGTCTTATCGTTATACCCGGGCTCTATGTATTATTCTCTTCGCTTATGAAAAAGAAAACAATTCCAGTCGCAAAAATGATAGTGGCTATTGCTGCAATATCTATTCTTAGTAGTTGTGGGATGAATAAAGAAACTGCAGAGCATAAGCATCGTTCTGCTCCAATTTCTTATGATAAAAGTACAGATAGCATTACCATAGCTAATACACCTTGGAGAGAATTCTTTAAAGATGAGGCTTTGATCACTTTGATTGATACTGCACTTATAAACAATGCAGATATCAAACAAGCCTTACATCACATAGAGATTGCTAAAGCCAATTTACGTATTAGAAAAGGTATGGCTCTACCTAATTTAGATCTTGCTGTTGAAGCTGGATTACATAGGTATGGTTTTTATACCGCTGACGGAATCGGAAATTACGACTCCAATTTTTCAGAAAACTTAAAAGAAGATGAACGTGTTCCGAATCCCCTTCCCGACTATTTTATAGGATTAAGAACTTCCTGGGAAATTGATCTCTGGGGAAAACTCAAAAACAAAAAGCAGGCTGCCTTAAATAGATTTCTGGCATCATATGAGGGACGAAAGCTTGTTCAGACAGAACTGATCAGCAATGTTGCAAGTGCCTATTTTGAATTATTAAGTTGGAATGAGGAGCTAAGCATATTAAACAGGAACATAGTACTTCAGCAGCGGGGCTTAAAACTTATTGAAATTCAAAAAGAAGCTGGGGTAGCTACTGAATTAGGTGTCCAGCAATTTAGGGCCGTTGTAGCAAATTCAAATGCCCGAGTTCAGGAAGTAAAACAGCAAATTACACTGATGCAAAATCATCTGAACTTTTTAACAGGCAAGTTTGATGCGGATATACAATTAAAGGAAAATAGCTTTGAACAGTTTATAGCTATGGAACCTATTAACAGTGGTATACCTTTACAAATGATTGCATTAAGACCTGATATAAAAGAAGCAGGACTAGCATTAATTGCTTCGCAAAAAGATCTGAAAGCAGCAAATGCTGCATTCCTACCAGCTATTGTATTATCTCCTCAAATTGGATTTCAATCGTTCGACTTCAGCAAGCTATTTCAGTCTAAAACTGCATTGGCTTATGGTCTGGTTGGTGGAATAACCGCTCCGATCTTTAACCGAAACCGCTTACGTGCGGAGTACCAAACTTACGCGGCAACTTATGGCATCGCTTTTCAGAATTATGAAAAGATTGTCCTTAAAGCTTACAATGAAGTACAAGATGCTTTAAAAGCGCATAGCTTTATTAAGCTAAAAAGAGTATATATCTCCGATGAAGTAAAAGCGTTAAATTTAGCTGTTAAAGCAGCAAATGATCTCTTCCTGGCAGGTAGAGTAACCTACCTTGATATCATTACTACGCAAAGAAATGTACTGGATGCAGAGCTGAATGAAGTGCAAGCTAAAAAACAACAGGCCTTGAATAAAATATCTTTATACAAAGCCCTTGGTGGAGGTTGGAAATAATCAGTTTTCTCTTTATTTTAAAAATCCCCAAAAGCATTTGGCTTTTGGGGATTTTCTGTTACTTTTTTGTGACCATATTACGGAAGTTTATAACACTTGCTGCAACATCTGCACTATTACTTTTCCAATTGTATTCATATTCAGCAGAAATTCCGCCTTTAAAGTTTTGCCGCTTTAGTTCAGCTATCACACCTGGAATATTGCAAACACCTTCTCCCCAGTGAACATCATGCCCCTTTTTACCCGTTTCATGTAGATCCTTCATATGTGAATGCAATACATGTCCTTCAAGTTTCTTTAAGCAAGCTACAGGATCTAAGCCCGAACGTACCCAATGTCCAATATCTGCACAAGCACCAATTCTTTTACTTTGCCCTTTAATTGCATTCAATATAATATCTGGATTCCAATAGTGTGAAGGATTTGGATGATTATGAATCGCTACATTAATTTCATACTTATCAGCCAACTTAGATAATAAAGGAATAGACTTTTCATCAGGTTCTGATGTGATTGTATGAATTCCCATTGATTTACAAAATTCAAATAGCTTTACCCATTCTGCCTCATTATTTCCCTTAGTTACACCAAAAGCTATTACTTTAACATTAGCAGCCTTTAGTTTACTCAGAATTGCTTTTCTAGTTGCTTCGCTCATATTGGGATCCATCTTACCCTCAATCCCCCCACCTATTAGTTGCCCTGGAAATGCTTCAACATATCTAAGGTTGCAACTGTCAATTTTTTTAACAGCTTCAAAGAAGGTAAATAATCTAAATGTATAGGCTTGGGAACCCAGCTCCCAGCCAAGTTTTTGTTCTGGATTTACATTAGACTTTGCAGTACTGGTGGCTCTGGTTTTACAACCTGCAATAGCCAATAACATAACTAGACTCATTAATAAGCCCGATTTAATTTTTAAAAAATTCATATGTGTGGTTTGTTTTATTCAGATGATAGGTTCACAAAATTTAAATTGGCAAAGTACTAAGGTATAAAACAAAATCAATTCTGTTAAAGATATTCCATCAGCTTTTAAAGAAACCCATCATAAAGCATAAAGGGGGCAGATCATATTGATTTGTCCCCTTTATGTTACCGTATATAAATGCTTAAACTATTAACGTGGTTTATAAGTAGCTGCCAATTTTAATGCCTCGTAAGCATTTGCAATACCACCACTAACACACAACTCTTTAAAAGCGACTCTTTCTGTTTCCCCTCGTTTATTCTCCCGCCTAACCTTTTGCTGAACTTTCACTGCAGACTTCATAATAATTTCTCTAATATCCTTCGCTTTAAATTCCGGATAATAACTTAAAATCAACGCTGCCAGCCCTGAAACAACAGGAGCTGCCATACTTGTACCATCAAACTCCTCATACTTTGAGTCTGGAACAGTAGAATTGATCATAAATCCAGGTGCAAATACATCAACCGTATATTTTCCATAATTAGAAAAAGATGCTTTTAAACTCGCATCATTCTTATAAGCGCTTGCTCCTACTTCTATCCAATTAGTTGCATGTGGTAATTTAAACTTAAGTGTATCAATACCAATTTTAAGATCCTTAACTGGAATATTTCTCCCCATTCCATTTCCCTGTGCTTGAGTTTGATTAAGCAATGGTAACAGGGCATCCTGAACTTTTCTTTTATTGGCTTTCTTATATGCTGTTGCTTCCGGGCTTACATAATACTTATTGGGAAAATTCTCCTCTACATCGTTATCCTGATTATCATTACCTGCTGCATGCACCAATAACACTCCTTTTTGTTCAGCATACTTCACTGCAGAATCTACAGCTACTTTATCCCAATTGAAGCCTTTTCCAAAACTCATATTAATCACCCTTGCTCCATTGTCAACGGCATACCTGATTCCATTAGCAACATCTTTATCACGCTCATCACCTTCAGGAACTACTCTTATTCCCATAATGCGAACATTATTGGCAACACCATTTATTCCTATATTATTATTTCTATTAGCACCAATAATTCCAGCCACATGAGAACCATGATCCGCATTTGGTCCGGCTACATCATTATTGCCATAGAAACGTTCATAAGAATTGCTATAATCATCTCCAACTAGTTCAGCTCGCTGATCATATTTCACATTCAGATTGTAACGCAACATAATATCATATTGCTTGTAGGCATCTTTCATTTCTTTATGAAATTTCTCCATAGAGCCACTTTCTTTCACACCACGTCTAATGATCTTCTTACATTGCTCCTCTTCTTCCCCATCCGCCTTGTACTTCTCCATATCATCTAATGAAGGAATTGGCTTATTACTAACCTTTCCTACAGAATCGAGCATTCTATTAATTATTGAAAGTACAGCAAAAGTCTGATGGGCATTATCATATTTAATACCGAATTCAGCATTTGCTCTATTGTAAATAGCAAACTCTTCCTTTTCCACACTATCTAATACTGTCGATTTAATAGTTGAACGGTACTTAGGCATATATTTTCGAATGATCCGGATCAATTCAAGATTGTCATAAGCAAGATTCCCCTTCTTAGACCCTATAAAATTCCATCCATGAATGTCATCAATATAGCCATTCCCATCATCATCTATTCCATTATTCGGAATCTCTTTTGCATTAGTCCAAAGTACATCTTTTAAATCCTCATGAGTAGTCTGAACACCCCCATCGATTACTGCAACTATTATACTTTCTTTAGGCTTTTTATCTTTTAGTAATTCTTTGTATGCCTTTTCAGTACTTATTCCAAAATAACCATCCTGTAACAAGTCAAGATTATACCAGTTCGCAGGCAGTTTAACATTTTTATCTTGAGAAAATGCTGTTGAATTCAGGAATAGGAAACTTACAAAATATAATATATACTTTAATTTCATAGATTTTAACTTTGTCAATTTACGGAATTACAATAATACGGTTTTATTAATTTCAGGCATTTAGATTTAGCATTTTTTAACATAGCAGAACCATGTTGCAATTTCTATTGAAGGAATTGGGAGGTTGTCGATGTATTGGGATTGAAATTATTATAAACAAGAAAAGCCGGTAGTCATTTGAACTACCGGCTTTCTTTAAGATTTGGCACCGACCTACTCTCCCACGTGTTACCGCAGTACCATCGGCTCTGGTGGGCTTAACTTCTCTGTT